>Ga0209916_1000005_pt1 | contig 761085 bp, 733 predicted proteins | sample ThiBio_1000_plan_FD_183956 | JGI IMG/M metagenome (GOLD analysis project Ga0209916, IMG submission 183956) | Wastewater bioreactor microbial communities from Cape Town, South Africa - Thiocy_solids_2 (SPAdes) | ecosystem: Engineered > Bioreactor > Thiocyanate-remediating > Anaerobic-Aerobic ... | reverse complement strand
AAGAACTATAACAGAAATTTTAGTCATGAAAATACGGCTGTATAGTTCATTTAGGATTATCAACTATATTTGTATAGTTATATCAGGATTAATTTATTAACCTGTATAGTTATTTCAGGACGGGTCACTAAGTTGGACATAGGGTAACTACGGGGTAACTACGGGGTATGTACGGGGTATGTACGGGTGAAGTATGGAGGTAGAGATTTTGAGGTGATCAAAGTGCCTGTTTTAGGGGTTTTAAGGAAGCCAAGAAACGGATTTTCACCACCATTTAACGCCAATTTTAGCCGAAACCGAGGAACCACCCCGTCATCCTCCTTCGTCGGCTGCCACCCCTCCGGAGGAGGGGAATATTTCCAACCTCTTTTGCACTGGAGGGAAAACATTTACTTTTTCTAAATAATTAACCGATTAAGCGATTAACCAGCATACTCCTTTTCTTCGGGTACTGTTCGGGTCTCCTTCGGATCGTGTTCGGTAAAATGGGGGTTTTACCGAAGGTGTACCGAACACGACCCGAACAACATCCGAACAAAACATGATGAGCTAATAAGCAAATAAGCAAATTCGCAAATCAGCAAATTCACTTTTTCTAAGTATTAACTGCAAAAAACCACCCCGTCATCCTCCTTCGTCGGCTGCCACCCCTCCGGAGGAGGGGAATATTTCAACCTCTTTTGTACCGGAGAGAAAAATTCACTTTGTAAGCTATCAGCCATCAGCAAATTCGCAAATTCGCAAATCAGCTTCCTAAACAAATAACCGATTGGCTTCGGGAGCCTCAGCCACCCAAGCCCACAAAACTCTAAACAATTAACCGATTAACCAGCATACTCCTTTTCTTCGGGTACTGTTCGGGTCTCCTTCGGATCGTGTTCGGTAAAATGGGTGTTTTACCGAAGGTGTACCGAACACGACCCGAACAACATCCGAACAAAACCACTTTTCTGCTTCCGCTCTTCTTTTTTGTAAACATCTCAACTATTAAGCAAATCCAACCCAAAAAAATCCCAAAACATTTTACCCCCGCCCTAAAAGGAGCTGTTCCGGGATTTTTTTGTCTATTGAAGAAGCCACCACGAAAAAACAAACCTTCTGTCAGGCTGAGCCCGTTGAAGCCTTCTTCCGTCTTTTAAGCAAATTCGCAAATTCGCAAATCAGCAAATTTGCAAATCAGCTTCCTCTAAACCATTAACCGATTGGCTTCGGGAGCCTCAGCCACCCAAGCCCACCAAACTCTAAACAATTAATCGATTAATCAATTAACCAGCAATCAGGAAATCAGCAAATTCGCAAATCAGCTCCCTCTAAGCCATTAACCGTTTCATCAGCAAATCAAAAATAATAACTACATTTGTATTAACAGGCTTCGAAATCAAGTGCATTTTCACCATGTTCCCGCTACATTTTGAATCCGTCAGTAGCTTTTCTCACAAAACACCCACCACCAAAAGGTTTCCAAAGGTTCAGCCATCGTTCCACCATAGTTATACCACCGTTCCACCGTAGCTCCCGGTACCCTCCCGGCACGCTCCCGGTACCCTCCAGCCTATCTAAGGCTATTGTAAAGGGTAGCCTGTCCTAAAAATAACGATAGAAGCTAATAAATCCTGACATTACTCTACAAATAGAAAAAAATAAACCGGACGGAAATCTCCGGCCGGTTGATAGGATGGTATGGGTTTTATGCACTACCCGGTTTATTTATACGCTAAAGCTGAAGCGATACAGCATTTTTTTTCATCGTTACCTCCGTTGAGCATCCAGAACGGCAATGGTGGCGAGGTTCACTATTTCCTCTACGCTGGAGCGCATTTGCAGGACGTGTACCGGCTGTTTCAATCCCATGAGAATCGGGCCCACCACCTGCGCTACCTTCATCCCGCGGATTATTTTATAGGAAATGTTGGCGCTTTCAAGATTTGGAAATACAAACACATTCGCCGGCTGTGTCCCCAGTTTCGAGAACGGATAATCGGCCAAATGATCGGTATTCATCGCAAAATCGGGTTGTATCTCGCCGTCAACAATCATTTTGGGATGTTTCTCGTGAAGGATTTTCACTGCTCTAGCTACTTTTTTGGACGTGTCGGAAATGCCTGCAAAGTTTTCGTAAGCCAGCATCGCAATGCGCGGTTCTATGGCAAAACTCTTCACGGTAATCTCTGACATTCTAGCGATATTCACCAGATCTTCGGTGGTGGGATTGGCATTCACGGAAGTATCGGCAAAAAAGATGGGTTTCTTCCCGGAAAGAATCATCATCATGGACGCGATCTTGTCCACACCCTGTTCTTTCTCAATCACTTCCAGCAAAGGCCTGAGCACAGAAGTGTAGTTTTTGGAAAAACCCAGAATCAGTGCATCGGTATCGCCGTTTCTCAACATGAGCGGTCCGAAATAATCGCGCTGCCTGACGAATTTTTTGGCTTTATATTCATTCACGCCTTTTCTTTGGCGCAGTTTCCAGAGGAGGTCGCGGTAGGTTTTCCGGTTGTCTTCCTGGTCGTCATCCATCGGATCTACGATAGGAACATCCAGTTCAATTCCGTAGCGTTCCATCTGTTCTTTAATGAATTTCTTTTCCCCTAAAAGAATAGGTTTTGCAATTCCTTCTTCGTAAAGAATCTGTGCGGCTTTCAGCACGTTGTATTCTTCAGCATTGCTGAGTGTAACTCTTTTCGGATTGGCGCGGGCACGGCTTTGCATCATCCGGATCAGTTTCTCGTCTCTGCCCATCCTGTCGAGCAGTTGAGTTTCGTATTCTTCGAAATTTTCAATCGGTTTTCCGGCAACACCACTGTCGATGGCAGCTTTGGCCACTGCACTGGACACACGGGTAATGAGCCGGTTGTCGAAAGGTTTCGGGATGAAATATTCTCTTCCGAAAGTCAGTGAAGTCAGGTTATACGCGAGAATCACCGCTTCGGGCACGGCTTCTTTTGCCAGATTGGCGATGGCATGTACGGCGGCCAGTTTCATTTCTTCATTGATGGTGCTTGCCTGCACATCCAAAGCGCCGCGGAAAATATACGGGAATCCCAATACATTGTTCACCTGATTAGGAAAGTCGCTTCTTCCTGTCGCCATGATCACGTCTTTTCTGGTTTCTATCGCCAGATCGTAATCAATTTCCGGATCCGGATTGGCAAGCCCGAATACAATCGGGTTCTCGGCCATAGAATTGAGCATTTCAGGCGTCATCACATTTCCTTTGGAAAGCCCAATGAAGACATCCGCTCCTTTCAGGGCATCTTCCAGTGTGTTTTTATCCGTATGGGCAACGAAATCTATTTTTTCAGGAGTGAGGTTTTCTCTTTTATGGTTGATCACTCCTTTGCTGTCACACATCAGGACGTTTTCTTTTCTTACACCCAGAGCATGGTACAATTTGGTACAGGCAACGGCTGCAGCTCCGGCGCCGTTCACCACCATTTTTATTTCATCAATTTTCTTATCTGCCAGTTCCAAGGCATTAATGAGAGCTGCCGCGGAAATAATGGCGGTTCCGTGCTGATCGTCGTGCATCAGCGGGATATCGAGTTCTTCTTTCAGCCGCTGTTCTATGTAAAAAGCTTCGGGAGCTTTGATGTCTTCCAGATTGATGCCGCCAAAAGTAGGGGCGATTCCTTTAACGATTTCAATGAATTTATCGGGGTCTTTTTCGTTGATTTCAATATCAAAAACATTAATATCGGCAAAGATTTTAAAGAGTAGTCCTTTCCCCTCCATCACCGGTTTGGAGGCTTCTGCACCAATGTCCCCTAGGCCTAAAACTGCCGTTCCGTTGGAAATAACGGCCACCAGATTTCCCTTTCCGGTATATTCGTAAGCGGTTTTGGGATCTTTCTGTATTTCTAAACAAGGAATGGCCACCCCTGGTGAGTAAGCCAAGGATAGGTCTCTTGCAGAAGAATGCGGCTTGCATGGGATCACTTCTATTTTCCCGCGCGGTTCTGCCCGGTGATAATCGAGGGCAGCCTGGTTAAAGTTTTTTTCGTCTCTATTGGTTTTGCTTGTCATCTTTTTATTATTCAGGTTAAAATCCGAATCCCATCAGGGTCAGCGCTTTACTGTTTTTGATTCGGATTAATGTTATTTTGATGGGTACACTGATCAAATTAATCAATGATATTTGCTGTTCTTCCGTCTTTATTAATTCAGCCGTTCTGTTGAAATGCAGACTCTCTGCAGGTGCTCAGAAATCCAGAAGGTATCTTTTGTGGTACTGCACCAGGCTTTCGATCGGTTTTTGTACAATCATGCCTACATTCAAATTGAGCTCTGCCGCTGCGGCCCGTACAATATCTTCATAAAAGAACGCGATGGAGCCGATGAAATTTATTTCAGAGCGGCTGGCTTCTTCGTAAGGTAAAACATGATATTCCAGAAAGTTTTTCATTTCATCAAAAACCATATTCTGGAAGTAAGGATGCGTTTTGTGTTCTACCACAAAAGTATTGAATGCTGCCAAATAAGCGTTTGCTCTCGGGTTGTGATACATATTTTTCAACGCTTCTTCAATGGTGAGATGGTAGGTTTCCGTAAAGGAATGATGCAAATCTTCCGGCAGTTTTTTCATAAAGTATCTGCGCAACAGGTGCTTTCCGATGGCACTTCCGCTGCCTTCATCACCAATCAAAAATCCCAGCGAGGGAAGTTCTTTTCTGATGGTATGTCCGTCGAAATAGCAAGAGTTGGACCCAGTTCCCAATATGCAGATGATGGCTGGTTTGCCGTTGTAAGCAGCATAGGCAGCTGCGGTAAGGTCTTCTTTTACAGTTATCTCTGCGTTGGTGAAAAAATGCTGTAATCCCTGTTCCACCACCGCACAGTTTTCGGCAATACCGCATCCGGAGCCATAGAAAAATACTTTTTCCATACTGTTTTTTACGGCAACGAGCTGTTTGTTTTTGCTGATTTCCGGAACAATGAGTTCAGGCCTGATAATGTTCGGATTGAATCCAGTTGTTTCAGTTTTCAGGACGGTGTTCCTGTTTTCGTTCAGGATCACCCAGTCACATTTGGTAGAACCGCCGTCAACAATGGCTATCATATTTCAACATTTTTTTGAAAAACAGAATGCTAAAATAGGCAAAATTAAAACAAGAAGCAGCGGCTTGTAAAAATAAATGCATTGCCCGGATTGTTGACTGGTATTATTTTTCCTGATCTGAGACAGGCGCACTCAGCCAGTCTTCAATTTCTTCTTCCAGATAAGAAGTCTGCAATATAATAGAATTGATAAAATCGTCGGGGAGGCCTTCTCCTTCAGTGGTTTCAAGATTCCAGAGTTCTTCAGACATCAGTGCGTACTCGTCGTAAACTCTCTTGAAGCGAGAGCTGGTTTTTTCCAGGTTGCGAATTAGGTCTTGTTGCCCCTGAAATTTTCGGTAAGGATTTCTTTTATTCATTTTTTGATGATATTTCCGGTATAAAAAAGGCTTTAATAAAAGGTTTTCAAGATAAAAGAACATTTCCGGAATGCATTGAAAATGAAAATATTATCAGGTACTGTGCTCATTGGAAGATTAAAAGTACATTAATAATTTAAAGTGAAAAAAAAATTAACAGAAATTAAAACCTTTAACATTTAATTTTAAATTTGCACTCAATTAATAGAAATGATAAAACTGCTGCGCAACAAAAAACAGGTTATTTTTTTTCTACTGGCAGGCACACTGAGTGCGCTGGTAGAAATCGGCAGCTTCAAAATTTTCAGTGTCCAGTTCCCACGGATGATCAGCTGGGAATATAATTTGTACGGAATACGATATCCGCTGAGCAATATTTCTTCTACTTCTGCGGGCATTTTCTGCAATTATTTCCTGAGCATCTGGTTTGTTTTTGAGCGAGGTAAGCATTCCAAAAAAAGGGAATTTTTTTATTTCATTCTCGTCTCATTTCTCTCTACTTTAGTTAGTCTGACGTTGTTTCAAGTATTTTACAATTTTGTATTCGAGGATAATTTTGATTTGATTTTCTATACCCTAAGTCCCGAAATGATCAGTAAAATTTCAGCTATTCTTCTTGTAGCCGTTTTGAACTATTCTGTGAAAAAGAGGATTATTTTCAACGGATAATCCCTATTTTTGGAATCTATGACAAGAGTTTTGAATTATATTTGGCGGGGATGGTTTTTGCTGCTTGCGCTCATCATGATCCTTCTTTTCGGAATTCCTGTGCTGCTGCTCTCGATAAAAGAAAAACATTTTAAATACGCTTATATTTTTATCAGATTGTTTTGTGTCGTTCTTTTTTACGGAGCAGGATTTCGCTACAGGTTGATTCTGGAAAACGGGAAACGCCCGGATCCGAATCAAAATTATATTTTTATCGCCAATCATACTTCTACAATTGACATTTTGCTAATGTCGGTTCTTCATCCGCATCATCCGCTTTGTTTTATCGGAAAAGCTGAATTGGCAAAAATCCCTGTTTTCGGAATTCTTTACCGTCGGATCTGTATTTTGGTGGACAGAAAAAGTCCCAAAAGCCGTGCTGATGTGTACCGGAAAGCAGCCGAGAAAATGCGGCACGGACAAAATATTGTTATTTTTCCGGAAGGTGGTGTCCCGGAAGATACTGAAATCGTTCTGGGCGAATTTAAAGACGGTGCTTTCATCCTTTCTGCGAAACATGGTTTTCCGATTGTGGTGTACACCTTCAAAGGACTGAAAGAAATGTTTCCTTTTGATAATGGCAGAGGGCATCCCGGAACTGTACGGGTATATCAAAACAGGATTTTGAATCCTACAGAAGTGAATGAAATGAAAACACTTTCCTACAGCCTCATCAAAAAAACCCTAGAGCTGGAGAAGTAAGCAGATTATTTAATTATATTTGTTTTTATTAAAAAAAAACAATGGAACATCACCAAGGGCAAACGAAATGGTCGCAGTTCGGTTCATTAATTATAATTTTCTTTTTTTGGGGATTTGTAGCCGCCGGAAATTCAATGCTGATTCCGGTTTTTAAGAAGAATTTTACCCTTACCCAATTTGAAGCGCAACTTGTAGAATGGGCTTTCTATGTTGCCTATTTTGTTGGATCGGCGATATTTTTCATGATTTCCATGCGAAGTGATGTGCTTCAGAAATTCGGGTACAAAAAAACACTGGCCTCAGGACTGGTTTTGTCTGCAGCAGGTGCATTTCTATTCGTGCCCGCAGCAGTGATGGATAATTTTTGGGTATTTCTGATTGCGCTTTTCACCGTTGGTTTAGGTTTTTCTGTTCAGCAGATTGTAGCCAATCCGTTGGCTATTAAAATGGGTTCTCCACAAACAGGTGCGCATCGGCTTACTCTGGCAGGCGGTATCAATTCGTTAGGCACTACCATTGCCCCTATTTTATTTGGAATTGTGTTTTTCGGAACCGGCAGCGAGCAGACTGAACTGAATATGGAAGATGTGAAACTTCCATTTATTATTCTCGGTTCTGCTTTTCTTCTCGTTGCACTTTTTCTGATGTTTTCCAAAATAGAAGACCCCGAAAAGACGGAAGATATCGTATCTGAACCTGCCGAGCGTTTTCGGCTTTTCCGTTATCCGCAGTTGGTATTGGGAATGCTTGCGATTTTTATTTATGTTGGTGTGGAAGTAAGCATCGGGAGCAATCTTCCTGCGCTTTTGCAGACGGAAGCTTTCGGAGGTGTGATGGAACACAGTATTGCGCCGTTCATTTCTCTTTATTGGGGAAGCCTGATGATTGGCCGGTGGAATGGCGGAATCAATGTTTTTAATACGTCTAAAACTATGAATCTGTTACTGAAATTCATCGTTCCGTTTATTGCTTTTGGTGTCATTATCGGTGCCAATAGCCTGAGCGGAAAAGATGTTTCGGCTTTTTATATTTATCCGATCTGGATTGTACTTTTTATTTTGATGAGTTTCATCGGAGGTAAAAATGCAGGAAAAACACTGATGATTTTCGGGATTTCCGGAGCGTTGATGATGGTGATGGGATTGGTATATCCGGATAAACAAATTGCCCAATATTTCTTTATTTCCGGAGGATTGTTCTGTTCCATTATGTGGCCCGCAATTTTCGATTTAGCCATTGCCGGTTTAGGAAAAAACACCGGAAAAGCGTCCTCATTTTTGATTATGATGATTTTAGGCGGCGGTGTAATTCCTCTGATTCAGGGGTGGATTTGTGATTTTGACCAAACCCGTCCCGAAGGAATTCTGGGAATTACCTTTACCCATTTTTCCTATGTTATTCCCGTAGTTTGCTTTATTTATCTTGCCTTTTATGGGTTTATTACCCCCCGAATACTGAAAAAACAAGGAATTTCTCTTTCAGAACCAGAGAATGGGTAATAAAAAAATTCTTCGGCGATGGTGGTTTTGGGCAGTATTGCTGTTGCTGCAGGCGATGCTGTTTTATTTCTTTTCCCAATTTCCGCCTGCTGTTCGTTTCTTTGAATCATTCTTTGAAAATCAAAAGGAAGTTCACCAGTTCCTGTTCGCCTGGCTTCCTTTTTCACTGGGAGACGTATTTTATATTATTTCAGTAATTATTTTCGGGGTTTTGTTTTTTAAACTTTTTCGAAAATCTACGAGAAAGCAAGCAGCATTTAATTTCTTTCTGTTGTTTAATGTTTTCTATTTTCTTTATCAGATTTTCTGGGGAATGCTTTATTTTCAGGCACCGCTGAGCGAGCGGTTTTCCGCGCAAAATCCTACAAAAGCTGAAGCACAAAAACTAACGCTTGAATATCTGGAAAAATGCCGGCTGACACGCTCTCAGGTTCAGGAAGATAAAAATGGAATTTTCATCATTCATGATTCGGATATTATTAAAAAAGAAATCCTGAAGCAGCAACAGTTTCTCCCGGAAATTGCTTCTCACAAAACGGCCAATAATGTAGAATCCATAAAGCCAAGTTTGTTTCGTTTTATCATGAATTACACGGGGATTTCAGGATATTATAATCCGTTTACTGCGGAAGCACAATACAATCCGGGAATTCCTTCTTCTCAGTTGCCAGCGGTGATGGCTCATGAAAGTGCACATCAGTTGGGTTTTGCCCGCGAACAGGAAGCCAATTTTATCAGTTATCTTTTGGGAAGAAATTCAGAAATTCCCGAGTTCCGGTACAGTGTGGAATGGTTTGCTCTGAAAAGTTTGCTAAGAAGTCTTGCGGTGAAAGATCCGGAATTTGTCAAACAAACCGTGAATAGTTTCAGTCCGGGAATGCGACGGGATCATGAGTATGAAATGCAGTTTTATGAACAACATCAGGGCGCACTTGAAGTTTTCTTTGGATTCACCAATCATCTTTTTCTGAAAAGCAACCAGCAGGAGGGAAGCATCACTTATTCTTATTTCACCGATTTGTTGATTCGGTACAAAAGAACGGAGCCAAAAAAGAATCGTGAAAATTCACGATTCTAAAAACACAAATGATAAAAAAACTAATGTTTATTCGGTTTTGAATAACCGTTCCAAACGGCACAAAAATACAATTTTAATTTAATTAAAAGGTGTTTTATTTAAACAATTGTTTGTTTTTTTTTAAGTCTAATGCTATGCAATGTAGTTTTTATAAGATTTCTTTTCGGTTCTGCATATCAGTAATTTGTCCAAAAAAATACAGGGCAATGAAAAAATTTCATTGCCCTGCGCCTTTGTAGCGAAGACGGGAATTGAACCCGTGACCTCAGGGTTATGAATCCTGCGCTCTAACCATCTGAGCTACCTCGCCGTTTTGTAATCCTGCGTCTCGTTGTGCCAACGAGACTACCTCGTTTTGAGTGGTGCAAATATAAATATAATTTAAAACAAGGCAAAATTATTTGATGTTTAAAAACGTCAATACATCGGCAGCGTGATCCGGGCGTGCAATAATTTTATTTGCGGCGTCCAGAACAAAGTAAGTAGGCGTTGCACTGATGTTGTACGTTTCTGTATAGCTGCTGTTCCAGCCGCGGAGTTCACTGTCATTAATCCACGGCAATGCCGCGATTTTGTTCCGGTAAGAAGCAGCATCACTGTCTAGGGAAAGTCCGATGATTTCGATGTTTTTATCTTTTAATTGGCGGTATTTTTCGAGCAATACGGGAAGATCCGCTTCACAATGAGAACACGTGGACGACCAGAATACAATTACTTTTTTATCCGCTTTCACACTGTGCAACGTTTTAGTTTGGGTATTGGTAGCCGATTGAAAAGAATAATCCGGGAAAACTGCGCCCAATTCTACATTTTTATTGGAGGCAATAGTAGATGCTAACCGGTCGTTGATGGTGCATTTCAGATTTTTAGCGAGAGTAAGGTACTTTTCTTTCATCTCGGTCATGGAATACACATCAAAGATTTCAATAAGTTCAGAAAGCACCGTTTGTCCTCTTGCGGTCTCGGTATTCAGCGCATGAAGAAGTCGGTCTGTTGCCTCAGAAACCTGTGCGTTTCCGGCTGTATTCATATAGCGAATCAGCAGCGGCCTCAGCAGGGAAGAGGTTTCCAGCATATCTCCGGAGTTCTGAATGAACTTCAGGATTTCGTTCTGGTCTGGAGTTTTTGCAGGTTTTTCGGTTAAATAAATATTGTAATTCGTATGATAATAATGAACAAAAGGATTTTTAGTCGCATCAACAGTCGGTTTGACTTTTAACCTTTCGATTTCTTTATTCACTGCTTTTCCGAAATCTGAATCTTTCCTGTAAAATTCCTGAATTTGTACCAAAGCAGGAGCGATCATTTCTGTTTTTTTCTGATGATCCTGAATGTTTTCCATCAGTATATTGGCTTCATCCCGATAGATTACGTTATTGATTTTATCAGTGGAAGTTTCCAGAATTATACTGATTTCTTTATTTTCAGAAATAAGATTAAACGCAGCATTCACCTCCGGAAAATACACCTTCATCATGCCTGTGTAGGGAGACGGGACACGGAAATTGAGTCCGTTCCCTTTTCGGTTTTCCCGGGCTGCAATAATATCCTTCGAACCGTTCAGGGTGTAAAGGATCGCTTCTTTTCCCTGAAAATGTGCCGGAGTTTGTACCGATACGGAAAACTGAGCTTTGAGGAAAACAGTAGCTAAAATGGTGATAAATAAAAGATTTCTTTTCATGATTTGCTTTTACACAAGGGTGTTTTTTTCAGTAAGTGTAATTTTTTTTTGTTCTCCGATAGAAAACATATAATCTTCCAGCACTTTTTCTGTGGTACCTCTCAGCCCTCTTGCTCCCAAACCTTTTTCCATCGTTTCTTCGACAATTTTTTCAATAGCTCCATCGGTGAACTCCAGTTTGATGCCATCCATCTTGAAAAGTTCAATGAATTGATTCACGATTGAGTTTTTAGGCTCTTTCATAATGCGGATCATGGTTTCTTTGTTAAGAGAATCCAGATAAGTAACAATAGGAAAACGTCCTAACAATTCAGGAATAAGCCCAAATTTTCTAAGATCAATGGCATTTAGCTGACTTAAAATATATTCTTCTTCCTGCTTTTGGTTCAGTTTTTCAAGACTGAATCCGATGGCTTGTTTGTTCAGCCTTCGTTCAATAATTTCTTTGATGCCATCAAAAGCTCCGCCCGCAATAAAAAGAATATTCTGAGTGTTTACCGGAATATATTTCTGATCCGGATGCTTTCTTCCACCTTGAGGCGGCACATTCACGATGCTTCCTTCCAATAATTTCAGCAAGCCCTGCTGAACTCCTTCTCCGGAAACATCTCTCGTGATGCTTGGGTTATCAGATTTTCTTGCAATTTTGTCGATTTCATCAATAAAAACGATTCCTTTTTCAGCTTTTTCCACATTATAATCGGCCACCATGAGCAGCCGGGAAAGAATGCTTTCCACATCTTCGCCTACATAACCTGCTTCAGTAAGAACAGTTGCATCTACAATACAAAACGGAACGTTCAGTTCGCGGGCAATGGTTTTTGCCAAGAGCGTTTTGCCCGTTCCAGTTTCGCCAATCATGATGATGTTGGATTTTTCTATCTCGATTTCTCTTTTTTTATTCTTAGCGTGAAGGAGACGTTTGTAATGATTGTAAACTGCAATGGAAAGCTGTTTTTTAGCCTGATCCTGGCCGATGACATATTGATCCAAAAATGATTTTATTTCTTTTGGTTTTTTCAGCTCGTCCAAGTGTTCAGCTGCTGAAAACCCCGTTTCTTTTATACTTTCTGTTACAATAGAGTGGGCTTGTTCAATACATTGTTCACATATATAACCGTTCTGCCCAGATACCAGTATCGCTACTTCGCTGCGCTTGCTTCCGCAGAACGAACATTGATTAGGATTCATTTATTTTTAAAAAATTATTGTTAATAAGTAAAAAAAATTTTGTCAAAGTTACGGACTTTGACAAAATAATTATGCGTTGATGATGGCATTTTGAATTTCCTGAAATTCTTCCGGTGAAAGCTTCAGTCTTTCATTAATGAAGTTAAGGTCTCCCATCGTATTCAGCGGCACGAGATGAATGTGTGCGTGCGGTACTTCCAGTCCTACCACAGCAATACCTACTCGAATGCATGGAATTGCTTTGCCGATTTTTTTGCCTATTTTTTGTGCAAAAGTCCAGAGATTTCTGAACTCTTCGCTGTCCAGATCAAAAATTAAATCCGTTTCTTTTTTCGGAATAACAAGGGTGTGGCCTTTTGCGAGCGGTGAAATATCCAGAAACGCAATATGCTGTTCATCCTCTGCAATAATATGTGCGGGGATTTCCCGGCTGATGATTTTAGTAAAAACAGAACTCATCTTAAAAGAATATTATAAAAATTACAGAGAAATCTCGAGAATTTCAAAAGAAAGTTTGTTTCCGTTCGGCAGCACGATTTCCGCCTGTTCGCCAATAACTTTTCCCAATAATCCTTTTGCAATAGGAGTATTTACTGAGATTTTTCCTGCTTTCAGGTCACTTTCATTATCAGGAACCAAAGTGAATTTCTGTTCCTGTCCGGTAGTATTATTTTTTAGTCTTACGGTGGTGAGAATGGCTACTTTTGAAGTATCAAGTTTACTTTCATCAATTACTTTGGAAGTCGCGATAGCATCTCTCAGTTTAGAAATCCTCATTTCCAGCATGCCTTGTGCTTCCTTTGCGGCATCGTATTCTGCATTTTCCGACAGGTCGCCTTTATCTCTCGCTTCAGCGATTTGTTGGGTGATTTTCGGCCGTTCTACGGTTTCCAGGCGTTCCACTTCGGTTTTCATTTTTTCCAGGCCTTCTTGTGTTACGTATGTTGCCATAATTCTTGTTTAGATTAGATAAAAAAAATTATCCGGCCATTACAGCCCGGACAATGTATATATTTGTATTTCGTTTCACAAATATAAACATTTTTTAGTTATGAAGAATAAACCGGGATTTTATTTAATCATGATTCTGTTGATTTTCTGTACTTTAAATCTGAATTCGTGCAGCAGAACTGCAGATACTGTGAGTTGTTTTCCCAACACACCTATTAATGTGGTTTTGAATCTAAATTTGCCCGCATATTATCCGCTTCAAATTTCCGGAGGATGGATTTATGTAGATGAACAAAGTCCGGGATCGCGAGGACTGATTGTTGTGCGTACCGGCAATGGATTTATGGTGTATGACCGCAACGCGCCACATCTTTGCCCGGATAACGATACTACACTTGTAGTGGAAAATAATATTCGGATAGTATGCCCGAAAGATGGTGCAGAATGGATTCTGATCACCGGTGAACCGATAAAAACAGCTAAGGTTCCTCCTAAAATCTATCCTTATGATTATCAACCCGGAACGAACATTCTTTCCATCTTTTATTAATTTTTAAAAATGAAAGTTGTTATTCAAAGAGTTTCACAAGCTTCTGTCACGGTCGGTGGGCAGATAGTCGGTGCCATTTCTAATGGACTTCTTTTGCTGATCGGTATTGATGAACAAGATGATGAAAACGATGCGAATTGGCTGGTGCAGAAAATTCTGAATCTGAGAATTTTCAGTGATGTTGAAGGGAAAATGAATCTTTCAGTTCAGGATATTCAGGGAGAGATCCTTTGTATCAGTCAGTTTACCCTTATTGCAGAGTACAAAAAAGGGAACCGTCCAGGTTTTTCCAAAGCGGCAAAACCCGAACAGGCCATTCCTTTGTTTGAATATTTTAAAAATGAAATATCAAAATCCGGATTGAAGACTGAAAGTGGTATTTTCGGAGCTGATATGAAAGTTTCTTTGCTGAATGACGGTCCGGTAACCATCGTTATGGACAGCAAAACCAAGTAATAATTACATAAAAAAAAGCCTCGGAAAAGGCTTTTATAAATTAGTTGGTTACAGGAACACTGCTGAAACTCATCGAACTTTTTACGTTCATATCAGAAGTAGGCGAAGATTTTAATTCATACACAATCCGCTGCTGAACTGTATTTCCGGATTTCATAATGTTGTCCAGTGTTTGGCTGCTATTGAGGTCTAAAGAAAGGGTGTTTCCAATGTTATCCGCAATATTTGTTCTGGATGCTACCAAAACTTCTGAACTGCCTGAGGAAAGATACACTTTTACACTTTTAAATACGCCCATGCTTTGATTTCCTGAAGTAACGGAAAGCGTGGCAGAACTTAGCCGGATATCTCTCACGTTGGCGGACGAACCAAAAAGCTGGTTGATACTGTTGCCTACACCTATTGCTGAAAGCTGGGTATTGGCAGGCGATCCCTGGGTTACTATAATTGTGGCAGAATAAGGAAATGTATTCTGCATAATGGATGAAACTGTGGAGCAACTTGCTAAGGTAGCAGTAGCAATAACCGCTGATAAAAAGACATTTTTCATTTTGATTTTTTTTTGATTTTTACATAAAATATACCAAACTTTTTACAAGGCTTGATTACCTTTAGGATTTATAAAAGATAAGCAAATTATTGAAGTTTCACTGAAAAATTTCCGGAAGCTTCTCCAGATGCCATATTGCTCTTTGCAATCGTAACCCAGATTTCTCCCGGATGGTGTACAGGATAACCAACTACTTCTCTGCCCATCGGGCCGTCCAGTTTTCCGTCAGCAAGTTTTATTTGATTGATTCGGATATTCATTTCTTTGAACTCCGGAACAACCGCCACGGAAAGTTGTTTATTTTTAAAGTTTCTTATTTTGATTATTAATTCCTGATCATTATTGATGAATTCTTCGCCCAGCGTAGCCGGAAAATCTGCCGCATCTACAGTTCGGACAATTTGATTGCCGTTTACTTCGCGCATAATTCCTTCGCGCAACACTTCCTGAACGCCGGGAGAATTGTTGATGACACTGTCCGGAAGTTTCTCGTGAGACACATCTGCAGAAAGTGGAATGGCAAGGTCTGCATCCGTTGTAAAATGACTGTTTATTGTTTCTTGTTTGGTGTTGCACGAGAGCGTTATCAGAGGAATCAGAATCCACAGTTTTTTCATTATTTAAATTTATTAATGTCGATGGTTTGCCAATACAAAGTTTTTGAAAGGAAAGATTTCTCTTGTTCAGATTTTATATATTCTTTGAGTTCTGAATTATTTGCTTCTTCAGGAAATTTATCCATCAAAGTTTTATGGTTATAACGGAGGGAATTCAGAAAATAAAAATCTCCTTTTGCATTTTCAATATTATAAATTGTCGCCAAATTTCCCCAGTTGACGAAACTGGAAGCTAAAATCATTCCGTAAAAATACCAGAACATTCTGTTGATAAGATATGCGTTGGTTCTCTGGTTTTTAATTTTGAGATGAGTATAAAACAATCCTGCCATACATAGTATTAAAAAGGCAAAAACCCCGATTCTTTTATACGTGATCCCGAGTTCGAGAACATATTCCGTATTTTTTGCAAGCGCTGAAACTACCAAAACCCCGTTGAGCAAGAGCCAGACTTGCGCAGAAATTTTTAACAGTCGTGATTCAGGATCAAAATTGAAAGACGATTTAAAATAAAACATGATCACAAAAACAGCCATTACAATGCTTATAATTACAGCGTAAACCCGTTCATGTGTATCTTCCGACAACCGGTGCGGGAGTTTGGAGGATGCATAAAACTGTTCATAATTATACGTCGCGATGAAAAAAAGTAACAGGAGATTCAGAAGCATAAAAGTAATGACACCGCCGGTTCGCTCGAGTTCAATTCCCAGAAAACTGTAAGTGGGTTTCACAACTTTCTGTTCTTTTCTGAAGCTATCGTTGAGAAAATGGTGATTTTTATAAAGATACCGTTCGACGGCGAAATCCCAGTAATTAAAAGCAAGGAAGAAGCCCAGACAAGCCAGAATGATAAACTGCCAAACATCGAAATCAAGTTCGTAATTTTTGAACAGCTCCGCGAAATTCTCACTTCCCAATGCATAAATTCCGAAGAAAATGGATAAGCAAATGAGAGGGAAAAAAACCAATGCCAATAGTTTTGGAAAAACATTTCCTGTGTTTATTTTCGGAAGCCATTTATCGAAACTGAATACTCTGCAGATGAACGTAAATCCGTTGGTTACAAAAACAGGGATTACGAACAATGGCTTCATGTTTCTGTTTTTCGATTTCAATGTTAAGATGAGTATTGAAATGATCAGTGACAAAAACGATGGAAAATCGGCATACCACATCCATGAAATTGCAGACAAAATGGTGAGTGCAAAAATTATTAAAAATGTTCTGTTTCTGTTGATTTTTCTTGTATAAAAATAGGTGAGAACTGCGAAAGAACTTCCTAAAATCCCGAAATTTATTCCCATGTCCTGCTGATAAAACAAGACAATGAAGAGCGCTGTACACATGAAGATGAGCTGATGTTTTTTCATAACTGTAATTTTTTAAAATTAATTTCCTGCGAAGGGTGTCCCGAAAATACCAACTGCCAGCTCCGCCCAAATGAGAAAAAGAACAGCCAAAACAATAGAAATGTAGATGAATTTTCTGGAATCGGTACTTACTTTGAGAAGGATAATGTCAATCAAAAATGCTGTGAAGAAGAGTAAAATTCCTGCAATAATAAAGTCTGATAAATTCCATTTTACTTGGTAGGTAAACTGCATCGCCACAAATGGAGCTGCCAATATAATGGCTGCAACAGAATAAATGATAATAGCCTTGTTGATGGTTTTCATAATATTTAAATTTATAAAGTACTTTGTGTTTCAAAGTAAATATTCAAAAAAAAGAGTGTTATTTTTTCAGAAGTTTTTCCAGAGCGTTCAAATGTTCCGTGAAGGAAGCTCTTCCGGCTTGTGTTACCCTGTATGAAGTTCTTGTTTTTTTTCCTACAAATGCTTTCTTGATTTCAATAAATCCGGATTTTTCCAGTGCGGAACTATGGCTGGCAAGATTTCCGTCCGTCACTTCCAGAAGTTGTTTCATGTCATTAAAATCAACCCAGTCGTTCACCATCAGAACGGACATAATGCCCAGTCTGACGCGGCTTTCGAATTCTTTATTGAGTTGTGAAATCATGAAATTAATTTAAAAATTGTTTGAATTTTCTTAAAATGTAAATAATTGTGAAGGATTTATTTATATTTTTTTTGCATGATCAGTCCATACACAATATGTAAAATCCCAAAACCAAATGCCCAGAAAACCAAACCCCAACCTACAAAAAATAAGGAAAGTAAGCCTAAAGCAATTTCAAAATAGCCAAGATTTTGCACATCTGTCAGCGTGTATTTTGAGGCATTTACCAAAGCCAGTCCATAGAAAATGAGCGTGGCTGGAGCTACTAAAACAAATAGCTGGTGATAAAAAAGTGCTATGCAGAAAATTCCGCCAACAACCAGAGGAACTAAAAAATTGAGCAACAGTCTTTTTGTAGTAGCGTCCCAAATTTTCAGTTGATGTGCTTTGCTTTTCCGGGAAGTGAAAAAATATCCGAAGAAAACAGCTACGATTAGAATCGTCAAACCCACGATGAACAATTCGCGAATCAGTTCCGGTGAAAACGTATTAGCTTTTCCTTCAAAATAATTGATGCTCTCTCTTTTTAAAATAAAATAAACATACACAGCTCCTGCTAATGCTGTCGTTCCGGCAAATACTCCGGAAAGCCCGCTCAGGGAAATAAACCGTGAGGAACGTTCCATCATCGAACGGATGTGTGACAGGTCATCGTGATAATTTTTAGTTTCCATTTAAAGTACTTTGATTTGCAAAGTTAATAGAATTTTCATCTCTTCCAAATTTTTTAAATATTTATTTTGCACAGGTATTTTAAAAATGAATATCTTTAAAACATGGATAAAAGAGATTTACGGAGTACTATTTTCAGACATCTGGACGGAATTGTAACGGCGCCCTGTGCTGTTGCTCTACACAAGAAAAATATTTTACAATTCATTTTGGATCGTGAAACGGTAACATTACAGGAAATTTCCGAACATTTTCCGTCCAATGAAGGGTATTTAAATGTTGCGCTCCGAACTTTGGCTTCGCAGGGATTTTTGAATTATGAAGTAGAACACGCAAAGGATATTGTAAGGGTTTCTGCGAGCGAAAAAACGAGATTTTTTATTAAATTAATTCCGATGTATGAGAAAGTAATTCCATTTCTGCATCACTCCATTTCTGCAGATTTTCAAAATTTTGATTCTTCCTGTTTTGAAACACATCTGCATTTGTTTGGAGAGTACAACAATAATTTTGGGTTAACTTTATCAGAAGAACCTCTTCATAACGATGTTGAAAGGCAGGTTTTGAAACATCTGGAGGGCTGTATTGCCGGGCCGTTGATCGTTCAGCTAGGCATGAAGGGAATGTTTCACAAATATTTTATGGAATCTTCTTTTCAGGCCGGAGAATTTCATCGTGATCCCGATCATTTTGAAAAAATACTTGATTTTCTTGCCCATTTGGGATGGTTCACAAAAAACAATACTACTTTCAAATTCACAGAAGCCGGACTTTATTTTGCACGGCGTGCAGCATCTTATGGCGTTACGGTTTCGTATCTTCCGATGTTTCGAAGGATGGATGATCTGTTGTTTGGAAATCCCGAAAAGCTGAGATCAATCAGTGAAAATGAGGATGAAATTCATGTAGACCGAAAGATGAATGTTTGGGGAAGTGGCGGTGCTCATGCTGCTTATTTTAAGATGGTTACGGATTTTATTATCTCCATTTTCAATCAGCCTATTCAATTGCAGCCGAAAGGTATTTTGGATATGGGATGTGGTAACGGTGCATTTATTCAACATATTTTTGAAACTATTGAAAGACATACAATTCGGGGAAAAATGCTGGAAGATTATCCGTTATTTCTCGTAGGTGCCGATTATAATCAGGCAGCTTTAAATGTGACCAGAGCGAATCTCATCAGCAACGATATCTGGGCAAAAGTGATATGGGGAGATATTGGAAATCCCGATCAGCTGGCCAAAGATTTAAAGGAAAGTTATGATATTGACCTTTCGGATTTATTGAATATCCGCACTTTTCTGGATCACAACCGAATTTGGGAAGAACCACAAAATAAGAATCCGAAACGAATTTCTTCTTCTACAGGTGCTTTTGCGTTTCGTGGAAAGAGAATTTCCAATACATTGGTGGAAGAAAACCTGAAAGAGCATCTCAGTTTATGGCTTCCTTATATTAAAAAGAACGGACTTCTCGTCATAGAATTACATACGCTGGATCCGGAAATAACGAGTCAGCATCTGGGCGAAACTGCAGCGACGGCCTATGATGCAACGCACGGTTTTTCTGATCAGTATATTGTTGAGGTAGAAGTTTTTCAAAAAATTTGCGCAGAAGTAGGCCTTACTGCTGATGAAAATTTGTTTAAGAAATTCCCTGATTCCGAGTTGGCTACAGTAACAATTAATATGTTGAAAGCATAAAAAATCCGCCTTTATAGACGGATTTTATTGTTCATTTTAGCAACGGATAATCTAATTATTTCGTCCGCAAACGCTCTTTTATTTTTTGGATATTTTCTTTTGCTGTATCTTCCAGAATCAGGCTGGCACTCATATAGATACGTTCCGGCATCAGGTGTTCGAAATGCTCAGTTCCTTCCCAGGATATTTTTTTGATCAGCGCGAGTGCATCATCACTTCTGCCGGAAAGGGTGTTCAGAAACTGCTCCAGTAGAGCGTCCATCTCATCGATATTTGACGACACCGAATGATAAATATTGTGAGTTTCCGCCCATTTTGCAGATCTGAAATCGGCATCGATGGCCATAGCAGCAAACTGAGATTTTCCTATTTTTCTTTCCACAAAAGGGCCAATTACAAAAGGCCCGATTCCTAAATTCAGTTCTGTCAAAGCTAAAGAAGCATCGTTGGTTGCGAAGCAATAGTCGGCACCGCAGGCAATACCTACGCCGCCGCCGGTAGTTTTTCCCTGAACCCGCACCACAACAATTTTACCGCAAGTTCGCATGGCATTCAGAACTTTAGCAAAACCACCGAAAAACTCTTTTGAAGTCTCCAGCTCAGTGATGTCCAATAGTTCATCAAAACTAGCTCCGGCACAAAAGGATTTTTCACCCTGTGATTTCAGAAGGATTGCTTTCACTTCTTTTTTTGCTCCTTCCTCTAAAATGGTTTGGGCAAGTTGTTCTAAAATATGTCCGGGAAGCGAGTTGCTCTTCGGAGTACCGAAAGTAATTTCAGCAATTCGGTTTTTGATTTCTGAGGTAACGAAAGGTTGTGTCATAATTTTTTTATTAATGGGGACAATTCATTCTTGTTTATTTCTGATTAAATGCCAATAAATATTTATCAATATAAAATTCTTTTTCTTTTGATTTATACTGTTGAATGTATCTCGGATGTTCCAGAACCGTCATTTGATCAAACAGTTTTTCGCGGTCGTTTATTTTTTTCAGAAAAGCAGCATTTTTAACACCCAGAACAAAAACTTCAGAGGTGTCTAACCCCAAACTGATATGCTTTATCAACGATTCCACCATAAAATCCTCTACTGCGGTAAACAGTTCTTTGTCGTCATAATAATTGGCATTCACGTAAATTCCGTTTTTTCCTTTCCGTGTAATGGCCAAGGGAAAAGGGGAATTGATATAAAAATCCTTGTAAAACGCTGTTGCACCACCGTAAGCTTCAATCATTTCATAAAGAAAAACCGAAGAAACTTCATGTGTTCGTGCAGATTCCATTCTGATTCCGCAGGCACTTTCCAATCTTTTGGTATCGGTAAAAGGAACGCCGGTAACGCCCGCTCCATGACGGCTCGGATTGATTCCGATAACAAATTTTCTACTTCTTTTATCGCCGTAGAATTTGTCATAAAATTGCTTCATGACCAGCAGCGTTTCCGGATTGTCCAGGAACGGATTCATCACCTGAAAATCTTTTGGAAGTTTCCCATGATATTTCAGATTTTGATTGAAAACTACTACTTTTTCTCCGAAATTCATATACCATTATATTAATCCGAACTGCTCGAAATGATGCGTAAAATGCTTTCTCTGAAACAGTTCCCACATCTCTTTGTTTAACATTCCGAATTTTGTATGATAGTGCTGCGCATGAGGATTCTCCCGATAATAAATCTGAAATTCCTTTAAAGAATTTAAAAGTGCCTCTTTTGCCATGTCTAAATTTTTATGACGCAGAACAGGGGTTTCGCCTTCCTTTAAAAGAGGATATTGTGCGCCAGGGCGAATTTTCATATTGGTATACAGCCAATCCTGAAGTTTTTCTGTTTGCTCTTCAGGTATTTGCTCAAAGTCTTTTGCATCCGTGTTTTCAAAGCCTTTCCGCACGACTTCTTCCAAATGCTCCACCATCATTTGAGGTGACATAATTCCGAATTTCTTTTCCGAGTTTTCTGATAATCCGTTCAATAATTTTCGAACTGTATTAAATTTCAGATCCAAAAACGGTGATTGTTTTGCAACCAAAGTCAATATGGTGGCCACACAAACCACTTCTTCCCGCTGATTAACGACTTCTACTAACCATTTCACAACTCCTGAAGGAATATTTCTCCCCTTCACACCGCGGTTGATTTTTTCTTTGGCCGTCAAATAAACCGTAATAGTATCTCCGGCATAAACCGGTTTGAAGAAACTTGCATTTTCAAGGCCGTAATTGGCAATTACAGGACCTTTCTTCCCTGAAACAAAGAGGCCGGCTGCAGCCGATAATATGAAATAGCCGTGCGCAACCGGTTGATCGAAAATGGTTCCGGTTAAGCTTGTTGCATCGGTATGTGCATAAAAATGATCCCAGGAAACATTAGAAAAATTAACAATATCGGCTTCTGTTACTGTTCTTCCGGCGGTTTCCAGTGAATCACCTATTTCTACTTCTTCAAAATATTTCTGGAACGGATGTTTGTCGCTATATTTTTTATCTGCACCTTGAGTATAAATTTTAGTAATCGCAGTGAGGATATCCGGAGATCCCTGAATGGCTGTTTTTTGTAAAAAGAAATGCAGTCCGTTCAGTCCACCCATTTCTTCGCCACCACCCGCTCTTCCCGGGCCGCCATGCATCAATGTAGGCAACGGAGATCCATGACCCGTGGATTCCTTCGCATTATCACGGTTTAGAACAAAAATTCTACCGTGTGCAGAAGCCATTTTCCATGAGGTTTCCGCCACAAATTTTTCATCGTGAGAAACAATGGAGCCTACCAAGCTTCCTTTTCCGCGTTTTGCCAGAGCCGCAGCTTCTTCAGCATCTTTATACGGCATCAAAGTGGACACAGGCCCAAATGCTTCCACTTCGTGTGAAATATTTTTTTCAAAAGGCTGATCGTTGTAAAATACTTTTGGCGACATGAATGCGCCACTCTCAAAATCAGCGTCCAGCAATTCATGCTGACCGTCGTAGATAAGTTCAGTTTCAGATTTCAACTCATTTATTTTTCCTTTCAGAACTTCCAGTTCTTTTTTTCCGACAATAGCACCCATTCTGGTTTCTCTGTTCAGCGGATTTCCAATCTTAGTTTGATCCAAAGCTTTTGACAGCGCATTCTGAACGTCGCCAACCAGATGTTCCGGAACGATGATTCTTCGGATTGCGGTACATTTTTGTCCGGCTTTTGTGGTCATTTCGTTGCGAACCTCTTTAATGAACAAATCAAATTCCGGCGTTCCGGGTTTTGCATCTAAGCCAAGAATAGAAGCGTTCAGAGAATCGGCCTCCATATTAAAACGTACCGCATTTCCGGCGATGGAAGGCAAGGATTTTAATTTTCTGCCCGTGTAAGCCGAGCCTGTAAATAATACGGAATCGCCATCCTGTACGTAATCAAGAATATTCCCCGGCTCGCCTGCTACCAACTGCAGCGCACCTTCCGGGAGCAGCCCGCTTTCAATCATATCCTGAAATACAGCCTGAGTGAGGTAAGAACCGGGAGTTGCAGGTTTTATAACACTGGGAACTCCAGCCAACAAAGAAGTGGAGAGTTTTTCCATCATTCCCCAAACAGGGAAATTGTATGCATTAATTTGAACTGAAACACCTTCGCTTGGCGTTAGAATATGCGTTCCGAGATGTGTTCCGTTGGCGGATATTTTCTGTATTTCGCCATCTACCCAAAAAGGAGTATTGGGCAACATTCTTTTTGCCAGTCCGCTGTAAGTGAAAAAGGTACCAAAACCTCCTTCAATATCCACCCAGGAATCGACATGCGTAGCTCCGGTTTTATAGGAAAGTTCGTAATATTTTTTCTTTCTTTCCAGAAGGTAAAGTGCGATTTTTTTGAGCATTTCACCGCGGTCATAGAAGGTCATTGCAGACAGATTTTTGTACCCGACCGTTCTTCCGTAATGCAGTGCTTCTTCAAAATTAATCCCTTCGGTATCGGATATCGCAACCAGTTCACCGTTTACAGCATTCAAAAGTTTTATTCCTTCACCAGAACCTTCGATCCAGTTTCCGGCTATATAATTTTTTAATTTCATTTTTTTAATTTTGTTTGTCTTTAAGATTCACAGCAAGAACTTTTAATTTTAATAGTTACAACTCCGTTACTTTCTTGTCTATTTTATACACGGTTCCCCGAAAACTTGCTACCAAGTGCTTTTTTTGATTTGTTATCTGAATGTCATACACGGCAGTTTTTCTGGTGTCCGCAATCAGGATGCTTTCAGCTGTCAAAGTATCTCCCATTTTCACCGCTTTTGTGAAATTTATGGTACAGTTCAATGCAACAGAAGCATCGTTTGTATTGTTAGATGAAAATGCGAGAGCAGAATCGGCAAAGGCAAAAGTAATTCCTCCGTGAGCCGTTTTCAGTCCGTTAATCATTTCCTGTTTCACAGGCATTTCAATAAGGCAGTATTTCTCACGAACTTCAATCAGTTTAATCCCCATCCATTGTGAGAAATAATCCTGATTGAGCATGTATTGTGCAATTTCGAAAGGAGACATGATTTTTAATGTAAAGTTTAATTATTTAACAAACCCGCAGTTTGATTTTATGCTTTCTGTAATGCCGGACTTTGTCGATATCTTTCTTCCTGATATTTATTATACAAATTCTGCAACGTGTCAGAAACTTTATCATACCCAATTTCTGCTCCCCAGGCTAACAAACCTTTCGGGTAGTTTACGCCTTTCTGCATTGCCATTTCCAGATCTTCGTCGCTGGCAATTTTTAGTCTTTTCGCTTCTACAGCTTCGTTAATGAGCATGGAAATAATTCGCATGAAAACTTCTTTGTACAATTTTTCATCTTTCAAAGGTTCCGGTTTCGTCGCACTTTCAGCATAATCGTAAAATCCTTTTCCCGTTTTTTTGCCCAGTAGTCTGGCCTCGCTCATTCGTTGTTGCAGGAGAGAAGGTTTATATTTCGGATCGTGGAAATAATCTTTGTAAACCGTGGTGGTTACTGCAAAATTTACATCTATTCCAATCAGGTCCATCAGTTCAAAAGGTCCCATTCTGAAATTTCCAAGCGTTCTCATCGCATCATCTACCTGCTCCGGTGTAGCGATATTTTCTTCCACTATTCGCAGTGCTTCACCATAAAACGGTCTTGCAATCCTGTTGACAATAAACCCGGGTATATCTTTCGCTATCACTGGAATTTTTTTCCAGGATTTCATTAATTCTGATATTTCGAAGTCTAAATTTTTCTTCGTTAAAAGCCCCGGAATGATTTCTACCAAAGGCATTAGCGGAGCAGGATTGAAGAAATGAATTCCGATAAATCTTTCCGGATGCTGCAAATCCGCCGAAAGTGAGGTAATGGAAATGGAAGAAGTATTCGACGAGATAATGCAGTTTTCGGAAACTGTAGATTCAACCTCGGCAAAAACTTTCTTTTTAATTTCTGCATTTTCGATAATGGCTTCAATCACCAAATCGCAATTCTTAAATTCCGAAAGTGATACACATGAAACAATACGGCCGATAATCCCGTCAGATTCTTCCTGTGTTATCTTTTGTTTATTCACAAGTTTTGCAAGTGTAGACCGCAGTACGCCAAGAGATTTCTCAGTCTGAGCGATATTGGCATCATAAAGATAAACCTTGCAGCCGGATGATGCGGCTACCTGTGCTATGCCGATTCCCATGGTTCCGGAACCGATAATTCCAATGTTTTTCATAAACGCTAAAGATACAAAAAAGATAGTTTTGGAAAACCCAAAACTATCTTTTGACAAAAATGAATATTGTTATTTTCCTTTATAAACGGGCTTTCTTTTTTCTAAGAATGCGGCAACTCCTTCACTGAAATCTTCTGTGTTGGCTGCGCGCTGCTGAAGTTCTGCTTCCAAGCGAAGCTGCTGTTTCAGGGTGTTATCATAAGATTCTGCAAAAGCCTGTTTAGTAAATTTGAATGCGGATGTTGGCATTTCTGACAGCTTTTCAAGGATTTCCATGGATTTAGTCATAAATTCTTCCTCGCTGAAAACCTCCGCTATCAATCCTAAGTTTTTGGCTTCTTCAGCATATAGTTTTTTGCCTGTAAAAGTAAGATAATTGGCCATTTGCCTTCCTAATAGTTTTGGAAGGAAATAAGTTCCGGCGGTATCCGGAATTAAGCCGATGCCGGAAAATGCCTGGGAAAAATACGCTTTTTCTGAAGCTAAGGCAAAGTCGCAGATGAGTGAGAGCATGGCTCCGGCGCCTACTGCAGGACCATTCACCAAAGAGATTACCGGTTTTCTGCAACGCGTGATTTCCAAAACGAGCGGGTTATAAAAATCGGTAACGAGCTTTTTAACGATGGAAATATCATTTTTCTCATCCCGATCTGCAAATGCGGCAGCGAGATCCTGGCCGGAACAGAAAGCGCGGCCTCTTCCGGAAATTGCGGCTACGCGAACGTTGTCGTCTTCGTTGCAATAAATGAAAAAGTTCTGTAAATCCTTCAGTGTCGGCCTGTTGAGCGCATTCATGGTCTTATCGTTATTGAGATAAGCAATCATCAGTTTACCATCAAAATGGGATTCGATGTCCAGTTGAGTAATCATAATTTAAAAATATTTTGTAACCTGACGAAAATACAACAATTAGACGATATTCAGATCAACTCAATTTTAAATCCACAAAAAAACGGCCTCCATTTTCGGAAACCGCTATTCTAAAAAAGTTCAAAAAATTATCTGCCTTTGAACATGGCTTTTCTTTTTTGGTAGTGCGCTTCTATGGCTTCTGCATAATCTTCTGAAGCAGCAGCCATACTTTGATATTCACTTTCCAGCCTCAGTTGTTCGTTCAGCCTGTTGTCGTGACTTTTTCTGAAAGCTCTTTTGGTGAGCCACAATGCTTGGGTAGGCATGTTTACAATATCTTCAATGACTTGAAAAGCTTTTTCCTCAAATTCGTTTTTTGGAAAAACATCCGCAATCATTCCCATTTGTTCGGCTTCTTTTGCATATACTTTTTTTCCTGTAAATGCGAGGTAAGCAGCCTTTTGCATTCCAATATTTTTAGGTAAATAATACGTTCCGCCGGCATCAGGAATTAGTCCGATCTGAGAAAAAATCTGGGCAAAATATGCTGTATCTGCAGCTAAAGTAATATCACAGGCCAAAGCAATATTAGCGGCTGTGTCGGATGCAGGCCCATTTACCAAAGCGATAACGGGTTTTCTTGCATACCGGATGGCGGAAATAAGCGGGTTATAATAATCTGCAACCAGTCTTTTCACTTCTCTTGGTGAACCCTGATTTTTAGTATCAGTATCTTCAAAATTTACATTTTGCCCTGAAGAAAACACGTCTCCTTTTGCCGCGATAACGATGCACCGCGTATCTTCATTACGGCTGTAGAATTCTATAAAACTTGCGAGTTCCAGAAGAAGGGGTTTGGTTAATGGATTCATTCGTTCAGGCTGATTGAGCCAGGCGATCTTCAACCGGCCATTCATTCTGGATTCCATGTCGAACTGTGAGTACACGTAATTTGCCATTTTATTATTATTTTAATTATATAAAGTTAAAGAAAACTAATGACATTTGAAATAATCGAATGGTTCCAAACAGTCATTACACTGGTAGCTCGCTTTGCAGAGTGTGGACCCAAAACGGCTGATCTGCTTCGTGTTTTCTGAACCGCATCTGGGGCAGGGTTTTGGCTTGTTCAAATGATCTTTATCGGCGCCTTTTTCCGGTGGTGTAATGCCGTAAACCCGCAATTTTTCTCTTGCTTCATCCGTGATCCAATCTGTAGTCCATGGCGGGGAAATAACCGTAATTACTTTTGCCGTAATTCCCATTTCTTTGAAAAGTTTAATGATATCCTCTTCAATATTATACATCGCAGGACAGGCAGAATACGTAGGTGTGATAATGATTTCCGCTTCACTTTCCGCCACCATTTTCGCCTCACGGACAATGCCCAGTTCCACAATATTGATCACCGGAATTTCAGGATCTGGAATTTGGGATAATATTTTTTTTAAATCAATCAATGTCAGTTTCTCAATGTAATATTTAAAGGAATTATATTGTTTAGTTTTACCATTCACAGCCCGGATATGCCCGTTGCATGTACTGCAATTCACAAAGGATGTATCCGAAATATTCGGTGTGGTATCCTGTTCTGCTGCCTTTTTGCATAAAATCTGACGCAGGTATTTCCAGTCCGAAATTTTGAAAGTCTTCAGCAACTTTTCTTTTCCAGTCGCCGTACAGTGTTGCGGAGTCGGGAATTAAATTTAAGGTTACCAGTTCAGTTTCGCTTTTTACTTCATCGAACAAACCTCCAGTGTATTCCCAAAGGTTATCAAGAGCTTTCTGAATTCTCGAGATACTTTCGTCTGTTCCTGCAGCTAAAACTTTTACCCAAGTAGCAGCATGAGTATAATGGTATTTCACTTCTTTTAAGGATTTCTGTGCCAGAGCGGACAGCTGTTCATCAGCACTATCAGAGAGTTTTGAATAAAGCAGACTCTGATACACAGAAAAGAAATACACTTTCAGAATGGTTTGAGCATAATCGCCATTAGGAAGCTCTACCAGATGGGCATTCAGATATTCATGTTCGTAACGCAGAAAAGCCAGATCGTCTTCTATTTTATTTTCACCCTGTAATTGAGCGGCATATTTATAAAAGTTGGAACTTTGTCCCAGATAATCCAGCGCAATATTGGTGAGGGCAATATCTTCCTCTAGATAAGGTCCTTTTCCGCACCATTCTGCAAGGCGCTGTCCCATAATCAGGGTATCATCGGCTAATTTTAAGATATAATTCTTCATAATTTTGTTTTCGGCTTTCGTTGATCTGCTTCGGTGATGAGCGATGGCTGATGAGAGAAAGCTTTTTTACATATTTTTCACATCATTAGGAATCTGATAGAACGTAGGATGGCGGTACAGTTTATCATCTGCCGGATCGAAGAATGCTTCCTTATCCACGCCTTCGCTGGTCACGAGATATTTACTTGGCACGACCCAAATAGAGGTTCCTTCCATTCTTCTGGTGTATACGTCTCTTGCGTTTTGCAATGCCATTTCAGCAGTGGCTGCCTGTACAGTTCCTGCATGTTTGTGGGATAAACCGGGTTTCGTTTGAATGAAAACTTCCCACACATCTAAATTGATCATATTTTGAAATTATAGATTTTAAATTAACTCAGAACGGAATTTTGTTTTTCCGCATACGCTATCGCTGCTTCTTTCACCCAGGCATTTTCATCCTGTGCTGTTCTTTTGGTTTCGAGGCGTTTTTTATTGGCGGGACCGTTTCCTTTTAAAACTTCATAAAATTCGTCCCAGGGAAGTTCGCCGAAATCATAATGTTGCGTTTCCTCATTCCATTTTAAGTTTTCATCGGGAACCTTCAAACCTAAAAATTCGGCCTGCGGAACGGTAACATCAATAAATCTTTGGCGAAGCGCATCATTGCTTTCTCTTTTTACGCGGTAGTTCATTGACTTCTGTGAGTTAGGAGACGCGTCGTCATTCGGGCCAAACATCATCAGCGCAGGCCACCAGAAGCGGTTCAGGGACTGTTGTGCCATCTCTTTCTGCTCTTTGGTTCCGCGGCAAAGCGTCATCAGAATTTCATATCCCTGTCTTTGGTGAAAAGATTCCTCCTTGCAAATCCGCACCATAGCTCTGGCATACGGACCGTAGGAATTTCCCATTAGCATCACCTGATTCATAATGGCAGCACCATCCACAAGCCAGCCGATGGCTCCTATATCTGCCCAACTTAGCGTAGGATAATTAAAAATACTGGAATATTTTGCTTTTCCGGCCAGCATATCGTTGTAGGTAGAATCTCTGTCGGCAGCGATTTCCCCGTTATTTAAAGTTTCGGTTGCGGCATATAAATATAAACCGTGGCCAGCTTCGTCCTGAATTTTGGCCAGAAGAGCCATTTTTCTCCGGAGCGAAGGCGCTCTGCTGATCCAATTGGCTTCGGGAAGCATTCCCACCACTTCTGAGTGCGCATGCTGCGAGATCTGGCGTACCAGCAATTTCCGGTAATCCTCCGGCATCATATCTTTAGGCTCAACCTTGTTTTCTGCCTGCACGTAATCTAAAAATTTTTGTAACTCCATAGTTTTGTCGCAGATTCCATTATTTTTGGAACCAAATATTAAAGTTTTTCCCCGCTTAATTCGTCTTTGATATACAGTCCCAGCTTTCCGTTGGTGTATTCGCCGGCAACGAAATTTACTTTCTCCTGCCCTTCGTGGATTTCATATTCATTAAAATAATAAACCTGACTTTCAAAAGGATCTCTCACTTCGATTTTTCGGTCTGTACAATGCCAGTAATGGCTCCAGATATTAAGCCCTTTTATTTTGTGCTCTTTATCTTCTTCAATTATCGAATCAAATTTCCACTGGGTCATAATCGTACTTTTTAATAGGTTAAACATCATAATTCAGCATCACAACATTCGTAGTTGGGTGACACTGGCAAGTTAATACAAAGCCTTTTGCCACTTCGTCTTCCGTAAGCGCAAAATTCTTTTCCATAAATACCTCACCTTCCATCACCTGTGCTTTGCAGGTACAGCAGACGCCGCCTTTGCAGGCAAATGGAACCGGAAGTTTTTCGGCAAGAGCCTGGTCTAAGATACTGTTTTTCTTGGAATTGAGATGAAAGGAATATTCATCATCATCAATGATCAGCGTCACCATGCTTTCCAGATTCGGGATGGCTTTGAACTCGTCGCTCTTTTCTGCATTTTCATCATCATCCGGTGCCGAGTAGTATTCGTACATTACCTGCAACGAAGGTACTTTCCTGTCCTTTTTTAGATGTTCTGAAATGTCCTTGATCATTTCTGACGGGCCACAGATGAAAAAAGTAGTTTCCTGAACAGGAATTTCGGGGAAACGTTCAAAGAGCCGATCCAGTTTTTCAGCAGAAATTCTTCCTTCAAAAAGTTCATCTTCGTAATGTTTTTCTCTTGATAGAAGATAAATAACTTTCAGTTTTCCGCCGAATTGCTCTGCAAGTGCATCTATTTCTTTTCGGAAAATAATACTTTCAAAACTTTTATTGCTGAAGAAGAGATAAGCACGAGATTCCGGTTCCTGATACAATGCTTCCTTCAGGTTAGAAAGCACAGGAGAAATTCCGCTTCCCGCAGCCAAACCAACGTAGGTCTTCTGGTTACTGGGATGGTGATGGGTGTAAAAATGGCCCATCGGTTCCAGTATTTCCAGATGATCTCCTATCTGAACTTCGTGATTCAGAAAAGAGGAAACCCGGCCTTCTTCCATGTTTTTTACTAGGATTTCTATCTCCTGGTTGCCTTCTGATGGCGCATTAACAATGGAATAAGAACGGCGCAGGTCTTCACCGTCTACTATTCGGCGCACATTGATGTACTGTCCCTGTTTATACTTGAATAAATTTCTTAAATGTTCAGGAATTTCAAATGCGATATTAACGCAATCGTTGGTTTCCTTGCTTACTTTGGTTGTTTTTAGCTGATGAAAATGATGCATAGTTTTGATAAAAAATCACCCGAAGTGAATTCAACAAATATACAGAAAAATACAAAACACGGAAAGGCGGCTTTTATTTTTGGACAATATTAAACCGTTCAGATATTTGAATTTATATTCCGCTGGGATTGTTGATTTCGGAAAATATGTCGTAAATTTATCAATGAAACGCATTAATTTCGGAAAAATTGTCCTTATTGTGGTGGGTATAGCAATTTGATGAGGTTTTTGCAATACTCAGGAAAATTTTAAACATCACAATACAAATAATATGAACTTAAACCAATTTACTGTAAAATCTCAGGAAGCCATTCAGAAAGCGCAGCAAATTGCGATGGAATTTGGCAACCAAAGTATTGAACCACAGCATCTTTTGGAAGGAATTTTTCAGATAGATGACAGTGTTTCCGAGTTTCTTCTGAAGAAGTCTGAAGCAGAAGTAACTTTGGTACGAGAAAGAAACCGCGCGTTGATCGAAAAACTTCCCAAGGTGGAAGGCGGCAATCTTTATCTCTCACAGACGGCAAACAAAATATTGCTGGATGCGCCTAATATCGCTAAAAAGATGGGCGATGAATACGTTACCATTGAGCATTTTTGGCTCTCTCTTTTTGAAGTCAATTCTGAAGTTTCCAAAATATTGAAAGATATGGGAATTACGAAAAATTCCTTGGAAGCAGCGATAAAAGAACTTAGAAAAGGATCGCGCGCCACTTCGGCCAGTTCGGAGGAGACGTATCAGAGCCTGAATAAATATGCGAAAAATTTCAACGAACTCGCAGCGGAAGGAAAACTGGATCCTGTCATCGGAAGAGATGAAGAAATCCGAAGAGTGTTGCAGATTTTATCCCGAAGAACCAAAAACAATCCTATTCTCATCGGTGAACCCGGCGTGGGTAAAACCGCAATTGCAGAAGGTATAGCACACCGAATTATCTCCGGAGATGTTCCAGAGAATCTGATGGATAAAACCCTTTATTCGTTGGATATGGGCGCGTTAATTGCAGGTGCCAAATACAAAGGAGAATTTGAAGAAAGGCTGAAATCCGTGGTGAATGAAGTGATCAAATCCGACGGTCAAATCATTCTTTTTATCGATGAAATTCATACGCTTGTAGGAGCGGGCGGAGGTGAAGGTGCCATGGATGCAGCAAATATTTTGAAACCTGCTCTGGCTCGCGGAGAACTTCGCGCAGTAGGAGCTACAACTCTGAATGAATATCAGAAATATTTTGAAAAAGATAAAGCGCTGGAAAGGCGTTTCCAGAAGGTGATGGTGGAAGAACCGGATACGGAATCTGCGATTTCTATTTTACGGGGAATTAAAGATAAATATGAAGCACACCATAAAGTTCGGATAAAAGATGAAGCCATTATCGCAGCTGTCGAACAGTCGCAACGGTATATTTCTGACCGCTTTTTACCAGATAAAGCTATTGATTTGATCGACGAAGCGTCAGCGAAACTCAGAATGGAAATTAATTCAAAGCCTGAACAGCTGGATGTTCTTGATAGAAAACTCATGCAGCTGGAGATCGAACTTGCCGCCATTTCCCGTGAAGGTAACCAAGTGCAAATCAACCATATAAAAGAAGATATTGCCAAGGTTTCGGAAGAGCGCAACGAGATCAATGCAAAATGGCTGAAAGAAAAACAAAAATCTGAGGATCTGACTCAAATTAAAAAAGAAATAGAATCCCTGAAACTGGAGGCGGAACGAGCATCGAGAGCCGGTGATTATGCGAAAGTTGCAGAGATTCAGTACGGTAAACTTCGCAATAAAGAAGAAGAACTGAAAAAAATGGAGTTGGAAATGCAGAACAGTCAAAACGAACTTATTAAAGAAGAGGTGACTGCGGAAAATATTTCTGAAGTCATTTCGAAATGGACTGGAATTCCGGTGACTAAACTTTTGAAAAGTGAAAGGGAAAAACTTCTGCATCTTGAAGATGAACTTCACAAAAGGGTAGTAGGACAAGAAGAAGCAATAGAAGCAGTAGCTGATGCAATTCGCAGAAACCGCGCCGGACTGAATGACGAGAAAAAACCCATCGGAAGTTTTCTTTTTCTGGGAACCACGGGAGTCGGGAAAACCGAACTGGCGAAAGCACTTGCCGAGTTTCTTTTTGATGACGAAAATAACATGACGCGAATTGATATGAGCGAATATCAGGAACGCCATTCCGTGTCGCGACTGGTAGGTGCGCCTCCGGGATACATCGGTTATGAAGAAGGCGGACAACTTACTGAGGCCGTTCGTCGTCGTCCGTATTCCGTTGTTTTGCTGGATGAAATAGAAAAAGCACATCCGGATGTTTTCAATACCCTTCTTCAGGTCTTGGATGACGGACGTTTGACTGATAACAAAGGTCGCGTAGTGAATTTCAAAAACTCGATCATCATTATGACTTCCAACATGGGATCACAGCTTATTCAGGAAAATTTTGAGAATTTGACAGATGATAACAGATATGAAGTTATTGAAAAAACTAGAGAGGAAGTCTTTACCCTTCTGAAGCAAACCCTGCGTCCGGAGTTTCTGAACCGAATCGATGAAGTGGTGCTTTTCCAACCGCTGACTAGAAAGGAAATTGGAAAAATTGTTCAGTATCAGTTGAGAGGTTTCAATAAGATGCTGGAGAAAAAAGGTATTCTGATGACAACTACAGAAGATGCCATTGAGTACATCATGAACAAAGGTTATGACCCGAGTTTCGGAGCCCGGCCTTTGAAAAGAGTCCTTCAGCAGGAAGTTCTGAATAAACTTTCCAAAGAAATTCTGGCCGGAAATGTAAATGACGGCGACCGCATTACTCTGGATTACTTTGAAGAAAGCGGATTGGTGTTTCGCCAAACCGAATAAATGATGAAATTGTAATTTTTTTGAACGCTTCTGCTCCGGTGGAAGCGTTTTTTTGTAATGATATCCGAACGTAAACTAAAAATATTTGTCAGGAAAATTCATAAAAAAGATGTAATTTTTAATGTGTCAATATTTCTTAATATTTACCGTTTTCGATGTAAGTGTAATTATTTACAAACCAGCCGTTTGATTTATTTATTAATTTTTAACGATTCTATGAGAAAAAAAAGATGTGTATATTTGGGTGTTTGTATGATATTTTATTAAACAATGGTTATGAAAGAATAAAAAAAACAAAAAGATTATTAGTCTTCGAGACTTTTCCCAAACAGTTCTAAATCTAAACTGTTTGGGAAAATCTTTATATCAAATCATTATTAAAAAAAATAAGAAAAAACAAAAACTTCAATATTATGAAAAAGTTAGTTAATTACACTCCTTTCTTACTTCTTCTTTTTTCAATAATCATTGTTGGTTGTCGTGCTTCTAACGACGAAACTGCAACTACAAATGATAATTTATTTTCCACTAATTTTAATAGATTGAGTATCGGAGAAATTCATAATGAACTTCTTACTTATACATATCACGAGTATGCATTTTCTGAAAATTTCAATAGTGTAGATGAAGCATTAATTGATTTAGGAAATTTTCAAAGTAATTATTTAGGAAATTTTAGTAATCCAACAATTGACATGAACTACGCTCAATCAAATATAATTAATGTTCGTAATTACTACATCCAAGATAATACTAAAGACATTTTCTTAAATGGTATGGAAATTAATGGAGATAATTATACTCTAGCAGAACTTACTCACTATTTGTACGAAAATGATGCCATTTCAGAAATTGATAAAAATATTGTCAACGAAATTATAAACTCATTACATCAAAACTTGGATGGAATGCTCTCTTATGAGGAACTTTACAGTGAACTTTTGAATCATAGAGAAAATTGGATAGCAAGTCAAGGAGGCACAAATAGTAAAGGCGGAGATTACTCATTTATTATTTTGGATATTGGCATTAATTCTTTAGAATGGTGGAGTACTAATTCAGGTGCATCATCCTTACAAAAAGCTGTTCCGGTTTGGCTTGCAACAGACATTGTTGGAGCTATAGGTGGAGCTGGTTTTGCTGCAGTTTCTCAACATGTCTTTAATAATGGGCAAATTAATTGGAAAATTGTTGCTGCGGCAGGTTTAACGACGGCAGTAACTGCGTCTACTGGGGTTTTTGGAAAGATAGGGAAATGGCTTTCAAGTTTATAACATCATGGAGGTAACTGAATGGCTAATACTTATATTCTCTGTTATATTTGGTAGTATTATTGCAGAGATATTAAAGCCAACAATCATAAAATTATTAAAAAGAAATAACAAAGAGTAAATAAATGCTATCATTATTTAAAGACTCCCATACTTTGTGTTTGAGAGTCTTTTTTTTACTAGAAAATGATAAAAAACCATTGTAGTATAACCAGAGTTTCGTTGGGCCTTGCAAAGCAACAAAGTATTCCTGGTGAACGGGATCCTGTGGGCGTGATTTAATTTAAAAAAAAATCTCAGATTTCTCTGAGATTTTGTGGGTCCTGAGGGATTCGAACCCCCGACCCTCTGGGTGTAAACCAGATGCTCTGAACCAACTGAGCTAAGAACCCTTGTTTTTGGTTCGGCAAATATACAACGAAATATTATTTCTGCAAATTTTTTTCTAAAAATTCTCCAACTACAAAGTTGCTGCCGCCAATAAAGATCATTTCGTTTTCATTAACCTCTTGTTTTGCAGCTTGATATCCCGACTGTACATTGTCGAAAATTTTATAGTGAATTCCGGCATTTTGCAGTTCTTTTTCATATTCCGACGGGTGGCGGCCACGGCCGATAGCGGGTTTTACAAAGTAATAGCGGGAATTGCCAGGGAGAATTTTCAAAACTTCATCAATTTTCTTGTCGTTCACGAACCCCAAAATCATATGTTTAGTTTTGGGAATTTCGTTCAGTTGCTCAAAAACTATTTCCAGTCCGGCCTGATTATGCGCGGTGTCGCAAACAATGAGAGGTTTTTCAGAGAACTGAAACCAGCGGCCAATGAAATTGGTATTGGAGCCAACATTTTGAAGCCCTCTTTCTATATCAATGTCTGAAATCTGAATGCCCAGTTTTTTTAATTCATCCACCAAAGCTACCACAACACGGATGTTTTTTTTCTGATAATTTCCTTTTAAATCTGAAGAAAGAGAAGTTTCAATCAAGGTGGCATCAACAAAAGCTGAGTTTTTTTCCTTCGCAGTTTCGGACAGAATATTTTTTACTATCAGGTTTTCATCACCGGAGATGACGGGTGTATTTTCTTTAATAATTCCGGCTTTTTCCTTCGCGATTGCTTCGATGGTATCGCCAAGAATGTCCTGATGATCCAATTGAACATTGGTAATAGCGGAAACCAGAGGATTGATAATATTGGTGGAGTCGAGCCTGCCACCTAAACCGACTTCGATAATGGCGAAATCCACTTTTTGGCGGTAAAAATATTCAAAAGCCATCACAGTGGTAATTTCAAAAAAAGAAGGCCGAAGATCCTTTGGAAGGTTTTTCATTTGCTGAATAAATGCATATACAAAATCCTGGTCGCAGTTTTTGCCGTTTATTTTGATTCGTTCAGTAAAATCAATAAGATGTGGCGAATTGTACAGCCCGATTTTATAGTGAGCTTCCTGCATTACCGAGGCCAGCATATTGCTCGTAGAACCTTTCCCGTTGGTTCCGCCAATATGGATGGTTTTTATTTTGTCTTGCGGATTTCCAAAAAATTCACACAGCGCAGAAATATTCTGCAATCCGGGTTTATAGGCTTTTTGTCCATCGGTCTGATAATTTGGAGTTTGAGCAAAGAGCCATTCGATAGCATCTTGATATTGTTCCTGAGTCATTTTGCAAAAGTCCAAAAATATTTCTTTTAATAAAATATCCATGTCCGGATTTGTAACATTTTATATTTACCTTCGTCTAATCTTCTAAAACATTGCTATGAAAAAGCTTCTGTTTCTTGTGTTGAGCGGTACCTTTTTGTCTGTATCGGCACAAAAAAAATGGACTCTGCAGGAAGCTGTGAATTATGCAGTATCTCATAACCTGCAAGTTATCAGTTCTGATTATAACCGAAAATTGCAGGAAAGTTCTCTTCAAATTGCTAAAAGAGAATATCTGCCATCGGTAGCCGGAAACATTGGTAATACAGTTTCTTTTGGTGAAGGGAGAGATGTTTTCGGAACTACGCAGCGAAATGATAATTTCAGCAGCACGACAAGTTTGAGTGCTGATGTTCTGCTTTTTAATAATGGAAGATTGGAGAAAAATGTCAGGAAAACTGCTTTTGACCTTGAAGCTTCTCAGTACGATCTTCTGCGAGTGAAGGATGATATTTCACTTCAGGTGGCACAGCAATATCTTCAAATTCTTCTGAATAGAGAAATCGTGAAGATCTCGGCCAGTGCATTGGAGAATGCGCAAAGACAATACGACAGGGCGCGAATAACTACAGAAGGAGGAGCGACGCCTCAAACCGTTCTTGCGGAAGCTGAAGCCGGATTGGCTAGAGAAAAGCAGAATTTTAAAAATGCGGAAATCAATACCGAAAGAAGCCTTTTTACCTTGGCTCAATTACTAAGAATAGAGGATTACAGAAATTTTGATGTGGAAAATGTAGTGCTCCCCGAAGTGCCACAACCGCCTCTGCATTCCACCGAAAATATTATCGAAACTGCATATCAAAATCAACCACAGATCAAAGCTGCGGAAACCAGAATCAAAGCTGCCGAAGCACAAACAGAAGTGGTAGAAACTGGTTTTTGGCCAACGGTAACTGCAGGTGCAGGCTTGGGAACTTCTTATTTTAACTCGCTTGTTACGGATATTACAGGAAGAGATCTTAGCGGAAATGTCATCAAAGAAGCCGGATTTTTTCAGCAATACAAAAATAATTTCGGACAACAGATCAGCCTTTCTGCGCGTATTCCTATTTTTAACAAAGGAATTACGAGACTTCAGGTGCAGCAGAGCAAAGTAAACGAAGATATTGCAAGAAATAATTTGGAAGCTCAAAAACAGGAAGTTCTTCAGAATGTGCAACGTGCTCAGTTTGATGCGCAAAGCAACTATGAAACTTATATGGCTGCCCTAGAAGCGGCGGAAAGTTCAAGACTGGCTCTGGATTTTACTGAAAAAAGTTTCGCTGCGGGAAAAAGCACCATTTATGATGTCAATGTAGCGAGAAACAACTATGCGAATGCGCAAGGTTCTATAGCGCAAGCCAAATACAATTATCTTTTCAGCGTAAAACTGTTAAATTTCTATGCCGGAATTCCGATAACTTTGTAAAATTATTTCTATCTTTATTCCTGTGAACAGTATTCTAAAGGCAAAAGTGTAATATGACGGCCCATCTTTTACAGAAATATTTACCGGAAAATTCTTTGCCCTATCTGCAGCAATGGTTGGGGCAACATCGCATTCAAATTTTGATTTCCAGAGAAAGAAGTTCAAAGCTCGGAGATTACCGAAGAATGCCTGATCATTCGCATCAGATTACCATCAACTCTACTTTGCCTCCGGAATTATTCTTTTTTGTCCTCACCCATGAAATGGCTCACTTTTTTGCTTTTCAAAAGTTTGGATACAGAATCCGGCCGCATGGAAGAGAATGGAAGGAAGAATTTGCAAAGATGCTCAGGGACAGTTTATCAGTTTATTCCGAGGATTTACAACCTGTTATTTTGCAATTTTCAAAGTCGCCGAAAGCCAGTTTTGCTGCCAGTACAGGATTAGTGAAATATTTCCATACCGACAACGGAGAAGAAGGAAATTTTGTGGAAACGCTGAAGAAGGGAACCATTTTCTGTTACCGTCAGGAAAATTACAAGATGGAGACCAAACTTAAAAAGAACTATCTTTGCACCCGGCTGAGCACTGGAAAAAAATACGTTTTCAAGCCGCTGGCAAAAGTTAAAAAATTAAGTTGAAATGGTGTTGAATTCAAGCAACTACTGTGTCATCATGGCAGGAGGAATCGGGAGCAGATTCTGGCCCATGAGTACACAAAAATTTCCTAAACAATTTCAGGATATTCTGGGAACCGGCCGAACAATGATTCAGCAAACCTACGACAGAATCAGCAATATTCTGCCTCCGGAAAATATTTTTGTTATCACCAATAAAGAATATACAGAACTCACCGCACAGCAGTTATCCGAAATTCCTGTTGAAAATATTGTCGGTGAACCGATGATGAAAAATACGGCGGCCTGCAATCTTTATATGGCGAATAAAATAGCGGCAATTAATCCAGATGCCAATATTATTGTTCTTCCCGCAGATCATCTAATTCTGAAAGAAACTGTTTTTCTGGAAAAAGTTCAGTTTGCTTTTGAGTTGGCGGCAGAAAACGATTACCTCATCACAATGGGAATTACGCCGACAAGGCCGGATACGGGGTATGGATATATTCAGTTTGTAGAGGAAGAAAACGCAGGTGTATTTAAAGTAAAAACATTTACGGAAAAACCAAGTCTGGAGTTCGCACGAACTTTTATTGAAAGTGGCGATTTCCTTTGGAATGCCGGCATCTTTATCTGGAATGTGAAAAGCATTTATAAAGCTTTTGCGGAACATCTTCCGGAAATGACGGAACATTTCAGCTCGTGCGAGTACAATACGGAGGGTGAAAGACGCTGTATTGAAACCATTTATCCCAAAGTAAATAAAATTTCTATCGACAACGGAATTCTTGAAAAAGCGACAAATGTGTATGTGATTCCGGCAGATTTAGGATGGAGTGACCTAGGAACGTGGACTTCTGTTTATGAAAATGCGGAGAAAGATGAAGCCCGAAACGCCATCAATTCCAAGTACGTTCTTTCTTACAATTCCAAAGGAAATATTATCCGGTTCAAAAATCATAACAAAGCAGCCATTATTGACGGCCTAAAAAATTATATTATTGTGGATACTGACAAGGCACTGCTCATTTGTCCGCGGAATAACGATCAGCTGATTAAAGAGTATATTCAGGATCTGAAAAACTTTAAAAAAGGCGATAAATTCATCTAAATCTATACAATATTACTACAGTATTTTTGTTCTGATAAAAGGATTCCTAAGATTTCTTATGCTAAAAATATTTTTATGTTTGTTTTTATTGATGGGTAGCTTTCTGTTTTCGCAAGAACCGAAGAAAACGTCCTATACCAATGCGGAAAACATTCTTATCAATATTGTTCCTAATGAACGGCTGGATTCCTGGACGCTCATCTACAATGTTTATGCAAGAGACCGCGTTGTAAAGTCTTCGGGTAAAGAAGAAATGTTGCCGGCTTTCGAGGGTTTCCAAATTGGTCCTCATCAGGAAGGATATTTTTATATTAACTATGTTAAAGACGGGAAAATCTCTCAGATCACTGATCTTCAGGCTTTGAAACAGTTTATAGGAATCGTGGATAACGGTGATGAAGCAGCTATTATTGTAGCAGCAGAAGGTTATGTAATTGATTTTGGATTTAAAGATTATACCGCAAATTATTACGATGCAGGCGCATTTTATGTTGTGGATGCGGGTAAAGTGCTTTCAGAAGAATGTCCGCTCCAAAAAAATCATTATGAAGTCTGGATCGATAAAAAAACCGGGAAAATCACTCAGGAAAAAGAACTGGGAACCTATTTTGAATTGTACGGGAAAGAATGCACCAATAATCCACATTACGATGCGCTGAAACAGCAGATGGAAGACGTGAAGAAAAAAGCGGAGGAACAGAAGGAAATTCAGAAAAAAATGACGGAGAAAATGAAGAAAAGACTTCAGAAACTCCGGAGAAAAAATTAATTTTCTTCCAAAATCTGTGCTGTGGCTTCTTTAGATTTCACCTTGTCAATCACTCTTGTGCAGATTCCTTTTTCATCGAAAATAAAAGTTGACCGCACAATTCCCATGTAGGTTTTCCCAAAATTTTTCTTCTCTTGCCAAACCCCGAACTGATTCACTACTTTCTGATCTTCATCCGCAAGCAAATCATAACGAAATCCATATTTTTCATGGAAATTTTTCTGTCTTTTTACAGAATCGGCGGAAATTCCGATGAGCTGATATCCGGCTTTTTTAAATTGGGAAATGTGATCGCTCAGGTTGCAGGCTTCCACGGTACACGTTGGCGTGCTGGCTTTCGGATAAAAGAAAATCACAAGTTTCTTGCCCAGAAATTCTGTAGATTTGATGATGTTTCCGTCCTGATTTTTCAGTTCAAATTCCGGTAATTGGTCTCCTTCTTTCAACATATCTTTCATTTTGATTTCAAAAATAAGGAATTTAAAAGGAATCGTCTTTCTACTTTGGTAAATAAGGGTGTAGGTATATTTTGATTTAAAAATGCTACGTTTGCGATTCGAATTTTAAGTGACATGACCAAAAAGCAAAGAGCCGAAATTATCCTCAGAGAACTCGAAAAATTATATCCTGAAACTCCAATTCCGCTGGATCATACTGATCCTTTTACGTTGTTGGTTGCTGTTGCACTTTCCGCACAAACCACCGATAAAAAGGTAAATGAAGTTACACCCAAGTTATTTGCTGTTGCCGATACGCCGCAGAAAATGGCTGCTTTGGAAGTAGAGCAAATCCGTGAACTCATCAAAGAAATAGGACTGAGCAATACGAAAGCCAGAAATCTTAAAAAAATGGCGGAATTGCTCGTGGAAAAGCATGACAGCGTGGTGCCGCAAACTTTCGAAGAACTGGAAGAACTTCCAGGAGTAGGTCACAAAACTGCTTCTGTAGTGATGAGTCAGGCATTCGGACATCCTGCATTTCCGGTCGATACGCATATTCACCGGTTGCTGACACAGTGGAAAATTACTTCAGGAAAAAATGTGGTGGAAACAGAAAAAGATGCGAAAAAAGCTTTTCCGAAAAATACTTGGAACAAAGTGCATCTTCAGATTATTTTTTACGGTCGGGAATATTCTCCTGCGCGAGGCAATAGAGAAAGAGATTTTATCAGCAGAATGCTTTCCGGAGAAAAAACTACTGAATAATTTTTCTCACTTTGTAAATCAGTTCAGTAATCTCAAAAGGTTTGGCAAGATAATCATCGGCTCCGGCTTCTTTGCCTAGTTTTAACGTTTGCGGATGGGCGGACATCAGGATAATTTTGATGTCTTTCGTCGCTTTCCGGGTTTTCAGGTTTTTAATTAAAGTGAGGCCGTCTACCCCCGACATCAGCATATCAGTAATGATGAGGTTTGGCTTTGTCTTTCTGATCATTTCTTCGGCGATCATCGGATTTACACAGCATGTTACTGAATAACCTTCCGGAACCAGCAAGGTTTCAACCAGAGTACAGATGTCTTCATTATCGTCCACAACGAATACTTTCATTTTTTTTACCTTTTAAGGATACATCAATTTAATCATGAGTTCTAATGAATGTAACACGATGTTATTTTATTAAAAATCACATTTGTTATTTTAAAAATAACAAAGCAAATATAATAATAAAAAGCAATTGAATAAAGATAAATAAATATTATTGTTTATTTGCCCATAATTCCATCTTTCTTTCCAGAACAGATAATGGCAAGCAACCTTGGCTGAGGATTTCGTCATGAAACTTGGCTAAGTGGAATTTGTTTCCTAGGCTTGCTTCATATTTATTTCGTAATTCCCTTATTTTTATGGAGCCTGTTTTGTAGCTCAGTGCTTGTCCGGGCATTGCCATATAACGTTCTATTTCCGCAGTTGCGCTGGCTTCATCATAAGCTACGTTGCTCAGAAAATACTGAATTGCCTGTTCCCTGGACATGCTTCCGGTGTGAAGTCCTGTATCTATCACAAGCCGTACTGCGCGCAGCATCTGATCACTCAAATACCCCATTTTCTGATAAGGATTTGTGTACAAATCAAATTCCGGGCCTAATGTTTCGCAATAATGCGCCCAGCCTTCACCATAAGCACCAAACCAACCAAATCGCATGAACTTTGGAATATTTTTATTTTCCTGCTGCAAAGCAACCTGATAATGATGTCCGGGAATCGCTTCGTGAAGAAAGAGAGATTCCATACCACTTGTTATATTGAACTTGGAAGGATCGGGAAGAGGAATATAAAAAATACCGGCTCTTTTTCCATCAGGTGTTCCTTGGACGTATTCTGCACTTGCACTGGCTTCACGAAATTTTTCGGTTTGGCGGATTTGAAAACCCGTTTTTGGAAAAACACTGAACATGGAGCCCAATTTGGGTTCTATTTTCTTCATAATTTCGTTGAAAGCGGCAAGTACTTCTTTGGAGGAGCGATAAGGCATGGCTTTCGGATCGGTTTTCAGATGAGCCAAGAATTCTTCCAGAGTCCCTTGAAATCCTAATTGAAGTTTTACTTTTTCCATTTCCGAACGCAGCATGGCTACTTCTTCTTCGCCGATTTTCCTGATTTTTTCTACATCAGTATTGGTCGTAGTCCAGCTTTTTACGTGATATGCATAAGCGCTTTTTCCATTGGCGATGGCGTGGTATCCGTCTGTATTTCTGGATTTTGGAAGGTATTCTTTTTCCAGAAAATCTGCCATGGCTGTATAAGCCGGAATTATTTTTTGGGTAATGGCTTCGTGATATAAAGCAGAAATTTTCTCTCTACTGGCCGAAGATATTGCTGCAGGAAATTCATTTAGCGGCCCGAAGAAAATATTTTCATTGTGGTTTTTGCTGGTGATTTCTTTTGCTCTCAATTGTGCGATCATTTTCACCACTAATGTTCGAGGGAGAACCATGTTGTTCTGTATTCCCAGACGAAAATTTTCGGTCGCGGTATCCATCCAGTTAGGAAATTTCTCCATTCTGCGCAGCCAGTTGTTATAATCTTCCTCAGTATGAAAAGGCTGGCTTCCTTTTCCGCTGCCTAAGAGAGGAAAATCCAACGGCAATCCACCGAATTGTGTAAAAGGAATATACTGCGGATGATAGGCGTAGCGTTCTATTCTATCTTTGAGGGTAAAGTCGAGCACATCAAAAATTACCTTTTTATCATCTGTTAAGTTTTTATAATCTACCTGTTTCAGCAGATCCTGGACCGAAGTATAAAAAGCGATTTCTTCCGAAATAAATTCTTTACTGATGTTTATCGGAAGTTGGTCGTTGTATCTGCCATCGCCTTGAGCCGTGGCTTCCAGAGGAAAAAGTTTCAGATATTGTTCATAATATTTTGCAGCAACAGAGTCTATATTTGCAGAGGGTGTTTGTTCTGCTGCAGTCTTGCTTTTTTGGCACGCGGTGAGCAATGTCACAAATATGAAAAAGAGCAGGTGAATCTTGTTGTTCATGTTTTCTTTTTTGCTATGCTAAATTAATTTTAATTTTCTCTTCATACAACCCTTCACAAGACAAAATATATGCTAAAATGTTTTGCACAACCGGGCAATTTTTTATCTTTGTTCAATGCGTTTAAAAATCAAATATTTACATTCAATTCTTTAAAGTAAAATGAAAGGGATTTTGAAAATTTATCACCCCGACGAGACCTTAAAATACCATATTACAAATACTTATTGCAAAGCAGTTTACAGCAATAAACAGCATCTTCTGGAAGTAGAAATAAAGACGGATGACTGTCTTGATCATGTAGAGGACGACTCATTACAATATCATTTTCCACAGCTCTCTCTGAATGTTTTTGATTTTCCTATTGATTCGCAAAATCTCGAAGAACATACTTTCCTGATTTCTGATGATGATGAAAACACCTTCACGGAAGTAGATTTATATGATAATGAGGACGCATATCTTTATGAAAATGAACTCACTTTCAATACCAATGATGAAGAAGTTCTACAACTCGTTTGGAAAGGGATGATTAGTGATTTTTATACCGGTTTGGACTCGCCGGTTCCTTTCAGATTGAAATGTCATTTCAAACATGAAGATCCCGAAGTTGGCGACGAATAATAAAAATCATAAACGTAAATAATTTCATCATACTAACGGAAGGTGATTTTCGTTACTATAAATACTAAACAATACTATGCAGGACAGTACACAGGTTATTACAACGACAGTAACACCCACAGTTCAGGAACCGGAAATCCATGTTTTTTCACTTTGGGACGTTTTGTTCAGCGGTGGAATTGTGGGAAATTCCATTATGATTGCTATTTTTCTATTGGGAATTCTGGCACTTTATATTTTCCTTGAAAGATATTTTTTCATCAAAAGAGCTTCCAAACCGACTCCTAATTTTCTGGAAAACATTAGGGATTTCATACAGGACGGAAAAATTCAGACCGCCGTTGACTATTGTAAAAGTATTGATTCTCCTGAAGCAAGAATGATAGAAAAAGGGCTTGCCAGAATCGGAAGGCCGATTTCCGATATTTCCAATGCCATGCAAAATCAGGGACAACTGGAGGTTTCCAAGCTGGAAAAAAATCTCAATATTCTTGCCTCTGCAGCCGGAGCCGCTCCAATGTTAGGGTTTCTGGGAACCGTGGTCGGGATGATTATGGCATTTTTTGAAATATCGAATGTTACCGGAGCGGTAAGCCCAAAATTGCTGGCTTCCGGAATTTATACTGCAATGGCAACCACGGCAGTCGGGCTATTCGTGGGGATTCCAGCGTATTTCTTTTATAATATTCTGGTTACCAATGTCGATCGCCTGGTTTTGAAAATACAAACTCATGTGAACGAATTTTTAGATACCCTCAACAAACCGTTGTAATATGGAGTTGAAAAGGAGAAATAAAGTAAGTGCGGAATTCAGCATGGCATCCATGACAGATATTATATTTCTGTTGCTGATTTTCTTTATGATTACCAGTTCTGCCATCAGCCAAAGCGCTATTGATGTGAAACTGCCTAAAGCTACTTCCGAACAAGCAAGTGCGCAGGATCCGGCAACGGTAACCATTACTAAAGATGGCAAATACTTTGTAAATGATGAAGAAATAACCAAAGAACAGCTAGAAAATCATTTGGTAAATGTTTTAAAAGGAAGTGAAAATCCTTCTTTTACGATCAGAGCTGATGAAAATGCCATTCATAAAGATGTTGTTTTCGTGATGGGAATCGCAGAAACGCACCATTTTAATTTAGCGATTGCCACCATTACTGAGGAATAAATACTATTTTTAAATAAATGTATACACTGCAACATAAGAGAAATGAACAGAATGACCGGAGAAAAAGTGCGGTGATCACGTTTGTGTTTTCGTTACTGGTGTTTTTAGGAATATTTTTCTATCAGTTTACAAGAACTGTGATTCCACCACAAGAAATTACCACCATGTTGATCAATTTTGGTGATCTCCGGGATGGCGACGGGACGGAAGAGCCTGCTCCCCAGGAAGGAAGTTTTGCTTCCTCAGATAAAATGACGCAACCCCAACCTGTCGCCATAACTTCACCGGCGGTAAATGAAAAAGTGATTACAGGAAATAATATAAGCATGACGACTCCGAAGACGGAGAAAAAGGAAAATGTGAAAAAAGCTGCTCCGCAACCCGTTGTCCGAAATAAACCTTCTTCAGCATCTGTGAAATCCTCTACCACAACGCCCAAATCACAGGGCGACGGAAAAGGAACAGCCGCTGTAGGAAATCTGATCCGCGGACGGGGAAATAATGCCGGAAGCCAGGGAACAAGCGGAACTACAGGAAATGCAGGAGATCCGTTGGGTGGAGATGGAAATGGCGACAGCCGGATAGGCATCGACCGAAAACTTGTTGGATTTATTCCGGGAACAATGGGAAGAGGTGGTTCGCAACCCAGTCATAATTGCGATGCAAGTGGAAGTATTACGATCGCTTATGTTGTGGACCAAGCAGGGAATGTTACCTCAGCGAGACGTTCGGGTGGAATCTCGGATGCCTGTGTGGTATCCACCACGCTTGCTTGGGTAAGACAATATGTAAAAGCCGAAAAAGCGAATACATCGTCTACAGGCAGTTACAGAATTACTTTTTAAAATTTCTTTAAATAAAATCTCAGATTGAGATTAATTTAGATTTTCAGGTAATCTTGAAGGAATTTTTTCTGGGAATCAAATGCTAAATCTTCTAAACGCAGTTCGTGAATGGGTATCCACCGGGTTTCAGAGATCTCGGAAAGTTCAGGGATAATTTCAGGTTTTTCGGGAATTCCATATTCAAAGAAAAGATCCAGCGTGTGATAATCAATTCCTTTATAATGATAAATATTTGGAAGGCTGGAAATATAACGCAGAGAAGCGAAATCCACTTCCAACTTTAGTTCTTCCCACAATTCTCTTTTACACGTTTCCTCAGCACTTTCTTCAGGATCTACAAATCCGCCGGCAAGATCCAGCTTGTCTTTGTGGGGATCATTATTTCTTTTTGTAAAAAGGATTTCATTTTTATGTCTGATCATAACGGCAACCGCTCCCGCAACATTGTGATAGAGCGTAAATCCGCAATTGCAACTCCATTTTCTGTTGTCCCAACGGATGGTTTTTTGGCCACAATTGGGACAGTATTGAAATGTATTCATGAAATTCTGGATCCTGTTTCTGTAATGTTTCGTGGATGATAATTCAGAATCACATCGCGGAGTTCTTCTGTTTTCAAATGTGTATAAATTTCAGTCGTTGTGATACTGGAATGCCCCAACATTTCTTGAATATAGCGCAAGTCGGCGCCGTTCTGCAACAAGTGTGTCGCGAAAGAATGGCGAAAAGTATGTGGAGAAATCTTCTTGCTGATGCCCGCCTTTTCTGTAAGTTCTTTGATGATTATAAAAACAATAACTCTCGACATCGAAGAACCGCGGCTGTTCAGAAACAGAATATCTTCGTGTTTCTTGTTAATTTTATATTGAGATCTTACATGATCGATATAATTTCTAATGAGCCTTGTTGTGTAATCGGCCAGAGGAACAAAACGGGATTTGCCTCCTTTTCCGTCTACTTTCAGATAATTTTCTTTGAAATTAATATTAGAAATTTTCAGTTCAATAAGTTCAGAAACACGGAGTCCACATCCGTATAAAACTTCTATTAGGCATTGATTTCTTAACCCTAAATCGGTATCCAAATTGATCGCTTTGATAACTCTTTCTACATCCTCCAGACTAAGCGTATCAGGAAGATAAAGCCCGAGTTTTGGGCCTTCGAGCAGCTTTGAAGGGTTGTCTTCCCTTATTTCATCTTCTAATAAATATTTGAAAAAAGCTTTAATAGAGGAAATCCAACGAGCCTGTGAACGTTCACTAAATTTTAATTTCGATAATCCGAAAAGATATTCCTGCAATTGGGTGTAAGTAATGGTGTCCGGGCCAATACCGGGAAGTTCAGCTTCGGCGTAGTCTTTCAGTTTCCGGATATCCCGCACATAAGCATCCAAGGTGTTATCGGAAAAGTTTCTCTCGAACCTGAGAAAATTCTCAAAGTCTTTTAATTTTTCATCCCAATTCATAGTTGTGTTTTCTTTGTGTTTTTTAAAGTTCTTCTTCCAGAACTTTTAGTATTTCTATTCCATGGTTTTTCAGGAAAGAAATACCGTCATCATCAGAATACTCCTGAAGATAGACCAGTCTGGAAATGCCGGATTGTAGCACCAGCTTGCTGCATTCTTTACACGGCGAAAGGGTGAGGTACAAAGTAGCATCCTTTGCAGATTGTGTAGATCCTGCGAGTTTTAAAATAGCATTGGCTTCTGCGTGCAGGACATACCAGTGCGTTTTTCCGTTTTCATCCTCACATTGGTTTTCAAAACCAGAGGGAGTTCCGTTATAACCGTCCGAAATGATCATCCGGTCTTTTACGATCAGTGCGCCTACCTGTTTTCTGTGGCAATAGGAAAGTTTCGCCCATTCACGAGCCATTTTCAGGTAAGCAATATCAAATTTATTTGGTTTCAAAATACTATTTATTTTAAAACACAGGTTTTCTTTTCTCAAGAAATGCTGCAACGCCTTCTTTTTTGTCGTCCATTTCGAAAAGTTCTCCGAAGGAAATGATTTCCTTTTCAAAACCTTTATCGGTATCTGAAAGGTTGATGCTTTCTATTGCTTTTGCAATACCCATAGGAGAATTTCTTGAAATCTGTTCTGCTAAAGCTTTGGTTTTTGCCAGCAATTCCTCCTGTGGAAAAACTTCATTTACGAGTCCTATTTCCTGAGCTCTTTCTGCAGAGATCATTTTTGCTGAAAAAATTAATTCATTAGCCAAGCCTTTTCCCACCAGTTTCGGCAGTCTTTGTGTACCTCCATAGCCGGGAATTAATCCCAATGTTACTTCCGGAAGTCCCAGTTTTGCATTTTCAGAAGCATACCGAATGTGGCACGCCATGGCAAGTTCCAGTCCGCCGCCCAATGCAAATCCATTGATAGCTGCGATGACGGGTTTTGTCATGTTTTCAATTTTATTAAATAAAGAATTTTGTCCGTTTCTTGCAAGTTGTTGTGCTTTTTCAGCATTGAAATCTGCAAATTCTTTAATGTCCGCGCCGGCAATAAATGATTTTTCGCCAGCACCAGTAATAATGATAACCCTACAGGAAGTTTCACTTTGCAGCTTGTCCAGCGCATTGCTGATTTCCGCGATGGTGGCTGCGTTCAAAGCGTTCAGAGATTGTGGCCTGTTGATGGTAATCACCGACACGTGTTGCTCGGTATCAATAATTATATTTTCGTAATTCATAATAAGTTATGAGTGTAATCTGACAATTGTTTGACAAATTAAAGAAATTTTATTTAATAGATAATGAAAATAGTTGAGAATCCGCTTTGTTAATTATGCAATGGATAATAATTAAACTTTAGCATGGCTGAGTGTGTTGGCATCAATATTAATTTGAAGCCCCATTGCGATTTTCATTCCCATTTCAATATTTGCGCGGAAAAAATGACAGAGCTGACGGTTGATGATTTCATCTTTTTGGCTTCCTTTAATTTCTTTCATACTTTCAATAATGTTGTGAATCAGCCTGTTGCGCTCCTCAGTGTTCATCACTTTAGTGTAGAGAAGTCCGGGTTGGGTATAATGGTCTTCATCAGTTTCAGGCGCGATGTATTGGCTAAAATCCATTTCGTTTTGACGAAGAGAGGGATTTTGGTTACCTGTAAAAGGTGATTGATTAACTTGAATTTGTCCAGCATTGATGCCGATTCTGTGTCTTTGTGAATCGGGGTAAGAGAATAATCTAGCCTGCAACATTTTGTCCGGAGAAAAACCGATTCCAGGAATAAGGTTTGAAGGCGCAAAAGCAGCTTGTTCTACATGGCTGAAATAATCCGAAGGGATTTCATTAAGTTCTATTTTGCCGATTTCCATCAATGGAAATTCGTCCTGAAACCAAACTTTGGTCACATCGAAGGGATTCCAGCGAGAATTTTTCGCCTGTTCCTCCGTCATAACCTGAATGTACATAATCCATGATGGGAAATTGCCCTGTTCGATGGCGTCACACAGATCTTCCTGTGCTGAATCCGGATATTCTCCGCTATTTCTTATAGCTTCTTCTCGGGAAAAATTCTGAATTCCCTGCTGAGTTTTGAGATGAAATTTCACCCAGACTTTTTCCTTCGCTTCATTAATCATTGAAAAAGTATGAGATCCGTAGCCATTCATATGTCTGTAACCTTTCGGAGTTCCGCGGTCGGACATTAGCATCATTATCTGATGAAGACTTTCAGGGTTCTGACTGTAGAAATCCCACATTGAATTTGCGCATTTCAGATTAGTCTTCGGGAGCTTTTTATGACTGGTAATAAAATCCGGAAACTTTTTTGGGTCATTAATAAAGAAAACCGGCATATTGTTGCCCACCAAATCCCAGTTTCCTTCTTCTGTATAAAATTTTATAGCAAATCCCCGCAAGTCTCTTGCAGCATCCGGGCTTCCTTTTTCACTTCCCAGAGTTGAAAATCTTGTAAATATCTTGCAGCTGTTTCCAGCTTTTGAAAAAAGCTTAGCTTGTGTGTATGCTGAAAGATCGCGGCTAACAGTGAAAGTGCCATAGGCTCCGGATCCTTTTGCGTACACAGCTCTTTCCGGAATTTGTTCCCGTGCAATGCGGGCCATATTTTCGCGAAGCAGGAAATCGTGAAGTACAGTAGTTTGATCGGATGAAGCATCCTGACGATCGGAAGACGGAGTCATTTTTCTAAAGTCCATAACGACGGTTTTTTCAACAAATACAAATTTAGGGATTGCTTTTAATAATACCCTGAAATTTAACACATATTATCAAAAACAGCTTATCTTTGTGATAGATATTATTAATAAAATGAACATTCAACAGTTAGAATACCTGATTGCAGTAGATAAATATAAACACTTCGGAAAGGCGGCTCAGGCGTGTTTTATTACACAACCTACCTTAAGTGCCATGATCCAAAAGCTTGAAGATGAGCTTGATGTAAAGATATTCGACCGCACTACGCATCCTATACGTACTACTGATGTCGGTTCGCAGATTATCGTTCATGCGAAAACCATCATTGATTCTGTAAATGAACTCCGCAATAAAGCCGATTTACTGAACAACGTATTGGGCGGAAAAATTAACCTCGGGATTATTCCCACGGTTTCCACTTACATTTTGCCTACTGAAATATTTGATTTTCTTCAAATCAATCAAAAAGTAGAAATGCAGGTAAAAGAAATGACTACAGAAAATATTATTAAGTCTTTGAAATCCGGCGAACTCGATGCGGGAATTATTTCTACGCCTTTCGATGCAGCTTCCGAGTTTTATCAGGATTTTCTTTTTAATGAAGAACTGATGATATATTCTTCAGAAAATATCACCAAGGAAGACAGCTATATTGTTCCTGAAGCCATTGATGTTAATAAAGTTTGGTTGCTGGAAGAAGGCAATTGTCTGAGGACGCAGTTTGAAAACATTTGTCATCTGAAAGAAAACACAATGAAGCCAAAAAATCTTGATTTCATGGCTTCTAATATTAATACGCTGATACAAATGGTGGATAAAGTAGGCGGCATTTCTATTATTCCGGAAATGGCTACTCATCAGCTTTCCGAAGAGCAGAACAAAAAAGTTTCCCGTTTCAGAAAGCCTTTTCCTTTCCGGGAAATCAGCATTATTTATTATAAACCCACTTATAAACAAAAGATCATTGATGAATTCACCTCTTTTGTAAAGAAATCTGTGGAAAATAAACTGAATTATTTCGAAAAACCAGAAGATTATATCAGTATAAAACCGCAGTAGAAAAACAAGTATGTGGCGTAGATCTGCTTTGCTGAATTAAAAAATTGTCAGTACATTTGTCCCTTGAAAGGAGGAAAAATTTGAGCTGATTGCAACCTCGGAAAAAAATGCTAAAACACAATTTCTATTTAGCTTCAGTTTCTTTTTTCAGCTTTTTCCTTCATAATTTTTAATTTAAAATAAAAAAATATGTCGTATTTATTTACATCTGAATCCGTTTCAGAAGGACACCCTGATAAAATTGCTGACCAGATATCGGATGCGCTTATCGATCATTTCTTAGCGTACGATCCCACTTCCAAAGTGGCTTGTGAAACTATGGTCACAACGGGACAGGTGGTATTGGCTGGAGAAGTAAAATCTAAAGCCTATCTTGATGTTCAGAGTATTGCAAGAGATGTAATCAATGGAATTGGTTATACCAAAGGCGAATACATGTTCAATGGAGATTCCTGTGGTGTGATTTCTGCAATTCATGAGCAGTCTCCGGATATCAATCAGGGAGTTGACCGTGTAAGCGAAGATGCGGATTTTGAAACCCGAGCAAACGCACAGGGAGCTGGAGATCAGGGAATGATGTTCGGTTATGCAACCAGCGAAACTGGAAATTACATGCCGCTTGCTTTGGATTTGGCTCATTCTATTCTGAAAGAACTTTCCGCACTCAGAAAGGAGAACGGAGCAATTCAGTATTTGCGTCCTGACGCGAAATCCCAGGTTACCATTGAGTATTCTGATGATCATAAACCTGTGAGAATAGATTCTATCGTGGTTTCTACCCAACATGATGAATTCGGAAGTGATGAAGCGATGCTCGCAAAAATAAGACAGGATATTATTAATATTCTTATTCCGAAAGTAAGATCCCGTCAAAAACCAGAAATCCAATCACTCTTCAATGACGAGATTAAATATCATATTAATCCTACCGGAAAGTTTGTCATTGGTGGTCCTCACGGAGATACAGGGCTTACGGGAAGAAAAATAATTGTAGATACTTATGGCGGAAAAGGAGCTCACGGTGGTGGTGCATTTTCCGGGAAAGATCCTTCCAAAGTGGACAGAAGTGCTGCCTATGCGACAAGACATATTGCGAAAAATCTGGTGGCTGCCGGTGTTGCAGATGAAGTTCTGGTTCAGGTTTCTTATGCCATCGGTGTTGCAGAACCTTGCGGATTGTATATTAACACGTACGGCACTTCCAAAGTAAATTTTTCCGACAGCGAAATTGCCCGTAAAGTGAATATGCTTTTCGATCTAAGGCCTTTTGCTATCGAACAAAATCTGAAACTCAGAAATCCTATTTATCTGGAAACAGCATCCTACGGTCACATGGGAAGAGAATATTATACTGCCGACAAAACCTTTAACAAAGGAAAGAGCAATGAAAAAACGATAAATGATCTTGAATTTTTCACATGGGAAAAACTCGATAGAGTAGAAGATATTAAAAAAGAATTCAGCCTTTAATTTTTTGAATTCTGATCAGTAAAAAAACTGCTTCATCGTTAAAGTGAAGCAGTTTTTTTTAACTTTACCGAAATAAATGGATCCTATATCATGAAACTTAAACTGTTTTTTGTCATTATTTTACTTTTTTTGATGAGCAGCCTAACGAAAGCTCAGCTCACGGCGCATACGCTGGTTCATGCCGGATATGTGTATCAAAATCAGAGTTTTGGTGAGATTGGAGGTCGGCTGTTATTGCTTAACAATGATGACGTTATTTTCAGAATAGGTGCGTCCGGTTTATTTGGCAGTGTAAACGGAAAGTTCGCTGCGATGCCGAAAGTTCAGGCAGATGTGCTGTTTAATTTTGAAAAAAATGTCGATTTGAACCACGCTTATTATTTCTTAGGCGGTGCTGAAATCACTACACAATATATAGCCCCGAAAGTTGGGGTTACCCTTTTCGGACTTGTGGATTTAACTGGTGGTTACGCATTTCCCCTTGGAACAGAAGGGTTGCACGGAAAAAAACTTGAAGGATTTAATTTAAACTTCACTATTAATCTGCCCATTGTGATGATTCGTGACCTTCTAGAGTAAATTGATTAGGAGAAATACCATCAAATGTAGAATTGTTTAAGATATATTAAAAATATTATTTATATTTACTGCATAAAAGAAAAATGCCTATAGAATAATTTTTACTTCGTTTATTTTGTACCACACACAACTCCTTTGTCTATCAAAAGGATAAAGAACACTATATTGAAGAAAAAGTTATGAAAACTACATTAGACAGCACTCTTATTACGCAGTATCAAAATGGTAATGAAGCTGCGCTGGCAACTCTCATAGAACGGCATCAGAAAGAAATATTTTCCTTTATATTTTATAAAGTTCTGGATCAGGATTTGGCTAATGACCTGTTTCAGGATGCGTTCATGAAGATTATAGTCACCTTAAAACAAGGACGCTATAACGAAGAAGGAAAATTCAACGTTTGGGCTAAAAGAATTGCACATAATCTCATCATTGACCATTACCGGCTGAAATCCAAGCATATCAAAGTTTCAGAAACTACGTACGAAAACGAAGAATATTCTATTTTTGATATCCTGAGAGAACCTTCTGATAATATTGAAGATCAGTTGATTACTCATCAGATTAATCATGACATGATGAATCTTCTGCAATATTTGCCGGAAAATCAGCAGGAAGTTATCAAGCTCCGGTTTTTTGATGGCCTGAGTTTCAAAGAAATTGCCGAACAAACCGACAGCAGTATTAATACAACACTGGGCAGAGTGCGTTATGCGCTCATCAATCTCCGAAAGATGATTGAGGAACATCAGATTTCACTCACAAGACAATAATATTTTTTTTTCAGCGTTTAAAAAGGTAAGTAATTGCCTATGAAAAAAAATGACACTTTAAAAAGAGAAAACCTCAAACCAAAAAAAGAAACCATTGCTTTTTTACTAAGTTTTTCCAAAAGCGTGGAAGTTTTGAAAACAAAAAACAAAAGCTTTCCCATCACCAAAAATTAATTATTTACATTTGTGCTGTAATGATACAGCACATTTTTTTTGACCTCGACAATACCCTTTGGGATCACAGGAAAAACGCTCGTTTGACACTTTTTGATCTTTATCAACGCGAGCAGATTTCGGATAAATTCTCTATTAATTTCGAAGATTTTCATAAGGAATATTATACCATAAATGAAAACTTGTGGGCGCAAATCCGCGATGGAAAAATTGATAAGGAACATCTTCGGAAGCATCGGTTTTATGATAGTTTTCTTTTTTTTGGTATTGATGATTTAGAACTTTCCCAAAAATTTGAACATCATTTTCTCGATGAAATACTGAATTATAATGAATTGGTAGAAGGTGCCTTCGAGCTTCTGGAATATCTTTCCGAAAAGAAATACAAGCTTCATGTTCTTTCTAACGGTTTTTCTGAAGTTACCGTAAGGAAATGTGAACTGTCTGGCATTAAAAATTATTTTCAAACCATCACGAGTGCTGACGAAATTGATATTAGAAAACCCAATCCCGAAATTTTTGAATACGCTTTGAAAAAAGCAGGTGCCGAAGTTGCGCATTCAGCGATGATCGGCGACGATTGGGTAGCCGATGTGGAAGGCGGCTTGGCTTTTGGAATGAAGACTATTTTTTTTGATGTCTTTAATGATCATTATAAAGCTGAAGGTTTAACAGTCATCCACAAACTTTCAGAAGTTAAGGCTATTTTTTAAATCCGTCAGTTTACAGGAAATATTATGGCCAGAATTCTTTTCCTCACCACCGCACACCAATATGATGACGACCGAATTTTTCATCATCAGGCTAAAGAACTTCACAAAAGCGGCCATGAAGTAAAGATTTGCAGCCTTTCTTCTGATTTTAAAGGAATTTTAAATGGTATTGAAATAGAATCCTATCCCGTTTTGCATCTGGACACTGATGCCAAAATTAAGGTTTTCAGGAAAATGATTAGGGAATTTCAACCGGATTGCATCCTTTGTTCAGAACCGCTGGCAGTGGTTGCTTCTCAAAAAAAAAGAAAGAAATACAGCATTATTTATGACATTACCGAATGGTATCCTGCCAAAAGAATGGTGCAGCGTTTCCCATTTCCATTGAATGTTTTCCACGCGATTCGTTTTTTTCTTATCCAGTTGTACGCCGGATTTCTGAGTACGCATTTTATTTTTGGTGAGGGTACCAAAAAGTTTCCTTTGGCTTATGTTTTTCCGTTTAAAAAAAAGCTCATTCTGCCATATTATCCTGACGAAATTTATATTCGAAAAAGCATCAAAAATCTCACTCCAAATGAGATTCATCTGGCTTATACAGGATCTTTTTCAAAAGAAAAGGGTATTGAGAATTTCTTTAATGCTGCGGATAAATTAAGAAAACGAAACCCACAACTTACCGTTAAAATTTCATTAATAGGAACTCCGCCCAAAACCGACGAAACTTACTTTTCTGATTTGCTTTCCCGATATTCATGGAAACATATTATCATTAAAAAGCCTGTTGCATTTGAGCAGTTTACAGAAACGTATACCGAGGCAGACATTTGTTTTGACCTGAGGGAAATGAATTTGGAAAATCATCATTGTCTTCCCATCAAGATTTTTTATTATGCAGCCTCAGGAAAACCAGTGATTTATAGCGATTTGAAAGCAACACGACAACATGTGGAAGTATCAAAATTTGGACATCTTGTGAATCCTGAAGATGCTGAATCCATCGCTAAAATCATTGAAAATTACCTGCAAAATCCTGAATTATACAGCCAACATGCGCAGAACGCACGTCTGGAATATGAAAAATATTATAGTTGGGATCTTATCAGGAAAAATTTTGTCCAGTTTATAGAAAACGCTTTATGAAGAAAAAGACGATTTTTCAGACGGTCATTTCCAGATTCCTGATCTTGTTTTTCAACTTCGGACTTATCATTTTTTCTAGCAACATCTGGGGAAGCCACGGAAAAGGATTGATCTCTCTAGTAACGGCAGATTTGGCAATCATTAGTTTTTTCAGCAATATTTTTGTTGCCGGAAGTGTTTCTTATTTTCTGACGAAATACCCTAAAGAACAGGTTTTATTTTTCGCTTACGGCTGGTCTGTTTTGGTGGGAATTGGTATCGTGTTGTTTTTCGGTGCGGTTCCGCATACTGCGGAGGTGTTGCCTTTTCTCATTGCGCTCTCGGTACTATTGTCGCTTTATAACGCCAACATCAGTTTTTTTATTGGCAGTCAGGATATTAGAAAATTCAATATTTTTTCGGTGCTGCAGCTGGCGATTCATCTCTTTTTTATTGTATTATTGGTTTTTGTTTTGGGCTTTTCGGATATTGAAATGTATTTTGTAGCGCAAATTGCGTGTTATTTTTTACTTTTTATGATTAGTTCTTTTTATCTTTTTAAGAATTTTGAGAGAACACGAATTTCTTTTTCCAAATCTTTAGCCGGCAAAATGTTCAGTTATGGCTGGAAAACGCAGTTGAGCGCGTTTGTTCAATTTCTAAATTATCGGTTATCCTTTTATTTCCTTGAATTTTTCAAAGGATTTTCCAGTGTCGGAATTTTTTCAGTGGGTGTTGCAATTTCTGAAGCGGTATGGACGATCAGCAGAAGCCTTTCAGTGATTCTCTATTCCAATGTTCTGAATACTAATGATGTGCAATTAGCGATTAATAAAACTAAAATTTCTGTCAGGATCAGCTTTCTCATCACCGTTTTGTTTCTTTTTGTACTTCTTCTGATTCCTGCTTCGGGATACATTTTCTTTTTCGGAGAAGATTTCCATCAGACTAAAAGTATAATTCTCCTTCTTTCTCCTGGCATTCTGGCGATGTCGGTTAGCAATATTATTGGACATTATTTTGCTGCTGTTAATAAGCTCAAAATATTGAATATAAAATCGATTGCGGGATTATTTTTCACCATACTATTGTCTTGGTATTGTATTCCAAGATGGGGAATTTTAGGAGCCTGTTTTGCAACAACGGTTTCTTATTGTATTTCCTCGGCTCTTTTGTTTTGGAAATTTTATCAAATTACAGAATTTCGATACCGGGATTTTATTCTGTCAAAATCTGAACTTCGTATATTTCTGGAAAAAGTAAAATCCGGAAGTTTGTTTTCCTGAGAAATTTTATCTTTGCTGAACATGAAAAACATTTTTTTTCTACTGATCTTTATTTTCGTCATTGCGGTTTCCTGCCGAAAAGAAGAACCTTTGCAGAATATTGACCAGATTGTACATCTTTATATTGATTCCTTAGGCAAGGATATGCTGAACAAAAATATTCCCGGATCATATTTTTCTGTTTCCATGAACGATGTTGATGGTGCCACTGACAATGCTCCCGTTACGGTCAATCTGAAAAAAAATGCCGATACAATTTCGTATATTGAATACATTGCCGGGGCCACGAGAGTGCTCACAGATTCTGTAGCGGACAAGAAAATGTACCGTTCCCGGATTGCGCTTCAATTGATTTCACGAATTAATGACAGCACGCAGTCGGTTTCCCGTGACACACTGATTCTAAATTACACTTATACCCCGGAACTTTTTCAGATTTCCAGTGCATTGTATAATCAACAGTTGGTTTTCACCAAAAAGGATGGCCCGCCTAACGTCATTAAAATCCACAAATAATCCTTAATTTTGCAATGCCCGGAGTCGGAATTCAGAGGTGCTATTCTGATCTTCAGCATGAATTTTAACATTAATCCCAATCAACTGTATGCTACAGGTTAATTTTTTGCGCGAAAACAAGGAACGCGTATTGGAAGGCTTAAACAAAAGAAATTTCTCACAGCTTCATCTTGTGAACGACGCCATATCAGCGGATGATGAGCGTAAGAAAATTCAGTTTGATCTCGATGAAAATCTGGCTCAGATGAATAAAATTTCCAGAGAAATCGGCCTGTTGATGAAAGAAGGCAAAAGAGAAGAAGCTGAAGCTGCCAAAGCAAAAACAGCGGATTATAAAGAAAATTCTCAGGAATTGCAGGGTAAGCTGAAAGAATCTGAATCCAAACTCCAGAATATCCTTTATCTGCTGCCAAATATTCCGTATTACAAGGTGAAAGCCGGAGTTTCTGCGGATGATAATGAAATTGTGTATCAGTCTCATGATGTAGAAGGACTGGGCGAGGGAAATATTCCGCATTGGGAACTTGCCAAAAAATATAATTTAATAGATTTTGAACTGGGTGTGAAAATTGCCGGTGCCGGATTTCCAGTTTACTTTGGGAAAGGTGCTCGGCTTCAACGGGCATTGGTTCAGTATTTTTTGGATAAAAATGTAGAGGGTGGCTATCTTGAGGTTAATCCGCCACACGTTGTGAATGAAGCTTCAGGTTATGGAACCGGGCAGTTGCCGGACAAAGAAGGGCAAATGTACCATATTGGAATAGATGATCTGTATCTGATTCCGACGGCTGAAGTTCCGCTGACGAATCTGTACCGTGATGTGATTTTGGATGAGAAACAACTTCCTGTGAAAAACACTGCTTTTTCTCAGTGTTACAGAAGGGAAGCGGGAAGTTACGGAGCGCATGTCCGCGGTTTGAACCGCCTGCATCAGTTTGAAAAAGTAGAAATTGTTCGGATTGAAAAACCTGAAAATTCCTACGATGCTTTGGAAGAAATGGTGGAACACGTAAAAGAAATTCTTACAGATCTCGAACTTCCGTTCCGGATATTGCGTCTTTGCGGCGGCGATATGGGTTTTACCTCAGCAATGACCTATGATTTCGAAGTTTGGAGTGCTGCGCAGGAAAAATGGCTGGAAGTGAGTTCCGTTTCCAATTTTGAAACTTTCCAGGCAAATAGACTGAAATGCCGGTATAAAGGAAATGAAGTAAAATCCCAACTGGTACATACGCTGAATGGCTCTGCAATGGCACTTCCGAGAATTATGGCAGCGCTTCTGGAAAACAATCAAACTCCGGAAGGAATTAAAATTCCGAAGAAAATCGCGGAATATGCAAGGTTTGAAATGATCAATTAAAAGATATAAATTTGAAAAAAGAAATTCCGCATTATTTTTTTAGTGCGGAATTTTTGTTGAAGTGGATTTGCGCTTTTTCTAAAGGATTTTGTTTGAAGTGTCGCAATATCTGTAAAAAAAGCAAGTTCATTAAAGCGGGAAAAGAGTATTTTTGAAAATAAGAACTTTGATAAAACCCATTGTGAAAACAAGTAAGAATAAATTTCTGTTATGGCTGGGACTTTTTTTAATTTATGTCATTATTGTAACCGGATTTTCCTCCCATTGGTTTCAAAAGCAAGTGGACACTGAAACGTATTTTGTTTGGTGGCTGATTGGCGTATTCTTTTTTATTTCGGTTCTGCGAATGGGCATCAATTACATACGGACTGACACGAATAAAAATCACTACGTTGGTTCATAGTTGATTTTTTTCAATATTTAATGACAACTTGAATGATCGCCCTGATGGTGATTCTCTGAATCGTTGTGGATTACTTGCATCGCTTCTTTTTTTGGTGAAACCAAAGGAATTCCGAGTTCCAAACCGCGCAGTACGAAGAGGCCGCCCAAAATGATCATCATCACAGGAATAATTTTCAGAACTTTTATCCGAAACGCTGTATTCATCATGTTCCCGAAAAAAACTACGGCAAACATAAAAGGAAATGTTCCCAAACCAAATAACGCCATAAATGCTGCACCCTGCCAAACACCGCCTGCTGCAAGTGATGCAGTGAGTGCCATATACACCATTCCGCAAGGAAGAAAACCGTTTAGGATTCCTGTAATAAAACGGGAGGAATAACCAGGTTTTTGAAGATATTTTCCGAGATTTATTTTTATAGAAAGCAAGAATTTAGATAAAAACGGAATTTTGGAAGCAAAATCTTTTCCTCCGAATGAAAATAATGCCATAACAATAAGCAAAATACCGACACCTACGGTGAGATATTGTTGAATTCCTGCAACATTGAAACCTTCGCCCACGATTCCCAGAATAGCTCCGAGGAATGCATACGTAACGATTCTGCCTAAGTTGTAGGTAGTATTCTGAAGATGAAAATTCAACGCTTGCTGCTTCGTTAGTCCCATGGAAAGGGCAATTGGACCGCACATCCCGATACAGTGAAACCCGGAACCCAGCCCTAGAATTAGCGCAGAAACAATAAGAGCGATTTCCATAATATTACCAAATCAGGTCATAATCGAGCTGATATTCTTCATTATCTTTTTTCCACATCACGCGCAGCACATAATTGCCCTTCGCCAGTACTTTGGCAGGAATAAAAATACTATTCCGTTGGTCTAATTCCATTTCCCGGATTATATCCAGTTTCTGATCTTCAGCACGGTGAAGATCAATCCTGAATTTACTGTTGGAATTATTTATTTCTGAAGGGAAAGTGACGCTAATTCCCGATTCATTTTGCTGATAGACAGGAAGTTCTTTAAGATTAATAGCCTTGTTTTTTGCATCAATAACATTTTGATACGCCAGTTCTTCTTCGTAATAATTATCGGTGATGAGTTCGGAATTTTTCCAGGTAGAGGTAAAGTACCATATCAGCGACAAGATAAAGATCATGAATGATCCCAACGCTACTACAATTCCGTGTCCCCAGGTGAATTTTTTTAACATGATAAATTTTAAAACTGTAATTTAAATGGACCTTCGAAATAGGTTTCATACTCATCTATGAGTTCACCCTTTTCATCGTAGATACCAATTTTTATATTTTGCTTTGCTTTGTTGATTTCCTTTTCCGGGAAACTGATTGCTACGCTTCCCTTTGCCATTTTATCCTTTTCAACCACAATATTATTTCCACCTCGGATTTCTCCGTGTGCGGGTTCCAACACTTTTATGGTAACGGTCTTCTTGGTCGTGGCTTTGTTCAGCAAGGTATAGTTGTAGGTATTGCTGATTTGCCCATCGCGAACGAGATAGGTTGTGCCCGCAGGCTTAATGAATTTTGCTTCCATCGCACCTCTGTTGTAAAGCAGGAATCCAAGGAATCCTATCAGCAGAATCAAAACTGCAGAATAGGCTTTCATTTTATTGGTAAATTTGAAAGGAATTTCCTTTTCTATTTCATCTTCTGTAGCATAACGAATGAGTCCTTTTGGAAGACCTACTTTCACCATTACTTCGTCGCAGGCATCGATACACGCAGTACAGTTTACGCATTCCAGCTGTTGCCCGTCGCGGATGTCAATTCCTGTCGGACAAACAACGACACACTGGTTACAATCAATACAGTCGCCTTTTCCGGCAGCACGGCGGTCTTCGCCTTTTCTCCATTTGGATCGGTTTTCTCCCCGTTTGAAATCGTAAAAAACATTGATGGTCTGTTTGTCTATCAGCACGCCCTGAAGCCTTCCGTACGGACATACCAGTGTGCACACCTGCTCTCTGAACCAAGCGAATACAAAATAAAAAGCTGCGGTGAAAAGAATCATCACCAGAAAATTCGTAGGATGCTCGAACGGGCCTTCCTGCATAATCTCAAATACTCTCTCATATCCTACGATATACATGAACATGATATGAGTAATAATAATAGAAATCACCGCATAAATAAACCATTTCAAGCTTCTTTTCCAGATTTTCTCTGTATTCCAGGGTTGATTATCCAGCCTTATCTGCTTGTTTCTGTCTCCTTCGATGGCATATTCAATCTTACGGAAAATCATTTCCATGAAAATTGTCTGAGGGCAAATCCACCCGCAGAAAATTCTCCCGAAAACCACTGTAAAAAGAATAATGAAAACGATTGACGCAATAGCACCTAAAGCTAAAATAAAAAAATCCTGAAGATAGAAAGGCTGTCCCATGATGAAAAACTCTCTGTCGAGCACATTCAACAACAGGACGGGGTTTCCGTTTATTTTTAGAAAGGGAAGCCCGAAATAGATGGCGAGCAGAATAAGGGTGACAAGGTATCTGTAATCCGTATATCGACCTTTAGGTTTACGCGGATATACCCATTTTCTTTTTCCTGACTGATCCATCGTTCCTACAGAATCACGAAAAGTTTCAGGGTTTACTACCTGCCCTTGTCCGCCTCTATAGTTATTATCATTATCTGACATTTTTTTATCTCACTTTTTTAAATGAAAAAAACATAACCCGTTATCTCCTCAGTTAGATTTAATTACGGATTATGTTTTTAAAAGGGTTCAATATTTTTATTGTTTTTCCCAGTTGGCAGGCGTGCCCTGAGGAGCTGCTCCGCCTTGCTCTGGAGTTATTGGCTGTATTTCCTGATTAATATGATAGATATAAGCGGACACGTTCTGGATATCAAATCCTGTTAATACACCGTTTTTTCCAAACGGTTGCATAGCTGGATTATTGGGTGAGCCATTTTCTACCATGTGGAAAATATTTTTGAACAGGGTTTTTTCCGGTTGGTTGATCCAGTGGTTATCGGTAAGGTTTGGCCCGATACCGCCTCTTCCTCCGTCGTTGTGGCAGGAAGCACAGTTGGCTCTATAAACCTCTTCTCCTGCTGCAATATTATCTGCAGAGTACACTGCATTTTCTATCGTAGGAGGGGGAGTTTCTTTCATCCACTGCTCAATGCTGGCTATCTGTTCTTTGTGTTCAATTTCATATTCTTTAATAGGATCAGCAAAATCTGTAAATGAATAAGCGATCATATAAATGATACAATAGACTACCCCGAACCAGAAAAGACCCAGCCACCATCTCGGAAGCTGATTGTCCAACTCCATAATTCCGTCGAATCCGTGGTCGATAAGGATATCCTTTTCCTCTGTATTGCTTTGTTTTTTAAATGCATCGTTATATAGAGCTTTAAAATAAGGAATTTTTTTAGCTTCCAGATATTCCAGTTGTTGTTCAGGAGTCAGCTTTTTGAACTTATCATTTTCTATAAGATCGCCAATGGAATTATGAATCAGCACAAGTACAATACTGATGGCCACTGTTCCCAAAAAGTAGGGAGAGGTGAAGAAAATACCGCTCTGAATGAACATGTAATATATTACAATCATTATAGTAATGATAATCAGTATGGTAATATAAACCGGGGTTCTTCGTTTCATGATTTTAATTGTTTGAATTAAATGGTTCATCATCGTCCAAAGGAGCATTTTCTTCTTCGCGGTAGTATTTTTTAGGTCTGCTGAAGACATAAATTACAATTCCGATAAAAAAGAGCAAAAAGATGACCAAAGCCAGAGTCTGGAATAATCCGGTGTTTTCACTGTTGGACAATATGTCTCTAAAACTTTGGGGAATCATAATGCTTTTCTTTGGTTATGAAATTTTAGTTATTACTTGCTGTCTTAATTTCAGTGGTTTTAATATCTGTTCCAAGCCTTTGCAGATAAGCAATTAAAGCGATAATCTCTTTTTTATTGAGCTCACCTTCCGGTCTTGTAGCATAAGCCGATTTCAAATCAGGTGCTTCATCAAAGATTTCTTTTACAATTTGCGCTGCTTGATTGTCTGCCCATTGTGTAGCGGAATCTATTTCTGCTTTGGAATACGGCACATCATAAACATTTTTCATGAAACGTATTTTATCTACCGTTTGTGATCTGTCCAAATCATTAGCAATTAACCAAGGATAACGTGGCATAATAGAGCCTGCGGAAGTTGATCTTGGGTTATACATGTGTTTATAATGCCAAGAACTTGGGTTTTTGCCACCTTGTCTGTGAAGATCGGGTCCGGTTCTTTTCGATCCCCAAAGGAAAGGTCTGTCATAAACAAATTCGCCTGCTTTGGAATACTGCCCGTTTTTACCGTTAAATCTTACTACTTCATCGCGGAAAGGACGGATCACCTGAGAGTGGCAGGAATTACAACCTTCTCTGATATATAAATCCCGGCCTTCTAATTCCAGTGGCGAGTAGGGCTTTACGGCAGAAATGGTAGGAACGTTTTCCTTCACTGTTAACGTTGGAATAATCTGAACCGCACCTCCAATCGCTACGGCGATAAAAGCCAATATGGAAAGGTAAACTGGCATTCTTTCCAGCCAGAGGTGTGCGCCTTCGCCTTCTTTTCTTTTTTTGCTGATTTTAGCAAGAGCAGGTGCTTCTGCATGAACTTCTTTTTGGAAAGATCCTGATCTTACGGTAGCAACAACGTTAATACACATCAGGATTGCTCCGATGATATACAACAGACCGCCTACAAATCTCATCACATAATAAGGAATGATTGCAGTTACTGTATCCAGCCATTGTTTATAAACCAGTGTTCCATCCGGATTAAACTGTTTCCACATCAAACCTTGGGTAAATCCGGCAATGTATAACGGAACGGCATAAAATATAATTCCTAATGTTCCGAGCCAGAAGTGCCAGTTGGCCAGTTTTACAGACCAAAGCTTGGTTCTCCACATAATAGGAAGCAGATAATAGATCATCCCGAAGGTCATGAAACCGTTCCAGCCTAATGCGCCAATATGTACGTGTCCAATAACCCAATCGGTAAAGTGTCCAATTTTATTAAGTGTCTTTGTTGCCAAAATAGGGCCTTCAAAAGTTGCCATACCGTAACAGGTAATCGCAACTACAAAGAATTTCAATACCGGATTTTCTCTTACTTTATCCCAGGCACCTCTCAATGTTAGAAGTCCGTTCAGCATTCCACCCCATGAAGGAGCGATTAGCATAATGGAGAATCCTGTTCCCAAGGCCTGCGCCCATGAAGGAAGTGCAGTATATTGTAAATGGTGAGGTCCAGCCCAGATATAGACGAAAATTAATGACCAAAAGTGAATAATGGAAAGTTTATAAGAGAAAACAGGTCTGTCTGCGGCTTTGGGAAGGAAGTAATACATCAACCCAAGAATTGGTGTTGTAAGTACGAATGCTACGGCATTATGACCGTACCACCACTGTACCAAGGCGTCTTTCACTCCCGCATAAGCAGAGTAGGATTTCCAGCCGGTAAAGGTAAGCGGAACTTCCAAGTTATTGAAAATATGCAGCATCGCAATCGCAACCCAGGTTCCAATGTAGAACCAGATAGCTACATATAAATGTCGGACTCTGCGGACTGCTATGGTAGCGAACATATTAATCCCGAAGATTACCCAAACTACCGTGATCAGAATATCAATAGGCCATTCGTGTTCTGCGTATTCTTTGGAAGTGTTGATTCCCATGAAAAAAGTGATCACTGTAGCTACAATCATCAATTGCCAGCCCCAGAAATGAATCCAAGAAAGTGTATCGCTCCACATTCTGGTTTTTAACAATCTTTGTATTGAATAATAAGCTCCCGCAAAGAAACCGTTACAAACAAATGCGAAAATTACCGCACTGGTATGAATCATCCTGATCCTTCCGAAACCAAAAGCTCCTTGGGAATTGATCAGTCCTTCAATATTTCCGGCAGCTAAACTTTTGATCGTATCATCATCGGTTCCCAGAAAATATTCAGGAAGTTCAGGGTAAAATAACATTAATGCAGCAGTAAGCCCAAACAGAAATCCTACGATACCAAAAACGACGGTAGCATAAAGAAACGCTCGAACTATACTGTTATCATAACTAAACTTTTGTGTTTCCATAGTATCTAATCACTAATTATCTTTTTCTTTTTTCTATCTTTTTCTTCTCCCTGTTCGTCTCTTTCATCAGGATTATCTTTATCTAACAAGATCCGGACTGCTGGAGATTCATCGTCATCAAACTGTCCTTTTCTGGCGTTATAAATAAAGATAATTAAAAATATTACCGCTAAAGAAACACTGCAAAGGATCATCAAATAGAGTAATTCCATAGCAATGCAAAATTAAAATATATAAGACCCCAAATTTAAGGAAAAATAATGATATTAATCACGAAACCCAAAATAAGGGTAATTTAAAATCTATCTAAATAAGACGCTGCAAGCTCTTTAAATACTGAAATATTTTCTGCTCCTTAACCAAGTAGCAGCCGAGGTAAATGCCACAACAGTGATGGAGCTTATCGGCATCAGAATCGCTGCTACAAGCGGTGACATATATCCTAAAACCGCAATAGAAAGCCCTACAACATTGTATGCAAAACTGATGGCAAAAGTGAACTTTACAATCGTCATGGCATCTCTCGTAAGACTCAGGTATTTATTCAGTTCCACGACTTTTTGCCCGTTCATAATAACATCCGAAGAAGGGGTGAATGAATTGGTGTCATCCGCTACTGCAATTCCCACATCGCTCTGTTTCAGTGCGCCTGCGTCATTCAGTCCGTCGCCCAGCATGGCCACTTTTTCGCCTTTGTCTTGTAATGTTTTTATGTAGTTCAGTTTGCTTTCCGGATCCTGATTGAAGGCCATTCCTGTGGCTCGAGGAATAATAATTCTCAAGTTTTTTTCTTCCGAACTGTTGTCCCCGCTCAGGATGTGAATCTTGTATTCGTTCAAATTCCAAAACAATTGCTTCAATCCGGAACGGTACTCGTTTTTGAAAATAAATCTTCCAAGAAATTCTTCATTTCTACTTATATATACAGCTGTTTCATGATTTCTGGAAACCTGTCCGTTATAGCTTCCGGATCCTATTTTGTATTTTACGCCGCGAACTTTGGCAGAATATCCTTTGCCCGGAATATCGTTGAAATCTTCGGCAGGATAATATCTATCTTCAGTTTCAATAAACTCATACAACGCTTTCGATAAAGGATGATTGGAGTTTTTCAACAAAGATTTTATATTTTGAAAATCAAATTCTTCAATTTCTTTTCCTTCATAATGAATGTCTGATCTTTTGTTATGAGTAATGGTTCCGGTTTTATCAAAAACAATGGTTTGTATTTTTGCCAGTTTCTCGATCGTCAGGGTATCTTTCACATAGAATTTATTCCTTCCGAGAATTCTCATAATATGTCCCAAAGTAAACGGTGCGGACAGTGCCAATGCGCAAGGACAAGCTACAATCAAAATGGCAGAAACCACCTGAAACATTTTTTCAAAATCCACAGTGCTCCAGTAAATTCCGGCAGCTATGGTTATTCCTATTATAATGATGGTGAAATACTTGCTTATTTTATTGGTCAGTGTATCCAGTCCGGTTTCGTGTTTTTTGAAAGCCTCTTTATTCCATAATTGGGTAAGGTAACTTTGATCTACATTTTTAATAACTTCCAGTTCCAGTACCGAACCTGTTTGTTTTCCGCCGGCAAAAATTTTATCGCCTGCTTTCTTAGGAACTGTGGAACTTTCTCCCGTGATAAAGCTATTGTCAATATTTCCTTCCCCGCTAATTAGGATACCATCCACCGGAATAATCTCCTGATTTCGCACCATAATACGGTCTCCCACAGATAGTTCTGAAAGAAGAATGTTTTCCTGTTTTCCGTTGAAATCAACTTTCGTAACGGCAATAGGATAGAAGGATTTATAATCCCGATCGTAAGAAAGTGCGCTGTAAGTTCTTTTCTGAAATATTTTTCCTAAAAGCATGAAAAACAACAGGCCGCAAAGTGTATCGAAATATCCTGGGCCGTAATCGGTAACCACTTCGTAAATGCTTCTTCCGTACAAAACAATGATTCCCAGAACGATGGGAACGTCAATATTGATAATTTTATTTCTTAAACCAAACAAAGCTGATCTGAAATAATCTGATGCGGAATAGAAAACAACAGGCGTTGCCAACAAAAACATGATGAAACGAAACAGATTTTTATACCGGTCCATCCAATAGTCGTTCAGGCCTAGAATTTCATTGGCATATTCCGGAAAACTGAAAAACATTCCATTTCCGAAAGCAAATCCTGCGATGGCCAGTTTTATTAAAAGTGTTTTATCCAGATTTTCCGATTTTTTATCGGCAGTTTCCAGATTAATCACCGGTTTATACCCTAATTTTGCTAAGAATTTTGCCAGTTCGCTGAGTTTCAGTTCCTGATGGCTGAAAGAAACTTGAAGTGTTTTTCGGGTAAAATTAACTTGCGAAAACCGGATGTGAGGATTCAGCGTGGAAAGGCTTTCCAATAACCAAATGCAGGAAGAACAGTGAATCACAGGGATTTTGAAAGTGACCACCGTTGTGTTGCCTTCGGAAAAATCTGTAACCCGATTGAAGATTTCAGCAGTGTCTAAATAATCAAATTCGTGAGTGCTGTCATCAGGCCGTATCCCGGAACTTTTATTCAGAGCATAAAAGTTCTCAAGATTGTTCAGGTTCAGGATTTCATACACCGATTGGCATCCTGTACAGCAAAAAACCTTCTCATCAAAGCTAATGCGCTCTTTTTCTATATTTTGCCCGCAATGGAAACAGTTCTCCGACACTTTCTGATTATAAATTGACCCACAAAAATAGGGCAAATAACTTTGTCTTTCCGGTATAAAAAGTCTATTTTTGCTGATAAATGTCATAAAAATGTCCCACGAGAAACAGATCATGATCGACCAGAGCCTGAAGCAGATTTTTAATGATGAAGCTTTTAAAGAAAGATTATCAGAAGAGGATTTTCAACGTTATAAAAATGCTGTAGAGAAAGTAAGTTTTCGAAAAGGCGAAATGATGTTCGATGAACAGGAAACCCCAAGAACGGTTTTTTATATTGAAAACGGAACCGCCAAGCTTTCAAAACTCGGTGCCTACGGGAAAGAGCAAATCCTTAGGTTTATAAAAGATGGCGATATGATCGGGTATCGTTCATTGTTATGTGGTGAAAATTTTCAGGCAAAAGCGGAAGCCATGACGGATATTGAAGCGCTGATGATTCCTTCCGATCTCTTCATGCATCTTCTGGAAGTAGACGGAAAATTGTCCTTTGTAATGCTCCAGAAAGTAGCTTTCGAATTGGGAGAAAGTTCCAATACCATTACTTTTCTTGCTCAAAAAACCGTTCGCGAAAGACTCGCCGAGATTCTCCTTCTTCTGGAACAGAAATTGGGAACAGATCCGGAAGGTTTCATTAATATTTCATTAACAAGAGAAGAAATCGCCAATATTATCGGTACTGCAACTGAAAGTGCCATTCGTCTTATTTCCGAATTCAAACAGGACAGCCTTATAGAAACAGAAGGAAGAAATATAAAGATTTTGAATCACGAAAAACTCATCAAACTGGGACACGTAACACTTTGATTTTCATTTATTTCCCAAAATTAATTTAAAATAATGTCGGTACATTCTGAAATCAAAAAAATCACCACAGAGACGCTGCGGAAAATGAAATTTGATAAGGAGAAGATTAGCATGCTTACTGCTTATGATTTCACGACTGCTAAAATGTTGGATGCCGGTGGAGTTGATGCCATTCTTGTCGGTGATTCTGCCGCCAATGTGATGGCTGGTTTTGAAACAACACTTCCCATCACACTGGATCAAATGATTTATCATACCCAATGTGTTGTTCGCGGAGTGGAAAGAGCTTTGGTAGTTGCCGATCTTCCTTTTGGAACGTATCAAAGTAATCCGGAAAAAGCTTTGGAATCTGCAGTTCGCATGATGAAAGAAGGTGGTGCCCATTCCGTAAAAATAGAAGGCGGTGCAGAAATAGAAGATTCCATCCGCAAAATTGTAAATGCAGGAATTCCCGTGATGGCACATTTGGGCCTTACACCGCAATCTATTTATCAGTTCGGGACGTACAAAGTGCGCGCAAAAGAAAATGATGAAGCCGAAAAACTTCTGAAAGATGCAAAGCTGGTTGAAGAATTAGGCTGTTTCGCTTTAGTTCTCGAAAAAATACCTGCCCATCTTGCTAAAAAAGTTTCGGAAAGTATTTCTATTCCTACCATCGGAATCGGAGCCGGTTCCGAATGTGACGGACAAGTTCTGGTGTATCATGATATGGTGGGCATGAACAAAGATTTTTCCCCGAAATTCCTGAGAAGATATCTCAATCTGTATGCGGAAATTACCGGAGCTGTAGCACAATATGTTCAGGATGTGAAAGAAGTACGGTTTCCCAATGAAAATGAAAGTTATTAAATGAAAAATAAACAATCTCTACAAGCCATCATTTCCCTGGTAGCACTTGTCTGTCTGCTTGCGGGCTGGTTCAATTTTTTTTCTCCCGAAATTAATGAATTTCTATACCAGAAAATTTTCTTTATTTTAATTGGAATCAGTTTTATCCTGATGGCGCCCACACTTTCCAACCGGAATTTCATCTATCCAATGTATTTGTCTGCAGCACTTTGTATTATTGGCGCTCTTATTCCTACAGACAGCCGTTTTGATGCGATGAAAACTATCGGGTTGTTATCAGGAGTTGTGATTTCTATTTTTAATAGGCCCAGAATTCCGAGACAGCAATAGTTTTTTCGAGAAATGTACGATACACAATTTAACAGCCATCAGATTGTTTATGAAGACAATCATCTTATGGTCATTAATAAAAAAGCCGGACAGCTGGTGCAAGGAGATAAAACCGGTGACGAACCATTGCTGGATTCTATTAAAAATTTTATAAAAATCCGCGACAGCAAGCCAGGAAATGTTTATTTGGGATTGGTTCACAGAATCGACAGGCCTACTTCCGGATTGGTGATGTATGCCAAAACTTCCAAGGCACTTTCCCGACTTACTCAGATGGTGAAAAACCGGGAAATTAAGAAAACCTATTGGGCTATTGTTCCGAAAGAAATGATTCCTCAAACCCAGAAACTGACACATTTCCTAAAGAAAAATGAGAAAAACAATAAATCGGTCGTTTTTCCTAAAGAGACCGAAGGTGCCAAAGAAGCGGTTTTAACGTATCAAATCATTCGAACTTTGGAAAATTATCAGCTATTGGAAGTTGATCTTGAAACAGGACGGCATCATCAGGTTCGGGCGCAGCTTTCCAAAATTGGCGTTCCTGTAAAGGGGGATTTGAAATATGGTGCGCCGCGTTCCAATCCTGACGGAAGTATTTCTCTTCATGCCCGAACGCTGGGGTTTATTCATCCCGTTACCAAAGAACCTGTTGAAATTACTGCTCCGGTTCCTCAGCACGATCCGCTTTGGAAAGCGTGTGAGTGAAATTAATTTCGTTATTTTCAGCTTTCTTTTCTCTTTTAAATTGTAAAACTGCTGATAATACGAAGGTTATCAAAAGTGAAATGATGGTCAAAATATTGGTTTCAAAAATAATTGAAATGATGACCAATACTGCGGAAGCCACCGAAAGATATTTAAAATAAATTCGATTCATTTCAGAAGTTTAGTTTTACAATTATATTAAAAATAATCATAGGACAGAAACTGTTGAAATGTCAAATATCTATTGCGCCGGAGTGATGATTCCGCCATTTTCTTCTTTCTTCTCCTGATTCAGCAAATTGGGCGCTTCTTTCGCCAGTTTATTTTTTGTTGGAATTTTATAATTCACTGAAATTCCGAAACTTCTGCTGTCGTATTTATTTCCCAGAACCGGATAAGGCTGCTGTGCTAAAGAGCGCAATACCATTTGTTGGCCGTTCAGAATATCGTTGGCAAAAATGGAAACATTCAGCCTGTCGTTCATGAATTTTTTAGAAAGGGTAATGTCTATTGAGTTTCCGATGGGTTTTACGGTTTCAAAATAATAATAATTGGCACCCGTAGGAATTAGAGAGTAATTGGCTACCAGTTTAATATCTTTCGGGAGAATCACCTGAGACATGATATTGAACAGCCAAAAACCTTTGGTATCCAGATCAGGAAGTTCGTGCTTCTGATATGCTGCGTACAGGTACATAAAATTGATTTTATCGGGATTAAAATCAAACTTCATGATCTCGCTGAAAGGTTTTGTAAAAACCATGAACGGAATGGGAAGCCCGACATTAAAATTATGAATTCGCACTTCCGAAACATTCATATTTCTGTTCACGATGTAATCGTTGGAAAGTCCGGTGATAGGATCGGTCATAGTTTCGCGGGTCACCATTTGCACTACCTGATTGTTGGCAACATTCATGCTGTATCCCACGAAAGCATAATCGAAGGCAGAAATTTTGGCTTCAAAATTATCAAAAATTGTAGGCTGCAGGTTTGGATTTCCAGTAGTTACGGAATTCGGATTTTGATATGTGACGTTGTTCGGGTTGAGCGAAGAAATTCCGGGCAAACTTATTTTTTTGTTATAATTCAAAGCAAGATAAACCTGATTCATAAAATTATACTGAATACTCGCATTGGAGAAAAGCCTGAATTTTTTGAACGGATGTAGTTTTTCTTCTGTAGAATTTAATGAAGATCTCGTAGTCCCGGAAATGTCGTAATCTTCGGCTCGGGTTCCTAAGATAAAATCAAATTTATTCAGTTTAGCCTGCAGTTCCAGATAGGTAGCGGCAGTTTGTCTCCGGTAATTGAGATTGGTAATTCCGCGGCTTTCTGTTTCCAAATGTTGATGGTCATACAATCCTCCGATGCTTATTTTCCCTTCGTCCAGAAGCTGCAAAGGTTGGGAATAATCAATTTTAAAAGTTGAAATATTCATTGTCGACTTGTTTTCCAGTACGTTCAGGTTTTGCAAACGGTTGGCCTGATTGAAATCTGAAACAGAACTGGTGAAATTGTATTTGAAATCGAGCTTTTTGGAAGGATCATCAAAACGTTTTTGATAAGTGGCGACGGCATCCTGACGCAAACTATTGGATTCCGAATCGTCATCGGAAAGATAAGGCATTCCGAAATATCTTCCAGTACTCAGGATGTGGCTGCTGTTATCATTTTGGTAAATATCGTAATTCAAAAGCAGTCTGTCTAGGCCCATATCAAAGGTGAGCGCGCCTTTTGCGAAATAACCGCGCCTTCTTCCGTCCGTATTTGTAGCGGAAAGATCATCAATATTGGTTGCCATCATACTTTCTCTGTAATTTTGGCCGATATTCAGTTGCCAACCGAAATATTTATTTTTGGCGTTCAGGTTTAGAGAATTATTAGTGCGGCTGCGAAGTTTGTCGTAATTGGTGAAATTGTAATTCCCTGAATACGTTGCGGAAAGATAATTTTTCGCCGATTTGGACGTGATGATGTTCATGATCGCTCCGCCGGAAGTAGCCGGAAATTCTGCGCCCGGTTGGGTAATGATCTCAATTCGTTCCACGGCGTTGGCCGGCATACCTTCCAGAAAACCGTTCAGTTCGTTGGAACTGATATTTAGCGGGCGGCCGTCCATATAAACGTCCAGCGGTTTTCCCTGATACATCATACCCGCAATGTCGGTCACCACCAATCCCGGAAGTTTTTTCACGCCTTCCATTACAGTTCCGCTGTTCAAATGTGGTTGTTCCGAGAAATCAAAAATCGTTCTGTCAGCTTTTTGTTCAACCGCTTTTTTTGTTTTGATAATGGTGACTTCCTCTATTTTGGTTTCCTTTTCAACTTTGGGTTTTTCCTGAGAAAACCAGAAATTTGAAATTAAAAATAAGGATGCAGCGGTAATTTTGTGGAGTTTCATGTTCTTTAAAGTCTAAAACTATTAGACAGTGATTTCTGTTTTTTGTTACAAAGAAATACGAATTTCCTCATTTTAAAAAATATTATTTTTAATGAAAAATTAAGGTAATCTTTAATAAACCTTATATTATTCAATGGAACAATACAAGATCTTCAAAAAGAAATCCTCCAGAGCAGAGCCTGAAGGATTTGGTATTTAAAAAATTCTAATTTTTCTTAGTTGCCCATTTGCATTTGCTTAATCAAATTCAGTGCAGAACCGGCTTTGAACCATCCGATTTGCTGGTCGTTATAAGTATGGTTTGTAACCACTATGTCTCTGCTTCCATCTGCATGAACGAATTCCAACGTTAATGGTTTTCCGACCGCAAACTGATCCAGATCCAGGAAATTGACAGTATCATCTTCCTGAATTTTGTCATAATCATCCTTGTTTTCGAAAGTTAACCCCAGCATTCCCTGTTTCTTTAAGTTGGTTTCGTGGATTCTTGCGAAAGATTTCACCAAAACTGCTGAGACGCCTAAATGCCTTGGCTCCATTGCTGCATGCTCTCTGGAAGAACCTTCACCATAATTTTCGTCGCCTACAACGATAGAAGGAATTCCGGCTGCCTTATAAGCTCTTTGTACCGCAGGAACTTCGCCGTATTCTCCCGTCAGTTGGTTTTTCACGTGATTTGTTTCCATATTGTAGGCATTCACGGCACCGATGAGCATATTGTTCGAAATATTATCCAAATGTCCCCTGTATTTTAACCATGGGCCAGCCATAGAAATATGGTCTGTGGTACATTTTCCAAAAGCTTTGATGAGAACTTTTGCTCCTTCAATGTTTTTTCCGTCCCAAGGCTGGAAAGGTTCCAATAGTTGAAGTCTGTCGGAATCGGGATTTACAATAACCTGAACTGCAGATCCGTCTTCCGAAGGAGCTTGATATCCGTTATCGCCAACGTCAAATCCTCTTTCCGGAAGTTCAGAACCTGTTGGTTCATCCAGTTTTACTTGTTCACCAGATGCGTTCGTTAGGGAATCCGTAATTGGGTTGAAATCCAGTCTGCCTGAAATCGCTATAGCAGCCACCATTTCTGGAGAAGCTACGAATGCGTGCGTGTTTGGGTTTCCGTCTGCTCTTTTTGCAAAGTTTCTGTTAAAGGAATGAATAATAGAATTCTTTTCTCCCTTTTCAGCACCTTCTCTGTCCCATTGTCCAATGCACGGTCCACAAGCGTTGGTAAATATTCGTGTATTGTCGAATTTCCTGAAGGAATCCATAAAGCCGTCTCTTTCGGCGGTATATTTTACTTGTTCAGAACCTGGATTGATTCCCAAGATTGCTTTTGGTTTCACTCCTTTAGCTACGGCATCTTCTACGATGGAAGCAGCGCGGGAAAGGTCTTCATAAGAAGAGTTAGTACAGGAGCCAATCAGCGCCCATTCTACATCTAAAGGCCATCCGTTGGCTTCTGCCTTAGCTCTGAATTCAGAAACAGGAGTAGCAAGATCCGGTGTAAAAGGTCCGTTTAAGTGAGGTGCCAATTCGCTCAGATTTATTTCAATAACCTGATCAAAATATAATTCTGGATTGGCATACACTTCAGGATCGGCGGTTAGGTGTTCAGCAATTTTGTCTGCAGCTTCCACTACATCCTGTCTTCCGGTTGCTGAAAGATACCTTCTCATGGCATCATCATAACCGAAAGTAGAAGTGGTAGCACCAATTTCTGCACCCATGTTGCAAATGGTTCCTTTTCCGGTTGCTGAAAGCGATTGCGCACCTTCGCCGAAGTATTCTACGATACATCCGGTTCCGCCTTTTACGGTCAGGATTCCGGCCACTTTCAGGATCACATCTTTAGCAGAAGTCCATCCGTTGAGTTTTCCGGTAAGTTTTATACCGATCAGTTTTGGCATTTTCAGTTCCCAGGCCATTCCCGCCATTACGTCTACAGCGTCTGCACCACCCACACCGATGGCTACCATTCCCAGTCCGCCTGCATTTACGGTGTGCGAATCGGTACCAATCATCATTCCGCCGGGAAAAGCATAATTTTCCAAAACTACCTGATGGATAATTCCGGCACCTGGTTTCCAGAATCCGATTCCATATTTCTCACAAACGGAGCTCAGAAAATTGAAAACTTCGGAGTTTTTATTAATGGATTCCTGTAAATCTTTTTCTGCACCTACTTTTGCCTGAATAAGGTGATCGGCGTGAGCTGTAGATGGTACGGCTACTTTTGCTTTTCCAGCCTGCATGAATTGGAGCAATGCCATTTGAGCTGTGGCATCCTGCATGGCGACACGATCCGGAGCGAAATCCACATAAGAATTTCCTCTTTCGTGAGGCTGGGTTGCATTCCCTTGCCAAAGATGGGTGTAAAGAATTTTTTCTGAAAGGGTAAGAGGCTTGCCAACAGCTTGCCTTGCAGCTTCTATTCTGGAAGGATAACGCTCATACACCTTTTTGATCATATCAATATCAAAAGTCATATTTATAGATGTTTTTATTAGCTGAATTTTGGATTTCAAAAATACGAAAAATTTAAGTGGATTGCCAATTCGATTCATTTAGATTGTTTATAAATAATATGTTATCAATCTATACCGAAAAAGATGTATTTTTAGCAAAAAATATTACCCTATGGAAATTCAAAATGAACCTCACACCAGCTACCCATCTACTGTGCCTCCCAGAACCTGGCTTATTGAAAATATTCTCATAACACTCTTCTGTTGTAATATTTTGGGAGTCATCGGGATTTGGTATTCTGCACAGGTTGAAGCTAAATTTTATAAAGGCGATATAGATGGTGCTCATCAGGATTCAAATACTGCAAAAATTCTTGCCTTGGTTACGCTGATTCTTGGTGCAATGGGCATTATTGGAGTTATGCTGATGTATGGCGCGTTAATTTTTACGGCAATAGCAGGTGGGGTTTAAAAATAAATTTCTTGTTTATTTTCTGATTTCGGTTTTTTTAACGATCGCAGTTTTTGTGTATTACACTGCAGATCCAAGTAAAGAATTTTTTTTCCTGAAATGCCCTTTTAAATTTGCGACGGGATTGGATTGTCCTGGTTGCGGTGCACAGCGGGCTTTCCACGAATTGCTGCATTTTAATATTGCTGAAGCTTTTCGCTACAATCCTCTGCTGATTTCTGCGATTCCTTATATAGGATTAGGAATTATTTTCCAAAGAAAGGAAATTGCTGAAAAATATCCTCGGATGAGGAGAGCGCTATTCGGGCAGTATGCCATCCGAATTGTGATGGGCATTATTCTGCTTTATTTCGTGATAAGAAATTTATAGCTGGATTTTTAGTCGTTTACCGTATGTTTATCCTGCTGAGCAATGTTTTCCACAGTCCATTCTACTTTTTTTACAAAAGGCCGTTGCCGAACCTGACATTCAAAAAGCTGGCAAATTTCACATGAGAAAGGCTTGCAATCGTCCATGTGAAAATTAAATTCTACAGGACGATCTGTACTTTTCGCTATGCATTTGATCATTTCTTCCATTTCGGAATGCGCTTCTCTTAGCTCAAAATACCAAGGAAGCGTAATATGTCCGTCGATATGCAACCTGCTTCCGTACTGCTGAATTTTGAGATTATGAACATCAATCCACTCCCGTTTCCGCTTTTTGTTGAGAAGTTCTGCAATATCGGACACCATTCTGAGATCCGCTTCATCCATAATTCCTTTCAGAGATTTCCGAATAATTTTATATCCTACAAAAATAATATATCCTCCGAAGACAATGGCTACCACAGCATCCAGCCAAAAAAGCCCAGTATAATTTACCAGAATCAGACTGAGTACAACGCCTCCTGTAGTAAGGGTGTCACTTTGCAAATGTTTGCCTGAACTTTGCAGAACCAGCGAATTTTCTTTTACTCCTTTTTTGTAGGAAATATACCCAAGAAAATAGTTGACCGCCGCGGTAAGCGAAATAATGAGAATTCCCCAATTCAGCTCTTTCAGGGTGTTTCCGTGCAGTAGAGAATCTGTAGATTCAATAATAATCATGATTCCGGCGAAAATGATAAGGGCTCCTTCTACTCCGGAAGTTATGAATTCTACTTTCCCATGACCGTAAGGGTGATCCGTATCTTTAGGTTTGGCGGCAAGATACAGTGAATAAAGTCCCATGAAAGCTGCGATGATATTCACAATACTTTCCATGGCATCTGAAAAAACAGCATCAGAACCGGTGATGTGCCACGCATACAGTTTGGCAATAAACAGGAAAAAACCTGCCACAGCAATATTTCTTTGTAGCGAAAATTTCCGGTGATCTGTTTTGTTAATTTCCATATCTGGAAGTTTAAAGTTTGAGATTTCTAACAAAAAAATCCCGCTGGCTGCGGGACTTCATTATACTATTTTTTTCTCAATGAGATGTTCGGCAATCTGTATTGCGTTGGTAGCTGCACCTTTTCGGAGGTTATCTGCCACGATCCAGAGGTTGAGCGTTTTGAGTTGCGATGGATCTCGTCGGATTCTCCCGACAAAAACTTCATCTTTTCCTTCAGCAAATAGTGGGGTAGGATACATTCCACTTTTCACCTCATCCATCAGTTGAACTCCCGGAGTTTCGGAGAGAATTTTTCTCACGTCATTCAGATCAAATTCATTTTCAAATTCAATATTGACACTTTCAGAATGGCCACCCTGCACGGGAACTCTCACTGCCGTAGCGGAAAGGGTGAAAGTATCGTCCTGCAGGATTTTCATGGGCTCCTTCATTAGTTTCCATTCTTCTTTTGTGTAATCCTCGTCCGAAAATTCGTCACATTGTGGAAGTGCATTTTTAAATATTTCATGAGGATACACTTTTTTCACACTGTAGTCTCCTTTCATTTCTGCATTCATTTGATCTACTGCAGCTTTTCCTGTTCCGGTAACCGATTGATATGTGGAAACAATCACTCTTTTCAGATTGTATTTTTGATTGAGCGGATGCAGCACCATTACCAGTTGTATGGTGGAACAATTGGGATTGGCGATAATTTTATCTGATTTCTCAAGAATATCAGCATTAATTTCCGGAACGATCAGTTTTTTATCAAGGTCCATTCTCCAGACCGATGAATTATCAATAACGAAAGTTCCTGCTTTTGCAAATTCCGGAGCCCATTTCTTTGAAGTTTCTCCTCCAGCGGAAAATAAAGCAATTTGAGGTTTATTACGAACGGCATCTTCGATAGAAACTACAGCATATTTTTCACCTTTAAAAGATATTTTTTGACCTACAGATTTTTCTGAAGCTACGGGAATTAATTCAGTAACCGGAAAATTGCGTTCTTCCAATACTTTCAACATCACCTGCCCTACCATTCCTGTGGCTCCTACTACCGCTACTTTCATTTTTATTTAAGAAAATTAAGCTCCAAAAAGCCTGTTCCACTGGAATGCCCAGAACATGAGTGCTAAAGCGATCACCGCCATGATGACCCAGCTGATCTGCATTTTGTCGTTGGTTTTAAATTTCTTGTTCAGGATAGTCAGCAATACTGCGGAAACAATCATTGCAAAAGGATGTTCTACATAGGTATTCCTTGCCACAGCGTCTTTCATCAGCGTTCCGGCTTCGGTTGCTTGTTTGAATCCGGGAGAAAAGAAAAATAACATTACCAGTCCTATGAGTGCCTGAACATGAAAGAAAATCATCGTAAATAAAGTTGATTTTCTAAGGAAATTGTTGATTTTACCTGAATACCCAAACATCACCATCAGTAAAGCGATGATGAATAGTGCAGTAGATAGAAGAATCAAATACGCGAAACCGCGGTGGGCATTTAGCATTAGATTGAAATCCATAATAAATTTTTTAATGTTTGCTGACAAAGATAAAAAATCCCATTGGAATTGCAGAACTATAATGCCTTCAAATAAGGAAGATCTTCAGTTATTCTCTCACTGCTTTTAGGCTGATGTCGATATTCTTTGCAGAATGTGTGAGGGCTCCGGCAGAAATATAATCGACTCCTGTAGCGGCAATCTCTTTTAACATTGCTCTCGTAACACCTCCTGAAGCTTCGGTTTCACAACGGCCGTCTATCAGTTTTACTGCTTTTCTCATCATGGCAACGGTCATGTTATCCAGCATGATTCGGTCTACTTTGGCGTTAATCGCTTCCTGAACTTCTTCCAGATTCCGGGTTTCTACTTCTATTTTAAGTTTCTTTTTATTTTTTTTCAGATATTCTTTGCACATTTTCACAGCATTGGTAATGCTTCCGTTGTAATCGATATGATTGTCTTTCAGCATAATCATGTCGTACAATCCAAACCGATGATTGGTTCCGCCACCGATGGCTACCGCCCATTTCTCACAAATTCTAAAATTGGGTGTTGTTTTTCTGGTATCCAGCAGTTTGGTTTTTGTCCCTACCAAACGTGAATCCCAGTCGTGGGTTAAGGTGGCAATACCGCTCATGCGCTGCATGCAATTCAACATCAATCTTTCTGCCTGAAGGATGGCCTGAGCTTTTCCCGTAACAGTGAAGGCGATATCTCCTGCCTTGGCAGATTCGCCGTCCTTAATATAAATTTCTACAGAAACATTTTTGTCGAGCGTTTTGAAAATTTGTTCTGCGAGAGCAATTCCAGCTACAATACACTCTTCTTTGATAATGCATTGAGCCTGCTGTATCAAGTCTTTAGGTATGGTGGAAAGTGTAGAGTGGTCGCCTTCCTGAAGGTCTTCTTCCAATGCCAACTGTATGAATTTCTGTAATGCTTTATGGGTAATGTAGCTCGGTTTATTCATTTTATTAAGATATTCAGAGATGATTAGATGATGGTCAAGGGTTTATTTGCCAGGTCTTTATTGTAAAAAGATCCTTTATTTTCCTTCATTTGCAAAGAATGTTTGATGATAAGATAAGAAACATTCACCAAATTCCGGAGTTCTGAAAGTTGTGGCGAAAGAATGGAATAGTTGTATAATTCGGTTACAGCTTCAAAGATATCCTGCTGTTTTCTTTTGGCAAGTTCTAATCTGTTGTTGCTTTTTACGATGGCTACCAGATCGCTCATCATTTCCTGAAGCTGCTTTCTGAGATAGCTTACGAGCACCATTTCGTCCATTATTTTCATTCCGTCATCATTCCATTCCGGAATTTGAGAAAGATCGTTATAATTAAATACATCATTTTTTAAATATTCTACCGATTTCATAGCGGCGTTATGCCCGAAAACCAACCCTTCTAATAATGAATTGGAAGCCAGTCGGTTGGCACCATGAAGCCCTGAATTGGCACATTCGCCCACGGCAAAAAGATAATTGATAGAACTTTGTCCGTTTCTGTCCACATCAATTCCGCCCATCAAATAATGGCAGGCCGGAACCACGGGAATCAGCTGTTGGAAAGGATCAATGCCTTCTGCAATGCATTTTTTGTAAATATTCGGGAAATGTTCGATGAACTTTTCTCTGTCCATATTTCGACAATCCAAACCCACATAATCTTCTCCCCGGGTGATGAGTTCATTATCAATAGCTCTGGCTACAATGTCTCTAGAAGCCAATTCTTCTCGCTCGTCATATTTATGCATGAAAGGCTCTCCGTTTTTGGTGCGAAGTTTGGCTCCGTCGCCACGCAACGCTTCTGAAACTAGAAAGAGCATTCCGTCGCGCTTAGAATACATTGCAGTAGGATGAAACTGATAATATTGCATATTGGAAACCTTTCCGCGGGCGCGATGTACAAAGGCGATTCCGTCACCAGTCGCTATCAAGGGATTGGTTGTATTTTTATACACATGTCCGGCTCCTCCGGTAGCTACCAAAGTGATTTTGGCTGTAATTTTCTTTATTTTTTTATCTTTCTGATCCAGCACATAAGCACCATAACAGTTGATGTTCTTTTTATCGAAAGGTTTACCCGGAACATGATGATCAGTAATAATATCAATCACATAATGATGATCCAGAATTTGGATATTGGGCGATTGGTTCGCCGTTTTCAACAAGGCTCTTTCAATTTCAAATCCGGTGATATCTTTGTGATGAACAATTCGGTTTTCAGTATGGCCGCCTTCTCTTCCTAATTTATAATCACCATCATTTCCTTTGTCGAAACGCGTTCCCCAGTTCACGAGTTCCTGAAATCTTGCCGGCCCTTCCTGGATAACCATTTCCACTATGGAGCGTTCATTTTCACCGTCGCCAGCACGCATGGTATCATCAATGTGTTTTTGAAAATTATCTTTATCGAAATCTGTAACTACAGCCAATCCGCCCTGAGCATATTTGGTGTTGCTTTCACCTTCATCAGCTTTTGTTACAATAATAATCTTGGTATCAGGAAGCTGTTCTGAAATTTTTATTGCATAAGATAACCCGGAAATTCCGGAGCCTATTACCAATACATCTGCTTCGGTCATCTGCTTGGGTTTTGTATTTTAATATTCAAATGTAATAAAACTAATCGGGTGATGTGAGGGTTTTTATAAGAATTTAAACAGTTTTTCATCTGTTTTCCGCACTTTTTTGTTATGCTGAAAAGCATCATCTTCAGCACGGTATCCCAAAGCCAGTGTAACTGAAATACGTTCAGCCTCGGTATCCAATTCCAGAATTTCTTCAATTTTTCCCGGTTTGAAACCTTCCATCGGACAACTGTCGATTTCTTCCAAAGCGGCTGCAAACATCATATTGGCAAGGACGATATACGCTTGTTTTTCATTCCAGTCCGCCATATTGTTTTTTTTAGCCATGCGGTAACCATCAATGCTTTTCCGAAAACCCTCCAGACTTTCCGGTTCCACGTTGCGAATTTCCGTGATATGCCTGAAATATCCGTCAATATAATGATCTTCAATATGATTTTTAGCTGCAATAATAATGAGATGCGAACAGGTGGAAATTTGAGAAGGATTATAAAAAGCACTTTGTAGTTTCTCCAGTATTTCTTTGCTTTCAGCTACATAAATTTTATAGGGTTGAAGACCAAGAGAACTTGCAGAGAGTTTTCCTGCCTGTAAAATGTTTCTGAGAATATCCGCTGGAATTTTTTCCTGGTTGAATTTTTTTACCGAATATCTTTTCTGAAGTGCTTCTAAATAATTCATCCTACAAAAATACGGAAAACAAATGAGCAGATTCCTATCAGCTGATTATCTATCAATACGATTTATGGTGTGAATAGCCCAGAATCTGAAGGGTTTTCAAAGTTTTCGTCAATTTCCAGCTGATCTGATTTGTACGCTGCAACCGCCAATTGATCACAAATTTCATTTTCAGGATGGCCTGAATGTCCTTTAATCCAGTGTAAAGTAGGGTTGTGTTTTTTGTAAAGTTCGTAAAAACGTTTCCACAAATCAGGATTTTTTACTTTAATGAAACCTTTTTTCGCCCATCCGTAAATCCATTTCTGATGCACTGCTTCGGATACATATTTGCTGTCGGTATAAATATGAATATCGTTCTGATCCGATTTTAATTTCTCTAAAGCTGTAATTACAGCCAGCAATTCCATTCTGTTATTGGTCGTACGACGAAATCCTTTTGAAAATCGCTTTTCATATTTTTTTTCAGGAACGCGCATCAAGATTCCATATCCGCCTTTTCCGGGATTACCGCTACAAGCACCATCCGTATAAATATCGATTCTCAATTTCAAAATTTCTGATTTTTAGTATAGAAAATCATCATCGTCCAGATCATTCATCGAAGAGCCGGAAAGACCGCTGAACCCCGAATTGTCGGGCAAATTGAATGCTGCTCCGGGCTGAATCGTGGTCCTTATTTTATCAAAACCGCTGGGTTCATCTTGCTGCCCAAAACTGGAAGGCTGATAGCCGTAACCTGTTCCGAACAGATCGAGATCAGCAAATTTTGCAAAACTTTTGTAAAAGGAAAGCCGTACATCCGCCGTAGCTCCGTTTCTGTGTTTTGCGATAATGAGTTCCGCTTGATTTTCGGTTGTAGTTTGCTCATTTTCAGGATCATTGTCCCATAGTGCGATTTTATAATATTCCGGGCGGAAGATGAAAGAAACGATGTCAGCATCTTGTTCGATGGCTCCGGATTCCCTGAGGTCAGAAAGTTGAGGCCTTTTTCCCGGGCGGTTTTCCACACTTCTGGAGAGTTGAGAAAGGGCGATAACGGGAACATTCAATTCTTTGGCAATCGCTTTTAAAGAACGGGAAATAGTGGCAATTTCCTGTTCACGATTCCCGGAACCTTTGTTTCCGCTGTTGGCTGTCATCAGTTGAAGGTAATCCACCATAATGATTTTTACACCGTGCTGCATGACGAGTCTTCTGCATTTTGCCCGAAAATCGAATACCGAAAGCGAGGGGGTTTCGTCAATATAAAGTGGTGCGTTTTCCAGTTCAGAAACATTGTGAAAAAGGCGAGTCCATTCTTCATCCGTCAAGGTTCCTTTTCTCAATTTATCCGAAGAAATCTGGGTTTCGGAAGCGATCATCCTGGTAATAAGTTGTACAGATGCCATTTCCAAGGAAAAAAGTGCCAGTGGAATTTTATGTTCTACGGCAATATTTCTGGCCATTGATAAAAGGAAGGCCGTTTTTCCCATTGCAGGACGGGCTGCAATAATGATGAGGTCTGAATTTTGCCAGCCTCCGGTTTCTTTATCCAAACCTTTAAATCCGGAGGGAATTCCTGAAAGCCCTTCTTTGTCTTTTAAAGATTTTATGGTTTCGATGGCTTGTTTTACTAAAGAATTGGCGGTATCGAAGCCTTTTTTGATGGTTCCGTTGGTAATGTCGAAGAAACTTTGTTCGGCTCTGTCCAACAGTTCAAAAACATCGGTGGATTCTTTGTAAGAATTGTCTATCACGTTTGCCGAAATATTGATCAGGCTTCTGAGAATGTATTTTTCAAGAATAATGCGGACATGATATTCGATGTGAGCGCTTGAGGAAACACCAAGAGTTAGTTCAATAATATAAGCATCGCCGCCGGCTTGTGAGAGTTTTTCTTCTTTTTTTAATTCGTTAATCACCGTCACCATATCGACAGGATGGTTTTCCAGATACATTTTCTGGATGATGGCAAAAATAACTTGATGTCTGGGATCATAGAAAACATCGGGTTGCAGAAGATCAATAGAATAATCCAGTCCTTTTTTATCAATCAGGAAAGTGCCGATCACCAAGCGTTCAAAATCTATGGCATTGGGAGGCATTTTACCGTCTGAAATTGAAAGTTCGCGTGCAAAATTTCCGTGAATAAGGGAAGAAAGTGTTTCTTTATGAGCCATGCAGCAAAGATACTTCTTTTTATAAAGTATGGCGAATTTGAATAACTAACAATGCTTTGAATATTGATTTAACTGATTGAAAATCAAAACTAAGTATGTTGATAAATAAAGATCACCTTCGGAAAGTCGAAGGTGATCTTTTTCTGAAATATAAATTTTATTATCTGTTTTTCACCATAATCCATCCTGTATATTGGGTCTTGGCGTTGGTAACAGGTTCTGTCCATGAAATGGTGTACCAGTAAGTTGCTGTTGGAACTTTCTTGTTTCCAGTTCTTCCGTCCCAACGATAAAAGTTATTCTTATTGGCTGTATGGATTTTGTTTCCGTAACGGTCAAAAATAGAAATTGTCAGATCTTTTTTATAATGAAGTTCGGAGTAATCCAGTACATCATTGATGCCATCGTCATTCGGAGTCATGGCATTGATGAGATTCGGTACCGTTACTTCTACCATTACGGGCGTACAGTTGTAACTGTCTTTCACATAAATGGTGTTCTGGCCTCGTTTCACATTTTCGAATACGTTTGAAGTTTGCCAAATTAAGTTATCCAAAGAATATTGATACGGTTGGCTGCCCCCGTTTACAGTAACGGTAATGGTATTGTTTGTAATATCAATAGCGTTAATCACGGGATTTGCAGCTGCAATTACTTTTACCGTCTGTCTGGTAACACATCCGTCACTGGTAAGATCTACCCAATATTCTCCTACAGTGACATTGGAAATAGATTGTGTCGTTTCGCCATTACTCCATAAGTAAGAAGTGAAACCATCTCCGGCATCCAATGTTGTGCGGCTTTCAATACAGATTATTTTGTCTTTTAAAACTTCTGAATATTTAGGTGGTGTGATATTGAGGTTTATTTTTGCAATATTCCAGCAGCCATCTGCACTGTAGACTCTTGCGTAGACGGACGTTGCAATGGATTCATACACATATGGATTTGCAATTTGATTGGTATTGTTCACAGCGTCCTGCAATGAAGAATAGAATGCTTTACTATTCGGAATCTGAGTGGTAATAAACGCCGTCGTTAGATCGAATTCTGCTTTTTGCGGAATATCCGGAAGGAAGCATTCCGTTAGCGTAGCTTCCTGCGTTGGTACAACAGGATAAAATTCCAATGTAATCGTTGCGTAATTTTTACATTCCTGTGCTCCCGTAACTTCAACATATACATTGCCTTGTGCGCTCATGTAGAGCTGTGGATAGGTAATTTCATTTGTTCCGTTCAAAAGATCTGTAAGGGTTGGGAAGAACTTTTTTGGAGCATTTGCATCCGAATACACATTTGCTGTAGTAAGATCATAATAAGCCACTCCAGAATTATTGTCATGACAGGCCTTAATAGTCGCATTAGTTACAGGAAGTAATGGGGATAATGCTAAGGTAACTGTTGCGATGTTGATACAGCCTTGTGTTGTGGTAACTTTTGCAAAAACTTGGCGAGGCTGTGTTTCATAACTGGTAAGATTCGTGATCGGATTTATATTATTTTGTGCATCTGATAGGGTAGTATAATAGACTACAGTTGCGGTAGGATCCGCATAAACTGCAGTTGTTGCTGTGGTAATATCAAAAGTTCCTATGCCGACATTGTTGTTATTACAAGCATATATTGTAGGATTCCCTACCGTGATGGCTCCTGAAACAAAAGTCAGTGTTCCATATTCCCGACATTTGTTGATTGGGTTATTTGGGTTAGCAGGATCCACATAATAAATAGCATAATGATACGTTGTACCCGCAGTCACAGAAATAGGCGACACAATAGGATTGGTGTTTGTAAGTGCGTCATTTGTATTGGTGTAGTAGCTCACAAAGAAGTTCGGGTTTCCATTGATTATTTGTGCAGAAAGTGTCGAAAAATCAAACACGGTAGGCGTTACACATATCAAAACGTTTCCGTCCTGTGCTGGCCCTGGTTCTACAAATGGATTCGGCTGAATTGCAGGATCATTAAAAGGCGAAGCCAATGTTGCTGTTCCTCCCCATGTAAGTACAAATCCGTTGGTATTTGTAGAAAAGTTATCTACTATCATATAATAGGTTTCACCAGGTAAAACATCCATATATCTTACCCAACCATCTCCCCCTGCATTTTCGCTGGTATCGGTGGCAGTCATATTCATTCCTGTAAGAATTCCCGATGCAGTAGATGCATAAGAACATCTAATCGGAGTGCCTCGGGTAGCACAGGTTACATTCGGTCCATAAATGGCCCAGTCGTAGTCGGCTTGTGCATTAGGTGTGATGGTCATTGTGAGGGTTCCCGCTGTAGCAACAGTAAAAGAATACCAAACCGAATAATGCTCCGTACTTAAACAGCCCCCCAAGCTTTCACTGCTATTTCCGGGTCCGGTTGGGGTGTAAGAAATGTCAGAATTTCCACATAACGGAATTCCTGTTTGACAGTCAGACTGTCCTTGGGCGAACACGGCGAAAAATAATAAGAAAAATAGAACTTTTTTCATAGTAAAAGAGATAATTAATTAAGTAAAAAAGTAAAAAATTACTGAAGTCTTTTCTTCTGATCTAAAATTTGCTGAAGTAGTTTTTTCACTTCAGGTTTCAGATTTTCTTCGTTTCCATTGGCATATTTATAAGCCAATCCGTTCGCTTCGATAGCACCGCTTTTGTCATTGGCTTTCATCAGGGTTTCTGCTTTTTTGTATTGAGTAAGTCCTGCGTAATAGTAAGCCTGCCAACGGTTCGGATGGTCGGTACGAACAAGATCGGAAAATTCACTAAACAAAATATCGTATTCCTCCACAGTGGAAGCGCGATCCAGTTTTGCGGTTTTTTCCTTAATTTTCGAATCAAATGAAGTTTGCGCATGAGCTACGAAACCTAAACAGAGAAGTAAAATGAAGAGATTTTTTTTCATAATAATAATATTTATCCTATCAAAAGTAGATATTATAAGTAAGATGAACAAAATATTTCAGACTATTCTATTAAATATAAGGTCCACGCAATCTCATCTTAAATACTCCATAATTAATTTTGCGTTAATAATGAAGGTTTCCGAAAGTTAACAATGTAGAGGATAGTAATAAGAAACGGCGTGTTCATTCAGTAATGAACTGGAATCTGATTAAAAGAAAAATGTGTTCACATAAATAATTCCCACCGCAAGCAATTATCTTCCATAACTTCTTGAGCTTCTAAATAAGCATCATTGTATTTTGGAGAGATTGATAATGCTGCCATAACCATGTCACCGGCGGATTCTAGCTCTGCTTGAATAACATAAATCTTTTGATGTAATATTAGCATTAAACTTTTTGAAATAATTGGGATCTATTTTTTTTATGTTAGCGACTATTTCACTTCTAAATGCATCAAATTTCTGTTGGGCACTTGATAGCGTGCTTAGGTCATCTACGACCTGTTGATATTCAGTTTTTTTTCAAGATAAATTTTTGCCTGAAAATAACATTATTTCTCTAGGTTCATTTTCTTAGATTTTTAGTTAATAATGAAGTGATGATATAATAAATAACAGCCATTAGTAAGGAAATAATTAGAATTACAAATCCATCTAGTTCTTTAATCATTTGCTTTCTAAACCAATCTACGTACAGGTTAAGAACTGAAAAAACACATAAAAGAAATGATAAACAGAAAGCACTTTCCGCAATAAGAATGGATGTTTTTTTATACTTTTCTTCTATATTTTTATCTTCGTAATCAGTGAGGCCAGCTATCAGATAATATTTTTTCTTGTATTTAATTAAATATCCTATATAAAAAAATATGGAGGCTACTAACCACAAAAAAATCATTGTAAACATATGTTATGAGTTAAACAGACATATAATGGTTAATTGACAGTAAATTTATGCTAATATAAAAAAATATTTAATAAATCAAACAAAACTTTATGAATAAATTGGGATAATTCAAAAATTGTTAGATGTGGGATTGATGACCCATTTCGTATAGAGTTGAAAAGGCTTATGGATGGACTGACATGGCATGTTGGGAATCGCTAAAGCGATTCAATAGGTGAAGAGAACGTTTGGCAACTTGATTATCCCTATCTCAAAAGTTCTTTGGTAATTACATATACCGTCATCGAATAAAGTGGCTACCGTTTGAGAGCTGTTAATGTCACTACTACATCAAGTCAGACAGTGAATGTTTGTGGGTAAGAATAAAGATGTTAGACTTGGGTGCGGATAGCCACAATCGGAATTTCAACAAAGATTTAATTGTCGTTTTTAGTAGCTCTGCTGCTGCTGATGATGATGGCAGCCGCTCCTACTGCTCCTATCGCAATGGCAGCCGTTTGTATCGTAGCTTTCTTTAGGTCTTTGGATTCGGTTACATTGGCTTTTGCAATCGCAATTCTGGTGGAATTGTCTGATTTTGAATATCCAATAATACTGTCTTTCGTTAAGTTCGAAAAGATCATCTTTTTGGATACTGTGCTGTTTTTCAGTTTAAAAGTATAAGGCCTTCCGGAACGCAGATTAGCGAAATTATTTTCTTTCATATCGGAAGAGTACTTAGTAGTTGCACAGGAGGAAAACAGAAATGCGCCTGTAATTAGAATGCATTTGGCAGATAAAGATAATCTCATAACTATTTTGTTTGTTCAAATTTATAAATTTTTTTCAAATAAGCAGGTTTTATTGGATAACAGCTCTATATTTTATATTGACTCAGGAAATCAGCGATTTTCCGGTCATTGGCAAGTCGCGGAATTTTATTTTGTCCGCCCAGTTTTCCTTCCGATTTCGCATATTCCTGAAATGAATTTCTTTGAATTTTCGTAATGATGAGCGGTTGCAAAACATTTCCGGAAATTAAATCGTCATAATACGTATTGCGTTTTCGCATTTCATCATCCAGGTTTTTCCTGAAAGCTTCCATGTTTTCCGGTTCCTTTTCAAACTCAATAAACCATTCATGATAAGGCAATCCTTCGCTAGGATTCACCTGAGGAGCGAGATGAAATTCCGTAATCTGGGCAGGAAATTTTGTTACAGTAGATTTCAGCGACTCTTCTATTTCAAAAGCGATGACGTGTTCCCCGAAAGCGGAGGTGAAATGTTTGGTTCTTCCCGAAACCAGAATCCGGTGTGGTTTTTTTGAAATAAAACGGACTACATCACCAATGGAATACGCCCAAAGTCCGGAATTCGTCGTGAGAATCAGGGCATAATCTTTATGAAGTTCCACGTCTTTCAATGTTAATCGTTTTGCCTCAGGTTTTCCAAAATCTTCCAAAGGAATAAATTCATAAAAAATACCGTGATTGGTGAGTAACAGCAGCCCTTCTTGGGTAAAATCGTCCTGAAAAGCAAAAAATCCTTCACTAGCAGGAAAGGTCTGAACCGTGTCCACAGGTTTTCCCAAAAGCTCATTCATCTTTTCCCGGTAAGGCTCGTAATTCACGCCGCCTGTAACAATCAGCTGAAGGTTCGGAAAAAGTTCAGTGATTTTCTTTCCGTTTCTTTCTATCAGTTTTTCAAAATACATGATCAGCCAAGGCGGAATTCCCGAAATGAGCGTCATGTTTTCCTTTTCCGTTTCTTTTACAATTTCGTTAACTTTGGTTTCCCAGTCTTCTATGAGATTGGTTTCCAGGCTCGGAAGTCTGTTTTTCTGAAGATAATTAGGAATGTGATGCGCTACAATTCCAGAAAGCCGTCCGGTTTTGATGCCATAGATTTCTTCCAGTTCGGGGCTGCCTTGCAGAAAAATCATCTTGCCGTTCACGAAATCTGCATTATTCTTTTGCGCGATATAATGAAAAAGTGCGCTTTGTGCACCTTTCACCTGATAATCCATTCCTTCTTTTGTCAAAGGAATATATTTCGTGCCGGAAGTCGTTCCGGAGGTTTTCGCAAAATATTCCGGACTTCCGGGCCACAGAATTCCAGCCTGTCCTTTTTTTATTTTTTCAATGTAGGATTTCAAATCTTCATAGTCGGAAACCGGTACCTGAGACTGAAAATCGTCTATAGTTTTAATATTTTCAAACTGATGAATTCTCCCGAAAAGGGTTTTCTCCGCAGTATTCACCAAAGAAATCAGAAGGTTTTCCTGATCCTGAATACTGTTTTGCTTGAAGTGTTCACTCTCGCGGACGTGCTTTTTGGCCCATAATTTTGCAGCAAATTTCTTGATAAAATGTAGCATTTGGCAAATGTAAGATTCTTTTCAAAAAAAAGAACTGTTCCTAAATGAGAAACAGTTCTTCAGAACTATATGAAGAAAAAAATTATCGTGTGCAGTTCGCTGTCCATGTTTTTCCGTCTGTGGTATAAAATATATCAAGATCGTTGTTGTCAATTTTTATAATGGCTGTAGCCGACGAATTAACATTAATTAATACGTTGTCGCCCTGTTTCTGGAACTCAACACCGTTAAGATCAGGAATTCCGTTGGAAAAAGAAAAATTATATTTCGTTCCGCTGGCAATTTTCGTTACAAATACTTTCCCATCATTAGAACTGATGTTGGTGCCGCTGGAAGGTTCAACGAAACCGACAGAACCGTTATAGGTTCCGGCAAAAAAATCGTTGTCAGCAGGATCGTCATCACGGTTGCAGGAAGTCAATAAAATCATGGAGAATGATAGTAGTAAAAATGCAAAAATTCGGGTTGTCTTTTTCATAATGTCAATATTTATTTATTATCGGTCACTCACACCAAAAAATATACAGTTATGCTTCGCTAATTGATATTATATATTAAAACTTAAAAATTGTATAAATTTGCATTCTTATTTCAGAACGGTTTCAATAGTACTTGAAACCGCATTTCTGTTTTTATTTACCTACTCCTAATGAAGTTAAAAAATATCAGCGATACGCTGTTGCCTTATCTTTTAAAAAAGAATTTCGGACAAGAGCTTTTTCATGAACTCGAAACGAGTGACAGCATTTCTGTAAAAGGTTTTGCCGGTTCTGCGCCGTCACTTTTTGTAGCTGAGTTGTATCTGATTCAAAAAAAAACCATTTTATTTCTGTTAGATGATAAGGAAGAAAGTTTGTACGCTACTTCGGAACTGGAAGAGCTTTTGGGTAAAGAACATGTATTGTATTTTCCGCCTTCGCATCTCGAACCTTATCAGATCGAAAAAGTTCAGAATGCCAATTTAGTGTTGCGAACCGAAGTCTTGAACCGTCTGAATTCTGAGAATAAACCGAAAGTTATTGTAGCTCCGTTTGCGGCTTTAAATGAAAAAGTTTTGAAAAAAGAAGATTTCAAAGCGATTTCTCACACCATCAAAGTAGGCGATTCCCTGGATTTCGATTTTGTGGATGAATTGCTTATGCATTATAATTTCACGCAGGCGGATTTCGTTTCAGAACCCGGAGAATTTTCTGTACGCGGCGGAATTGTAGATGTTTTTTCCTACGCCAACGAAGAGCCTTATCGTATCACTTTTTTCGGAAGTGAAGTGGAAAGTATTAAAACATTTGATATCGAAACTCAGCTTTCCAAAGAGAAAATAAAGCAATTTGAGCTGGTTTCCAATATGAATTACACGGTTTCGGGCGGCAAGGTTTCTTTTTTTGATTTGTTTAAAACGGACAGTTTTATTGTTTCAAAAAACGCTTTTTTGGGTGAAAAGAAAATTCGTGAATTTTACGAAAAAGCAGAAATTAATTTTGAAAAATTAAGTAAGGAACTGAAACATCAAACCCGGGAAGAACTTTTTATTTCGGAAGAAATTCTTGCGGAAAATCTAAAGAAATTCAAATGGATTGATTTTACTTCTCAGCCGCTCCGCAATTCTCAAACTCCAATACTTTTAAATCAGACTCAGCAGCCTGGTTTTCATAAGAATTTTGAACTTCTGGCTGAAGATTTAAAAAACAAAAGAGACCAAGGTTATGATACATGGATTTCCTTTACATCAGAAAAACAAAAAGACAGGCTGGAAAGTATTCTTGAAGAATTGAATCATGAGGTCTATTTCAAAAGCTTTCGGTCCGAACTGCATGAAGGTTTTGTAGATCCTCAACTAATGATTTCGGTGTACACGGATCATCAGATTTTTGACCGTTACCAAAGGTTTCAGGCAAAGAACACTTTTGCCAAATCTGAACAGTTGACTCTAAAAGATTTGATGTCTCTGAAAATAGGAGATTACATCGCTCATATCGATCATGGTATCGGGAAATTCATGGGATTGGTGAAGATTAATAATAACGGAAAAGTGCAGGAATGTTTCAAACTGGTGTATAAAAATCAGGATTTGCTGTATGTTTCCATTCATTCACTTCATAAAATATCGAAATACAATGGTCCGGATGGAAGAGAAATCGTACTGTCCAAATTGGGTTCACCGGCCTGGAAATCTTTAAAACAAAAAACAAAAGCCAAGGTAAAACAAATCGCTTTCGATCTGATAAAACTGTATGCAGAAAGAAAAACCGCGAAAGGATTTGCTTTCACGCCCGATTCGTATCTTCAGAATGAACTGGAGGCTAGTTTTATTTACGAAGACACGCCCGATCAGGAAAAAGCAACTTTGGATGTGAAAAAAGACATGGAAGCCCAAACTGTGATGGACAGATTGGTGTGTGGCGATGTTGGATTCGGGAAAACGGAAGTAGCGATTCGTGCGGCATTCAAAGCGGCTACGGATGGAAAGCAAGTCGCTGTTTTGGTTCCGACCACGATTTTGGCATTTCAGCATTACCGCAGTTTCAAGGAAAGACTGAAGGATTTCCCGGTAACGATTTCTTATCTGAACCGTTTTCGTACCGCAAAACAAAAATCTGAAACTAAAGATGGTTTGAAAAATGGGAAAATTGATATCGTCATTGGAACGCATCAACTGGTGGGAAAAGATATTGTTTTCAAAGATCTGGGACTTTTGATCATTGATGAAGAGCATAAATTCGGGGTGAATGTGAAAGATAAACTTAAAACGCTAAAAAGTAATATTGATACGCTGACGCTTACCGCAACTCCCATTCCCAGAACCTTACAGTTTTCGCTGATGGCAGCACGGGATTTATCAGTTATTAAAACGCCCCCGCCCAATCGTCAGCCGGTGGAAACGCAGGTGATTGGCTTTAACGAAGAAATTATTCGCGATGCTGTAGCTTATGAAATTCAGCGTGACGGACAGGTCTTTTTCATCAACAACAGAATTGAAAATCTGAAAGATATTGCCGGATTAATTCAAAGATTAGTTCCGGAAGCCAAAGTAATAACGGGTCATGGCCAAATGGAAGGGAAGCAACTGGAACAAAATGTTCTGGATTTTATGGAAGGGAAATATGATGTTTTAGTTTCTACCACTATTGTAGAATCGGGAGTGGATGTGCCAAATGCCAATACTATTTTCATCAACGATGCCCAGAAATTCGGAATGGCGGATCTCCACCAAATGCGCGGAAGAGTAGGACGAAGCAATCGAAAAGCTTTTTGTTATTTGATTACGCCGCCGTATGATATGATTACTTCCGATGCGCGGAAACGTTTGGAAGCTATTGAGCAGTTTTCAGATTTGGGAAGTGGTTTTCAGATTGCGATGAAAGATCTGGAAATTCGTGGTGCCGGAGATTTATTGGGTGCGGAACAGAGTGGATTCATCAACGAAATGGGCTTTGAAACGTATCAGAAAATTATGCAGGAAGCACTGGAAGAACTTCAAAATGACGAGACTTTTGAAAATCTTTTTGAAAGCGAAGAAGAACGTAAGAAATTGATCAACACCACCAAAGACGTCAATATTGACACCGATATGGAACTGATGCTCCCGGATTCTTATGTTCAGAGTACGGAAGAAAGACTTTCCTTATATCAAAAACTCGCAGGAATTCCGAACAAAACCGAATTGCAGAAATTTGAAAGTGAACTGATCGATCGTTTTGGAAATTTACCACAAGAAGCCCAAAATCTTCTGAAATCTGTGGAGCTGAAGTGGCTTGCTTCCGATATTGGTTTTGAGAAAATTGTAGTAAAAAACGGAATTTTTCTGGGATATTTTCCGGCTAATCCGCAGGATAAGTTTTATGCAAGCGAGAAATTCAGGCATATCATCACTTATCTGACGTCCAATCCAATGGAAGCAACTTTAAAAGAAAAACATTCTAAGGACGGCAACCAACTCATGATGCGGAAAGAAAATGTGAAAAACGTAGACGAAGTAACTGATGTTTTAGAGAGAATTTTAAAATAATTGCGAAATCATATCCTTTTATTGCTTAAAAAAGATATTTTTGCAACATACATCAATATTATGAACAAAATTTTATCTATTCTTTTTGCAACATTTATTTCTTTTGTTATTTTTTCCTGTACGAGCCCAGACCCTGCTGCTTTATACGGCCTGACACCCAATGATCCCAATAATCCGGGAGCAAATATTGCCGGGCCGAGGATTATTACCAAAGTAGATAGTGCAGGTGTTACCATTGAAGAATATTTTTCCACACCTTCGGGTCTTCTTCAAGCTGTTGTAAACAAAGTCGGAGACACTACAGCGATTGCTTATAATTCCAACAATAAAATCAATAAAATCATATATACTTCTTCCACAGCTAAGATGGAAACTAAACTTTATTATGATAGTTCAGGAAAAGTCAGTCAAATCACAAATGAAACTTTTGCGGGAATACAAACGGTTTCATTCCAACTTTCAGAATTGGAATATAATGCATCAGGGAAAGTTTCCAAAATAACTCAAAAATTAGCGTTTACCGCACAACCGGTAAATACGGATTGGACTCATTACAAAATCAGTAAAATGACCTATTCTGGAGAAAATCTCACCAAAATAGAGGAAGAAAACGGATTTGTAACCAATAATGTTTTTGATCCCCCCAACCCGCAAATGGGAATAACCTATCTTATAGAGAATTTTGACAACAAGATAAACCCGATGACTACATTGCCGAAAGAATATCATATCGGAAGAAGTGCTTTACATTCTGTGTCACTTATAGGAATCAATTACAATAATGCGATGAAAAGCACTATTATTTATGAGTTTTTTCCATCTAACCCAATAATAACAACGGTAAATGATATGGTTTACGATTCCTACAACTACCCAATATCAGCAGAAAATGGAGTGAGAAAAATTTATTACAAGCCTATCCAATAATTTGGGAGTATTATTATTCGGAATTTACAAACACGAAGCTATCTGAAATTTTTGTTGTCAAATATTGCTGTATCTTTAAAAAATATTTAGTTTTGTGTATTAATAAATTTAAAACAGTATTATGAAGAAGTTTTTACAACTTTTTAGTCTTATTATAGGGCTGCTCATTTTTAATTCTTGTTCGGAATCGGATCCTGCTGACGTATACGGTTGGGATGATCCCGAGGATATCTCCGGACCCAGAATACTGAAAAAAGTAGTAACAAACGGTGTAGATGAAGAGCAATATGAATTAAACCAGGGAAAACTTTTCCAGGTAAAGCGCAACAAATATGACGGAAATACCGCAGTAGAGCAACAGACAATTTATGTTTTTTATCTCGGCAACAGAATTTCTAAAATTGAAGTGAACGGAACTTATCCGGGAACTACAACATCCGGCAGATTTGATTTAACTCCCAATTACAACCAGACTTCCGGAAAAATAGTCAGCCTGATGAGTGATTTCTATACAGGAACTACGCATAAGAAACACGCGATTACCACCTATGTATATGATGCTGACGGAAAACTTGCAGGAGCTCTTACGAAAACAGCGACGGTAGACCCAAATTCACCAACGAATTATATTTATCCGGACTACCGGAAAGATTACCTGAAATTTGACGGAAATAACGTAACGGAAATTGAATCCATTGATGAGGTAGTGAATGTAACTACAGGAGTTATAGAAAGTTCCGAATCAAAAAAATATGAATTCAGCAATTACGACTGGAGAATGAATCCTTATACCGGCATTTCTGATAATTATTTGATGATCATGGCTACCTTATTTCCGGAAATGTACGCTCATTTTTCGGACAACAATGCAGCTAAACTGAAGTTTACTAAAGGAACTGATCCTGTTGTGGAAACTAAATTTACTTACAAGTACGATACGCATAACTATATCACTTCCAACGGGTTTCAAAAGTTTTTTTATCAGTCGAAGCCTTAAAATTATTTTAACAACAACGTAATGAAAAAACAAACATATTTAATTCTATCAGCGGTTTTGTTGCTCTTTGCAGTTCAGTCTTGCCAAAGAATGGGAGATGATGATGGAAATCTGCTGAACAATATGAACGGCAACCAAGATGGTTTGGGAAAAGACCGTTTTCTATATCAGGAAGTGACCTCCGCTAAAGTTTTAGCCCAATACAATTATGCGGGCAGAAAATTAGTTCAGGTATTGGAAGACAGTGCGATAACAAATATTTCCTATTCAGGAGATCTTATCAGTAGAATCGACTATAACGGAGTGGTAGAAGGAGATAGTATTTCCTACACACAGGAATTCAATTATGACATTATGAACGGAAACGTCCTGAATCTGATTACCGAAACCAGGAGCGTATACGAAGATATTCATACAGTTCCGTTTATAGACATTATTGTGAAACGGACCAATACAATGTACGAACCAACCTTTGATGCATCAGGGAAACTGGCCTCTGTTCTCAGCAAAACCGGAAATGTAGTTCCACTTACGCCTTTTGTTTTTACGTCCTATTGGAAAGTAGATTATACTTATAACAGCTCTAAGAAAAATGTCACCAACGTATATAAAGAAATAGGATCAATTGTGATGGGAAATCTTGAACCATCTCCAGTTTACGAGACTTATGATTTTACTGAATACGACAGCGGAATCAATCCTTACACCTTGATTCCTTTTGGATATACTTTGCATAAAACCTTCCAGAATCCTTACCTCAATTATAGATTTTCGGCAAACAATCCGAAAAAGATTATCTGGGAAACCAATGTAGAGCCTTTTCCGCATGTGGAAGAAACCCAATACAACTATGATGCTCTGAAATACGCAGTTTCAGGATGGGGTGTTGTGTACGATTATCGTCCTTTCTAAGGAAATTATTTTAAGAAAAACCAGAGAAATGTGAAAACGTTTCTCTTTTAATTTAATAACGATTTTAAATAATGAAAATAAAATTGAAATACGCTTCCTTTCTTTTCGCTTTCGTGTCTCTCGTTTCCTGCGGAAGATCTACAGGCGATTTAGGTGGATTAAATGATTTGTTGCCAAATTATGTTCATAACCGAGTGCTCAGCAAAGTGCATGTTCAGAAAACTTCTGCTGCTCCTTACGATGTCCATTATATGTATGCAGGAAGCAGATTGATGTCGGTGACAAAAGGGAATAATCAGGTTGTTGAAACCATCGAATATGACGGAAACCAAATCAAAAAAATTACGAAGAAAGATAATACTCTATCACAACCTTTAATTATTTCTTCTGAGCTTCACTACAGCAGTACACAAGTTGCGGAAATTTCCGGAACAGTTAGTCAGTCAGGAGTAATTCTTGAGACCTTTGCTACCGAAATCGTTTACAATGGCGATCAGCCGGCAATCATAACCACAGCATATTATCTGCCTGGAAATACCTCAGCAATAAGAACCTTAAAAAGCGAACTTAGTTATTCCGGATTTAATATTTCGAAATGGGTGTATACTATTGACGACGCTTCAATACCGGGATCTCCTGTGGTCACTACAACGAATTATTCAGATTATGACACGCATCAGAATCCATTCCGCACACTTCCGGTTCCGCTTATTCTTTCCAATGTTCATCATGAAGGCCATCTGGTGGGAATTTCCGCGCTTTCCATCAGCAATTATAAAACGATGACGGTGCAAAGCAGCGCAGGTTCTCACACAGAAAATGTGGTACTCACGTATAATTCTGAAGGTTTTCTTGAAACTTCAAAGCAGGCTGATACCACGTTACATTTTGAATATATTCCTTTTTAATAAAGTATACATCAAGTGAAAATCCCGGCCTTGTGTTGGGATTTTCCTATTTTTGCCAAGATTGAATTGAAAAATTATTTTAAAAAAATGAAGTATCTGATTGTCGGTTTGGGAAATAAAGGAGTAGAGTATGCCGAAACCCGTCATAATGTTGGTTTTAAAGTAGCTGAACATTTGGCTAAGGTTATTGATGCGCCTTTTAAAACAGCCAATTTTGGATGGATTGCCGAAGGAAAATACAAAGGCCGCAAAATCTTTATTCTGAAACCGGACACGTATATGAATCTTTCCGGAAAAGCCGTCAAATACTGGATGCAGAAGGAAAGTATTCCCTTGGAAAATTTAATGGTGATAACTGACGATCTTGCCTTGCCTTTTGGCATATTAAGAATGAAATCGAAAGGCTCAGACGCAGGTCATAACGGACTGAAAAGCATTCAGGAAGAACTTCAAACGCAACAATATCCGAGGCTTCGTTTTGGGATTTCTGCGGATTTTACCGAAGGCCGCCAGATAGATTATGTTCTGGGAACCTGGAATACAACAGAGAACGAGCAGCTTCCTGAACGAATTGAAATGTTTTCCAAAGCGATTTTATCTTTTGTTTTTGCCGGAATTCAGAATACCATGTCTGCTTTTAACGGAAAATAGGTTTAAAAATAGAAAAGCTGACCGCGATTGCAGCAGCTTTTCAAAATACTAAATCAATCGTTAAATCCAGTTTACAGTACCACTTTCCACGCAATAATTCGCTCCCACTATTTTTATTTGTCCTTTGTTTTCCATCGTTTTCAGGGTGTGACTTTGATTGCGGATATCTTCGATGGTTCTTTTGACATTGCATATATTGAGACGTTCCAGCAAATCTTCATTTTTTGAAGATCTTTCTTCGCCTTCCTGTATCACCTCCTGTATGCAGGAATCAAAATGATAAATAAGCTGATTCAGGTTGTCCATTCCTAAGCTTTGTACGCCGGCAGCGTCCAAACCGCCTTTCAGAGCGCCGCATTTGCTGTGTCCCAAAACTACTACAAGTTTGGATCCTGCTATTTTGCAGCCAAATTCCATAGAACCGAGAATATCCGCATTCACAAAATTTCCTGCGATCCGGATACTGAAAATATCTCCAAGACCTTGGTCAAAGATCAATTCTGCTGAAGTTCTGCTGTCTATACAACTCAATATCACTGCAAAAGGCCATTGTCCTTCGCGGGTATCATTTACTTGTTCCAGAAGATTTCTGTTCATTTTCAGATTTTTTACGAATCTGTCATTACCTTCTTTTAGAAATTGTAATGCTTTTTCCGGAGATATCGTTGCTTGTGTTTCTGAGGTATGTGCTCTCATTATTAAATTATATTTTTTATTAGAATGATGTTTAAAATTTATTGATATTTTTAATCTATTTTACATTGCCCTCCTATGGTTGATGGTAATATGAGAGTGTTGATCTGCCTCGTAGTCAAGATAATTTGTACGAAAACCGATAAGTTGTACCTGAATATTTTCTTCCTTAGCTCTGATATTTGCAAAATCCTGAATCAGCTCTAAAACGTCCAGAGTGATATAGGAAGTACTCTTTGCATCTATCGTTATTTTGGAGTATGGTCGAATATTTTTAAGGGTTTTCTTAATGGCAGCTTTGTTTAGAAAAGATACTTCTTCAGCAAGTTTAAGCGTTATTTCATCCGCATCTTTCAGTTCTTCCCTGCTGAAATAGTACGCCCTTTTCATATTTCCCTGTAGAATAAAAATAATTGCGATGGCCAGTCCGATTCCTACGCCTGTTAATAAATCAGTAAATACAACGGCAATGATGGTGGCAAGAAAAGGTAAATACTGAAATTTTCCTTTTTTCAGGAAATGACGTATTTTTTCGGGGCTCGCCAATTTGTAACCTACCAAAAGTAACACTGCAGCCAGTGTAGCTAAAGGAATTTTATTGAGTAAAACCGGAATAGAAAGTACCGAAATTAACAACAAAACTCCGTGGATAATGGTAGAAAACTTCGAAGTAGCACCTGAATTTGCATTGGCAGAACTTCTTACCACAACGGAAGTAATAGGAAGTCCACCGATGATAGAACTTAACATATTTCCTATTCCCTGCGCTCGGAGTTCCTGATTGGTATCTGTAATTCTTCTTTGACTATCCAGTCTATCGGATGCTTCTATACAAAGCAAAGTTTCAATAGAGGCCACAATAGCGATGGTAGCTCCAATAATCCAAACCTGAGGATTAAAGAATCCAGTGAAATCCGGCAGTGTTACTAATGCCGCCAGATCTGCTGTGCTTTGTGGTACAGGAAGCGTCACCAAATGTTCTGAACTAATGGCCAAAGAACTTCCACTCAGTTTGTAAAGTTCATTAGTCAGAATTCCTACAGTTACTGCAACCAATGCACCGGGCATCAATTTAAATTTCTTTAAAGATGGAACTTTGTCCCATAAAATTAAAATGGAAAGAGAAATGAGCGTCACAATTACGGCTCCTAGATGCAAGGATGCAAACAATGTGGAGAGATAGCTCGAAATACTCGCCCAGCTGTAGCCATTTTCAAACACCACTTCGCTGCTGAAAGGCCTAGCATCATAACCCAATGCGTGAGGAATTTGTTTTAGAATAATGATGATCCCAATCCCGGCAAGCATTCCTTCAATAACGCTGTTGGGAAAATAATTGGAAATACTGCCGGCTTTCATGAATCCAAGTAGGAGTTGAATAAAACCCGCAATAAGGCCTGCACACAGAAATAATTCGAAGGCCTGAAGTTCAGTGATGGCCGCTAGAACAATAGCTGCCAAGCCAGCTGCCGGACCTGAAACCGAGATGTTTGAATTTGAAAAAAATCCAATAACAATACCTCCTATCACTCCCGCTATAACACCCGAAAGCGGCGGAGCACCGGAGGCTAAGGCAATTCCTAAACACAAAGGCAGTGCTACCAGAAATACAACAATTCCCGAAGGCAGGTTGTCTTTCATCCCGCCAAATATATTTTTTGCTTTTTTCATTTTTTTTGAAGTTTTGATGTATGCACCAAGCCACAATGCCTTTATTTCCGACAATGATAACCCAGTGGACGATAAGTGAAAATTTGAATTTTAAAAACCAAAAGAATGAGCTTTTACTTATTAAAAGCGTTCTCTTTTAATCATCAAATTAAACTTCAGGAGGCGGAGAAAAAATAGAAAGTAAAGGAGAAAGATGAAAATTATCATCTGTGATAAAGAGCATTTTCTGAAATGAAAGAGTTTGGAAAAATTTCAGAAAGTCATGTACATTCAACAGTTTGGGAATGGTCTTTTCAAAAAAAGAAAGGGAAGAATTATGGTTTTCTTCTTCCGACATCACTACTACAGTGTTAGGAATTTCAATATCCATCAGGCTGGCAATACTGGGTAAAGCCATGAAATTGACAAATATCGCCAGAACCAATATGTTCAAAAACCGTTTCATTTCGCTGCAAATATAAAAATTGACAGCAAAAAAAACCATTGATTTATAGATTTTATCTAAATATTAATAAACTTTAATACTTTTTACCTATAATTCAGAGCAGGTTTTTATTCTTTTTTCTGCTCATCAACCAAGGCGAATTGGTCAGGTCATAGACTTTTTGAATATCTTTCAAGATTTCTTCAAAATCTATATTGAGATCGATTAATTCACCTGTAGCAATATCAAACACCCAACCGTGAACGATAGGATAATCATCCAGAATATAGCGTTGTTGAACAGAAGCCATTTTAATAACGTTAATGCATTGTTCCTGCACGTTTAATTCAACAAGCCTGCGATATCTGGTGTGATCACAGGAAATAGCGTCCAGTTCGGTCTGGTGCGTTCTGTACACATCCCGGATCGTTCTGAGCCACGGATTCAACAATCCCAGATCCTCGGGTGTCATAGCCGCTTTTACGCCGCCACAACCATAATGCCCGCAAATAATAATATGTTTTACTTTCAAATGTTCTACCGCATATTGAATCACGGCTGTTGAGCTCATATCCAACGTATTCACCACATTGGCAATATTCCGGTGTACAAAAACTTCTCCCGGTTTCAGGCCCATCAGTTCTTCGGCAGTAGCACGACTGTCAGAACACCCGATATACAGATATTCCGGATGTTGTCCGTCTGCAAGGTTTTTAAAAAAATCTGCATCCTGACTCAGTTTTTCCTGGATCCATTTTTTATTATTTTCAAAAATTGTTTCGTAAGATTTGCTCATTTCCGGTTGTTTTTTTTAATCCATAAGTTTGCGGAGATATTCCCCGTATCCACTTTTTCCGTATTTTTCTGCGGCCGTCAGCAATTCTTCATTGTTGATGAAACCCTTTTGCCACGCGATTTCTTCGATACATGAAATTTTAAAACCTTGTCTTTTTTCCAGAACTTTTACAAATTCTGAAGCTTCGTGCAGCGAATCGAAAGTTCCGGTGTCCAGCCAGGCTGTTCCGCGTGACATGACGCCCACTTCCAGATTTCCTTTTTCCAGATATATTTTGTTGATATCCGTAATCTCCAATTCACCACGAGGAGATGGCTCTAAATTTTTGGCATATTCCACTACAGAATTGTCATAAAAATATAACCCGGGAACCGCATAATTGGATTTCGGTTCAGAAGGTTTTTCTTCAATGGAAATGGCTTTGAAATTTTCATCAAATTCAACCACGCCGTACCTTTCCGGATCAGAAACCTGATACGCAAATACGCAACCACCCTGAACGTTGGTTTTGCTTTCGAGTAACTGTGGCAAACCGGCTCCGTAAAAAATATTATCGCCCAAAACCAAGGCTACAGAATCATTACCAATAAACTCTTCGCCCAAAATAAAAGCCTGAGCCAGGCCATCCGGTGAAGGTTGAGTTTTGTATTCAATTCGGCAACCGATTTGTGAACCATCACCGAGTAATTTTTTAAAAGCCTCCTGATCATGCGGTGTTGTGATGATCAATATTTCGCGGATTCCTGCTAACAAAAGCACAGAAAGCGGATAATAAATCATCGGTTTATCGTACACAGGCATCAGCTGTTTGCTGACTGCAATTGTAAGTGGAAAAAGCCTTGTTCCGGAACCGCCTGCTAAAATAATTCCTTTCATATTTTAAGCTTGATATTGTTCATGGTAATATTTTTGGTAGTCGCCGGACGTCACATTCTCCAGCCAATCTTTGTTCTCCAGAAACCAATCAATTGTTTTGGAAAGTCCTTCCTCAAAAGTTACAGAAGGCTTCCAGCCTAAATCATCTGCTAATTTAGATGCATCAATAGCGTAGCGTTTGTCATGTCCTGGGCGGTCTTTCACGAAGGTAATGAGTTTCTCAGAATAACCTGCCGGTTTTCCGGTTTTTTCATCAACTTGCTTGATGAGTTCTTTCACAAGATTGATATTCTGCCATTCATTCCAGCCTCCGATATTGTAGGTTTCGCCGGTTTTTGCTTCATGGAAAATCTGGAAAATCGCTTTGGCGTGGTCTATGACATACAGCCAATCGCGGGTATATTTTCCGTCGCCGTATATGGGAAGTGGTTTTTCGTTCAGAATATTATGGATACAAAGCGGAATCAGTTTTTCCGGAAAATGATTTGGTCCGTAATTATTGGAGCAATTGGAAATGATGAAAGGCATTCCGTACGTATTTCCGTAAGCTCTCACCAAATGATCGGAAGCAGCTTTGCTAGCTGAATATGGTGATTTCGGATCGTACGGAGTTTCCTCTGTAAAGAATCCCGTTTCGCCCAAAGCTCCGTACACTTCATCCGTGGAAACATGATAAAAAAGATTTGTCCGTTTTTCGTTGGGGAAATTCCCGTGTTGATGCTCTGGATTCAGTGTCCAGAATTCTCTGCAGAGATTCAGAAGATTCGCAGTTCCGTTTACATTTGTATTGATGAATGCGTTGGGATCAGTGATGCTTCTGTCAACGTGGGATTCTGCTGCCAGATGAACAATAGCTTCGGGCTGATATTTTTCAAAAACAGCTTTCAGTTCTTCCGGTTTGGTAATATCGGCTTTTTCAAAAATATAATTGGCTTCGTTTTCAATGTCTTTCAGGTTTTCAAGATTTCCTGCGTAGGTGAGCGCATCCAGATTGATTATTCTGGTTTGCGGGAGGTTTCTTACAAATTCCCTTACTACATGGGAACCAATAAATCCGGCGCCGCCGGTGATGATGATGTTTTTCATAGTTAAGGTGTAATAGTTTTTCTTCCGATGGATTTGTAATAGAATCCATTTTGTTCCGCAAGTTCTAACGGAAACATATTTCTGCCGTCAAATATAACTTTGTTTTTTAACTTTTCTGCCATCAGTTTAAAATTCGGATTTTTGAATTCCGGCCATTCTGTGGCGATTAACAAACAATCGGCACCTTCCAGTGCAGTGTACATATCCTTTGCATATTCAATTTGATCGCCTAAAATTTTACGAACATTTTCTTCCGCAACCGTATCATAAGCCGTAACTTTCGCTCCTTTTTCAAGGAAAATACGAATATTATCCAATGAAGAAGCTTCCCGAATATCATCAGTACTCGCTTTGAAAGCTAATCCCCAAACTGCAATTTTAAGGTCTTGAAGTTGGCCATCAAAATAATCATCGATTTCTTCTGCCAGAATAACTTTCTGTTTTTGATTTACTTTTTCCGTTGCTTCCAGAATTTTAAAATCATAATTTTCATTTTTGCCTGATTTTATCAATGCTTTCACATCTTTCGGAAAGCAACTTCCTCCATATCCTATTCCCGGAAATAAAAACCGATGCCCGATTCTGTCGTCACTCCCCATTCCAAGTCGGACCTGATCTACATCTGCACCCACTTTTTCGCAATAATTTGCAATTTCATTCATGAACGTAATTTTCACTGCAAGAAAAGAATTAGCAGCATATTTAGTGAGTTCAGATGATTTTTCATCCATGAAAATAATCGGAATACCTGTATTGGTAAACGGTTGATAAATTTTGGACATAATTTCTTTTGCTCTTTCGGAAGTGCTGCCTACTACAACACGAGCAGGATTCATCGCGTCTTCCACAGCAAAACCTTCGCGCAGAAATTCGGGATTCGATACCACATCGAACGGTAAATTTGTATTTGAGAGAATAACTTCCCGAACCTTATCCGCAGTTCCCACCGGAACGGTAGATTTATTAACAATCACTTTGTAATCGGTCATCAGTGATCCAATTTGCTCCGCTACACCTAACACATAAGAAAGATCTGCAGAACCGTCTTCGCCCGGAGGCGTTGGTAATGCGAGAAAAATTACCTCACTTTTCGGGATGGCTTCCGCAAGTTCGGTGGTAAAATGAAGCCTGTCTGCCTGTATATTCCTCAGAAACATTTCCTCGAGGCCGGGTTCATAAATGGGAACAATGCCGTTTTTCATTTTTGCGATTTTGGACGTATCCACATCCACACAATACACCGAATTTCCCAATTCTGCTAAGGTAGTTCCCGTAACCAGACCTACATATCCTGTTCCTACGATGGTGATATTCATTTTTACAAACCTAACTTTAAAGGCGCAAAATTACTAAAAAATGAATTACAACTTATGCCGGTTTTCAGGTAAATTGGACTAATGTTCGGATAATCTGCATGTAAAACAGCAGTTAAACCCTCGATTTTTTTTGATGGCAGAAAAATTATCGTATATTTGCAGCTGATTACGGGATAAATGAAAAGGCTTCGCAAGAAAGCCTTTTTTCGTAACAATATTTGAGGTGGATATGGAATTCAAAAAGAAAATAGAACGATTGCTGGAGGATTTTCTGGAAAATAGGGAAGATTTGTTCCTCATAGATCTGAAGATTTCTGCTAACGATGATGTAACGATAATACTGGACGGAGATGAAGGCGTTACTCTTCAGGATTGTCTGGATGCCAGCAGAGCTGTTGAATTCAATATGGACAGAGAAGTGCATGATTTCAGTCTACAGGTAATGTCGGCAGGACTCAGTGAGCCACTTTCGATGCCGAGACAATTCAAAAAAAACATTGGAAGATCTTTGGATATTCTGTTGCAGAATGATATCAGAATAGAAGGTGAACTTACAAAAGTGGAGGAGGATAGTATTACTTTACTATTACGCTACCGCAAGCCAAAAGAAGTAGGAAAAGGAAAAATAGATGTCGAGGAAGAGAAAATCATTCATTTCCAAGATATAAAGAAAGCATTAGTAACAATAAAATTTTAAGCCGTACTACGGTTTAAAAAGATAATTTAATACATAAATAACGAATGGACAGTTTAGCGTTAATAGAAGCGTTTGGCGATTTTAAAGACGAGAAAAGCATCAGTAAGATTGATTTAATGGCAATCATAGAAGACTCGCTTAAAACGCTTTTAAGAAAAAGATACGATTCCGACGATCATTTTGATGTGATTGTAAACCCTGATAAAGGTGATTTTCAGATATTTCTGAATAAAACCATTGTAGAAGACGGCATGTCCGAAGATGATGATCTGGAAATTGAAATAGCAGAAGCCAAGAAAATAGACCCTACCTTTGAAGTGGGAGAAGATTATACCGTAGAAATTCCGATTGCACAGTTGGGAAGAAGAAATGTTCTTACCTTGAAGCAGATTTTGGCAACAAAACTTCAGGAACATAACAACGCAATGTTGTATGATCAGTTTCGCGATAAAATTGGGGAAATAGTAATGGGAGAAGTTCACCACGTAAGAAAGCAGCATGCGATTTTGCTGGATGATGATGACAATGAATTTATTCTGCCGAAAGAAAATCAGATTCCATCGGATTTCTTTAAAAAAGGAGAAAGCATCAGAGCTATTGTGGATTCTGTTGATTTTAAAGGAGCCAAACCCCAGATTATTGTTTCCAGAACTTCACCTAGATTTTTGGAAAAATTACTGGAGTTGGAGATTCCTGAAATTCAGGACGGAACCATTATGCTGAAGAAAGTAGTCCGCATTCCGGGCGAAAAAGCGAAAATAGCAGTAGATGCGTATGATGACCGTATCGATCCGGTAGGTGCTTGTGTTGGCGTGAAAGGTTCGCGGATTCATGGTGTGGTAAGAGAATTGAGAAATGAAAATATCGATGTTATTCAGTGGTCCAAAAACCCCGAGATTTTAGTGAAAAGAGCTTTGGGTAATGTGACGATTAATAAAATAGATCTGAATACAGAGCAGCAGTACGCCATGGTGTATACTCCGGTAGAGGAAATTTCAAAGGTGATTGGTAAACAAGGGCAGAACATCAAACTTGCTTCCTGGCTTACCGGTCTTGAAATAGACGTGTACAGAGAAACCAGCGAAGATGACGATGTCGAATTGAACGAATTCAAAGATGAAATCGAAGAGTGGGTCATCGAAGAATTCAAAAAAGTAGGATTGAATACGGCAAGAAGTGTATTGGATAAAGATACCGAAGCCCTTCTGAATCTTGTTGATTTGGAAGAAGAACAAATTGATGAAGTAAAACAGATTTTAAAAGAAGAATTGGAATCATAATATCCTCATTAAACCAAAAAACCAAATCCTGATATAAAATTAATATTTTTAAAAAGCAACTATTTTACATGCCAAAAATTAGATTAAATAAAGCGGTAAAGGAATTTAATATTTCAATGTCCAGACTCGTAGAATTTCTGCAGAGCAAAGGATTTGAAGTAGATGCAAACCCGAACGCTCAACTGGAAGCAGCGGCATATGATGTCCTGGAAGCCGAGTTTGCCAAAGATGGCGAACAAAGGAAAGCTTCACAGGAAGTTGTTATCACAAAAGTACCGGAAGAAAAACTAGTGATAGAAGACAACAAACCAGAAGTAATAAAAGCCAAATCAGAAAGGCCTGAAACTAAAATTTTAGGAAAAATTGATTTGGAACCTAAAAAACCTGAGCCGGTAATGGAAGAACCCGCCGCGCCAGTGCAGGAGCTTCCGAAAGAACCTGAGATCATAAAAGCTGAAGCTGAGGAAAAACCCGAACTGAAAGTTCTGGACAAAATAGACCTTTCCCAACTCGAAAGCAACAAGCCCAAGCCGGCTCCTAAAAAACAAAAACCACAGCCCGAAACCAAAAAAGTGGAAGAAAAACCAAAGCCCGCTCCTGAACAACCAAAAGCTGAACCGGCAAAGCCGAAATCTGATGAAATAACCCAAGTGGAATTTGACAAGCCAGATCCAGATGTTCTAAAAACAGTTTATCAGAAACTCGACGGACCAAAAATTCTAAAGCAAACAGTGGATTTGTCTCAGTTTAAGGATAAATCTAAATCTGCTGCAGATAAAAAGAAGAAAAGGAAAAGGATCGAAAAACCAGCTACCGGACAAGCAGGCAGTGGAAACCAACAAGGTGGCCAACGTCCGCAACAGGGACAAGGTGGCCCGCGCCCACAAGGTGCAGGAAACAATCAGGGTGGCAACCGTGGCAACAAAAAACCTGCTGGCAGAAGAGGAGAAAGGGTAATGCCTGTGGAACTGACTGATGAGCAGGTGAAAAACCAAATCCGCGAAACGCTGGAAAAACTGACCAGTAAAGGTGGAAAATCCAAAGGTGCTAAATACAGAAAAGAAAAAAGAGTATACCGCAGAGAACAAGACGAAATCCAACAAGAAATAGATGCTCAGGATAGAACGCTGAAAGTCACCGAGTTTATTACTGTTGGAGAATTGGCCAGTTTGATGAACGTGAGCCCTACCGAAGTAATTTCCGTATGTTTCTCACTTGGCGTTATGGTTACTATGAACCAACGTCTGGAAGCCGATACATTATTATTAGTAGCAGATGAATTCGGGTATAAAATTGAGTTTCAGGATGCAGATCTTGAAGAAGAACTGGAAGAAACAGAAGATGCAGCAGAAGATCTAGAACCTCGAGCACCTATTGTAACGGTAATGGGACACGTGGATCATGGTAAAACATCTTTGCTGGATTATATCAGAAAAACAAATGTCATCGCAGGAGAATCCGGAGGAATTACTCAGCATATTGGTGCCTATAATGTTAAACTAGAAAAAGGGCAAAGAATCACTTTCTTGGATACTCCGGGTCACGAAGCCTTTACAGCGATGAGAGCCAGAGGTGCCCAGATCACAGATATTGTAATTATTGTAATTGCAGCCGACGATGATGTGATGCCACAAACCAAAGAAGCGATTGCTCACGCTCAGGCTGCAGGTGTTCCCATGATTATTGCATTAAATAAAGTCGATAAGCCTACAGCGAATCCTGACAAAATCAGAGAGCAGCTTTCTGCTATGAACGTTCTGGTAGAGGAGTGGGGAGGAAATGTCCAGTCTCAGGAAATTTCTGCAAAATTTGGTAATAACGTCGATCAGCTTTTGGAGAAAGTACTTCTTCAGGCAGAAATGCTCGAAGTGAAAGCCAATCCTGATCGAGATGCAGTGGGTACTGTAATTGAAGCATCCCTTGATAAAGGCAGAGGATATGTTACTACGTTGTTAGTTCAAAACGGAACCCTTCGTGTTGGCGATTATCTGCTTGCAGGTAAAAACCACGGAAAAGTGAAAGCAATGCTGGATGAAAGAGGGAAAAACCTGAAAGAAGCCGGTCCGTCAATTCCGGTTACTATTCTCGGATTGGACGGTGCGCCAACAGCCGGAGACAAATTCCGTGTTTTTGGAGAAGAAAGCGAGGCCAAAGCCATAGCGGTGAAGAGAGGGCAACTTCAACGTGAACTTTCCATTAGAACTAAGAAGCATACAACTCTCGAAGAACTGGGAAGAAGAATTGCATTAGGTGAATTTAAAGAACTGAATATTATCTTGAAAGGCGACGTGGATGGTTCCGTAGAGGCATTGTCAGATCAGCTGCAAAGGCTTTCTACAGAAGAAATCAGTGTGAATATTCTGCATCAGGGAGTAGGGCCGATTACCGAATCTGACGTTAACCTTGCCACTGCATCAGATGCTATTATTATCGGATTTAATGTAAGAGCGGGTGCGAATGCAAAAGATCTTGCAGATAAAGAAGAGATTGAAATCCGAACCTATTCCGTAATTTATGCAGCCATTGAAGAAGTAAAAGAAGCAATGGAAGGAATGCTTTCTCCGGAAATCAAAGAACAAGTGATTGGTAATGTAGAAATCCGTGAGGTATTTAAAATTTCCAAAATCGGATCTATTGCAGGTTGTATGGTTCTTACAGGAAAAGTGACCAGAAATTCAAAAATCAGGCTTCTGCGTGACGGTATTGTGAAACATGACGGAGAACTAGAAAGTTTGAAACGTTTCAAAGATGATGTCAAAGAAGTAACAAAAGGTTATGAATGTGGCCTGAACATTAAAGGATATAATGATATTCAGATCGGCGATATTTTGGAAGTGTACGAAGAAGTAGCAGTAAAGAAAAAATTGAAGTAGTTCATTTTTTTTATATATTTACCTGCTAAAATAGATAATTGAAAAAAAAATGCAATTTTAAAGAAATGAAAATTAAAGTTTTACCAATTTTGCTGTTACTCCCTTTCTTCGCATTTTCTCAGACTGCTGAGGAAAAACGAAAATTGGCTTCTTTTTCCAACAAAGAAGCGAATGCAGTCTTAGCAAAAGAATTACAAAAAGAAGAACAACAAAGAAAGTTAAGATTAGACGCCTATCTAAAGAGCAATCCTCAGGTTTCAAAAGTCGAAACTACCGATGACGGTTTCGGAAAAAAAGAACTGATGGACGTGCTCCCTAACGGCGAGAAAATATATGCCCAGACGCATAATTTTGGTTCTGCACAAACTTCTCGGGCAGATCGTTTGTATAATGGAGGAAGTTTAGGACTAAACATTCAAGGGCAAGGTATGACGGCAGCGGTTTGGGATGGAGGAAATGTTCTCGATACGCATGATCAGTTTCAGGTAAACGGATTGTCTAAAGTGATGAATATGGACGGTTTTGATTATTCAAGCCATCCAACTCATGTTGCAGGAACTATTGCAGCTACAGGTAATAATAATATCAATGTGCGGGGTGTAGCATTCAATTCTTCTGTGATTTCTTATGATTGGACCAGTGATTTAACCGAAATGGCGAATGAGGCAGCGGCAGGAACTTTAGTATCAAATCATTCCTACGGGATGGGGGCATTGGGCAGTATTTGGTTTTTTGGTGCATATGATTCTCGCGCTAGTGGTATTGATCAAATTACTTTCAATAATCCTTTTTATCTACCCGTCTTTTCTGCTGGAAATTCTAGAAATAGCACAGAGTCCCCCGCTAATACTCAGAATGCTAACAAAGTTGGTTATGATTTAATATATGGCCATGGCAATGCAAAGAACATTCTTACTGTAGCGGCTGTAAATTCGGTTCCTTTGTATGTTGATGCATCTAGTGTTCAGATGTCAAACTTTAGCAGTTGGGGACCCTCTGATGATGGGAGAATTAAACCTGATATCTCTACTAAAGGTGTTGGAGTTGTATCACCGGTAAGTAGTAGTAATAGTGCAGTAGCAGCCTTTAACGGTACTTCTATGGCTGCGCCGGGTATTACCGGAGTAGTGGTGCTTCTGCAACAGTATTATAATCAACTTTACAGTAGTTTCATGAAAGCTTCAACAGTGAAAGGTTTAATCTTACATACCGCGGATGAGGCAGGAATCTATGATGGACCTGATTACGAATTTGGCTGGGGATTGGTAAATACTGAAAAAGCAGCTACCGTGATTCGTGATAAAAATTTAACCAACAATCGGACTATAGTTGAAGAACTGGTTCTTAATAATAATCAGACCTATACAAAGACTGTTTCAGCTTTCGGAAATGCCCCCTTAAAGGTTTCAATTTCATGGACGGATCCAGCTTCCACTACAGTTAATAATGGTGTCACTGATCCTTCAACGTTATATCTTGTTAATGACTTGGATGTTAAAGTCACTGCGAATGGTGTTGACTATTTTCCGTGGAAGGGACCGGGTATGTCTAATCCATGGGGAGCAGCAACGAAGAATTCTACCAATAATGTCGATAATTTTGAAAGAGTTGATATTTCCAGTCCTAATGGTACTTACACTATTTCTGTCACTCACAAAGGAAATTTAGTTAATAATTTACAAAATTTCTCTCTCATCGTAACTGGCCAGAATATATCGGTCTTAGGAACCGATGAATCGCAGATTAAATCAAACGAAGTTAGACTATATCCGAATCCAACCGCCGACTTTATCTATTTAAAAAACATTTCGGCAAAAGGAAAAGTTTCTATTTTAGATGCCAGTGGAAGAATTCTTAGTTCTGAGAAGTTAAATCAAAATAAGAAAGTGAGTGTTGAACACCTGACGCCAGGACAATATTACCTAATTTATGCGGGTGATAATGGGGAACAATGGAGTTCAACGTTTATTAAAAAAAATTAATGTAAAATCTATCGTTTTTTTTGGTATGTTATAATTTTTTAACATATTTGCATGAATAATTTAAAAATTGTTAATATGAATGTTAAATTACGTGTCATGAGTGCGGGTGCCTTGTTTTTCTTAGGCGGGCAGATCCTTCTAGCACAAAATCAGAGTCAGTCTGATACAACAAGGGTTCAAGAGATTGAAGAGGTTGTAGTGGTTGGTTATCAAACAGTTACAAAAAGCAGAGCGGTGACTTCCACTGCCCAGATTAAAAGTGAAACACTGAATAATCGCCCAAATAGTAATGTGTTGAATGTTGCTCAGGGGCAACTTGCGGGGGTAAATATTGCGACCGGTACAGGTCAGCCTGGAGCCACGCCTACCGTTACCATTAGAGGTAAAGCTTCCATACAGGGGAATAATGATCCTTTGTATGTTATCGACGGATTTCCAGGAACCAGTGCGAGTTTCAGAAATATTGATCCTAACGATATCGAAAGCATGGAGGTGCTGAAAGACGCTTCCGCCGTAGCTCAGTATGGTAACAGAGGAGCCAATGGGGTAATAGTAGTTACAACTAAGAAGGCTAGGTTCTCCCAGCCGATGAGATTTAATTACAAAACCCAGTATGGAATTTCGATGATTCAACAGCACAAATATAATTTGGCTAACTCCAGAGAATTGTTAACGTTAGAGAGATTATACGGAAGTGGTAGAGGTGTCGGAATGACCGATGACCAAATTAATGCTTTTGATATTGATACGGATTGGATGGATTATTTCTTTCAGCCTTCAACACTTCAATCGCACAATTTTTCCATATCAGCTGGTTCGGAAAATCTTAGAAATTATACCAATATCGGTTATCTGGACCAGGAAGGTCTTCTTAAGACAACTGGTATGAAAAGATTTAACGTAAGAAATAACTTAGACGGTAGATCTGATAACAGAAGATTCGCTTTCTCATTAGGTACTGCGGCATCTCTTACCAGAAATACGCAAGCGTCCAATCTTAACACTGGAGGGGTAAATCAGAATATGGCGTTAGGAGCAATGAAAGCGGCACCTCATATTTCCCCAAATCAGTACACCGGTTCTGTCGATCTGTTTAACCTCTACCAAACAAGTGGAACTTTACTATATACGCCGCTTTTCCTCATGGATAAAGAAAGAACGTATAGAAGTTCTACGGATGAGATGCGTTTAGATATAACTTCTGAAGTTTCTTATAAATTATTAGAATCACTTACGGCAAGGGTGAGGGGAAATATGACCTACCGTACACTTGATGATAACGCATGGCAGCATCCAGTCTCTTTTAACTCTCTAATTTTTAAAGCTGCTAACCAAGAGTTTGTTGGATTTGAGAGATTTGCTAATCAACGCTCATTCGCTTTCAATAGTCTAGCGATGCTTGAGTATGATAGAAATTTCGGTGATCATAGTATTGGACTTCAGGGTTCTTTTGAGTTTAATAATAATATGTATCAATTGTCAGCCCAGACTCAAAATGGTTTAAATCCGTTGACTTGGGTACCTGGAGCTGGTACTGGATATATAGCAAGTCCGAACGACTATTATCTGCCTCAGATCTCCGCTGGACAAGGGCGTCATAATATGCTATCATACTTTGCTAATGCAGATTATGACTATGCAGGTAAATATGGTGTAGTAGCCAACATCAGAAGAGATGGATCAAGCCGCTTTGGTAAAGATGCTCGCTGGGGAACGTTCTGGTCTGTAGGTGGTAGATGGAATATTGACAAGGAAGATTTTATGCAGGATGTGAACTGGGTTGATATTTTAAAACTTAGAGGTTCGTATGGTACTGTCGGAAATGATAGAATCCTTCCTGGAATTTTTGATGGATTAAATCCTCCCAGATATCTTGATTCGTATCTGATTCCTGCATCTACCGTTTACAATGGCAACCAAGGTTACGCTATCACTTTAGGTTATCCTAGTTTACAGTGGGAAACCACAAAAACATGGAATGTAGGTTTGGATTTCGAAATGTTCAACAGAAGGTTAAGAGGATCTGCAGATTATTATGACAAATACACAGAGGATATCTTTTATGGATGGCCGCAGGCACCTGCTTTTGGACAGACCAGTCTTCAGCAGAATTCACCAATGGATGTTAAAAACTCGGGTGTCGAGTTGAATTTAGCCTTTGATGTTATCAAAGACAGACAAAGAGATATTACGCTGACACTAAGAGGTAATGGTGCCTATAACAGAGAGCAGGTATTTGACTTGTTTGAATCACCGACGATAGTGGGAGAAACAACGCAATATTATACTGAAAACGGCGGTCGTTGGCAAGTTCCTTACGTCTATCATTACCTGGGAGTAAATCCTAATAATGGTAATTTGCTTTTTGAAGATGCAAATGGAAATCCAACAGAGACACCAACTGATGCTGATTTGAAGCCTTTAAAATACAACTTCCGAAATCCAGCATATGTGGGAGGTTTTGGACTCGATTTCAGTGCGAAAGGATTTTTTGTAAACGCTACCTTTAACTATGTTGCAGGTGTTTACAGATATGATTGGGATCTATCAGGATATTATGACCCTGCAGATATAGGAATTTTTAATGTGTCGAAAGACCTATTAAATGCGTGGACGCCAACTAATACGAGCTCAAATATTCCTTCAAATACAGCAAGTAACCGTAACTTCCAGGAGAGATCCGACCGCTTTTTGGTAGATGCTTCCTATGTGAGATTAAGAAACCTTCAGGTAGGATATGAAATTCCTCGTAGTATGCTTCAGGGTACTTTTGTGAGAAATATGACAATTATGCTGCAGGGTGAAAACCTAGTTACTTGGTCTAAGTGGAGGGGATTTGATCCTGAAAGTACCAGAATCGGTGATCAATATGGATATCCAACTCCTAAAATCTTCACTTTAGGAATAGACGTACAATTTTAACTCTAATTTTATTATACAATGAAAAAAATATTTAATATATCTTTAATTGCTCTGGGATTATTGACTACATCATGTAATAATGATTTGCTCGATACGTATTCACCAGGTGCTTTGACGGAAGATGTAGCGATTCAAAATAGTTCTGATCTTCAGATGCTTCTGAATTCTGCTTACTCCATTATGGGAAATAGATCTGAGTCTGCGTTTGTGTCTGTTTTTACAGACGAAGTAGGAATTGGTTTTGCAAATGGAGGACAAGGTGTTAACGACTCTTATGTTTTCTTTTTGAATTCCGGTTCAGACGGACCTACGGCGCTGTGGGGTAACCCCTATCTTGCGATGGCTAGAATAAACAGAGTTATTGAATTTGCAGACAGGATCACTCCTAAAAATCCACAAGATGCTGAGAAGATAGCTGATATTAAAGCGCAGGCCTTAACCTTGAGAGCCTATGGTCACTTGAAAGTTCTTTCTTATTTCACAACAGATATGAAGAATGATGCTGCTTTAGCCGGAATTTTGGCTGACCGTATTTTTGAAGCGGATGAAAACGATATCCCTAGATCTACGAATGGAGAATTCTATAGTTTTATTCATAATGATTTAAATCAAGCTATTAGCTTATTCGCTTCAGCACCATCAGTACCCATTAGTTCATCCTATGCTAATATTAATTTTGCACGAGGCTTAAAAGCGAGAGCGTATGCGTACAAAGGTGATTATGTAAATGCTGAAACTTGGGCGAATACTGTAATTAGTACTTCAAACATTCCTTTGGCTAATAAAGCTCAATATCGAAACTTATTCTTTATGGACGCGCCACCAGCGAATGGACCTGAACTTATTTTTAAGTTTAACAGGCTGCCGCTTCAGAATAATCAAGATACTAATCTTCATAATGCGTGGGTTTCTCTTAGACCTAACGAAGCTGGCTCACCTTTTTATGAGGTTTCGAGAGCTCTGCATAATAAACTGAATCCGGCAAGTTTACCTGCGAATACTTTATTGACACAGTTAAATGATGTACGGGCAAATGTGATTATTGCTCCCTCCTCAGTGATTGATCCGAACTATGCTACATCAGCTGACTACAGAAATACTGACAGAATTATTATTAACAAGCATGGAGGTGTAGCTACCGGAGCGAATACTTGGGCAACAACAGGTACGCAGCAGAATAATAATTCTTTTAAAATTATGAGGATTTCCGAGATGTATCTTATTTTAGCCGAGGCTAGAGCAGCGCAGTCTGATTTTGCAGGTGCGGCAGCTAATGTTAAAATTATCAGAGATGCAAGAACTGAGACATCGCAATTTGTTCCTACACCGGCAAATGCTACTGAAGCTTGGAAAATGATCTTGGACGAAAGAAGAATTGAATTTGCTTTTGAAGGTTACAGATTTATTGATCTTAAAAGATTAGGAACGTTAGCCAACTCTGGTATCGATAGAGACCCTGCAGATTATTCTTCATCGACAATGAATTATCCTGCTGGAAATCCGGCTAATTTGCCGCTCAGCTCTCACAAATGGGCGTTGCCGATTCCTACTTTGGAAACCAATGTGAACTCCGCAATTCAGCAAAACCCTGGATATTAATTTATAAAACTTATTTAAAATGAAAAATATATTTAAAATAATTTCAGTTTTTTGCGTATTTCTTCTTGTTGCCTCTTGTGCAGAAGACAGATTACCAAATCCTGAATATGATAAAGGATCATTTCTTTACTTTACTGCTAAGGAAGCTGCTACTACTGCGCCAAATCCAGGGTTTAAGGATTTTGTTATTGATTTTGCTACTTTAGCTCCCATCGGTAGTGCAGCCGAAGTTAAGCTAGTAAAAACTGGTGGTGATGCAATAGAGGGAACAGATTTTGAGATTTTAGGGGGAGGAAATGCACAAGTTCCCGCTGGATCGTCTACTGCGTCTTTTACTGTAAGAGTGTATGGTACAAATTTATCGATGACTGTTCCTAAGACTGCGGTCTTTGGTTTAACATCATCCTCAGTGCCAACAGCAAGTTTTAATAATGAGTTTACTTTATCAATGCTATTGAAGTGTGATTCAGATCTTGCTGGCACTTACCAGTACTCCACAACAAATTTCTTTGTACCTGGAGCACCTGCCGTTGTTACAACTCCAGTAACGGGAACTGTTACTTTAACTGAAACAGGGGAAGGACAATATTCGATATCTGATGCGAGTTTTGGTGCGTGGCCTTATTTTTATGGAGAGTCCGCTCTTGGTTTAGGTTTTTCGGATATGTGTAATAAACTTTCTTTTACTGGAAAGTCTCAATATAATGATGATTTTACTATCGACAATGTGACTGTTAATGGTAATAATCTGACATTTGATTGGACTACTTCTTATGGAGAGTATGGAACTACCACCTTGATGAGAGCTGGTGGATGGCCTCCATTGTACTAATTGAATTTCCCATTTTGCGGGACATATGGCCGATTATTTCCAAATAATCGGCCTTTTTTTTTTTCTATCGAACTCCTTCTTTTTTCCTATTTTTGTGGCTACACAACTGCCCATGAAATACCTTCTTTTTATATTCTTTTTTTTTGGTTGTATAGTTAATGCTCAGATTGTTAACAAAACAGATTCCAACAGAGTTCGGATTCAGGATTCTGTCATTGTGGATTCCGGTGCCAAAGATTCTCTCGTTATTTTCAAACCTACTATTCAGGATTATAAGTTTTATACGCAATTTTCAACAAAGAAAATCTTGGATACTGTTCTCACGTATGACAAAACCTATATTTTCACACAGTATAATAACCGGGATAATTTCGGAAAAATTCAATTTGCTAATATCGGAACAGGGTTTAATCCGCTGGTTTATGAACATAATCCGGAACAAAACCTGACATTGCTTCCCTTCAATAAAGCACACAATATTTTAGGAATTAAAGATATCAGGTATTATGATGTTAAAACTCCCACTGCAATTTTTGTTTATCATAATGCCATGCGAAATGGTGTAGCACTGAACAGTACTTATACACAAAACATTGGTAAAACTTTCAATTTCGCAATAGAATATATGGGACTGCGATCACTTGGAAACTACAGTAACAACTTGGCGGTAAACAATAACACTGTTTTTTCAGGGCATTTTAAATCCAGAAACAATAAATATGAAGCTTTTGCGCATTTTATTCACCAGAATGTAAATAGTGAAGAAAATGGAGGTATCTTGAATGACAGTCTTTTTATCAGCGGTGCAGAAGCATACAGCAACCGGGCCAATGTTGAAGTCAATTTACAAGGTGTAGATTCTCGGTTTTCTTACCGTAGATATTATCTTAGCCATCAGTTTTCTCCCTTTAATCCGGAACGTTTTCCCTTCAAACTTCAACATACCATTTCTCATCAGGGAAATAAATATTTTTTCAGTCAGACAGGTCTTCAGCCTTTTTTCTATGATCAACCAACGCAAATTATTAGCGGTTTCCCCTTGTCCACCGGTAAATATTCTAATAATCTGAGTAATACGGTTGCTTTGATTTTTGATTATGAAAAATTTCAGTTGAATGCAGGAATTCGTCATCAAAATATTGCTTTTGGCGTGTATGAACCCTTGGAAATAGGACAATTGAATGTCCCACAGGAAATCCGTGAAGACAGAATTGGAGCAGTAGGAAATTTAAAAATAAATCTCTGGAACAAAATGGCTCTAAATGCAGATCTTGAAATCTCCCGAGGCGAACATTTTGGTAATTTTATCCGTACCGCCAACACGCTGCATTTTGAACCCTTTACTGGATATTTTATCGATGCAAAAGTGAATTTTCAGTCTTCTGCGCCTTCATTTAATTATCTTCTGAATACTTCTCCTTATAGGAAAATGAATTACAATTTCATGGATTTTAAGAATCAGAATATTCTCGAAATTGGAGGAAATATGAATTTGAAATGGTTTAACTCTCAGTTGTTCGCGCAATATTTCATGATTGATAATTTTACTTATTTCAATGCAGAAGGCCAGCCTGCGCAAAGCAACACCTCGGTCAATATTTCACAAATCGGAGGTGAAGCTACATTTCATTATAACAAATTCAGGCTTAATACCAGACTTCTTTTCCAGAATACGCTCACCAATAAAGAACTTTTCCCAGCTCCGAATGTCATTGGAAGGGCAAATCTCTTTTATCAAACGAAAGCCTTTAAAAATGCCGCGGAATTACAAGGTGGAATCAAAGTTCATTATTTCACGAAATTTGAATCAAGAGACTATTTTCCGGTGTTGAATGAATTCACACTTCAGAACGCGAATCCTTTTTCTATTGGTGGAAAACCCATTGTAGATGCCTATATCAACATGAAAGTGAAGCGAATGTTTTTCTTTGTCGAAGGTCAGCATCTGAATACTATTTTTGCCAATAATACCACCTACACCGCTCCTCATTATCCGTTTTATGATTTCCGAATCAATATCGGAATCGTTTGGTATATGATTAATTAAACTGAGAGTTTTGAAATTACTTGAGAAAATACAGTTCGCAGATCTTGACAATATTCCCCAACTTATCAAAGATTTTTTGGCAGGAAGTATAGAGGATTTCCGAAGCGAAAATTTTAGTCTACAGAATATTGAGCAAAAAATTCAGGCCAGGAAAGAACATTTTTCTTCCGAAAAACGTAATGTACTTTCTCAGATTTTCGAGAAACAAATGAAAACGTTGGTTCTTTCCGAAAAGCAGGAAAATCACCTGAACATAATTCGTGATGAAAACACATTCACTGTCACTACAGGACATCAGCTGAACCTCTTTACAGGGCCGGTTTTCTTTATTTATAAAATCCTGCAAACCTTAAAAACCAGTCAGTTTTTGAAGAAAAAATTTCCGGAGTATCAGTTCGTACCTGTATTTTGGATGGCAACAGAAGATCATGATTTTGAAGAAATCAATCATTTTAAAACCTTCGGCAGGCAATATGAAATTAATGAAAAGAATGGAGGTGCTGTTGGTGAAATTTCCATCAGCGATACGGATTTCATAAAGAATTTTGAAAGCGAATTTGAAAATTCTGTTTTTGGAACTGAGTTGATTTTGATGATGAAGGAAGCTTACAGAACGGGAAATAAATTGGCGGAAGCGACCCGAATTTTGGTGAACCGGCTTTTTTCAGAATTTGGTCTTTTGATTCTCGACGGAAATGAAACGGATTTGAAACGAATGATGATTCCTGTTTTTAAAGAGGAACTCAATAGTAATTCTTTGCTGAAGGAATCGAAAAAAAATGTAGATTTTCTGATTAAAAATTACGGAAAAGCTCAGGTAAACCCGAGAGATATCAACCTTTTTTATCTTTCTGCAACGAGAAACCGAATAGAATTTGACGGAGAAAAATTTAATATAGTAGATACTGATATCACTTTCACAAAAAATAAAATAGAGCAGGAGCTGCATTCCCATCCTGAAAAATTCAGTCCCAATGCCCTTATGCGGCCGGTGTATCAGGAAACAGTGTTGCCGAATATTATGTATATTGGGGGAAATGCGGAAATCATGTACTGGCTGCAGCTGAAAGATTATTTTAAATCCATGCAGTTGCCTTTTCCCGTGCTGGTTCCCAGAAATTCAATGCTGTGGATTACTGAAAAAACTTTAAATAAAATAAAAAAACTGGAACTTTCGCCTCGTGATTTTTTGAATAATTTTCAAAAGATTACAGATCAGAAAGTTTTAGAAAATCAAAAGATATTGGATAATATTCAACGCCTTGAGAGCCATTTGGTTTCCAGTTTTTCAGAGCTAAAAAACGTGTCCGAACTGACTGATAAATCTTTCGGAAATCTCGTGAAAGCAGAAGAAATCAGGCAGCTGAAATCTTTCCAAAGAATGAAAAAGAGATTACTGCGTGCCGAAAAAAGAAAACAGCACGAGTTGCTTTCCCGTCTTCAGCAACTTTATCTTACTGTAAATCCTTCCGGAATCTGGCAGGAAAGAGTGCTCAACTTTAGCGTCTTTTATGCCGACGAAGGCCGGTCTTGGCTTGAAACTTGTTTAGACGAGATGGACGTTTTGCAACCCAATTTGCTTGTTCTTGTGAATTGAGTTGAAAAAGGTAATTTTGCAAATATTCTATACTGTACATGATAAAGAAATTATTCATATTTTCAGGATTGCTTTTTTTTGTAAGCCTGTTTGCGCAAAAAACTCACACCGTAGAAAAAGGAGATACTTTGTTTGGTATTTCCAGAAAATACAATATTTCTGTGGACGATCTTTTGCGTCTGAACCCCGAATCCAAAGATGGAAATATTAAAATTGGAGAGGTGCTCCGCCTTGACGGAAAGGGCAGTTCAAAACAGCTGGGTTATATTACCCTGAAACCAAAGGAAACCATTTATGGTATTTCAAAACAATATCGTATTTCAGAAACTGATCTTAAAGCCCTGAATCCTGATCTTAACAACCAGATGAAAGCAGGTTCGCGGATTATTCTTCCTCTGGAAAATATTAAAAAATACGGAAACGGCGAACTTTTGGAAGAAGTTACTTCACCCAAATCACAGGCTAATATTCCTGTTTCATCCAATACTTACACTACAACCGGTGTTTCCTCAGATGGTTACGTGACTTATACTGTTCAGAGTGGCGATACAACTTTTGGAATTGTCAATAAATTTGGAATTGCGCTGGATGAACTGATTCAACTGAATCCAGCATTATCCTCCGGACTGAAACCAGGTATTACGCTTAAAATCCGACAAGCAGATCCTGCGTATGTTAAAAAATCCGGAGACGAACTGAATGTTGCCATCATGTTGCCATTCGGTTATGATTCCAATGATAGCAAATACCGTAACGTTTCTCTTGATTTCCTTTCTGGAGCCAAGCTTGCCATAGAACGAAATGCGAAAAAAGGACAAAAGCTGAATGTGAAAATCATTGATGCGGGAAATGAAGCCACCTTCAAAAACTCACTTACCCAAATCAATAAAGATAATACCGATCTTATCATCGGTCCGTTTTTTAAATCCAGCGTTCTGGAAGTTTTGGATTACGTGAAAACATCTAAAATTCCTATTGTTGCACCGTTCGCCAATTCAGAAGATTTGTATGGATTCAGCAATCTGATCATCATGGAAACCAATGATCAGGTGTATGCAGACCGCATTATGGACGAAGTAAAAGCGGTATACTCGGATCAAAGAATTTATATTGTAGCTGATTCTGATAAGTCGAAAGCTAATTATATCAGATCCGGTTTGATGAAAACCCTTAAAACGCCTCAAATCATCATCGTAAATTCAGCCAACGAAATTCAGGCGGATACCAACATGATGACAGGGCAGAAAGCACCAGTAATCGCAGTTTTGGCCAATAATAATGACAGTGTTGGCGAAGCATTTGCGAATAAAATGATCGCCTTGTCTCAGGAAGTTCAGGGAATCAAAGCATTCAGCATGTATTATGTGCCGGCTTTCGAAAAAAATATAGATGAACTCAGTGCAACCAGTTTGGTGTATTTGATGGATAGAAAAATAAACACCGATGGCCGTTTTGAGAATGAAATTTTAGCTGAATACAAAGACAAATATTGTAAAACACCTTCTAAATACGCAGTTATCGGGTTTGATGTGGTGAATGATATGCTGATGCGCGAAAATACAAAGGGAGAAATCTTCAAACAGATCAGCAAACCACAGACTCAGTTGGCCACAAAATTTGAATTCTCCAGAATTCAGAGAAACGGAGCGTATGTCAATACCGGGTACCGAATAGTCCGTCTCCTTCGTTAGTCTTATTTCTGTTGATGACCGCCGTCATGTTTCAGGAAATATTTTTTGCTTAAATTTGCTGTCAATTTAAATAAAACTAATGAAAGCACTTGTATTTCCTGGGCAGGGATCTCAGTTTGTCGGGATGGGAAAAGAACTCTATGATTCCCGGAAAGACATTAAAGATCTGATGGAATCTGCCAATGATATCCTTGGTTTCGATATTTTGTCCGTTATGTTTAGCGGAACAGAAGAAGATCTGAAGAAAACTGAAATTACTCAACCTTCTATATTCATACATTCTTTAGCTGAACTGAAAGCAACCAATACTATTGGCGCAGAAATGGTAGCGGGACATTCCTTAGGTGAATTCTCTGCTCTGGTAGCCAACGGAGTTCTTTCATTTGAAGATGGCCTGAAATTGGTCTCCGAAAGAGCGAAGGCAATGCAAGAAGCGTGCAATTCCAATCCAAGTTCAATGGCCGCTATTTTGGGGCTGGAAGATCATAAAGTAGAGGAAATTTGCGAATCTGTAGACGGGATTGTAGTTCCTGCGAATTATAATTGTCCCGGACAACTGGTAATATCCGGAGAAACTTCAGCAGTAGAAAAAGCCTGTCAGTTGTTGAAAGAAGCAGGTGCTAAAAGAGCGTTAATATTACCCGTTAACGGCGCATTCCATTCACCTTTAATGCAGCCGGCTCAGGATCGTTTATCCAACGCTATCGAAGAAACGAAATTCCGGAAAGCAATGATTCCGGTGTACCAAAACATTACTACAACTGCGGTTACTGATCCTGAAGAGATTAAACAAAACCTGATGGCACAACTCACCGGCCCTGTGAAATGGACACAAAGTGTACAAAATATGATTAAAAACGGAGCGACACAATTCGTAGAAGTTGGACCAGGAAAAACGCTTCAGGGCTTGATCAGAAAAATTAATGCCGAAGTAGCGGTATCGTAAAAACAGAGAAAGTGGACCGCATTTTTTCACCCGGAAAATTATTACTCACTTCAGAATATTTCGTTTTAGACGGAGCTCTTGCCTTGGCTATACCTACAAAGTCCGGACAAGAGTTTTTTTTTGAAGAAATTCACGATCGCAATTCTGAGATCATTTGGCAAGCCTACCATCAGGAAAAATTGTGGCTCAGCATCAAAATAAATTACAGAAACTGGACGATTCTGGATACCAATCTGGAAACTCCTGCCAAATTTGTGGTAAGTGTTCTGCAACATGTTCAGGATCTTTCTAATATAAGATTTCATAAAGAAAATTCTTATTTTTTGAAAACCAATCTTCAGTTTCCTCCCGATTTTGGCTTGGGAAGCAGTTCTACATTAATGAATAATTTAGCTGAATGGGCGGAAATAGATTCATTTCAACTCAATGAAAATGCTTTGGGCGGCAGCGGATACGATATTGCAGTAGCGCAAGAGAAATCTCCGATTTTGTACCAGGCTTTGCCGGAAAAGAAAATATCGAGGGTGGAATTTGATCCCGGTTTTAAGAATGAACTTATTTTCATTCATCTCAATCAAAAACAGGACAGCAGGAAAGGGATTGCGTTGTACCGTTCCAAACCGAGGAATAACGAACTTATTCATGAACTTTCTGAAATTACCAAAGCTGTTTTCTTGGCAAAAACCATAGATGAATTTATACTCTACATGAATCGTCACGAATTGTTGATTTCTTCTTTTTTAGGAATAGAAACAGCCAAAGAAAAATATTTCCCACAATACGGAGGATTCATAAAAAGTCTGGGAGCTTGGGGCGGAGATTTTGTATTGGCTTCCAAATTCGGGGATTACAAAAAATATTTTTCAGATAGAAATTTTACCCGCATTTTCGAATGGCGGGATTTAGTACTCTGACAATCAGTTTATTCAGTTGAGTTTTTATCCTGATTTAAATCAGTATGCTTTTCTCAGTAAAATGCCATTTTTTTATTTAAATTTGGAAATCTTCAAACTAAAAAATAAACCCTTTCAAATATGAGAAATTTCAAGATTATCCAGGATCTGAAAAACATGGGAATTAATGGTGACCATGAAGTGGTGTACAACCCAAGTTTTGAGCAATTATACCAGGATGAAGTAGCAGAAACTAATGAAGGTTTTGAAAAAGGTATTCTTACAGATTCTGGTGCTATCGCAGTGGAAACAGGCATCTTTACAGGACGTTCGCCTAAGGATAGATATATCGTTTTAGATGATGTTACCAAAGAAACCATCAATTGGGATGGAAAAGTGAATTTGCCGACAACGCCTGAAATTTTTACAGATTGTAAACAGCAGGTTCTCGATCAGCTTTCTAAAGCAGAGAAACTTTATGTAGTAGATGCTTTTTGCGGTACCAATCCGGATACGAGACTTAAAGTCCGTTTCATTATGGAAGTTGCGTGGCAGGCTCATTTTGTGACCAATATGTTTATTCGTCCATCTCATTATGAACTGGAAAATTTCGGAACTCCGGATTTTACAGTAATCAATGGTTCCAAAACAACCAACAAAAACTGGGAAGAACAAGGGTTGAATTCTGAAAACTTCATCATGTTTGATCTTACTGAAAAAATGCAGATTATCGGCGGAACTTGGTATGGCGGAGAAATGAAGAAAGGAATGTTCGCCATCATGAATTATTACCTTCCGCTGAAAGGAATGGCTTCTATGCACTGTTCTGCCAACGTTGGCGAGGACGGCGATGTTGCACTGTTCTTCGGACTTTCCGGAACCGGGAAAACTACACTTTCTGCAGACCCGAAACGTTATTTAATCGGAGATGATGAGCATGGTTGGGATGATAATGGTGTGTTCAACTATGAAGGTGGTTGTTACGCAAAAGTTATTGACTTATCAGAGGAAAAAGAACCGGATATTTTCAGAGCCATTAAAAGAGATGCACTTCTCGAAAATGTGGTGGTAAAAGAAAATGGAGAAATAGATTATACGGACAATTCCATCACCGAAAACACTAGGGTTTCTTATCCTATTTATCACATTAATAAAATTGTACTTCCATCAAAAGCGGGTCACGCCAAAAAGATCGTTTATCTTTCAGCTGATGCTTTCGGAGTTTTGCCTCCGGTTTCTGTTTTAAATGAAGATCAGGCACAGTACCATTTCCTTTGCGGTTATACCTCCAAACTGGCGGGAACGGAAAGAGGAATTACGGAACCACAACCTTCATTTTCACCTGCATTCGGTGAGGCGTTTCTTACATTGCATCCCACGATGTATTCGAAAACACTGATCGGGAAAATGAAAGAACATGGAGCCAAAGCTTATCTGGTAAACACCGGTTGGAATGGAACTGGCAAAAGAATTTCATTGAAAGATACCCGTGCCATTATTGATGCCATCATCGACGGATCTATTGAAAATGCACCTAAAACGGTAATTCCTATCATGAATCTTGAAATTCCTACTTCACTTCCAAAAGTATCTGAAGGAATTCTGGATCCGAGAGAAACTTATTCGGATGTTGCTGAATGGGAGACCAAAGCAAAAGATTTGGCCGGAAGGTATATCAAGAATTTTGAGCAATATTGCGATAACGAAGAAGCCAAAAAACTGATCGCAGCAGGGCCTCAGTTATAATAGCCTATTTTAAACTTAAATAAAATCCTCAAGCATTGAAGTTTGAGGATTTTTTGATTCTAAAAATGAATTATTGTTGATTCAGTAAACTTAGTATTGCGAGCCGGTATCCATTCAAACCAAAGCCCGAAAGCACAGCATCGGTGTACATGGCTGTGACAGATTTCTGGCGAAATTCTTCCCGTTGATAAATGTTAGAAATATGAACTTCAATTTTGGGTTTTCCAATGTTTTTCAGGCAATCGGCAATCGCATAAGAATAATGCGAAAAAGCTCCGGGATTGATAATTAAAGCATCAAAACTACTGTCCTGCAAATAATCTATAATTGCACCTTCATGGTTAGACTGGAAAAAAGCAATATCATTTTCAGGAAAATTATCTCTTAGCCGATCTAGAAATTCCTGCATGCTCACTGTTCCGTAAATTTCCGGTTCGCGGGTTCCCAGCAGGTTCAGATTAGGGCCATTTACTATTAATATTTTCATGTATTTTTTGAAATTTAATCAAAGATAAGGAAACAAGGGCAATGGATTGAGAAATATGCTGAGATTAAATAGGACAAAATCATTTAGAACTAATCCAATTCCGGAAAAGGAATTTTCAGTTGTACCGAAACCTGCTTTTTTTCCTGTGTATTGAGATTGGAAAGCGACAATCCAAGCAAGCGTACAGGTTTATCAAAAGGCCGCAGTTCCCAGAGTTTTTTAGCAGTTTTGTAAAAATCTTCCAAGTTTTCATAGTACATTTCCTGAGTTTTACTTCGGGTATAAACAGAAAAATCCCGGTATTTTATTTTCAGGGTAAGCGATTTGCCGCGGATTTCTTTTCGGCGCAGCCTTTCTTCCAAATCTTCACTGATGAGTTTCAACTGTTTGAAAACAGATTCTTCGTCCAGAAGATTTTCCCAATAGGTTTCTTCTACACCTACACTTTTCTGAATGCGGTGTGGTTTCACTTCGCTCCTGTGAATTCCGCGAACCACGTTATAATAATAATTTCCTGACTTTCCGAAAATTCGGATCAATTCTTCCAGAGATTTTTTCTTCAGGTCTGACCCTTTGAAGATGTGCATTTGATGCATTTTGTTGGCTGTAACTTTCCCGATTCCATAGAACTTTTCGATGGGAAGTTCTTCCATAAATTCCAATATTTGGATGGGATGAATGGTTTTCTGGCCGTTCGGTTTGTTATAATCCGAGGCGACTTTAGCCAAAAATTTATTAACGGAAATTCCTGCGGAAGCAGTAAGTCCGGTTTCCTCGAAAATCGTTTTTCTGATTTCCCTTGCAATTTGATTTGCCGATTCGATTCCCTTTTTATTTTCAGTAACGTCCAGATAAGCTTCGTCCAAAGAGAGCGGTTCCACCAGATCGGTATATTCATAGAAAATCTGGCGGATTTGTTGGGAAATTTCTTTATACCGTTGAAAGCGCGGTTTTATCACAATCAATTCCGGACATTTCTCCAAAGCCAGCTTTCCCGGCATTGCAGAACGAATCCCGAATTTTCTGGCTTCATAGCTGGCTGCAGCTACCACGCCGTATTTTCCGCCGCCTACACAAACGGGTTTTCCGCGAAGTTCGGGATGGTCGTGCTGTTCTACTGACGCATAAAATGCATCCATATCAACATGTATAATTTTGCGCTGCGGAAAATCCATCATGCAAATTTATGGCTTATTTTGGAACCAAAGATTCAGAAATTAACAATAAAAAATCCGCTCGTTGGAGCGGATTTATATAGGTATAAAAGATCAGAATTATTTCAATTCTACCTCAGCACCAGCTTCTTCAAGTTGCTTCTTGAGAGCTTCTGCTTCATCTTTGGAAATTCCTTGCTTGATTGGAGCAGGAGCGCTGTCTACCATATCTTTAGCTTCTTTAAGTCCTGCGCCAGTTAAATCTTTTACCAATTTAACTACAGCAAGTTTAGAAGCACCGGCAGCTTTCAGGATTACGTCGAATTCTGTTTTTTCTTCAACAGCTTCTCCGGCACCTCCGCCAGATACTACTACTGCAGCAGCAGCAGGTTCGATTCCGTACTCATCCTTTAGGATAGCAGCTAATTCATTTACGTCTTTTACTGTAAGGTTTACAAGCGTTTCCGCTAAGTTTTTTAAATCTGACATTGTGATAATGTTTTAAATGTTGAACGATTATGATTTTTTGAGTGTGTATTATTCAGCAGCTGGAGTTTCGCCTTCTGCAGCAGCTTCAGGAGCTTGTGCGGCTGGAGTTTCCTCAGCTTTTGTTTCTTCAGCCGGAGCCGTTTCTTCTGTAGTTGCTTCTTCGCTTTCAGATCTGTTCTGAAGAGCAGAAACAAGTCTTTGAATTGGAGACTGAAGTAATCCGATGATTTCTCCAAGCATCTCATCTTTCGATTTGATGTTGGCCAAAGTTTCCAGATTTTCGTCACCTACATAGATGGTTTCCTGAAGATAAGCAGATTTTAGGGCTGGCTTTTCTTCTTTTTTTCTGAAATCTTTTATCAGTTTTGCCGGAGCATTAGCTGTTTCGGAGATCATCAGGGCAGAGTTTCCTTTGAAAGAGACGAACATTTCAGAGAAATCTACGTCCATCTGTTCCATAGCTTTCTGTAAAAGTGTGTTTTTCACTACTTTTACCTTGATATTATTTTTAAATGCCTGTCTTCTGAAATCTGATGACTTCGCAGCATTCAAGCCTTCAAGATCTGCTACATATACCACTTTCGCATCTTGTAACATGTCTCTTATTTCTTGTATTACCAGTACTTTATCTTCTTTAGTCATTGTATTCAGATTTTAGTTTACAGATTTGGTATCAATTGCAATTCCGGGACTCATGGTAGAAGAAAGATAAATAGATCTCACATAAACTCCTTTCGCAGCAGTAGGCTTCAGCTTAACCAATGTTTGAATTAATTCTGCAGCGTTTTCTTTGATTTTATCAGCATCAAAGGAAACTTTTCCTACCGCAGCGTGAACGATACCGTATTTATCTACTTTGAAATCAATTTTACCGGCTTTCACTTCAGAAACTGCTTTTCCGATTTCCATAGTTACTGTCCCCGATTTTGGATTCGGCATCAGTCCTCTTGGACCTAATATTCTACCTAACGGGCCTAATTTACCCATAACTGCAGGCATGGTAACGATTACGTCAACATCTGTCCATCCGCTTTTGATTTTATCCAGATATTCGTCTAATCCTACATAATCTGCACCGGCAGCTTTGGCTTCGGCTTCTTTATCCGGAGTTACCAGTGCGAGAACTTTTACGTCCTTACCAGTACCATGCGGAAGAGAAACTACACCTCTCACCATTTGATTCGCTTTTCTGGGATCTACACCCAGTCTTACTGCGATATCTACGGAAGCGTCGAATTTTGCTGTATTTACTTCTTTTACAAGGGCAGAGCCTTCTTGCAGATTATAAATTCTCCCCTTTTCTATTTTGCTTAAAGCTTCTTTTTGTTTCTTCGTCAGTTTTGCCATTTCAATACGTTTTAAGCGTTAGCGGGTTTAGTTCCTGTCACTCTGATTCCCATTGATCTTGCAGTACCTGCTACCATAGTCAATGCAGAGTCTAGGGTGAAGCAATTTAGATCGCTCATTTTATCCTCAGCAATTTTTTTAACCTGATCCCATGATACAGACCCTACTTTGTTTCTGTTAGGTTCTCCGGAGCCACTTTTCAACTTTGCCGCATCCATCAGTTGGACGGCAGCAGGAGGAGTTTTGATTACGAATTCAAAAGATTTGTCTTCGTATACTGTAATTACTACAGGCAAAACTTGTCCGGGTTTGTCTTGGGTTCTTCCGTTAAATTGTTTACAAAACTCCATGATGTTCACCCCTGCGGATCCTAATGCCGGACCTACTGGAGGAGACGGGTTGGCAGCGCCACCCTTCACCTGAAGTTTTACCATTTTAAAGACTTTTTTAGCCATTTTTTGTTTTTTAATTATGAATAATTAATGAATTTGGAAGCATTATTATTCTACCGATTGCTTATCTCACCTCACAAAGCGGTATTTGAGTTTGCAAAAGTATGGATATTTTTTGAAACGACAAACAAGTAAATGATTAAAAATCAAAAGAGTTGTACTTTTTTCAATGAAACCTGAAACTGGCTTCCGGAAGGGTATTGCTTCTTAAGAATTCTTCATATTCCGGCGGCAGGTTTTTCCTTTCGTAGTTGGGTTTTCCGCTTTGGGAAGCCAGACGGATTTTGTCTTTCCCATATTTCCTGTTGAGAAAATCCATTACTTTCATTACGGGAATATGTTTTTGTTCTATATCTTTTTCAAAAAGATTGATAAGTCTTTCGTTATCCGGAATCAGATCTGTAACGATTACGCCGGCTTTCTTGTAGCGGAATCCTTCTTTATACAGTGCTTCAAACAAAATGTCGGCAGCTTTAGAAATCGTAACGGATGAACTGCTGGGATTGGGAAAGGTATAGGAAAGTACGCCGTTATACACGCCTGAAGTTTTATGAAATCGGTTGGTCTGGATGAAAACAGTGATCCTTTTGCAGCAGGAATTCTGCTTCCTTAATTTTTCGGCACAAACAAATGAAAATGTTTTGATGGGCTCCTGGAGTTGCTCTTTCTCAGCAATCATCTCGATAAAACTTCGGGTGGTAGCGATGGACTGTTTTGCAATGGAAGGCTCTTCCAAAGGGAGCTGAGGAATGCCCTGAAGTTCTCTCATCATCCGCACGCCGTGAATTCCCATCACTTTACGAAGCCACATTTCAGGTTTTTGAGTCAAATCATGGGCTTTATAAACGCCTGCATCATGCATTTTAACAGCCAGTTTTCTGCCGATTGCCCAAAGGTCTAGATTTCATATTCCGGAATGAGGCTGGAAACGGTACGGATTCCCTGCTGGCTTTTGTAATTGTACAGTTCGAATTTGGGGGAAAGACACTGGATGGCATGAGTTTCAATTATTTTTTTAAATTTAAAAAGAGGAGCGCCCATCGGAATCCCCAGGTCTTTGGCTTCCTGGCTTCGCGATATAAAACAGCCATCGTTATTGGAAAGTACAGTTACAGGTTTGCCAATGAGACTTTTATCTAAAGTTCTCTCGCAGCTTACAAAGAAATTATTGCAGTCGATAAGGGCAAACATTGCTGAAAATTTTCAACAAAGTTATAGGGATAAAATGGAAATAAGAGAATATTGTGGATAAAAAAATCGTCTCTGAAAAGAGACGATTCTATTTTGATCGTTATACTTTTTCCACTTGCATGAAGCTGAGTTCCATAGGTGTTTTTCGTCCGAAGATGAGTACCGAAACTTCCAGTTTCTTTTTGTCTTCCAGAATTTTTTCTACAGTACCGGTGAAACCGTTGAAAGGACCATCGGTCACCTTCACGCTTTCTCCTATTACAAAAGGAATCTCCAGTTCGGTAGCAAACTCCGAGAGTTCATCCATTTTGCCTAACATCCTGTTGACTTCAGCTTTTCGCATAGGGACAGGATCGCCGCCTTTGGTAAGGCTTAGAAACGAGATAACTCCCGGGATATTTTTTATAATGTGTGGTATTTCTCCCATCAGGTTAGCCTCAACCATTAGGTAGCCGGGATAATAAGGTCTTTCTTTTGGAACTTTTTTACCGTTTCTCATCACGATAACTTTTTCCATAGGAATAACTACTTGAGTGACGTAAGACTCGAAGTTCAAGCGCTTCATCTCATTCTCGATATAAGTTTTCACCTTATTTTCCTGTCCGCTGATGGCTTTCAGCACATACCATTTCAATTCACTCATTTTCAGGAAATACTTTAATTAAACAAGCTTGTCAGCAAATCGATAATATTTCTAATCGATTTGGAGAACAACTCATCCACGCCGAATGTAAATAAAGCGAGAATGATGGTAGCTACGGTTACTACAATCGTGGAGGATTGTAGTTCAGGCCATTTTGGCCATTCTACTTTATCTTTAAATTCGGTGTAGGAACCTTTAATAAAATCTACAAATGAACTCATAATTTTTATTTGCACGGGCACTAGGATTCGAACCCAGATCAACGGTTTTGGAGACCGGTATCCTACCATTGGACGATGCCCGTAGATTAAAAAGTCCCGTAAGTTTCTTTACGGAACTTTATATTGAATTAGATATTAATCTAAAATTTCAGTTACCTGACCAGCACCAACTGTTCTACCACCTTCTCTGATCGCAAATCTAAGACCCACGTTAAGAGCGATTGGCTGAAGCAATTCTACAGTAATAGTGATGTTATCACCTGGCATTACCATCTCTACTCCTTCTGGCAAGAATATCTCACCTGTAACGTCAGTAGTTCTTACATAGAACTGAGGACGGTATTTGTTGTGGAATGGCGTGTGACGGCCACCTTCTTCTTTAGAAAGGATATAAACCTCCGCTTTGAATTTTTTGTGTGGCTTCACAGAATCTTTCTTAGCGATTACCATACCTCTCTTGATGTCGGTTTTTTCAATACCTCTCAACAATAGACCTACGTTATCACCAGCTTCACCTCTGTCAAGGATTTTGCGGAACATCTCAACACCTGTAATAGTAGAAGTAAGTTTTTCATCACCCATACCTACGATATCAACTGGATCACCAGTGTTGATAACACCAGCCTCGATTCTACCAGTTGCTACAGTACCTCTACCTGTAATAGAGAATACGTCTTCAATTGGCATAAGGAATGGCTTGTCCTGATCTCTTACTGGAAGTTCGATCCAAGTATCAACAGCTTCCATTAATTCTTCAACAGTCGCAACCCACTTTGGCTCACCATTAAGTGCACCAAGAGCCGATCCTTGGATTACAGGAGAGTTGTCTCCGTCATATTCGTAAGATGAAAGAAGATCTCTCAATTCAAGTTCTACAAGTTCAAGAAGCTCAGCATCATCTACCATGTCAACTTTGTTCATGAAAACTACTACCTTAGGTACGTTTACCTGACGGCAAAGAAGGATGTGCTCTCTTGTTTGAGGCATCGGTCCGTCTGTTGCAGCACATACAAGGATAGCACCGTCCATCTGAGCAGCACCTGTTACCATGTTTTTCACATAGTCGGCGTGACCAGGACAGTCTACGTGAGCGTAGTGTCTGTTTTCAGTTTCGTATTCAATGTGTGAAGTATTGATAGTAATACCTCTTTCTTTTTCTTCTGGTGCAGAGTCAATAGAAGAGAAGTCTCTTGCAGTACCCAATCCTTTGTCAGATAATACTTTACTGATTGCTGCAGTAAGTGTAGTTTTACCATGGTCTACGTGACCGATGGTACCAATGTTCAAGTGTGGTTTGTTACGATTAAACGTTTCCTTTGCCATGATTTTAAATATTTAATTTATTACTTTTAAAATTTCAGTGCGCAAATATAGTGAAATTTTGAAAATCAAGCTCCTTTTTGCTAAAAAAAGTCTAAATATTCAAAATCAGCAGTTTGCGATAGTGGAACCCACATAAAAATGAGACTGCGAAGGTAATAAAATTATCTCTTTTTTAAAAATACTTTGCAGTTTTTATAGTGTTGTCATGAAAGAATTCCTGTAATGCTGAGATTTTCTGGATATAAGATGTAATTTTCTTTCTGAAAGCAGACGGGAATTCCCGTCTACTTGCTTACCTTAAAAATGAAAAAAATCACAACCAAAAAGATTGTGATTCTGTAGAGCCAACGATCTCGTCCCGGTACGACGAGACGACCTCTTCCTTACTTTAAAAATGAAAAAAATCACAACCAAAAAGATTGTGATTCTGTAGAGCCAACGATGAGATTTGAACTCACGACCTCTTCCTTACCAAGGAAACGCTCTACCCCTGAGCTACGTCGGCAATTATAATTTTAAAAAAAAATCACAAGCCGTTTCTTGGTTGTGATTCTTTGAGCGGAAGACGAGGGTCGAACTCGCGACATTCAGCTTGGAAGGCTGACGCTCTACCAACTGAGCTACTTCCGCAATTTGTGTTTACAAATCTGTTGGTAAACGGTGTGCAAATTTAATTTAATTTCTGAAATCTGCAAAAGTTTTTTATCAAAAAATGTGGGGAGAGCAGGATTCGAACCTGCGAAGCCGAAGCAACTGAGTTACAGTCAGTCCCATTTGACCGCTCTGGAATCTCCCCAATTTTTAGATAAATGTTGCAAGAGCCTCCTGAGGGATTCGAACCCACGACCCCGAGATTACAAATCACGTGCTCTGGCCAACTGAGCTAAGGAGGCAAAATAGATTTCAAAAGAACGCTGATCTCTTTTTGCGAGTGCAAATATATGATTGTTTTTTTGAAATCTACAAATTTACTTTAGTATTTTTTTAGAAAAATAATCAGGCGGTTTCCTTTTTCTTGATTAGCAACCTCTTAGCGGCTTCCACGCATTGATCCACGCTTTCTTCAAAACTCTCAGAAGTCTTTTTTACTATAATATCATCTCCGGGAACTACTAATCTTATTTCGGCAGTTTTATTTTCCTTCTCGTTGGTATTTTCCACTCTCAGGACTACCTGGCATTCCAAAATTTTATCGTAAAAAGTGGAGAGTTTCGATATTTTTTTGTTCAGATGTTCTTCCAGTGGCGCATGAGGAGTAACTCCAAGGGATTGTACTGTGATTTTCATAACTGCATTATTTAATTAAAGGTTAAAAATTTGTGCCTGTTGCACCTTCGTTTATTTCTTTGCTCTGGGGTGAGCCTCGCCGAATACTTTTTTCAGCTTTTCAATATTGGCATGCGTGTACATTTGCGTGGATGCCAAGGACGAGTGGCCCATTATTTTTTTTACTTTAGAAATTTCAGCCCCATTTTCTAAGACGTGAGTAGCAAAACTGTGCCTTAAAATATGGGGACTCTTTTTCTTCTTTGAAGTGACAAGACTAAGGTACTTGTTTACGATGGAATAGACAAATTTTTCTCCCAGTTTTTTGCCTTTGGGATGGAGGAAAAACCATTTTTCGTTGTCTTTCAATGGTTTTCTTTCGACTGCGTAAAACTCCAGTTGCTGTTTCAGTTCATCGGAGAAAGGGATGATTCTTTGCTTGTTGCCTTTTCCGGTCACTTTCATTTCATTTCCTTTCAAATTCACATCCTGATAAAGGAGATTGCACAGTTCTGCTTTCCGCATTCCGGTCTGGTACAGCGTTTCGATGATGAGCATTTCAAAAAAAAAGTTTTCAGAATCAGATAAAAGCAGCTGTAGATTTGCCATTTCGTCCCGGGAAAAAGGGATTTGAATTTCGGGATAAAATTTTAAGGTTGAGATGTTTTCCATCGGCGTGGCTTTGATTTCACCTATTTTTAAAAGAAAAAGGTAAAAACTCCGCAGGGTGGAAAGTTTGCGGTTAATGGTTCTTTTCGCTAGTTTTTTTTCGCCCAGATAAGCGATGAAGTTTCTGATGATTTTTTTATCGGCCTGAAGATAATTTTCGGAACCTTCTGTTTCTAAATAAAAGTGCTGAAAATCCGCCAGGTCTTTGCGATAGCTGATGATGGTGTGTGCGGAATAGCGTTTTTCTACGATGATATGTTCTATGAATTTTTCAGTCATGGGTAGAAATAAAAAATCACTTTCCAAATATAACGATTCAGAAAGTGATATGGTATGTGTGTATGGGAAATCTTACGACTGCTCTTCTAAGCTGGCCTCTCTTTGCTTATGAGCGGCTTTTTGAATCTTCTGTCTTTTGATAACAGAAGGTTTTATAAACTGTTGTCTCGATCTTAACTTGCGTATTACGCCTGTTTTGTCGAATTTTCTTTTGTACTTCTTAAGGGCTCTGTCGATAGACTCTCCGTCTTTTACTGGAATTATTAACATATATTACATCTCATTTTGGTTTGCAAAAGTAAAATTTTTTTTTGAAGCCACCAAATATTAAAATCTTGTAAGGAGCTATAAAAAAATAATTACTATTTTTAACCACTTTTAATTTTTGAAAAACAAGGAACATAGTGATAATAGGAATGCGGCTAACAGTCTCCAAGTCAGTATTATACATAATGATCCTTAATAAATTGATATAATGAAAAAAACAATAGTACTGATTTTGTTTTTCTTTTTCTGCTCATTTGTTGTGGCGCAAAGAACTCAAAATAAGCCTAAAGTGGCAACAGCAGCCACGATGAAAGCAGGAGCTTTTATTAATGTTAATACGCCAGCATATCCTCAGAGTGCCTATAGTATTCAGGATTTGATAAAAAATGTTTTGATTACCGGTGGTTCAAATTGTACAGCGAATGTAACAAATGTAATTGTTTCTCCTAATCTTACGGCAACCAATACCAATCGCTCATGGGGTTATTTTAATAAGGGGACTACCAATTTTCCATTTAACGATGGAGTAGTACTTATGACAGGCCCGGCAAATACTGCGGGAAATTCCTTTATTCCTAATCTTTCTGGAAATTTATCAACGGGAGGTGATCTTGATTTGGCAAACGCATTAGGCGTGGCGAATAGCGAACTATTTGATGCTACTTATATCCAGTTTGATTTTACTCCGGTCACCAGTGAGATAAAATTCAATTATATTTTTGCTTCAGAAGAATATGACGGGAATTATCAGTGTGATTTTAGTGATGGTTTTGCATTGCTGTTAAAAAAAGTAACTGATCCTACCTATACCAATATTGCTGTTTTGCCGAATGGAACACCGGTAAGAGTAACGAATATTCATCCGTATGTGTCACCATCTTGTCCTGCGATCAATCAGCAGTATTTCGGAGGATATAATACCACTAATATTGAAACGAATTTTGCTGGCCGAACGATTCCTCTTACAGCGACAGCGACAGTAGTTCCCGGAGAAACCTACCGATTCAAAATGGTGTTGGCAGATTACACGGACAGACAGTTTGATACCGGCGTATTTCTTCAGGCAGGTTCTTTCAATATCGGCGTACAGTTGACTGATCCTTCCGGAAATAATTTACCTTCCAGCATCAGCATTTGTGAGGGAAGTTCGCAAACGCTCAACGCTTCTGTTGCAGTTCCAGGTGCTACGTATCAGTGGTTTTTCAATAATAATCTTATCCCCGGAGCTACCAATGTTTCTTACACGGTTAGCCAGCCTGGAGTTTATTCTGTAGAAGTGCATGTTCCCAATACAACTTGCCCGGGAAATGCTTCAATTACAGTAACGACATTGCCATTGCCTCAGGCTTTGGATGCATCTTTAAGTTTCTGTTCAGCCAGCAATACCGCAACTTTTAATCTTACTTCAGTACAAAATTCCATCAGTACAACGCCGGGTGTTACTTTTCGATATTATACCAATCTGGCAGATGCGACTGCGGGAAATAATAATTTCATTACTAATCCAACAGCGTACGTTTCTGGAAATACTACTCTTTTTGTAAGAGTAATCGGTACGCAGTGTAGTGATATTGCCGAACTTCAACTTACGGTGGAAGCTCAGCCTGCAACACCGGTGATTACCGCATCCGGAACTGTGATTTGTGGAACAGGAAGTATAACGCTCACTTCTAATTACACCAATGGAAACTTATGGTCTACCGGAGAAACGACCCAATCGATTACTGTTACAACTCCTGGGGTTTATACACTCACCAATACTATTGGTTCGTGTACAAGTCCTTCTGTTTCCGTTACCATTACCGGAAGTGCAGACCCGAATCTTCAAATTAGCGGAAATATGTCCTTCTGTGCTGGAGGTTCTACCATCCTCACAGCCACAGCAGGCGGAACCGGAAATACATTTTTATGGTCTAATGGTGTTGCGGGCTCGCAAATAACCGTAACAGCACCCGGAACTTATACCGTGACCGTAACAACGCCTGCGGGATGTCAGTTTCAGCAATCTGCTATCGTTACAGAAAATCCGGTTCCCGCCGTACAGAATTATTTGATGAATGAATGTTCCGTAACGAATACTTTTACGTTCAACCTTACTTCGGCAGAATCTAATATCAGTACAACTCCTGGTGTTACTTTTACCTATTATACTAACCTTGCAGATGCCAATGCAGGGAATACAAATAATATTACCACTCCGACAACTTATAACTCCGGGAATACCATAATTTATGTCCGGGTGAGCAATGGAAATTGCTTCCAGATCGCAGAATTGCAATTGATAGTAACATCAACTCCTGCGCCGGTGATCACACAGTCTGCACCCGCTATTTGTGGAACAGATCCTGTTATTCTGACTTCCAATTATGCCACTGGAAATCTTTGGTCTACTGGAGAAACAACGCAAAGCATCACTGTCACAACGCCGGGAAATTATTCATTGACCGTTTCTAATGGTAACTGCGTCAGTCCCTCAGTTTCGGTAAATATTGCTCAGAATAATAATCCTAATTTGTCTATTAACGGAAACACAGTTATTTGTCAAGGATCATCAACAACGCTTACCGCTGTTGTAACAGGAACAGGATATACATTTGCATGGTCTAACGGTTCCAATGCACAAACAACTTCGGTGAATGCAGCCGGAACTTATTCCGTAACGGTAACAACACCGGCAGGATGTCAATACACTGCTTCTGCCACTGTTACGATGGATGCGCCCATTAATATTGTAATCGCGCAACCCGCACAAATCACCTGTATCAATACTTCCGTTACTTTGAATGCATCTGCTTCTACTTTTTCGCAAGGACAGGTCAATATACTTTGGACAGCTTCTGGAGGAGGGAATATTGTGTCCGGAGCGAATACTTTGACTCCCGTTGTGAATCAGGGAGGTAATTATACGCTTACGATTACCAATACTTTCGGGAACTCTTGTTCTCAACAGCAGACAGTAACAGTTATTGAAAATAATCAACCGCCTGTTATTGGATTGACGGCCGGCAGTCTCACTATTTGTCAGGGTGAATCCGTAGTTTTAACAGCTTCCGGGGCACAAATATATACTTGGGTGGGGCTCACTGGCTCAGGAAATACCCAGACGGTATCACCTTCGGTTACTACAACATATAGCGTGAGTGGGGTAGGAGCAAATGGTTGTGAAGGAACTACGGCTTCTGTTACCATTAATGTTGTTCCAGCAATAGTTTCTACGCTTCAGGATATTCAATTTTGTAAAGGCGACAGCGGTACGTTTGATGCGGGAGCAGGACCTGGATATACCTATCTTTGGAATACGGGCGAAACTTCACAGACTTTACAAGTGGATACAGCAGGTACATACACAGTCACTATCAGCAATGGAGTGTGTTCCGTACAGTTGACAGCAGAAGCTACTTATACTCCCATTCCTGAAATTGATGAAATTATCTACGAAGGAAACGGATTAACGATAAATGTTAAAGATGTAACGGCAGAAATGGAGTACTCTATAGATAATGGAATAAACTGGCAAAGTTCAAATGTTTTTGGAAATATCCTTAGCAATACGACGTATCATGTTTCGGTTCGTTATAAAGGAGTGAATTGCTATGCGACGGTGGAATATCTAACATTTTTTGTTCCTAATGCCATCACGCCAAATGGTGACGGTGTGAATGATTATGTTGATTTCACAGCTGCCAGCAAATACAAAGATTTCACCGCAACCATTTACGACCGGTATGGAAAAGAAGTTTTCCGTTCCGCTCCTGCCAGAACTATCTGGGGTGGAATGTATGCCAATGCTCAGGTAAGTACCGGAACCTATTGGTATCAGGTAACATGGATAGATCCCATTTCGAAAAAAACAATCATTCGGAAAGGCTGGATTCTTGTGAAAAACAGAGAGTGATAATTTGCAACAAATTAGGAGGCACTGAATGTCATTTTTGCAGAGAAATAAATCAGGATTTTTTTATATCTTTGCAGACTTACAAATTGGGGCTGACCGGTTTCGACAGCAAGACCAATGGGTAAGTAAGCATGCAGAGAACCGCAGCGCGATCTCTTAAATCCCTTGCTGCACATTTTTAACTGGCAACCAAGAGTATGCTCTTGCTGCTTAATCTGAATTATAGTAGGATAAGCGTTTTTCCCGAAGTATAGTAAGGAAACAAGATGTCCCGCAGAAGCTCTGTTTCGCAGCGTCTGAGTCCGGGGCATAGAAAAAGCGAAAATAAGTCCGGGAAAACTTCGGTTCCGGAACGAAAACTTCAGAAGATAAGCTGTAAATTGGGTGTTTGCTCTCTGTTTACAGTCGAAAATCAATAGCAGAATAAGCATGTAGAAAGCTTGCGTATTGCTTGTTTGGACGAGAGTTCGAATCTCTCCAGCTCCACCAATAAAGATAATCCGACGGAATTCCGTCGGATTATCTTTTTATTTTGAAAAGTAACTTACTGTTTTACAACCACATTCAAAGCGTGCAGAACTTGTTCTATTTCTTTTTTCAGGGTTTCTATCCCGTTGTTGTTATGAATAATAAAATCAGCTCTTTTCATTTTGTCTTTTTCCGGAATCTGTTGTTCCATAACGGATTTTATCTGGCGGTAAGTTTTTCCGTCGCGATCCATCACCCTCTTGATCCGAAGGTTGTCTTCAGCGGTAACCAAAATAGTTCGGAAAGATTCTTTCTCTAAGCCAAGTTCGAAAAGCAATGCGGTTTCTTTAAAAACGAAAGGAGTAGGCTGGCGACGCACCCAATCTTCAAAATCATCACGGACGGCAGGGTGAATGAGGCTGTTCAATTGCTGAAGCAATACCGGATTCCCAAAAACTTTTTCGGCTACCATTTTTCTGTTATACAGCCCTTCAGCGTCATATGATTCCGGGCCTAATAGTTCCTGAATGCTTTGCTTCAGAACCTCATTTTCATTCACAATTTCTTTGGCACGGATGTCCGAATAATAAACAGGAAATCCTGATTCTTCTATAAATTGTGCTGCAGTAGTTTTTCCAGAGCCAATGCCGCCGGTAAGCCCGATAATCCTCGGTTCGGGTTCAGACGGTGGGGGCTCACCCTCAGTTGTGTCCATAATTTTCAAATAAATTCAAAGATAATATTTTTTACGAAGATGAATATTTACAAAATTTCGGAAAATTTTCATTGGTAAAGGTAAAGAAGTTTTTAATAACCAAACACTTCATTAAAACTAAAAGTTTCGTCCAGGCGCACTCCCTTTTCCGTCATTTTCAAACTGGCCAGTTCATGATGAGCATCATGTTCGAAGAATAAAAGATATTCATTGTCAATACATTGCTTCAGGAATTTATCTTTTTCCTCTACTGTTAAAAGCGGCCGCGTGTCATATCCCATGACATACACCAGCGGAATGTGGCCGGCGGTAGGAATCAAATCGGCAGCGAAAACAATGGTTTTATCCTGATATTGCAACACAGGAAGCATCTGTTTTTCGGTATGTCCGTCTACAAAAATGACATCCATTTTCAAATCCGGAGCGAAACCGTAATTACCGGTTGCAGGAAGTGGAAGAAAATTAAGCTGTCCGCTTTCCTGCATAGGCAGAATGTTTTCTTTCAAAAAACTTGCTCTTTCCCTTGGGTTCGGTTCGGTAGCCCATTGCCAGTGATTTTCATTGGTCCAGAACTGAGCATTGGTGAACGCGGGACGATAGCCATTTCTTTCATCGTTCCATTCCACCGCTCCTCCACAATGATCGAAGTGAAGATGGGTAAGGAAAACATCGGTAATATCTTCTTTTACAAAACCATACTTGGAAAGGTTTTTCTCTAGAGAATCATCACCCCAAAGTGAATAATGCCCAAAGAATTTTTCATCCTGCTTATTGCCTAATCCACAATCGATCAGAATGAGTTTTTTTCCGTCTTCCACCAGAAGAGCACGCGTTCCCAGTTCAATAAGATTTTTTTCGTCCGCGGGATTGGTTCTTTCCCAAATAGATTTTGGCACCACTCCGAACATGGCACCGCCGTCTAATTTGAATTTTCCGCATTGTAGAGGATATAGTTTCATATTGTGATTAAAATTAAATAATTTGTGGGTGATTCTCAGCTTTTTTAATTCAGAACAGTTCGTCGAGCCTTTTGGGTCGCGAGATACCCAAATGTGAATATGCTTTTTCCGTCGCTTCCCGTCCTCGTGGAGTCCGGATAATAAAACCTTCCTGAATAAGAAACGGCTCATATACTTCCTCCAGCGTTTCCGGATTTTCTCCGATAGAGGTTGCCAACGCAGAAATTCCGACCGGTTTTCCCCTGAAGTTTTCTATCATCACCCGCATGATTTTATTGTCCATGTCATCCAGCCCGAATTCATCTACATTCAAGGAGTTTAATGCAAATTTTGTAATGTTGATTTCTATTTCGCCATTTCCTTTTATTTCCGCAAAATCCCGAACTCTGCGCAATAATGCGTTAGCAATTCTGGGTGTTCCGCGGCTTCTTCGTGCAATTTCGAGTGCGGCATCTTCATAAATTTTTACTCCTAAAACTCTTGCGCTTCTTTCAATGATCATCCCGAGAAGTTCCACCGTGTAATATTCCAGTCGGCTTTGGATCCCAAATCTGGCGAGCATCGGTTTGGTGAGCATTCCGCTGCGGGTGGTGGCTCCTATCAGTGTGAAAGGATTCAGGTTTATTTGCACACTTCGCGCATTGGGACCAGCCTCCAGCATGATGTCGATTTTATAATCTTCCATAGCGGAATAAAGATATTCTTCCACAATAGGTGACAAACGGTGAATTTCATCAATAAAAAGAACGTCATTTTCCTCCAGATTGGTCAGTAGACCGGCCAGACTTCCGGGTTTATCCAACACAGGCCCGGAAGTAATTTTGCAGTTTACTTCAAGTTCATTGGCAATAATGTGTGCCAAAGTGGTCTTTCCCAATCCCGGTGGACCGTGAAGCAACACATGATCCAGCGCCGCATTTCGATTTTTCGCCGCAGCTACGAAAATTTCCAGATTGTCCAGCGTTTTCCTTTGTCCGGCAAAATCTCCGAAACTTTGCGGACGGATTTTCTCTTCCTGCAGGAGTTCATCCTGAGAATAATTTTCCTTATCCGCATGTAAAAAATCTGACATTCCTTTTTATTTTCAGTAGCTACCAAAGGTAAAATTTTTAAAATGAAAAGCAAAAAATCAGAACATCTTTTTCACCCTTCTCTTCTTGTTATTTTATGTCCAAATGTTTACATTTACCTTATGAAATTAATAGGGCCGTTCAGGCAAATTGTTACCCTCGCAGATCTTCCGCTTCGTGGAAAAATAAATGATGAACAACTTCAAGTCATCGAAAACGGAGGTGTTTTGATTCACAATAATGAGATTGTAAATGCCGGAAATTTCGAAGAATTAAAAGAACTTTTTCTGAAAGAAAATCATGAAAGTGATATTGAGGTAATCGATGAAGATGTTGTTTTATTACCTGCTTTTACCGATTGTCACACGCATATTTGCTTCGGCGGAAACCGTGCTCATGATTTTGCAATGCGCAATGCCGGGAAAACCTACCTGGAAATTGCCGCAGCTGGCGGCGGAATCTGGAGCTCGGTGGAACATACACGGAAGGCAACGGAAGAAGAGTTGCTGGAAGAGCTATTACAGCGGGTTAATTTTCTTTTATCCTTAGGAATTACGACAATCGAAATAAAATCAGGATACGGATTGAATGAAAGACAGGAGTTGAAAATGCTTCGAGTGATTCGTCAGGCTCAAGGTTTGACACCAGCAACTCTTATTTCCACTTGTCTCGCAGCACACATGAAACCAAAGGATTTTGTGGAAGAAAGTGAAGAAAACAAAAGCTATCTGGATTATGTTCTGGAAGAAGTTTTGCCAAAAGTGAAAGAAGAAAATCTTTCGAGCAGAGTAGATATTTTTATTGAAAAATCTGCATTTCAGCCTGAAGAGAGCAAAATATTTTTAGAAAAAGCGAAAATTCTCGGTTTTGATATCACCGTACATGCCGATCAGTTCACGCCGGGCAGTTCAAGAGTTGCCGTGGAGGTTGGAGCAAAATCTGCAGATCATCTTGAAGCCACTGTGGATGAAGATATCGCATTTCTGGCGGCTTCGGATACAGTAGCGGTTGCACTTCCGGGAGCAAGTCTCGGATTGGGCGAACCTTTTACACCAGCTAGAAAACTGCTGGATGCCGGAGCTATTTTGGCTATTGCCAGCGACTGGAATCCGGGGTCAGCACCCATGGGAAATTTAATTACACAGGCCAGTATTCTGGCCACCTATGAAAAACTGTCTACAGCCGAAGTTCTTGCCGGAATTACTTTTAGGGCCGCACATGCTCTGGGGTTGGAAGATCGGGGAAAAATAATTTCGGGAAAAAAGGCAGATTTCGTGGCGTACAAAACAGATAACTATCAGAACGTTCTGTACATGCAGGGAAGCATGTCGCCCTGTTGTGTGTATATCAATGGAAAAAAATATTAATCATGGTTTGGACCGGAAGAAATGACGGAGATGATGCCTTATATCAAAGGCTATTTCAAATGATCAGTTTTGAAAAAGAAATATCGCCCAACGATTTTATTTTGCATGGTTTCGCTGTGGATGAAGGAGTGAGAAGAAATAAAGGCAGAACCGGAGCCAAGGATGCACCCGATAGCATCCGAAGAAATATGGCTAATTTTCCGGTGGTTCATTCCAATTTAATACTAAAAGACTTTGGAAATCTTTTCTGTGAAAATCAGGATTTGGAAACTGCACAACAAAAACTTGCTGATGCGGTAGCTGAGGTTGTAGTAAAAAGCGCGAGATCTTTGGTTTTGGGAGGCGGCCACGAGGTTACTTTTGCCCATTACCGCGGACTGAAAAAAGCATTTCCGGAAAAAAGAATTGGAATCATTAATATCGATGCTCATTTTGACAACCGAATGCCGGAAGAAGGCGTGGGTGCAACTTCGGGAACAGGTTTCTGGCAGATAGCTCAGGATGAAAAAATCCATTCGTTGCATATTGGTATTCAAAGGAATTCAAATACCCTGAAACTGTTCGATACAGCACACCAATTCGGAATGAAATATATTCTGGCTGATGAACTTTTTTATGAAAATCTTCCTTTTATCTATGAGAAAATCGACCGTCTTTCCGAAAAAATTGATTTGTTGTATCTCACCGTTTGTATGGATGTTTTCAATGCGGCTGTGGCTCCCGGCGTTTCGGCTACAGCGTACAATGGAATTTTTGCTGATCCGGTTTTTATGCTTTGGTACCGTCATATTCTGCGAAATGAAAAATTGATCGCTCTGGATGTGGCTGAAGTAAATCCCAGTTTGGATACCGGTGAAAAAACGGCCCGTCTGGCAGCCAGTTTAGTGAACGAATGGCTGATGTACAGCGATGAAAATTGACTTTGTCAATACCGATTTGTTATTCAATAAATAAAGAGCATTCGGCAAAGAATGCTTTTTTTAGTAATTTTACACGATGGAAAATAACCTACAGAATATCCTGAACAATTCACAGAAAGCATTCATGAAGTGGAAGAAAACTTCGGTTCAGGAAAGACAAAAACTTTTGACGGTTCTTTCAGAAAAACTGTTGGAAAATAAAGAAAAATTTGCACAAATCATCACCCGCGAAATGAACAAGCCGGTGTCGCAGGCAATTTCAGAAATTAAAAAAAGTGCCGGAATGTGCGCTTATTATGCAGAAGCAAAGGATGTTTTGAAGACAGAAAAAGTGGAAACAGAACATGCCGTTTCAGAAATTCATTATGAACCGATGGGCGTTATTCTCGGAATTATGCCCTGGAATTATCCTTTTTGGCAAGCGCTGAGGTTTGCTGTGCCGGCAATGCTTTCAGGAAATGTGGTGATTTTAAAACATGCTTCCATTTGTGAAGAAACCGGCGATACCCTTCAGCATCTTTTTGAAGAATCCGGATTTCCTATGGGAACTTTTACTCATGTGAAAGCTTCGCATTCGGAGATTGAAGAAATGATTGCCAGTCCTGTTATTAAAGCAGTTTCGCTAACAGGAAGTGAAGCAGCCGGAAGAAAAGTGGCCGCCGTGGCAGGACAAAATCTGAAAAAATGTGTGCTCGAATTGGGTGGCAGCGATGCCTTCATTGTTCTGGAAGATGCTGATATTAAAAAAGCTGCGGAAGATGCCGCTGCAGCGCGGTTGCAGAATTGCGGACAAACCTGTGTTGCAGGAAAACGTTTCATTATTCACCATAAAATATATGATGAATTTCTGTCAAAATTTATAGAAGAATATCAAAAATACATTCCGGGAAATCCCAAGAATCCGGAAACTGTTTTGGGATCCATGGCGAGGGAAGATCTCGCTTCCGAATTAGAAAATCAATATCAGAAAGCCATCGATAATGGTGCGAAAATTCTGTTGCCTTTGAAAAGAGTCGGCGAGATGGCTTTCGAACCCGGACTGATGGAGATGAATGCCGGAAATCCGGTATTGGACGAGGAATTATTTGGTCCGCTGGGAATGGTATTTAAAGCTGAAAATGATGAAGAAGCGTTGAAAATTGCCAATAGCACGATGTTCGGATTGGCCAATGCAGTGTACACGAAAGACAGAGAAAAAGCGATGTTTTTTGCGACTCATCTGGAAAGCGGAAGCGTTGCCATCAATCAGAATTTCCGTTCCGATTGGAGAATGCCTTTCGGAGGCAGAAAAAATTCAGGTTATGGTGTTGAACTTTCTCTTTATGCATTGCGGGAATTTACGGTAATGAAATCGATTATTGGGGAAGTTTAGCTTTCTGATTCTTTCCAGTCGTCAAATTTAAGTTGATGTGGTTTGATATTTGTCACCGGATAGTGCATGAAAGTTCAACCAAAGTTTTATAACAGTCCACATTTCCAAACTTTCTGGAATTCCGGAAACGGAAAGGAACTTCTGGAAATGGCGGGCATCTCTATTGATATTCAAAATTTTGAAAAATATTCCCATTTATATTACGAAGTAGATGAATTGGGCGACCAAGTGGTAAAAGATACTTATCTGAAATTGCCGTATCACGAAGCCAGTGCGTTGGTACAGAAATATTCGCAAAATCCTGTCTCGGAAAATGACGAAATACCAGAAAGCCTGAAGAAAATGTTTCTCCAAATGCAGCAGATTCCGGAGTGGTTCGATCCCGAACTGGCCAACATTGGCGCAAGATTCAACATACGCACCGGGACGAACGCTTTAATTATTCTCCGTGATTTCACCTTGATGGGTGGTTACGATTTTGCCTATCTCAGCAAGCCGCTCATTTTCACCGGAGCGTTAAAAAAAGGAGCCGTGAAACGTTTAAAAGATACCCTGGAATTCTGGGTTCATGTGACGCGCGAAAACGCTTTGAAAGTTAATTCCGATGCGTATCAATTGATTGTCAGAACCCGGTTGATGCATTCTTATGCGAGATTGAGCATCAAAGCGAAAGCTGAAAACTGGGATTACGAAAACTGGGGCGAACCCATCAATTCATGGGATATGATTGCTACCTATACCGGATTTTCAATGGTTTTTATGCAAGGCCTGAAAAAACTGGGAATTAAAATCTCCGAAGAAGAGGAGAAAGGTGTTTTTCATCTTTGGAAATACATTGGTTATCTGCTGGGAATTCCTGCAGAATATCTTCCCGAAAACAGGCAAGAAGCCGTAGCGCAGCTCTATTTATGGAGTGCGCTTCAGGACAAAGCGGATGAGGATTCTGTGCAGTTGTCGCGGGCTTTACTGGACGAAAACCTTATCAATACCATTTACAAATTTAAATTTCAAAGAAAACTGTTGCTTAAACTTCACCAGAGTATGAATTGGTTTTTGCTGGACAGGGAATTGAACGAGAGATTGAAAATTCCGGAAGTTTCTTTTCCGGCCTTGTTCCCAAAAATGATCATTCAGGCGAACAGGATTTCTGAAAAAATATGGAAAATAAATACGCCTGAAGGATACCAAAAACTGGTGAGTTTCGGCAATAAAGAGCAGATGAAGGTGTTAGATGACTATATAAAACACACCCCGAAAGATTTTCATTATTGAGAAATTTTTATCTTTAGCACTAAAGTCGATCCGACTTTAGTAAACTATTTAATATATTGAATTTTAAAATTCAAATCACAACCGAATATTTATTAACATTTCTAAATTGTGAGATTATAATTCCGTATTTTTGAAAAAATAAATTAATAATGAGTACAGCAGACGATAAAAAGAAAGCACTCGCATTAGTGCTTGAAAAATTAGATAAAACCTACGGAAAAGGCACCGTAATGACACTTGGCGATGATTCTGTAGATACTTCCATTGAAGTAATTCCTTCCGGTTCCTTGGGTTTAGATATCGCGCTAGGAGTGGGCGGTTACCCGAAAGGAAGAGTGATTGAAATTTATGGTCCGGAATCTTCAGGTAAAACCACATTAACATTGCATGCGATAGCTGAAGCTCAGAAACAAGGTGGAATTGCAGCTTTCATTGATGCGGAACATGCTTTCGACAGACACTATGCTTCGAAATTAGGAATCAACCTGGATGATCTGATTATTTCCCAACCAGATAACGGTGAACAAGCCTTGGAAATCGCCGATAATCTGATCCGTTCAGGAGCGATTGACATCGTGGTGATCGACTCTGTAGCAGCATTAACGCCAAAAGCGGAAATAGAAGGCGAAATGGGAGATTCCAAAATGGGACTTCATGCCAGACTAATGTCCCAGGCTTTAAGGAAACTGACCGCTACCATATCAAGAACGAAATGTACCGTGATTTTCATTAATCAACTTCGTGAAAAAATTGGAGTGATGTTCGGAAATCCTGAAACGACAACCGGTGGTAACGCTTTGAAATTTTATGCTTCGGTGCGAATTGACATCAGAAAAGCCAGTGCACCCATAAAGCAGGGAGACGAAGCTGTAGGAAGCCGTGTGAAAGTAAAAATCGTTAAAAACAAAGTAGCTCCTCCGTTCAAAATGGCAGAATTTGACATTATGTATGGCGAAGGTGTTTCTAAAACGGGAGAAATTCTGGATACTGCTGTGGAAATGGGCATCGTGAAGAAAAGCGGTTCATGGTTCAGCTATGAAGAAACCAAACTCGGGCAGGGCCGCGATGCTGTAAAAGATGTGTTGAAAGACAATCCCGAACTGGCAGAAGAAATTGAGAATAAAGTAAGAGAAGCTTTAAAGAATAAATAATTTTTTTCTGATAGAATTTTTAGGCTTCGGTGCAGTTTTCTGTACCGAAGTTTTTTTCTAAAAAAGGAAAATTTTACTTCAAATCGGGAAGGAATTTTTTATTCTACAGCACAAAAATGCCACTCTGTCACCTTCTTCAGAATGGTGTTTTTTTTGTGAATCATCAAACATTATTTTAAAACTTATCAAAATGACAAAAGGAAATATTAATGTGTCCGTGGATAATATTTTTCCACTAATCAAGAAATTTCTCTACAGCGATCATGAAATTTTTTTGCGCGAATTGGTTTCTAATGCTACCGATGCCACACTGAAACTGAAACATCTTATCAGTATCGGAGAAGCAAATATGGAATACGGAAATCCTCAGATTGAAATCAAAATCAATAAAGAGGAACGCACGCTTCACATTATTGATCAGGGAATTGGTATGACGGCAGATGAGGTGGAAAAATACATCAATCAGGTGGCGTTTTCAGGAGCCGAGGAGTTTCTGGAAAAGTATAAAGATTCCGCCAAGGATTCAGGAATTATCGGCCATTTTGGTCTCGGATTTTATTCTGCGTTTATGGTAGCAGAAAAAGTGGAAATCCTTACCAAATCTTATAAGGACGAACCAGCAGTGCGTTGGATTTGTGACGGCAGCCCGGAATTTACGCTGGAAGAAACCGACAAAACGGAACGCGGAACTGAAATAATCCTTCATATTGCTGATGGTTCTGAAGAATTTCTGGAAGAATTCAGAATTCGCGAGTTGCTTACCAAGTACAATAAATTCATGCCGGTTCCCATTAAATTTGGAACAAAAAAAGAAACTTTGCCGCTTCCGGAAGATGCAGCTGAGGATGCAAAACCTGAAACGGTTGAGGTAGATGATATCATCAACAATCCAACACCTGCATGGACGAAAACGCCTTCCGAACTTTCGGCAGAAGATTATACAAAATTCTATCATGAGTTGTATCCGATGCAGTTTGAGGAACCGCTGTTCAATATCCATCTGAATGTAGATTATCCTTTCAAAATGACGGGAATTTTATATTTTCCAAAACTCAGCAATTCGTTGAATATTGAGAAAGATAAAATACAATTGTATCAGAATCAGGTATTTGTAACGGATGAAGTAAAAGGGATTGTTCCGGATTTCCTGATGTTGCTAAGAGGAGTGATTGATTCTCCCGATATTCCTTTGAACGTTTCCCGCTCTTATTTACAGGCGGACGGTGCTGTGAAGAAAATTTCTTCTTACATCACCAAAAAAGTTGCGGATAAAATGGTATCGCTCATCAATGAAAATCGTGATGATTACGAGAAAAAATGGAATGATATCAAAATCGTGATTGAATATGGAATGATTTCTGAGGATAAATTCTATGAAAAATCTGACAAGTTTGCACTGTATCCCAACACGGACGGACATTTTTATCTGTGGAACGAGCTGGAGGAGAAACTGAAACCGATGCAAACAGACACCAACGGGAACTTTGTAATCCTTTATGCCACAAATGCCGATGAACAACACAGTTATATAGAATCTGCGAAAGAAAAAGGATATGAAGTCTTGCTGTTGGATTCGCCCATTGTTCCGCATTTAATTCAAAAACTGGAAACTTCCAAAGAGAAAATTTCTTTCGCACGAGTAGATGCCGATCACATTAACAACCTGATTAAGAAAGAAGATACTTCCATTTCTAAACTGAACGAAACGGAAAAAGAAACGTTGAAAAAAAGCATCGAAGAAACTGTGAACGACAAGACTTTCACGGTGCAGCTGGAAGATCTGGACAGTTCTGAAGCACCGTTTCTCATTACCCAGCCTGAATTTATGCGTAGAATGAAAGACATGCAGGCAACTGGGGGCGGTGGAATGTTTGGGATGAATGGTTTTCCCGAAATGTACAACCTTGTAGTAAACTCAAACAGTGAACTGGCCTCTGAACTTTTGAAGACGGAAAATGAAGAGCAAAAAGCTTCTAAAATTAAGCACGCATTAGATCTTGCCAAGCTTTCACAAAACCTGCTGAAAGGAAAAGACCTTTCAGATTTTATCAAAAGAAGTTACCAGCAGTTGAGTGTTTAGGAAAATTTTATTTTAATATCAGAAACCTTGTCACATCGCCAGTTGACAAGGTTTTTTATTTTTTATTCGTTTTCTTTGACATCGATTTCAATCATCGGATCCCAGAAAACTTCCCGGAAATTAAGAATTTTGTCCCCTTTTACTTCTACACCTTCTTTTTTCAGTTTCCCGATAAAATCGCGGGTGCAGCTTGCGGTAATTCTTCCTGAAGCATTGCAAACCCTGTGAGCGGGAAAATCTTCCTCCGTAAAACGCAGTGCTTTTCCAACATGTCGTGCATGTTTAGGATATCCGATCGCTTTTGCAATGGCACCGTAACTCGTCATTCTTCCATTGGGAATGAGGCGGATGATTTCATAAACCTGATCATTAAACAAAGAATCCATTTCTCAAAGGTACTGTTATTCAGATGGTTTTAGGAAAAAATACTTCAGCGAAATAATATTGATGATACAGTTGCGGTCGGGGATTTCTGTTAGCGAGAATTCTTATAAAATGTCTTTATAAATATTAAAATAATGAACAGCCAGCTAAAATATTTTATAATTTAAACTTCTACCCGCCAATAGAAATGCACTGATAGCAGTAGGTTTTACCATATCATAAATCCATCAGGCTCATTTGGATCATATTGATAGTCTCTCTGATCAATTTTCCGAGAAGTAGTCTTAAGTCCAGAAAGTTTTATTAAATAAAGACATGCTTTAATGATGGAACATTCTGCATTATTTGAAGTGCAATGAATTTGCGGACTCCAAATTTCTTGCAAAGTAAGTGAACCTTTTAATTTAGATTCCAGGTACCAAGAAGACCCATCGTAGCCATGTTGCATTGCGACCGAACTTTTCTTAGTATTTTGTTTAGTTAGTATACTAATGAAATTTTGAAACTGACCTCGCGTAATTTCCCTAGTTTTTGTTTCAAAGGGCTGTTCTATTTCATTCGCAATATTGGAAAGCAAGTAGCTAATAAAATATTTACCTTTCCTTTCCTCAAGACCAATTAAAAGTGGTTTGAAAGAGGAGCGATATAAAATAAAATTGAAGTAAGTCTGAGAATGATTTTTTATTCCAAACTTTTCTTTGTATTGATTAAAATATTCAATATTAGAAAAAAAACTCATTGTTTTATCGACTGCAGTTATATCATTTTTTAAATCAGATTTACTTAAATAGGTACTTAGATTTATTCCAAAAAATGGCTTATCAAGAATTTCTTTTTCGAGTTCCTGCATTTTCACTAATTCATTTTGAAAATAATAAACCTGATAAAGTTCCACTGCATTTTTGATCTTTTGAAATTGAAAGGGATTTTTGAAGGTAAAATTATCTAGATGAATGCGAGTAGAATCTGCATATAAACTTTTATTTTTTTTGTTCTCGCTTTCAATAAAGTTCTTGTAATAGTAATCTCCCAATTCCGAATTTATTGAATAATCTTTAGGAAACTTAAGATATCCCTTCCTGAAAAACTTAATTTTTTCTTCACCCTGAGAATAAAAAATCATTGCTCTAAATGAATAATATTCTGGTTGAATGTTTTTATCTTTTTCAATTAAATGAAATAAACTATCATAAAATTTTGGGGCATTTTTTTCATCGAAAATCGGATCATCTGTCTGAAAATAATATTCACGGATTGCCTCGTAGTTGTGTATGTTTTTTTCGATTTCAATTTTTAATGAATCAATTATTTTTGCATGTGAAAATTTCAAAGAGTCAATCTCAGTTTTGAGCATAAATACTTTGAACAGCAATTAAAAATAAAAGAAATAAAGCTTTCATATAAATTTGATTATTTTGATTTCTGAATCGTTTTCAGCAGAAATGTTTTCATAAATTTTCTGCTGGCACCCCTAATGTATACCAAAATTAAAAAATTATTCCCGGTCAAATTTTGCCAGGCTTTTGTCAATCCAAATGGTTGCAAAAGGAAAGAATGCTGCCAGAATTGCGAACACGAAATCTTCATCATCCCAAGAGAAAATTTTCCGAACCGGAAGAAGAAGCAGAAGATAGGCAACAAAGAAAAAGCCATGAAGATTCCCGATAATAATCATGAAAATCAAAACGGGATCGTTTTCAGGAAAATACCGTTTCAATGGTATGGCAACTAAATACAGAAAAAAACACGTCCACGCTTCTGCAACACAGGCTTTTCGGAACCAGGTAATAATTTTTTCCTGAGGATATTTTGAAAAATATTTTTCGATGAAATTCATAAAAGATTTTTATTTATACAATGAACTGCCGTCCAGATATTCAAAAACTTCAGGCGGCAGCATCGGCCGTACATTTTTGCCTTGTTTGATCATATTCCGGATTTCCGTGGCCGAAATTTCGATAACCGGTGCCTGAATGAGGCTGATGTTTTCATGCTGAAAGTGATGCTGTTTTTCCTCATCGCCAATAGAAACCCGTGGATAGACGATAATCTGATGATCATTCATCAGTTTTTCGGCATTTTTCCATTTGTGAAGGCTTTTTAAATTGTCTTCACCCATGATGAGGGCAAAACTATATTGCGGATATTGTTCTTTCAGATGAGCAAGCGTGTCAATCGTATAACTGGGCTGAGGAAGCGAAAATTCAACATTGGATGCTCTCATTTTTGGATAATTTTGTATCGCAAGTTGTACCATATCCAGGCGGTTAGTATCTTTCAGCAAAGATTTTTTTTCTTTGAAAGGATTTTGTGGGCTGACTACAAACCAAAGTTCATCCATATCGGAATGTTCGGTAATATAATTCGCCAGAATCAGATGCCCGATGTGAATTGGATTGAAAGATCCGAAAAATAAACCTATTTTTTTACTCATTGAATTTGACATCCCGAATATTGAGGTAATACGTTACATTTCCTTTCCAGTGGTTTTCTTCTAGTGTGAAAGCGATGTCAAAACTCTTCGTCCTGAAATCATCCGCAAACTGTCCCAGTTTAAACCCTACGCATTCATAGCTTCTTCCGGTAGAATCCTGTTTGATATAAAATTTGAGGTGATTATTATCCTTCCCCATCGTTTTAACAAAACCTGAAACTTTCTGATTTTTAAGAACCAAAACGGGTTTCATATTTTGTGGCCCGAATGGAGCGAGTTTCCGGTGAAAACTCATAAACTCCCGGTTCAGATCATCTATATGGATTTCAGAATCAATCATGAGACACGGAAATTTTTGATGCTCCTGAATTTTTTCTGCCACTACTTGTTCAAATTTTAATTTAAATGCTTCAAACTTATCTTTTTCCATAGAAAGTCCAGCAGCAGCCTGATGTCCACCAAATTTTAGGAAATATTCCGAGCAGCTATCCAACGCCGCATGGACATCAAAATCTGAAACAGACCTGGCAGAAGCTACCAGTTCGCTATTAGTTCCTTCTGTGAAAACCAGCGTCGGTTTGTAATACGTTTCTGTAAGTCGGGAGGCAACAATGCCGATAACGCCTTTATTCCAGCTGGGATCGAACACGATGGTAGTGAATTTGTTTTCCTGTCCGGTAGTGATGATTTGATTGAGTGCAGAAACGGTGGAATTCATATCCAATTCGCGTCGTTCATCATTCAATCCCATAATGTTGTCTACAATCTGATGGGCGTGTTTCAGATTATCCGAAATCATGAGTTCTACGGCAGCTTTCCCATGGGAAATTCTTCCTGCAGCATTGATCTTAGGAGCAATTTCAAAAACAATATTTGAAATATCAAAATTTGAAAGTTTTTCTTCAGGTATAAGGAGTCTTATTCCCATATTTCTCGTTTTCCGAAGGTGTTTCAATCCCAATTTTGCCAACTGTCTGTTTTCGCCGGTCATCGCTACAATATCTGCTGCAATCGAAATTGCCAGCAAATCGGTAAGTTCGTAGACTTCAGCATCGGGAATTTTATATATCGTGTTTAATCCCTGGCATAATTTAAAACCTACGCCACATCCGGAAAGTTCTTTGTACGGGTAGCGACAGTCTTTTCTTTTCGGATCTAAAACAGCACATGCATTCGGAATTTCATCGCCAGGCAAATGGTGGTCGCAGATAATAAAATCAATTCCCAAAGAAGCCGCATAATCTATTTTGTCTGAAGCTTTTATTCCGCAGTCTAATGCGATAATAAGAGAAAAACCATTTTCTTTGGCAAAATCTATCCCTTCTTTCGAGATACCGTAACCTTCCGCATTACGATCAGGAATATAAAAATCAAGGTATTTTTTTTGAACAATTTTGCTGAGGTACAGGTACATCAGCGCTACTGCGGTAGTTCCGTCCACATCATAATCACCGTACACCAATATTTTTTCTCCATTTTCTATGGCGGTGGCAATACGCTCTACAGCTTTCTGCATGTCTGCCATCAGAAAAGGATTGTGAATGTCTTCCAGTTTTGGTTTAAAGAATTCACGGGCTTTTTCGTAATTATCGATACCACGAAGAACCAGAAGTTTAGATTCAAATGTTCCAAAACCGAGGGACATGCTCAGTCGGTCCACCACTTCCTCGTCCGGTTCGGGTTTGTAAATCCATTTTTGACTCATAATGTTACAAATTTACGAATTTAATTGGTTTAATATTTAACTGGATCATTTATAAATTACAATTCCGGGCGGGTAGGATATAATCATTAACGAAAAAATCCATCTTGCTGATAAGATGGATTTTATATTCTAGAATAAACAAAAAATTATCCTGCGTACATCTGTGTCTGCAGTTCTTTTATTTTTTTATCGGTGAGGTATTCGTCGTAAGTCATTTCACGGTCGATCACTCCGTTCGGGGTCAATTCAATGATTCTGTTACAGACGGTTTGCAGCAATTCGTGGTCATGAGATGACAATAAAATATTTCCTTTAAAATTACTGAGTGAGTTATTGAGCGTGGTGATGCTTTCCAAGTCAAGGTGGTTGGTAGGCTCATCCATCAGAAGGACATTGGCACGCTGCAGCATCATTCTGCTGAACATACAACGCATTTTTTCCCCACCGGAAAGTACGGTGCAGGATTTCAAAGCTTCATCTCCGGAGAAGAGCATTCTGCCCAGGAATCCGCGCATATATTCTTCGTGTCTTTCTTCATCATTTTTTGTAAACTGACGGAGCCAATCCACTAAATTCAGGTTTTTATCCTGAAAAAATTCGGTGTTGTCGAGCGGAATATAAGATTGGTTGGTGGTAACTCCCCAGTGATATTCGCCTCCGTTTGGTTTTGCATTTCCGGAGATAATTTCAAAAAATTCTGTAATAGCGAGAGAGTTTTTGGAAATAACAGCGACTTTATCTCCTTTTTTTAATTTAAAATCAATGTTGGAAAAAAGCAATTCTCCGTCTTTTGTTTTCTGAAGATCTTTCACTTCTAGGATTTGATCTCCTGCTTCTCTTTCCATTTCAAAAATAATGGCAGGATAGCGTCTGGAACTTGGTTTGATGTCTTCAATACTCAGTTTGTCCAACATTTTTTTTCTCGCTGTGGCTTGTTTGGCTTTAGCAACATTGGAACTGAACCTTGCGATGAACTCCTGAAGTTCCTTTTTCTTATCTTCAGCTTTTTTATTTGCCTGCGCTCTTTGTCTCGTTGCCAATTGTGAAGCTTGATACCAGAAGGAATAATTTCCGGTATAAAGATTCAGTTTCGAATAATCCAGATCACCGATATGAGTACAAACAGCATCCAGAAAATGTCGGTCGTGGGAAACAACGATCACGGTGTTTTCATAATCAGCCAGAAAATCTTCAAGCCAGGAGATGGTTTCGATATCCAAGTCATTGGTTGGCTCATCCAGAATTAAAACATCTGGATTTCCAAAAAGCGCTTGTGCGAGAAGCACTTTCACCTTGTCTTTATTTTCAAGTTCACTCATCATTTGCCCGTGCATTTCATCTTTCACGCCTACGTTGGACAGCATGGTTTGTGCATCGGATTCAGCATTCCAGCCTCCCATTTCTTCATAAATAACACCGAGTTCCCCTGCCTTGATGCCGTCTGCGTCAGAAAAATCAGGCTTTGCATATAAGGTATCCATTTCTTCTTTGATATCGAAAAGTCTGGTGTTGCCCCGAAGTACAGTTTCCAACACAGTATATTGATCATAGGCGTAGTGATCCTGCTCCAGAACAGACATTCTCTTTCCTGGCTCTAAAGATACATTGCCGGTAGTAGGAACTTGTTTTCCAGTTAATATTTTTAAAAAAGTAGATTTTCCGGCTCCGTTAGCACCAATGATACCGTAGCAGTTGCCTTTGGTAAACATGATATTTACATCGTCAAAAAGAACCCTCTTTCCAAATTGTAAAGATAGATTTGATACTGTTAACATATTGTTTTGTAAATTTGGTGCAAAAATACGAAAAGAAATTGGCTTTAAGCAGGTAACGGTTTGATGCTCCATAACCGGTGGAATGAGACCAGTGCTCTTGGTGTAATTAATTTTAATAACATTGTTTAAAATTTTATAAGCATATTCTGGACAAATTGTTCAAAATTTGTAACGAAAATATGAAGATCGAAAAAACCGTCAATATTTTTAATAAAAGAGCCCGATATGAGTATGAGATTTTGGATCAACTCGAGGCGGGTCTGGTTCTGACAGGAACCGAGATTAAATCCCTTCGTTCCTCCAGAGCGAGTATTACGGAAGCGTTTTGTCAGTTCATTGATGGCGAACTTTTTATCATTAACATGATGATTGATGAATATAAACTGGGAACCTTTTATAACCATAAAACTAAAAGAGAGCGTAAGTTGCTTCTTCACAAACGGGAACTTCAGAAATTTGAGAAAAAACTCAAAGATGCCGGGAATACCATCGTGCCATTGAAACTATATATTAATGAAAAAGGCAAGGCTAAGGTTTTAATTGCATTGGCACGGGGCAAAAAGCTTTATGATAAAAGAGAAAGCATCAAAGAGAGAGAAAATAAAAGAAACCTTGACAGAGTTCTTAAAAAAAGTTAAAAAAACTCGCAAAAACTTTGTTTATCAGGAAAAATTATATTTATTTTGCAATATCAATTATTTAATCATTTAATTCTATGAAAAATCTAAAATTAGGAATTTCAGCATTGGCACTTACAGTTGCCTCTACTGTGTTCGCTCAAACGAGCAATAACCCTTGGCTAATTGGGGTAGGAGCTCACGGAGTGAATCACATGGCCGTTGCAAATGGCGGAGTAGGTGAAAAATTTAATCACTTCCAAAGATTGTTCAATGTCGGTGATTATCAAATTACGCCTCCACTTTCTAAACTAACAGTAGCCAGACATCTTGTTGGGCCATTAGTATTAGATTGGCAAACTTCCGTAGGTAATGTACCCAACGCAAGATTTAATATGGGTAAAGAATTCATGTTAATGACCGGACTTGGTCTACAATTAAAAGCAAACGCTCTATGGAACGAAGAATCATGGTTTGATCCATATCTGAGAGTAGGTGCAAGTTATTTGAGACATGATTATTCCGGAGTTATATTCCCGACTTATGATGCCGCAAATGATGTCATGGTAAACTATGACGACAAAAACTCCAGCGGAAAAGCAAATCACTTTGCTATGCCGTTTGGTTTAGGATCTAATTTCTGGATTACTAAGAACTTCGGTCTTGGAATTCAGGGAGATTATGTATCTACACCTTTCAATGATGGAGGAAACGCTCCTAACTTCTGGCAAGCATCTGCTTCTATCTTATTCAGATTCGGACAGAGAGACAGAGACGGAGACGGAATCTTAGATAAAGACGATTTGTGTCCTGATACTCCAGGATTACCAGAATTCCAAGGATGTCCTGATACAGACGGAGACGGAATTCCTGACAATTTGGATGACTGTCCGGATGTTGCAGGTCCTGTGGAAAACAACGGTTGTCCTTGGCCAGATACTGACGGTGACGGTGTAATCGACAAAGATGATAACTGTCCAGATGTTCCTGGTCCAGTAGAAAATCAAGGTTGTCCTTGGCCAGATACTGACGGAGACGGAATCCTTGATAAAGACGACGCTTGTCCTACAATCCCAGGTCTTCCTGAATATAACGGATGTCCTAAGCCAAAAGAAGTAACTCAAGTAGAAGTTGAAAAAGAACTGAAAGCTGTTTATTTCGATTTTGATAAAGCGACCATCAAGCCAGAATCTAACGGAGCATTGAATACTGCTGCAGAAATCATCAAAAAAGATGGTGGTAGATTCTTACTCGTAGGTGAAACGGATAAGAAAGGTTCTGAAGCTTACAACCTGAACTTGTCTCAAAGAAGAGCTGCTGCTGTAGTTGCCGCTTTGGATGCAAGAGGAGTTGACCCAAGCGTTCTGAAGTCTATCGGAGTTGGTGAGCAAAATGCTAAGGTGCCTGAAAATGCATCTAACGCAGAAAGAGAAGCTGATAGAAAAGTAACTGTAAGATACGTTGGTGATGATGCTGAATGGAACAAATACCAAAAATCTGATGTAGTTGCTCCTAAGAAAGCTGCTCCTAAAAAAAGAAAATAATAATTTTCAAATCATAATGAACACCCTCAATATTTGAGGGTGTTTTTGTATTTTTGTACTCTAATTTTATAATAGATATGGGTCGCGCATTCGAATACAGAAAAGCATCTAAAATGGCCAGATGGGATAAAATGGCCAAAACGTTTTCCAGAATTGGGAAAGATATTGCATTAGCCGTGAAAGCTGGTGGTCCTGATCCTGATTCTAATCCGGCTTTACGACGTTGCATACAGAATGCAAAAGGAGCAAATATGCCGAAGGACAATGTAGAAAGAGCTATTAAAAAAGCAAGTGGAGCAGATGCTGAAAACTATGAGGAAGTATCATATGAAGGTTACGGACAAGGTGGTGTCGCTTTTTTTGTAGACTGTACTACTAATAACCCAACAAGAACGGTGGCCAATGTAAGAGCGATTTTCAATAAATTTGACGGAAATCTCGGAAAGAACGGCGAACTGGCTTTTATCTTCGATCGGAAAGGAATTTTTACCCTTGATAAACTTCAGATAAATTTGGACTGGGACGATTTTGAATTGGAAATGATCGACGGTGGTGCGGAAGAGATCGATTCCGATGAGGAAGAAGTAATGATTACGACGGCTTTTGAAGATTTTGGATCCTTATCTCACAAATTGGAGGAATTGGGAATAGAACCCAAAAGTGCCGAACTCCAGAGAATTCCCAATACAACAAAGGAAATGACTCACGATCAGTTTAAAGCCAATATGAAAATGCTTGAGCGTTTTGAAGAAGATGATGATGTACAGAATGTATATCACAATATGGAGATTTCCGATGAACTTCTCGAAACACTTTAAGATAACGTTGAATTTGAAATACAATTCTTTTTTTAGAGGTTCTTTTCGTACTCTTATGAAGAAAATTCAGAAATAGTCGTTACTTCAATAATAAGATAGTCAGTTTTAATTTGAATTTTTAGGTGTTTCGGAAGTTCAATTTATATTTTCCGGATAAAAAAGATTATTAAGGAGGTGCTAACGTGTTAAGAAGATATCTTCTACATCATTCATTCTCGACATCACAGCACGGGCATAAGAACAATGCGGATACACTTTCCAGTTATTGTCGCGAGCAAATTTGATACCTTCTTCCACCAGATATTTTCCCATTCCACGGCCTTCAAATTGAGAGTGCACCAAAACGAAAGAAATGATCATTTTATTTTCTTCAGGAAAAATGGTGTAGGTTAACCTGCCTACTTCTTCGCTTTCTTTGTTCAATGTTATCACTCCACCGTTCCCCGATCTGTTGTTTTCAAAATTCATATTATATTTGTTTCGTTAAAGGTAATGGAATTCGCAGGGAAGGCTTTATAGAATTCAGTTTCTCTTTTTTAAATTTTAAAGAAAACGTAATATTGCAATAAAGGTTAAGAAAACTGAAATGACTTTTTGATGAAATTATTTTAGTTTTGAAATAATCAGTATCAAATGGACAAACCAATCTATCAAAAAATTACGGAAGAAACTTCATTATTTAATGACCTTAGGAACCGGGTAAAGAATCGCGTTGCTTCTATATCGGAAGACCGCGATGTTTCAATTCGTTGGAAAGCGGTTATTATGCCTTTATTTTATATCGGATTATATTTTGGAGCTCTTCTTAGTGTGCAAAATCCTTTATGGTACATTATGTTATTTGCTCTTATGGGAATTCTGCTCGTTCTCATTTACCTCAATCTTATTCATGAAGCCGCCCACAACAATATTTTCAAAAATAAGAGATTAAATGCCGTTGTACTTCGGTTTTTTGATTTTGTAGGCGCGAATTCCTACATCTGGAAAAAGCGTCACGTTGTGAGCCATCATGCGTATCCCAATGTGGACGGATGGGATACGGATATTGAGCAGAGCGGACTTTTAAAGATTTACCCTCATATACCACCAAGAGGCATCCAGAAAATACAACACAGGATTTTCTTTTTAATTTATCCGTTTTATCTGTTCAACTGGATGTTTATCCGCGATTTCCGCGATTTTTTTGATAAAAACCGAATCATTCTGAAAACTCAGGGTGCGATACCTTTAAATGAAAAAATAAAAATGATCATTTTCAAATTATTCTATTTTTTCTATCAGATTGCAGTTCCTGTTTTATTTTTTGAGGCTTCATTAAGATTAGCTTTAGGAGCTTGGTTTCTGCAAATCATGGTAGCAAGCATATTTGCGCTTTTTGTTTTACTGCCGTTGCATCCGCTTCCTGATAATGAATTTCCGCAGCTTGATGAAAATAAAAACCTTCCGTACAGCTGGATGCGGCATCAGTTTGAAGTGACCAATGATTTAAAAGAAAATAATTGGTTTGTAAGGCATATTCTGGGCAATTTCAATTATCATGTTGCGCATCATCTTTTCCCAAATTACAGTTATGCTTATTACGATGAAATTACTGAAGAAATTAAAGAATTTGCCCAAGAAAATAACCTTAACTATAAGCGATTCTCAATGTTTATGGCACTTGGTAAGCATTATCAGCTTTTAAAATCCAATGCCACTTCCATCAGCGAGGTGATGGAAGAAACGATGTAAGGATTAGATTTCCGGGTGTCTTTCAAAGGATTGATTGGGATCGAAAAGATAACGATAAGTAGCCAGTTTTCTTGTCACTTGTGCATCTAAATTTTTGGCTATTTTCATCATTTTCGGATTGAAATCACCAATCCACTGAAGTTCTGTTTCCTGAAATGTGGTGTGTTCCCTCAGATGTTGGGTGCCTTCCCAGATCATAAATCCTTCAATTCCTGTTCGTTGCCATTCAGGAACTACGCCAAATACGATGCCCACCATTTTGGAGTTTTCCCGGAACTTCTTGATCCACAAGAATTTTAATTTTTCTAATAAACCAAATCCTCCGTTCAGGTATTTGAACCATTGATTCAGATCCGGAATGTTGATCCACATTGCCACCGGTTTTTCATTTTCATAAACAAACCAAGCAATATGTTCATTGATCACGGGTTTCATAGAACGGAACATTCTCAATGTTTTTGCGACAGAGATTTGTTTCTCGCCTTCATGGCTTGCCCAGGCTTTATTGTAAACTTCCGTGAAATCTTTGGCGAATTTTTCCAGCCGGTCTTTGGTCAGAGGCCTGGCTTTAATAGCCGGATTTCTGGAATGCTTGGAGTGCATGATCGTAAACGCTCGGGAAACAGGTGCGTAAATTGAACGGCTGTAGCAAAGCTGCTGAAAATACTCCTTAAAACCATAGTTTTCAAATAGCTGCTGGTAATAGGGAGCATTATAGTTCATGGCATAGAGCGGCTCGTGAAATCCCTCGATCAGTACGCCCCAGAATTTATTGCGCTCGCCGAAATTAATAGAACCGTCCATGGCTTCCATTCCTCTTTCCTGAAGCCAGTTTTTGCAAAAATCAAAAATAAAATCAGCAGTTTTCTGATCGTTGATACAGTCGAAAAAACCGATTCCGCCGGTTGGTTGATTGTTTTTATAAGATGGATTAACAAAAACGGCGACTTTTCCTACCGTTTGTCCGGCATTATTTTCGAAAAGAAATCTCTCGCATTCTCCTCTTTCAAAAAGTTTGTTTTTTTTTCTGTCAAATACTGCTTCAATATCCTTGTTTAGAGGACGGATGTAGCTTTTATCATCTTTATAAAGCCGCGCAGGAAATTCGAGAAATTCTTTTTTTTGTAGGGAGCCGCTTACATGTACCGCTTTCAGCATAAAACTTATTTAGCATAACGAAAGTACTGTTTTTTTGGTTAAAATTAAAATATAAACACCATTTAAATTCCTTAATTTTGCTGAATACAATGCTTCTATGAAAGATATTTTTGATAATGACGATGACGTTTTTACCGGAAAAGAACATACTCCCATTCGTGCGGATGCCTTCCAACTGTCGCCGGAAGAGAAGATTCAGAAGATAGAAAAACTTTTCGGTGAAATCATGGAAACTTTAGGTCTGGATATGACCGATGATTCCCTGAAAGACAGCCCGAGACGCGTCGCAAAAATGTATGTGAACGAAATATTTGGTGGCCTTTTACCCGAAAATAAACCAGGAATTTCGACTTTTTCCAATAAATACAAATACCGCCAAATGCTGGTGGAAAAAGACATCACAGTCTATTCTTTCTGCGAGCATCATTTCCTCCCGATCATCGGAAGAGCGCATGTTGCCTATATTTCAAACGGCGAAGTCATTGGCCTTTCAAAGATCAATAGAATTGTCGATTATTACGCAAAACGGCCTCAGGTTCAAGAACGTATGACGATGCAAATCGTAGATGCCATGAAAGAAGCGCTCGGAACAACGGATGTTGCGTGTATTATTGATGCGAAACATCTTTGTGTAAATTGCCGAGGAATTAAGGATACTGCAAGTTCCACTATTACCGCAGAACTAAGCGGAATATTCAGAACTAATCCTATTACAAGACAGGAATTCCTGCATTATGTGGGAAGCCATGCGAAATTGGATTATTAAGTAAATAAGAAGATCATGAACGTAAAAATCTATAATTCGCTTTCCGGCGAGAAGGAAGTTTTTAAACCAATAGTAGAAGGAAATGTGGGAATGTATGTCTGTGGACCTACGGTGTACAGCAACGTGCATTTAGGGAATGTTCGGACTTTTATGTCCTTCGATTTTATTTACCGATCCTTACTTTTTTTCGGATATAAAGTCCGTTACGTGCGGAATATCACGGATGCCGGACATTTGACAGATGACGGCGATGTGAATAACGACCGGTTTGTGAAACAGTCACGACTGGAAAAACTGGAGCCGATGGAAATTGTGCAGAAATACACAGTAGACTTTCATAAAGTACTGGAGCGTTTCAATTTGCTTCCGCCTACCATCGAACCAACAGCTACAGGGCATATTCTGGAGCAGATTGAAATTGCGCAGAAACTTATTGAAGACGGTTTTGCTTATGAGAAAAATGGCTCTGTTTATTTTGATGTAATGGAATATAACCGGCGGGGCTTGAATTACGGAGAACTTTCCCGAAGAAATATAGATGAACTTTTTTCCAATACCCGTGATCTCGACGGTCAGGATGAGAAAAAAAATCCGCAGGATTTCGCGTTGTGGAAAGCAGCTTCACCCGCACATATCATGCGGTGGAATTCACCTTGGGGAATAGGTTTTCCCGGTTGGCATCTGGAATGTACTGCGATGTCAACTAAATATTTGGGAGAAAATTTTGATATTCACGGGGGTGGATTGGATCTTAAATTTCCCCATCACGAATGTGAAGTCGCACAGGGAAAAGCATGCAATGGAACAGCTCCCGTTAATTATTGGATGCATGCCAACATGCTGACTATGAACGGTCAACGGATGAGCAAATCTACGGGAAATTATATTTTACCTATGGAATTGATTTCTGGTGAGAATGATTTTTTTGAAAAGCCATTTCATCCTTCCGTAGTTCGGTTCTGCTTTATGCAGGCGCATTACCGTAGCGTTCTCGATATTTCGAATGATGCGATGTTAGCAGCAGAAAAAGGATTTCACAGGCTCATGGAAGCAGTCAAACTTCTCGACAACATTCAGGTTTCGGAAACCGGATCTGCAGGATTTGATCTTAAAGAATGGGAGCAAAAATGTAAAGAAGCATTAGCGGACGATTTCAATGCGCCGATTTTGATTTCTTATCTTTTTGAAGCCGTGAAATTTATTCATCTTTTAAAAGAAGGGAAGGAAAGCATTACGGAAGAAAATCTTCATGAACTAAGAAACTTGATGTATGCTTTTGTGTATGATGTTTTGGGATTGCAGAATATGGAAGAAAACAGCAATGCGAAACTGGATCAGGCTTTGCAGGTGCTCATCGATATCCGGACGCAAGCCAAGAAGGCGAAAAATTTTGAACTTTCAGACCAGATCCGGGATCAGCTTCTGGAACAAGGCATTCAGTTGAAAGACGGCAGAGACGGAACTACTTACGAATTAAAATAAAATCTAAAACCGGAATTTGTTCCGGTTTTTTATTTGCTCATAAATTCAGCTTAATTCAAATGGTAATGAGAAGTTTAAGATTTTAAATTTGTTTATATTCAAATGAATTCCGTAATTTAGTCCGATATTAATAAAACATCACCAAATTATACTATTATGAAAAAGTCTCTATTACCTTTATTGTTGTTATGCGCCGGAATGTCCGTGCACGCTCAGCATGATATTTTTGCCCTTACCGGAACGCATGGAAACCAGATTAATTTCAATGATTTCCGGTCGATGGATGCGAAAACTCTTCAGACGGGAGAGGTTTTTCTGAATGCTGAAACCGCAGCTTCCGAAGTTTTTTCCCAAACCTTAAATGGTAAATTCTCAGAAAACAAAAATTCGGTTCATCGTGCGCAGTCGCCTATGATTGCAGCTTTGGCGTATGATTCTTCAGGAAAAGACCTCGTGTACTTCCCAATGTTTTCTTCCAATATGTATGTTTTGAATACCCGTTCAAAGAAAATTACTTTGGTAGAAAATACACTGTTGAAATCTTCTGCATGTGATATCGGTTCTCACATTACACGAATGACACTGGGAGCAGACGGAAACATTTATGCGATGACGAATTCCGGATCGCATTTATATAAGATTTCAAAAGTTAACGGTAGATATACGATCTCAGATTTGGGACCTGTAAAAGATATTTCGGCGAAAGCAGAGGTCTCTCTTCATCAGATAAACAGCGGATACGGTGGAGATATGATTGCCGATGCCAATGGTGACCTCCTTATTTTTGCGGCTTCAGGAAATATTTTCAGAGCAAAATTAAATACGATGACTGCAGAATTTGTTGGTAAAATCAAAGGATTACCTGAAGGATATTCTGTAAATGGAGCTGCCGTAAATGCCGAAGGAAACGTGATGTTAGGAAGTGCAAAAGGTGGATCGTATGAAGTCAATATGCGGAATCTGGAGGCAAAAACGCTTGTAGAATCTGTAAAAATTCCGGTGTATGATCTGGCAAGTCAGTACTTGTTGAATGAGCAGAAAGAAGTTTTGGAAACGCAATATACAGGAATTGATATTTATCCTACCAAAGCAACTGAAGGTTATGTTAATATAAAGATAACAGATCCTAAATTGGAGGGAAATCTGATTTTTGAACTTTTCGATGCGAGGGGACAAAGATCAGCAATCAAAACACTGACTGCAGTGCAAAGAAATCCTGAACAACGCATGGAACTGGGAACCTTACTGCCCGGAATGTATGTTTCTGTGGTAAAAGACACCAACGGCAAACAACTTTTCAGCAAAAAAATTCTTGTAGAATAAACCATTTTTTAATATAATATTATAGCCTCCCACTTTGGGAGGTTTTTTTGATGATACAAATGAAATGTGTTTTAACTTCCATTCTTAATTTTCATCCAAAAGGTAGCAATCACGGATATATACGGGTTTGTTTTAGGGAAACCTTCACTTGATAAAATTTAAATGAAATGAAAAAATTACTTTTAGGGCTTGCCGTTTCTTTTTCGATGCTGGTTTTTGCCCAATACGGATCCCACAATAGCTGGGGCAATCATTATCCTGATTACGGACATTACGAGAACAATAATTTCTATTTTCCGGAAGAATATTATTACGAATATCCTAATGATTATTTCGCAGATGATTTCTACAATGGATATTATACCGATTATCGCAGAAGCATTACCATGGTCAACTGGAATAGCTTTTTCAGAAAGCACCGGTTAACAAGATGGCAAATTGAAATGATTATGGATTTGAACAATCAATTCTCTTCCTTCGCCATGTGGAACAGTTATTACCGGATGAATCCTCACCGTTGGTATTACGACAGATTTTATGCACTGGAAAGAATTCTTGGGCCACAAATATTCATCGTGTATCAAAATGTATATTATGGAGGACATGCACCGGTGGTTTATTATACCAATCATTGGAACAATTATTATAGATCGAGACATGTGGTAAGGCCAAGATACCGGAATATTAACATTAATATTTACAAAGTCAACAGGAATACCTACCATCAAACCACCGGAAATAATTACGGATGGAACCAGCCCAGAACTAATACAGCAAATAATGGCCGTACCATCAACACTGAAAGTGGGGTGAGAACCAATCAGTACAACAGTGGAAACAGAGTGATCAATAATACCGGAACGCAAAACAACAGCGGAACGAGAGTGCAAAACAATACTCCTGTCAGATCTGTTAATACTTCTGCTCCATCCCAGCACTCCGGAAATTCGGGTGTAAGGAATTCAGCTCCCCGAAGTACTAGTGTTCGTGCGAATAACAGCGCACCGGCAACCATTAGAAATAACAATAGCGGAACGAGAAATTCCAGCCAACGATCCGCGACAAGAGCGCAAAGTACACCGCAAACTTCTCAGAGAAATTCATCCGGAATGCGTTCCGGCGGCAGCGGTCGTTAAAAGCAAAGTGGCTTCCTGATTGGAAGCCACTTTTTTTATTTTTTCCAATGAAACTTTTTTCAGGATTTCTTTTTCGCTTTAATCATCGTTTCCAGCATATCCCACATTTCCTGAGGAATCGCTTCCAGCATATTAAATTCGCCTGCTCCCTGAAGCCATTCGCCGCCGTCGAGGGTAACCACTTCTCCGTTCATGTAAGCAGAATAATCGGAAACCAGATATGCCGCAAGATTGGCTAGTTCCTGATGTTCGCCCACCCTTCGCAACGGAACTTTCTTCCGCATATCGAATTTCTCAGCCAGATCTCCCGGAAGTAATCTTTCCCAGGCTCCCTCAGTCGGAAACGGGCCCGGCGCAATAGCGTTGAAACGGATATTATATTTCGCCCATTCTACAGCCAGGCTTCGGGTCATCGCCAGAACGCCTGCTTTGGCACAGGCTGAAGGGACAACGTAAGCTGAACCTGTCCAGGAATAGGTGGTCACAATATTCAGTACCGTTCCCGGATGTTTTTGATCAATCCAGTATTTTCCGATGGAAAGGGTGCAGTTTTTCGTTCCTTTCAGAACGATGTCGAGAATGGAATCGAAAGCAGAATGGGTAAGGCGTTCCGTAGGAGAAATGAAATTTCCTGCGGCATTGTTCACCAGAATATCGATAACACCAAAATTTTGTACAACCGTGTTTTTCATGGCTTCCACTTCTTCCCAGTTGCGGACATCGCATGCAACAGGCAACACTGTTCCGCAGGTTTCCTGCTCTAATTCTGTTGCAGTTTGTTTTAATTTGTCCAGATTTCTGGAAGTAATCGCCACTTTGGCGCCGAGTTGTAAAAAATAGCGGGTCATGGCTTTTCCCAGTCCGCTTCCACCGCCGGTTACGATGATGATTTTATCCTTCAGTGCGTCATCGCGCAGCATTCCTTCTGTATATTTCATAGCAATTTTGGTTAGAAAGTAAAGGTAAGGAATTTTAGAAATGCCGATTTAAAAAATGATCATGCGGTGCATAGAACAGTCAAGAAAAACACTTTTTTCTACATATGTGATGTCTTTGAACAAATCAAAAACTAATTGTCGAGTCTGGGTAGTTCTTTTCTTTTTTCAAAAACAGTAACTGAATTTTTATCTTTGAATATTATTTTATCTCCTTCCATTTTTCCTTCTGAGATTCTTCTGTACCATTTTTTGTAACCCGGGTATTTTCCAAACTGCTCCAACTGAATAATATTTCCATTAATTCTATACTTTCCACCATAATATACGGAGTTTTTTCCTCTATGTTGATCAAATTTTCCAAAATATAATAAAGATTCATTTTTGAAAAAACCATCATTATGGAAAATAATTATTCTTGGATTTTTTTTAATTTCTTCTCTATCAAGATTATCTGGGAAAACTTGTATGTAATAAGCAGTGGTATCTATCTTTTTTAAATCTTCTAATGTTGGAATTTCAGTAAAAGAGTATTTTGCTTTGTCATTCAATATCGGTTCTCCATATCTATCTCTTTCTATTTTGTATAGTTTTTGTCCGCATCCACATATACTTAAAAGTAATGGAAAGATTAAAATTATTTTTTTTACCATGACGTAAATATATTAGAGGTTCTGTATTGAAAATATGGCTTTGTAGAGAAATCTATAACTTCAAAAGCTCTTTGTCCTGCAAAATTACTGTTGTGTATCCATCGGTTTTGGATAGTGTGTCGCACATGACGGTCAGAATCTATACCAATTCTATAATTTTTGTAACTAAAGTAGGCTGCCCCTAATCTATATCTTTCAGATTGATTACCTTTTTCATAGACTAATCCATTTTTATAATAAATACCATTCTTATATACAGGATTACCAATTTCGCCTTTTCTACCGTCCCATTCACCATTATTTTCCCAGTTATCATAGCTATCGTGATCTCTAAGTCCTGTAAATAAACTTATACCAACAGAAAAGTCTCCAATGCTTATAGATGCAGCAGCTGTTCAATAACTATCACCACCGTCACCTACGCTTCCAGAAAATGGTTTTCCATCATTTTCATAAGTAAGAGAAAAATCTCCGCTGCCTAATCCTATGATCCCGGTCTGTTGGTTATGCAAGCCGCTCCATTTATTGGTTCCCAGGCTCATGCTAAAAAAAGCTTTACTGCTATAACTCAACATCGCAGATTTCCTGTATTCCCAGCCAGCCTGTCCACTTCCTGCGTGCGCTTTTAATTGAGTGGTATAAGTTTAATTCTTTCATTACAAGAATTTTCAAATCTAAAAACTAAAATATCATTGTTTTTATCAGAGAGAATTTTTTTCACCCAACCTCCTCCTTGGGGGTGTTTGAAATATTCTCGTAAAACAATATACTTATTATCTTTATCTAAATAATATTTCCCTTTTCTATATTTTGATGGAACTTGAACAATACTATTATCGTAGTTCGTTTTAGAAAAATAAATAATCTCACCGTTTTTTTTGAATTGTAAAAAACTATTAGTCTCTTTATCAATAGGTGAAATACTATAAATTTTTGTTGTATCAATAGTCGAAAATATATCATTAATTTTCAAATCTTCACATATAATTTTTTTTTGCGAATTGCATTCTGCACAAATAAAAACAGTTATGCATATTTGTATAAATCTTAGTATTACCATGATGTAAATATATTTTTTGCTTGATATTGAAAATAAGGTTTCCAATTCTAAGACTGATTTTTAAATCCCCGATCTTTTATTAAACCATGTATAAATTTATTTTGAATAGCATGTCTGATATGCTCTGAATTAGTTCCTATTCTAAAGTTATTATATCCAAAATAAGCAGCACCAAATCTATAGGATGTACCAATTTCATTGGTAAAACCATATTTGAATTTTCTATTATAATCATCGGTTTCATTCACAATTGGGTTAACAAGTTTACCTTTTGAATTTAAAACCATTGATTCTGCCTCTATACTTTGATTATCTAAACCTCTATATCCAGTAAAAAGATTTATTCCCATGGAAAAGTTACCTATACTTAGATTAAAAGCAGCAGAGCGATAACTGTCAACTCTATCACCTAACCCGAAACTTTTGATACCAAAACCACCATCATTTTCATAATTTAACTTAAGATCCCCGGAATTAAAACCTATTAATCCTGTTTTTTGATTTAGCTCAGCCATTCCACCTGAGCCACTCCACCAATTAGAACCGAATGAGACACCAAATTTTCCATTATCATAACTCAACATCGCAGATTTCCTGTATTCCCAACCTGCCTGTCCACTTCCTGCGTGTGCGCCATAATTCATGATTCCCATTCCTGCAGACATTGCAAAATCTCCCGCATGGAAAGTAGCGCTTACATTGGCACCAAATCCCCAGCCTTTTCCTATGGCAATACTCGGTGAAATACTAAAATTAAAACTCCCTATATTAAAATCAAAAGGAGGCAGAACACTCGATATAACTCCACTTGCGTAGTGGCTTCCAAAAGTATATCCACTGTACAATTAAATAGGCACGCAGATTAAAAATATACATTCACAGTCTCGGGATCAATTTTCTTTTTCAATATTATCTCTGATATTATTTCTTCTGTGTTTGCAATTTTTCTATATGACTTATTACGAATGTGACGTTTATATAGATAATTATCAAAGATGAAATGTTGCTTTCGGCCGGACTTATAATGTATAATCATTTCAGAAAGACAGCCTTTGTTTTCACAGGATTTCACAAATCTTAAAGAATTATCCAATTTATATAGCTGTTCGTCAATAATGGCTTTTTTGATTATATCAATTTCAGTTTTAGTCAGCATTAAACTGTGTTTAAAAGGTTGTTTATATCTTTCATTAAGAATATAATAATTATTTGTAATATTAAAAATATCATTATTGCTAATAGAAATTACTTCATGTATATCATTTTGATTAATTTCGGGACTCTGCTGTTTGCAATTCAATAAGATAAAAAAACATATACGCTGAATATCTCATTTCTCTTACTTTTTAAAATTAACGATATTTTTAATGGCATAGGTCCAGTTGAATGGGCCCGGAAAGCTCGCCCCATAATTGTAATACTGATTCAAAAAGCTGCTGCTCTTCTTTAATGCGAAGATACTTTCTCCGCCTTAATGCTTGTACTTACTATCCACTCATCACTTCCTCGATATAATAAATAAATAACAAGTTCCATATCTGAACCCCACATCTTCTCTACCGCTATTAGAGACTTTTTGCCATCAAGAGATAGTAAAGGTTTAGAAATTTTTGTAATACAAATAGATTTTTCATTTGTAATTTTGTATGGTATTAAAGTCGTATCTATTTTATATTTGGTTTCACTTCTAATATTAAACCCTTGTTCTTTAAATTCACTTTCATTAAAATATAATAAAGCATTTTTAAAATAGTAGGGCTCGGCAGATAAAATTTTCTAACCGTATGTTCGTATCATCTAAAAAATCGTTAATAATTTTATAATCGTCATTCTTAAAGAAGCAAGAGATTAAAAATAATAAGCTAAATATTGTTAATCTAATTTTCATTTTATCTGAAATTTATATTAATTTTAAAAGCTGTATTACTTAATAATCTCCATATTCTTTCATTTGCTAGCTGATAATTTCCCGAACTAAATACGCTAGACGGAATAGAATATCTTATTCCATTCCAACCATTTATTTCTAAAAATTTAGTCCCATATTCTTGTATATGATAATGCCCGATATTATCAAGCAACTCAGAATATTTCTCAGCAGCCGCACTTTTTAATTTTAATGATTCTCCAGCTATCTTACTTAATCCTGCATTGTAAATTCTTACGTGACCTAATTCGTGTTGCATTACGAAAGCTAATTGTTCACGACTTGAAAAAGCATTGTGGGATAAATACATCTTATGTACAATCTGCTTACCTTTAAAGAAACCGAGATCTACAGTAGATGATTCAGTTACACCTAAAGCACTTTTCCCATTACTGGTAAGTATACTCTCATCTGCTTGCATTTTTCCCCCAGTCATCGTAATGACGCTGCTCCAGAATGTTTTTATTCTCATCGGTAATTGCGAGGATACTGCCCAGATAATCTTTATGGAAAAAATTATATCCTTCATTGCCTTCAAAATCTTTCACGTAGATAATATCACTTTCGTAGGGTGATCCACCGATGTGAATTAAATGTTTGGTCTGCTATATTGGCTTTAATGAACGTCTTCGCTTGTTTCAAAGTTAGGTTTTTTTGTGCAATTAAATAGGTGCGCAGATTAAAAATACATATTTACGGGCTCGGGATCAATTTTTTTACTTCTGAAAATTTTCCCGATTGTGTCTTCAAGGCTAATAATTTTCATATACGACCTGTTGTTAAAATTATTTTTATAATTTGAATTATCAAAGATAAAATGTTGTTTTCTGCCGGATTTATAATGTATTAGGATTTCAGATAGGCATCCTTTGTTTGCACAAGATTTCACAAATTTAAGAGAATCATTTAATTTATATAATTTTTCTTCAATGACCACCTTTTTGATTATATTTATCTCCTCTGTAGTCATCTTCGAGCTGTATCTACCAGGTTCTTTAAATCTTTGATCAAGAATATAAAAATTTTCCATAATATCATAGGTGAGATTATCACTGATGTAAAGTATTTTTATAATATCATTAGTACTTGTTTTATCTTTTTCGTCATCACAATTGATCATCAAAAACAGAAGTATGGTCAAAATATATCTCATTTCTCTTACTTTTTAAAATTAACGATATTTTTAATAGCGTATGTCCAATTAAATGAGCCGGGAAAGCTCGCACCATAATTGTAATACTGATTCAAAAAGCCACTGAAATTCTGTCCTCGAGTTTTCAGTAAGTTAATGGTATAATGATACGCAGAAGATTCAGTATAATTGGAGAAATTTTTTCCATACTGGGCTGCTAATCCTAAGTATCTGTGATATGCATGAATATATTCATGCCCAAATACAGCTTGCTTTATAATATCACTTTTAATTCCCAAATTAGGTGCTATTAAAACTGTTGATTTTTGTCCCTGAGTTAAAAATTCCCACCAGTTCTTATTTCTTCCGGTAGTTAAACCTAAAACATAACCTCCTTCTTTAGGGTTGTTTGTGATAATACTCTTCCAGGGATCTGAAATACTATACCCTTCGGGAAGATTTTGGTTTGTTGCGAGTTTATATTCAGTATTAATGTTATCTACGGAAGCTTGATAGTCTCCTGTAGTCCTTGTGAAATCATTTTGAACTTGTTGATCTGTAGTATAGTGATCATTATAGCTATTTTCGGACATATCATATCCCATATTTTCTAATTCGGAAGATGTGATTGTATCGGGAGTTTTCGATTTATAATACGCTACAGTTTTTGATACTACCCAGCTTATCCCCGCCACGGCACCCCCAATTACAGCACCTTTTAATAGACCTTCTAAAAAAGCATCTCCATTGATAAGTGATGTAACGCCACCACCTCCTGCGCCGGCTAATGCTCCGTTGCCTACGGTGGCCCAAAATCCGCTGGCACTGAAGACCTGGCCTAAAGCACCTGAAACTGCACCCGTGATTGCACCCATAAAAATAGATTTAGCAAAACCGCCCCATGACCAGTTCCCTGTAATAACCGCCTGTACCAAATACATTCCGGCACCAATGGCTGCTCCGATCAAAGCCGCAGTACCTATAGCGACAGCATTTGCCGCTATCCACGCAAACACAGGAATCAAAAAAGCGAACTCCCCGCTCGGGTCATTGTACATTAGCGGATTGTTCATTACATACCCGTACTTATTGTAGTTTTGGGTGTTGTAGGGATCCTGGATGTTCTCATCTGCATTCAGGAACCTTTTCAGCAACGGGTCGTAGAGCCGTCCGTTCATGTGGATCAGTTCCACACCGTGAAGATGCTCGTGAGAGGTATAGCCTCTGTCCACAATAAGGCCGCCTTCGTTGATGGTTTTTTCCCTCAGATACTCTTCCAAACCACTCCCTGAGATGAAGATGTTTCCGTCTGCTTTTAAATGGGTTAATTTCCCCCACGCATCGTAATGACGCTGTTCCAGAATGTTTTTATTTTCATCGGTAATCGCGAGGATACTGCCCAGATAATCTTTATGGAGAAAATTATATCCTTCATTACCTTCAAAATCTTTCACGTAGATAATATCACTTTCGTAGGGTGATCCACCGATATAAATCACCAGTTTTTCCGTGTCCTGCTGATTATTCCTGATGATTTCAAAATCTCCGGCTTCACTGTAGTATTTGCTGAATAGTGCATCATTGGCTCCTTCAAAAGCTTCACCGTAATGCATGATCTGCCGGGAATGGGCGAGGCCATAACCAAATTCATAATCAAAGTGAGTCCCGTCAATGCGAATCGGATCATTATTTTCATTATAGGAGATCATTTGCAAGAGCTTGCTGTCTCCGTTCATCTGGTAATGCCCTGTGCCATTAGAATTCAGTTCCATGCTGGTAGCCTGATAGATACTGTTCCCGTTGAAGTGAATATCTCCTACCTGCTCATTGTGAACGATTCTTCCCCGTACATCATATTCATTATAGGTGAGCTGGCCGGTAATTGGATTGGTCCAGTTGGTCAGCCGGTTATTGTCATCATAAACGAAGGTTTCCTGTATATTGAATACAGCGTTGTAAGTTCTGCTGTTCAGCTCATTTTTGATGGCATTGAAACTGTAATCAATTTGTACAAAGCTATTGGACGGATGCCCGACTAATGTAGGAATAAACCACCTGTCTGTATTGGTCAGGAATCCGTAGGCATCGTAGGTATTGTTAGTTCGGGCTTTTCCCAGGCTGCCCTCTAACATTTGCCCTTTAGCGTTGGTTGAATTTAAACTCCATAGAACAGGTTTTGATACTCCGTTTTTATTAATAATTTGATATAAAGATCCGTCCCATGTTTTATATCTGTTTTCGATAGAGGCTTCAGTAGTATTGCCGTTGGATATAATACCTTTGGAATAGCTCACCAATCTTCCTAGATGATCATAATTTCTCTCTTTAGTATAGAATTCCTTATCTGCAAATATTTCGTTGTTATCAATTAATCTACCATATTGATCATAATTAAAGTTCTGGTTAAAATGCAAACCGTTGGATTCTCCAAACTTTTTAATAGGTTGCCCATAGACGTTGTATTCCAGAAGAATATTTTTATCAGTACTTCCGTCATTGGCATATTCAGTGATCTGGCTTAGTAAACCCTGATCGGTATATTCATAATTCTTCTCACCTTTCGGGCTAATAATCCTTTTTGTTTTTCCCAACCCGTCATAATAATATTGATAGGTGCCGTTGGAAGGATCATGGAATTGTTTTTTTCTACCCCAGTTATCATATTCTGTCGTGACTGTATTTCCATCATATTGTGCACTGATGTTCTGGCCGGAAGCATTGTAACTGAAAGTAACACTGCCTCCTTTGTCAGTAGAGGTAAGCACATTTCCTAAGGCGTCGGTAGTTTTGGTGAACGTTCTTCCATAGCCATTCATTTCTTTGGTGACAGTTGTGTTCCCGGTAATGGTGGTTTCGATGGTTTTCCCATAATTGAAAGCCATAGCAGTCACTTGGGGTGGGAAAACATAATCATTGTAGGTGATCCTGTTCCATGTAGAGGAGTTAGTGCTGGAAATATCTGGGGTTATGCTGGTAGTTTCATATGGTTCACTTTCAGCAATTTTTCTTCCCACCGGATCATAAGCGGTTTCCTTTACGATATATTTGCTGCTGTTGAATGATTTGGTTACCTTTTTGAAATTCTGACCTAACGTATTGGTAAAAAGAACAACGGTATTCCCGTCAGGAAAATTTTCAGTGACCCTGATGCCGGTGTTATTGTAAGAGTTGTATTTCTGGTATTGGTAAGTGGTAGTTCCGCTGAGATTATGGTTGCTCGAAATGAGCTTTCCCCAATGGTCGTAAACATTGGTCACAGTATTTCCAAAAGGATCTGTCTGAGATAATACTTGTCCTTTGTTGTTGTGGGTAAAGGTGGTTTCCAACCCCAGATGATCTGTGGTTTTTATAACAAATCTTCCGGTCGGTTCATATTGTGTATGGGCTGTCTGCGTTTGTGTATCTTCACTGTTGCTGATGGTTTTCTGAATAATATTCCCAAAGATGTCATGGCTGTAGGTTTCCAGAAGAAATGCTCCCTGATCTTTATCCCATGTTTTTAAAGTCTTCAGTAAGTGGTTATCATAAGTATATTCTTCTTTAGTTGACTGTGTATCACCGTATGCCTGTACAGCATCTGTCTTGGAAACAGGCCGTCCGATAAAATAGGAGGCACCGGAACCTGACGGGTTGTGAGTATATTGAAAAGAAGTGGATTTGATTCCATAACCACTATTGATGTTTTGTACAGACTGAAGCGGCAGATAATAATCTCCGTACGTAATGGAGCCGGTGGTAATAGTATTGGTTAAAAAATCTTTTGTAAGGCTGGACTCTGGCAGAATTGCCGTTACAATCTTGGGCTTTTGAGCGTTTGTGTAGGAAGTAACCACCTGGCCATCCAACAATGTTTCTGTTTTGTATTGAGTGGACCTGAAAGACAGCAGTTGGTTGTTATTTTGGGAAATATCGGCTGGGAAAACCTGTTGATCATTAGTGGTTCTGATGCTCCATTCTTTTATCGGCAATCCGTCATTCTGCGGATCTATTTCAACTCCATTCCATATTTTAGTGTTTTCATAGCCTGAACTGTACCATGATGACCGCGCAGTCTGATGGAATCCCATCATGCCTTTACCCCGCAGATGTCCTGTCATTCCCCGATATAAAAAATCTTGCTTTCGTAAGCCCTGTTGCAGTTGCGAAACCGCAAAACTTTGGTCAGCTCTCAGCAAAGAAAAATTAGGATAATATTCTTTTTTGATTTTTTTATAGAAATCAGGATGGATTGCCGGATTTAATTCCTTGTAATGGATGTTGGTGGTAACTCCTGCTTGATATATAGAAGCTATTTGTGATAATTCAGAAAGAGAACTAGGTGATTTTAGCCTGTGTACCCGATGCTTATAGTAAAGGAAAATATCATAATATAAATTATTGGCTTTTATAGAATGGGTGAGAGGAGAAAATAAGACATAATCATTCGCCCAAACATCATGATAAGGGCCACTGCCATTATTAATTGTTGTTAAAAAATCAATATTTCCTGTACTTGAAGAGCCATCATTTAATAATATTTTTATTTTATAGCCATAGGTTCTATAATTTGTAGCTCCATTTGGATCTCCGTTTTCATTCGGTTGCCCAAACATATTATAGGAATAAATATGAATTATATCAGATTTGCCGTCTTTGTTAATGTCTGAGATAGAATAAAAGTGATAGAGAAGATTCTCATAAGCATTTTGGTGAGTTCGAAATTTAAGGAAATTAGGCTTAAGAAATTGAGTAAAACTACTTCCTGTTCCTATATAAAACCGCCAATGATCAGCATTTTGATTATTTGTTATTGGGATGGTGAAATCTAATTTTCCATCACCGTTAAAATCTCCAAAAAGTACGGGAAAATCTGAATTTTTGTTTTCTACTAAGCTTCCTGAAAATTTAATTAATTTTTGATAAGCATTACCCGATTTAACAAATTTATAAACGGTATAGCCCGAATTGCTGACGGCAATGGATTCCACTTTGCCATCTCCGTCCACATCCAGAAATTTCTCATTGGTTATATTATCGTAACTGTCATACAGTGATGCCAATGGCAATGCAGGATCTTTCAAATCCACAACAAAACTGAAGTTCATATCGTAACACTGTGGTAAGGGAGTTAACTCTCCGGGATTTCCTTTAGCACTGTTGGCCTCTCTATCAAGCCCTGGTGGGAGCGTGCCAGGATTTGGATCAAGACATGGTTTTGTCGGATCCGGACATGGGTTATTGGGATCTATCGGATCCGGGCAGTTGACTTTTATTTTAGTTATGATATTGGATATTCCATCCCCGTCAATATCGGCTTCCTGAATTTTAGTGGTTACACTGCAGTGGTTGCATGCTGAATTATCGTACACCTGCTTTTCAAAAACTTTCACAAAGTTGTTGTTTCTGAAAATGTATCCTATGATTTTTCCATTCTCATACTGTACAATGCCATTTCCATTGTGTACCTGCCCTTCTTCATCCAGCAAAGTGGAAACGATCTGTGCTTGTGCGGAAAACGTTGTATTGGTTGCAACTGTTGTGAAATCATTGTTAAAAGCTCCCAATTTAACCGATCCATTAGACATGATAAAGTCAAGATAAGAATCCCCGTTAAAATCTCCGGTAAATTTTACTCCATCGAAATTATCATTGTTATCATCAAAAATAAGACTGGAAGTGACTGGCGCAGGATACTCAAATAGAACAGGATTAGCGGCCTCATTATTCGCACTGAATTCGGTAATTTTGTTGACAAACTGATAGTTGGTTCCGTTTTTAAAATAATCAACAATATATTTTTTAAACTGGTTGCCGGCACTTTTTACTGTAATTTCTTTTAATAATTTATTCTGAAAAAACCGTACTCCCTGAACGTAAGATTCTTCCTTTAGATCCCGGTCTATATAGATGAATGAGACTTCATTTATATGAGGCTTATTTGCTGTTTCATTACCACCCCACTTTACGGAAGAAATTCTCGAAGTACCGCCCTGCATTTGGCCAGTGGTATATTCATAATGATACAGTATTGAATTTCCATGGTTATCTGTCCATTTTACAATGTTGTATTCGATAGCCGTTCGTCCTTTATAAGTATTCAGCTCCGGATCGTCCGATTGGGTGTCACCATACCAGGCCTGAGAACCATCTTCAAAATTCACATGAAAAAACATAGGCCCTTGGGTGGAGGATTGGGCGATACCATAGGACTTAATTTTAATATTTGAATATTTTTCAGTAGTATATTCAGCACCGTCTTGGCCATAAGTGCCGGATTTCAGAATTAATCTCTGCCCGTTGAAACTGAAATAATCGGTGGGGTTTAATTTTATTCCCTGTATCTCACCGTCTTTTTCTATATTTCTGCCACTTCTTGTAATTGAGGTGATCCCAGAAATATTCCAGCCATAACCCGCAATACCATTCCCTGTACCACTAGTATACACTAAATTCAGTTGAGGAGCCACGCTTTTTATTCCAGGTGGAAGTGCTATTGGTAGCGTGTACTGGAGCTGTCCGCCACCGTTGACATCAATCTTACCCTGAGTATCGTGAAAATTGGTAGTATAATTGCCCTGCGACCATCCCAAAAAGTAAATAGTCAGGAAAAAAAATGACAGAAATGTTTTCATGATATTAGTATTTGGTTACAGTTACCGAATGAGTGCTTTTGTCGCTCAGATAAAATTTAAGATAATATACTCCATACGGAAGATGGGTCATCCCAAAAATATATGAATTCGTCTTCAGATTGGCAACATTAACCGATTCAATGATTCTGAAAGCATTGTAAGGAAGTAGCTCAATTTTTATAATATAATCTTTAATGCTCTGATCCCAGAAAACATTAAGATCTGTACGAACCGGGACTGGAGCCACCTTTATTTTATTAGCTATAGTAATAGCTAAAGAAGAGGGGGCTTCAGGTGGAGTTTTATCAGGTTGGGTTTTAGGTGCGTTTTTATTGGCATCCAAACCCCGGTAAATCTGGTTTCCTGCCTCATCATATTTTAAAACAACCTGAGATTTCACCAGAATGTTTGCTAATAGGAATAGCAAACTTAATAAGTAATAATTTTTCATGGTATATGCTTTTTTAATTTTCTATTACTATTAGATTTATAGCATGGAATATTCTCTTATGTTAGAAATATCATTCAATCTATGACACGAAATTATAAAATTTTATGATATAATTCATATACTTATAAAAAAAATCAATCTTTTTTTTATGGTAGGGATGTGGGAGTATAGTTACACCAATTCCTGCAGCACAAACCAGCGTTCTTCCATGGTTTCCAGTCGGTTTGAAATGTCTTTGAGTTTTTCTGAAATGTCCGCTATTTTTTCATAATCGGTTTCGTTGTTCAGGGCTTCCATCATTTGAGAACGCTCTTTTTCCAGCTGTGGCATTTCCTTTTCCAGGGTTTCCAGTTCGCGCTGTTCCTTGAAGGAAAGTTTCTTTTTCGTAACGGGAACCGGCTCCTGTTTTTTCTCTTCCGTTTTTTCTTTTTTCTCCTGCTGTGCTGATTCCTGACTTTCCTGAGATTTCATTTCGCGGTATTCGGAAAAATTGCCGGTAAAATTTCTGATCTTTCCATCGCCTTCAAAAGCCAGCACATGATCCACAATTCTGTCCATGAAATACCGGTCGTGTGAAACAATAATCAAACAACCCTGAAAATTCTGAAGGAAATTTTCCAGGACGGTCAATGTTGGCAAATCCAGGTCGTTGGTCGGTTCGTCAAAAATCAAGAAATTAGGGTTCTGATACAGCACATACATCAGGTGCAGTCTTCTTTTTTCCCCACCGGAAAGTTTGGAAATGGGCGAATACTGCGTTTGGTCGTCAAACAGAAAAAGCCTCAGAAACTGAGATGCGGAAATGGTTCTGCCATTGGCCAAAGGAAAATTTTCTGAAATATTCCGGATAAAATCAATCACTCTTTCATCCTCATTATAGGTGAGGCCTTTCTGGGAAAAATATCCGAATTTGATGGTTTCGCCCGTTTCGATATTTCCGGAATCCATCGGTTCCAAGCCTTGAATAATGTTCAGTAAAGTAGATTTTCCGGTTCCGTTATTGCCCACAATCCCGATTTTTTCCCCTCTCTGAAAAGAATAGGAGAAGTTGTTCAGCAATATTTTTTCACCGAAACTTTTGTTGATATTTTTCAGTTCCAGGATTTTTTTGCCCAAGCGTTTCATTTCAAAATCCAGTTCCAGACCGGCTTTTCGGGTATCGGTTTTAGCAGTTTTTTCAGTTTCGTAAAAGGCATCAATCCTCGATTTCGATTTCGTGGTTCGGGCTTTCGGCTGTCTGCGCATCCATTCCAGTTCCTTTCGGTAAAGATTATTCGCCTTGTCGATGGTGGCATTCAGGTTTTCTTCCCGAATCATTTTGTTTTCGAGATACGTGGCATAACTTCCCTGATGGACATGAAGATTTCTGTCTTCCAATTCCCAGATAATATCGCAAACCGCATCCAGAAAATAACGGTCGTGAGTCACCAGAAGCAAAGTCATGTTGGCTTTCGAAAGGTAATGTTCCAGCCATTCCACCATTTCCACATCCAGGTGATTGGTGGGTTCGTCCAATATTAAAAGAACGTGTCGATGTTCAGCGCGGGTTTCTGTAAGGAGTTTTGCGAGAGCAATCCGCTTAATTTGTCCGCCCGAGAGGGTGCCCATTTTGGCGTTCAGATCTGTGATTTTCAACTGGAAAAGAAACTGTTTCATTTCATTTTCCAGATCCCAGGCTTTCTGAAGTTCCATTTCGGCGATGGCTTTTTCCATCTCCTTCGGATCGGCGGATATCAGCGACAGATGGTATTTTTTCAATGCCTGAATCGGTGCAGAATCCAGCGTCATCATAAATTCCTCTACTGAAAGCGTCGGATCGAAATCAATTTCCTGATCAAAAAGCACCACTTGAATATCTTTATGAACGGTGACATTTCCGCTGTCGGCAATTTCTTTTCCGGTAAGGATCTTCAAAAGAGTTGATTTGCCGGTGCCGTTTCTGGCAACGATGGCAATTTTATCGCCTTCATTCACGTTGAAAGAGATGTTTTCAAATAGGATTTTGATACCGAAAGATTTGGTGAGATTTTCTGCCGAAACGTAATTCATCTGTCATTAAAATTAGGGTGCTAAAATACGGATTTAACTATGGATAAAATTACTCCACCATCAGCTTCTCCAGGTCTCCCATATTCCCGTTGAAAATATTCAGATCCACTTTTGTATTGATGCCGTACACGATGCCGCTTTCCGTGAACTGCCACATCATCCAAGGATCTTCCGGGCTGGGCTGAGGAACGTCGTTATAGTTGGCAAGCCACAGCGGGTATCCGTCAAATTCTCCCCGAAGCTCATCCCGGTAATAGTGGTAATAGGTGTAAATGATAGGCTTTTTCCCGTATTTTTCCTCTACAATTTTTATCCAGATTTTCAGGTTTTCAATCAGTTTTGTTCTGGAATATTTCACAGGCCTTTTTTCAATATCCAAAACGGGAACCAGATCGCCGCCTTCCAGTTTCACGGTTTCCAGAAAATTAACGGCTTGCCGCACAGGATCTTCATCCGGCCGGTAAAAATGATACGCACCCCGAATGAGTTCATGCTTTTGAGCCGTTGTCCAGAATTCATCAAAATTCCTGTCCTTGCCGCGGTTTCCCATCGTTGCCCGTAAAATCACAAACCTCAGCGGGATCGAGCGGTTGCCAATGCTCAGGCTGTCCCATTGCAGGTCTTTCGGATTTTGGTAATGGGAAATATCAAAACCGAAAATCTGATCCGCATACATTCCTGTAATCTTGTCAATTCGTTCGGCTTCAAAGGCGGTGTTTTTTAATTTTTTATGTTCGAAACGGTTAAAATAATAAGCATAATAAAAGGCAATTTTTTCTTTCAGATAGAATCCCGTTCCGGAAAGCGCAAAGAACAACACAGCAAGCAGGAGCAACCGGCGGAAAATTACTTTCCGTCTTCTTTTCTGATGCAAACGCCTCTTGCTGCCAATTCTGGTTCTTTTTCTTGCCATTTCGGTGCAAAACTAAAATTTTAAAGATGAAGATGGTATAATAATTTCTGTAAATTTGTGATATTATGGAAACACGAGAAAAAATAGTGATTATTGGTGGTGGCTTTGCCGGATTACAACTCGCCAAGACACTCAACAATAAGAATAAAAAAGTTTTGGTGATCGACAAAGTGAACCATCATATGTTTCAGCCGCTTTTTTATCAGGTCGCCTGCGGAAGAATTGAACCTTCCAACATTTCTTTCCCATTCCGAAAGATTTTTCAGCGTTCCCGCAACACGCAATACAGGATGACAGAGGTACAAAGCGTCGTTCCGGAAGAAAATAAACTGGTTACCGAAGACGGAGATTTTCATTATGACCAGCTCGTTATTGCCACTGGATGCAAAACCAATTTCTTCGGGAATTCGAAAATGGAACACTTGACCTTCGGAATGAAAAATACCCAGGAAGCCATTTCCATCAGAAACCATGTGTTGCTGACTTTTGAAAAACTGATTATTGAAAAAAGGCGCAGCGACGATGGAAACTGGAATATTGTCATCGTAGGAAGCGGACCGACAGGTGTGGAGCTTGCCGGTGCTTTTGCGGAAATGAAGAAATATATTCTGCCGCGTGATTATCCGCACATGAATTTCGATGAACTTAAAATTATTCTGATCAGTTCCACAGAAAAACCCCTGACTTCGATGAGCGTGGAGTCTCAGCAGAAGTCGGAAGAATATCTCAAAGAATTTGGTGTTATTTTCATGAAGGGCGAAATGGTGACCGGTTATGACGGTGAGAAAGTCTACATGCAGAGCGGAAAAGAAATTGCCAGCAACAATGTCATTTGGGCAGCCGGCGTCACGGGAAATGTTATCGATGGAATGAAGCCGGAGGTGGTGTTCAGAAACCGCTATAAAACCGACCGTTACAATCGCGTTTTAGGATATGAAAATATTTATGCCATTGGTGATATCGCCTATATGGAAACTCCGAAATATCCCGACGGACATCCGCAGGTGGCAAACGTGGCCATCAATCAGGGAAAGAATCTGGGAAAAAACTTTCTGAAAAAGAACCGCTCCGACTGGAAAGAATACGAATACAAAGATCAGGGAAATATGGCGACGATAGGGAAGCACAGAGCGGTGGTAGATTTGCCCAATTTTAAATTTCAGGGTATTTTTGCATGGTACTTCTGGATGTTCCTTCACCTGATGCTGATTCTTTCGGTGCGGAACAAACTGGCAGTTTTCTTCAACTGGATGTGGAGTTATGTGAACAAAGATTCATCGCTGAGGCTCATCATTATTCCTAATAAAAAGAATAAAACCGAACAATGAGAATTGATATCATCAGTGTATTGCCTGAATTGATGGAGAGCCCGTTCCAGGCCTCTATATTGAAAAGAGCAGTACAGAAAGGGCTCGCGGAAGTTCATTTTCACCAGTTGCGCGACTGGAGCATAGGGAAATACCGACAGATTGACGATGAGCCTTACGGTGGAGGAGCCGGAATGGTGATGATGGTGGAACCTCTGGATAAATGTATTTCGGAACTGAAATCGCAACGGAATTATGATGAAATTATTTATCTGACTCCCGAAGGCGAAACCCTGAACCAGAAAATCGCCAATTCGCTTTCTATAAAAAATAATCTGATGTTCATTTGCGGACATTATAAGGGAATTGATCAGCGGGTCCGCGATCTCCATGTTTCCAAAGAAATTTCCATCGGCGATTATGTGCTTACCGGCGGCGAACTGGCAGCGTGTGTTTTGGCAGATTCGGTGATCCGTTTGTTGCCGGGCGTTCTGAACGACGAGCAGAGTGCTTTGACTGACAGTTTTCAGGACGATCTGCTGTCACCGCCCATCTATACAAGACCTGAAAAGTATAAAGGACTGAAAGTTCCGCAGGTTTTGCTTAGTGGGAATTTTGCAAAAATAGAAGAATGGCGGCATGATGAAGCCGTTCGTATTACCCGTGAACGCAGGCCGGATCTGTTAGGCGAAGACTAACTTTTATGAATTTAAAATGAAAAAAATCCTTTTGGTAATAGTGCTGTTATTCTATACGGCAGGCTATTCGCAAAAACCCGTTACGGCAGTAAAGAACGAATTTACTGAGAAAGTTCTGCAGCAGAAAATCATGTCCTTTGACGGAAAGAAAATAACTGTTGGTGAGGTTTTGAAACCCTATGAAGGCAAAGTCCTGATTATCGATTTCTGGGCGAGCTGGTGCCGCGATTGCATTCTGGCGCTGCCCAAAACGGAAGAAATAAAAAACCGTTTCCCGGAAGTAGAATTTGTGTATTTCTCTCTGGACCGCACTTATGATCAATGGAAAAAAGGTCTTGATAAATACGGAATTACCGGTCAGAAAAACTACTGGTTCGATGAAGGCTGGAAAAATAGCTTTAACAATTATATCGAACTGAACTGGGTTCCCCGCTTTATAGTAATTGACCAACAAGGGAAAATTGCCGATTACTATGCTATTTCTCCCGAAGATCCGGAATTATTGGAAACGCTCCGACGGCTTACAACAAAATAAACCATTTTCTTGTTTTTTTGTGTTCATGAAAATAAACAGAAAAGAATAGGGAATAATGAATCCACTTTCTCATTGGAGGAAATAAGACGGTAAAACGCTATTAACTTTCTTATTTTATCCATTTCTGTTGAAATAAGAAGATTATAAACTGCTTATTTTGATAAACAGAGTTAAAATAAACTGATTGCTTTTTTATATTAAAGAGAAATGTAGCTGAATAACCCACTTAACGGAAAGATTATTCTGCTGAAATGAGATTCATCATATTATAATAATTCCAGGCGGCGATGAAAACTCCGGCGGTTTCCGTGCGCAACCGCTGATTTCCCAACGTGACCGATTTGATGCCTTTTTCGGTGAGTAATTTGACTTCGTTGGGACTGAAATCGCCTTCCGGACCGATGAGGAAAGTAATTTGGTTTTTTGGCGCTAGTGCGTTCAGGTTGGTTCTTTCGAAAGAAGGGTCACAGTGTGCAATATAAGTCGTTTCCGGATCTGTGGTGGAGATAAAATCCTGAAGTTTTACCATGGGATGAATCACAGGGAAATGAACCCGCAGCGACTGTTTCGACGCGCTGATCATTTGTTTTCGGATCTTTGCAGGATTGATGATTTTGCGTTCAGATTTATCGGTCTGGAGAAAAGTAATTTCAGAAACACCCAGTTCGGTAGCTTTCTCAATGAAAAACTCAGTTCGGTCAATATTTTTTGTAGGGGCAATGGCAATATGAAGTTTTGGTGAGAAATCCGGCAAGTCATTTTCGATGGAAGAAACCTCAATATTTGCTTTTTTACCTTCCAGAACAAGAGTTCCTTTGGCTAGATTTCCTTTTCCATCGGTTACGGAAATTTCTTCGCCGTTGCGCATGCGGAGTACTTTTATTATATGCTGTTGCTCGTCAGCATCAATGGTGGTTTCCGGAAATACGGTGCCGAAAAAAAGTTTCATATTGTGAAGGTTTATTTTGTAAATGATTCTTCCAGGTCATATCTTGCAGATGCCGATACCGAAAGATCGGAGAACTCACCTCTTTCATATTTCAGTTGTGCCACCATGGCAATCATCGCAGCATTATCCGTCGTATATTCAAATTTGGGAATGTAAATATTCCAGCCCAGTTTTTCTTTATTGGTCAACATCGCTTCGCGCAAACCTGAATTGGCAGAAACGCCGCCGGCGATGGCTACTTCAGAGATCTGATATTCAGCGGCTGCCTTTTCCAGTTTCAGCATGAGCGTTTCCGTAATGGTTTTTTGTACCGATGCACAAAGATCACTCAGGTTTTTCGAAATAAATTCCGGATTCTTTTTCAGTTCCTTCTGAATAAAGTAGAGTACAGATGTTTTCACACCACTGAAAGAATAGTCGTAACCGTCCATTTTCGGTTTGCTGAAAGTGAAAGCATGGGGATCGCCCGTTTTGGCAAGCTTATCCACGATGGGACCCGCAGGATAATCAAGGCCAAATAATTTCCCTATTTTATCGAAAGCTTCGCCTGCTGCATCGTCGATGGTTTTGCCGATAATTTTCATATCAAAATAATCCTCAACAAGCACAATCATGGTATGTCCGCCACTGACAGTAAGGCATAAAAATGGGAATTTGGGCGGCACAGGATTTGCATCCTCGATGAAATGCGCCAAAATATGGGCCTGTAAATGGTTGACTTCAATTAAGGGAACATCCAGACTCATCGCGAGAGATTTTGCAAAGGAAGTACCTACGAGCAGTGAGCCTAAAAGTCCGGGACCGCGGGTAAAACCGATAGCGGAAATCTCATTTTGTTGTATATTTGCTTTGGTGAGAGACTGATGGATGACGGGAATGATATTTTGCTGATGGGCACGCGAAGCCAACTCGGGGACAACCCCGCCGTATTCGTTATGAATAGTCTGGCTAGCAGCTATATTTGACAGTATCCTGTTTCCTTTGATGACTGCAGCCGAAGTATCGTCGCAGGACGATTCTATCCCTAAAATTATTGATCCGTTCATTACGATGGCAAATTTAGAAAATAACAATCAAAATAACGACACTCCGCCGGATCCTTCCGGTAAAAAGAAACCAAGCTCTTCTGCTGTGGATCAAATTAATGAAAAAATTACTGAAACCGCACAAGACCTGAAAGAAGGAGTGAAAACGGTGGCTCACGAAGCTAAAAAAGCCGTTGAAAATCCTGTGCAAACCGTAGGAAATCTTGCAGAACAGGCCACGAAAGATGTGACCAGCGTAAAATGGTGGGCCAAATTGTTGTTGATTATTTTCTGGTCAGCGTTAGGAATTGTGGTTTCCGTTTTAATCGTGGTTAATTTGCCTGCTACAAAAAAATGGGCAGCCAATCAGGCACTTCAGGTTTTAAATCAGGACTTTAAAGCCGAAATGTACACGGATGATGTTCAGGTCAATTACTTCGGAGATGTCATTGTGAACGGACTGAGGATTAAAGATCACAAAGGCCTTGAGTTTATTAAAATAAAACAATTCCGGGCCAATTCAAACTGGTTGGCGCTGGTGAAAAATGCCCTTTCATCGAACAATAATTCTTTAAGCTTTAACGCTTTAACGCTAACCAATGCAGATATCAAGGTCATTACCTATGAAGGCGACAGCATCTCGAATTTTATCCGCTATATTGACAATTTTGATTCAGGAAAAGAAAGAGATCCGGGTACGCCGCCTTTTCAGCTGGATTCCAGGGTTCATCTTATCAATTCCCGTGTTTCGATTGTCAACAAAAACAGTGAGGGAGAAGAGGGAAACTGGCTTCAGGCAGAAAATCTGAACCTTAAAGCTCCTAAAATAAAGGTGAACGGCGGTGATGTCTTTGCCCAGATTAATAACCTGAATTTCACGACCACACGTTGGGGCAAAAAACATTACGTTGATACTTTTTCCACAGAAGCAGCACTAACCGACGATTTTCTTTTGCTGAAAGACCTTACCATCAATACCGACCACAGTTTGCTGCAGGGAGATTTGAAATTCAATCTCAATAACGGTTCCTGGAGTAATTTTACCGAGAGGGTACGCTGGGAAATGGAACTGAAACGTGGAAGCCAGATCAGCGGTTATGACATCAGTTATTTTGTTACCGATTGGGATAATTATAAACCCGTCAATATTTCCGGAAGAATGGCAGGGCCGCTCAATAATTTTCATCTGCATGATTTCGTGCTCGGAAATAAACAAGTGAGTATCAATACCAGCACGATGAAACTGGCAAACCTGATGGAAGGTGATTTTCTTATTGAAACCAACCATCTTTCTACCGATTTTACCTATCGTGATCTGAAAGCGATGCTTCCTTCTTTTATCTCTGAACCAATGAAAGATTTTGCGGACGATTTCGGACGGCTCAGGTACACCGGTGCAGCGCGCATCACACCAAAACAAATTTTTGTTCCGCGTGGAAACCTGATCACAGGAATTGGGCGGGCGTTTGTCAGGAACTTTTATCTGACAGATTATTCCAGCGACATGCCCAAATACAGAGGATATGCTGAAGTGACGGATCTGAATACGTTTGCCATCACCAAAAGCAAAGAAGTAGGTTTAATTTCAGGAAATTTCCAGTTGGACGGGCAAAGTTTCGATGTGAATACCATGAGGATCCGGACCACTTCGCGCATCAGCAAAATTGAAATTCTGGATAAAGAAATTAATAATGTTTATCTGAACGGACTCTTGAATGAAAAGGTGTACACGGGAATTATTAATGTAGACGACCCACAGGCAAGAGCGAATGTGGAAGGGCGTATTGATTTCAGAACCTCCAGAATTCGGGCGGATGTAGCTGCTAATATTCGGCATCTGAATCTGACTTACTTTACGGGCGGAAAAGGAACTCAGAATATCAGCGGAAATCTGAAAGGTAATCTGTCGATGACGGATTTGAATGACATGACGCTGGATGCCAACCTGAACGGCGTGAGTTTCAGCACCGGAAAGGAGCGGTTTGATATTCCGACTGCAGACGTAAAAGCCTTTTTTGAAAACGGAAACAGAGTTGTTTCGGTGAATGCACCCGGAGCAGTGACCGGGAAAATTACCGGAAAATATAATCTGGCCGATCTGCAGGAGATGATCACGAACGGACTGAATAAAATTTTGGTAGGCCCGCCTCCTAAAAAAATGTTCCGGAACCAGCAATTTAATATTGAATTTGAGGTGCGGCAGAAAATCGTCAATTATTTTATGCCGGAACTTAGGATTTCCAATGGTGCTTTTGTGATCGGATCTTACGACGGCAACGAAAACAATCTGGTGTTAAACCTTGATGCTACCGAGGTTAAATATTACTTCAAAGGAACTCAGGAAATTAATGATGCAGAGCCTGTTTTGGTTTCAGCAAAGCCACCGGCCGGAGAGATCATTAAAGACAGTATTATGGTGAACAATCTTGCGGTGAGAATTAACACTGCGAATGTGGAAGAACAGATTTTCGCCAAAATAGACCGTGGTGTTTATGGTAAGAATATCTTCAGAGAAGTCACAATTACCGGAAATAAGGAAAATAATCAACAGTTAAATATCGGTGTGAGTCTTCAGCATGGAGACGAGGAAGATGAGGTGAAAGGAGCATTGCAGCATTATGCCGTTAATTTCAATCAAACCACCAATTCTGCTGGAGATTATATCGTACGTTTTGATCCTACTGCACTCACCCTGAATGATGTCACCTGGCATATAGACACCAGCCCTGCCCTGAATCATTCTGTGATCTACCGCAAGGCTACCGGCGACATTGAACTGGAAAATGTGAGAATTTATTCCCAGGACAGCGAGCTTTTCGTGAAAAATGCGCTTTTTAAATCAGGATCTGATTTTGTGGCTGACGGAGAAGTTAAAAACTTTCAGGTTGCGAAACTTCTTGAAATGCAGGAAGACGGAAATTCACTGGATATTCAGGGAGTAGCCAACGGTATTTTTAATATCAGGATGAATGGCGGCAATCTGGAACCGCTGGTCAACCTTCGGGTTCAGGATATTTCGATGGGAGGAGAGGATATGGGAATCATTACGGTTGTTGCTAAAAGCAGTGATATTCCGAATGTTTTTGATGTAGATGCTAAAGTGGTTTCGGCTGGAATTATCGGAAATAACAATCTGGATGTCAGTGGAACGATAGATAATAATACGCCTTCTCCAACGCTGAATATTCACGCCGATATGGACGATTTCGATCTTCGTTTTGCCAATCAGTTTGTAAAAGGAATTTTCAGTAACCTGAGAGGAAAAGCCAATGGTTCGCTGGCGATAACAGGAACTTTGGAAGAAGTGGATTACAGCGGTGATATTTCGCTGAAAGATTTCGGATTAAAACTCGATTTCACCGGTGTAGACTATTCCTTTGATAATACCATGGTTCATCTTACCCGCGGTGCTGCAGTGCTGAATAACATTGGTGTTCGTGATGGCCGGGCCAATTCGAGCGGTACCATTTCCGGGGCAATTTATTTTGAAACGCTGGCTTCTATGGCGGTAGAACTTATTATGAGGGCAGATAATCTTTTGATGCTCAATTCAACGCAGGAAGATTACGACCTGTTTTGGGGAAGAATTTACGGAGAGGGTGATCTGTATGTTTCCGGGCCTGTGAATTCGTTGAGTATTCAGACACCTAATATGAGAGCACTGAATAACAGTGTGTTTACCTTTAATTCCAATTCCACTTCAAATGTAGAAGAATTTAAAATGCTTCGGTTTCTAAAAGAGGATGACAAAGGCAGCATCATTACCGAGAGTGTAGAAAGGTCTGGTGCGAATATGAATATTAACTTCAGGCTGGCTGTGGATAAAGGTACCACGGTGAATGTTCTTGTAGGCGATGATATCGGAAATATCTCTGTGAGAGGTGCTTCGGAAGATCTCAGATTCCACATGTCTCGAAACGGAAATATAGAAATGAACGGTGGATATATTGTAGATACAGGAACCTTCACTTCCAAAGCGGTACTCAACCGTACTTTTCAGATTGAAAAAGGTAGCAGTATCTTGTGGGATGGCGATGCGATGACGCCCTCGTTGGATATTACCGCCAATTATGTGCGTACGGTTTCCAATGCTGGCGATTATCTCGGTGTCGGATATCTGCAGCCCATACAAGTGCTTCTGCAAACTAAAATCACTCAAACGCTGAACAATCCTAAAATTTCTTTGGGAGTTTCTGCGATGGATGTTTCCAGCCAGATAAAAGAAACACTGGCTTCCAGAATGAACGAAGAGGATGAACGAGTTATTCAGTTTGGTTCTGTTTTACTGATGAACAGGTTCAATACTTCGGCTACCGGTTTTAATGTCGCAAACATTGCAGAAGACACGGGTTATAATATTTTATTTAAACAACTCGGTTCGGTACTCAATACCATCAGCAGCGAATTTGAGATAGATTTAAATTATATCAAAGGAGATGAAGCGTCGCAAACCAGAGACCGTGCGAATGCGGGAGTCCGTTTTGCGCTCTCGCCGCGGGTGAGTGTGAAAACCGGTTTGGGGATTCCGCTTTCCAGAGGTTCTGAAGGAACCAATATGGATTATCTTTCCGGAGAAGGGACCATAGAGTATGATGCGTCCAAGAAAAATGACGGTACTTTGGTTCTTCGAGGATATTCCAAACCCATGAATATCGGAATGGGCACCCAGATGGGAACCAATAGTGCTGCGAATCAAGCCTATGGAGTAGGGGTAGTTTGGAGCAAGAGTTTTAACAGAATCTTTGGAAGTAAGAAAAATGATAAAAATCATGTTCCAAAACTTGCTTCGGACACCATTACTTCTGAAAAGAAAGATTCATTACAATAACATATTAATAAGCAAAACATAAGATTTGGTTAAAAACTGTTAATCTTTAAATGAAAATGCATATTATAATATTTTTTTGTAAATTTGCAAAAAATATATACATTCTTTACTAATATTATAATTTAAGACAATGAACTATCAACTGGACGAAATAGATAAGAAAATACTCGATTTTCTGGTAGAAAACACAAGAATGCCTTTTACGGAAATTGCCAAGCAAATGGATGTATCTGCAGGTACCATTCACGTAAGGGTTAAGAAAATGGAGGATGCCGGAATTATTCTGGGTTCTTCACTGAATATTGATTACTCTAAACTGGATTATTATTTTACAGCATTCATAGGAATTCTCCTCACCAAATCCAACCGAACCCACGAGGTGCTGAAAGAACTTTCCAAAATTCCAAACGTTGTGGAAATCAGCGTAATTTCGGGGAAGTACAATATCTTCTGTAAAATCCGGGCAAAAAACACCGACGATGCCAAGAAAATTATTTATCAGATCGATGACATTCAGGATGTAATGAGAACCGAAAGTATGATCTCTATGGAAGAATATCTGAGTGATAAAAACAGACTCATCAACGCTGTAAGAATCTAATACGGTACTTTCAGCCAACTCATAAAAAAACTTATGACATTGTTCATAAGTTTTTTTTTGTTCTTATCTTTACAGCTTATGAAAAACAACTATTTTAAAGGCGAAACCTCTGAACGGGATTTGGGATTTTACCTTTCGCTGATAGCCATGTTGCTATTTGCACTTATGGGTATTGGGATAGATGTAGACCAGTTTTTGCAACAGCAGGAGAAAAATGTGCAGATACCTTCCTGGTATTTCTATCTGATTTTTGCCGTTGATTTGGTGATTCTCATTTCTTTGGCTCTCATTTATTTCTACCGGAAAGTGGGTGTTTTTCTCTTTCCTCTGGCCATGGCGGCTCATTTTCTTTTTCATATTTATTATTTAGACACCTTCCTGTATTCGGACGTTACGGCGCTTTTTCTATATACCGGAATCGGTCTGCTCGCTTTTATTCCCAAGTGGCAGTTTTTTAAATAACATTATTTCCCCTGAACAGATAAGAAAAAACATGATGAAAATCAGCAGTACTTTAATTAAGATAAGTTTGTCTTAATTAGAAATAATACCTAATTTTGTTCTCACAAATAAAATAATTAAGATGACAACATTAGAAAAAACCATCGGAGAAATTGTAGCAGAAGATTTCAGATCGGCTGCGGTATTCAAAAAATATGGAATCGATTTTTGCTGCAAAGGGAACAGAAGCATTGCCGAAGCCTGCGAACCGAAAGGCATCGATCCTTCCAAAATCTATAACGATCTGGAAAATTTCCGGAATGTCAATTCAGAAAATACAGATTTTAATTCCTGGCCATTGGATTTATTGGCAGATTATGTGGAACGGATGCACCACCGGTATGTTGAAGAAAAGACGCCAATTTTGATCCAGTTTTTGCAGAAAATTGCTAAAGTTCACGGGGAGCGTCATCCTGAACTTCATGAAGTGTACGAACTCTTCATGGAATCTGCTCAGGATTTAGGAGCACACATGAAAAAAGAAGAACTGATCCTGTTTCCGTTTATCAAAAAAATGATTCAGGTGCAGCGCGACGGTACTCCTTTGGACACTGCACACTTTGGAACTGTTGAAAATCCGGTAGCCATGATGAAACATGAACACGCTGTAGAAGGAGAAAGGTTCCAGAAAATCGCGGAACTGACCAATAATTATCAGTTTCCGGAAGATGCGTGCAATACGTATCGCGTCAGTTTCCAAATGCTGGAAGAGTTTGAAACCGATCTACACAAGCATATTCACCTGGAAAATAATATTCTTTTCCCGAAAGCCATCGAATTGGAGAAAACCCTGAGAAATTAATATTTACAGCAAACTGAAAGGATTTCATTAATTTATTATCCGTAAATTTTAAATCCGCATAGTACCAATCCATATATTTTTCTAAATTTGAATGTCCCTGTTTTCAGGGGCATTTTTTAATTTTTAACCTATGGGCAAAGGACTGACCACCATTCTTTTTTTGATTGTTTCCAATGTTTTCATGACTCTGGCGTGGTACGGACATCTGAAGTTCGGGGAAATGGGTTGGCTGAAGAAAGCGGGAATTTTCGCAGTTATTCTGATCAGTTGGGGTCTTGCGTTGTTTGAATATATGTTTCAGGTGCCTGCGAACAGGATTGGCTTTGAAGGAAATGGCGGCCCTTTCAGCCTGTTTCAGCTGAAGGTACTTCAGGAAGTCATTACGCTCATCGTCTTTGTAATATTTGCCGTCGTGTTTTTCAAGAATGTCCGGCTCAGTCTCAATCATCTGTATGCCTGTATCTGCCTCGTTCTGGCGGTGTATTTCGTATTCAAAAAGTAAATTAGTTGGTAGCCATTGCCATTTTCTTCACTTTCGTATTATCGAAACCCAAAGCATTGATTTCATCAGGGTCGGTCACGATTTTTAATGTTCTGACTTTCTTTTTGTTCATTTTTTCTTTGAACTTTTCGTAAGCTATCTCTTTGCTATTCCAGAGATAAACGGTTTCCGATTCCTGTTGTTTCAGCACCTGCTTTATCTGTAACATTTGTTCGTTATCCTGATAAGACGTAGGATAGTCGATGATGGGTTCAGGGTTTCCCAAAGTGTAAACAGATTTTCCGCTGCTGCAGGAAGCCAGCACGAGAATAATTGAAAGGGGAACGATTTTTTTCATGGATTAAAGTGATAAATCAACAGTTGATCCCTCAAAGATAAAAAAAACACACCCGAAAGCGTGTTTAAATTGTAATTCAATTTAAAAATAACTTTGCCAAAGTTGCACACCCTGAAAGTGTGATTAAAATATCGTGTTTGAAAGGGTTTTATCTTTTCAAAATTCTTTGTACCGCTTCTTTCACGGCAGCGGCGTCTATTTTATATTTTTTCATCAATTCTGCCGGAGTAGCAGATTCTCCGAAAGTATCGTTAACGGCTACAAATTCTTGTGGAGTCGGCCGCTTTCTTGCGAGCATTCCGGCAACAGATTCTCCCAGTCCACCTAAATAATTGTGTTCTTCAGCGGTCACGATTTTTCCGGTTTTCTCTACAGATTTTAAAATGATTTCTTCATCCAGCGGTTTGATGGTGTGGATGTTAATCACTTCACAGGAAATGCCTTCCTTCTCCAGCTCTTCTGCTGCAACCAACGATTCCCATACCAGATGTCCTGTAGCTACGATGGTCACATCCGTTCCTTCCTGAAGCAGAATTCCTTTTCCGATTTCAAATGGCATGTCTTCCGGCAGGAAAACAGGAACAGCGGGGCGTCCGAATCTGAGGTACACCGGGCCTTCGTACTCTGCAATTGCGATGGTAGCGGCTTTGGTCTGGTTGTAATCACATGGGTTAATCACCACCATTCCCGGAAGCATTTTCATCATTCCGATATCTTCCAGAACCTGATGCGTTGCTCCGTCCTCTCCCAACGTTAATCCCGCATGAGAAGCACAAATCTTCACATTTTTTCCTGAATAGGCAATGGACTGACGAATCTGATCGTAAACCCTGGAAGTAGAAAAATTCGCAAAAGTTCCTGTAAAAGGAATTTTACCGTTAATGGTAAGTCCGGCTGCGATGCCCATCATGTTGGCTTCAGCAATTCCCACCTGAATAAATCTTTCCGGTGCTTTTTCGATGAATTTCTCCATTTTCAAAGAACCGATGAGGTCTGCACAAAGGGCCACCACATTCGGGTTTTTATCTGCCAGTTCTCCAAGGCCAGCACCAAATCCGGAGCGTGTATCTTTTTTTTCTGTGTAGGTAAATTTCATTTTTTTGGTATTGAAGATTAATAATCAGCAGGAGCTTCCAGGTAGAGTTGTTTGATTCCTAAAGCGAGTTGCTCATCATTCGGGGCTTTTCCGTGCCATGCGTGGGTTCCCATCATGTAATCAATTCCGAATCCCATTTCGGTGTTCAGAATAATTGCGATCGGTTTTCCGTTTCCGGTTTCTGTTTTGGCTTTCTCCAGAATAGCAATCACGGCTTCCAGGTCGTTTCCGTTTTTCTCATTGAGTACCGTCCATCCGAAAGCTTCCAGTTTCGCATGCAAATCTCCCAGACTCATCACATCATCCACATCTCCGTCAATCTGGCGGTTGTTGTAGTCGATGGTGGAAATCAGATTGTCCACTTTGTGGTGTGCTGCAAACATCAGGGCTTCCCAGATTTGTCCTTCCTGAAGTTCGCCGTCGCCGTGAAGGGAAAATACCAAGCCTTTGTCACCATCCATTTTCTTTCCCAAAGCAGCTCCTACCGCAACCGAAAGTCCCTGTCCCAAAGAACCGGAAGCAATACGGACCCCAGGCAAGCCTTCATGCGTGGTAGGATGTCCCTGCAATCTGGAATCCAGTTTTCTGAAGGTTCTCAGTTCATCTACCGGAAAAAAGCCAAATCTTGCGAGAGTGGAATAAAATACGGGCGAAATATGGCCATTGGATAAAAAGAAAAGGTCTTCATTTTTGCCTTCCATGGTGAAGGGTAAGGAATAGTTCATCACCTTTCCGTACAGTGCGGTGAAATATTCTGTACAGCCGAGACTTCCTCCCGGATGTCCTGAATTGACAGCGTGTACCATCCGGATAATATCTCTTCTGATTTGGGTTGTAAGAGATTTCAGCTCTTCAATACTTTTGCTCATTTTGCTTGATTTATCTGCGTGCAAATTTACGGTTTTTATACGGGTTAGGAAAATGAACCTTTTCGGGATTCACCAATATTTTGCGTTCTATCTGACAGGCTGCATTCACCAGTCCTTTGGGCAGAAAACCTGAATTTTTGCCTTTATTTCATGACTTATCGCTGTCAGAATAAGTTTTTTAAATCTGTACCGAGAGTGACATTTTATTTTTTCCTGATAAGCCAGAGCCCGATGAAGGTAAGGAGTCCGTTGATGATGATAAGTTCCACCCCGATTCTGTAGTCTGAATAATGGGTTACCATCGTATTGATGGCATAAGTGAGTACCGGAGCAATGAGTGTCACTGCGAGGATCGCGCCTTTTTTCATAATCTGGAATCTGGTAAAAATGCCGAATGCGAATAACCCTAACAACGGTCCGTACGTATAACCTGCCACTTCCATGATGAGATATACAATGGATTTATCATTGATGGCTTTGAAGATCATGATTAAAGCAAAGAACACCAAGGTGAAAATAAGATGAATTCTCATTCTGATCTTTTTTTTCTGCTTTTCAGTGCGGGTGGTGTCATCATTCAGGGTCAGCAAATCGACACAGTAGGAGCTGGTTACGGCTGTTAAAGCACCGTCGGCAGAAGGAAACAAAGCGGAAATCAGTCCGATAATAAAGATAACCGAAATCGCCATGGGAAAATACCCCTGCAGCGACAGAGCCGGGAAAAGATCGTCTCCCATGATATTGTTGATATTTCCTGCTGCATCTTTAAATCCGAACACATTGGAAACGGTTTCCTGGCCATTGATGATGTTCACGATGGAATCGTACTGTGCGCCGTTTTCCATTGCAAAAAGATAGAGCAAACCGCCCAGAAAGAGGAAAGCCAGATTCACAAAAAGCAGGGTAACTGCGAAGGTCAGCATGTTCTTTTTAGAATTTTTCAGATTGTCCACGGAAATATTTTTCTGCATCATTTCCTGATCGAGGCCGGTCATGGCAATGGTGATGAACATCCCTCCCAAAACTGTTTTCAGGAAGTAGGTTTTGGAATTAATGTCGGTATTAATGAGGTGGGTGTACTGCTGATCTGCAAGAATGGTGTAGGCTTCACCGGCAGAAAGATTCAGGTTAGACAGAATATACACGATGCATCCTATCAAACTTAAGATCATAAAGGAGGTCTGCAGGGTATCGGTAATCACGATGGTTTTCACGCCGCCCTCAAAAGTGTAGAGCAGCACCATCAGCAAAATGACTGCAGCCGTGACCCAAAAAGGAACGCCAAGGCTTTCTAAAAGGAAGATCTGAAGCACATTTACTACGAGATACAACCTCGCCGTAGCGCCGATAGATCTAGAAATAATAAAGAAAAGCGAACCGATTTTGTGCGCTTCTACATTAAATCTTCTTCCCAGATAGGTGTAAATGGACGTCAGATTCATGCGGTAATACAACGGTAAAAGTATAAATGCCACGATGAAATACCCGATAAAAAATCCGATCACCATCATGTAATATTCAAAACCTCCGTAAAGGTAGTCGCCGCCGGTTATTTTCCCTACAGTACCAGGAACCGAGATGAAGGTAACGCCGCTGAGGCTGGTGCCGATCATTCCGAAAGCGACCAGCCACCACTTGCTTTTTTTGTTTCCGATAAAAAACGACTGATTGTCAGAATTGCGGCTCGTAATATAGGCAATGCCCAACAGACCAATAAAATACGCGAATACAAAAAAGAGCAGCACCGTAGCTGAGTTCATTCCTTTGAAATTTTAAGTTGAGCAAATATAGTTTTTTTGGCCACAAAAATAGTGAATGCTTTAGATTGGCAGGCAGGAATTTTTATTTTAATGGGAAAGTGAGTTTAGAACGCATGGTTTTGTCAAGAATCAGACTGTGATTAAAAACTAAAATTCCCCGATCTGTGATTGTTGCCGGAACTTACCGGAATTTGCCGAATAGAAACTGCTTTCTTGTATATCCTTTCTATATCCGTTGTCTATGCGTTCTATACCCCTTCTATCTATATGCACGGGCTAATGACTGTGTATGTAAATGTGGAGTGAAAAATAAGAGAATTGAAGATAAAAGCTGCCCAAAGAATAAAAATGGAAAATAGTGTTTAATTCCTTTTTTTCTGTATTTGTTCAAAAGTTCATTTGCCGCAGAAAAAACTTATTTTTGCAGCATGATAAACAGCGACCAACTGAAAGAAATCCAGTCCAGAATTACTGACCTGCATAGGTTTTTACAAATCGAAAGAAAAAAAATAGAAATTTCCAACGATGATGAGAAAACCGCAGCTCCGGAATTCTGGGATCATCCCAAAGAAGCTGAAGTCTTCCTGAAACAGCTCCGTTCCAAGAAAAAATGGGTGGAAGAGTATGAAGAAATCGCTACCGGAATGGAAGATGTACAGGTACTTCTGGAGTTTGCCAAAGAAGACCCCGATACAGAAAAGGAAGCCGAAGCTTTGTTCGCGCAACTGAAAGAAAAAATCGAAAACCTCGAGTTTAAAAATATGCTTTCCAATGAAGGCGACGAACTTTCAGCCGTATTGCAGATTACCGCCGGAGCGGGCGGAACCGAAAGCTGCGACTGGGCCGGAATGCTGATGCGGATGTACACCATGTGGGCAGAAAACCAAGGCTATAAACTTCGGGAACTGAACTTTCAGGAAGGTGATGTGGCCGGCGTAAAAACCGTTACCCTGGAAGTGGACGGAGAATTTGCTTTCGGATATCTGAAAGGGGAAAACGGGGTGCACCGACTGGTGAGAATTTCACCTTTCGACAGCAATGCCAAGCGCCACACCAGTTTTGTTTCCGTGTATGTTTATCCTTTAGTGGACGATACCATTGAAATAAATATCAATCCGGCAGACATCAGTTTTGAAACCATGCGTTCCTCAGGAGCGGGCGGACAGAACGTGAACAAGGTAGAAACCGCAGTACGATTACGTCACGCGCCAACAGGCATTATTATTGAAAACTCCGAAAGCCGTTCGCAGTTGCAGAATAAAGAAAAAGCGATGCAGTTGCTGAAATCGAGGCTCTACGAAATGGAGCTGGAAGAGCGGATGAAAGCCCGAAACGAAATAGAAGCCGGAAAAATGAAGATAGAGTGGGGAAGCCAGATCCGGAATTATGTGATGCATCCGTATAAGCTGGTGAAAGACGTGCGTTCAGGATATGAGACCTCCGATGTGGATGCGGTGATGAACGGCGAAATTACCCCGTTTTTGAAAGCGTTTCTGATGGCTGACGGAACCGCAGTGTCGGATGATGAAATGAGTTTGTAAACCGCATTTGGAAGTGCCGAAGCCGCAGAATGTTGCCCGTTTTCAGGGAAATAAAATTTATTTAAACTCTTATGCATGATCTTTAACGCTTTGGTTTTCCAGCATATCGCCTCCTGATTCGCGGTACTGCAAGGGAGTGAGCCCGGTATGTTTCTTAAAGAAGATCGTAAAGTTTGATTCCTGAGAAAATCCCAGATCCTGGCTGATATTTTTTACGGGAACGGCACTTCCGCGAAGCCTGACTTTCGCCATGTCGGTGATTTTGGCATCAATAAATTTCTTGGCGCTAAAGCCGTATACCGTTTGTATTGCGCGGTCCAGAGATCTTTTGGTCATGTTCAGCTGCTCTGCATATTCCTCCACGGTGGTATCATGCTGTCCGTTTTGGGTCACCAGATGGCAAAATTTGGAAGCGATCTCTTTTTCATATTGGTGTTGCGTATTTTCTATCAGCAAAGGATCACTTTCCAGCAATGAACGGATGATGATAAACTCAATAAAATTGGTGAGCAGGTTTTTCTTAAAAATCGGGTTTACTTTTCTGTTCAGCAACGGAGATACATATTGTTTCAGCAAAGCATCATACGGCAGAAAATGATTGTCTACTGCAGTGCCTGTTTTTTCCTGAAAAAGCAAACTGTGGTTAATGTAATACATCAACTGTGGATGATTGGCCAGCAGTTCTCCCGTAAACCAGATGAGTACAGCGTACTCGTATGGCTGAGGGACAGAGAAGCTGCAGTTTTGGGGAAGAAAGAAAAAAGTTTCGGGTTTCAAGCTCACTGTTTGGCCGTTACTTTTCAGTTCTACGTGTTCTGTGGCCGTGTACACGATGCAATAAGCTGACAATTTTCCTTCTGCGTCAATATGTTTATGGGGAGTAAGTAGCTCAAACCCCCAGTTTCTCAAAAATTTATTCATCCATGTGTTTTGTGTAATAAAATTAAGAAAAATATGTCATTCTGACAAGATTAATCGTTAATTTTTTATTAATGAGATTAATCTCACAATAGTAGTCAATTATTATTATCTTTTGGAAAGAGCATAATGTGCTGACTTGCAGGGTGCTGCATAATAATTCGCCAAGAGCATTATTCTCCGAATTTCCTTATTTCTACCTTCTTTTCACGAACCTTCAGGATAATGGTTCCTAGGAGGTTGGTTTCGTCTGCCTTCACGTCTATGGTCAGGCGGTGGGGAGCGGCATATACATTTTTCTGCAGTGCAGCGGCATTGGTTTCCACGTCGTACCGGCCTACAGGAAGGTACCCGTGAAATTCGCCTTTTTCGTTGGCGTAAAAAGTATAGCGGGTGCCGAAAGCATCTTGGAAAATTAACGGGATTCCGGAGTAATATGCAAAGACTTCGAACTGGTGAATGCCGGTGCTTTCATATTGGAATTTCCCACGGACCAGTCCTGCTTTTTCGAGTGGAATGTTGAGTAGTTGCGTTTTTTGGTTTATTTCAGCTACCGTTTGGGCTGCAAACCACTGACTATCTTCCGGCCTGATTCTGTAACTCCCGTAAGGAACTTTCCTGTACTGTACATATCCTTTTTCGTCGGTAATAAACCGTGCATTGTTGATGCTGATTCTGATCCCGGAAGCAGGCTCGTCGATGAGAGGATCGTACACCCGGTTGTTGTTCAGGTCGCGGTATAAAAACACCTGTAGTGTTCCGCTGTCCGGACTTCCTTTTTCTCCCAGTTCCGGAAGCAGTTGCTGTACCCCGAGCTGATAAAAACTATAGGCGCCTTTATAATATTGCCCGGAATACCGCATGTGATTGAAAGAGGCCTGCAACAGGGTTTTCCGGCCCAGTTTATATTCAGCGTTCATCATGCCTCCGAGATTGGTTCCGGAATACAAATCATAACTGTACATGCTGTTCAGCTGCAGCAAAAGCCGCTGGTTCAGAAACTCAGACTGATAGCTTGCCTGTGCGGATAGCTTTTCCGTATTCCTGGATAATTCACCCCCGAACTGGCCTTCGTACAGCATGAAGTTTCCTTTCTGGTAAGTCCCGTTCACAGAAAATTTTCCGATATTCCAGTTCACCTGAGAACGGTGGATATACGCTAAGGGGGTTATTCCTGCAAATTCCGACAAGCCTTGCTGGAAAGAGAACTGGATGAAATGACTTTTTTGGGGCGAATAGCTCAGGGTGGTGTTCAGCAATTGACTGTTGAACGTAAGCGGATGCAGGGCAGTAGATCCGGGGAGAAAAGAATTGGCCATTTCCTTTCTCCATTTCGGGCTTATATTCAGGCTCAGTTTTTTTGTGAGCTGAAACTGGGTTCCGCCTTCGATACTGATCTGTTCGCTGTGTTGTGATCCGAATAATGACGGAATCACATATTCCGGACGGTAACGGTTGTAGCTGAAAGCCAACCAGACATTTTGTTTCGTGAAATTGCGCGAAATCCGCTGGTCAAAGTAGGTATTTCCGCGTCGCAGCCCCGGATAATATCCGGAACTGTAAAATCCGCTGGTGTTCAGATGGTAGTTCCCAAGGCTGGTGCGAAGGTCCAAACCTCCGGCCAATGAGGATTTTTGCATTCCTTCATTAAAAGTGCTGCTGTTTCCATATCCGAGTTTTACATCCAGGGACGTTTTCTGTTCGTTCCGATAGCGATAGGTATTCATGAAAATAAAGTGCTGCTGGTCGGATTCCCGATCGAAAACCACCATCTGCTCTGTCTGTGATTTTTCTCCGACTTGAAACGCAGTGGTGCCAAAGGCAGAATAACCCCGGTTATTTTGCAGGGGTTCGGCCAGGTTATAGCTTTTATCCATGGCGCCTACCGAAATACGGGGTTTAGCCTCGTCGTTGGTTTCGGTGAAGGAGATGCCGCGGCCATAGAGATTCCGCTCCAGTCCGGAGGTGTTCAGGTTGCCCAGGCGAACAGCTGCATTTCCTTTTTTCAGATCGAGCCAGGTATTGCTCAGATAAAGTGGTTCAAACTGGTCAGGGCGATAAATGGCATTAAAACTCAGGGTGCCTTCCAGATTCTTCAGATAGAATTCGGTATGCCCGTCAGCCAGATAGGAGGCGTCACTGCCCTCTATGGTATTTCGGGTGCTCAGCCGGAGGCGGTTGGGAGAAATGCGGTTCAGTAGGGAAGAAACCTGCGACGGATCAATGTATTTTCTATTGGAAGAGGCATTCTGTACCGTTACCATGGTATTTCCGAAAAACTCCCGGCTGCGGTTCAGCCCTGCGATATTCACGGTAAAAACTTCAATATTCAGCAGCTCACGGTCAACCACAGTGCTGAAGGTGACCGTTTGGCTGGAAAAAGGTTCCATGGTTACTTTTCTGTTCAACGTAATCGCACGGCCATAAATATTTGGAAACTGCGCAATAAGCTGTGTTTCTTCGGTGGTATTGCCATTATTGAAAATCTGTGCGGACAGCTTCAGGGAATCCCCTTCACGGAAAATCATTACCTGAGGTTCTACCGCGCCCAGGCGGAGTTCCCGGCGCACGGCCATGGTGAGCAGGGTTTCTGACCGGGCTACCGGTGTATTGCCGTCCAGCACGATGTAGCGGATCAGACTTTCTCCGGCAGGCTGGTTTTTTCCGATGAATATTTTCACCGGAAGAAACGCTTTTTCACCCGCATCCAGAGACAGGCTGCGGGAGTCATTGATGATTCTCAGCCCGGAATCTCCGCTGATCAGAAGCGATAGATTGCGTTGAGTAGCAGCGGTATTGTGTACAGTGACCATGAGATCCAGCATCGTGTTATTCCGTCCGCTCACTATTGAATCCACAGAAATCTGCACCGGGGCTTCCTGTCCCTGAAGAATCAGGCCGGGGCTGAAAAGACTGAAGAACAATAAAAATGAAAATAACGGTTTCAACAATGGGTGATTATTGAGGAATGAGGCTGAAAATTAAGGTTCCTGAATACTGTTCGTAAGAGCGGTTGAAAAAACTGTTTTCCCCGCCTTGGGTGGTATACGTGAGATCAAAAAAGCGGGGTTCCGTAGCAGCGGTGTTGCTGTTGGCTACCGATTGGGAAGCGGTGGATAGTACAACGTTTCCGGTAATGGCCTGCGTGCTGTGATCCCGGGAGATCATTCGGATGAGGTTTACGGGAAGTTGCTGGTTGCTGCTGGTGGTCAGATTCTGATACATGGATTGTACCGTGACATTATAACCCGTTGAAGAGGTTACCGATACCGCACGGGATAAAGTTTTGCTGACACCGTTGGCATAATCGGCAGGGGTTTTAAATTCCAAAAGTACATTTTTGGCAGCGCCGTCAATGATAATGCTGTTCTGAACCGGCTGGGGTGGCACTCCCGAGGGGTACACCTGCATCTGAAATGACACGGTTTTGCTGTCCATTCTTTGCATTTTGGAATTCCAGAGTTCTATCACCAGGTTCACGGTATAGTTCTGCCAGGATTTATAGGTGTCAAGATAGGCACCACCTTCCGCAGTGACATTGTATTGCATGTTCATATTGAAATACTGTTTCACCTGGAGATTATACGGTGAATTATTAACAAGGAACGTATCGGAAAGTTGATAAGGGATATTATTGGTTATCGCCTGTGTGTTGGCCACCGTTGGCAAATGGCCGTCTTCATTAGTGTAGGTTCCATTAACGGAAGCCAGTTTAAAACTAAGCTTTTCCGCCGGGAATACTTTGCCTTCACTATTCACTATGGGATTGGCGACCCTGAAAGTCAATGACCATCTTTTCATCTGGCTTCCCTGATTGCTTTTAATGTAAAAGGGAATAAAAATCAAATTATTCGCTGTAGCACCACTGTAGCTGTTTACCGGGAGCCAGCCTGTATTGTAGGGTCCAATAGTGGTCTGTGCCGCCCCGACACCTCCTATCAAAATTGCAAGTACAGCAAAGAGAAATTTATTCATGAGTGAAAGTCAGTTCGGCTACTTTAATCAGTTCCTGATCCCCTTCGTAGGTGAAGGTGGAAGAGGCAATGTATTTACCCGGCTTTAGTTTTTCCGGCAGTGGCAGCACGACTTCCCGACGGTCGCCCGGCAGCGTGTAGACAATGACATTTTCCATTTTAATCCGCGTACCGTCGTCCTGACGCACCAGATCTGTGACCACAGTTCCGTCCGTCCAGGTATTTCCCTGGTTTACCATGCCCAGTTTCAATTGCTTGGCTTTTTTATTATAAGCAAAATCATAAAAGTCAATATCCGGAGCGGGAGCAGAAGGTTGACGGTGATATACTTTTACCCCGGTTCTCACACTCACTTTTACGAGGGCGCCACTTTCGTTAAAAGAGTCAATCGGGTTGGTCTGTGTAAAATAGACCAGAGCGGTATGCACGGGTACATCAGAAGATTCCTTTCCTGCCGGTGGTGTGACCACGAGTTCTATTTCGCGGGATTCTCCCGGTGCCAGACTGAAGTAAGACTGTGGCCGGATGGAAATCCAGCTGGCCATAGAAGTGGGCAGGGTGCCGGGTTCCTGAATCACATTGCTTCCCTGTGTATCATATTTCCAGTCGTTCAGGGTTACCGTCATTTCCAGCGTGTGGGTAGCGCTGGGATTGGTAACCAGAATGGTATTGGTGGTGCTTTGTCCGGCAGTACCTGTATAGTAGCTTCTGGGCGGGCTCACCGAAATACCGGTTTGCGCCGACAGCGTAGAAAAAAGGGAAGAGAGCAGGGTAAGCAGAAAAAGAGATTTTATTTTCATTGTGTGTTCTTAGCAAGATTGATGCCCTTCCCGCCTGCTTCCTTACCTGAAAGCAGGCGCTATTGGGCAACGATTTCATAAATAACTTCGGCACTGTATACCGTTGCTTCTCCCGGTGTCATGTGCTTATTGATATAGGCATCCAGGTTTCCCTGGGCTTTGTATTCTACGGTCACTGTTCTGTTGATTCCGCCGGTGCTGCTCTCAATGATTTTCTCGGGAGAGGTTGACAGTCCTGCAGTACTGTACACGGCGTCGGACAGAGGGTTTGAGTCTCCGCTTTTGGCAGTGATGATCAGGTCTGAAGCAGCAATGCTTTCCGTCACCAGAGCCTGTTGGCTAGTGAGAGTCGGGCTTTCAGAACGTACGTGGACGCTGAATCCGCCTGTGCTGTAGATCTGGAGATGGTCTTTCTGTTCCACCGCAACCCCATTCGCATAGTCGGCTTTAGTCACGTAATCCAGGTTTACATTTTTCTGATTTCCGTTCACCACCAGGGTCTGAATGGGATATAACCGTACGTTAACGGTGGTTTGCTGTTGAGCCTGCACTACGATGTTTGCAAATAAGACAGTACCTATAGAGATGAATAACTTTTTCATAAATGAACTTTTTTAAGTTATTTTTTCCCCTCATTGTGTTGTGATAAAGATATATTAATTTTCGATATACAACAATGAAAAATGTCAGTCTTTCGCTTTTTTTGCAAGCATCTTGTCCACGTTTCAAATCATGGCTACCAGCAAAAAAAACCGGCACAGTGTACCGGTTTCATTATCAGTCGTTTTGTTTATTAGCTCGCAACGATTTCGTAAATCACGTTAGTAGTATATACTGTAGGATTGTTACCATCCTTAAAGTATTTGTTTACGTAAGTATCAAGATCTCCTTTAGCTTTATAGGTTACGTTGAAGTTTTTGTTTACCCCACCTGTTGTACTTTGAATTAATTGAGCACCGGTAGTGGTAAGAGGCACTTCAGTCTCGTAAGCAGCTCCTGCTAAAGAGTTGGTTGTCCCTGCTGCTGATGTAATCAAGATGTCGCTTGAGCTAATAGACTCTGCGGCAGCTGCTGGAAGCGAACTGGTAAGAGTAGCGGTTTCAGATTTTACGTTTACTGTAAATCCACCGGTGCTGTACACCGTAAGGTGATCCCCCTTAGTTACCGTAACGCCATCAGCGTAATCTGTTTTGGTTTTGTACTCAAGATCTACGTTGTCTACGTTTACTACAATTGTCTGAATAGGATACAGTTTTACGTTAAGTGCAACTTGATCTGTGTCTGCTTGTGCGTTTGCTGCGAATGTTGTTTGTGCGTTTGCTGCGAATGCTGTGAGGACTAAAGCAAGTCCAAGAAATCTTTTTTTCATAATTTGTGTTTTAATTCTTCTTTTGTGTTGAGAGATTTTGTATATTTGTGTTTCTGTCATTTTTGACGTTGCAAAGATATGCAGGGTTTTCGGATGTGCAATTATTAAAAAATACAATTCGCTTATGAAAAAATACACCCTGAGTCGTTCATCCGGCAATATTTGCGATTTTTCACAGTAATTGCCCTTCTTTTCCGGCGTAAAGCCAGCCGTTCTTTCGTTTTAAGATGCGTGTTCAGAGAATTCTGATGAGGTGGTTGTTGCCATAGCCTTGGGTTTTTTGCTGTTATACGTATTGTTTTGTGTTTTTAGAATCGTACGAAACCGCCGGCAGCTGTTGTATTTTTTCTAGAGTAAAGGTAGTACGCTCCGTTTTTTTTTCCTAATAATTTTGGCTGAATAATGTCATATTTATGCATTTCGCAAAAAAGGGAAAAAGGCTAATTTGATTAAACGATTAATCAATAATCATGTCGGTTCTTCGCACCTTTTTTGAGCGCTGTTTCTTTTTGCCAACATTTTGCAGCTTCGCCGCAATCAGCAATCAGCCATCAGCAAATTCGCAAATCAGCAAATTCACTTTTTCTAAGTATTAACTGCAAAAAACCACCCCGTCATCCTCCTGTCGTCGGCTGCCACCCCTCCAGAGGAGGGGAATGTTTCAACCTCTTTTGTCCTGTAGGGAAAAGCACATTCTTTCTAAACAATTAACCAATTAACCGATTAAACTTTAATCAGCATACTGCTTTTCTTCGGGTACGGTTCGGGTCTCCTTCGGATCGTGTTCGGTAAAATGGGTGTTTTACCGAAGGTTTACCGAACACGACCCGAACAACATCCGAACAAAACATGATGAGCTCATAAGCAAATAAGCAAATTCGCAAATCAGCAAATTCGCTCCTCTAAAAATTAATCGATTAACCGATTAACTCATTAACCGTTTAAACGATTAACCAGCAGTCCAGCAAATTTGTAAATAAGTGAATAAGCAAAAAACCAACCCGTCATCCTCCTGTCGTCGGCTGCCACACCTCCGGAGGAGGGGAATGTTTCCAGTTTCTTTGGTACTGGATGGGGGCATTTACTTTTTCTAAATAATTAACCAGCAATCAGCAAATAAGCAGATAAGCTATCAGTCAGCAGCCTAATTTAAGGTCAGGAAAACTAAGGAAAAGATGGAAGAACTATAACAGCAATTTTAGTCATGAAAATACGGCTGTATAGTTCATTTAGGATTATCAACTATATTTGTATAGTTATATCAGGATTAATTTATTAACCTGTATAGTTATTTCAGGACGGGTCACTACGATCAACCATAAGGTAACTACGGGGTAACTACGGGGTATGTACGGGGTATGTACGGGTGAAGTATGGAGGTAAAGAATTTTGGAGATGCGAAGTCCCTGTTTTAGCAGTTTTTAGGTGAGCTAAGAAGCGGATGTACACCACCATTTAAAGACCAAATGCTCTGAAGAAGGCAACCGACCTAGGAGCTTTTTATCTCAGAATTTATTTATTGTTTTTAATGGAATCGATGAATCTGCGATTTGCGTTAAGAAAAAAGTGAAACTTATTCCTTAATCGCACTCACTTTTCGAACTTCATAAAAACTTACAGTGTTTGAAGCGCGACACAAAATCTGACATGAAGCAACCAGCATCTTATCGCGCAAGTTTGTAAGTTTTCTATGAATAAATTTTGTTTTTTTTAGCAAAAAGGTCCAGTCTTGAAACCTAACGAAGTGGTTCGCCGATTCCATTAAAAATAATATAAACCAGAGAGGCACTTTTTTGGTTCTTTTATCTCAGAATTTATTTACTGTTTTTAATGGAATCGATGAATCTGCGATTTGCGTCAAGGCAAAAGAACAAGAATCCGCCATCGGCCATCAGCCATCAGCCATCAGCCATCAGCAAATTCGCAAATTCGCAAATTCGCTTTTTCTAAGTATTAACTGCAAAAGACCACCTCGTCATCCTCCTGTCGTCGGCTGCCACCCCTCCGGAGGAGGGGAATATTTCAACCTCTTTTGTACTATAGGGAAAAGCACATTCTTTCTAAACAACTAACCGATTAACCGATTAAACTTTAATCAGCATACTGCTTTTCTTCGGGTACGGTTCGGGTCTCCTTCGGATCGTGTTCGGTAAAATGGGTGTTTTACCGAAGGTTTACCGAACACGACCCGAACAACATCCGAACAAAACATGATGAGTTAATAAGCTAATAAGCTAATAAGCAAATTTGCAAATCAGCAAATTCACTCTTTCTAACCGATAAAACAATTAACCATCAATAAGCAAATAAGCAAATAAGCAAATAAGCAAATAAGCAAATAAGCAAATAAGCAAATTCGAACAATCCCGGTCCGTTTTACCAAAGCAAATTCGCAAATTCGCAAATCAGCAAATTCACTCTTTCTAACCGATTAACGATTAACCAGCAATCAGCAAATCAGCAAATTCGAACAATCCCGGTCCGTTTTACCAAAGCAAATTCGCAAATTCGCAAATCAGCAAATTCACTCTTTCTAACCGATTAACGATTAACCAGCAAATCAGCAAATCAGCAAATTCGCAAAAATCCCCGCCCGTTTTACCAAAGCAAATTCGCAAATTTGCAAATCAGCAAATTCGCAAATCAGCAAATTCACTCTTTCTAAACAATTAACCCAATATTATTTGCCCGATTCCCTTTTTTTATTACCTTTACTTCCAGCGTTTTACCATACGATGCGAACTGCCCTTGGCTATACCGCATTATTAACAGAAATGTAATCTAAATCATCCATTCCATGAGAGAAGAATGCGTATTTTTGCGCTATTGTTATAATCCATAAACCAATAAAACATGAAAAGAAAAAGACATTTTTTAATCCGGACAGCCCTCGCGCTGTTCATGGTGCTGTGTTCCGTCTGGGGATGGGGGCAGGTGACGATATTAAGTTGGGATTTTACGTCCGACAACAATGCTATTACTAATCTTCCCGGTGGCACAGCTACGGTGAGCTCAAATGGTTTAACAACTGGCACAAGTGGATGCACAGGAAACGGTTACAGTGGATCAACTTGGATTATAGGAGATTATATCCAAATACTTGCACCTACAACCGGTTATAGTATAGGTGAATTAAGCTTAAATATTAGAAGTTCAAATACGGGTCCAGCAAAATTGGATGTGCAATATAGTTCAACAGGAACTTCCGGCTCATTTACTACAATAGGACAAGTAACATCTACAAATAGTTCAACTTGTGCAACACGTACAATTGACTTTTCGGCCATTACAGTGCTAAACAATAATCCAAATGTAGTGATACGTTTAGTTGGTGGCAATTATGGCGAGGCAGATGGGAATCCTTCCACGGGCAATCCCGCCTCTACTGGCACATTACGTATTGATGATATAATTATCACTGGTATTGCTTTACCAACTTGTACACCTGCATCAACTTCCTTTGCTGACGGTATAACAGTAAACAAAACCACAGCGGATGCTCCGTTTACCAACGTATTTAATTCCGATAATACCTCCCCAGAAGCTTATAGTAGCTCCGATACTAATGTAGCTACGGTAAATGCAACAACAGGAGAAGTTACCATCGTCGGAGTTGGAAGTACAACAATTGATGTAACCCAAATAGAGGATGGAACTTATTGTGCAGTCACTGACAGTTATACGCTGAACGTTACATCTGTTACACCATTTTTAATAATTTCAGGGAATGCGAATCATGGGGATGTCTGCCCGAATACATCTGCGGCCGTCCAAACCTATACTATTGACAATACCGGAGGATCCGCTGCCAGCGGTATTAATGTGAGTTCAAATAATCCTCAGTTTGTGGTTTCCAACCTGTCAGCAACTACGATTTCTGCAGGTGGCCAGGTGACATTCGATGTTACATTTACCCCATCTTCAGCCGGAGCTCAGAGTGCAACGATTACGGTAAATAATGCTAACACCCCTACCATTGACCTTTCGGGGACAGGTTTGACAGCATCTGATCCCACACTTACAGCACACCCAGCAACATCTGTAACCGATACTGAGGTTACATTGAACGGGGACATCACTTCCTTGGGAGCGTGTCTAAGCAATCCATTGACAGAAAAAGGATTTGTGTACGGAACTTCTGTAAATCCAGAGTTTAACGGAGGAACTTTCTTGACAGATGGTACCGCTGCAACAGGCGTGTTTGATGCTACCGTGACGACCTTATCACCCGCAACTACCTATTATTATAAAGCGTATGTAGTAGACGGAACTGGACAGAATTATTTCAGCAATGAACTGAGTTTTACCACCATTTTAGATGCTCCTGTAGCCACAGCGGCCACCAACATCACTCCGGCAGGCTTCACCGCCAACTGGGATGCCGTAACGGGCGCAGATTCTTATGTTTTGGAGGTGAGTGAAGTTTCAGGTTCTGTAACACCGAATGTTACCGTGGTGGGTTGGGATTTTGAAGATTCTAACCAAACATCTGACAGTGGAATTAATGCCAATAATAATCGATTAATTACTACTAATTCGACGGGAACAATTGTTTATAATGTTGCCGGAGGAAATACAAGTGCTGCTGCAATAAGCAATAGCGATTGGAATGGAGGTGCAGATAGTAAATTTTGGCAGATCAGTTTTGCTACTACAGGAATGAGTAACCTGAAATTATCTTCAGCTCAGAGGTCATCCAATACAGGACCCAGAGATTTTAAAGTTCAGTATTCACTAGATGGTAGTTCTTGGAATGATGTTACATTAGCATCTATAACAGTTGCTAATAACTGGACTACAGGAGTGTTAAATAATGTTGCTTTACCCTCAGCTTGTGATAACCAAGCTTTGGTGTATTTAAGATGGATTATGACCAGCAATACATCGGTAAATTTAGGATCAGTTGCGAATACAGGAACTAATTCTATTGATGATATCGTAATTAATGGCGACCAAGGAACTTTCAGCAGTACTCCTATTACAGGTTCACCATTTACCATCACTGCACCTGCAACTACGTCTGACGTAATAGGATTAAACCCAGATTCCAACTATACTTACAGTGTAAAAGCAGTAAAAGGAACGGTTGAATCTGCTGTGAGCAATACAATTTCTGTAACAACAGAACCCGCACCTGCATCCACTACCTACGCAGGCGGAAGTTGGACCAACGGCGCACCGAACTCACCGGATACCGATGCAGTGATTTCTGAAAACTATAACGGAGTTGGATTCACCGCCAAAGATATCACCGTTTCTTCAGGAGCTGCGCTTACGATAACGTCAACGGAAACCATCACTGCTGCCAACATCACGGTAGAAGACAATGCGAATTTCATTCAGGAAGACGGTTCAACTTTGAATCTTACAGGAACGATGACACTGAATAAGAATGCGACCAGCGATGCGGCGAAATATGTATTCTGGAGTTCGCCGGTGCAAAATCAAAATGTGTACGACATTTATCCTGCAGGAACGCCAGAGTTTGTGATGACGTATGATTCTGATACGGATCTGTATCCAATAGTTGCAAATCCTACGATGGCAGCAGCAGGAGTGGGATATTCTGTGAAAGTTCCTGTTTCCGCAACAGCAACTCAGTTTATTGGAGCACCGAATTCCGGAGATGTTATTGTAAATCTTTATCATGTAGCGAACGCCAACGGAAATGCCTGGAACCTGATCGGAAACCCTTATCCATCGAATCTGAATCTGCAGTCGCTGTACAATGGAGGAGGAATAGGTTCTTCTATTTATTTCTGGGACAATATTTCCGCTACCAATACCACACAGCAACAGGCGGCCACCACCTGGGCGGTGTTCAACGCAGCAGGTGGAACATGGAGCAGTAAAGGAAGTTTGGGAATCGATGATAATAGCCTCGTAAAACCCGGACAAGGCTTTATTGTACAGGCAACGGCGCCTTCCATTACGTTTACCAACGCGATGCGCAGCGCAGCGACGGCAAACTTCATCAACAAAGGAATGAATCCGGGTGAAGGAAAATTCTGGCTGAAACTCTCGACACCTGCAGGAACTCAGTTCCAGACGGCCATTACGTATGGAAGCGGTGCTTTGAATACTTTGGAAGCATTCGATTCTAAAGTGATGAGCGTAGGAGCCAACGGAATTTATTCTTACCTTGGTGCCGATAAGCTCGCTATTCAGGGAAGGGATTATTTTGTGAATACCGATGTGGTTATTCTTGGAAACAAGCATTCCGCTTCAGGCCAGTACACTTTCTCGCTGGCAGGGAAAACAGGATTGTTTGATGCCGGACAGGCGATTTATCTGAAAGACAAGCAGACGAATATCTATACCAACCTGCAAACCGACAGTTATACTTTCCTAAGTGATGCGCTGGAACAGCAGGATCGTTTTGAAATCGTTTATCAGCCACAGGCTGCTTTGGGAACTGCAGAAACGGTAAAAACAGAGACTGTAGTGTACAAAGATGGTGATCATTTCACGGTGAAAGCATCTGAAAAAATCCTCAGCATTGAAGTGTATGATGCCTCCGGAAGGCATATCGGAACCGTGAAGCCCGACAGCACAACGGCTCAGGTAACGGCAGGAAGCAGAGGAATGTACTTGCTGAAGATCAAAACTGTGAACTCCGAAACTGTTAAAAAAGTAATAAAATAATGATGAAAAAGATAACCCTACTATTCATGATGGGACTGGGCGGTATGCTGCTGGCGCAGTCCGGAAATGTGTTTGCAGATTCTGAAAACAATCTGTACGAAGAAGAGGAGGTAATGTACCAGACCAACGGAGAGCCAACAGGTCCCGGAGACCCCGCTGCTCCGATTGATGACTACCTTCCGGTGCTCATGGTCGCCGGGGTTGCCATCGCCCTCTATGCAGTGCGCCAACGGCAGGCTTTGCTCAATAAATAAAACCCTTTTTATTCAATACCAACAGCAGGAACACCACCTGCTGTTTTTTTGTTAACAGGTAATAGCAGGGCGGGTAGAATAGGCAGTTGTTTTTAATTTGTGAATAACTATCATTATTTCTTGGCAATCTATTAAGGTATTCTGGATTTTTTTATATATTTGTTTCTTACTTAACATCTTAACTTAACTTTATGAAGAACTTTTATGAAAAAGGGTTGTCGTACGCAGTGCGGCAATCGTATCTGAAGGGCATTCTTCTGGCTATTTTCCTTTTGGGATTAAGTTCGGCCAGAATGCAAGGACAGGTAAGCAGCTATGTGTTTTCACAGGCTACAGGAACGTACAACAGTATCGCTTCCGTGGGATCTGTAGTTACTGGAAGTGAAGCAAGTACTTCGACTACCAATGATACAACGGGCTGGAACGTGACCATTCCGTTCACTTTTAATTTCAATGGCAGTGATTACACTTCGCTATATGTAAATTCTAACGGAGGGGTAACCTTTGGTAGCACGACAAGTAACGCCACGACGCTGATCTCTACATCCACCGCTTATGAAGGCGCGATTGCCGTCATGAACAGAGATTTATGGGGTGTCTTTATTACTTCCGGGGTTACTACCAGCGGGTCCAACGTCATTACCAATGTTGCCAATTTCTACGGACTTGAAGTAGGGAAGGCGCTCAATGCAGCCGATGGGATTCCTACCGGGGCAACCGTAACAGCGTTTGATACCGCAGCCGGTACCATTACGATGTCGGCGGCTGCTACCTCCAGTTCTGCTGCAGCTGTGGTTCGCTATGGCAGCGGTAAAGTTTTTACCCATACCGAAGGCACGGCTCCCAACAGGGTATTTGTGATCGAATGGTCAGGGTATAATGATTACGGAACTACTGTCGCGCTGAGTAATTATATGAGTTTCCAGCTCAGGCTTTCAGAAACCACCAATGTTGTTTCAATAGTTTATGGCGATCATTTCAACACGGCTACTACGGTGAGGACAAATCAGATTGGACTGAGAGGTGCGAGCAATTCGGATTTTAATAACAGAGTCTCCACTACGGGCTGGACCAATACTACTGTCGGCACCGCCAATAATTCTTCAGTATCAAGGGACAATGTTAATTTTCCGGCTTCAGGACTTACGTTTACTTGGACACCGAGCACTTGCATAGGCCCTGCCGGAATGTCCATTAATACGATCACTACCACTTCAGCAGGTTTAAGTTGGAATGCTCCGGCTAATCCTCCTGCGAACGGCTATACGATTTATTACAGTACTACTGATGGCTCCCCATCTGTTTCTACGGTGCTGAACAGTTCCAACTCCATTCAGGTGCCTGCAGGAACAGTTTCTGCTACGCTTTCACCTCTCAGCCCATCATCTGCTTATTATGTGTGGATCCGCAGCGAATGCAGTGCAACAGAAAGCAGCCAATGGAAGAATGCAGGAAGCTTTGCTACGGTATGTATCCCTTCTACTATTCCATATTCTCAGAATTTTGATACCACACCGACAGGGTCTTCCACGGTTAATAATGCACCGGTTTGCTGGACGTATTATGAAACATCGGGTTCTACAGGATACGGATATGTTTCCTCAAGCTCTACGAATGTGCTATCTTCCCCAAATGCATATTACCTGTACCGGGCTTCTACTACAACGGGCCACGTGATGTTAATTTCCCCAGAGACTCCGACTTTAAGTACCGGAGCACACCGGGTGAGATTTTCTGCAAAAGCTACTGTCGCTGGTAAAGAACTGCAAGTTGGTACCATGACGGATCCCGCAAACATAGCCACTTTCACCGTTTTGCAAACCATTCCACTCACTACTACCTATACAGAGTATGATGTGAACTTCCCGGCAGGTACTGCGGCTTACTTTGCCTTCAACAACGCCACTGCCGGATCAGCAAGTGCGATGTATATTGACGATGTCTTTGTGGAGCCGGTGCCATCCTGCTATCCTCCGTCAACACCGGCTTTTGACGCAATAGGTTCAAGTACAGTTGCAGTAAACTGGACCGCACCGACTTCAGGAACTCCGGCGTCCTCTTATACGCTATATTACAGCACCACCAACACGGCGCCTGATGCTACGACAGTATTAAATGCAAGCAACTCTGTCACTGCCACAGGAACTTCGGGTACTATTACAGGGCTTACACCCAATACCACTTATTATGTGTGGATGAGAAGCAACTGTGCCGCTCCTGATGTCAGTTTATGGGTACCTGTCGGTACTGTTTTGACAGCTTGTACTGCGGTGTCTGCACCGTGGACTTACACCGTTGAAACGGCAACTGCTAGTACCGGTGCCGTTATTGCAGACTGTTGGACCACCATACCTTCCGATACTACTACTTTATACCGTTGGAATGTGGATGACGCCGGTTCTACGCCATCTTCAAGCACAGGGCCTTCGGGAGCCCACAGCGGCGTGAAATATTTCTATACTGAAGCATCAAGCGGTTCTACAGGAAGTATTGCGGAACTATATACCCCTTTTATTAATGTAAGCGCATTAACGACTCCGTCAGTACAGTTCTATTATCACATGTACGGTTCAACAATGGGTGAACTAAGAGTGGATGTTTACGACGGTGCTTCCTGGAATAATGACCTGTTTGTGCTTACCGGACAACAGCAGACTTCAGATACTTCACCGTGGTTAAAAGCGACGGTTAATTTAGGATCATTGAACATTACCGGAGATATCAGGGTTCGTTTCAGAGCTTTTAGGGGTACGGATTTTTATGGTGATATGGCACTGGATGATATCTCAGTTGTTGAAGCTCCAACCTGCGTCGCACCTACGAACGTGAACGTGGTTTCCTTCCTGAGCACTACGGCTACTATAGGCTGGGATGCTGCCACCATTATTCCTGCCAACGGATATCAGGTTTATTATTCCACAGTGAATACTGCTCCTGATGGCACCACTGTTCTGGATGCTACCAATTCAGTCAATGCACCCGGACTGTCGGCTAACCTTACCGGGCTTACGCCGGCCACCACATATTATGTTTGGGTAAGATCCGATTGTGGGGCAGGCAATGTAAGCGACTGGACTCAGATTCCGGTTACTTTCGTGACCTTATGTGCTCCTGTGTCTACACTTTTCGAAAATTTTGATTCCTATGCTACAGGAAGCATTGTGCCGCAGTGCTGGGTTCGTATTGCACCAGCAACGGGTGCGGGATCTCAAACCATAAGCTCGTCTTCTAGCCCCGCTTCGGGATTGAGACACCTGTACCAGAATGCCTCTACTTCTCAAACACCTGTTATCGTGGTGTTGCCGGAATTTACTAACATCAACGCTGGAACGCACTGGCTGAGATTTCAGGCAAAAGTAAGCACGGCTCCAGGTGCACTGGAAGTGGGATATATGATGGATGTTACGGATGCCAATACCTTTGTCAACCTTACGACTCTGGATATTACCAATACTGCGTACGACGGCAATTATTACACTGTTCAGGTTCCAGCATGGGTTCCAGCCAATGCAAGACTGGCCGTAAGGAATCCTGCGGACGCGAAATCCTACTATTGGGATGATGTGTACTGGGAAGCGATACCAAGCTGTTATGCTCCTACAGATCTTGTATTGACTGGTGCAACTAGCTCCTCACTGGATATTTCTTGGAGTGCTCCTGTAGGATCCCCAACACCTGTTCAAGGTTATGAATACTATTATTCTCAGACAAACACCCCTCCTACTGCAGCCACCCCTGCTTCGGGAACAAGTTCTGCGACTTCGGTTAGCATCAACGGACTTACGGGCGATACGGTGTATTATGTGTGGGTAAGATCGGTATGTTCTGCAACGGATACCAGCAGCTGGAGTCCTATGCTGGAAGCGACTACAGGTTATTGTACTCCGGTTCAAACAGGAACTTCTACCACCTATTATCTGGCGAATGCCACGACTACCGGTGCTATTACTGACCTTAATTATACCGCTACTTCACACCAAACTTATGTGAATACTGCAGAGGTATTTTCGGCTTATCCGACCCAGACCTTTGATTTCTTTCTGGATGGATCCGGAACCAGTACGTATTATTACTATATTTGGGTTGACTGGAACAATAACCTGAATTTTGATGATCCGGGTGAAACCATATTGGCAACGACTACAAAAACAGCAACGCACACAGGTAATCTTACCATCCCTGCTGGAACTCCTGTCGGTATGTATCGGGTAAGAATTGGTTCTTCTTTCAGTGGAGTTCCTACCAATGCCTGTGGTGTAATAACTAGCGGTAATTATGTAGATGTTACCCTGAATGTTGTTCCGCCACCATCGTGTGTGCCACCAACTAATATTCAGGTCACCAATATTGGTTATAACACTGCAACAGTAGGATGGGATGCTTCCATTACGCCGCCAGCGATGGGGTATGATGTGTATTACAGCACTTCCAATACTTCGCCAACAGCCGCTACTGTACCTCAGGTATTGAATGCGACTGGACTTTCTGCTCCCATTTCAGGATTGCAACCTCTGACTAAATATTATGTTTGGGTAAGATCGCACTGTGCTGCTTCGGATCAGAGTGCATGGTCAGCAATAGCGGTAGATTTTACAACGGAATGTCAGCCACCTGCTATAACCGGCACTACTGGTGCCTATGTATGTAACAGTTCGGCAACACTGAGCGCAACAGCAGATGTGGGAGCTACGGTAAGATGGTATGCCGATGCTACTTCCACAACCGCATTGGCAACCGGGACGAGCTACACTACACCAGTGCTAACTGCTACTACCAATTATTATGTTTCTGCGTCAACAGAAAGCAGTGGAAATGTGGGTCCCGCAAGTCCATCCGCATTAGGTACAATAAGTGCAACCGACTATGCCATTTCTACTTATTATCAGATTTTTGATGTCATTTCGCCTACAACGCTGGTAAGCATTGATGTTTACCCCGTATCTTCAGTAGCGATTGGCACTGCATCTGCGATTGAAATAAGAGACAGCAGCGGAACGACACTGATTTCAGTACCGTATACAGTGACCGTTAATGATGGTGTTACACCGCAAACAGTAGTACTTAATTATCCGCTAGCCGTTGGTACAGGTTACCGTATCGGTCAGGGTGTGGGTATTAATCTGAACAGGAACACCTCAGGGGCAGCGTATCCTTACACATCAAGTAATATCAATATCACAGGAAACAATTTTACATCCGGTTCCAACTATTGGTATTACATTTACAACTGGATCTTCTCCACTGCTTGTGAAAGCGCACGTACAGTGGTGACCGCTACCTATGACTGCACCTTGGGAACTTCCGAAACCGAAAGCATAAAAGAGATTCAGGTGTATCCAAACCCATTCACAGATGTGATCAATATTTCGGATGCCAAGAATCTGAAATCTGTTTCTGTAATGGATGCATCGGGAAGAATGGTGAAAACCATTGCCAATCCGGGTGCACAGATTCACTTGGGTGAATTGAAATCCGGATTGTATCTTCTGAATCTGAGATATGCAGACGGAAACACCAAAACGGTGAAAGTGATCAAGAGATAAAACTCTGATTTATTTGATTTTTTGAGCGGCCTTCGGGCCGCTTTTTTTTCCATTTTTAATCAACGTAAGACAACTGAAATTAATCGCTTCCCAGTGGATAACAATTAATACTCTAGAAGCATTGGCTCGCTCTAAAAGTATTTTGCATGGTTCACCCACTGCCGAAAACACCATTACAACCCAGCGACTGGTGGAGCCGATTTCCGGGTAGGATTTCTTGTGTTTCATTTTGCTCCTTTTTCCGTTGTGCTGTAATAGGCAAAGGAGTATCAAAGGAGTATCAAAGGAGTATCAAAGGAGTATCAAAGGAGTATCAAAGTTAGACCAATTTATTAACCAAAGCAAAAAATCTGGGGAAGGCGGAGACACACTCTACTGGAGACCAACAATAAATATCAGTAAAGACGACTCTTGTTTTTTTTGATCAACGCAACGCTTTTGAACTTTCAACCCAAATCACGCAGTTGAAATTTTTGAGATAAGTCTATGGGGTAATCCCAAATTCCGACGAACCATTTTCTGCGTTTTTTGGTGAGTGCATCTTCAGTTTGAGTGTGTCACCTACTTTTTCAAAATAAGCTCCAATAGCAAAGGTTCTATACTCGTAATAAAAGATTCAAGCAAAACTTCTTTTTTATAAGAATTATTGGAAAGTGACACATGTAAAGATTCGCATTTTTCAATTTGCTCTCTAAAGCCGATTTTCTCCAACATTTGCTTTAAAAACACCATTCCGCCCCAAGGCGTAATCTCTTTATTGGTAAAGGATAGCTCGAATTTCATCGCTTGTTTTTTTCTACTGCTACGCAGTTGGATATTAGAATACTAAAATACTCTTTTTTTTATTGCGGAATTTGGGTTTAACCAAAGGTGTCTTACCACCTTATGAAAAGGTAGTCTCGGTTCTGCCATGCTGTATTATCATGTATTAAGCATCTATTTGATGTTTTTATACAATTTTTATGTTTCGATTAGGATAGTTAAAGATTTTGAATTGTACAGCGTTTTATACTGTTTTTTTCATATATTTGTTTCTTATAAACATCTTAACTTAACTTTATGAAAAATTTTTACGAAAAGGGCTTGTCATACGCAGTGCGACAAGCTTATCTAAAAGGCTTTCTTCTGGCTTTTTTCCTTCTGGGGCTAAGTTCAGCAAGATTGGATGCCCAAGTGTGGACCATTAATCTGTGTTCGGGATTGCCGGGCGGTACACAGAGTGCTACCTATGGCCCGATGTATTCCACGGCCAGTGCTAATGCTACCAACAGGCTGACCAGTATTTATCCTGCCTCCCAACTGGGCGGGATTGCCAATCAAGTGCTTACCGGAGTGTATTTCCACACAGAATCCAGTAATGTCAATGGTATGTTGGGAACACCTAACTTTAAGGTCTGGCTGAAAGAAGTAACGCAGGACAACTGGGGTAGCGGAGCTTTGGACTGGGCTACAGCATCCGCAGGAGCCACTTTGGTATTTGACGGAAACCCTGCGCCGATTGTGGGAACGACCGGAGGTTGGAAAGAATTTCCTTTCACCACTAACTTCTCGTATTCCGGAACTCAGAATCTGGCTCTATTTGTAGAATATACGAATTCATCTGCCAGCAATGCGATCTCTTGGTCTTACGAATATACTGCACCGTGTGTAAGTGGTGTATCTGCAGGAACTGAAACGAAGTATTCTAACAATACTACCGGTACGCTTCCTGTGTCTCTGGGTTCTACAAACTCCAGAAGGCCTTATATCGCTTTTGATATGGTGGTGGCGTGTCCGGCACCGAAAAATGTCACTGTAAGTGGCATTACCCAAACCGGTGCAACGATCACTTGGGCGGCAGGAGGTACAGAAACATCATGGGATTATGCAATTCAGCCTAGGGGAACAGGAATTCCTGCAACATGGACGTCAACAACCACTCCATCTGTTTCACCTGCGTTGTCTCCCGGCACGGAGTATGAATTTTATGTAAGAGCTAGTTGTGGTGGTGCCAACGGAGTGAGTGTATGGAAAGTACCGTATGACTTTAATACTTTATGCGATCCCTTTACAATTCCGTATTCACAGAATTTTGATACTACCTCGGTCGGTGCTTCGACAAATAACAATGCGCCAATTTGCTGGACGTATTATGAAACGCCAGGTTCTACAGGATACGGGTATGTGGCCACCAGCACTACGAATGTAGTATCTGCCCCAAATGCCTATTACCTTTACCGGGCCTCCGCTACCGCAGGACACGTGATGTTGATTTCTCCTAATACTCCGACTTTAAGTAACGGAGCGAACCGAGTGAGATTCTCCGCAAAAGCCACTGCCGCAAACAAAATACTGGAAATAGGAACGATGAGTGACCCTGCGGACACAGCGACTTTCACAGTGTTGCAGACTATCACCCTTACGACAACCCAGACAGAGTATATCGTGAACTTCCCTGCAAGTACTGCGGCTTACTTTGCATTTAATAACGCTACTGCCGGATCCGCAAGCACGATTTATGTTGACGATGTTTTTGTGGAGCCGCTTCCATCCTGCTTCCCACCGGGAACACCTGCTTTTGGTGCGACAAGTTCAAGTACAGTAGCACTTAACTGGAGCGCACCGGTTTTAGGAAATGCGGCTTCTTCCTATACTGTTTATTACAGCACCACCAATTCAGCGCCTGATGCAACCACCGTTTTAGATGCAACCAACTCGGTTAATGCATCAGGAACCTCGGGTACTATCACAGGGCTTACATCCAATACCACCTATTATGTTTGGGTAAGAAGTAACTGTACCGTTCCCGATGTCAGCCAATGGCTTTCCGTGGGAAGCGTGACCACAGCATGTGCGCCGGTGGCTACCCTCTTTGAAGATTTTGATTCTTATCCTACCGGCGCTAACCTTCCCACCTGCTGGGTGAGGCTTATGCCTCCATCCGGTACCGTAGGAACACTGAGCATCAGCTTGACCTCTCCGGCTTCAGGCGCAAGAAATGTCTACCAGACCACCTCTGCTACCAGCGTATCCGGTATTGCCGTATTGCCGGAGTTCAGCAATGTGAATGCCGGAACACACTGGCTGAGATTCAAAGCCAGAACTACTTCAGCTCCCGGTGCTTTGGAAGTAGGTTATGTTGCTGATGCCACCGACTGGAATTCTTTTGTGAATTTGCAGACGTTAGATATTACCAATACTACTTATAATGATAACTATTATACGGTGGTATTTCCGAACTGGATTCCTTCAACAGCAAGAATCGCGATTAAAAATCCTTCCGACGGAAAAGGCTATTATTGGGATGATGTGTATTGGGAAGTAATCCCAACCTGCTATGCGCCAACAGATTTGGTATTGACGGGAGCCACACCTACTTCTTTGGATATTTCATGGGCAGCTCCGGTAGGATCTCCTACCCCAGTGCAGGAATATGAGTATTATGTTTCTCCAACGAACACGCCTCCAACGGCAGCCACGCCTGCTTCGGGAACCAGTGCAACGGCATCGGTAACGATAAACACCGGGCTTACTGCTGATACTGTGTATTATGTTTGGGTAAGATCAAGATGTTCTGCAACGGATACCAGCAGCTGGAGTCCTATGCTGGAAGCGACTACAGGGTATTGTACCCCAGTTCAGTCAGGAACTTCTACTACTTATTACTTAGCGAATGCCACGACTACCGGTGCGATGACCGACCTGAACTATACCGCTACTTCACACCAAACTTATGTGAATACTGCAGAGGTATTTTCGGCTTATCCGACCCAGACCTTTGATTTCTTTCTGGATGGATCCGGAACCAGTACGTATTATTACTATATTTGGGTTGACTGGAACAATAACCTGAATTTTGATGATCCGGGTGAAACCATATTGGCAACGACTACAAAAACAGCAACGCACACAGGTAATCTTACCATCCCTGCTGGAACTCCTGTCGGTATGTATCGGGTAAGAATTGGTTCTTCTTTCAGTGGAGTTCCTACCAATGCCTGTGGTGTAATAACTAGCGGTAATTATGTAGATGTTACCCTGAATGTTGTTCCGCCACCATCGTGTGTGCCACCAACGAATATTCAGGTCACCAATATTGGTTATAACACTGCAACAGTAGGATGGGATGCTTCCATTACTCTTCCTGGAATGGGTTATGATGTGTATTACAGTACATCCAATACACCGCCCACTTCAGCCTCTGTTCCACAAGTGCTGAATGCAGCGGGCATTTCTGCTCCGATCTCAGGATTGCAACCGCAAACACAATATTATGTTTGGGTAAGATCGCACTGTGGTGCTACAGATCAAAGTATTTGGACATCTGTACCGGTAATGTTCTATACGGAATGCCAGCCACCGATGATCACCGGAACAACGGGGGAAACGGTATGTCCGACAGGAGCTACCGCAAGCTTAACCGCTACTGCGGATGCAGGAGCTACCATTACTTGGTATGATGCTGCTACAGGAGGTAATGTCGTAGGAACCGGAGGAACGTATACTACGCCCCCTTTAACTGCCACAACAGATTATTGGGTAACTGCTTCTGTAGGCTCTACAGGTGCGGTAGGAAAACCAACCTATACTGCTTCGCCAAGCAGCGGCGCGGGAACCACGGACTTCGGGCTTGTGTTTGATGCCCACCAACAGGTGACCATAGAATCCGTAACGATTTATCCTATAAGTTCTTCAGGAGCATCAGGCACCGTGGTTATTGATGTCATAGATGGTGCAGGAAATATTGTGCAGACAGGCACATTTAATGTCACAGGAGCCCCGGCTGCCGCTTTGGTTCCCCAGGTCTTGAATTTAAATTTCGTTGTTCCGGCAGGTACCAATTATAAAATGCGGCCGAGAAGCCGAACAGTGATTACAGGTTTGGCTTTTGATCCTTCATCCAATGCGCCGGGCGGAAATTATGGATATCCATACTCCATCACGGGTCTTGTTACCATTAACCACAGTACCCTGACCGCTCCTCCTACCAACACTCCAAGACTGGATCTGTACTATTATTTCTACAACTGGCAAGTATCCACTCTATGTGAATCTCCGAGAACTCAGGTAACAGCTACGCTAGATCCTGTCTGTCTCTCGACATCGGAAGTAGAAGGTAAAGACGGGGTAAGGGTATATCCAAACCCATTCACGGATGTGATTAACATTTCTGATACCAAGAATCTGAAATCCGTTACCGTAATGGATGCTTCGGGAAGAATGGTGAAAACCATTGATAATCCGGGTGCACAGATCCACTTAGGTGAATTGAAATCCGGATTGTATCTCCTGAAACTGAGCTATGCAGACGGAAACACCAAAACGGTGAAAGTGATCAAGAGATAAACTCTGATTTTATTTGATTTTTTGAGCGGCCTTCGGGCCGCTTTTTTGTTTTTTTTAAAAGGAACAAACGGAGTTTGTACTATAAAAGCATCCGAACCATGCAGCTACTTTATTTAATTTATTTAACTTTGAAATACATAAATCGCTTATCATGAGAACTTTAAACACTATGCTTCTTGCTGTATTGGTTAGTACAACACTTTTAACGACCTGTAATCATACGGCGGACGAAATGCACGGGCAACAGCAATTAGACGCCGCTATTGCAACCCTGCGAACGAATCTGGAAAAGGAGCTGGGACATGATGTTCCTTCCATCAGCGTTCTGGTGGAAAGCCCCAACGGCACTTTTTTCACAAGCTCAGCAGGCAAAAACGGAAAAGCCATTACCGAAAATACCTATTTCCGTTTTGCCAGCAATACCAAAAATTTCACGGCGACTGCGATTTTAAAGATGATGCAGGACGGCTGGCTCCATATTGATGACAATATCACCTCATATATCCCGTCCACTACAGAACCCTATGTTCCCAACAGTCCCGAATGGGCGATTCCTCACAAAAATGAGATCACCATAAAACAACTTTTGCAACATAATGGCGGTGTATATGACGTAAGCAACGATCCTGTTCCGGGTTTTGGCGGACTTCCTTATGTGGAATATATGCTGGAAAATTCACCCCTTCATCAGTTTACAGCCACAGAATTAGTGAACCAGATCACCATCCATAATTTGTCTTATGGCGCTCCGGATCAGGTGTATCATTATTCCAACACCGGTTACACCATTTTGGGGGAAATTATCGCAAGAGTATATTCCGCCCGGGCAGGGCAGCCTAAAACCTACGGCGATTATCTGAAGGATAAAATACATGGTGCTGGTTCCAAGGTTCCGTTAAACCTCTATTTCGTGGAAAATGCTACCGATCAGCAGCTTCCTTCACCCTATATTACGGGGATGATTCAATATCCCACGAACACAGTAATCACGGATAAAATAAATGCATCTCCTCATGTGGCGGAAGGAAATGGCGTAGGGACAATGGCTATGCTGAACCGGTATATCCGCACACTGATGAAAGGGGAAAATGTGCTGAACAAAACTTCTGTGACTTTGATGCAAACTGCTGAAGGGCCGGCCAATACACCGCAGACTCATTATGCTTTGGGTTGTTCCCGCCATCCTGTATTAGGATACGGACATAACGGTGCTACTGAAGGGTATCTTTCCACCATGATGTACGATCCCGTCACCGATGTTTCTGTGATTGTCGTTATCCCTTACTGGGACTTAACCGACGGCAGTACATCACTCAATAAATGTCTTCAGGCGCTTGTAAAAGCAGGGCTTGCCGGCAGAGAAGCGCTGGGTTACTTTTAAATTAATTAGCGGTACATAATGCTTTAAATAATTTAAAGAAAATTCTGGCCAAAGAGTAACTAACTGACGAATTACTGTTACCAACAACTGTTGAAAAGCTGGTCAGGTTTTTTCAAAAGACTGGTCAGGTTTTCAAAAAGGCTGGTCAGGTTTCTTGTCAAATATCGTATGAAAATCAGAGAAGCTGGTCAGGTTTTTATAAAGCCTGGTCAGGGTTTTAACATTGGCTGGTCAAGACTTTTATCTTCCGGTTTTAACAGAATAAGGATATAACACTATTATGATTTGTTCACACCGGAAAAATATTAACTTTATATTTTACGGTTCAGTGCTCAATTTCTGCCTTTCGGTGTGAAATATTATTATTTGTATGGAAACCGCGATACATTTGTATCAGAAAAATCACCCATGTCGCAAAAAAGCTTTAAAATCATTTTGTGGATAACGTTTCTGACCGGGACCGTCATCTTTGCTTTTTTCACTCCAGAAAAAACAATCGAAACCTATCTTTTGAATATCCTGATTGCCGGTGTATACAGTGTCACCATCGCCTTGGGAAACGGAATGGTCAACAGCTATCTGTCGCGCCACTTCTCATGGGTAGAGCAAACCAAAACCCGTGCGATTCTCGGAATAGTGGCCACGATTTTGGTCAATTTCATATTGGTCCTGTTCGGTAATTATATCAATCTGATCGTGATTCAGAAAAGGGAGTTCACCGGTTTTTTTACCGGAAACATGGGATTTTTCAATTGGCTCGGGATCAATATTGCATTGCTGATTTCAGCGATCCTGCACGCTAAAGGCTTCATTGAAGAATGGAAAAAATCCATCCGCAAAGAAGTGGTGGAACAGAAACTGATCGCACGCTCGGCCAACGCGCAGTTTGAAAGCCTGAAAAATCAGCTTGATCCGCATTTTCTTTTTAATTCCCTGAATGTTCTAAGCGCACTCATCGACGAAAATCCCAACCAGGCACAACATTTTACGGGCGCAATGTCTAAAATTTACCGGTACGTCCTCGAACAGAAAGACAAGGAACTGGTTACAGTGGCGGAAGAACTGGACTTTGCACAAACTTATTGCGACCTGTTGGAAACCCGTTTTGAAGACAGTGTGAGTTTCCGTTTCGATGTAGCTGAGCAGGATTTACAATCGTTTGTAGTGCCGCTTTCCCTTCAGTTGTTATTGGAAAACTGTATTAAACATAATTTTGCAACCTCACAAAATCCACTGTTTGTAAAAATCTATTCCGAAAACGGATTTCTGCTCATCGAAAACAACCTACAGGTACGCGAACAGGTGAAAGAAAGTGCAGGAATTGGCCTGTCGAATATCGTTCAGCGGTATGCACTCTTAACATCAGAAAATGTTTTTATCGAAAAATCTGCGGACTTTTTCCGCGTAAAAATACCAATACTAACCCAAAAAACAGCTGTTATGACTACAAAAAATCCCCACGAATCGCTGGCGTACGACCGCGCTTCTAAAAGAGTAAAAGAATTGAAAGGATTCTACGGAAACCTCATTTCGTACTGCCTTGTTATCCCGTTCCTGATCTTCGTCAATCTGTACACTGTTCCGCAATACCACTGGTTCTGGTGGCCGCTGTTAGGCTGGGGAATTGGCTTGGCGTCGCACGCATTTCAGGTTTTTGGCATCGGGCGGCATTGGGAAGAGAAACAGATTCAGAAAATTTTAGAAAAAGAAAAGAATGGAAACGCCTGATCCGGAACGTTTGCTGCGTCTTGCGGCCCGAAAAAGAACGGGGAAAATCATGGGATTTTACGTTCACCTGGCAATGTATCTTTATGTGAATCTCGTCATCCTGTTCAGTTTCCGGTTGAATCTCGCTCCCGAATCCAGTACGAAACCCGGTTTCCATTTCATCGTCCTCGTGCTCTGGGGAATGGTGATGGTTATTCATGCAATAAGCATTTTTTGGCTCCAAATCAAAAAATGGGAGATACGCAGGACGAAAGAATTAACACTCAATATTTAAAAAATCAACATCATGGATCATTTTGACAAAAACAGTGAAAGATATTTAGCAGCGAAAAAGCGTGTCAAAGAAATAAAAGCATTCTATATTCATGCGACGGTTTACGTTTTTGTTAATCTGTTTATTATGGTACAAAATTTACGGGAAGGTGTTCATTGGACAGACCCGAACAACTACTGGATAGCTTTTTTCTGGGGCATAGGTTTGCTGGCACATGCAATTAGTGTTTTTATGCCTCGTTTCTTTCTAGGAAATGACTGGGAAGAAAGGAAAATAAAAGAACTGATGGAGAAGTATCGAAAACAAAATTAAGCCTTATGATCCGAACCATTATTATTGAAGACGAAAAGCCTGCAGCAAGAAAACTGGCGCGTTTACTGAGCCTGTTTCCGGATCTGAAAGTGCTGGCAACTCTTCATTCCGTGCAGGAAAGTGTGGCCTGGCTGTCGGAAAACGACCATCCCGATCTGATTTTTTCAGATATTGTTTTAGGGGACGGCCTGTCGTTTGATATTTTTGAACAGCTGCCTACCAAAAGTTTCTTGATTTACACCACCGCTTTCGATCAGTACACTTTAAAAGCATTCAAACTGAACTCTATCGACTATCTTCTCAAACCCATTTCCGAAGAAGATCTGCGCCAAGCCATCGATAAATACAAAAGTTTTCTGCCGGCAGACCGCCCTCATAACATGCGGGAAATAAAATCTTTCATTAAAGAAGAAAAGGAGCGGCTTTCAAGGATTCTGGTCAAGATCGGCTACAATCTGAGGATTGTTCAGACGAATGAAGTTTCGTGCTTTTTCAGCGAAAACAAGATGGTGTATCTGCAGACCAAAGAACGCTCTTTCCCGACAGATTTTACGCTCGACGAACTCGAAACCCTGCTGGATCCTGGTAAGTTCTTCCGGGTGAACCGCCAGTTCATCATCAATTCCGACTGTATTACCAATATTCATACGTCGCCTTATTACAAAGTTGACCTAGAGTTCCAACCCGACACCGAAATCACCGTAAGCCGCGACCGCGTGCGAGATTTTAAAGATTGGTTGAGTGGGTGAAAGTTGGTTGGTAATAGTTTGGATTCACTTAGGAGTTCATTTTATCAAAGTTAAAACTTCCCCGTATGTCGAAATTTTGTAAATAATTTTTCATTTCCGAAGAAAGCGGTTACTGGTACCAATAATCGTATTTTCCTTTGTCGATAAACGCACCATTGATATAAGCCGACGTTTATAGTTTATTTTTTGTCTTACGTATGAACAATTTGGTTTTTGAGTAGGAAAATTGCTTGTACAAATGCGCGAATCGAAGCTGTGAAAACCCGCTTGTGGCAATACCTGATTTGTCGTTCTTTTTTGTTCGGCTGTTTGTCAGTTCAAAAGTTTGTTTTAAATTTGTAACCAATGTCTAATGTTGTATAATTTGGTTATGAGTGAATATTTAACTATTTCAGAAACAGCAAAATTGCTGAATAAAAGTACAAAAACTTTACGTAGATGGGACGAAGAAGGTAAACTTTCTGCCGTTCGTGAACCGATGAGTAATTATCGGGTTTACCGGAAAGATGAAGTAGAAACTTTGTTTGCTGATTTTTTAAAAACTGACATTGCGGAAACGGCTTCCAATTATGTTGAACCCAATCACGAGTACAAAGTCTTGGAATTATTTGCAGGAGCAGGTGGCTTAGCTGTCGGAATGGAAAAGGCTGGTTTGAAATGTGTCGCTCTTAACGAAATAGACAAATTTGCTTGTGCAACGTTACGAAAAAATCGTCCGAATTGGAATGTTTTAGAAGGCGATATTAAAGATTTTGATTTCTCGGAATACAACGGAAAAGTTGATGTTGTTACTGGCGGATTTCCTTGTCAGGCATTTAGTTATGCAGGTAAAAAATTGGGTTTAGCAGATGCTCGTGGAACGCTTTTTTATGAATTTGCAAGAGTGGTAAAAGAAGTCAATCCACCGATTTGTATAGGCGAAAATGTCCGTGGTTTGTTGAGTCACGACAATGGGAAAACTTTACAGGGAATGATTTCTATTTTAGACGAAATTGGTTACAATGTAGTTCCTGTCGAAGTTTTGAAAGCCATACATTATAAAGTTCCACAAAAGCGTGAACGCTTGATTTTGGTCGGAATAAGAAAAGATATTGAAGTAAAATACGAATATCCAAAACCTTACAAGAAAATTTACAACTTAAAAGATGCATTGAAAAAAGGCGAGTTGTACGATTGTAATGTTCCAAAATCAGACGGTGCAAAATATCCACAAAGTAAAAAAGAAGTGTTGGATTTGGTACCTCCAAAAGGTTATTGGCGAGATTTGCCTTTGGAAATTCAAAAGGAATTTATGGGTGGAAGTTTTTATTTAGGAGGTGGAAAAACCGGAATGGCAAGAAGAATTGGTTGGGACGAACCTTGCCTGACTTTGACTTGCAGTCCTGCCCAAAAACAAACAGAACGTTGCCATCCTGACGAAACCCGACCGTTTACAGTTCGTGAATATGCAAGAATACAGACTTTTCCCGATAAATGGGAATTTTCGGGTTCATTGGCACAACAGTATAAACAAATCGGAAATGCCGTTCCTGTCAATTTAGGTCGTGAAGTTGGTTACTCAATTGTTAAATTTTTGAACAACTTTTACAACTTATCAAAGCCCAAATAATAGCTGTAATTCTCAAAAGTAATTTGGTCAAGAACAGAGCGTTTTGATTCTTCGGTTTCGGAAGATATTTCGTCTAAAGCCGAATTTTGTCTGATGTCTTGTTCCGATTGTTTTGAGTCCAAATAATCTTTAATTGACTGGGGTAGTGCTTTGTAGAGTTGAAAAAGTGCATCATCTTGTCCCGAAAGTAAAGCATAAAACCGGTCGCCCGAAATTTTGAATACTCTTGAATGGCTGTATTCTTTTCCATTGATTTCGCCTTTCCAATGTTCGTTAAAACTCCCTTTTGCTAAAATCTGTACCCAATAACATTTTGCTTTTTTGTAGTCGTCTGCAAAACGAGCCAGTTTTTGAAACAAGGCTTCAGCGGAACTGCTGTTCATAGTGTTATGCTTGTTTTTGATGTCGGCAAAAAGCGTATCATCACTTGCCTTGATGTCAAAACCGCTTAGATTCCCAACTTCAAAACCATTAATTCCGCCTAAAATTTGCTCGTGAAATGTTCCGATTGAGTTATTGATGGATTTGTCAATTTGTCGAAGAATTTCAGATTGGATTAAATCGTCTTCGTTGATGTCGTTAAATTTAGCGTCAAAAGTCAGTTTAATTGTATCGACTTTGTTAGTGTAAAAACTCTTTTTTGAAACATTATTTTTGGCTCTTAAATATGATTTGTGCAAATTTTCAATGCAGTTCAATATATGTTCGTCCGAGATAAAATTTACATATTTGTTGGCCATTACGTTTTATCATTAAAAATAGGTTACTAAATTACAAAATTTTGCTTAATGTTTCCTTTCTGTTGTTTTTCCAGTTCCCGACTGCCATTAAATTAAATAGTAACAATCAATGCGATTCAATATCCGCATCTGATTTCATTTAACGGTAACAACTTTTCCTTTCTCATTAAGAGAACTTCTCTCTAGGAACCAAATAAAAGCGACCAAAAAGCCGCTTGGTTGATTGTCGATCAAGGTTTACTTAATGCCCATACATTCTGTTGTAAAGGTTGATAAAATATTCCTTGATGGCTTTTCTTTTTAATTTGAGGGTAGGGGTCAGCAGTCCCGTTTCTATAGACCAAACTTCAGGGGTCAGTTCAAATTTTTTGATCTGTTCCCAGCTTCCGAGTTTGGTATTCAGATAATCGATTTCCTTTTCGATGCGCGCTCTCAGTTCAGGGCTGTTCGCCATTTCCTGCGGTGTATTTCCGATTTTGTATTCTTTTCTTTCTGCCCAGCTTTTGGCAAAATTGAAATCAGGCTGTACCAGTGCAGTCGGCATTTTTTCGCCGTCTCCCACTACCATGATCTGTTCAATAAATTTGGATGCTTTCGCCAGATTTTCAATCACCTGCGGCGCAATATATTTCCCGCCCGAGGTTTTGAACATTTCCTTTTTGCGATCGGTAATGTGCAGGAAGCCTTCGTCATCTATATGCCCGATGTCGCCGGTTTTAAAGTATCCGTCTTCAGTAAAGGTTTCGCGGGTCATGATATCATTTTTAAAATACCCTTTAAAAACACTCGGCCCTTTCACGGTAATTTCACCGTCCGGCTGAATTTTCACATCCAGATTGTCCAGCGGATGTCCTACGGTTCCTACTTTCATGCGGTCAAAAGAATTCACAGAAATTACCGGCGAAGTTTCTGTAAGTCCGTATCCTTCCAAAATCGGAATCCCGGCATTCTGAAACATATTATTGAGTCGGGCAGATAATGCAGCCGAACCGGAAACCAAAGTGATGATATTTCCGCCCAGGCCTTCGCGCCATTTGCTGAACACGAGTTTATCTGCAATGATTTCCTTGAGGCCGGAAGGTTTCCCGATGGATTTCTTGGCTTTATTTACACCGAGGGCCCACAAAAATATTTTCGATTTCAGTCCGCCTGCGCTCGTGCCTTTATCATAAATTTTATCATATACCTTTTCAATCAGCCTTGGCACCACGCTCATATAATGAGGCTTCACTTCTTTAATGTTATCGCCCATTTTTTCGATACTCTCTGCAAAATAAATGGAAAAACCGTTGAGCTGGAACAGATAAAAAAGCATCCTTTCAAAAATATGACAGATAGGTAAAAAGCTCAATACCCGAACATCCTGATAATTCAGTCCTTTTTCCCGGGGAATCCTGTCGTCAGACGCCAGTACATTGGAAACAATATTATGATGGGTGAGCATCACTCCTTTTGGTTTTCCGGTCGTTCCGGAAGTGTAAATGATGGTGGCGAGATCTTCCGGCTGTATGGTATTGGCAATATCTTCCACTTCATTTTGGCGCGCTTTATCTTCTCCTAAATCCAACACTTCCTGCCAATGTGCAGCACCTTCAATGCGGTCGAACGTAAAAACACCCTGTAAGGAAGGAACTTGTGGTTTGGCAACATGAACTTTTTCTAAAAGTGCCTTGTCCGATACAAAACAATATTTTACTTCCGCATTATTGAAGATATAAACATAATCCTCTGCGCTGATGGTAGGGTACACCGGAACACTGATGGCACCGATCTGTAGAATTCCCAGATCCATAACAGCCCATTCTGTACGGGTTGCAGTAGTAATTACCGCAATTTTATCTCCCGGCATAATGCCTAGTTCCAACAGCCCGCGCGAGATTTTATTTCCCAGATTCACATATTCTTGGGTGGATGTTTTTTTCCATTCTCCGTCGTATTTGGTGACGAACAAATCTTCTTTCGGGAATTTCGCATGAACATGGTGCGCAATATCAAATAATCTTCTGATGGCCATAACAGTGTTTTTTTTAGCAATTAGGATATGATTAGGGTAAATTTATACTTTTTTATTCAACTGCCCAATAAAAAAGAATATTTTTAAGGTTCTTCTAAAAAGCGTAAATTTGACGGCAAAACAAAAATCAATATATGAACTTTAACTTATCTGAAGAACACGTAATGATACAGCAGGCTGCCAGAGATTTTGCGCAGAATGAACTGCTGCCAGAAGTTATCGAAAGAGACACTCATCAGAGGTTTCCTGCAGCGCAGGTGAAGAAAATGGGAGAAATGGGATTTCTGGGAATGATGGTAGATCCAAAATACGGAGGTGCCGGAATGGACAGCATTTCGTATGTTCTTGCGATGGAGGAAATTGCTAAAGTAGATGCTTCGGCGGCCGTGGTAATGTCGGTTAACAATTCACTGGTATGTGCAGGATTGGAAAAATACTGTAACGAAGACCAAAAAATGAAATATCTGGTGCCGTTGGCCAGTGGCGAGGTGATCGGTGCATTTGCACTTTCCGAACCGGAAGCGGGTTCCGATGCGACTTCCCAGAAAACAACCGCCGTGGATATGGGTGACCATTACCTTCTGAACGGAACGAAAAACTGGATTACCAACGGGGGTACAGCTTCTTATTATATTGTGATCGCACAAACTGACCCTGAGAAGAAACACAAAGGAATCAGTGCTTTTATCGTAGAAAAAGGGTGGCCAGGATTTGAAATTGGTCCGAAAGAAGATAAACTGGGAATCAGAGGCTCTGATACGCATTCTTTGCTTTTTACGGATGTAAAAGTTCCGAAAGAAAACAGAATAGGAGACGACGGTTTCGGTTTCAATTTCGCTATGGGCGTTCTGAACGGCGGCCGTATCGGTATTGCTTCCCAAGCACTGGGTATTGCTTCCGGTGCATATGAACTTGCGTTGAAATATGCTAAAGAACGTAAAGCGTTCGGAACAGAAATTATCAACCACCAGGCGATTGCATTTAAACTGGCGGATATGGCAACTCAAATCACGGCAGCACGAATGCTTTGTCTGAAAGCGGCAAGCGAGAAAGATCAAGGAAAAGATATTTCTGAAAGTGGTGCTATGGCCAAGCTTTATTCTTCTCAGGTAGCGATGGATACCACCATCGAAGCGGTACAGATTCACGGCGGATATGGCTATGTGAAGGAATATCATGTGGAAAGAATGATGCGTGATGCCAAAATCACTCAGATCTATGAAGGAACTTCCGAGATCCAGAAAATCGTGATCTCCCGTTCTATTGCTAAAAAATAATATAACAAAAAACGCTTACTCATAAATCCTTTCAGATGTGCTGGAAGGATTTTTTATTTTTTTAATTTTGGTACCATGAAAAAATACATTCTACGGCGCGAAGGCGTTTTTCGTCTTTTGTCACTGATGGCGGTAGCCGTTTCCGTTTTCCTGCCCGATCTCTACATGAAAATGGGATTGCTCCTGCTCGGCATCCTGGGCCTTGCCGTGGTTTCCTACGCTAAGGAACAGAAAATCGGCCTGATTATTTTTTCAGTCGCTTTTATCACAACTTTAGTCGTTTGTTATCTGATTTTAAACGGATACAGGATTGGTGGAATGAGGTAAGACGACAGCGATGGTAGTAGTAAGGTCGTAGTAGTAAGGACGTAATAAGGTGTAGTAAGGGCGTAGTAAGGGCGAATTGCAATTCGCCCCAACCGCCCCAAACCGCCCAACTACTGACAACTCTCATATTCTAAAACCGTAGTTTGGAAGAGGAAATGGCTAATTTTGTTAGGCACAGAATGTTTAATAAAATCCAAAACACCATGATTTTTCCTTCCGATCTCGAAATCGCAGAAAATGCCTCCATTCAACATATTAAAGAAATTGCTCAAAAAATCAATATTGATGATGACGATCTTGAATACTACGGCAAACACAAAGCTAAAATTCCTTTAAGTTACATTGACGAAGAAAAAGTTCAGAAGTCTAAACTGATTTTGGTTTCAGCGGTGAACCCTACTCCTGCCGGCGAAGGAAAAACGACGGTTTCTGTTGGCCTTACAGACGGACTTGCCCGAATTGGAAAAAAGGCTATTGCAGTCCTTCGCGAGCCATCTTTAGGGCCGGTTTTCGGAATGAAAGGCGGTGCGGCAGGTGGCGGTTATGCGCAGGTGATTCCGATGACCGATATCAACCTGCATTTTACCGGGGATTTTTCAGCGGTGGAAAAAGCCAATAACTTACTTTCTGCACTCATCGATAATAATCTTCATAATAAAAAACATTCCCTGAACATCGATCCGCGAACCATCGTCTGGAAACGGGTGATGGATATGAACGACCGTGCCCTGCGAAATATTATTATTGGGCTTGGCGGCTCAGCCAACGGTGTGCCCAGAGAGGAAGGTTTTAATATTACGCCTGCTTCCGAAGTAATGGCCATCCTTTGTATGAGCGAAGATTTCGATGATTTGAAAGCCAGGCTCGGGAATATTTTCGTAGGCTATACTTTTGACCGTAAACCGGTGTACGCAAAAGATTTAAAAGCGGAAGGTGCCATGGCTATTCTACTGAAGGATGCTATAAAACCCAATCTGGTACAAACGCTGGAAGGAAACCCAGCCATACTTCACGGTGGCCCTTTTGCCAATATTGCACAAGGAACAAATACCATTATTGCGACAAAAACCGGAATGTCGCTCGCCGATTATGTGGTTACCGAAGCGGGATTCGGAGCAGATCTGGGTGCGGAGAAGTTTCTTCATATCAAATGTCACTATGCCGGATTTAAGCCCGCCGCCATGGTGTTGGTCACTACCGTTCGGGCATTGCGCTATCATGGAGGAGCTAAAAAAGGCGAGTATGAACATCCACAGTATGAGGCAGTGAAAAAAGGAATGGAAAACCTGAGAAAACATATTGAAAACTGTATCAAATTTCAGCTGAAACCAGTGGTGGCGATCAATCATTTTTCTACGGATGATCCACAAGAAATCCAGTATATTATAGATGAATGCCAGGCAATGGGCGTAAAAGCGATATTAGCAGAGGAATTCACGAAAGGGGGAGTCGGCATGGAAGAACTGGCAGCGGAAGTAGTAAATGCAACTGAGAATTACGGTAATGATTTTCAGCCCTTATATCATATTAATGATACCGTTGTCGAAAAAATTGAAAAAATTGTCACAGAAGTTTATGGTGCTGACGGCGTTAATTTTACTCCGAAAGCAATGGCAGATTTGAAAGTCATCGATGATCTGGGATTAGGGCAGTTGCCGGTATGCATGGCGAAAACACAAAAATCCCTGTCTGATGATGAGAAAAAAATTGGAAGGCCATCCGGATTTATGATCACTGTTCGCGAATTTGAATTTGCTGCAGGTGCCGGGTTTGTGATTCCCATCCTCGGAGATATGATGAGAATGCCCGGATTGCCCAATACGCCGGCATCCGAGCATATGGATATCGACCGTTATGGCAATATTACCGGGCTAAGCTAAGTATTTCATTATTTTAAAACTTCATTATAGAATTTAAATAAACGTTTAATTTTCACTGAATCGTAAATTATTATCCTACAGCAATTTGTGAAATTGTTGATTTCTATCGCCCGGATTCTCCCTCTTTTTGGCATAAATATTACAGGATAGACGGGAAACAGTAAGAAAATAAAGTATAATTTAAATTTCAATGTGATGAAAACAATTAAAAAAACCATAATTGGACTTAGTATTATATCCGCTGGAGTGTTAAGTGCTCAGAGTGCCGATATGAGAAATATGATTAAAGTAGGAGCAAACGTCGGAATGGCTGTTCCGCAGGAAAATAGTTCCGCAGCAGTAGGGATGGATGTTGCTTATCAGCATTTAGGTGTTCCCGGCTTCGGTTTGGGAATCGCAACGGGATATACCCATTATTTCGGGAGAGAAAATACCGTCAACGGAATTACCGTTAACAATAACGATTTCGGAGTAGTGCCGGTAGCAGCCCTCATCAGAGTATATCCGAAACAAACCGGGTTTTACTTCGGTACCGATTTAGGATACGGTTTCATTGTTGGTGACAACCAAGTGGCTTCAAATGTTGGTTCGCCCAACCGTCCCGATGGTGGTTTTTATCTGAAACCTGAAATCGGATACCATAACAAAGACTGGAATTTTGCGGTTCACTATCAGAAAGTATTTACCGGAAGTACCGGAGAAATTGGCAGCCAAAAATATAATGCCGGTTCTCTCGGATTAGGTGTTGCCTACAACATTCCTCTCGGAAGCGGAACCACGACTGCAGAATAAATTTATTACGCAATACACAAAGCCTTTTCAATTTTAAGTGAAAAGGCTTTTTAGTTTACTGAAACATTTTTATCTTTGGATGAAACACTTTTTCCTATGGATGCAATCTCCAAATTTCCGCTCTATCTTCCCGGAAGGGAAAGCGAAAACAATGGTCATTTATCATTTATCTCTTCCGATATCCGTCAGGAGAAAACACTGTTGGCACATTGTACTACCCATAAGGGACAGGTAATTCTGGAACAGGAAAAATACTATCCCACTAAATCTTATGAATCTTTTTCAGAAATCGTGTTGCACTTCATGAAAGATATCGGAATCTCCGAATTTTCCAGAATTGCGGTCGGAACGCCAGGTCCGGTCATCAACGGACAGTGTGTTTCCATAAGGCTTCCCTGGATGCTGGACGCCGAAAAAATAAAGACAGAAACCGGAATTGATCGGGTATATCTTATCAATGATGTGGAAGCTACCGCTTATGGACTGGCAGATTTGTGTAATGATTCCCTCACATCAGTGTATGAATCTGATACACCGACTACGGGAAATGTAGCGATTCTGGCTCCCGGAGAAGGTCTGGGCGAAGCAGGATTATATTATGACGGGACGTATCTCAGGCCCTTCGCAACTGAAGGCGGACATTCTGAATTTTCTCCCAGAACGAATATCGAAGTAGAGTTTTATCAGTTTTTGAATCAGATTTATGGTATCGTAAGCTGGGAAAATGTGCTCTCCAAAAACGGATTGTTTAATATTTTTCGTTTCCTTAGAGATGAAAAAAGGCATCCTCTTTCAGAAAAACTTCTGGCAAAGCTTCAGGATGAAGAAGATTTCTGCGTGGCCATTTATCGTTCAGTTATCGAAGATCAGGAGCAGATCAGCACCATTACTCTAAATACGTATCTGGAATTTCTTGCGCGCGAAGCCAACAGCCTTGTCCTGAAACTGAAAGCCACGGGCGGCCTGCTCATTGGTGGCGAACTTCCTTTTCTTTTCAGAGATTATATCGATAAAAACAGGCTTTATCAGAAGTTTATGATTAGCGATAAAATGGAAAGGCTTCTGAAAAATATCCCTATTTTTATGATCCCTAATGATAAAATGGTCCTTGTAGGTGCTGCGTATTATGCTGCTTTTTCAGAAATTTAATATTTTAATTTAACATCATACTAAAACTCCTATCCAATAACCGGAATGGAGGCAAATAATGCCGTTCCAGCCGTTTCTTAGCATTATTATAGAGATTTGAGTAAAAAGAAACAAATTATTACATAGAATTATTATATTTGTTTATTGATAAAAAAGAAAGAATGAAGAAATTATTTTTACTGACATTGTTATTATTCAGTGTGACAGTTGTATTTGCACAAAGAAAAAAATCAAAAGGAGTTCAGGTTTCCAAAGTCGAAACCTCCGATATAAGATGGTGGGGCTATAAAGTCGTCAAATCTGAAGCGACTTCGCATACCGGATTTGTAAAATTGAAAAGCGGTAAGTTTTACTTCACTGATAAAGTGCTTACCGGAGGCGATTTTGTGATCAATATGAGAAGCCTTACCAATACAGACCTGACGGGAGAAGATCAGCAAAAACTGACCGAACACCTGAGAAGTTCAGACTTTTTTGAAGTGAAAAGATATCCGGTAGCAAAATTTACCATTACCAAAATCCTTCCTTCTAAAAACCTGGATTATAATTACTTGGTGTACGGAAATCTTACATTGAAAGGGATCAGAAGAACTATTTCCTTCCCTGCAAACATCCGTACCAATGACCGTTTTGTATCGTTTGAATCAGCGAAAATTACCCTCGACAGACAGAAGTATAAAGTCTTCTATAAATCAGCGGTGAGAGATTACCTGATTAAAGATGATATCGACATTCAGATTAAAATGACCGCCAACTAACGAGGTGAATACCAATACAGGAGCAGATATTTTCTGCTCTTTTTTTTGTCCAGATATGAAGAAAATGAAACTGTATATCATCAGTGGTTTGGGTGCTGATTTCAAAGTGCTGGAACATTTGAAATTTCCTTCTCATCTGGAACCTGTGTTTCTGGATTGGCTCATTCCTGATAAAAATGAAACGCTGGATCATTATGTCCTGAGAATGGCAAAGAAAATAGACGCTTCGGAACCGTTTTGTCTTTTGGGATATTCCTTCGGCGGAATTATCGTACAGGAAATTCACCGCATTCTTCCTGCAGAGAAAGTGGTAATTTTGGGAAGCATCCGTTCACACAAAGAAAAAGCGGGGCTACTAGGGGCAGCAGCACGTACGGGAATTGCAGGTTATCTCCCGCTGAAACTTTTTACCTCCACTTTTACAGAAAACCAGTTGATTGCAAAAATGTTTGACTCCAACAATACAAAACTGATGGAGTATTTCACTGTTCGCGATCCGTATTACCTGAAGTGGGGAATCGCACAGATATCCGCTTGGAAATCGGAAGAAAGCCCGGAAGTAATCCAGATTTTAGGAGACAGAGATCAGATTTTTCCTATTGCTGCTTGTCATCCCGATTATGTTATCAAAGGTGGAACCCATCTCTTTCCGGCAACACGCCATCGCGAAGTTTCTGCCGTGCTGGAGAAGATTTTCAACAGTTAATTCTGTATTTAGCTTTCATCTTATTGTGTTATCTTTGTTATTCATATCAATCTTATGGAATCTATCAGTGTATTTGAAATTATAAAAGTAGGAATCGGTCCTTCCAGTTCCCACACCATGGGCCCGTGGAATGCTTCAGGATTGTTTCTGGATCAGATCCGCAGATCTCAGGGCATTGCTGAGGTAAAAGAGGTGTTCGTGGAATTTTTCGGTTCATTAGCTAAAACGGGAATCGGGCACGGAACCGATATTGCCGGTATGCTCGGGCTTTCCGGAGAAGATTTCAAAACGATAGATACCACTACTGTGGATGAAAAAACAGAAAAGATTAAATCTTCCGGACAGCTAAATCTGGGTGGCGAAAAAATAATTCCATTTATTTATGGAAAACACCTGATTCTAAACAAAGAACAGACGCTTGAGTTTCATCCGAACGGAATGATTTTCAAAGTGGTTTTCAATAACGGAGAAATTCTGGAGCAAGATTATTATTCCATTGGCGGCGGATTTGTGGCCACAAAAGAAGATAATACGATGTCGGACCTGTGTATCCGAACCCTGTATCCGTGTCATAAAGGGGAAGATATCCTTAAAAATGTCAATAAACTCAACTTGGATAAAATTTCAGATCTTGTCTTACTGAACGAAGAAAGCTGGCGTCCGGAAAATGAAACCCGAAGAGAGGCTTTATATATTTGGGAGCAGATCCGGGAATGTATTTATAAAGGCGTGAACAAGGAAGGGCTGCTTCCGGGCGGCCTGAACGTTACCCGAAGAGCTGCATCGCTGAACAGAAGGCTGTTGGGGGATAAAACTTACAACACTCAGGAAGAGTGGTATCAGCTGGTGCAGGAAGCCGACGAAACTTTTACCACCATCAACAAATGGGTGTCCTGTTTTGCACTGGCTGTGAATGAGGAAAATGCCAGTTTTGGCCGTATTATTACCGCTCCTACCAATGGAGCAAGTGGGGTGATTCCGGCAGTGTTGATGTATTCTCAGGCGTTCACTCCGTATAAAGGTGACGATAAGATTGTCCGTTTTCTATTGGTTGCGGGTGAAGTCGGAACATTGTTTAAGAAAAATGCTACTATTTCTGCAGCGATGGGCGGATGCCAGGCGGAAGTAGGAGTGTCTTCCGCAATGGCGGCAGCAGGACTTACAGAAATTATGGGCGGAACTCCAGCTCAGGCGCTGATGGCAGCCGAGATTGCCATGGAGCATCATTTGGGAATGACCTGCGATCCGATTGCCGGACTGGTGCAGATTCCCTGCATCGAAAGAAATTCTATGGGTGCCATCAAGGCCATTACCGCAGCCAACATCGCCATAGAAAGTGATCCGGCAAAAGCCAGGGTTTCTCTGGATGAAGTTATTCAAAGTATGTGGGAAACTGCGCAAAGCATGAGTTCGCGCTTTAAAGAAACTTCAGAAGGCGGCCTCGCCATTGCCGTGAATGTGGCGGAATGTTAAGAGGTTTATCAGGAATTAAAGCCCATGTTCAGCATCTGAAGAATTTGTACAAAAGATGCGGTAAGAAATCATATCTGTATAAAATATTGAAAATTTTTATACATTTCTTAGGAATGGTATTTTTACCTCACTTTCTTCACCGTCTGAAAAGTTGCTTTCTCTGAACACTTCTCGAAGGCGATTTCAAAGCGGGGATTTTTTTCAGGATAATGCAAAAGATACTCGGGGCAGGGCTTTTTCTGGGCGTTGCTTCTTTCAAAATCAACCAAACCTTTGGTGATGATGCTGTCTTTCAGGAATTTTTCGTCGATATTGAGCGTCTTCATTTCTGTTTGAAATTCTTCAGAATAAGAAAAATCCTTGCTCAGCGTTTCAGCAATAACTCGGCTGTTCGGCAGATATCCACTGCAGCTTGCGCCTTTCTGATTCAGGATGAAAAAAACAATGAGAAGCCCTGGTACAAGACCAATGAGGTAGAATTTGAATTTTCTTAACATTTAAAAAAGTAATAAGTTGATATCGTGATAAGGCAGCCCGAAGCGGTCGCAGATGATTTTTTTGGTATGACGCCCCTTGTACATGTACAAGCTCTGTTTCATTTCGCTTTTATGCATGAACATATTTTCAATACTTCCTTCTTTGTCGTATCCCAAAAGATAACTCAGGAAGAAATTGGAGATCGCTTTGCTGGTCGTCCGCGGAATTCTCGACGTAAGATTCGGCAGTCCACAGTGAATAACATCATGTTTTATAAAGTAAGGATCGGTAAGTGTTGTAATTTCTGTGGTTTCTACCAGATTTCCATAATCCACCGTCACGTCGATGATCACACTTCCTTTTTTCATTTTAAGCACCATATCTTCGGTCACCACGGGAACACGGCTTGCTTCGGGCAAAGCGGCAATCAGTACATCAGCCCGGCGAATGCTTTTGGAAAGTTCTTTAGGATCGATAATAGAAGTAGGAACCCTGCCGTCAATCATCATGTGAAGCCTGCGAAGTTTGGAAAGTGAATTGTCGAAAACCTTAACACTCGCTCCCAGTCCTAAAGCTGCTTTTACGGCAAATTCACCCACAATTCCGGCTCCGATAATCACGACTTCCGCCGGGCGAACGCCTGTGATTCCGCCCAGCATATTGCCGTTAGACAGTGCCAGAAGTTCAGAAGCGTAAAGAACAGAAGCCGTACCTGCAATCTCGCCAATGAGCCTCACCAAAGGCAATTGGCTGTATTCATCGGAAATAAATTCAAAAGCAATAGCGTTGATTTTTTTTTCTGCCAGTTTCAGGAAATAAGAAGCATCGCGCAGATTGATCTGAAGCGCCGAAATAAGATGCGAATTGGGTTTCAGAAAATCAATTTCATCAAACGTCGGCGGATTGATTTTCATCACCAAATTCTGGCCGAATGCTTCCTTAGGATCGGAAGTAATCCGTGCACCGGCATCGGCATACTGCTGATCGGTAAAAAAGGAACCTGCACCGGCTTCGGATTCAATGATGACCTCGTGTCCGTGATGAACCAACACCTGAACGGCATCGGGAGTGAGACAGGTTCGACGCTCTTCCAGGCACGTTTCTTTCGGAACGCCAATGCTGAACTTCGGTTCTCTCCGAACCACCTCCAGCTTTTCTTCCAAAGGCATCAGTTCTTCCTCCTTGAAAGGGGTGAAAATAGTTCCGCTGCTCATTTTTTTAAATTAAAATCATCAGATACAAAGATACACTATTCAAAAATTATGGTGCGGCTGCCGTCCGAATTTTCAATCGTCATCATGTGATGCGGCAAGTGCTGCAGTTCGTCTTCATAAATCTCCGGCCATTCAATAATAGAGAGAAAAGCCCGATCCAGATATTCATCCATTCCAATGTCGTACACTTCGCTTACGTCTTTCATCCGATACAGATCAAAATGAAAAACCAGGCCCTTCGGTGTATGATATTCGTTCACAATAGCATACGTGGGCGAAGAAACGTCATCTGAACTTCCCAATGCTTTCAGTAAATACTGCGTGAAGGTTGTTTTTCCTGCGCCCAGATTTCCTTTGAGAAGAAGAACCGGATATTGCAGTTTGGGCAGAACTTCAGCAACAATTCCCTGCCATTCTTCAGGCGACGTAATGGTGAACGTTTTCATAGAATCAGAACGTTTTATTTTCATCCAAAAATAAGGATTTTATGATCGCTTTGGAAACTAATTGTTATTTTTACCCCATGATTTCCAAACAGACCATCGATAAAATTTTCTCCGCCATCCGGGTGGAAGAAATTATTGGTGAATATGTACAACTGAAGCGCGCAGGTTCCAATTTCAAAGGGCTCAGCCCTTTTCAGGACGAGAAAACCCCGAGTTTTGTTGTGTCTCCTTCCAAGCAGATCTGGAAAGATTTTTCTACCGGAAAGGGCGGAACTGCCATTTCATTTTTAATGGAAATCGAAAGCTTTACCTATCCCGAAGCATTGCGTCACGCAGCAAAAAAGTACGGAATTGAAATTGAGGAAACCATTCAGGAACAGACGGAAGAGCAGAAAATGGCACAGTCTGAACGGGAACAACTTTACAAAATTCATGAGGTAGCTCAGGATTTTTTTCAGGATCAATTGCATGAAACCGAAGAAGGCCGGCTGATCGGGCTTTCCTATTTTAAAGAACGCGGCCTTCCGGACGATATTATTCGGAAATTTCAGCTGGGGTATTCTCCCGAAAAAAAGAATGCGTTCACAGAATACGCTCTGGAAAAAGGCTATAGCAAAGAGATTATTGAAAAATCAGGCCTTTCTGTTTTTCCTGAAAACGCATCGTACGGAATCGACAGATTTCGCGAGCGGGTCATCTTTCCGATTCACAGTTTTTCCGGCAGAGTTTTGGGTTTCGGAGGAAGAATTCTGAAGAATAATGCCAAAGCTGCGAAATATTTAAACTCTCCTGAAACCGAAATTTATCACAAATCCAATGTTCTTTACGGATTGAATTTCAGTAAACAGGCCATTTCCAAACAGAATCTCTGTTTGCTGGTGGAAGGGTATATGGACGTGATCGCCCTTCACCAAAACGGAATTCAGAATGTGGTTTCCAGTTCCGGAACCGCGCTGACTACAGAACAAATTAAACTCATCAAACGGCTCACCGAAAATGTCACCATTCTTTTTGATGGCGATGCAGCAGGAATTAAAGCCAGTTTCCGGAGCATTGATATGTTGCTTTCGGAAGGAATGAATATCCGCATCGTATTATTTCCAGATGGAGACGATCCTGACAGTTTTTCCGGAAAACATCCTCAGGAATATGTAGAACAGTATATTGCGGAACAAGCCCGGGATTTCATCGATTTCAAAGCGGAAGTGCTTCTCCAGGAAGCCAACACCGATCCGATCCGAAAAGGAGAAGCCATTCGGGATATTGTAAAATCAGTAGCGTGTGTTCCCAATGCACTGAAACAGGAAATCTATCTGAAGGAGGTTTCTTCCCGGTTTGGATTAAGCGAACAAAGCCTTTTCAATGAACTGGGTTTACAAAAACAAGTTCAGCAACAGCAGTACAAAAGGGAAGAATCTAGGCCTTCTCCGAAACTTGAAGTAGTTCCCAAACAGGCGATTTCGGTCCAGCCGCTGTTGGTTCTGGAAGAAAAACTGATAGAACTTATGCTTAAATACGGAGCGCAGGTGCTGAACAGAGAAACTGAAGACGGCACACCGTACACCATCACCGTGATAGAAGAGGTTCTGGCTCATTTTGAGGAGGACGATTACAAAATACAGTCGCCAGTAAATGAAAAAATTATCCGGGAAATACAGGAAGGAATTGAAAAAAATGAACTGCGTTCGGGAAGTTTTTTCTTTACTTTGATGGATGAAGAACTGACCGTGAAAGTAGCCAATGCGCTTTTGGAACCTTATGAAATCAGCGACTGGAGCAAGCACAATATTTTTTTCAGCAAGGAGGAGGAAGTGCTTCCCAAACTCATCAGCGATACTATCATCCGCCATAAAAGGGAATATGTGGTGAGCATGATTCAGGAAATAAAAGAAAGCCTGAAGGCGGAAACCGATAATACCGAACAGTATGTAATGATGATGAAGCTGAATGAACTCCGCAAAGAAATGGATGCAGAATTATACAGAATTTTATGACATTTTGACTGTCTTTGAAAGGGGAACAGTTTTTGAAAATCAGAAGATATTAAATAACTTTATATGGACATTAAAAAAGATTTCAGAGATTTCTCTGTAAAACACCTTGGAAACAGCGGCCTTGCCACCGATCAATATATGGGGGCTTTTTCCCCTACGAACCTTACGCCGTACATTATGGAAGAAAGAAGGCTGAATGTTGCCCAAATGGACGTTTTTTCCAGACTGATGATGGACCGCATTATTTTCCTGGGAACCGGAATTGACGATCAGGTCGCTAATATCGTTACGGCACAGTTGCTCTTCCTGGAAAGTTCAGATCCGTCAAAAGATATTCAAATTTATATTAATTCTCCGGGAGGAAGTGTATATGCCGGGCTCGGAATTTATGATACCATGCAGATCATTAAACCTGATGTAGCCACCATCTGTACCGGAATGGCGGCTTCCATGGGAGCTGTTTTGCTGGTAGCAGGCGAAAAAGGAAAACGTTCCGCACTGAAGCATTCCAGAGTGATGATTCATCAGCCGAGCGGTGGTGCACATGGTGTGGCTTCTGATATGGAAATTAATCTTCGCGAAATGCTTAAATTGAAAAAAGAACTTTATGAAATTCTTGCACAGCATTCCGGGCAAACCTATGAATGGGTAGAAAAAGCGTCGGACCGCGACTACTGGATGACCTCTACTGAAGCCAAAGAAATGGGAATGGTAGATGAAGTTCTGGAAAGAAAAAAAGATAAGTAAACCTCGCCTTGATTTTAAAATAAAACTGTCCTCAGGTTCAATGTGAGGACAGTTTTTCGTTGTAGAAATAGGGGTTTAAGCGTTAAATCCTTCAATAATCTTTGCGAAATCATCAATATTTAAAGCTGCGCCGCCAATCAGGCCGCCGTCTATATCGGGTTGAGAGAAGATTTCCTTCGCATTGTCAGGCTTCACAGAACCGCCGTATAAAATGGAAATTTCATCCGCCACTTCCTGTCCGTATTTTGCAGCGATAAGACTGCGGATGTGCGCGTGAATTTCCTGCGCCTGTTCAGGAGTTGCCGTTTCTCCGGTTCCGATGGCCCAAACAGGTTCATAAGCGATGACTACCTTTTTAATTTCCTCTGCAGAAAGGGTGAAGAGTGCTGTTTCAGTCTGATTCTTCACGACTTCCAGATGCTTGCCGGATTTTCTTTGTTCCAACGTTTCGCCGTTGCAGTACACCGGAATCATTCCTTTGTCCAAAACCAGTTTTATTTTTCTGTTGCAGTGAGAATCGGTTTCGCCGTGGTACTGTCTTCGTTCGCTGTGTCCGATAAGGCTTCCTTCAGCATCGATGGATTCTAGCATATCGGCAGAAATTTCTCCGGTGTAGGCTCCTTTTTCATGTTCGCTTACATCTTGGGCAAACACTCCGATTTCATCGTTTTCGTACAGGTCTTTCGCCATCATCAGATAAAGCGACGGCGGCGCAATCCACACTTCGCAGCTCACGGAATGATTTTTTTTATACTCCAGTAACTGAAACATCAGCTGTTGCGCTTCAATAACATTTTTGTTCATTTTCCAGTTTCCGGCTACAATTTTTTTTCTCATTATGATATGTTTTAATAAAATTAAGGGATTTAATTTCCTTTATTATCCCAGATTCCAAAGGTTTTTCAGCAGCTTGTAGAAACGGTGTTCGTCCTCGCTCACTTCTTCATCTGCTTTAATAAGGGATTTCGCAAAACTGATGAAACTGTCCCTTTCTTCCGCAGTGGAATCGTCCATGAAGCATCTTGCATGAAACTCAAAATGGTCTTTCCATTCCTCAGGTTTCAGGGTCGCAATGGTGTCGAGTTCGTTGTCAAGGTTCATCCGGAAAGGAAATTCCTCAGCCAGATATTCCTGTATTTTCATTCCTTCTTCCGGTGAAAATTCATTGTCAACGGCCGAAAGAATCATGAGAAGATGATAGCCGGCAATGGGTTTATTGGATTTTTGCATAATGTATTTTTTATTTTTTTAAATAGTCCTGAAGTGATTTTTTATCTTTAATAATTCCTTTTTCGAGCGTCATCACGAACGGATTGCTGCGTGCAATGGTTTTGATGGCGGTTCCGTCCAGCATCGCATTCGGAACATTTGGGAACGTATCCGGATGCGTCGAGATTCCATAGGAAAAAGGATGGCTCTGAATAACCTTAACTGCCTGCGCAACCTCTCCAGAAGTTAGGGTTTTCGGATGATAACTGAATACCAAAACGGCTTTTTCAGCTTTTAAAATGGTATCGGTAATGTCATTTCCCTGAAGATCTTCAATCCTGAGTTTGCTGATTTCGGAAGCATAGCCCTGATGCGTGATTTCGGAGGTTGATTTGTCTTCTTGAATTTCCCAGGGCGTTCCTTCTTCCCAAAAGGTTTTATCGTTCACATAATCATCCTGATTTACTTTTTTTTCTTCTCCGGTTTTGATGTTTTTCAGCACATAAAATGTTTTATACACAGAAGGGTTTTCAGCAATTTTTTGCTTTTCCGCATTCAGATTAGTTCCGATTTTATAAGCCCTGAAATCAATCAACGGTTCGTGGCGGATGCCGCTGTATAGGTAGAAAACGGTGATGGCAATGCCTAACCCTAAAATCATTAACCTAAGATTATTTTTTTCTTCCGTTTCCGGTTGTTTCCGCGTTGCAAACCAAAGGATCAACAAGCCGACGAGAAGAGCAATGTCTTTCCAAAAACTTTGCCAAGGCGTCATTTTGAGGGCGTCTCCGAAACATCCGCAGTCAGTCACTACATTGAAATAAGCGGAATAAAATGTTAGAAAGCCAAAGAAAACACAAAGTGCAATTAACAGGATGAGCGTCAATCTGAGCTTAAATTTCAGCAAAAGCATGAGGCCCAGAACGACTTCTACAAAACAGACCAAAATGGCAAGCGGTAATGCGAAGGATTCCAGAAAAGGCATATTGAATACTCCGGGAGAGAAATATTCCTCTAACTTAAAGGAAAAACCGACCGGATCGACTGCTTTTACAAAACCGGAAGCGATAAAAATGAGCGCGATAAGATACCGCAGAATAGTGGTGATCATGGTAAAAGAATTAAGGTGAAACGGATTGTGAAAGATTTTGTATTTCGGTTTCCTCAGAAAACTTGATGAGGCAGAAAACGGCATAGTTCAGCATATCAAAATAGTTGGCATCTATTCCTTCTGAAACTAAAGTTGAACCGGCATTGTCCTCAATCTGTTTGGTTCGCAGGACTTTCTGATAAATCAAATCCGTGATGGAAGAAATCCGCATATCGCGCCAGGCTTCGCCATAATCATGATTTTTTCTTTCCATGAGGTTTTTGGATTCCTGCGCATAATGATCATAAAGTTTCATGATTTCGCTGGGATTTTCATTCAGCGTTTCGCTTAACCCTTTTTCTATCTGAATTAATCCGATAATCGCATAATTTACAATGGCGATAAACTCGTTATGTTCGCTTTCATCCACCATTTTTTTACCCGTCATCTGCAGCGTCCTGATGCGGTTCACCTTGATATAAAGCTGATCCGTAATCGAACTTGGGCGCAAAACCCGCCATGCAGCACCGTAATCCTGCATTTTCTTGCTGAAGAGATCTCGGCATTCTGCAATCACTTTATCGAACTGTACAGAGGTTTTCGTCATAGCTATTCTTGATTTCCAAAGATAACAAATTTGCCCGAAACCGAGACCGGATCTCCGGTGCGATGACTGCTTTTTCTGTACATTTGTGTCATGATACACCGCATTTCGATGGAACACCGCAATTCTTTCACGCTGAACTGCAACGGCAGGCTCATCAGCCTCGACCGTCCGAAAATTATGGGAATTCTGAACCTCACTCCCGATTCTTTTTCAGACGGTGGAAAATTCAATACCGAAAAAGCTGCTTTGCTTCATGCCGAAAAAATGCTGACAGAAGGAGCAGAGATTATCGATATCGGGCCACAGTCTACGAGACCGAATGCGGAATTTATTGACAGTAACGAAGAAATACGAAGGTTGGGAAAAGTTATTTCTTCCATTAAAAAAGAGTTTCCGGAAACGTTAATTTCTGTCGATACTTTTTGGTCTGAAACGGTGCGTTTTGGGTACAATGAAGGAATGGATATTGTAAATGACATTTCAGCCGGACAGTTTGATAAAAAGCTTTTTGAAACCGTTGCACAAACCGGTCTTCCGTATATCCTGATGCACGTAAATCCCATTTATGAGGAAATGCATGTGAAAAAGGAGTTTGGGAATATTATGGTGGAAATCAATAATTTTCTGTTGGGAAAAAGCCAAAATCTGCTGGAAGTAGGAGTGAAAGATATTATTCTGGATCCAGGTTTCGGTTTCGGGAAAACGGTGGATGACCAGCACAAAATGATTGATGAAACAGAATACATCGGACTCGGTAAATTTCCGGTGCTGATCGGGATCTCCCGCAAATCGTTTATTTACAAACCTCTGGGAAAATCTCCATTGGAAATTTCAGAAGAGACGCAAAAGCTGCATTATAAAGTGCTGAAACAGGGAGCAAAAATACTGAGGGTGCACGATGTGAAAGCTGCCAAAGAAACCGTGAATGCTTTCTTAAAAGAGTAAGTAAGAATTTTATTATTGTTGCGTAAGTTTTTCAGCGTATTCCTTCGAGAATTTTTTCTGATCTTTTGCGAGTTCCGCTTGTGTGGCAGGCAATATATAGTTGAACAGCACTTTACCGTCATCATCCATAAAAACAATTTCCTTTTCTTCTCCGTCAATCATTTGTGAGAATATTTCCCACATGGAAGTGTCGCGGGTTTTCAGCAAATCAAAGAAAAGGGAGGCTGTAATCTGAATGTTTTTCATGAGTTGATGGTAATGGTAATTTTCTTTTTCAAGAAAACTAAAGAGCAAAGTTAAAAAATTATTGTGTATCGGGTGAATTTGTTATTTTTACATCAAACTAATAATCTATGAAAATACTTTTACTGAAGATCTTTTTGATATTATTTCCTTTGGTCTCGCTGTTTGGCAGTGCACAACAGAAAGAAATCACCGGGAAAATTATCAATTCCGAAAACGGCGAGGCGTTACCTTATGCCAAGGTGTATGTTACCTATGTCGACGGTTCCAAACGTTCTGTCTCCACAGATTTTGATGGATTTTATTCCATTCCTTATGACACTGTTCCCGATTCGCTTGCGGTTTCGCTGGAAGGTTTTGAAGGAAAAAGCTTTTTCATCAGAGAAGATTTTCACCCCGAACATCATGTAACCCTTCAAAGAAAGGTTGCTCAGAATAAAAACACCAAAAAAGCTGAAAGAACCCGAGAAAGGCAAATTGATGAGGTGGTGATCACTAAGAAAAAGAAGAAATATAAAAATCCCGCTTTCGAGATCATGGAAAAAGTGATCGAACGAAAACCGAATAATAATCCTGAAAAGTTTGATTCGTATTCGTATGAAAACTACAATCGGATGGAAATTTCAATCAGTAATTTCGGAAAAAAAATGGAAAAAAGGAAAGTGGTGCGCGACATCAAAGCCATTATGGAAACTGCCAAAGAAGTGGCCGGAGAGGACGGCAAACCGCTGTTGCCAGTGTTTATTTCAGAAAACCTTTCAGATTATTACTATCAGAAAAGTCCTCATCAGTCTACAGAAATTATAAAAAAAACTAAAATTGAAGGTATCGGGATTGAAGATGGCAGCATGTTTACCCAACTCACCAGTTCTACTTTTGTGAAATACAATTTCTATAACAACAACATCCGGATTCTGGGGAAAGATTTCGTCTCACCAATTAATGATACCTATAAATTGCTGTATGATTATGAACTTGTCAGCAAAAACCACGAAATAGACGGAGAACGGTATTATTTACTGAATTTTAAACCTAAAAGGGAATCTGATCTCGCTTTTATGGGCAGCATGCTTATCAATCATGGCACGTATTCGCTTTTCAGAATAGATGCGGAAATTATGCCGACAGCCAACATCAATTTTATCCATTCCCTGAAAATTCAGCAAGAAATGATGCGGCTTCCGGAAGAAGACAACTGGCTTCCGGGAAAAACCAGGGTATTTCTGGAAACAGCCAGACCGGGAAAAGAAAGTGTTGCCGTTTTTCTGAAATATTATTCTTCTATTAAAGATCCGGTCATCAATCAGCCCATTAATAAGGAGGTTTTTGAGAAAGAAATAGTGGTCTTGGAAAATGCGACAACAGAGGATGAAGCCTATTGGGAACAGAACAGGCACAGCACGATGACCGCAGCTGAGAAAAAAATGTACGGCATGATCAAAGAAGTAAAAAACCTTCCGTCGCTGCGCACGTATCTGGATGTGATCGAGGTTTTGCTGAACGGATATTATAAAGTCGGGAACATCAGTATTGGTCCGTATCTGTACACTTTGGGTTATAATGATGTGGAAGGACTGCGGCTTAGAGCAGGATTTAAAACCAATCAACATTTCAGCAAAAAATGGATTTTCGGCGGATACCTGAGTTATGGTTTTAAAGATGAAAAACTGAAATACGGCGTTCATGCGGATTATATTATTTCCCGTGAACCATGGATTCAGGCAGGAGTGAACTACGCTCACGATTTGGGACAGGTGGCCTTCCAGTACGAAGACTTTTCTGTGCGAATGAACAATATTTTCAATGCATTTACCAAAAATGGAAAAATGAGCGTGCGGCGGCCATTTTGGGAAGATCAGTATCAAGCGTATTTTAAAATGGATGTGCTGAATTCACTGACGCAGAAAATCACTTTTAAACATGCTACCTTCGATCCGCTTTTTGATTTTGCCTATCACGATCCTGAACAGGGAATCATGAATGATTATAAAACGTCAGAATTAATAGCTGAAACCGTCTGGAGACCGGGAAGAAGAATTTTGCAGCGGGCGAATAACACGCAGCTCAACCTGAAAGACAATATTTACAATCCACTCGTTACTTTCCGGTATCACCGAGGAATCAAAGGTGTGCTGGACAGCGATTTTGATTATAATAAATTTACCCTGAATGTGCAGCAGACTGTTCCCATGGGAATTCTCGGAAGAGGAGAATATTCCTTAACCGGCGGGTATATTCCCGGACAACTGCCGTATCCGCTTTTGGAAAATCATTTGGGAAATGATTTCATGTTTTACAACAAATATGCATTCAACATGATGCGGTTTTTTGAATTCACCAGCAACAGGTACGCGTCTTTTCAATATATCCAGAATCTGGAAGGCCTTATTACCAACAGTCTTCCGCTGATCAAGAAATTACACTGGCGGAATCATGTTACTTTCAATTACCTTATCGGGTCGTTGGATCCGAAAATGATGGCCGGCAACAGCATCGGACAAAATTATTTTCAGGGATTGCAGGGAAAACCGTATATGGAAGTAGGATACGGAGTTTCCAATATCTTCAGATTTCTTCGGGTAGACTTTATTCACAGGCTTACGCATCTGAATCCGCTGCCGGACGGAAGAGTACCCCCGAAATTCGGGGTTACCTTGTCGGCTCACATCAAGCTTTAGAAACCGAGCATTTGGAGTTTAATCTGGAAACCGATATTATCAATAAATTTCGGATGGGCATAATGTCCGATTCTGTAAAAGAAACCGAGATTGAATCCGGTGTTGAAAATATTATTATACTCGAATCCGATTTCCTGATAAAGACGATCCAGTTTTTCAAACTCAAATTGATGATCGCTCATATTTTTGAAATCACCGATGATGCCTTTGTAAAGAATATCAATGCTGGACGATTTCTTGCCTAAAAATCTGAAGTTCCAAGGAAGTCGATGGGTGAGATAATAGCCTACAAAACGGTCATTAAAATATTTCGCCGAAGGCATCGTAGCAAATCCCAGATACGTAGTGAAATTCACACGATTAATGAGTTTCTGATGTTCAAAATGATCGAGTCCGCCCATTTCAAAAGTATTGTAAATAGGAACTTTTCCTTCCTGCAATCCTGCGTAAATCCGCGTTCCTGTTGTGCCTAAGGTAGTTTTGATAATCTGGAGATACAACAGATCCAGACGGTGATAATCGAACTCACCGCCCAGAAGTTTCATCCCTTTTTCGTAATTAAAATACACTTCCGGATAGCCCTGTTCATACGTATATTTTCCTGCCGGAGTCATAATATTTTTTGAAAAAGGAGAATATTTCAAGGTCAGAATACTTCCAAAATCCTGAAAATGATTAGGGTAATTCAAATATTGATATTCAAACTTCGATTCCAGTTCCTGCTTTCTTGCCGTGATTCTCATGGTGAGGGCATTTGTAAGATCGTTTTCATAGGAGAGCCGGAATTGTTTCGAAGAAAAATACCGTCCGTTGTTCACATCTACACCGGCATTCTGGATCCGCATATTCGTCGTCCACAAATATTGATTGAATTTTCCTGTAGAGATGACATCATCCATATATTCTATTCTGAAGAGTGAGTTTTTCTTCAGTGTGGTGCGGATATCGGTCGCGATTCCAAATTTCCATTTTCGGTCTTTGAAGCCATAGGCAAAATAACCTTCGGGTGAAATATACTTGTGGAAATGTTCATTCAGTTTGGCACCTGCACCCAAACGCACACCTTCGTAATTATTGAAACTGAACAGGCGGATAATGTCGAGATCCACTTTTCCGAGTCTCAGGTAACCTCTCAATAAATTGGTCACGATGGCCACTCTTCTGTCAATTTTAAATTCTTGGCCGATGCTGTCTATTTTCACATAGGTATTCATTTCACGTTCGGAAAGCGGATCTCTGCGGAACTCATCCAGCGAAGTGCCGTCGCTGTTCTGCACCGAATAGGTGTAACCCGCAAAATCGCCGGAGCGGAATTCTACAGGGCTTTCAAAATCAAAATATTCATTGTGCAGATAGGCGTAGTTTCCGAACCGCTTTCTCAAAGTTTTTTCTTTGCCGTTTTCATCCTGAATTTTAGCGATGTCATACCTTTGATAGCCGAGATTGATTTTCATCTTTTCTTCTTTCAGAAACCATTTGCCGTACATCGGAATCCAAGTGGAACTGATGCTGCCCTCCGTAGCTTTGGTGGCATTTCTTTCAATCTTTTTTATCGCATAGCTGTCACGGTCGATATAAATATACCCGTTGAACCGCCTTCTGTTCTGTAAGCTTTTGTTGGATTTTTCCCGGAAAAGGATCACATAATTCTCGCGGCCGTCTATCTCGATACTATCGGTCAGGTAATACCGGTACAGCCCCTCGTTGTCGGTGTTCACTTCCTTTGGAATTTTGTTCAGATGCGATCGCAAAGTGATGAGTTCATAAATAGGCTGCTGCAGGCCGGAAATCCTGTTGTCCAGCAGGTTTACCTTCTCGCCGTATTTTTTGGAATAGAGGTGTTGCATGGCTCTTTCCCACATGAACATCTGGCTTTCTTTCAACACATTCTGAAACTGAACCTCCATCAGGGAATCTTTTTTCTGCTTCTCGGTCTGTACAGGGATTTCTTTCATTTTCAAAGAATCCTGATATGCCGTAATGAACTTATTATAGATGTCCAGGGAATCCTTATCCAGATCCACGGCGAGTTTCTGAAAAGAACTGAACCGGTACGAAGGCAGCGAAAGGGGAGAATTCTCCTGAAAACGCTGGTTTACTTTTTTCAGAATTGACAAAGCGTTCGGATCACTTTTATCGTTGATAACGACTTCTTCTATTTCCGAAGCCATTCTGTTTTTTTTCATCAGAAACACCTCGGCATGGTCTTCCGTCATCGTGGTTCGCTCTTCCTGATACTCTTCATGGCGCACGGTGATTTCGCGGCATGTGCCTTCAAATTCAAGCACGCCCAAGGTATTGGTTTTCCCTAGCAGCTTTCCCTGGCACAGCACCGAGGCTCCGGAAACGGGAAGTTGTGAATATTCGTCGGCAACAGTAATTTTCTGTTGCGCATGAAACACACTGAAAGCCAGCATGAATACAAGAACTATATACGGGCGTATCTGCATAAAAAGATTATAAGCGATCAGGAATCAAAATTAAATAAAAATCCCTCGCTCGCAAGAGCTGAGGGAAAATATATGGACGAGGGGAATCATGGTTAATAAATCAGCTTTGGTCATGCTGAAAGTAGAGTGGCAAAATCCGTAGTAATTTTATCTGTGTAGCTGCAAACCGGTCTTGCCGCATTTGCATTCCGTAGGAATGTTATCAGAACAGGAAGATTCCATTCCTACGTAATGGAAGAACAGTATTTGTTGAAATTCTATTTTATCAAAAATAATAATTGTTTTTTTTATTCTAAAACAATTTGTTTGTAATACCTCAATTTTGTTGCTAAATTTGGACATTAAAATTAATCAAATGAAAGTCGTATCTTTTTTTGCTGGTGCTGGTGGTTTAGACTTGGGATTTGAGAAAGCAGGCTTCGATGTGATATGGGCAAATGAATATGATCGTGAAATATGGGAAACATATGAGGCTAATCACAAAAGCACTATCCTTGATCGCAGAAGTATTGTTGATATACCATCAGAAGAAGTTCCTGATTGTGATGGGATAATTGGTGGGCCACCCTGTCAAAGTTGGTCTGAGGCCGGAGCACTAAGAGGGATTTCGGATAAAAGAGGACAATTGTTTTTTGAATTCATGAGGATCTTAGCGGATAAAAAACCAAAATTCTTTCTTGCAGAAAATGTTTCAGGAATGCTATTGCCAACTCATAAGAATGCCTTGGAAAATATTAAACAAATGTTCACAGATATTGGATATGATCTATCTTTTGAACTTTTGAATGTCTCTGATTATAATGTTCCACAGGATCGAAAGAGGGTGTTCTTTATAGGATATAGAAACGATTTAGGTCTGAAATTTACATTTCCAAAACCAACTACTCCCACAAATAAAATTTCACTCAGAGAAACAATTTACGATATTAAAGATAATGTCCTGCCTGCGAGAGAAGGTAATTTAACAAATGGTAATGAATGTGTTTTGCCAAACCATGAGTACATGATAGGTGGTTTTTCATCAATTTTTATGTCTAGAAACCGTGTGCGTGGATGGGAAGATGTATCATTTACCATTCAAGCTGGTGGTAGGCATGCTCCACTACACCCACAAGCGCCAAAAATGCAATTTATCACCCAAAACGAAAGAAGTTTTGTAAAAGGAAAAGAACATTTATATAGAAGATTGAGTGTACGCGAATGCGCCCGCATTCAAACATTTCCTGATGATTTTATTTTTGAATATAAAAATGTTACTGCTGGCTACAAAATGATAGGAAATGCTGTGCCAGTGGAGATGGCAAAATTACTAGCAAAGAGAATTTATTTTGATCTAACGGAAATAAAGGTTACTAGAAAAATAATTAAGCGACCTCATGTCTCTAAAGAAGTTAATGGCTCAATTGTTTTAAAAAAACTAGACGAAATAATTAAAAAAACTATTTCATAATGGCAAAAGAATCCTCGCAAACTATTAATGGTAAGGCCTTTGAATATGCGCTTTTAAATGAGTTTTTCTTTAGATTGAATTCTATCACTAATGTGTCAATAGTACAAAACCAACCTTTTAAAAATGCTCTCCGTTGTTTTGATATCGTGTCTGAAAAAGAAAAAGATGCATTTAGATTAAATGCTAATTTCGCTGTAAATCTTTTGATAGGTCTTGAACCGAGATTAAGTAACCATTTAAACATTGAAGATACTTTAGAATTAGAAATTGTTTCTGATTCCCGAGGTCAAGAGGGTGATGTAAGAGATGTTTTAGCGATACGGTCTCTGCAAAAGTGGGAGATAGGAATATCCGCTAAAAATAATCATAGAGCAATAAAACATTCACGCCTCTCAAATGATATTGATTTCGGCGTGAAATGGTTAAGCATCCCGTGTTCTGATAATTATTTCCAGACAATAAAGCCAATTTTTGACAATCTTAGAGAAATCAAAACGCAAAGTAATAGCACGCATAAATGGAGCGAGTTGGGAGATTATCATTCCTCCATTTATGTACCCGTACTTGATGCTTTTCGTGCCGAGCTTTTACAACTTGACCGAAGTAATCCCGGTATTGTGGCTGCAAATTTAGTAAGATATTTAATCGGGCATCAAGATTTTTATAAAGTTATAAAAGGTCGTAATGAAGTAGAGGTACAAGCGTATAATTTACATGGTAGTTTAAACCTTCCGTTTAAAGATATTAAGCCAATTGCTAAAGTTGAAAGGTTAAAATTTCCTAGTCGGCTTATCGAGGTTGCATACTTAAATAATTCAAAAACAACTTTAATGGTTACTTTGGATGAAGGATGGCAGATCACATTTAGAATACACAATGCAAGTTCTCGGGTGGAGCCATCCTTGAAATTTGATATTAATCTTCTTTCGTCACCAAGATCATTATTTGTCAACAAGTTGTTTTTGGCGTGAAAAGTAAATATAATTTTGAAACGACTCCTCAACGCTCACTACTCATGAGCAAAATTAAAGCGACAAATACTAAAGCAGAAGTTAAACTTAGAAAAGCTTTATGGGCTTTGGGAATCCGCTATAGAATCAATGTGAGTAAATATCCGGGAAAACCAGATATTGTAATAAGCAAAACCAAGATTGCCATATTTATTGATGGCGAATTTTGGCACGGATTCAATTGGCAAATAAAGAAAGATTCAATTAAATCAAATAAAGAATACTGGGTTAAAAAAATCGAAGGCAACATGCATAGAGACCTTGAATCTACCCAAAAACTGAAAGAAATGGGATTTACTGTTTTCCGTTTTTGGGAACAGGAAATAAAAAAAGATATTGATGCTTGTCTCCAAGCTATTGTAAAAGCCCATAAAGATAGTATTTCTGATTGACCACTCCCTCTCGTTTTCTTAAGATATCATGTCTCCCCTGTCTGGGATCCCAAATTTGAGCCTGCTACCCCCAAAAATGAGGCTCGGAACCCCAAATTTGGCCTTGTGAACCTCAAAAATGAGGCTGGAAACCTCAAATTTGACCCTCGGAACCTCATTTTTGGATCTCAGAACCTCATCTTTCCACGCTAAGACCGCAAACTTGGACGCGTATCGAAATTTTTTGAAACAAAAATCCCCAGCAGCAGCCGGGGATAAAATTAAGGTGTCGGATTTTCTGTATTGGGAACGGGTTGTTCTTTCCCCTTACCCGAGCGGTTAAAAAACTGTTTCATTTCATTCATCTTGGTTTCGTAACCCGGTGCCTGCGAGCCTGCTTTGTAGCTGGTGTAGGCATAATCGTCCAGCGCACTTTGGTAATTGTCATAATCGTGCAGAATTTTGGCGTTTTTAATTCTTTCCTGTAAGGAAGCTAGGCGGTTCTGAAGATTTTCCATGATTTGCCGGCTGTTGTAATCCTTTTCAAATTCGTCCCAATCAAGATCCGGTACCGAAAGATTTGCGGAGTTGCGGCGGTAATCCCACACTTTGTTGATCAGAAGTTTGTTCTGCTCGTTCACGCTGCCATAGGTGCTGCGTTCTTCAGGCGTTAGCGTTACCGTAAGCATTGCGAGTGCGGTTTCTAATTGGGTTAGGGCGTCTTGCGCAGCAGTTATTTGTGCTGGGGTAAGGTGCGCATTGTTTAGATTGTTGATTGGCATATTGCTGAGTTTAAATGATTAAGGAAATAAAATTAATCATTTTTATGATTCGATCGGAAAAAATTTTAAAAAAGATTTCTTCGCCTGCTCCATTACTTTTTTCGCCAATGCATCAATGATTGGATATAAAAAAACCTCCCAAAAAGAGAGGCCAGCCTGTGTTATTTGTCCAGAACTATAATTGCATCGCTCTGGCAACCGCTTGATCTATTCCTGCCAGGTTTTTTCCGCCTGCGGTGGCAAAGCCGGGGTTTCCGCCGCCGCCGCCCTGGATTTCCTTGGCCAGTTCTTTCACAATGTTTCCGGCGTGGTATTGCCCCTCCAGATCCGGAGAAACGCCCACGGTAATCATCGGTTTTTCGCCGGCATCAGAAATAATAACCGTAATGGAATTCGGAACTTCTTTTTTCAGTTGAAATACAATGTCCTTCACGCTTCCGGCTTCCAGAGATACTTTTTTCACGAGAAGTTTTTTGCCATTCTGTTCTGTAAAATCATTTTTCCAGTTGGCGGTTTCGCTTTGGGCTTTTTCTTTTTTCAGAGATTCCACTTCTGCTTTCAGTGCAGCATTTTCGGACATTAATTTTTCTACCGATTTTGCAAGGTCTTTGGATTTCAATACCCGGGAAAGTTCAGCCAGTTGTGTTTCCAGGTTTTTGAAATATTCTGCAGATTGATCTCCGGAAATGGCTTCTATTCTCCGGATTCCTGCGGCCGTGGACGATTCTGAAATGATTTTAAAATGACCGATTTCTCCGGTAGATTTCACGTGGGTGCCGCCACAAAGTTCTCTGGAAGTTCCGAACTGAATCATGCGGACGGAATCGCCGTATTTCTCACCGAAAAGCGCCAATGCTCCGCGCTCCATCGCTTCCGTAATGGGAATGCTGCGGTGCTCTTCCAGCAAAATGTTTTCCTTTATTTTAGCATTCACTTTTTCTTCGACCAACGCCAGTTCCTGCTCATTCATTTTCGAGAAGTGGGAGAAATCGAACCGCAGATATTCCGGGCCAACAAATGAACCTTTCTGTTCCACGTGTGTTCCCAGAACTTCGCGCAGGGCTTCGTGCAGCAAATGCGTCACCGAGTGATTGGCCTGAGTGTTCCGTCGGTTTTTCACCTCTACTTTGGCATAGAAAACCGCACCCGCGTCTTTCGGCAGTTCGTTGATTAAAGAGACGATCAGATTGTTTTCCTTTTTGGTATCCAGCACCTGAATCACATCGGGATTGTCTTTTATATTGTACATATCCGGCTGCGAAATGTCGAAATGCGGAGCATAACTCGGAATCAGTACGCCGGTATCGCCGATCTGTCCGCCGCCTTCGGGATAGAACGGCGTTTGTGAAAGAACGATCTGGTAAAATTCGCCGTCTTTATTTTCAATTTTGCGGTATCTAGTAATGTAGGTTTCTGCAGCCATCTGATCATATCCGACGAAAGTTTCGGGTCTTTCTTCCAGCACCACCCAGTCGTACACCTTCGCTGCAGAGTCTTTTTTGGAACGTTGTTTCTGTTTTGCCATTTCGGCTTCAAAGCCCTGTTCGTCCACCGTCAGTTGTTTTTCTTCAGCAATAATTCTGGAAAGATCGGCAGGAAATCCGAAAGTATCGTAGAGTTCAAAAACCTGTTCGCCGGGAAGGTTCTTTTCGCCTTTTTTAAGGGTTTCATTGATGATGTTGTCCAATCGAACCAGGCCGGTTTCGATGGTTCTCAAAAATGAATTTTCTTCTTCTTTGATGACTTCAGAAACCAGCGTACTCTGCTTCATGATTTCCGGGAAGAATCCGCCCATCTGGTTGTTCAGCACCTCTACCAATTGATAAAGGAAGGGCTCTTTCATTCCTAAGAACCGGTAGGAATAAGAAATGGCACGCCTAAGAATTCTTCTGATTACATATCCTGCACCGCCGTTGGAAGGCAGCTGTCCGTCTGCAATAGCGAAGGAAACCGCCCGGATATGATCTACCACCACGCGGATGGCAATATCTTTTTCGTCTTCTAAAATTCCGGTATATTTTTTTCCTGAAAGCGCTTCCACTTTTACAATGAGTGGAGTGAAAACATCCGTGTCATAGTTGGAAGATTTTCCCTGAAGTGCCATACACAGCCGCTCGAAGCCCATTCCGGTGTCCACGTGTTGTGCAGGAAGCCTCTCCAGGCTGCCATCCGCTTTTCTGTTGAACTCCATGAAAACGAGGTTCCATATTTCCACTACCTGAGGATGATCGTTATTCACCAGATCCAGGCCGGAAATTTGTGCTTTTTCTTCGGCTGTCCGCAGATCTACGTGTATTTCTGAGCATGGCCCGCAAGGCCCGCTGTCGCCCATTTCCCAGAAATTGTCTTTTTTATTTCCGTTGATGATGCGGCTTTCGTCAATATGTTCTTTCCAGAAATTATACGCTTCCTGATCGCGCTCCAGATTTTCAGACGCATCGCCTTCAAAAATGGTGACGTAAATATTCTCCTTCGGAATTCCGTACACTTCGGTCAACAGTTCCCACGCCCAGCCAATGGCTTCTTTCTTGAAATAATCTCCGAAAGACCAATTGCCCAGCATTTCGAACATGGTGTGGTGATAGGTATCACGTCCTACATCGTCCAGATCGTTGTGTTTGCCGGAAACTCTCAAGCATTTCTGCGTATCGGAAATCCGTGGCGATTTTGGGGTTTTATAACCGAGGAAATAATCCTTGAACTGCGTCATTCCCGAGTTCGAGAACATGAGGGTAGGGTCATCTTTCAGCACAATGGGTGCGGATGGAACGATAAGGTGTTCTTTACTTTTAAAAAAATCTAAAAACTGCTGGCGGATCTGTTGTGAAGTCATATTCTTTTTGCTTGAGGTCTGAAGTCGGTTGCCGAAGTCAGATAAGGTGCAAATTTAGGGAAATTTAGTGATAATTTTATTCGTTTTTCGTGAATCTAAAAAGCGTCTGCTGAACTCTGTGTCCGTATTCAATTCTGAGAAAATCAAACTTTTAATTGAAAATCTAAAATGGCAGGAACGTTGGGAGAGAATCAAAACCGCATACTTTTTGCAACGGATTTCTTATCTTTAAATAATCTTTCTAAATAAATTCAATGAAAATCACAGATCTTGCGCTGGAACTCGGCGTATCTACTTACAGCATCAAACAGTTTATAGAGGATTTCGATCTGGAACTTTCGGAATGTCTGTACCCGAATATGGAGGTGAAAGATGATTTCCTGAGGTTTGCCCGCGAAAACAGAAAATTTCTTCTGAAGTATGAAAAAGATCTTACTGAGGAAAAAACATGCAGCCAGATTGCGGAACATATCAGTCAACCGGTTGAAAAAGTAGAAGCGCTGATCAAAAAACAAAAGCCGAATCTTTTCGAAAACGGAATGTACAAATCGTCTGTCTCCAGTTATGGTATCGATCATGATCTGGGTGGAAATTACAAATTTGTTTATGATTATTTCGGAAATAAAACGCCTTTGGCTCAACGCGATTTCATCGGGTACCGCGATTTGTTTTTTTATATTACCGATATGCTGAATCCCTTTATTGATGAACAGCAGGCAAAAGATTGGGGAATTTACAAACCCGCCGGAATTATCCTTTACGGGCCGAAAGGAAGCGGAAAAATTTTCTGGGCTCGTAAAATCGCAGAAATTATCAACTACGAATTTCGGGAAGTGAAAAATTCTTATCTCGGAACATCGTTTATCAACGGAAAAAAAGCAGATTTTAATGATTTCCTTACGGCAATGATGAAAGAGAAAAAAGTACTTCTGTTTTTGGAGGACTTTCATAAAATAGCCAAAGACCGGTCGCCCAATCAGAATCAGATCACTGAAAATGAAGATACCAAAGATATTATTCTCCACAGTATTCATCGTTTTGTGAATGAAGATCTGCTGATGGTGGTTGCCGCAGATAATCTTCTCGGAATGGACAGCGAAGTTTTCGCGCCCGGAAGATTCGATGTCAAAATCCCGGTTTTTCCACCCAATCAGGATGAACGTTCGCAAATGATTCTCCGCTATCTTACCCATCATCTGGAAGAAGACGCTGTTCTGATGAAAATACTGGAATACAATGAAGCTGATCATAAACCGTTCTGGAGTGAATATTCTTCCAAAATGAAACTTTTTAGCAATACGATGGTGATTGATTTCACACAAGGAGTGAAAAAACGCCTCCGCAATCATTACCTGAAAGTAAAAACACATCAGTTCAAAATTGAGAAATCTCTCTTGGAGCACAGCCTTATCGAAGCCGCAACTAAGCTTACTGATGAATATCTGAGCTCGGTACAGCAATTTATTTTTGAAGTTTCCGCCAATGATTATGATGCGTTTACCAAAAGAATAGAAAAACTGAAACACGAACTGGAAACCTATAAAGTAGTGGAAATGCCAAGGCGACAGATCGGGTTTCATCAAAATTAATACGTTTAGTCGCAGGTCTTCTCTCCATTTATAGACAAGAATGCGGCGGTTTTTCTTAATTTTGCGGTATGCAAAAAGAGTTCTTCGCCTATCAGGCACAAACTACCCAATTTGCTGCCGGTTTTGAAGTCGCCAAAGCACAAGGCAGTTACATCTACGGAACTGACGGGAAAAAATACCTGGATTTTGTAGCCGGTGTTTCGGCCAATACGTTGGGGCATTCTCATCCGAAAATTATTTCCGCTATAAAAGAACAGGCAGATAAATACCTCCATGTGATGGTCTACGGAGAATATGCACAGGAAATGCCCGTGAAATTGTGTCAGCTTCTGGCAGAAAACACTCCCCAACCTCTGGAAGTTACTTATCTGGTAAATTCAGGAGCAGAAGCGATAGACGGTGCGCTGAAACTGGCAAAAAGATACACAGGAAGAGAAGAAATTATATCATTTAAAAATTCCTATCACGGCAATACACACGGAGCGCTTTCGGTTTCCGGAAATGAATATCATAAAAATGCTTTCCGGCCACTTTTACCTTTGGTGAATTTCATCGAATTCAATGCTGAGGAAGATCTGCAAAAGATTACAGAAAAAACAGCGGCTGTCATTATGGAAACTATTCAGGGTGCTGCAGGATTTCTTCTTCCCGATCATTCTTATATTCAAAAACTGAAGAAAAGATGTGAAGAAACCGGCACTTTGCTGATTCTGGATGAAATACAACCAGGTTTTGGAAGAACCGGAAAACTGTTTGCTTTCGAGCATTACGGAATCGTTCCCGACATTCTGGTGATGGGGAAAGGTATGGGCGGTGGTGTTCCTGTTGGTGCTTTTATGAGTTCAAGGAAAATTATGGAAACGCTTTCGCATTCTCCGAAATTGGGGCACATCACTACTTTCGGAGGAAATCCACTCATTGCAGCGGCCAGTCATGCTACCTTGAAAGAAGTGCTTTCGAGTGGACTGATGAATGAGATTTCAAAGAAAGAACAGTTGTTTCGGGAGTTGCTTGTACATCCGAAAATTAAGAAGATCAACGGGAAAGGTCTCATGCTGGCTGTAGATCTCGGTTCGCCTGACTATACATTGAAGGTCGCCAAAGACTGTATGGGCAAAGGACTTATCGTGTTTTGGCAACTGTATAGAAATGAGTATCTTAGAATTTCGCCGCCGCTCACTATTTCCGAAGAAGAAATCCGCGAAGGTTGCCGTATCCTTCTGGATGTACTAAATTTTGATTAGATAAAAATCATATCTCTATTGTTGCATAGTTCAATAATTAATTTATATATTGCGCAACATTAAAAAGTGAACAATATGGCGAAGCAGAAAGTGCAGTACGAATTCCCAATGCACTGTCTTTCAGAGATTTTATATGAATATCTGGCAAGTGCAGAAGGGCTTGCGGAATGGTTTGCTGATGAGGTTGTGGAAAAAGGAGATGACTTCTATTTCAGTTGGGGAGGAGGGCCTGCCGAAAAAGCAACACTGATCCGCTACAAACCCGAAAGCTTCGTTCGTTTTCGTTGGGAAGAAGATGAAGGAACCAAAAATTTCTTTGAAATGACCATCGTTATTGATGAAATAACCGAAGATCTTTCCCTGAATATTACTGATTTTAGCGAACCTGAAGATCGGGAAGAAAACCGACTTTATTGGGAAAATCTAATCGAAAACCTTCAAATAAAACTTGGGGCAGCATAAACCCGAAAAACTCATTTTTAAAATACATGATGGACGAGAGATCGTTCATTTATTGTTTAAAAACTTCATAAAATGGCTCACAAATACTACGCTTCAGGAAATTTTGAACCTGTAAACCGTGCCTTCCTTTTTGGAGATGCAGTGAAAGTATCTTTTTTTATCAGAAACGGACAACTGATTCTGGCCGAAGAATGTTATTTTTTTCTGATGGCATCCATGCGCAAAATGAGAATGAATATTCCTTTGGAGTATACTTTCGATTTCTTTCGGGAACTCATCGTTCAACGGGTTTTAGAGCAGGGTGTGATGAATTCCGTGGTGCATTTTATGGCTTATCGGGATGCTGATGATCATCCGTTGCCCAAATCGGGAACGTCATTCTATTTTGAAGTTCAGGAAGTGGATGATGTGTTGGCGCTGAAGCCGGAAATTGAACTGGATATGATGAGGGAAATATCTGTCAATACCAATTTGCTCAGCAACATACGGGTGCATTGTCCGGAAAATGTGTATGCAGAAATTTATGCCCGGGAAAATGATTTAGATGATGTCATCCTGCTAAATCCGCAAAAAAGAATGGCCAGAACAAGGTTTGGAAATCTGCTGCTTTTACACAATAATGTTATTCGCGTTCCGAAGCAATCTGAAGGAGCGTATATTTCTCCACTCATGGAAAGCTTTATTACTTTTGTTCATAAAAATAATCTGGCAGAAATAGAACAGGAAGAAATGATTGCTTTTGAAACTCAGAAAGCCGATGAAATTCTAATGATTTCAGATGAGAAAGGAGTATTTCCTGTAGGTAAAATTCGCAACAAAACTTTTGGGTATTCCAGATTTTCGGCAATGACAGACCTATGGAAGGCGACTTTGCTCGTATAACTTCCGTCTATTGACAAACCCGGTAAACAACCTTTCGGGAAGCCATTTAGCCGGGTTTTATTGGTTGTATTCTCTTTAACGAAAATAGTTGGGAAAAAGAATATTCTTTGTCTTTAACCCTTACAATTTGCCGTCAGTTCATCGAAATATTTTCCGGCGCATTAGCCCAAATCAGAAATTCGCCACCCAGATTTTGCATAATATTTGTCCACAGATGGTGGGTGCTAGGCGCTGTATATTCCAGATTGTACACTTCTACTACCGTCCAGAATTTTTTCTGAATTTCACCTTCTAGCTGCTTCGCTGTCCAGCCCGAATATCCTGAAAACACCTTCACTTCCTCCGTGCCCAGCCTGTTGTTCACCATTTCTTCAATGATAGTTTCGCTATCTTCCGTCAGATAATATTGTTCATCAATGCTTATATAAAGTTCTGTTACCGGAGTTCCTTTCACAATAAAAAAAATCTTGTTGTGTTCCACAGGTCCGCCTTCATAAATATCCACTGGGAAACCGAAAACTTCTGAAATACTCTGGCTGACGGTATCTTCCTTTTTATTCAGAATAATTCCGAAAGCGCCGTTTTCATCGTGTTCTACAATCAGAACCACTGAGCGCGAAAATATATCTGTAGAGATGTCAGGAGTGGAAATTAATATTTTACCTTTGTACGAATAATCCATAATAATCACCTTCTTTGTTCAAATGTAAAAAAAAGTATGGAAAACCTGCACGATAAAAGGAGAATTTATAGCAAATCTGAACTTTTGGAAGCGAATGTCAAGGCCAATCCGATAGAGCAGTTCCGCGATTGGTTTTCTGATGCTGAAGAAAACGGAAATATATCTGAACCCAATGCGATGTCCGTCTCCACTATGGAAAACGACGGTTGCCCGAGAACAAGAATGGTGTTGCTGAAATCCTATACCTGGGAAGGTTTCATTTTTTATACCAATTATGACAGCCGAAAGGGAAAAGCCATCGAAAAAAATCTCAAAGCGTGCCTCCACTTTTTTTGGCCGCCTTTGGAAAGGCAAATCATTATTAAAGCAGAAATGGAGCGGCTTTCCGAGAATTTAAGTGACGGTTATTTTGCATCAAGGCCGAAAGGGAGTCAGTTGGGAGCTTTGGTTTCCCCACAAAGCACTGTGATTCCAAACCGGGATTTTCTGGAAAAGAAACTGGAAGAGCTGGAAAAAACTTTTGACGGAAAAGAGGTGGAACGTCCTGAAAACTGGGGTGGCTATTTGGCTAAACCTTACGAAATAGAATTCTGGCAAGGCCGCCCAAATCGCCTTCACGACCGTATTTTGTACGAGCTTACTCACGATTTCGATTGGAAAATTTCAAGGCTGGCTCCCTGATGATTGAGTATTTTGAACTTCAACGATCTCGATAATTTTTATTTTCTCTAAAATTTTTCTCTCAATAAGTTCTTGTTTAATAAGCACAAAAAAAGAGACAGCACTATGCCGCCTCTTCGTATTTTTCAGAATATCTGAAAATTATTTTTTCTTAGCACCCGCACCTGCAACAGCATTGGATAAATCTGCGCCCGGCTTGAATTTAGCCACTTTCTTAGCAGCAATTTTAATTGGTTTTTTAGTAGCAGGATTGATTCCTTGTCTTGCAGCTCTTTCAGCTACAGAGAAAGTTCCGAAACCTACCAGAGATACTTTTCCTTCTTTTTGTTGCAATGTAGACTGTACATTAGACATGAAAGATTCCAGAGCAGCTTTTGCAGCAACTTTTGTAATTCCGGCATCCTGTGCCATAGCATCAATTAATTCAGACTTGTTCATAATTTAAATATTAAAGTTAGTTGATTCGTTGTCTTGAGCAAATATAAAACAAAATTCAATTTGTGCAAATTATTTTGAAAAAATTAATGAAAATTTTATTAATATTTGGGGATTGCTTTGGAAATGATAATGACTTCGGAAGCCAAAACTAAGGCTTTGCAGCAATCGGTTGTGCCCCCAAACCCTTGTGAATGCTTATATAATTGTGTTTTGATCCTTTTGGCTTAAGAATTGAGGATTTTCAAATTCTAAATATATCATAAAGTTATTTTGTTATTGTTGTTAGGTTGGCAACGGATAGATTCGAAACATAATAATAATGTAATGATTATAAAAAGTGAAATTCTCTGGCTGAACTTGATGTTTTTGAATCAGTTCCAATATTTATTAATAAATTTGCGGCTATGTTAATTGAAGTTTTTAAATCAAAAATTCACCGTGTAAGGGTTACTTCTTCGGATCTGAACTATATCGGAAGCATTACCATTGATGAGGATCTTCTGGAAGCCTCGGGAATTATAGTCGGCGAACGGGTGTTTATTGTCAACATCAATAATGGTGAACGTTTTGATACTTATGCGATAAAAGGTAAAAGAAAATCTGGTGAAATCTGCCTGAATGGGCCTGCAGCAAGAAGAGTTCAGAAAGACGATATCATCATCATCATCTCTTATGCGCAAATGACCCCTGAAGAAGCTAAAGATTTCCAGCCTAAAATTATCTTCCCCGACGAAAAAACCAATCTTCTCACTTAGTCGTTGTGGAGCATAACAAAAAAAATAATTCCCTGAAAAAGGTGCTTACCATTGTCATTTCACTGGCAGTGGCCGTTTTTTTTATGTGGCTTGCCTTTCGTGATCTGGAATTTGAAAAAATAAAAAGTTATTTTGCAAAGGCCAACTATTTTTGGGTAGCTGCAGCGATGGTTTTTGGGATTTTGGCCTATTGGTTTCGGGCGGTGCGATGGAACCTTTTGCTGGAACCGATGGGATACAGGATTTCTAACTCCAATGCTTTCTGGACTATTGCTTTCGGGTATCTTATGAATCTCACTATTCCCCGAAGTGGCGAACTGGCACGTTCTACCGCATTGTATGGTGTAGAGAAAGTTCCGGTAGATAAATCTTTTGGGACGATCATTCTGGAAAGGGTAGTGGATCTGTTGTGTATGTTATTATTTTTGGGCATCACCCTTATTTTCAAATATGATGCAATAGCTGCTTTCTGGATGTTTTCCGTAAATGGAAATAGTGAACCGGCAAGCTCTTCGGGAAATCTGTGGTGGATCCTGGGAATCGGAGTTTTTGGTGCAGTGTTCTTTTTTGCCCTGAGGAAATTTTTAGAACAAAACGTTTTTTTTCGGAAAATATATGCTGTTGTGGATGGCTTGTTTCAGGGAATTATGTCGGTCTTTAAACTGAAAGAACCCGGAAAATTCATATTGTACTCTTTGGCCATCTGGCTTTGTTATTATCTGGCAGCTTATCTCGTGTGTTTTTCACTTCCGGAAACTTTCGGTTTTACTTTGGCTGACGGCGCTTTCATCATTGTCATTGGAACTTTGGGAATGATGATTCCGGCGAGCGGTGGTATCGGCGCTTTTCATTTTGCTTTGAAAATCGGGATTGGTGTCTTATTTCTAGCTATGGGAAAATCGTATGAAGAAGGAGCTGAAGTAGGTCTGGCTTACGCTTTTATTTCTCATACCATGCAACTGGTCATCATGGTAGTCATGGGATTTATTTCTATTCCCATGTTGGCACGAGCGGGTAGGAAATAAAAAAAAGCTTTCCACGAAAGCTCTTATATTTTTAAAAGGAGAAACGTCAATCCAATCGCCGTCCTGATACCAAATTGATAATCGCCAGAAGGATAATTGCGCCAACTGCACCTGTTAAAATCTGGCCGATAATTGCGGTTCCGAATAGCGATCCTAAAAGCCAATATCCGATGAATCCGCCAATAATTCCTACAATAATATTTCCCAGAAGTCCTAATCCGTAACCCCGGAAAATTAAGGAGCCCAGCCATCCCGCTACTGCTCCGATAATAAGTGTCCATAAAATTCCCATAACTTTTATTTTTTGTGATTATACACTTCGTAAATCCACTATTATGCCGTATAGTGACGGAATGGAAATTTTGAAAAACAGCGAGTAAATCATAAAAGTTACTTCCCGATTCTTCCTAAATGGGTGTTTTTAAAATCATCAGGATATTTTAGTCCGTATCCCAAAACTCTGTCAAAGGCGGTATGTGAGAAAAGGATAAGGCCGGCCAAACTCAGAATATCAGAACCGATATAGTTTCCGACTATATAACAAAAAATTGCTATTCCAAAATGATGAAACGCGTTGTAACAGACAGCTCCCGTTTTAGTTCCGAAAAGATATCCCAACATAGAAATATCAGGAACAAAAAATAATGCCGGAAACCACCACCACGTGAATTCTGTTTCGGAAAACATCCATAATCCAGCGAAAAAAAGCATCAAATACTCAAGACGTAAAATTGTTTTCATGTAAATATTTTTCTAGTGAGTATTCTTCCGGTTTGGAATGTTACAGTGCTGTTCTTCAAAAATGTAACATCGTTTTCCGGTCAAAAAACGTATCTTTGCCCTCGAAATTTAAAAAGATTAAATATTTAACCGCACTCAATACGGAGTGCCAAGACGAACAAATTTTATGAATGCTCCACAAGCAATTATTGAAAAAATTCAATTAAATGATGGTAGAGAAATCACTATCGAAACAGGCCGGTTAGCAAAACAAGCTAATGGTGCAGTAGTAGTAAGAATGGGCGGAACGATGCTTTTAGCAACCGTTGTTGCCAACAAAGAAGCAAGCCCAGGCGTGGATTTCCTTCCACTGACGGTAGATTACAGAGAGAAATTTTATTCAGGAGGAAAGATCCCAGGAAACTTCTTCAGAAGAGAGGCAAGACCATCTGACGAAGAAATTTTAACAATGAGACTGGTGGACCGCGTTTTGCGTCCGCTTTTCCCGGAAGACTTCCACGCGGAAGTTCAGGTGATGATTTCCCTGATTTCTTATGATAAAGAATGTATGCCCGAAGCATTGGCTGGTTTAGCCGCCTCTGCAGCTATCGCGATTACCGATATCCCTTTCAACGGGCCAATGTCTGAGGTTACTGTAGCCAGGATTGACGGACAGTTGGTGGTAAACCCAAGCAGAGAAAATTTAGAAAAAGCTGACCTGAATATCCTTGTAGGTGCTACCAAAGACTCTATCGTAATGGTAGAAGGTGTGATGGACGAGATTACCGAAGAGGAAATGATCGAAGCAATCAAATTCGCGCACGAAGAAATTAAAGTTCAGGTTGATGCTCAGGTAAGACTTGCTGAAAGAGTAGGAAAATCTTTACCGAAAAGAGAATACAGCCACGAAACACATGACGAGGAAATTCGTGAGAAGGTGTGGAAAGAAACTTTCGATAAAGTTTACGAGGTGGCCAAAACACCATCGGCAAAAGAAGAAAGACATGAAAACTTCAAGGCAGTTCTTGAGGAGTTCTTGGCTCAATATTCAGAGGAAGAGCTGGAAACAGTGAAGCCATTCGCAAAAATCTATTTCCACGATGTGGAAAAAGAGGCAATGCGTCAGATGATCCTTAACGAAAAGATCCGTCTCGATGGCCGTACACCGGAAACCATCCGTCCGATCTGGTCAGAGATCGATTATCTGCCGGGTGCTCACGGTTCTGCCGTGTTTACAAGAGGTGAAACTCAGTCGTTAACAGCAGTAACTCTAGGTTCTGTTAAAGATGCCAACATGGTAGATTCCGTTGCTATTAATTACGACGAGAAATTCTTCCTTCATTATAACTTCCCTCCGTTCTCCACAGGTGAGGCAAGACCTTTAAGAGGAACATCAAGAAGAGAAGTTGGTCACGGAAACCTGGCACAGCGCGCCCTTTCAAAAATAATTCCTGCAGAAAACCCTTACACGATCCGTATCGTTTCTGATATTTTAGAATCTAACGGTTCATCTTCAATGGCAACGGTTTGCGCCGGAACATTGGCTCTGATGGATGCCGGTGTACAAATTACAAAACCGGTTTCGGGTATCGCCATGGGATTGGTTACTGATCCTGAATCAGGTAAGTTTACTGTACTTTCCGATATCTTAGGAGACGAAGATCACTTAGGTGATATGGACTTTAAAGTTACAGGAACTGCAGACGGAATCACGGCTTGTCAGATGGATATCAAAATCCAGGGACTTTCGATGGACATTATGGAAACGGCACTGAAACAAGCGAGAGAAGGTCGTCTTCATATCCTTGGCGAAATGCTGAAGACCATCGATGCGCCGAGAGCAGATGTAAAACCACACGCGCCGAAAATGGAAGTACTGGAAGTTCCGAAAGACTTCATAGGAGCCATCATCGGGCCTGGAGGAAAAATTATCCAGCAGATGCAAAAAGATTTCGATACTGTTATCGCGATCGAGGAGATTGGCGAAATCGGAAGAATCGAGATTTCCGGTGTGAACAGAGAAAACATCAACGCTACCATAGCAGCCATCAACGAAATCACTTTCGTACCAGTGGTTGGTGAAGTATACAATGGAAAAGTAGTGAAAGTAATGGACTTCGGAGCTTTTGTAGCGATTGCGAAAGGTACAGAAGGACTGTTGCATATTTCAGAAATCGACTGGAAGCGTACCGACAAGGTGCCCTATTCAGAAGGCGATGAAGTGGAAGTAAAATTCTTAGGTTTTGATGACCGCAAGAAGATGAGACTTTCCAGAAAAGTACTCCTACCAAGACCTCCAAGAGAAGAAGGAAAAGAAGGAGAGCGACGCGAAAACCGCGACAGCCGTCCGCCAAGAGGGGATAGAAGAGAAGGTGGCGACAGAAGAGGTGGAGGTGACAGAAGAGAAAACGGCGACCGCAGACAAGGCGGAAACAACCGTCCATCACACAGCGGGAGAACCGATGAAAGGCCAGCCGGCGAAGATACCTTCAAACCATTGAACGAAGGAGAAAACCCGATTGACGAGAAGCCGGAAGGATTCTAATTAAAGGACTTTAGATAGTGAAACCACCGAACTTCGGTGGTTTTTTTATGCACATTTGACTCCTACGGAGTCCGTGGGGGATGTCGGCAGTATTGAGGGATCTGTGATTCGGGTACTGCGGTGATCTGCATCGTTATGTCCTGTTCTGAGAGTTGCACAGCTCTTTTTTGTTGTGGAACTCGCAGTAGAGAATGTAATTTGTGTCTCAGTAGCCGAGAGGCTTCGGGGCGCATAGACTTCCCATAGCGTATGGTGCAATAAAAACCCTCATCCATCCGTGAGGGTTTCATGATCTGCTTTACTAAGATATTTTTACTATTTCAGTTTACAACTTCTCAAATTTCGCTTGGAAGAATCTTAAATATTTCGGTTCATACACCATTTTCAGGCCTTTGATGTCGTTTCTTCTTTCATACACTCTGGCGGTAGATTCGGCAATAACGTCCATGTGTGCCTGCGTGTACACCCTTCGTGGTATGGTGAAACGTACGAGTTCCAATTTCGGATAGTAATTTTCGCCGGTAGCTTTTCTTCCTGCAGAAACGATTCCGCGCTCCATCGTGCGGATTCCGGCATCAAGATAAATTTCCGCGGCTAAGGTTTGCGCCGGGAAATCGTCCTGTGAGATGTGGGGCAGAAACTGTTTGGCATCTACGAAAATTCCGTGGCCGCCAATGGGTTTTACGATCGGGATTCCAAATTCTTTCATTTTATTGCCCAGATAAATCACCTGCCCTATCCGAGCTTTCATGTGCGCATCCTGTACACTTTCATAAATACCGATGGCCATGGCTTCCATATCTCTTCCGGCAAGTCCGCCGTAGGTATGCAGGCCTTCATAAACGACAACCAGATTCCGGGCTTCTTCAAATTTATCCCAATCATTCAATGCGAGAAATCCACCGATATTGACCAGGGCATCTTTCTTACCGCTGAACGTTGCACCGTCTGTATAACTGCAGATTTCTTTTACAATTTCTGCGATGGTTTTCAGTCGGTACCCTTGTTCGTGTTGCTGGATGAAATAGGCATTTTCCGCAATGCGGGTCATGTCCAGCATGATTTTGATGCCTTTCTCTTCTGTATATTTTCGGAGTTCTTTCAGGTTTTGCATGGAAACGGGCTGTCCGCCGGCTAAGTTGACGGTAACTGCGACGCAGATGTAGGGTATCTTTTCCACTCCGTATTCCTGAACCAGTTTTTCCACTTTATTCAGATCTATATTTCCTTTGAACTGATATTCAGATTCCGGATCATGCGCTTCATCAATAATCACATCATGGAAAATTCCTCCGGAAAGTTCCTGATGGAGGCGTGTGGTTGTAAAATACATGTTTCCGGGCACAATATCTCCGGGTTTGATCATGATCTGGGAAAGGATATTCTCGGCTCCTCTTCCCTGATGGGTGGGCACCAGATATTTGTAGCCATAAACTTCTGAAACGGCATTTTCCAGATTATAGTAATTTTTGCTTCCGGCATAGGCCTCATCGCCGCGCATCATTCCGCTCCATTGTTCATCGCTCATGGCGCTGGTTCCGCTGTCGGTAAGCAAATCGATATATACATCTTCTGATTTGAGAAGAAAGGTATTGTATCCGGCTTCCGTGAGGGCTTTTTTTCTTTGTTCAGGGGTGGTCATTTTCAGAAGTTCCACCATTTTTATTTTGTAGGGTTCTGCCCAGCTGTCTCTTTTTGGTAACATTGTTTTGTCATTTTAAGATTGAAAATTAGAGTTGTAAGGAATTTTATAATGAGAAATTCCTGAAAAAATTAAAATATAAGAGACAATAATCAGGTAGGTTTGCGCAGAAATTTTTTGTAGAGCAGTAATGAGAAAATGTCCAAATAAGCTTCGGAACACTTGATAAAATTTAAATCGGAAATTCTCATACCAACGATTATATGAAACAAAGGTAGCATTCGCTTTATTATAAAATTCTGACTTTGGTCATAATTGGCGTATCTCTTGCAATGTTTTTCAAAATCAAAAAAAACATTATGAGAGCAAGACTTTTAAGAAAAGCCCTTCTGTGGGCAGCGCCATTGATTATCGGATTTATTGTTAAAAAAATTGAAGAAAGACAAATGAAGAAGCAAGAGGAAAAAGCCGGGAAGACTGCTTTCTGATCTTCAAAAAATCTGAGTAATCCTTTTCGGCCGAGATGAAAAAAAACCTCCCTTTGCGTAATAAAGGGAGGTTGTTAATTTTGGATTATCGGTTTTAGTGATCAAAGTTGACCATCCACTGAATGCCGAACTTGTCGGTCAGCATTCCGAAATAGGCACCCCAGAAAGTGTCTTCCATAGGCATGGTAATTTGTCCTTCTGCCGCCAAGCCGTTGAAAATACGGTCTGCTTCTTCCTTGCTTTCAGTATTAACGGAAACAGAAAAATTATTGCCTTCTATTAATTTTGCGGCCCAGTCGCCTCCGGTGTCACTTCCCATTAAGATGGTGTTTCCTATGAGTAAACCAACATGCATGATTTTGTTTTTGTCTGCTTCGGGAACCGAATATCCGTCGCCTTCGGGCATTTCGCCAAATCTTCCGATATACGCGAAATCACCTCCAAATACTGATTTGTAAAAGTTGAAAGCTTCTTCACAATTGCCGTTAAAAGTTAGATAGGTATTTACTGTTGCCATTGTTTCTGATTTTAAATTATATGAAAAAAGTTTCAAATTGCTTCAGGGAATATTTAAGAGGGTTGTCCGCCCATACCTGAAATTTATTCAATTTCCTGTATTTTTACATCTCCTTCAAATTCTCCTTTTATTTCAGGCCCAGAAGTAGTCTGCATTTGAAACTTTACTTTGAAATTATTTTCACCAATGCGCGCTACTGTGCATAATCCTGTAATAAGGTTATTGTAGGTATCCGTATGTTTTCCTGTGGTTTCAGTGTATTGGGATAACCATGGATCGAGTTGCCGGCTGCTGCCCGTTATTTTGTACTCGCCGTTCATCATCGTATTGAAAGGAAAGCTAATGCTTAATCTTACGGTGCGAACTGTGTTTCCCTGTTCTGAAGCGAAATCGAAAGTATAGTTGTTGGATTGGTTGGCAGCTGTGCTTTTATACCCTTTTAGATTTCCTTTGTTGATTTGGTATGTAGCACCATCTACAGTGAAATTACCCAGGTTTGGCAGTTCTTCATCATCACCGGAACAAGAAGACAACAGCATCGAAAAAGAGATACATAATAACGAAAAGAAGAATATTTTTTTCATAGAATAAAATTTTAAGCGAATCTAAATTTATTTTCCCAAACTGGCAACTCTCCATGAGGTTATGATGAGTAGAGTTTTAATTTTCCTGTTGGTTTATTCATGGTTTTGCGTAATTAAAATGGTGCTTCTGCCTACTATCACTGATTTCACGACGTTGATCAATTTGTTTAATAATGACTGTTTTTATCTATTTTATGATAATTTCATTTTATTTTCATATTAAAAATGAAGTATTGTTTGAGTTTTGATAAATTATGTATACATTTAACCAATTAAAATTTTTTGTGTTATGAGAAGAATCTATTTTTTAACCGCATTTATTCTGTTTCTAGGACAGTTTAATGCACAGACGAGCTACTGTACCCCTGCTTTTCCAAATGGATGTGCAGATGGTGACCGGATCAATAATTTTTTGATTCCTTCAGCCGGTTTTTCACACGTCAATACGGGCTGTTCTACAGGTGCGTATGGCGATTTTACAAGTATGACAATTACTTTGCAGGCAGGTATTCCGTATGATTTTACGGTAACCCATGGTTATGAAACACAAAGTGTTCGGATCTGGGGAGATTTTACTAACAGTTTTAATCTTGATACGGAGATCGGTTCAGGGTATTCCGGAACTTCTTTGACTACAAATGGAACTTTGACAATTCCTGCATCTACTCCCCTGGGAAGCTATAGATTGAGGATTGCTTCAAAGTATGATTTTGACAATACATCACCTCCAATGGCCTGTAATACCTCAGGTTTTGGGGAAGCGCATGACTACACTTTAGTAGTGGCAGCACCTCCTACCTGTATGATGCCAACGGCAGTCAGTAGTAGTGGTGTAACAGTGAACAGTGCTACACTTTCATGGACTGCACCTGCAACGGTACCTAACAATGGTTATGAAATTTATTATAACACTACCGGAGTGCCCCCTGTTGCTTCTACTTCTGCAATGCTAACAGCATCTGGATTATCTGAGCCTCTCACTGGTCTTTCTTCCGGCACTCTTTATCATGTATGGGTACGTTCGGTATGTTCTCCTACCGATAAAAGTATCTGGTCTTCAGTTCATACTTTTACGACCCCTTGTACACCGTATGCGTTGCCTTATTCTATTGATTTTGAAAATGCTACTGTGCCTGGAATGCCGGTATGTACATTAGAAGAGAATCTGGGATCCGGGAATAACTGGGAAACTAGCAATAATCCGGGATATGGTTTCACAAGCAATACGCTTACCTATGAATATGATTGGTCAAATCCTGCCAATGCATGGTTTTATACAGGAGGCGTGAACCTGACTGCAGGAACCAGTTATCGTGTTTATTTCAAATATGGACAAAACAGTGCAGGTTCTGTAGAAAAACTGAAAATAACGTATGGAACAGCGCAAACAGCCGCCAGTCAAACCAATGTCATCCATGATTATACGAATATTACGGGTTCTAATACAATGCAACTGGGTTTCCATGATTTCACTCCTGCTGTTTCCGGTGTTTATTATCTTGGGTTCAATGTTTATTCAGATGCAAACCAGTATTATCTATATATTGATGATATTTTAATTTTAGAAACTCCATCTTGTGCCGAACCTTCAGGATTGGTTGTGCAGGGTGTTACTTCTTCATCAGGAACTGTTTCATGGACACAACCAGGAACGCCACCGGCTTTGGGATATGAATTGTATCATTCTAATATCAATACTACGCCTACCGCAACGGCACTACCTACTGAAACGGCTCCTCCAGGCGTTTCTACGGCCACGATCGGTGGACTGACTCCTAATACTACTTATTATGTTTGGGTTCGTTCCAACTGTAGTGCTACGGAAAAAAGCGTCTGGACTCCTTATGCAACATTCCTTACAGACTGTGTTGCTTTCTCGGCGCCGTTTACAGAGACATTTGACGGAGGTGTAAAACCAGGATGTTGGGAGAATGTAAACCCAACAAGTACCTCAACTGATGCTAATGTACGATGGAAGTTTACAGGAGCACCAGGGTACGGAGCGACGAATAATGGCAGAACCTCTGGAACGTATGCTTGGGTAGACGCCAGTTCTCCATACATCGGAGTTCATACCGTTCAGTTAATCTCGCCAATGATTGATCTTACTGGACTCACGAATCCATATTTGCAGTTTGAGTGGTTCAAAAATCACTTAGATGCTGCTGCAGGTAACCTGCCACCTTATGATAATAACAGGCTGACGGTAGAAATAGGAAATGGAACGACGTGGACACAAGTATTTATGGATGAAACCAACAACAACGGTTGGAGACTTGAAGGTGTCGTCATTCCAGCAACCTTTGCCAATACGATCATAAAAGTCAGATTTACTGTAGATAAAGATGTGAGTGGAAATGGAAACTTCTATGATGATCTATTGCTGGATAATGTGCGCATTATGGAACAGCCAACTTGTATTCAGCCAACAGGTCTCTTTATTTCCGGCATCACTTCCTTTACTGCTGAAGTAAACTGGGGAGGACTTCCTGTACCGGCAATGGGATATGAAGTATATTACAACACTACCAATACTGCACCGACTGCCGCTACTGCACCAAGTGTAACTGGAATTAACGGAATTTATACAGATCTTCAGAATTTACTTCCAGGAACTACGTATTATGTATGGGTAAGAGCCAAATGTAGTGCTACTGAATTCAGCGACTGGAGTGTTGGTCCGTCTTTCACTACAGTTAATTTCTGTCCGACAGTTACTGGTCCCGCCAATAATGCCGCAGCAGTTTCACTTACACCTACCATTACCTGGGATGCTCTGGCAGGAGCTACCAGCTATGTGCTGACCATTGGTACTACTTCAGGCGGAACTGATATTATGAATGCAGTAGATGTAGGAAATGTAACCTCATATACCTTGCCTACACCACTTTTAAATTCTACACAATATTTCTATTCTGTAAAAGCATCTAATGGAACAGTGGTAGCACCCAATTGTACCATAAGAAACTTTACCACAGTGTGTAGTAGCATTACGCCATCATATACTTATGCTTTTACTTCTGCAACAGGGCCATGCTGGGCTCAGGGTAACGGAGGAACGGCAGCAACAGGACCTACCGGAAGTAATGCTTTATGGGCCGTAGATGGATTCCTGAATGTGGGAACTACGGGTGCTGTGAAGATTAATTTATGGACTACAGGTCGTGCAGGATGGCTAATCACTCCCGATTTCAATCTTGCCGGAGGTGGACATCAGTTAACATTCGATTATGGAGTTACTGAATATGCTTCTACCACTTCTTCAGCAATGGGAAGTGATGATATGGTTCAACTTCTGATGTCTGCAGATGCAGGAGCTACCTGGACCGTACTTCAGACCTGGGATGCCACTACACCGGTAACCAATACTTCAAATTCGTATACCTATGCTATTCCAAATTCTGTTACCAATGCAAGGTTTGCATTCTTTGGAACAGATGGAACTGTAGATGATCCAGAGGACTTCGAATTCTTTGTAGATAATTTTGCAATTTCAGGATCTCTTTCTACAAATGAAACCGTGAAGAACACTAAGGAGGTGACCGTTTATCCGAATCCGTTTACAGAAGTCATTTATATTTCTGATGTTAAGGATTTGAGAACGGTAACCGTGATTGATGCTTCCGGAAGAACAGTGAAAACAATAACTTCTCCTGAAAAACAGATCAACCTTGGTGGCTTGACCTCAGGATTGTACCTTCTGAAATTACAGTATAAAGATGGTTCAGTGAAATCTGTAAAAGTGATCAAGAAATAATTTTCTGATCCTCATATATAGTATTGAAGCGGCTTTAGGGCCGCTTCTTTTTGTTCTTGATTTGTCGATTGCTTGCTAAGTTTTTAAAATACAGGATTAAAACTCATGAAAACTGTTCCCATTTAAATCAGAAATGAGCGCCGACTCTGAAAGGCCAGTAAACAAATTATTTTAGAACTAATATTAATTCCTAATTTTCACGGAGATTCATAGCCTGAAAAGTCGGGAGAATTTGTAAAGATGGATCGGCTATTTCCGATTTCTTTAGTCCAGATAATACCCTTTATTATTTTCATTGCCGTCTGTCAAATCTTCTATATTTCCGGCACGGTCTTTCTCTTCCTGAAACATTTCTTCATAATCCTTAGTGTACAATGACTGGGGCACCACATGCACATCAAACATGAGTTCCATTTTCTGAGTAGTAGCAAAGTTACCGTACAGCGTAATGTAGTGCTGTACTTCCCCGATGTTTTTAGCAGAATTATAAGTCAGGACAAGCTTGGCCTCTTTACCAGGCGGAATAGTGCCGATGGAAGATTTTTCGAGCGTTATGCATCCGCACGAGGTAATGATATCTTCCAGAATGAACGGATTTTTCCCAGTATTTTTGATAGGAAAAACAATATTCAGCTCCTGGCCCATGAGGATAGGATAGTAATGGCGGTTATTGTCAGTAATTTGAATGGTTGTTTTCTTGCCTTTAATATCGTCGCAGGCAGTACCGCTAAGTAATAATAATACCGCAGTGGTCATGAAAAATAGTTTTCTCATTTTATTTTAATTTAAAACCTGAATCTCATCACAGGCAATGATGCTTTTGGTGTCGGGATCCTGGTCGAAATGAAGTTCAATATTTTTGAATTGCAATAAGGGAAGAGCCATCTCTACCATAGCGGTATTTTCTGAAACGGTAAAGTCGTTTTTTGTGAATGTCCTGACAATGTTTCCATCTGCAATCACCGTGATTTTTTTCGGAGGAAGAATTCGGTGTCTTTCATTGCGAAGGAACCGCATGCGTATTTTTCCGCCTTGCTTCAAGGTTTCAGTAGAAAATGCTACCCTGAAATTTTTACTGCTGTTAAGATACCAACCCTGATGATAATCCTGTGTAAATCCAGGAGTGCCGTCATTTAAAAGCTGCGTTTTCTCGAAACCTTCATCCTTTTCTGAAAGTACTGAAACCGCACCTTCCAGCAGTTGGTTTTCATAACTGTCTCCTGCCAACAGTTCTTTCCATTCCCCGATATATTCTGCAAGATTTCCTTCGGTTTCTTTATAAGAATTTAAATTTTCATAGTTTTCATAATTCTTCAATGCCGCCAGCCATGTCCGGACTTCCGGCTTTGGAATTAGTTTTTTCCCGTTTAAGGTCGCGTATCCCCATTGTCGATGTCCTTGGGTATAGGCGATTTGCATTCGGGGGTAAGTAAGAGCCGTAAACAGCTTTTCCAGTTTCACCCGTTCTTCTCCTGAAGTTTTGGGAATGATGAATTGAAGCTGAGTGTAAAATTCAGTAAAAGTTTCAGGATTGAAATAGGTTTTCAGGTTCTCGCGCATACCTCCGTAAAGGTTGTATGGTTTGTTTTTGCTATCGTATTCAGCTTCTAAACCAAGATAATAATTAGCCAAAAGAGTTCCACTGACGGGATATTTCTTTTTGAAAAAATTCCGGGTCAACGCATCGATATCAGCATCTGTATTCATCATCAGGGCACCGGAAACATAGGTTTTAATATCATCAAATGGCATATAATCGTAACCGCTCCCGTTCAGGAAAATACCCCGTATCTGGTTTTCTTTAAAGAAAATAAGCTGTTTCTGTAAACCGTACAACAGCGGGCTCGGTGTCAGGTAATCATCGAAATTGGCTCCATAATCCCAGATGTAAAGATTTGGCGTGGCAATGCGCCATTGACGAAGGTCTTCAATAAATTTCTTGGTTTCTTTTTGATCCATATTCAGAGCAACTCCTTTTTTAAGTTCTATGGTGCTGAAAAACACCCCTGAATTCTCTGAAAGTTCATATTCCGGAGCAGTATGAGTAGTGAGATAAGCGGTCATGAAAAACTGATGACGGGGAAATTCATCTGCCAGTTTTCGCATAAATTCTGCCACAGCTGGTGTAGCATTCTTATTCGTATTTCCGGCCTGGAGGCAAAGCGGACAGGTGCATACCAAAGTATTGTCGTTCGGCATCAACATGAAGCGATGGGAATTTGTTTCTCCTTTTCCGTATTCATCAATGATAAAATTCCTGACTCCATTATAAAGTTCCTGAGATGAAAAACAAAGCTGGTTAGAATTTCGTTTATTATTAACCAATGCGTAAACGTTTTTTGATGGCAGTTTAGCTGCGATTTTTGACAACTGATGCCCCCACAATCCCCAAGCTGTTTCTACCATGTCATTTCCATAAACCGGAGCCATGTCTTCTTCCAGATTTGGAGAATAATGAGGGCCTCGATACGAAAAATCAAAAGTAAAACACGAGCTGTTGAGCGCAATAACCGGCGGAGGAAGATCCGGAGTGCTGATTTTGGAGTCTTCGCTTGAAATGCTTTCGATTACCTGATACGCCATCCAAAGCGCAGTAGCTTCATCTTTTGTCCGGATGTGCAGGCGTTTTTCATCATGTTTTATACAATAGCTGTGTTTCAAGTCAGCAGCGACTTCAAAATGGATTTTCTTGAAATTCTCCGGTCCCTGTTGAGTGCCTTTTACCAGAACAACAGTCGATGGATCTTTGGCTCTTTTCTTTAAATGACGGAAAAGATATTCTGCCCAACGCTCACTGGCGGCGTCTTCTTCTGAAGAAATGGCGTATCCGTCCGCCTTTAGCGCAGGTGATTTCCCTGACGAACAACTCACAAATGCCAAAATAATGAGTAATAAATTTCTTTTTAAAATTTTAGAAAGAAACATTGAGGTTCATATAAATGTTATACAGATTGCGGTAGCTCACATCATTGGATTTATAATGATACCAGGTTCCCAGAACTCCTGTTGAAACAGAATCGGTAATCAAATGGCTGAATCCGGCTCCTACCATAGAGTTGAGCACAGAAAATCCGTTATAAAACTGATAATTAATCAGATCCACATCTGGTGAGGAACCAATACTTCCTATCGCTGTTAAATAATTTTTAGGAGAAGACAGGTAATAGCGCACATTAGTAGAAGCATTATACAACCACTGTCCGTTCAGAAAGAAATTGTTTAACCTGAGGTTCAGGCGCCACGGATCCAGTACTTTGGTGGCACCTACAACCGCATTCGGGAGGTTTTCTCCTTCCGGCAACTTTCTGAAACCGGCTCCCAGCTCTGCTTCGATTCCTTCCAGTACCGGAAAATCCCGATAAACCGAAGCATTCACAGCGATGGAAGGAAAAAACTGGCTCGCCCAAGCTGCGTCTATTTTGGTGCGGGTTTTTTCATCCCAGTTCCGAAACCATTCCGCCTGGAATTGAAGTCCCTTTCCGGCATCTCTTCCTGCATAATTAATCCGGCCGGTATACGTATCTTTTGCCCCGAAACGATTGTATTCCAAAGTGGAAATAGTACTGAGAATATCCTGATCTCCGAATCTGCTTCTCAAATGATAGACGGCAATTTCATTTCGAAAACTTTTGTATTTTAAATAATGAAGATGCTGTTTGAACTCCTGAAGTTCCAGAAGGGAAGGCTCAAAGGTTTTTTGATACGCATAAGCAGAATCAAACTTTTTCAGTTTTTCAAAAGCCATTCCTTTCGTATAGAGAAGGCTTTTTTGATTCGGCATATATTTCAGAGCCGCATCTGCTACGGCAACGGCTTCTTCGCTACGGCTGTTTTTAATAAGATAAGTGCTGTATTTTTCTGATACATCGGCAAATGCTTTAATGGTTTCCTGATGATAAGGGTTTTCCAAAAGTTCATTTTGAAGTCCATTATAAACCTGCGCATAGTTTTCTGCATCCAATGTATCAATTTCCATCAGTTTCAATTTGAAATAAAGTTCATCAGGATGAGCATCATTCCCCTTCTGGGCATACATTTTCATTTCCTGAGGGTTTTTTCTCTGGAAAGCAAGATTCACAGCATATTTTAATGCCGTAAGATTCACAGGATCATGCTGAAGCCAACGTTGTATATACGTCATTGATTCATCATATCGGAACTGTTCATTCAGTTCTTTTACAATAAGGGTGAGCATTTCTCCATATCCTGAAAGATATTTCACCCTTTGTTCTTCTGTAACTTGTGTGAAAGCTTGCTCGTAAGAAGTGAGGGCCATCTCATAACGCTTCAGTTGAAAATAAAGATCTGCTTTTCGGATGTTTAAAGAAGGATTATCGGGATCGTCTAGTTGGATGCTGTTCAGGGTATTCAATGCATTATTATAATCTTTAAGTTCCACGAAAGCATTGTAGAGTGCGTTGTCTGCAGTTTTGAAACTTTCATTGTCCCCGTATCGTTTTACCAAATCCCACACAGGAATGGCTTCATCAAATCTTTGATCTGCCATCAAATCTTTAGCTTCATTGATGAGGATTTTTACGTAGGCACTTTTCAGGTCAGCATCTCCTGGATATTGAGTAAAAAGCTGCTTGGTGAGAGATTCGGCACGGCTGATGTTTCCCATTCTGCTGTATACCATCAGTTCTTTCAAAGAGAGGTTTTTGGAACCACCCCGCGCTCTTCGGTAGCGGGTAAGAATGTGCAGTGCTTCCTCATATTGTTGATTTCCAACGGCGTTGTTAAAAACATAATTGAATGCTTCCTCATTTCCCGGGCTGCGATCAAATATTTTTCCGTAAAGAGTAGAGGGATCTCGATCTTTAGCATGACGGGCTGCTTCCAGAAGATAGTAGTTGTACTGTTCCTGAAGAACACCGCGGTTTCCATATTTCATTTGTTCCTGAAGAAAAGGAAGGAGTTCATCATACCTTTTCTGATCCGCCAATATTCCTGCTTTTTTATTGACAAGCTGGATATTTCCTGAAAACTGGTTTAGTCCGCGCTCAGCGTACGTCATCGCAGTATAAGGATCTCCGGCTTTCAGGTGATCGTTAATCAGGGTGAGGTAATGATTGGGATTGTCGGGTTGTTTTTTTACAAGTTCTGTACTGAGGGCAATAGCTTCATCTATTCTTCCGGATTTGCGAAGTGCATTGGCTCTCATTTCGGTAGTATAAGTATAATCTTGCTGTATTTTGACATCTTTCGGATAAATTTGGCTCAACCTTTTCCTCAGTCTGTTGGCTTCTACATTGTTTCCCTGCTGCTCATACAATTCAATTTTTTTTTGCCAAAGGCCTTTCCAGTATGGGTTTACTTCTAATAATTCATTCACATAACAGATCGCGCTGGAGTATCTTTTGGATTCGCTTTCCACGTTGACAAGAATTTGCTTGGCATCTACGTTTTTAGCATTGAAATCCAAAGCTTTCTTTAGTTCGTATCGTGCTTTGTCATATTGTTTTTTTTGATAAAAATATCGTCCTGAAAGCATTTTCAGGTCAGAATCTTTCGGGTATTTCTTCAGTCCTTCATCCAGGATTTTTTTGCCGGTTTCCCAGTTTCCGCTCTGGTAATGATTTTTAACCTGAGTAGCAAGTTCCACACTTCCATCAGGATCTTCCAGAGTTTGGGCGTGGCTCATTACCATAAAACCAAAAAGCGCCACAAAGGTTAAGAACTGTTTGGCGGCAATAGTAACTTTGTATTTTAAAATCCAGTTCATGGGAATAGATGTTTTTAATGAAGAATTAAGCGGCAGTTTTGGAAGGTGGATTTTGTTTGGAAAACCCTTGTCTTGTCATGGAGCCCCAACTGAAATTTTTCTGCGTGAGAAATTGCCAGTATCCTTTCAAGCTGAAAAACACAACAAGAGGATGATATACAAACGCTTCCATAGATGAAAATAAAATCAGGCGAAGATATTCAGGATAGGTTTTATATTGTCTTTTCACACGCAGGTCATAAGAAATGGTCATCAATGACATGGTGATACCAATCAGATAAACATAGAGAAGCATGAGCCAGAAGGTGTTGAAATTTATCTGGCTGGTAAACAGAAGATATATTATGGTCACCAATCCGGTAAGCTCGATGATGGGGGCCAAAAATTCAAATATCAACGCATAAGGCATAATCACGAGGCCCATTCTTCCGTATTTTCGGTTAAAAAGAAATTTACGGTGTACGACAAAAATCTGCAGAAGGCCTCGTCCCCAACGTGTACGCTGTCGGTTCAGAACTTTTAGATTCGGTGGTCCCTGTGTCCAGCAGCAGGTATCAGGAATCTGTACAATTCTATATTTTCTGTTGTTTTCCCGCATGTAGGTCACCATCCGCATCGTCATATCCATATCTTCGGCATGAGAAAGCGGATCAAAACCTCCGGCTTCAATAACGATTGTTCTGCTGAAGAGTCCAAAACCTCCGGATACATTAGGAATAAGATTGAACATGGACCATCCCATTTTCGCCAAAAGATAGGATCGCAGGTATTCTGTTTCCTGAAAAGTCGGGATAATTCCTTTTGGCGGGCGCACTCTTGTCATCACGCCATGATCCACTTCGCAGCCATTCGACATCCGCATCGTTGCACCTACTGCAATAACTTCTACCTTGGAATCCAATACCGGAAGAATGACTTTCGTAAGCGTATCTGGTGCCAAAAGGCAATCCACATCTGTATTAATAAAATAATCGTAATTGGCGACATTCACACCCGCATTCATCGCATCGGCCTTGGTTCCCCCGTTGATTTTATCCACCACCATAAGTTTCTGAAACTCAATATTAGTTGATTTAAAAACCCTTTTTACAGGGCGGCACCGTACTTTTTCAATATAAGGAAAAGCGATTTCTTCCAGATCAAAATTCTCGATCAGAAGCTCTAATGTTTTGTCCTCGCTGCCGTCATTCACAATAATCACCTCATAGTTTGGATAATTAAGGCTCATCAATGATTTCACATTGTCGATGATAATAACTTCCTCGTTATAGGCAGGTGCAATGATGGAAATATATGGCGCATATTCCGGCAGGCTCACCAACAGTTCGCTTTCTATATGTGTGTATTTGATCTTTTTCTTTTCAATCATGAAATAAGAGCAGATCATCAAAAATAAATAAAAAATAGTGATCGCAAAACTGTAAAAGTAAATAAGATATTGATAAAAATACAGGATTTGTTCCATGGGAATATCTTATACAGAAGTTACTTCATTATGCTTGATATAAGCCAGGGTTTTCTTCTCAAAGGATGTAGGTGCAGATTTCTGTATAAAAGTATTGGTCTTTCGTTTATCAATTTTATACAAATTTTTTATGATCTTAATTACTGTTTCATTATTTTGAGTCTGAGGATAGATTTCTTTCAGGAAATCAAATGCTTTTTTAGTGCGCAGTTCTCCCATCATATCAATAATGGCTTCCTGTACCACTGTGTTTTGGTAAGGGTATTCCTGTGCCAACAGAGATATTGCATCTTCATACTTCAAAACTCCCAAAGTATTGGCAATTTCGGATTTTACCTCGACGCTGTCGGTCTCTTTGAAGAATTCTACTAAATAGGGTGCAGCAGCTATCTGTTCAAAATAGCCGATTTCTTTGATAATGAAACTTTGGTAAAATTCGTTTCCGGAGTTTTTCAGCCATTTGGTAAGCAAAGGCAATGGACGTTCTGCATCCCGCTCTTTCAGGGAATCATGAAGCCGAACGCCATCCAGTCCATTAAAATCTTTGTCAAAATTATTTTCAAGGAATTTGAAAGCATCATTAGAAGCATATTTCAGGTACTCGCTTTTGACGTGTTTGCGGAGCGAGGCTTCATTAGAGTTAATTTTCTTTGTAAATAAACTTCCCGTAATCCCCTCCCTGATCTGATCCAGGATACGAATAGCATTTTTACTTTCGCCAAGATTATCTTTTTGAAGTTTCTTCTCCCAAAACTCCAAAAGTGGAAAAATCTCTAACAGATGTGTATAGTTGTGATCGTTAAAAGAAGGTTTTTCTTTTAATTGAATAACCAGATCGGTAATGTATTTTTTTTCCCAGTTTTTAAAAACAGTATCATTGGGATTTAAGAGGTCTTTTATTTCAAAAAAAGACATTTCCTGCTCCGTAAGCAATACGGTTCTCAGCTTTTCTCCAAATCGTTCGGAGATGTTCTCGCGTCTTGCATTATCTCGTTTTCGCTTCCTAACGGTGACGACAATTCTGATCATCGCAATGACATACAAACTTATCAATAACATGATAAGACTGACCGTCATTCTGATGACAAAGGGGTAACCGATAAATAGAGAATCAAGATAATATAAATAAAATTTTATAGTATCCATCATTTGTGTTTGTGACAAAGGTATAATTAATTTTAATATTCGCAATAAAAAAATATCAGGCTTTTCTTATTAATATAGAATATCTCCTTAATAAGAAAAAAGCTTTATAGAAAATGCAAGTAGTTATGGTTATGGAAATTAAAAATTGACAATTTGTTCTTTATTGTGCACATTTCCACCGACGCATAAAAAGTCGTTTAGTAATGCATGTTTTGCAGATAAATCTTGATAAAAACCTTTATGTGTTCTGTAATTTTCCTAATTTTGAAAAAAACATATAAATGTTCTGGAAACGCCTGATGATTTTATGGGTTATTCTCTACTCGCTTGCATTTACTGCAAAAGAAATTCATATCGATTCGCTTAGAAACCAAATCTCTCATTACAACGATTTCGCAGAATATAAAACTTCTATGCAGCTTATATCGGATTTTTTAGCCGATGGTCGCGCTTCACATCATGAACGCTACACAGCTTTTTTGCTGAAAGCCATGATTTACAAGAAACTGTTCAATTATGATCAGACGTTGCATAATCTTGATCTCGCCCTTCAGGAAGGAATGAAAAGCAACAGAAAGGAAATGGTGCAGCAGGAAATAAAAGCCGAAAAATCTTTTGTATATTTTGATCTGCAACAGTTTGAAAAAGCGAAACAGTTCATGAAAGAGCTGGAAGCTACAGGATACCAATATCTTTCCGCAAAACAACGCGTTTTCCTTTACACTCAGGAAGGATATTTTCTGATGAAAGATAAGGAATATGATGAGGCTGAAAAAAGCCTGGATCACGCGATTCAGATTGCCAAAAAATTCTATTTGCAAGATCTTCCCATCGTTTACGGGAAAAAAATAGAACTGTATAATGAAACGAATGACACGGAAAAGCGTGATGAAATGTACAGAGAGGGGCTGAAAATTGCTCAAAAATTTGGGAATTTGAAATACGAATTCTATCTGCACGAAATCATGAAAAATGTATTCCGTAAAAATCAGGATTACCACAAAGCGTTCGAGTTTCAGCAGATCTGTGATTCTGTGTTTTTTCTGTACAATTCCAACAGCAACAGCAGCAAAATAGAACTTCTGGAACAACAAATGAAAGCCCGGGAATACGAATATAAAATGAAGGAAAAACGAAATGAACAGTTCTTTTTTGTTATTTTATCCGGACTTCTCATTTTTCTCATTCTGATATTCATCAAACTCTATCTCGTGAACAAACAGAAACGGATTTTAACTGAAGATGAAAACCGGCGCATTCTCCATGAAATAGAAATTCTAACCAATTCCGCAAGCAAAAAAGATGGTTCTAAAACTGATCTGGCCTCCTTCAACCTTACTGAAAGACAAAGAGAGATCATTGGACTTGTAAAGCAGGGGAAAAACAACCGACAAATCGCAGAACTTTTGTTCATTTCCGAAAACACCGTCAAATACCATCTGAAAGTTATCTACAATATCCTGAACATCAACCAACGCACAGAATTATAACCGTTCGTAAAGTGAAGGCAGTGCCGAAAGTAACCATAGAAAGTTTTTCCAGCAAACTTTTTGTGAAGATAAAAAGGTATTTTTGTAGCCGATAAATTTTCAATTATGTTCACGGATATTATTGTACACCGGGTCGGAAATAAAGTACGCCAGGAAAACCTTCATCTTTCTCACGATACTCTTCAACTGGAAGATGAGATGAAGGAACTGCTCTCAGATTTTTTTCTAAAAGCGTTCAAATCGGAAGAACAGTTTCAGTTTTACAGCGATTCTTATCTGGTCAATAATCCCGTCTATCACGCTGTTTCTGAAATTTTTGATGATAAAAAAAACTTTACCGAAGAAAGTAAAGCCATCGCAAAACATTTGTATGAAGTAGCGGAAAATCCAAGAATTCAGAGCGGTGAAATGTTCGTCTGTTATTTTGAAGGAGAAGAAACGGACGAAGGTAAAATAGATAAAATCGGGATTTTTAAAACTGAAAATAAACTGCCTTTCCTGAAAATTAAAGGAGAAGAGGAAAGCTTCGATCTACAACAGGATTGGGGAATCGGGCTTTCAAAATTGGATAAGGGCTGCATCATTTATAATCATTCCCGGGAAACAGGATATGCCGTTTCGGTGATTGATCAAAATAAAAACGGCGACGAATATTACTGGTTTGAGGATTTCCTGAAAGTACAACCCCGCAGTGACGATTATTTTCATACCGGCGAAACCCTTTCTGTTTATAAGGATTTCATTACCAAACAGCTTCCGCAGGAGTTTGAAGTGTCAAAAGCAGATCAGGCTGATTTTCTGAATAAATCCATTACTTTCTTTAAAGAAAAAGAACAGTTCGATTTGCAGGAATTCTCCAAGGAAGTTCTTCAGGATGAGAATGTGATCGAAAGTTTTGTGAACTATAAAACAGATTACGAACAGGATATGCAGGTTTCCATTGCAGAGAAATTTCCCATCAATGCCACAGCGGTTAAAAAGAATTCCCGGTATTTCAAAAGTGTCATCAAACTGGATAAGAATTTCCATATTTATGTACATGGCGACCGTCAGAAAATAGAAACCGGACAGGACGAAAAAGGGAAATATTACCGTCTTTATTTTGAAGAAGAAAAATAACCTAGAAATCTGAAACAGAAAACCTGTTCCCATCTCTTGGTCAGGCTTTCAATAATTTGTAAATTTGGATGCCTGAATTACAGGCTGCCTCTTGTACAGAGGAAGGTGCTGAAAACAATATTAAAAAACATAAAAAATATGAAAGTTACCGTAGTAGGAGCAGGAGCAGTAGGAGCCAGTTGTGCTGAGTATATTGCCATGAAAAACTTCTGTGCAGAAGTTGTGTTAGTAGACATCAAAGAAGGTTTTGCCGAAGGAAAAGCCATGGATCTGATGCAAACCGCTTCGCTGAACGGGTTCGATACCCAAATTACAGGAACCACAGGAGATTATTCCAAAACAGCAGGTTCAGATGTAGCCGTAATTACTTCAGGAATTCCACGCAAACCGGGAATGACGAGAGAGGAACTTATCGGAATAAATGCCGGGATCGTGAAAGAAGTCACTGCCAATCTCGTACAGCATTCGCCGAATGTCATCATCATTGTAGTATCGAATCCGATGGATACGATGGCTTATCTGGTTCATAAAACTTCCGGATTGCCTAAAAACAGAATTATCGGAATGGGCGGTGCTCTGGACAGTGCAAGATTCAAATACAGATTGGCTGAAGCCCTGGAAGCCCCGATTTCTGATGTAGACGGGATGGTAATCGCCGCACACAGCGATACAGGAATGCTTCCATTGCTGAGCAAAGCGACACGAAACGGTGTTCCAGTTACCGAATTTTTGAATGAAGAAAAACAAAACTACGTTATTGAAGAAACCAAAGTAGGTGGCGCTACGCTTACCAAACTTCTGGGAACTTCAGCCTGGTATGCTCCAGGAGCAGCTGTTTCTGTGATGGTGCAGGCGATTCTTTGCGATCATAAAAAGATGATTCCATGTTCATTAATGCTGGATGGTGAGTATGGACAACAGGATATTTGTCTTGGCGTTCCGGCCATTATCGGAAGAAACGGTGTGGAGGAAATCGTGGAAATCTCTTTAACAGATGCTGAAAAAGAAAAATTCGCAACTGCTGCACAGGCGGTAAGAGAAGTGAATGGGGATTTGAAGTTCTAAGAATAACTGAATAATATATTGGGGAAGCGCGTCCGGTTGGGCGCGCTTTTTTGCGGCGGCGCAGCCGCCGCAAAAAAAAAATTAAAATAATCTAAACAGAAATAACTTCAGCGGTGTAACAAAACAGGAATTTCGCTGTCTTATTATCCAGCTAAATACCATTATGAGAATCAGCATTACTCTCGCTTTTTTATGTTTCTGTACGTTGCTTTCTGCGCAGTCAACTCAAGATACCTTGAAGCAAAGTGAAATAGAAGGTGTCGTCATTACTGCCCGGAAGCCTACCGTTGAAAGTAAGGTGGACCGTACCGTTTTCAACGTGGAGAATTCTTCCATTCTTGCAGGAAATACCACGTGGGATGTGTTGCGCATGACGCCATTGGTAAGCATTGATAATAATGATGTGGTAAAATCTGAGGGCGAGAACGTAACTGTTTATATTAACGATAGAAAATCAGTATTCACAGGCAAAGAACTGAAAGAATATCTGAAATCCATTCCCGCAGATAATCTGATGAAAATTGAAGTCATCACGAATCCGTCTTCTCGTTATGAAACCAGCGGACAGGTCATCAACATTGTGTTGAAAAAAAGGGAAGATGAGGGCGTGAAAGGAAGTATATCCATGACCAATACGCAGAACCGCAAAAATAATCAGTATTCCGGCCTGAATTTGAATTATCACAAAGGAAAATTCACCCAAACCATCACCGGAAGTTATAACGACTACTCCAGTTTTCAGTCTGATACTACCGAAAGTATGTTATATCTGAACAATGAAAGCCGTCGTACAGAAAGCAACGCGCTGTATCACAGCAGGATGCCGTCTTTTTCCAGCACTTCAGAGTGGGAGTTGAACGATAAAAACAATATCGGAATCATTGGGGAGTTTTTTCAGAACAACAGTAGTTCTGAAGGAAATTCTACAGGTGAAATTCTGCGAAACGGATTGCCTTACAATCAGTATTCAGTAGAGCAGCAGGAAAATACCAATTACATGGTTCTGAGTTCTAATATATTCTACAAATATTACGATAAACAGAAAAATAAGATTTTTGATGTGAATGCCGGCGTTAATTATAATACACACGAGAGCGACCGGAATTTCCTGAGATACCAGACTCTTCCACCGTTCATGGAATTCCAGCAGGTGATGAGCCATACCCAAATGCGGAATTATTACCTGAAACTGGATTACTCGCAGCCGTTGGATTCAGCTGGAAGCACTTTTGAAGCAGGAATGAAACTGGATTTTAACAATAATCATGTTCCGACGGACTATTACGGATTCACTTCGCAAATATTGAAAAACAGATTCAGGTACCGGGATAATCTCAATTCTGTTTATGCCAATTACAGCAGTAAGTTTTTTGATCATCTGGATGTAAGAATAGGTCTGCGCTATGAATACATGACCCTGAAACTGCATCAGGAAACGGACAATATTCAAAGAGAAGATTCTTATGGGATTTTGATGCCCAATGTGTTGTTGAAATATACCTTCACCCCAAATTTCAATCTTTCTACATCGTATAATTACAGCATCTGGAGACCGTGGTATTCGGAGTTCAATCCTTTTGAACTTCCATCTGGAGACGGCAATTATACTAAAGGGAATATGGATCTGGAGCCCAATCCCAACCATCGTTTTACGCTGAAAGCCGGCATTTATAAAAAATATTTCCTTTCCCTGAATTACGGATTTACGAATCAGGATTACTGGGACGATTATATTCAGGACGGAGACCGGCTGATCTCTTATCCGGCCAACTTCCCGGGAAGATCGGAGCGGTATTCAGCCAATTTCAATACGAACCAGACCTTCTTTCAAAACAAACTGAATGTCAATCTGAATCTGGGCCTTAATTATATCGATAACAGTGATTTTAATGCGAGAAACGGTATTGAAGCGAAGGATTATCTAACCAATTTCGGGGGATCAGTTAATTTCTCTTATACAAATTTGTTTGGTAAAAACATCAATCTTTCCGGATGGGGAGGCCTGTACAAACAGAATAACGGAAATACGCAGGGTAATACCTTTAATTTCTATCACAACTTTTCGGTAACCAAAATCTTTGAAAAAGCGGGACTTGAAGCGAGTCTCCGTTTCAATAATATCTTTATGAAGCCGGTGTTTGATCAAACTACGTACAGCCAGGTGGGAACTTTCCATACCATAAGCCGGTCTGACTGGTACGGTGCTTCATTTACTTTGGTCAAGCGGTTTGGAAATCAGAAAGTAAAAGAGAATTCTAAGGTGAATGCAGAAAAAAATGAAGGTGGCGGGAAATAAATTTTCTCTTACGCAGATAATGGGAGAAAGAGTTTTGCGTATGAAATGAACGGGTAGTATGTGCAGGTGAAATTGGGTTACTCCGCACGCATATTTTTATTGATAGTTTGTCATAGAGAACACTTCAGGAATACATAATGTCCTCTTGTGTCGAACTCGTTTTCAGTACGAAAGCATTGTACAATATTTTCTTTGTATCAGTATATTTTTTGATGAGGTAATCATCTAAAATATTCAAAAACATTCCATATGAAAGCAGCCGTATTCCACCGTCCCGGTTCAGTAACCTGTGACGAAACTGAAGACCCGAAAATACAATCTCCTGAAGATGTTATTTTAAAAGTGACGGCCACTGCGATTTGCGGCAGTGATCTCCATCTTTATTCCGGCGGCGTTCCACAAGCCCGTCCCATGGTTTTAGGCCATGAATTTATGGGTATTGTAGAAGAAACCGGCCCGGACGTGCACCATCTGAAGAGAGGAGACCGTGTGGTCGTTCCGTTTCCCGTTGCCTGTGGCGGTTGTTTTTTCTGCCAACACGAGCTTCCTGTTGCTTGCGAAAATTCCAACCCCAAAAATTATGGCCCGGAAGGCGGTATCCTGACAGAAAAAGGAGGCGGACTGTTCGGTTACGGCGATTTGTATGGTGCACATGATGGTGGCCAGGCACAATATGTACGGGTTCCATATGCGAATCACGGCCCGCGGAAAGTTCCGGATAACCTTACCGATGAACAAGTACTTTTTTTAACGGATATTTTCCCGACCGGATATATGGGAGTTTTATGGGGAGAACTGAAACCAGGTGAAACAGTAGCCATATTCGGCGCCGGGCCCGTAGGAGTGATGGCAGCGAAAAGTGCCGTGCTCCACAATGCAGGCAAGGTGATCGTCATAGATACGCTTTCTTACCGCTTGGAAAAAGTGCAGCAACTCACCGGTTGCGAAACTGTACTTTGGAAAAACGACCGCGATACCATTACCCAAATCCGGGAACTGACCAAAGGACGGGGTGCCGATGTATGTATTGACGCCGTTGGATTTGAGCCGGAAAGAAATATAATCGATCGTCTGAAAGCTACCGTGAATTTTGAAAAAGGTTCTATTAAGGTTCTGGATGCCTGTTTCAGCGCTGTGAGAAGGGGAGGAAGGATTTCTATTTTAGGAGTTTATCCTGTTCATTATGATAATTTCAGATTGGGACAGATTTTTGATAAAGGGCTTACCGTAAAAGCCGGGCAAGTTCCGGTGCACAATATTATAGACAGGCTTTTGGGCTATGTGGAACAAGGAAAAGTAACGCTGGAGGATATTATCACCCATCGGATGCCGCTCTCAGAAGTTTCTAAAGCGTATGAAATTTTCGATAAAAAAGAAGACGGTTGTGTGAAAGTAGTTCTGGATCCGTGGGCTTAATGAACTTCAGGATTCCATAAAGAATTCTTTTATTCATCTAAATCAAAAACGCTTCGGTTTTCCGAAGCGTTTTGTTCTGTTTAAAATTTATTTTCCACCTGTGCTGCTTTCAGCAGGAAAGTATGTATGTCGGTATTCTTCATGAAAGGCTTCATTTGATCGCTACCCGGGCCGTACATTGCAAGTTCGGTATAATCCGCTGAGTGATCCATACTGATCCAGCCTACCGAAGTAAAGTTCTGCTGAATCTGCGAAAGCAGTTTGAAAGGAAGATGTCTCGGGTTGTACACCCCGTCTTCTCTCTTTGCTTTAGAATAAAAAGAGAGGATTTCTTTGGCTTGTTCATCGGTGATTTTAATCCCGGCATTCGCCTGCGCAATTCTGTCTTTTATGGTGCTGATGCTGTCGGACGCCTGAATCCCCTGAAGTATCCATTCATTGGTTTGCGAGAATTTCTGAATCCGGTCAAAATTATCGTTCACTTCCTTGCCATAAATCAGTCCCGGATTTGCATTGCCATGGTCTGAAGTGATAACCACCAGAGTATTTCCGTCTTTTTTTGCGAAATCAAGTGCCACTTTCAAGGCATCATCAAAAGCGAGCTGATCATAAAGAAGTCCGCAGATGTCGTTTCCATGCGCTGCCCAGTCCACTTTTCCTGCTTCCACCTGCATTACAAAACCTTCTTTATGGTCTTTCATCAGGTTGATAGCTTTCGAAGTCATTTCTGCTAAAGTGGGGATATTGTTTTTTATAAAACTGCTGCTGAACTGATCTGTAGAATAAGGAAGTCCATCTTCATCAAAAGTAGCCAGCAACGGTTTGTTTTGAGGTGCAGCATTCATTTCCGCTTTATTTCGTGCTACCGAAAAGCCTTTGTTTCTGAAAACGGAATAGAGATCTTTTTTGTCTTTGCGTTGCGCTGCATCAAAATATTTATGGCCGCCGCCCATCATCACATCAAAACCCAGTTCTGAATACAGTGATGCAATTTCCTCCTGAGAATTTCTGTTTTTGGTAAACACTGAAAAACCGGCTGGTGTAGCATGGGTAATCGGAACTGTGGTGACACATCCTACTTTCTTCCCTGCTTTTTTAAATTTTTGAAGGATGGGAAGGTACTCTTCGCCATTCGCGCCGATATTAATACTGCCGTTGTTTACCCGATGCCCTCCTCCCCACGAAGAGCTGGCTGCTGCAGAATCGGTGACAATAGAGTTGGCAGAAGCCATATCCATCAGTCCTCTTTGTGCTAAATTATCTTCATATAGGGAAATCCAGTGCGACGGCCTTCCCAACTTTCTTCTGCTGTAGATATCTGCCATGTTCAGGGTTCCCGAGCTCATTCCGTCGCTCACCATAAAGATGATGTTCTTGGCTTTTTTTTTGCCAAATTCTTCTTTTATGATATTGGCTTTGGTGCCAATGGGTGTTAAAAGCAATCCTCCAAATGCCAGTGAGCCGCCTTTCAAGAAATCACGTCTTCTCATTATTCCCAATTTTTTTTCAAATGTAAACAAACACGTATTAACCCAATATGAATTTTAAAAAGCTGTTTTTACCGGGATAATCGCTTTTACTGTAGTAGTATCAGAAGCGCTTGCGAGAGAAATGGAATGTCACTTTTTTTATATTCTTGTGATCTCTGCGCCTAATGCTTTCAATCTTCCATCAATATTTTCGTAGCCACGATCAATTTGCTCAATGTTATGAATGACAGATGTTCCTTCCGCAGAGAGAGCGGCAATCAGCAGTGCATTCCCGGCTCGGATGTCAGGGGAAATCATGGTAGTACCCCGCAACGGAAATTCATGATTCAGACCCACTACCGTAGCTCTGTGAGGATCACAAAGGATAATCTGCGCACCCATGTCAATCAGTTTATCAACAAAAAACAATCGGGATTCAAACATTTTCTGATGGATCAGAACAGTTCCCCGAGCCTGTGTTGCCACCACCAGAATAATGGAAAGCAGATCCGGCGTGAAGCCCGGCCAGGGTGCATCCGTTACGGTGAGGATCGAACCGTCAATGAATTTCTGAATGGTATATTGTTCCTGTGCGGGAATAAAAATATCGTCATTGTGACGTTCCATGGCAATTCCCAGTTTTCTGAAAACTCCCGGAATAACGCCCAAATGATTCCAACTTACATTTTTGATGGTGATTTCTGATTTCGTCATGGCTGCCATGCCGATCCACGAACCGATTTCTACCATATCCGGAAGCATCGTATGTTCCGTTCCGCGTAGATGGGGAACGCCCTCTATGGTGAGCAAATTGGATCCGACTCCGGAAATTACCGCGCCCATTCTGTTGAGCATTCGGCAAAGCTGTTGAATATAAGGTTCGCAAGCCGCGTTGTAAATTCTCGTTTTTCCTTTGGCCAGAACGGCCGCCATGATGATGTTCGCAGTTCCGGTAACCGAAGCTTCTTCCAAAAGGATAAACTTTCCTTGCAATTCTTTGGCCTTCAGGCTGTAGCAGCCTTCTTTTTCATCATACCGGAATTCAGCTCCTAATTCTGTGAAGCCTTGAAAATGAGTATCTAATCGTCTCCTTCCAATTTTATCGCCGCCGGGAGTAGGCATGGAAGCTTCTCCAAAACGGGCGAGCATCGGGCCCAGCAACATAATGGAACCCCGCAGTCTGGCACTTTCTTTTTTGAACTCAGGAGATTGGATGTAATTAAAATCCAGCGTTTCGGCTTTGAAGGAATAATCGCCTTTGCCATGTTTCTGAATTTCTACGCCCATCGCACCTAAAATTTCGATCAGCCTGTTCACGTCATGAATATCCGGAATATTGTTGATCCGTACTTCCTCATCTGTCAACAATACTGCACAGAGAATCTGCAAAGCTTCATTTTTGGCTCCTTGCGGTGTAATTTCTCCCTTCAGTTGTTTTCCTCCTTTGATCTCAAATGTTCCGTTCATTATTTTCTCCGGGTTTTATTTTGCTGATTTCTCTGTTTGTTGCGGTTGCCGTTTTGACTTTGGCTTTGTCCCTGGTTTTTATTTTGCTGATTTTTATTCTTGGTGGCACTGTAGTAAATTTTACTTTTCTCCAGACTGTCGATTCCTGTAAGATCCAGCCGGTTTTCGGAGAGTTCTTTTAAATGCCTGAAGATCACATCATCCGTCACATGTTCTTTATTATAAATGTTGTAGGATTTTTTCATGTTATTGGCAATCACTTCAATAAGAGCATCTTTTTCATCGCCTTCCTCCAGTGCAATAGCTTTTTCGATAAGCTGAAGAATACTTTTTCCATAGAATTTGAAGTCGCCCTGAAGGGCAGGGTATTCCATTTTCGCAGGTTTTTTCATTCTTTCCCCTTTGGGCGGAATGGGATACGGAGAATCTACATCCAGATCGAAATCAGCCATGATAAAAAGATGATCCCAAAGTTTATGTTTGTAGTTTTCTTCATCGCGAAGCTGCGGATTTCTTTGCCCCATAAAATCAATGATGGCTTTGGCCATTGTATTGCGCTCGTCTCTGTCTTCAAGAGTTTTGCAGCGTTCTACCAAGCTTTGGACAATTCTTCCATACTCGGGCATATATAAATGGGTTCTGTCGGTGTTGTATTCCATAAATGCAAATATAAGGATTTGAAGGTCTTTTATTCAATAAATTTTTCTTTCTGCTGTGCCGTAGGAACAGGACATTGTGCTCCCGGAAATTTGCTTCTGTTCTTGGCAATTCTGTCATATACCCTGTCCGAAAAGAACTTGGGGAAGAGTTTGAAAGCAGTCATCAACTGGTATTTTCCACCTAGAAGTTTTGCGATTTCCAAGACAGCTTCAGATTTAACATAATAAAAAGAATTCGGTTTCCAGAGATACAGGGTGTTGAGTTGCTGTTGCGGCAGATTTCTATCCCGAAGGAAATGCTGTCCAAATCCGGATTGCAGCGGAGAAAAGAGAAACTGATCTCTACGGTCGTTTTTCAGAATCCATTGTATCCAGTAATTGCAGAATCCACAATCTCCGTCGTAGAAAACATAGTATTTGGAAGGGTCGGGGTGTTTGTTCATAATTTATTCTTCCTCTGCCGGAAGCTGATGGCTGATTCGGATATCCGTTTCTGTTTTCCTGAAATAATCAGCCAGTATTTTTCGTTCTTCAACGGTAATCTGCGCTTCAGGATGTCCAATAAGGTAAGAATCCATCGGCATTTCACCATTTTCTGTTACTTCGGCTGCTTCATGCAATTTGTGTGCCTGCCGTTTGGGCTCGTAGGTAGCGAACAGAGAAAAATTGAGCTTTTTCCGGCCTTCATCAATGTGATCTTTCAAAAACCAACCGACGGGCTGGAAATTGGAATACCACGGATATTTGGTTTCATTGCTGTGGCAATCGTAACATGCGTTGCGAATCAGAGAGGCAGTATTCTGCGGAGTTTCTTTTATCGTCAGAAAATCCATCCCGGGATTTACGGGCGGATTAGCCTTGTCAATTCTGAAAAACTGAATCAGGATCAGAAGGACAACCAATACAATTAGTATTTTTTTCATGCGCTGGATTTTAGTGTTTAAATGTACAAAATTCCCATTGATTTTGTAAAATGATGTATTTGCCCATGCTAAGGGAGAAAACATTATCTTTGCCGAAATTTTTGGGCTCGGAAAGTCCGGGTAACCCATTAATAATCAACATTCTTTCTCAAGAAGAATTATTAAACGAAATTTTATGAGCAACATTGTCGCCATTGTAGGCCGTCCCAATGTAGGGAAATCAACACTTTTTAACCGTCTTCTGGAACGCAGGGAAGCCATCGTGGATGCTACCGCAGGCGTTACCCGTGATCGTCATTACGGGAAATCCGACTGGAATGGAATTGAATTTACCGTCATCGATACCGGTGGATATGAAGTGAATACCGAAGATATTTTCCAGGAAGAAATCGCAAGACAGGTGCAGTTGGCCATCGATGAAGCTACTTCCATTATCTTTATGATGAACGTGGAGGAAGGCCTAACCGATACAGACAGAGAAATTAATGAAATGCTCCGTCGTTCCGGAAAACCTGTGTATATCGTGATCAACAAGGTAGATTCTGCCAAAGAAGAACTTCCTGCCACCGAGTTTTATTCTTTGGGAATTGATAAATATTACACCATGTCTTCTGCAACAGGTTCTGGTTCCGGAGAGTTGTTGGATGATATTGTAAAAGATTTCCCGACTAAAGATTATAAAGATCCTTTTGAAGGCCTTCCTAAAATCACCATTGCCGGCCGTCCGAATGTAGGGAAATCCACCCTGATCAATGCGCTGCTGGATCACGATAGAAATATTGTGACCGATATTGCCGGAACCACGCGCGACAGTATTGAAACCCTGTATAATAAATTCGGGCACGAGTTTGTATTGGTAGATACTGCCGGAATGCGGAGGAAAGCCAAGGTAAGCGAAAATCTTGAGTTTTATTCCGTAATGCGCTCCGTACGAGCTATTGAAAATTCCGATGTGGTCATTATTATGGTGGATGCGACTCAGGGTTGGGAAAGTCAAGATATGAACATTTTCGGCATTGCACAGAAAAACAGAAAAGGAATCGTGATTCTGGTGAACAAATGGGATCTTGTGGAAGACAAGCATACCAACACGATGCGGGATTTTGAAGCGAACATCAAAAATAAAATCGGGCAGTTTACGGATATTCCGGTATTGTTCGTTTCTGCATTAACGAAACAGAGAATTCTGAAAGCCGTCGATACCGCGATGGAAGTGTTCGAAAACCGCAAGAAGAAAATCAAGACTTCTCAACTGAATGAAGTGATGCTTCCGGTGTTTGAAAACAATCCGCCGCCTGCTTTGAAAGGAAAATATATTAAGATTAAATACTGCGTTCAGCTGGGAACTCCCTCGCCGCAGTTTGTGTTTTTCTGCAATCTTCCGCAGTATGTGAAGGAGCCTTATAAAAGGTATACGGAAAATCAGCTTCGGAAACATTTTGGTTTTACCGGTGTTCCCATCGAAGTGTATTTCAGGCAGAAATAAAGTATTCTACTTCAACCAATAAATTTTAAAAAGGATAAAAAAAACCCGGATACATGCTCATCCGGGTCACCTTCTATGGTCACTTACCCGATGATTTTGGCATCGGATATGTTTTGTAAATTGCCTTTTTGCTTTGCTTCCCAGAGGAGAAACTTGTCCACTTCCTTCAGCAATTTAGGCAAAGTTAAGGAAAGTACAGCTAAATCATCCGCTATTCCCAGAACAGGCACCGCAATTTCCGGCAGCAGGTCGATAGGAGAGATGATATAGAGGATTCCGAGGATCGGCAGAATCATGTCGATGGAGTTCACAGGATAGATTCCTTTTCTCCAGTACTTTATCATTCTGTAGATGTCGGGGATTTTCCTCATCAGGCCTTTGTGTTTGATGGCCTGTTTTGCAAGTTCTATTTTTGAATATTTCATTTTTGTGTTTGGTATGGAAATGTTTTTTGTTCGAGTCATTTCAATGTCCATACTTTATCAATTTACTTGCCAAAAGCTGCTCTACTTTATCCAGGTGTCTAAGGGGCAATCCTGTCGATAAACTGATGAACAGCATCTGTATTCCAGTCTTTGGAGGAGGTTTCCTTCAGCAGGATTCTTCCGTTTTTGTCCAGAATAAAAGTAGTCGGGAATACCTTAGGCAGAATTTTTCCGCTGATGGGGCTTTCCGCGAGATACACCGGTGCGGTATACCCTTTTTCTTCTACAAATTTACGGACATCTTCTTCCTTGTCCATCATCGCAATAAGCACGAAATCCATCTTGTCTTTCCGGGATTCGTAGAGGGCTTCAATGGTGGGCCATTCTTCCCGGCACGGCGCACACCAGGTTCCCCAAAAATTCAGGAATACCGTCTTCTTCCCTTTAAAATCTTTGAAATTGGCATCCGGAACATTAATGCCTTTCAGCACAATATCGTAGGCCGTATCTTCCACATGAACCGCTTCTTCAATGGCGGCGACGGGAAAAAAACGGTCTTTCAGGAAATCTTTGGCACCGGGAATTAAAAATATGGCTGCCAGCACACCCAGCAGGAGGAGGTAAATGATATTTTTTCTGAAGAACTTCATGGGTTTACATTAATTCTAATATTTCTGTTATGGCATCTTTGCCGCGGTTTTTTGCGTAATAGACTTGCAGGTCATTGTAAAACTCTTCTCTCGGATAGGCTTCAGGATCCGCCTTGAATTTTGCCAGAAGCTCCGTTCCGAAGGCCGGACGCGGTCCCCAGTGGGCGATCAGTTCATAATTTTCATTCAGAAGAATCACGATAGGGATGGACTGGGTTCCGTTGGTGAGAAATTGGTCAATGAGGGAAGTGTCCTCATCGCGAAGGAAGATGCGGACTTCGTTATGGCCTTCAAAAAAACGGCTGACTGCGGGTACTGTAGCACTCGCATCGCCACACCAGGGTTCGGTAACGATAAGAATTTTTCCTTTGAAGTTTTTCTTCTTCAGGGTTTCCAGCTGCTCCTCTTCCTTTCTGAAGGTTTTCAGGGTGCGTTCCATCCGCTGCAAACCCAGGTCGTAGTATTCCTTCATTTCTTCATCAGCCTCATTTCTTGGATGGCTTACTCTTTCTTTGGCCACCTTCATGTATTCGTCGAAGGTGATGGATTTCTCCCAATATGCTTTCATTGTATTACTGTGTTTTTAATTCTTTATTCTCATCCGATATGTTATCAGAAAGTTCTTAATTTGTTGATCAGCATCAAATCTGCCAGGACAAATGCGGCGAGATTTTCCACTATGGGTACAGCCCGGGGAACAACACAGGCATCGTGCCGTCCTCTCCCTTCCAGCGTTACCGGTTGGCCGTCCCTATCTACGCTGGGCTGCGGCCGCAGCAGGGTGGCGACCGGCTTGAATGCGACCCGGAAATACACGTCCATTCCGTTGGAGATCCCGCCCTGTATGCCTCCTGAAAGGTTGGTTTTGGTGGTAAAATCAGGATTGAAAATATCGTTGTGTTCGGCTCCGGTCATTTTTGCACCGCAGAAACCGCTTCCGTATTCGAAGCCTTTTGCGGCATTGATGTTCATCATGGCTTTGGCCAGTTCGGCCTGTAATTTCCCGAACACGGGTTCCCCTATGCCGGCCGGAAGGTTTCTTACCACGCAGGTGATGGTTCCTCCAATGGTGTTGCCTTCTTTTTTTATTCTTTTTACTTCTGCTGTCATCCTGGCAGCGGTGTGAGGATCCGGACAACGGATTTCACTGTTGTCTGTTTTTGATAAGTCCAGCTCCTGATACGGTTTCTCACAAAATATTTCCCCTACAGAGGAAACATAGGCCTGAATCTGCACCTCAGGGATGAGCTGTTTCGCCAAAGCTCCTGCCGCTACCCAGTTGAGGGTTTCCCGGGCAGATGATCTTCCGCCGCCACGGTAATCGCGGATGCCGTACTTCTGCTCGTAGGTGAAATCGGCATGGCTGGGACGGTAGGTGTCTGCGAGGTGCTGATAATCTTTGGGTTTCTGATCTTCGTTTCTGATGAGAAAACCGATGGGCGTGCCGGTGGTTCTTCCTTCGAAAATTCCGGACAGAAAAGTAACGGTATCGCTTTCCTTTCTTTGGGTCACCAGAGAACTTTGTCCCGGTCTCCGGCGGTTCAGTTGGTGCTGAATGGCTTTGAAATCAATGTTCAGTCCGGCAGGGACATTCTGGATGATGCCACCATAGGCTTCACCGTGGCTCTCGCCAAAAGTAGATAAAGTCAGAAAATTTCCAAAACTGAACATAGGACAAAGATAAGCAATTTGCAGAATGGATTAATCGGTTAATTGGTTAATTGTTTTGAGAAGGTTATTTGATTAATCGGTTAGTTGTTTAGGGGGAAAATTTGCAAATCAGCAAATCAGCAAATTTGCTTTTGGGTTAAGTGATTAATCGTTTAGATAGTTAGATGGTTAATCGGTTCGGGTGGCTGAGGCTCTCGAAGCCAAAGTGGATTTTAGTTCTCACGGATTTCGGAGTTTTTCGCAGATGAAAGGCAAAGCGTTGAGATGGTTAATCGGTTAGTTGTTTAATGGGCAAATTTGCAAATCAGCAAATTTGCGAATTTGCTTTTCGGTTAAGTGATTAATCGTTTATATGGTTAGTCGCCTCGGGTGGCTGAGGTACTCGAAGCCAAAGTGGATAACTGTTTTGTTGTAATTTCGCTTATTCGCTTGCTAACTTATTCACTTAGTGCGCTTGTTAATCGATTAATGGCATAGGGAATCGGTATGATTATTTACTGATTGTGTTGAATGGTGATGCGCTACACAGGTTGCTTGCAAATATGCAAGTAAAGTAAAAGCAAACACAAAAAGAAATATTTACTAAAACGAAATTAAGCACAAATGATTTAGTATTAGTTAAATGCTTGCGATAAGAGTGTTGAACTTGGGCATGCATATGGAGGACACTAGGTATCTGGAAGTTTGTGGATAAAAATTTGCAAAGCAATTTTGTTAATTGGAATCTAAAATATATTTTTGTCTATCAAACTAAAAGAAATGGTATGAAAATAAGAATACTGAAACCAAAAGAAAGTCACGCACCGGCGAAAATTACGGTGCACAAGACAGGGAAATTGGGATTCTCAAAAGGAGCGATGGAGCTTTTAAATCTGAATAAATACAAGTTTGCTAAATTCGGGTTTGATGAGAACGATCAGCTGGTGATACTGATGTTCAGCCAGGCGGACGATGAGACCTTTAATATAGCCAAGGCGGGAGCGTATTATTATATAAATGCTAAAAGCCTGCTGCAGGATTTGGATATTGATTATACTTCAGAAGACACCACTATTTTTGACATCAGGCGAATGGATGAAGAAAACCATTACCAACTGGTCAAGAGAGTGATCAAAAAATAAAAAAAAAAGAAGCCCTGCACCCTCGAAAAGTAATGGACTTCTTATTCACCAAGAGAGGAAGCGATGTCTGGAAGATACATCAACCTCCTGCTTTGTAAACGCGAAACTACAAAAAAGTTCATTTAGAAGCAGCCTTTTGCTTTAATTTAACACTTTTTTTTATGTTCCTGCCTTACAGAGTACGGCCCAATCTTCCATCCGAGTCCTGCCCGGAACGAGTAAGCAGGGGTTTAATTCATAACATTTTAATGATGAATGAAAACAACAACATGGAGCAGATGCTTCTTGATCTTGCACAGACTTTAAAAGCATTATTGCAAAAAGTTGAGGAGGAAGATGAAGGGTTTTATGACAATGCGGATCTGAAAAGTATGCTGCATATCAGTGATAGAACACTTTATCGCTGGAGACAACAGGGTCTGGTAAGATATGCCAAGATGAACGGGAAGTTTTACTATCCCAAATCTACCCTCAGAAGCATCCGCAAAAGAATGAGAGGGAGAAGCTGATTTTTACTTTTTATTCTGAAGAAGAAGGCCGTTTCACAATTCGTGAAACGGCCTTACTTTTTTAGTATCCTGCGGTTACTGAAGAGTAAACGCGCCCAGATACACAGAATTGCAGGCGTTGCTGCTGTCAGCGGCGTGAAGGAAGGCATATACCTGCACCTCTTTTCCGGCAAACGCAGCAGGCATGCTGACCTGTTCAGTCATCGTGCTTCTGGTTGCCGGGCCATCCGTGAGGTGAAACTCCTTCAGATCTGAACAGTAACTCACCGTGCAGAATACATCGTCTGCACTGGCTTTCGCCTGATCCGAATTGTCCTCCCACGTAAACTCCAGCACATTGCCTGTGCCGGGAGCCACTTCTGGATTCATCAAGCCGGTTAATTCCCCCTTCGTCACCTGCACCTTGTTGAAAATAATCTGAGGTACATCCCCGTTCATTTCCATCGCTTCGCGTATCATCTGCGAAACCGAAAGGTTCAGGCGCGACTTGGCTCCCGCACTGCTGCCAAAGTAGGCATTCTGCACTTCTTTCAGCGGGGTAAGAAAACCTACCGCTGCTGAAAATTTAACCCTCTGCTCCAGCTGCTTTGCAGTTGGAGCTTTCCTGGACGCTCTGGGGCGGCTTTTGATAATATCCTTGCCGCGCCAATTGGTCCCTACTACGGTCCCTACGGTACCACTGAATCCTCCCAGGATTCCTTTTTTAATCTCTGCCATTGCAAAAAATATTTATTGGTTTGAAGTACAAACATACGCACGCAAATCCACGTAAACAAGCTTGTATAACGGGTTGACGTCCTTTTCCCGGTTACTGTCCGAAGAGGTCCTGTAACTGTCCGGATACTGTCCGGTAGTGAAGTAAGCGTGCTGATTAAGAATAATGGTTTTGTTCGGATGTTGTTCGGGTCGTGTTCGGTAAACCTTCGGTAAAACACCCATTTTACCGAACACGATCCGAAGGAGACCCGAACCGTACCCGAACAAAGGGGAGAAAGAAAAAGAGATTTTTCTTAAAAAAAACAAGTTTTTTGTGTGCGAAAACGGCTGACGGGCATTGATTCAGAATTTATCATACAATTTTTAACTTCTTTCCTACAATCTGTTTTGTAATCTCGGAAAAAATGTAAATTAGCAGGTAGATCATTGGTTTTTTACTGAACAAAATAGAATCCTCATCAAAAAAAATGGAACCAGAAGAAATAGAAGCCCATATTTTAGCACAAAACAATAAGCCGATTGTAGATTTTTTGGGATTATCGGCTAATCAGATGCATTATTTGCTTTATGAGCCTTTCGGCAAGGATTCGCCGGTGCAGTTTCGGGCTGAGTCTGATGGCGCTACCCTCGATAAAATCTCCCTTTTTCGGATTCTGGAAGAATATTTAATAATCATTCGGCGAGATAAATACATCAAGCTCACACCGCTGGGTGCACTGCCCAAAAAAGTAATGGTAGAACTGTACGACAAAAGGTTTCTTTTGGACAATCATATCGAGAGCGGACTTACCAAATTGTGGAAAGAAGACGACTGCATTTCCATCCGCAGTATGCGACTGACAGCAGAATTGGCGGGATTGGTGAAAAAAACGCACGGCAAACTGACGTTGACAAAGAAATCTGAAAAGTTGCTGGATACTAATGACCGTTCTCAGCTTTTCCGTTTGTTTTTTCAGGCTTTCACCGATAAATATAACTGGGGTTACAATGACGGTTATCCTGATCAGCCTGTCGGTCAATTGGGTTGGGCATTTTCGGTGCTGATGCTCCATCGGTTTGGCGATGAGGCCAGAACGTATGATTTTTACGCCACCCGCTATCAGAAGGCATTCCCGCAGTTTGTCCGCTATTTTGATGGCGGATTTTCCACACCGGAGGAGAAATTCCGGAGATGTTATAGTTTGCGCGTTTTTGAAAGGTTTTTGGTTTGGTTCGGTTTTGTGGAAGCAGACCGGCATAAGCCATTTTTCAAGTCAGAAACGGATACGTTTACCCGCACTGGATTGCTGAATGGTATTTTTGAAATCGGAGGAACCTGAGGTAAGGGTTAAGGGCGAATTTGCTGATTTGCAAATTTACTATCTGTGTGGCGGTACTGACTTTCCACATCAACTACTATCTGGCAGGCGTATGTCAGGTGATGATAGTTTGAATTTGCGGATGCAATGTGAGAAGGTCATTCCTCCCTCATATTTTCCTTTTCTCCCCAACAGGAAAACGGAATAAAAAGTATCTTTGAAAAATAAACAGTTTTAGAAGGAATTATAACATGAACGGAAAAAGCCTGACACCAGAACAAGAAAAATTAAACGCATTGCGACAGGTTTTACCTGAAGCTTTTACCGAAGGAAAAATAGATTGGGAAAAGCTAAAAGCTACACTTGGAGAAGATATAAACTTTGCCAACGAACGCTATGTATTGAATTGGGCAGGTAAAAGTGATGCTTTCAAAGTATTGCAAATGCCAACAACTAAAACATTGATTCCTGCCAAAGAGGAAAGCGTAAACTTTGACGACACCGAAAACATTTTTATTGAAGGCGAAAACTTAGAAGTGCTGAAAGTGCTACAAAAAAGTTACTTCGGGAAAATAAAAATGATATATATAGACCCACCTTACAACACAGGCAACGACTCTTTTATTTACCCTGACAAGTTTAGCGAAAGCAAAGCCGACTATGAAAAACGGGTAGGCGACAAAGACGAAGAGGGCTATATGACCAAAGACGGTATGTTCAAGAAGAACAGCAAAGAAAACGGACAATACCACAGCAACTGGCTCAATATGATGATGCCAAGATTGTATTTGGCTAAAAACCTACTTCGACAAGATGGGGCGATTTTTGTTTCTATTGATGATAACGAAGTGCATAATTTACGCCTTTTGATGAATGAGATTTTTGGAGAGGAAAATTTTGTAGGACTTTTTCCTTGGAAAAAAAGAACAGCAAAAAGTGATGTGCCTTTTGGTATTTCACAAGATTATGAATGGATTCTCTCTTATACAAAAGGAAATTACGGAGCGGGTATTGATATTGAACGTAAATATTATCAAACTGAAGATTTTCCTAAAGACAGATGGAGACTTTCTGATATTACAACTCAAAGAAGTGAAGAAGAAAGACCAAATTGTGCTTTTGAAATGATTAATCCAAAAACAGGCAAGAAATATCCTCATAATCCGAAAAGAGTTTGGGGTGTTTCAAAAGATACATTCCAATCTTATTATAATAAAGGGAAAATCGTATTTCCTGATGATTATGATTTTCTAAATATATCAATTCCAGCCTATAGAGTCTTCGAAAGCGAGGATAAAGCTAAAGCATTAAAAAAATTTGGCTCGGAAAATGCAAAAAAAGCTGTTTCTACCTTTCTACCTAAAGAAGTAGGGATGAGTGAAGATGGGAATAAAGAAATTGTTGATTTATTTGGCCAAAAACTTTTTTCCTTTCCCAAACCAACAAGCTTGATTAAACATTTTTTGAAAACAAATACGGAGGATGATTTTGTAGTTCTTGACTTCTTCGCAGGCAGCGGAACCACCGCCCATGCCGTAATGGATTTAAACAAAAAGGATGGAGGTAATCGAAGATACATTTGCATACAACTTCCTGAACTTTCAGACGAAAAAAGCGAAGCGAACAAAGCAGGATACAACACTATTGCTGATATAAGCAAAGAAAGAATACGAAGAGCAGGAAAGAAAATCGGAGAAGAAATTCAAGCAGAAATAAAAAAGATAGAAGCAGAAATCACCAAACTGCAAGGTGAATTGCCCACAGATGAAAACAAAACGGAAATCCAAAATCTGCAATCCAAAATCTGCAGTCTACAATCCCAAGATTTAGGTTTTAAAGTATTGAAATTGGAAGACAGCAACTTCAAACAATGGCAGCAGATTGCGGGCAAAGATACCAAAGCACTTGCCGAGCAAATGAAGTTGTTTGTTGACCCTGTTTCTGAATCTGCTGCCATTGAAAATATGGTGTACGAACTTTTATTAAAAAGCGGCAAAAACCTCAACAGCTCCATTGAAAAGAAAGACAGTTATTTCAAAATCAATAGCAATGAATTAGTTCTGCTATTGGAAAAAGCTACGCAACAAATTATTGATGCGGTAGTTACCGAAAAACCTATCAAAGTAATTGCCTTAGACAAACTTTTTAAAGGGAACGACCAACTGAAAACTAATACAGTACTGCAAATGAAAGATGCAGGGGTGGAATTTAAAACGATATAATTCACGAATATGATAACTTATATAAAAATCAACGGATTCAAGTCTTTTCATAATTTTGAAATGGACTTTACTCCCCTTACTATTATTGCAGGAACAAATGCATCAGGAAAAAGTAATTTGTTCGATGCTTTAATATTGTTATCAAATTTGGCCGAAACGGATAATATTAAAAAAGCTTTTAAGGATCAAAGAGGAGAGTTTCTGGAATTATTTACGCAATATGGAGAAAACAATTATGCCCGTGAAATGGAGTTTCATATTGAAATGTTAGTGAATAAAGACATTAAAGATGCGTGGGGGAATAAAGCAATATTAAAATATACCAGATTACGGTATGAGCTAAAAATCAGACGATTTACAAATGATTCCGATTTGGAAGATATTGAAGTTTCTTACGAAAGTCTGGTTAACCTAAAGCACCAGGAAGATAAATGGATAAAGATTATTCCCACAGCATTTAGAGAAATATGGAGACCAAAGGTTGGCACAGGTAAACGAGGTATTCCATATATCAATACAACTACCGATAAAGGAATACTAACTGTAGAAGTGCCGCAAGACGGCAAAACAGGCAATAAAAGAAGATTTCCTCTTAAAAATGCTTCCCGTACTGTTTTGAGCAGTTTTGATACAATTGATTTTCCACATGTTTTGGCGGCAAAAGAAGAAATGAGAAGCTGGAAATTTTTACAACTAAATCCTGAAGATTTACGTAAACCTACTGACAAGTCTAATGGAGAAGATACTATTTCCCAAAGCGGAAAAAATCTTGCTGCCGCGTTGAATCGGATAACGCTTAGAAATGAATACAGCTTAGGTGAAATTTCGAGAAAGCTCCAATCATTTGTGCCAAATTTTATTGAAGTTAAAGTTATTGATGATAAAGAGAATAAGCGATTTGTAATAAAACTTATTGATAAGGACGGTAAAGAGTATAGTTCAAGAGTTCTTTCCGAAGGTACTTTGAGAATATTGGCATTATGTATTCTAGAGCAAGATGAGCAACATACAGGGTTATTATGTTTTGAAGAGCCTGAAAATGGAATCCATCCCTTTAGAATCCATACGATGGCAGCTCTTTTAAAAGATTTGACAAATGATTTTACTGATGATGAACTCCCATTGAGACAAGTAATAGTAAATACACATTCTCCCATATTAGTAAAGGAAATTTATAAATGGGAAAATGATAACAATGTGAGTATCTGGTATGCAGAGATAAGCAATAGAGTAACTGATATTAATAAGGAAAGAATGAATATTTCGGTAACCAATATCCTTCCTGTAAATAAAGTATCAAACCAACAGCTAAATATTCCTTTTTCAGAAGCACAGAAAAAAATGACGCTTGTTACGGTACAAGAATATCTTTCAACCACAGGAAATCTACAATAAATATGGCTCAGTTATTTATAGGACTTATAGCGGAAGGAACCACTGATTACCGTTTTTTTGAACCAATAATTGAAAAAACACTAATCGATATAGCGTACGAGTGTAAAGGCCAGATTGATATTGATGTAAAAGCGATTTATTGTGATAAAGGAGATTCATTTTCTGATTATATTTTAGATGCTTCCAAAACAGCAAGTCAAGAATTAGGAATAACAATGTTGATAGTTCATACGGATGCAGATGATGAGTCTTCTGCCAAAGCATATAGCAACAAAATAAATCCCACCAAAGCTTTACTGGAACAAAAATCAGATGATACTTATTGTAAAAAATTAATCGCACTCATTCCTATCCATGAAACAGAATCTTGGATGTTGGCAGACAAAACTGTTTTTATAAAATCAATAGGCACAAAAAAGAATGAAAACGAATTGAATATCAGCGGAAATCCTGAGTCTTTTAATAATCCTAAAGCAAGAATAGTAGAGGCTATCCGTATTGGAAGAGCTGATATGCCAAAAAAAATGAGAGATAATTTGAAAATTTCAGAATTATATTCTTATTTAGGACAGGCAATACACATTGATTATTTGAAAACCTTTCAGTCTTACAGAGATTTTGAAAACAATATAAGACAAGTATTAATTGAGTTAAACTTATTGGACTCTTAAAACTAATTATCAGCTGAAAAACCAATACCGTACTGCAAATGAAAGATGCAGGGATTGAATTTAAAACGATATAAGTATGGCAGAAAAGATTAAAAAAATTGAAGTTGAAGGCAATATAATTACCATTGTTGATCACAATTCCGAAGACTTTATAAACCTTACTGATATGATTAAAGCCAAAGATGGCTCTTTCTACATAAGCGATTGGTTGCGAAACGCTAATACACTTGATTATATCTCGGCTTGGGAATCAATGCACAACCCCAATTTTAATTATGGCGAATTCGCCACAATTAGACAATCGGCAGGGTCTAATGCCTTTAAAATCAGCGTTAAAGAACTGATTGAAAGCACAAATGCAACCTGTATCATAGCTAAAGCAGGAAGATATGGAGGCACGTATGCACACAAAGACATTGCCTTTAATTTTGGAATGTGGATTAGCCCAGTGTTCCAATTATACATAGTAAAAGAGTATCAACGACTAAAAGAAATTGAAACCAATCAATACAACCTAGAATGGAATGTAAAAAGAGTATTGAGCAAGGTTAATTATACCATTCAAACAGATGCTATTAAAGATTACATTTTACCCAAATCAAATTATACAAAAGACACGGAATGGTTAGCTTATGCCGAAGAAGCTGATATTTTAAATGTGGCTTTGTTTGGATGTACAGCAAAACAATGGAGAGAAGCAAATCCACAACTAACATTGGAAGGTAAAAACCTACGAGATATCGCCAGTATAAACGAATTAGCCATCTTATCTAATTTAGAATCGGCAAATGCAGATATGATAAGGGAAGAAATCGGTAAAAAAGAACGGTTTGAAAAACTCTATAAAATTGCTCAATACCAAAAGGAAATCTTAGACAAACAGGACTTTTTGAAATCGCTCAAAAAAACATCTGATGACATTTATTTAGATTCAGCTAACTCAAAAGAACTTCCTGAATAATGAAATTAACATTTGAATCCAATCTCAACTATCAGCAGGAAGCCATAAAATCCATAACGGATTTATTTGAAGGGCAACCTTTGGAAGATTCCATTTTGGAGTTTAACCTAAAGGAAGAAGGTACTTTGAATTTGATAAATGGTGTTAGCAATAACCTTATTTTATCGGAGGAACAAATCCTTACGAATTTGCAAAGCATTCAAACCAACAATGAAATCAAGGTTTCGGACAAATTGGACGGAATGCACTTTTCTGTAGAAATGGAAACAGGAACAGGTAAAACTTATGTGTATCTGCGTACCATTTACGAACTGAATAAATTGTACGGTTTCAAAAAGTTTGTAATTGTCGTTCCTTCGGTGGCTATTCGTGAAGGAGTTTTGAAAAACTTAGAAATCACACACGAGCATTTCCAAACACTTTACGACAATGTACCAGTAAATTTTCAGGTTTACGACAGCACCAAAGTTTCCACTTTGAGAGGTTTTGCCACTACCAACAACATAGAAGTTTTAGTAATCAACATTGATTCATTTGCCAAAGATGAAAACATTATCAATAAACCAAATGATAAGCTAAACGGGCAAAAACCAGTTGAGTTTATTCAGGCAACCCACCCTATCGTAATTGTGGACGAGCCACAAAATATGGAAACCGAAAAGCGTATTGCTGCCATTGAAAACCTAAAAGCACTTTGTACGCTTCGCTATTCGGCAACCCACAGAAATCAATACAATCTTACTTACAGTCTAAACCCTGTAAAAGCCTATGATTTAGGTTTGGTAAAGCAAATTGAAGTAGATTCTATCATTGAGGAAAATGCCTACAATGATGCTTTTGTTTCTGTGGAATCAATCACAGCTACCAAAACCAAAGTAACAGCCAAAGTTTCCATAAATAGCAACGCAAATGGAGGTGTAAAAAAGAAAACGCTAACTGTAAAAGTTGGTGATGATTTATATAAACTTTCTAACGAAAGAGAAATATATGCAGACGGCTATATCATTGAGGAAATTGATGCAGTAAACCAATGTATTTCCATTTCAAACGGAAACTTATTGTACAAAGGCGACAGCCAAGGCGGATTGACAGATGAAGTAATGAAGTTTCAAATCCGTAAAACGATTGAAGAACATTTGAAGAAAGAAAAACGCCTGAACAAGTTAGGTATAAAAGTTTTGTCATTGTTCTTTATTGACAAAGTTGCGAATTACCGAAACTATGATTCAACAGGAAATCCTGTTAAAGGAAAATTTGCTGAATGGTTTGAAGAAATTTATCAAGAGTATGTTTCAAAACCAGCCTTTAAGGAATTAGATAAATTTTCAGTTGAGGAAACTCACAACGGTTATTTTTCGCAAGACAACAAAGGAAAAGTAAAAGACACTTCAGGAGAAACCAAAGCAGATGACGATACTTACAGTTTGATTATGAAAGACAAGGAAAAATTGTTAGGTTTAGATAATTCCTTGCGTTTCATTTTTTCGCATTCTGCATTACGAGAAGGTTGGGACAATCCGAATGTGTTTCAGATTTGCACCTTAAACGAAACCAAATCAGACATAAAAAAACGTCAAGAAATCGGTAGAGGTTTACGTTTAGCAGTTGACCAAACAGGAAAACGAACCTATGACCAAAACATAAACCGTTTAACGGTTATTGCAAACGAAGCCTATGACGATTTTGCCAAAGCACTACAAAAAGAAATTGAAGACGATTGCGGAGTTGCATTTACAGGCAGAATAAAAAACAAGCAAACAAGAACAGCTATCAAGTATCGCAAAGGTTTTGAAGCTGACCCGAAATTCCTGGAGATTTGGGAAAAACTGAAAAAGAAAACCACTTACCGAGTTGATTATAAAACAGACGAGTTAATTACTTTGGCTGCAAAAGCCATAAAAGATTTACCTGAAATCAAATCGCCTTCCATTCGTTCCACAAAAATTGGAATTACAATGACGGATGAAGGTGTAGGAACAAATTATGTAGGTGAAAAAGTAGAATCTTATGGCGGTTACTCTTGGAAAATTCCCGATGTTTTGGGCTACATACAAAGCAAAACAGAATTGACACGTTCCACCATTGAAGAAATATTAAGTAAGTCAGGCAGAATAGTGGATATTATTATCAATCCACAATTGTTTTTAGATTTAGCTACACAAGCCATTAAACGGACACTATATGACTTAATGATAGACGGAATCAAGTATCAAAAAATCGGTGGTTCGGAATATGAAATGGCTTTGTTTGAAGCCCAGGAATTAGAAGTCTATCTGAACGACTTTTCGTTTAAAGTTTCAGACCCTTCAAAAACTATTTATGAAGAATTTGTTCCGTTAGATTCAGGAGTGGAAAGCAAGTTTGCAAAAGATTGTGAGACAAGCGACCAAATAAAGTTTTACTTCAAATTGCCGAATTGGTTTAAAATACCAACACCGATAGGAAACTACAATCCTGATTGGGCATTGGTTTTTGAAGACGATAAGAAAATTTATTTTGTAGCCGAAACCAAAGACACAGGAACGCCACAAGTTGATCTATCAAAACTTAGCGGTGACGAACAAATGAAAATCAAATGCGGTAAAGCTCATTTTAATGAATTTGAAAACCTGGAATATAAGGTAGTGAATCGAGTGGGCCAATTAATAGAGTAGGCAAATTTGGTCTCACGGTATTTATTCGTCTGTGTAGGAGATGAAATACCTGTGTACAACACGAAAATTAATCCGAATAAAACCGATGATGGTCAGGCCAAAGGACGTTTGAAAATCTTGCGTAAGGAAAGAAAAATCTCAAAACAAATACCGAATTCCCTCAGCGCGATTACAGAAATGGGATTACCAATGGGCAACGACCCTATTTTATTAGCATTTGCACCAAAGACCGTCTGCATTATTTTGGTAAAATTCAAAATGAAACCATGATTTTGAATGAAACCGGCAACATCGTAATGTCCGAATGGATGAAAACCATCAAAATCAGGCAGGATATGAATCTGGAATTGGGCGAATTTGTGGTGATGCCCAATCATTTTCATAGGATTTTGATTATTGGGGATAATGAATATAATGGCAGAGACGCAATGCGTTGCGTCTCTACGGGAACGTCATCTGTGATCCCTAACCAATTCGGCCCGCAACGAAAAAATGTATCGTCCGTCATTCGTGGTTTTAAATCATAGTTAACCAAAAATGCACGCCTTTTAAACCCTGATTTTGCGTGGCAAACCCGTTTTCATGATCATATCATTCGGGATGCACGGTCATTTGAAAATATTTCAAATTACATTATCAATAAGCCCGGAAACTGGGATAAAGATCAATTCAAAAACAACCGATAAATCCATCTTCAATTTATATGGATAAGAACCTTGCGTTGAATATTTTGTGTCTGATCATTTAAAGGCAGGTATTATAATGACAGGCGTTAATTTTTCTGGCTTATAAACCGGCAACAAATCATGTTGCGCCAAAACACAATAAAAAAAGCAGACCCCCCGCGGGAAGTCTGCTTGTTAATATGAATGTTGGTCTTTTATTTTGGTTACTGCACCCGGCCGTCTTTACGATCCTGAGCCCGGCCGATGGTGTATCCTGTAGCCCCGCCGACAATTCCGCCGACTACAGCTCCGGCACCCCGGTTTCTTTTGTTGATGATGGCTCCGGCTGCGGCACCTCCTACGGTACCGATGATGGCTCCTTTAGCCGCTTTGCTCATTCCCTGTTTTTGCTGAGCCTGAGTGGTTCCGGAAGAAGCGTTTCCTGTATTTCCTGAATTCCCGGAGGGTGTATTGTTCACATAAACGGTTTCCCTTACCACATTGGTTCGCACCGGTGCGGCGGATGCCTGTCTGGCTTTTGCCACCGTTTCGATGCTATCGGCTTTTCTTTGGGTTTCGTAAGCGATTTTTTCCTTTTCAATGGCAAGTCGCTGCTTTTCTATTTCAATCTGTCGCTGTTGAAATTCCATTTTCTGCTGTTCCAGGCTCTTTTCGGCTACCTGGTCGTTTTTATTACAGGCGGTCAGCATTAAAGTAGCGACCATTCCTGCTGTGATTATATTTTTCATGACGAATCTTTTTTATTATTTAATAAGGAGTTCGCAAGAAAGAAACCAAGCGGGTGTTAACGACTGTTAAAATTGAGATTCTGTAAGTTTTTATTAAAAACAGGCAATAAAAAAATCCCTTTTCTAAGAAGGGATTTTTTGTGAGGTACCTAGCGGATTCGAACCGCTGTAGATGGTGTTGCAGACCACTGCCTAACCACTCGGCCAAAGTACCTTGTTGAGGTGGGCAAATATAGTGATTTCTGCGAAAATAAAAAATTATTTTGACGTATTGCGGGTAATCTTTTTTTCCAATTCGATGCTTACGCCTTTCATTTCTCCTTTCATGGGAGGATTGGTTTTGGTTATTTTGATTTTCAAAAAAGTAATTCCGGGGTAGTTCTGATAAACAGTATTCAGTATTCTGCCTCCCACGTGTTCCATTAATTTGGAGGGCACTGCCATTTCGCGGTGAATAATGTCATTAATTTCAGCGTAGTTCAGTGTACTGCTGAGGGCATCGCTTTCCACGGCATTCCACAGGTCTGTCGTGATTTCCAGATTGACCAGATACCAGGTGCCAATGATCTTTTCTTCCGGAAGCACGCCATGATAGGCATAAATCCTCAGATCTTCGATGATAATTTTTGAATTCATACCCACAGTAAAGCAAAGAAACTTGTTATTTAACAGATTTGGAAAGTTCCAGCATTTTCTCAATCGGCACCAGCGCTTTCAGGCGAAGTTCTTCATCCATGGTAATTTCCGGCAGTTCGTATTTCATGCACAAATATAGTTTTTCCATGGTGTTTCTTTTCATGAAAAAACATTCCGAGCAGTTGCAGCTCTCGTCGAACACCAAAGCCGGAAGCAGTTCCTTGTGTGGTGCGCGTTTTTTCATTTCATGCAGAATCCCTTCTTCTGTTGCCACAATGAATTTCTGAGCTTCATCCTTCTCTACATAATTTAGCAGTGCGGAGGTGGAGCCGATAAAATGAGCCAGATCCAACACCGGCGTTTCACTTTCCGGATGGGCAATCAGCTTGGCATCGGGATGCTGTGCCAGCTGTGCAGCAATTCGTTCCATAGAGAACGCTTCGTGTACGATACAGCTTCCGTCCCACAAAATCATGTCGCGGCCGGTTTTCTTCATCAGATAACGGCCCAGGTTTTTATCAGGCGCGAAAATGAGTGGCCGGTCTTTCGGCATGGAGTTGATGATGACTTCTGCGTTGGAACTCGTCACAATAATATCGCTTTCGGCTTTTGTTTCTGCATTACAGTTGATGTAGGTGGCGATTAAAGCACCGGGATGCTGTTCTCTCATTTTTCTGAGGCCTTCTCCGCTGCAGCCGTCTGCCAGAGAGCAACCGGCCTGTAAGTCCGGAAGAACTACTTTTTTGGTAGGGTTCAGGATCTTGGCCGCTTCCGCCATGAAATGAACGCCACAGAAGGCGATCATATCTGCATCCGTATCTTTCGCTTGCCTTGCCAACTGCAACGAATCTCCAAGGAAATCGGCAATATCCTGAATGGCAGGAATCTGATAATAATGGGCGAGAATCACCGCATTTTTTTCTTTTTTAAGGTCGAGAATGGCCTGTACCAAATCGTCGCCTTGGGGAATCATGATATCATCCAGTTTCAGATATCCTCTAATCGGCAGGTTTGCTTTTGCTTTATCTAATGTTTCTGTACTCATTTCAGTGTTTTAAAAAATCTTTAATACTCATTTCAATATCCTTTTCAGCAGTTGCAAGGTCGGCATTAATAATGGTTTTATCAAAACCGGACCTGAAACTCAGTTCCTCTTCTGCTTTGGCTACGCGCATTTTGATGGTTTCGGCATCCTCGGTTCCCCGGTTTTTCAGCCGGTTTTCCAGTTCCTTTACTGAAGGCGCCATGATAAACAGTGAAAGGGCTTTGTCTCCAAAATAATTTTTAAGCGAAATGCCGCCTTTTACATCCACATCGAAGATAACTGTTTTCCCCGCGTTCCATATTCTTTCTACTTCGCTTTTCAGGGTTCCGTAATATAGGCCGCTGTATACTTCTTCATACTCTACAAAAGCGTCTTCGGCTATTTTGGTTCTGAACTCTTCTGGCGTCAGAAAGTGATAATCTACCCCGTTTTTTTCTGTTCCGCGAGGCGCTCTTGTGGTGCAGGATACGGAAAAGGCCATGTCGGGAAATCTCGACAGCGCGTATTTTACCAATGTTGTTTTGCCGCTTCCTGAAGGTGCCGAAAAGATAATTACTTTTTCCATACCGTTACAGTACATTTAAAGTCTGTTCTTTCATTTTCTCCAAATCGTCCTTCATCATCACGACGAGTTTCTGGATTTCTGCGTGGTTCGCTTTGGAGCCGAGGGTATTGATTTCGCGGCCTATTTCCTGAATGATGAAGCCGAGTTTTTTTCCGTTAAAATGCTCTTTGTTCATCACTTCTTCATAATATTTGAGGTGCTGGGTCAGCCTTACTTTCTCCTCAGAGATGTCGAGTTTTTCAGTATAATACGCCAGTTCCTGATAAAACCGGGTTTCGTCTACGTTTTCAAATTCCTTCAAAATATTCTGATACCGTTCCCGGACTGCGGTGATTCTTGTTTCTTCGAATGGAATCACTTTCTGAAGGTTTTCTTCGATGCTGTTGAGGTTTTTAGTGAGTTCTCTTTTCAACGTTTTTCCTTCTGTATTTCGGAATTCGTCAAACTTTACGATCGCATTTTCCAAAAGGCCGACCAGAAAAAACCATTCATTTTCTTCCAGGGCTTCGCTTCGGGTAGAAAGAGCGTCAGGAAACCGGATGGCCATTTTCAGGTATTCAAAATCCGGCGCATCATCTGCCACGCCTCGAAGTTCTTCCACGTAGGACTTCACCAGTTCCTTGTTGATTTTGACATCGGTGTTCAATTCCAGATTTTCCATATTGATATAACAGTCCACTTTTCCTCTCCCAATGCGGTCGGTCAGGATTTTCCGGATGTCGAATTCCTTTTCGCGGTATCGGGAAGGTACTTTGGTGTTCAGGTCGAAGCTCTTGCTGTTGAGAGACTTAAGGTCTATTGTAATTTTTTTTCCTTCAAAAACTCCTTCGGATCTGCCGAAGCCTGTCATGGATAATATCATAAAACGGTATTGTCTTACAAAGATAAAAATTTAAATTCGCAATGTGAAAAAATTAATTTCTATTGCAGGCACTACGGGAATCGGTAAAACGCGGCTGGCCATAGCGGTTGCGAAGCATTACCAAACCGAGATTATTTCCTGTGATTCGCGTCAGTTTTTCAAAGAGATGAAGATCGGCACTGCGGCTCCGTCGGCGGAAGAACTCGCTGAGGTTCCGCATCATTTTATCGGGCATCTGTCGGTGACGGATTCTTATTCCATCGGTCAGTATGAAGTGGATGCGCTTCTGAAACTGGAAGAGCTTTTTGCGGTGTACGACGTGGTGGTGATGGTGGGCGGAAGCATGATGTACGAAAAAGCGGTAACCGAAGGTCTGAACGACCTGCCCGAAGCCAGTGAAACCCATCAGGAAAAACTGAATGAGATCTGGAAGAATTCAGGTATCGAAGGGTTGCAGCAACTTTTGAAGCAGTTGGATGAAATCTATTATCAGCAGGTAGATCTGGACAATCCGAGGCGGCTGCTGAGAGCGATCGACGTGATCTGGCAAACAGGCAGGCCTTATTCTGAACTGATTTCGGTACCAAGAAAACAACGGGACTTTCAGGTAATCCGAATCGGCATTACTGCACCAAGGGAAATTATTTACGACAGAATCAACAGGAGAGTGGAGGTGATGATAGAATCCGGCCTGGCGGAAGAAGCCCGATCTTTATTGCCTTATCAGGATTTGGTTCCCTTAAAAACCGTTGGATACACGGAGCTTTTCCGGTATTTTTCAGGAGAATGGGATCTGGAAACGGCGGTGTCAGAAATTAAAAAAAACTCAAGACGTTTTGCCAAACGGCAACTGACGTGGTACCGCAAAGAGGACAATATCCATTGGGTGAATTTTGAACATTCTCACGAAGAAGCCTTATCTTTGTTGGAGAAAATTGTAGGGTAAAAAGAGTACGTTCTTTTACTTTTTAATAATATTTAAATTTATACTATCATGGCCAATACTCCTTCGAATATGCTTCCGCTGGGCACGAAAGCTCCGTATTTTGAACTCCCCAATCCGGCTGCCAACAGCGAAGTACAGACGTTGCACGACCTGAAAGGCGAGAAAGGGACGCTCGTTATTTTCATGTGCAATCACTGTCCTTTTGTGTTGCACGTGATCGATACCCTTACCGAACTGTACGAGGATTATCAGGAAAGAGGCATTGAATTTATCGCCATTAATGCCAATGATGTGGAAAAATATCCTGCCGATTCACCGGAGAAAATGATTGAATTTCAGATAGAAAGGAAATTCGATTTTCCGTATCTGTATGATGAGAGCCAGAGCATTGCCAGAGCGTATGACGCGGCCTGCACTCCCGATTTTTATTTCTTCGACGAAAAATTAGACCTCGTCTACCGCGGACAGATGGACGATTCGCGGCCCGGAAACACCAAAGAAATTACCGGCGAAGATCTGATTGTCGCTTTTGAAAACCTTCTGGCAGGCGAACCACAGGAAGAGCTTCAGAAACCCAGCATGGGCTGCAACATCAAGTGGAAAGAATAAAAAGGAACATTAAAAGTTAAAAAAAGAGGAATTAGTTTTCCTCTTTTTTATTTAAAAAACGGATTGAAATTCTTTTCAAAACCGATGGTGGTAGGATTCCCGTGTCCGCTGAACACTTCGGTATCTTCGTCCAGAATGAATAATTTTTCTCGAATACTGGTGAGCAGCTGTTCATGATTTCCTTTGTAGAGATCGGTTCTGCCGATACTTCCCTGAAAAAGCACGTCGCCGGAAATAATTACTTTCTGAGCTTTGCAATGAAAGGCCACATGCCCTGGCGAATGTCCCGGAACGTGATACACAATGAGTTCATCGTTATCCAGTTTCAGAATCTGATGTTCAGAAACAAATTCAGTATTTCCCTCAAAAGGCGGCATAGAGAAGCCAAATCTCTGTGCTGACATCGGATTGCGATCCAGAATTTCTTGTTCTATCTCATGAAGCAGTACGGGAACCTGATATTGGTCAAACGCCCATTGCAAACCTAAAACATGATCGATGTGGGCATGTGTAAGAAGAATATTCCGGATGTTTAATTGGTTGTCCGAAATAAAACTTTCCAGGGTACGGGTCTCCGAATCCTGCATGTTTCCCGGATCGATGATAAATCCGTTGCGGTGTTCGTTGTACACCACATAGGTGTTTTCTGAAAAAGGGTTGAAAGTAAAAGACTGTATTGAGAGCATTGACTGGTTTTTAACAAATATACGGATTCCGAAGAGAATTTTATTTCTCATTCTCGTGAAAATCGCTATCTTCGTGAAGATGAAAAGACTAACCTTTCTATTATTGTTTTTCGGTGTGTTCGTTGTGGCGCAGGATATTAGAGGTATTCAGCTGCATAATCCGCAGACCAACGACCAGACGCCTGTGATCAGTTTCGGGCAGCAACTTATTCTGAGGTTTGACGACCTCTCGAACCGGTCGGATATTTACCGTTATACCATTAAGCATTACGATCGCAACTGGCAGGAAGACGGATTGTTTTTTACCGAATATGCCACGGGAAGCATGACGGCACTTCTGGATCAGTTTCAGTATTCGTTTAATACTTTGCAGCCATATACCCATTATACCTTGTCGTTTCCGAATGAAAAGATACAGCCTAAAATTTCAGGGAATTTTGAGATTATTGTTTATAAAGACCGACCAGAGCAGCCGCTTTTTACAAGAAGATTCTGTGTGGTGGAAGACGGGGTGCAACTGGGGGTGAATATCTCCAGACATGCCGATGCACGGCATCCGGAGCTGAACCAAAGGGTGGAAGTGCAGGCTGTAGCCACGCAACAAAGCCTGATTTCCAATGCCAGTTCGATATCGCTGAACGTGATGCAGAACAACAACTGGAACCTGTCGCTGAATAATATGCGCCCGACTTCCACTCTGGGAAGCAGGATGCTTTTTCAGCAGCTGGATCTCGCATTTCCGGGCAACAATGAATTTTATTATTTCGACAATAAAAATATCATTCAGGGATTTGATATGGTGGCCGGCGGTGAAATTATTGACAATAGAAACTACACCTACCTTCATCCGGTATGGGCTTTTCCGCTGAACTATCAGTATCAGCCGGATGTAAACGGGGCCTTTTATTTCAGAAGGAGCGATCTGGGAATTGAAAGAAATGCAGACCGGGAGGCGGATTATTCCTGGGTTCACTTCATTCTAGATTCTGAAAAAACAGTCCGCGAACTGTACATTTTAGGCGGTTTTAACCAATATTTGCCTACCGAAGAAAGCCAAATGCATTATGATGAAGACAGGAAGCAGTACATCGCCAGAATCTATCTGAAACAAGGGTTTTACAACTATATCATCGGCACAAAAGATTCCGCTGGAAATGTTAATCTGGGTGAAGTAAACGGAAACTTCTGGCAGACGGAAAACCTGTATCAGGCGTTCCTGTATTACCGTCCTTTCGGCAGAAATTATGACGGCCTGATTGGGTACGGGGAGTTCAGGACACCGGTGCGGTAGGGGGCTAGACCAAAGGGAACAAAGTTATCATTTATTCAAATGAAATTCCGGAATGTGTACACATCTATTTATTGGATAGAATAGAAAAAGAATGAGATGACAGACATCTGAAATATCCGAAACAAAACGGGTCGTTACATGGTTAACGGTTTTCAAACTTTATCCCATCTTATGAGCTGTTTTTGAAATTTTCTGTTTACCGAGGAGTGTACTCTTTGTCAGGCTGAACTTGACGATGCCTTCTCTCTCTTTAAGTTAAGACCGGCTAAGAAATCTGTCCATTAAACCAGATAAAACTCGTTTAATTTTTCTTCACAAAGGTTTTTCACGACCTGAATCCACCGGTCTTCATCGTTGAGGCAGGGGATATAATGAAACTGTTCGCCGCCGGCGTGCAGAAATTCCTCTTTGCCTTCCATGGCGATTTCTTCCAGGGTTTCCAGACAATCGGAAACGAAAGCCGGACAAACGATGGCGAGGTTTTTAATGCCTTTTGCAGGAAGGTTTTCCAACGTTTCATCGGTGTACGGTTCAATCCATTTGTCATTTCCGAGGCGGGACTGAAAAGTCACGATGGCTTTCTCTCTTGGAATGTTCAGTTTTTCCAGCACCAGTTCCGTAGTTTTATAACACTGGTGGCGGTAGCAGAATGTATGACTCGGATTGCTGTCGCGCGAGCAACAGTCGTTCAGGTTACAGGTATTGGTAGGATCGGTTTTGAAAATATGGCGTTCCGGAACTCCGTGATAGGAGAACTGCAGCGCATCAAACTGCGCGGGTAGTTTTTCACGGATGCTTTCTGCGAGGCAGCTGATATAGTTTTCGCGGTTGTAGAAAGGCTGAACGTAATTGATTCTGATGCCCGGAAAATGTTCTTTTCTCACTTCCTCTGCTTTTTCTACCACGGTTTCTGTGGTGCTCATGGCATATTGCGGATATAGTGGAAAAAGCACAATTTCTGTCACTCCCTGTGCGACCAGTTTTTCGATTCCTGTTTTGATGGACGGCTCGGCATACCGCATTCCGATTTCGACGGGAACATCCACTATTTTCTGAAGTTTCTCCTTTATTTTCTCGGTAATGACGATGAGCGGCGACCCTTCATCCGTCCACACGGTACGGTAAGCTTCTGCAGATTTGGCCGGTCTTTTTCTGAGGATAATACCACGAATCAGCAATGCCCGGAACATCCAGCGGTAGTCGATCACTTTTTCGTCCATCAGGAATTCATCCAGATATTCTTTCACATCTTCTACATTGGTGGATTTTGGAGATCCGAGATTCACCAAAAGAATTCCTTTTTTCGGTTTCTGAAATTCAGCCGTATTATTCGTTTGCAAAGTCTTTTTTTTTAAATTTTTAGATTTACGGATTAGCCGTTCACTGCTTCTACTTTTTCTACCATATCGGGTAGAAACTGTTTCAGGATATTTTCAATACCTCCTTTTAACGTGGCAGTGGAACTTGGGCAACCGGAACAAGCGCCCTGAAGAAGCATTTTGGCGGTTTTGGTTTCTGCGTTATATTCCAAAAGAGAAATTTTACCCCCATCATTTTCTACCGCCGGCGACACGTATTCGGTCAGAATCTCTGAAATTTTCTGTTCGTTTTCGGTATAGTCTCTGTTGATGAGCTGCTCCACCGGACTTTCGTGCTTCTGAGGAGCGATGAGGGAAACCTTATTTCCAGCCTGAAGGAAGTCTGCGATGAAACTTCTTACAGGAACCATCACCTCATGCCACTCCACCGAATGATCCTTGGTCACCGCTACAAAATTATCAGAAATGAAAACTTCTTTTACAAAGGTAAACTCATCAAAAAGTGCCTGAGCCAGAGGAATCTGAGCCGCTTGCTCTTTTGATTTTATTTCCAGAAATCCTTCAACAATGTACCGCTGCGATACGAACTTCATCACAGCAGGATTCGGGGTCATTTCTGCGTAAATCGGGAACAGTTCTCGCTTTTTCTCTTTATAGATTCTGGGATGTTCCAGCAGCTGATCCTGAATAACTTCTCTCAGGCTTTCGGCAATATGCTCCCATTCCACGCTGTCCTGCTTGGCTACAGCGATGAAATTGGCGGTGATAAAGATTTTATCTACAAAAGGATATTTGAAAAGTTCCTGTGCCAGCGGAATATCTGCAACATCCGAAGATCGGTCGAATTCCAATGATCCGGGAACCAAGGTATATTCGGCAACGAATTTCATTACTTTTTCGTTGGCGGTAGGTTCTATCGTGACTTGTCTCATTTTTTATTACATTTGAACTGCAAAAATACGGATAAGATATCAGAAGCCGAAGGTATGGAGTTAGATATTTTCTATTTCAGGATTATGAAGTGAGATCCGGATTAAGATTTTAAAAATTATGGCAATCGTAAAAGAACTTTTGGGTAAAATGCCCAGCATTGGAGAAGGAACTTTTCTGGCAGAAACGGCCACGATCATCGGGGATGTGGTAATGGGAAAAGAGTGCAGTATTTGGTATAATGCGGTGATCCGGGGCGATGTGCATTTCATCAGAATGGGCGACAGGGTAAATGTTCAGGATAATGCGATGCTGCACTGCACCTATGAGAAATATCCACTGCAGATTGGAAATAATGTTTCTATTGGGCACAACGCCATTGTCCACGGCTGTACGCTTTATGATAATGTTCTGATTGGGATGGGCGCCATTGTGATGGACGACTGTGTAGTAGAAAGCAACTCCATTGTAGGAGCTGGCGCAGTAGTGACGCAGGGAACGCATATCAAATCCGGCGAAGTCTGGGGAGGAATTCCGGCCAGAAAAATCAAGGATATTTCTTCTGAACTTCTGGAAGGAGAAGTGCAGCGTATTGCGCAGAATTATGTAAAATATTCTTCGTGGTACCAGGAATCTGAAAAACCCGGTTAGTCTATCTGCAAAGTCGAACCGTCTTTTATCAATACCGCTTTTCCTGATTCACAACGCAATCCGGAGGGTTGGGGCTCGATAGCACAATCAGAAAACAGATTTCTTTTCCGGTTGTAATCTGCCTGTCTTTTGGTAAATTCCTGAATTTTGGGGATGATTTCTTCTTCGGTTTCTTTATGATAAGCCAGGTAAGAAGCGGGTCCGCCGCAAGGCTTGGAGCCCAACGGTGAAATGCGCCATTCCTCTGCATCGGTACAATTTCTGGAATTGGCCAATGAATCGATGGTGGTGAGAAGGCTTCGCAAACGTTCTGCTTCCAAAGCCAGTTCCTGCTCCAGATTCCCATTCTCACGCTCAGGCTTTAGGGCAATATCTTTGGGAAGCTTTTCAGGATCCACGTGTTTGGTTTTACAAGAGGAGAGTGTCAAAAAGCCGATCATCAGTAACAAAACTTTTTTCATGAAAGAAACATTTGGTTAAAAATAGAAGTAATTTCCTTCTGCAAAAATTCTGCCTTTATGATAAGCCCGTTGTTTTTTTAAGTATTTTTACAAAATGAATGAGCCGCTTTTTGAGTTGGTAGAGCATACCAGCCGCAGTATTTTTCTTACCGGGAAGGCAGGTACCGGAAAAACGACTTTTCTGAACCGTTTCGTCAGTGAAACCCAAAAAAAATACATCGTGGTAGCACCCACCGGAATTGCAGCCATCAATGCAGGCGGTGTCACCATTCATTCCATGTTCGGGCTGCCATTGCGCACTTTCATCCCCACAACCGAGAGAATTGACGGCAGTCTTGCGAACAATGTTGCCGATCTGATGCAGCATTTCAGATACCGGAAAGAAAAAATAAAACTGTTGCGCGAGGTGGAAATTATCATTATCGATGAGGTGTCCATGCTGCGGGCAGATGTACTGGATATGATGGATTTTTCGCTCCGGCACATACGAAGAAATCCACAGAAATTTGGCGGAGTACAGATGCTTTTTATCGGTGATCTGTATCAACTTCCTCCCGTGGTTCGGGACGAGAATTTTCTTCAGCAATATTATGAATCGCCCTTTTTTTTCAGTGCCAAAGCCTTGCAGGATGTCAGTCTGGTGACCATTGAGCTGACAAAAGTTTATCGTCAGAAAGATGAGGATTTCCTTACTATTCTGAATGCTATTCGCGAAGGAAAGAGCGAGGACATTGATTTTGGCGCTTTAAATGAACGCTACGATCCGGATTTTGAACCTGAAGAGGAAGCCTATATTTATCTGACTTCCCATAACCGGATTGCCGATGCTATTAATCAGAAGAAACTGCGGGCTTTGCCTGGGAATTCCCATTTTTATGACGCGAAAATTGTTGGTGATTTTAAAGAAAGTTCATATCCCAACGAAGTGAGCCTGGAATTGAAAGCAGGGACACAAATCATGTTTATCCGCAACGATGCTTCTAGCGAAAAGCGTTATTTCAATGGCAAACTGGCAGAAGTCGTGCGTCTGGATGAAGACGAGATTTATGTGCAGATCGAAGGAGATGATGAGGAATATAAACTGAAAAAAGAAATCTGGGAACAGAAAGTATATGCGCTGGACGCAAATAAAAACATACAGGAAAACGTTCTGGGCAGTTTTGAACAGTATCCTATTCGACTTGCGTGGGCGGTGACCATTCATAAAAGTCAGGGACTTACTTTTGACAGGGTGATTATTGATGCCGGAAATTCTTTTGCCTCCGGACAGGTGTATGTAGCGCTTTCCCGCTGCAGAACCCTGGAAGGGATTGTTTTAAAATCCAAGATTACGCCGGAAATTATTTTTAATGACCACCGGGTTTCCGGATTTCAAAATGCCACGTTGGCTAATGACAAAATTGAACAGATTCTGGGTGCGGAGAAGTTCGATTACAGCATCGGAAAAATTCTGCAGCGCATCGATTGCCGGTGGATGCTGCCCGAACTGGTAAATTGGTACAAATCTGCCTCCGAAAGTAAAAAACTGGATCATAAAAAGGCGAATGAGCTGTATGTTCACATCAACAAAGATGTTCAAAACCTGTCGGGGGTATATGAGAAATTCTCGAGAGTTCTTCTTTCGATGACGAAAAGTTTTCTGGACACCAAAACCGAATGGGCAGAGATAGAAAGTAAATGCAAAGGCGCGACAGCATTTTTTTTCAAGGCCGTTCATGAAAATATTTTTGAACCTTTCAAGGATTTTTATGCCGAAACCAAAGGTGTTACCGGACTGAAAGCGTACAATGAAGATGCGCGTGTTTTTCTGGATGATGTCCACGATTATCTTCAAAATATACAAACGCTGCGCTTGTTTGATACCCCGTTGTACGCCGGGAAAGAAATAAAAACTATATCCACAAAAGTAGCGAAAATACCGGCGCACATCCTCACGTGGCAGCTTTTTGAAAAAGGAGGTTCCATATCTGGAATTGCCAAAGAGCGCGGCGTTTTGCCGGCTACTGTCATGGGACATCTTTCGAAATTCGCAGAAACCGGAATTTTGAACAGGGATGATCTTTTAAGAATTTTGCCCAAAGAGAAAATAGAAGTATTTGAACAGCTTTTTCAAAAGGAAAGATTCGAGAATTTAACGGATTGGAAGAAGCAGCTTCCCGCTGATTTTGAGTATAATGAAATTCGGCTGCTGTGGTCTTTTTTTGATCATAAAAGGTAACCCATCTCATTAATTGTTTAGAAGGAGCGGATTTGCTGATTTGCTTTTTCGCTTATTAGCGCATTTGCAAATTTGCAAATCAGCAGATTTGCTTATAAGACAGAAGGCTTCGACGGGCTGAGCCTGACAGAAGGTTCGTTCTCTAGAAGTGGGTTCCTCGATAGGGTGATTCACCGAAATAGTTTTTCCTGAACAGCCTTATTTTTATTTTAAATGGAAAGATTTGGGAAAGGTTCTTTATGTTTTGTAATTTGCGAACATGAAGAATTTTGAACTTTCCGTTTTGGATCTCGCACCTGTGAAGCAGGGAAGCACTATACAGCAGGCTTTGCATGAAAGTATGGATCTGGCGCAGTTTGTAGAGAATCTGGACTACACAAGATATTGGCTGGCAGAACATCATAATTTCGAAGGAATTGCCAGTTCGGCCACCTCGGTACTGATAGGTTATATCGCCTCCGGAACTCAAAAGATCCGGGTAGGATCGGGCGGTGTCATGCTTCCCAATCACAGTTCGCTGGTGATTGCCGAACAATTTGGGACTTTGGAAACGCTCTATCCCGGCAGAATCGATTTGGGAGTAGGCCGTGCTCCGGGAACCGATGGTTATACTGCGAAAGCGTTAGGCAGAAATCCAATGACCATCAATGAACAGTTTCCCCGGCAGATTGTAGAACTTCAAAGATATTTTTCATCTAAAAACAGCGACGCTCTGGTACGCGCTATTCCGGGTGAGGGCTGTGATATTCCGATTTATATTTTAGGATCGTCCACCGACAGTGCATGGCTGGCTGCGGATCTCGGTTTGCCGTACGCCTTTGCGGCCCATTTTGCTCCGGAAATGATGGAATCCGCCTTTAAGATTTATCACGAACATTATCAGCCGAGTGAGAAATTCCCAAAACCTTATACCATTGCCTGTGTAAACGGTATGGCAGCGGATACGGACGAGGAAGCTGAAAGGATTTCTTCAACGCTGTATATTACCTTTTTAAATCTGATCCGTAATGTCAGAGAACCTTATTCTCCGCCTGTTGACGATATGGATACAATCTGGAATCCGGCCGAAAAAGCCCATTTATTACAGAAATTGAAATACAGTTTTAAAGGGAGTAAAGGTTCCGTACAGCAGCAGATGACTGACTTTCAGGAACGGTTTCAGGTAGACGAACTGATGGTGGCTTCGCATATTTTTGATCATGAAGCCCGGAAGAAATCATACGAAATTATCCGCGAGGCTGCTGATGCGCTGAATCAGAAATAATTGGTATTGTTCATAATATTGGTAAAGTTAGATTCGGACAGAATGCCCTTGTCGTGATAAAGATCCAATATTTTTTTTGAGTTGCGAAGCGGGTTTTCTATGGTTTGTTCAAAAAAAGAACTCAGTTCTTCACTGTTGGTTTTGGTGATGATGATCTGATTTTGAGAGCCTTTTGAAACAAAGCCGCGAAACTCTCCTTTAATGTCATTACCGATGATTCTGACTTTTTGAATATCAGCCAAAGGAATAGAGGTTCCGTTCAGGACGATTTCATTTTCTTTCAGTTCCAGCAAGCCCGAAACCTTTTCTTTTTTCTTTCCCCGAAAGCCGATGTAATATATTGCGGAAATGATGAGAAGAGCCACCAAAACCAGATTCAGGGTGAACGTCTGGTAGAGAAAATCATCCTTCATTCTGTAATATTGAGGCAGAAAAGCCAGAATAAGTAGGGTGATGATCGCCAGAATATCAAGGATCACGAGGGTTATCAGGATTTTTCCAAAAGTAATTTTACTCTTCCTGGCCTGCTGAAACGTACGGAACGGCATTTCGTTATTGTTAGTATGTTAGTAAGTTATGTGATGATAACCATGATATATTGAAAATAATGTGTAATTTAGCAGTTCCAAACGAATAAGGAAATTTTTGGTTAATTCTCTTTCTGCCTTGGGACTGGAAATTAGCATTGCGCAATGAAAGTCTTAGAATCGGAACCCTGTCCAATTATTTCCTTTTTTTATGCCTTTTTCACAAATTCCGATTTCAGCGCCATCGAGCCGAATCCGTCAATTTTGCAGTCAATATTATGATCGCTGTCCGGCCTTAGCCTGATATTTTTCACTTTTGTGCCCGCTTTCACCGGTTTCGGAGCCCCTTTCACCGGCAGATCTTTGATCACTACAACGCTGTCTCCGTTCTGAAGTTCATTTCCGTTGCTGTCCAGTATTTTATCTTCTGATGGCGTTTCCGAAGGATTCCATTCATAGAAACATTGGGAACATACCTGCAGGCCATCCTGCTCATACGTAAATTCCGAAGTACATTTCGGGCAAAGCACAGTTTCGCTCATGTTCATTCTTTTTACAAAGATAGAATTATTTGAGGCAAAAGAAAAACTGCAGAACTGAAGAAGAACCGAAATGAATTAATAATAGTAAATTTGTTGCTTAAAATTCCGAAATGAAATACCTTTTTCTGTGCCTTATCAGTGCTCTTTTGCTAAGTATTTCCTGGCCAACCTACGGCTTGCCGTTCTTCATTTTTTTTGCGTTGGTACCGCTGCTCATGGCGGAACATGAAATTACAAAATTCTCTCATATCCGCCGGAAAAGCGGCTTGATTTTCGGGCTTTCCTATCTTACCTTCATCATCTGGAATATTGTAACCACAGGTTGGTTGTACGGTTCTCAAAATCCTGACGGAAGCCCGGCGCTGATGGCAGTGGTGTTTCCGGTGCTGGTGAATTCGTTGCTGTACAGTACCATTTTTATGCTGTATCACTGGTACAAGAAAATTCAGGGAACGTATTGGGGGCTTACTTTTTTTGTTGCCATTTGGATGGCTTTCGAGAAATTTCATCTCGGCTGGGAACTCACCTGGCCGTGGCTGAACCTCGGGAATGTCTTTTCGGAATATCCGGTGCTTATCCAATGGTATGATACTTTGGGCGCAACCGGCGGCAGTTTCTGGATATTGCTCGTGAATGTGTATGCATTCTACACACTGCGCATTTGGGAAGCCGGAAGAAAGAGAAAACCGCTGATCCTCAATTCCATTATTCTGGTTCTGGGAATTTCTCTGCCGATGCTCATTTCTTTGTGGAAATACGAAAACTTCAACGAAAAGCCTTCTGGGCAGGTCAGTGTTTTGCTGTTGCAGCCGGAACTGGATCCTTATACCGAAAAATACGAGAAAGACAGTATTCAGGTATTGCAGGAACTCCTGACTCTGGCAGAACAACATTCACCGAAAGACTTTAAAAAAGGAGATATTGATTATTATATCGGCCCGGAAACATCGTTGCCAGGAAGAGGTTCTATTTCGGAATCCGGATTTGAAGAAAGCATGATTCTGAATGGTGTCAAGTCATTTTTAGCTACAAAGCCGGGTGCTATATTTGCAACGGGAATCTCGTCGCATACGCTGTTCACGAGTGAAAGTGAAGCGCCAGATAATGCCTATCCCGTTTCTCAGGGTTGGGTAGAAGGTTATAACACGGGGGTTCAAATTATTCCGGGACATGAAGTGGAGGCTTATCACAAAGGAAAGCTGGTTCCTGGCGTAGAGATTTTCCCTTACATTACTATTTTAAAACCTGTTTTAGGTGATGCGATGCTGAATCTGGGCGGTACTATTGCGTCTTTAGGAAGCGATGAAGAAAGAAAAGTATTCAGCAATCCGTTTAATAATGGAAAAATGGCTCCCATTATCTGTTATGAAAGTATTTATGGAGAATTCACCACGGAATATGTGAAAAAAGGTGCTAATTTTCTTGCGATCATGACCAATGACAGTTGGTGGGGTGTTACTCAGGGACATCAGCAACTGCTGTCGTATGCGAGGCTTCGCGCTATAGAAACGAGAAGGGAAATTGCTCGGGCAGCGAACAGTGGAATATCCGCTCATATTAATGCGAAAGGCGAGATAGAGGCAGATACTTTATACGGAGATGAAACAGCTTTGTTTGCAAAAATACAGTTGTACGAAGGCCAGACTCTTTATACACAGGTAGGGGATTTGCTCTCAAGAATCTCTATCTTTGTCCTCGGTTTTTTAATTTTTTATACCTTGATCAAACAGATCCAAAAGAGAACCCCAAAGCGCCGTCCCGTAGGCAGGTAACTTTTTCAAAATAAAAGAGAAAACATTTGTAAGACTGGAAAATTCTTTATAATTTTGCACACTCAAATATTAGTAGTAAAAAAGAACATCGAGATATGTCAAGAATTTGCCAAATAACAGGAAAGCGTGCAATGGTTGGTAACAACGTTTCCCACGCTAATAACAAAACGAAAAGACGTTTTGAAATTAACTTATTAGAAAAGAAATTTTTCCTTCCGGAAACTGAAAAGAACATCACACTGAAGGTGTCTGCTCATGGATTGAGAGTAATCAACAAAGTGGGGATCGAAGAAGCAGTGGAAAGAGCGAAAAGAAACGGATTCATTAAATAACCAATCAGATCATGGCAAAAAAAGGAAATAGAGTACAGGTAATCCTGGAATGTACAGAGCATAAAGAAAGCGGTGTAGCCGGCATGAGCCGTTATATCACTACGAAAAATAAAAAGAACACCACTGAAAGACTGGAGCTGAAAAAATTCAATCCGGTTTTGAAGAAATACACGGTTCACAAAGAAATTAAGTAACCCTCTTTAAAGATATTTACAATGGCAAAAAAAGTAGTAGCAACCCTGAAAGACGGTACATCTAAGAAGATGACTAAAGTCGTGAAAATGGTAAAATCCCCAAAAACGGGAGCTTATTTTTTCGATGAAAAAGTAATGAATGCTGACGAAGTGGATGCTTTCCTGAAGAAATAATCTACTTCTACATAACGATATGAAACTACTCAAATTTTTTGGGTAGTTTTTTATTTATCTTTGTACGGCGTAACAACTAATAAATACCGACATTATTAACTAAAGACAAGGGATGAGCTGGTTCAAAAAAATATTCAACAAACAGGAGAAAGAAACTTTAGACCAAGGCCTGGAAAAATCCAGTAAGGGTTTTTTTGAGAAAATATCAAAAGCCGTTGTTGGGAAAAACAAGGTAGATGAAGAAGTGCTGGATGACCTGGAAGAAATCCTGATCGCTTCCGATGTGGGTGCTGCCACCACCATCAAAATTATTGACAGGATCGAAGAAAGAGTGGCCCGCGATAAATATGTGGGCACCGATGAGCTCGATACCATCCTTCGCGAAGAAATCACCGGATTACTTCTGGAAAATCCCCATGCCGGAACCGGAAACATCGATGCTTCCAAAAAGCCATATGTGATCATGGTGGTCGGCGTCAATGGTGTGGGAAAAACCACCACCATTGGAAAGCTGGCGCATCAATTCAAATCTGAAGGAAAAAGTGTTGTGTTGGGTGCTGCGGATACTTTTCGCGCTGCTGCCGTGGATCAACTGGTGATCTGGAGCGAAAGGGTAGGAGTGCCTATCGTGAAGCAGGGAATGGGTTCGGATCCGGCTTCCGTTGCCTTCGATACCGTGCAAAGTGCGTTGGCTCAGCATGCGGATGTCGCCATTATTGATACTGCCGGTAGGTTGCATAATAAAGTAAACCTGATGAATGAGCTGACAAAAATAAAAAGAGTGATGCAAAAGGTCATTCCGGATGCGCCTCACGAAATTCTTCTGGTGCTGGATGGCTCTACAGGACAGAATGCTTTCGAACAGGCCAAACAGTTTACCGCGGCTACGGAAGTGAATGCGCTGGCTGTAACCAAGCTGGACGGCACAGCAAAAGGCGGCGTGGTCATCGGTATTTCAGATCAGTTTCAGATACCGGTGAAGTACATCGGTGTTGGCGAAAAAATGCAGGATTTGCAGCTCTTTAACGGAGAAGTATTTGTAGATTCCTTCTTCAAAAAGAGGTGATTTTAGAATTCAGGCTAAATGTTATAAAATTTTAATGAGATGAATTTTGGTCTCGCAAAGGGTACAACTTTCGCTGTGCAAAATGCAAATCATCAATTATTAACAATTAAAATTTTAAACTATGAGCATTTTAGCATGGATTATTTTCGGCCTTATCGCCGGTGCACTGGCAAAACTCATTATGCCGGGTAACCAAAATATGGGATGGCTGATGACCATTATTCTAGGAATTGTAGGTGCGTTTGTTGGAGGCTGGATCGGAACACTTCTTGGCTGGGGGACAGTCGATGAATTTGACTTTAAAAGCATCCTTCTTGCAGTTGTAGGAGCGTTAGTTGTTCTCTGGTTGTACGGAATGGCTACCAGAAAAGGCTAACAGAACTACACATTAAAACAACAAAATCCCCCGCTGAACAACTCAGCGGGGGATTTCTGTTAATATGAAGGTTGAAGAATGTTCTTTTTATTTGAGGGTGATGGTGTAAGGCATTCCCATCATAACACCAGACTGAAGTTTAGGGTTGGTTACCTGTTCAAAAATTTTATACTTTTCATCACCCATTTTTTTGCGCAAGTATCTCGCAGAGATCTGATCTTCCTCAAAATCTTTAAAGATTTGCTCAAACTGAGTGAGTTTTTTAGGATACGCCGATACTTTGTATTCCTTTAGCTTGGCTTTCTGTGCAGCAAAATTCACCGCATCATGCAGGCTTCCCAGTTCGTCCACAAGGCCAATCTGCTTCGCCCGGGTTCCACTCCATACTCTTCCTCCACCAACTTCATCAATCTGTTCAAAGGACTTTTTGCGATTTTGAGTAACAAAATACACAAACCTTTTATACGTTCCTTCTACACTTTTGGTAAACATATCCACGGCTGACGGTGAAACTCCGTTAATAATAGAGTAGTAGTTGGAATTGGAATTAGTGGTCACATCATAGGAGTTGATTCCGTTGCGGTTGGCCAGGTCTTTAAAATAAGTGATCATTCCGAAAACACCAATGGAACCGGTAATCGTATTGGGTTCAGAATAAATTTTATCAGCGGCCATCGCCATATAATACCCGCCTGAAGCAGCATAATCACCAAAAGAAACGACCAAAGGTTTTTTCTTTTTCAGTTCCTGCAGTTCAAACAGGATCTCGTCGGAAGCGTTTGCGCTTCCTCCGGGAGAATTGATCCGGAATACTACTGCTTTTATTTTATCGTTATCAGCAATTTTCTGAATTTCTTCTACGAAATTTTTAGCGTAAATATTCTGATAGCCTTCTCCGTTAAATATCTGTCCGGAAGCGTATAACACAGCCACCTGTCCGTCCTTTCCGGAAGATTTACCGTCGCTTTTGGCAGCAATGTATTTGGAAACCGAGATTCTTTTCAGGTCTTTCTCTTTTTTTACTTTAAGCTTTTGTTTCAGAAGCTGGTCATACTCACTTTTTTGAATCAGTTTGTCGGCGAGTTTATGTTGTACACTCAATTCCGGGATAATTCCATACAGGCTGTCTACCGCAGTTTTAAAAACGGCAGGTTCTATTTTTCTTGAAGCGGCAATTTTAGTGGACACGGTACTCCAAATATCATTCAAGAGTGTAGAAAGTTGTTCGCGGTTTTCTTCGGACATATCATCCCTCAGGTAAGGCTCAACGGCTGCTTTATATTTTCCATGACGAATAACCTCGAGGCCAATTCCGTATTTTTCAGCGAAACTTTTCCAGTAAATAACTTCTGTGGCCATTCCTTTCAGTTCTATACCGCCCGATGGATGAAGGTAATACTGATCCGCAACAGATCCTAAATAATAAGCAGGCTGCGATACCATATTTCCATATGCGTAAACGAATTTTCCGGATTTTTTGAAATCTTCGAGAGCTGCTCTCACTGCATCCAGTTGGGTGAAACCCGCACTTATGAAATCGGTTTCTATGCTGATCCCTTTTATTTTATCATCATTTTTGGCATTCTGAATCGCTTCCACGAAATCATACACCAGAATATTTTGGTTTTTATTGTTAAAATCAAAAATTCCCTGCTGATCTTCAGTCGGGCTGTCGATAATATTGGTTTTATAGTCTAAAGTAAGGATGGAATCACTTTTCACATTTACTTTTTGGTCTCCCATCGCAGCACTCATGGCAATCATGAAAACAAAAAACACGAAGAAGATAACCCCGATAATGAATATAGCCACTATATTTGCTAATACACTTTTAAAGAAACTTTTCATAGCTGAATCTAAATTTTACTATATGTCGCAGCATAGTGCCCTTTTGTTACTCGGAAGTAATCTGGGAGATACTGAAAAGAATTTGAGTTGTGCGCTGAAGCGGCTTGAAGACTCCGGATGCCAAATCATAAAGAAGACGGGATTTCATTTTTCTGCGCCTGTAGAATTTTCAAGTTCTCATGAATTCTGCAATGTAGCGGTGTACGTGAATACGGTATTATCTCCTGTGAAATTGCTCGAACTCATCAAAAAAATAGAAGCTGAAATGGGAAGAACCAGTGACAGTTTGGCAGCCGGAAAATATGAAGACCGAATTATTGATATTGATATTGTAAAATTTCGTAGCTTAGTCTTTCATTCTGAGATGCTTCAGATTCCACATCAGAAACACTTTTTTGAAAGAGCGTTTTCACAGGTGCTGATTTCTGAATTGAATCAAATGTTTGAGTAGTATTCGAATTTTAACGTCGGGGAGCAGAAGTTGTTATATGTTTTTCAGTTTTTTTTTCAAAATAAAAAAAATATTCGGCAAATTGACCTAAGGTACAGTATTTGTACTGGCACAGGTGTTTCTAAAAAAACATACAGGTTTTACCCTCAATATAAGCCGAATTAAAAGATCATTTATAAACTTTAAATAATTAAATTATGAAACTAAGTTCAACAATCGCTGCGTTAGCACTGGCAATGCCGGCTGCTTTCTTTGCACAAGATTCAGTTGCGGTTTATTCGGATCAGTACCCTAATACGTACTCTTCCGGTTCTGCTAACGTTTACCCATTCACTCAGGAATCAAAGAGATTCAACGACTGGTCTATCTCTGTAGGAGCTGGAATTCCTTTAATGCAAACTGCTACTCTTACCTCCATCAAGGATGGTGACGGTATGGGTAAAGATGTGTTCGGATACTCTGCTTACCTCAGTGTTGATAAGGCTATTACTCATGCGTTCGGCCTGAAATTACAGTATGACAGAGGGGAAACCAGACAAGGATTTTTCAATACGAAAAATGATGATGCTTCTCCAACAATGCCTATAGGAGCCAGAACACAGTACGACGCCATCTCTATTTTGGGAGATATTAATTTCTCGAATCTTTTGAGAAGAGTAGATAACAAATCACCTTACAGATGGGCATTGCACGGGTATGCCGGTATCGGTACTTTAGCATACAGAGCGTATGTTGAAGATATGGCCGGACAAAGATTGGCGTACGAAGCAAAAGCTTTCAATCCCGGTTTTGCCTGGTTCGGACAGGGTGGTGCCGGTTTAAAATATAAAATTAACAATACCATCGACCTTGAAGGTAGAGTAATGTACGTTATTACAGGAGATGATACTTTCGACGGATTGCCAACGACAGCAAGAACTTCTGACAATTTCTTCAATACGACTTTAGGTCTTACTTTCAACCTAGGAAAACATCAGTCACACCTTTTCTGGCATGATCCATTACAGGAAGTTTATTATAAACTGGATGTACTGGAGCAAAGAAACCAGGATATTGAAGTTTGCAAATCCGGAGACAACGACAATGACGGCGTTTGTGACGATTGGGACAGACAGCTTGATACACCTGCAGGAGCAAGAGTTGACGGAGCTGGAGTCGCTTTAGATACTGATTTGGATGGAGTGATTGACCTTTATGACAAGTGTGTAACCGTTCCCGGACCTGTTGAAAATGATGGATGTCCTACAACGATGCCTTCTACAGGAGGAATTATTACTGACAACACAAGAACTTTGGAAGGAATCGAATTTGACCTTGATTCTGATAGAATTTTGCCTTCCAACACACCCATCCTGAATAATGCAGTAAACTACATCAACTCTTCCACAGGAGCGTACAGAGTAGTGGGTGCTACAGATACAAGAGCTTCAGATGCTTATAACCAAAGACTTTCTGAAAGAAGAGCAAATAATGTTAAAAATTATTTGGTACAACAGGGAGTAAGTTCAGGAAAACTGGAAGCTGTGGGAAGAGGTGAAAAAGACCTTAAATATCCTGAGTGTGATCCGGCTACAAAATGCTCTGAATGGAAAAACAGAGCGAACAGAAGAGTCTACTTCGAAGCAAAATAAATCAAAATTTATCTTTTGATATGAGAGGCTGCGCATATTTGCGCAGCTTTTTGTTTTCTTGTATTTTTACTTCATGATTACGCTGAAAGAGTTCAAGAAATTAAAAAATGAAACGCTCCAACATTTTTGGGGCTACCAACATTTTCGGGATTTACAGGACGAAATTACAGACAGTATCGCTTCAGGAAAAGATACTCTTGCGCTGTTGCCAACCGGTGGCGGAAAATCTTTGTGTTATCAGCTTCCGGCGTTGATTATGGAGGGTACGTGTATGGTGGTATCGCCACTGATTGCTTTAATGAAAGACCAGGTGATGCAGTTGAAATTCAGAAATATAGAAGCGGAATACCTTTCTGCAGAACTCGATGAAGCGGAAGCTGAAGAAATATACTCTCGTTGCCGAGAAGGGATTACAAAACTCTTGTATGTCTCTCCGGAGCGGCTTGCCAGTCCGGCTTTTCTGGAACATCTTCTGGATATTCAACTTTCTTTTATCGCTGTGGATGAGGCACACTGTATCTCAGAATGGGGCCAGGATTTCAGGCCCGGATATCAGAACATTAAAACATTTCGGAACGATCATCCCGAACTTGCCTGCCTTGCGCTTACCGCTACCGCCACCCCAAAAGTGCTCAGTGAAATTATAGCGAAACTGGAACTGAAAGCTCCCGCTGTTTTTAAAAAAAGTTTTCAGCGAGATAACATCAGAATCTTCTCTGAAACCATTTCTGATAAATACCAATGGGTTTATGATCTTCTGCGCTATCACCGGGGTTCAGGGATCATTTATACCAAAACCAGAAAAGAGGCTGAGGAGCTTACCCAATTTCTAAAGAACCGTGATAAGAGCAGGGTAGATTTTTTCCATGCAGGTTTGTCTGCCCGGGAAAAACATCAGAAACAGCAGCGCTGGACTGCCGGTGAAAACGAAGTGTTGGTTTCTACTAATGCTTTCGGGATGGGAATTGACAAAGAAAATGTCCGTTTTATCATCCATTTTTCTGCTCCTGCCAGTTTGGAAAATTATTATCAGGAAATCGGTAGAGCCGGCCGCGATGGTAAGGAAAGTTTCGCTTTCATGATCTGGAATGAGCAGGAATTCCTTCAGTTCGATCAAATTCTGAAAAATCAAATTCCCGATAAAAAAGAATTTTTGAAAATCATTTCACACCTTTATTCCATTTTTCAGATTGCAGACAGCGAAAGGCCGGAAAGAGCGCATCAACTCTTTCTGCATCACCTTCAGAATACGACGAAATGTTCGGCAGCAAAGATCAAAAATTTGCTGAATTTTCTTCACAATCAGGAACTTATTTTTTTGAATAATCATAAAAGCCTTTCTTCTCTTGAACTCAAACTTGAGCCTCATGAAATAGATCTTCTTCCGAAGAAAGACGCTTATTTTATCGAACTATTACTGCGCAGTATTCCAGGGATTTCAACGCATAAAGTGATGTTCAGTGAACAAAATCTGAGCGGTAAAATAGGAGCTGAAATGCCGTTGATTAAAGAAAGAATTCGTGAACTTCGCGAAGCGGGCCATCTGGAATACATCGACGGTGCGCTATCGAGCATTACCTTTATTAAACCGCGGGACGACCGGTCGTTTGACGGCAAATATTGGCATCTTTTTGAGCAGATTCAAAAAAATAAAATCAGGAAATGGGAAGAAATGAAATTTTTTGCTGCGAATAAAGACCATTGCAGAATGAAAATGATTCTCACTTATTTTGGCGAAAAAAATACCGGAAACTGCGGAACCTGTGATGTATGTGAAACCAAGAAAAGCCGTTCTTCAACAAGTATAAGTGAAGAAATTATAAAAATTCTGACGGCACAGCCTGCCACTGCGGATGAAATTTTTATGCAACTGGCTTATTGTAAAAAAGAAAAAATCCTTGAACATATTATTCTTCTTTTGGATGTAGGAAAAATAAAAATGCTGAATTTCAGAACCTATACTTTGGCTTAGAAATTCTTAAAATGATGTTATCTTTGCATCATGAAGCCATTAAATATCGTATTTTTCGGAACTCCTGAATTTGCAAAAACATCCCTGGAAGCGATTCAAAATTCCACACATAAGATCGCAGGCGTGGTTACAGTGCCTGACAAAGCAAGCGGTAGAGGACAGAAAATTCATCAGTCGCCGGTGAAAGTTTTTGCGGAACAACAACAATTGCCTGTTTTTCAGCCTGAAAAATTAAGAGATCCGGAATTTCTGCAACAGATGAAATCGCTGAATGCAGACGTGTTCGTCGTCGTAGCCTTTCGGATGATGCCCAAAGTACTTTTTGAAATTCCTGCGCTGGGAACGTTTAATCTTCACGCTTCCTTGCTTCCGGATTACCGTGGTGCTGCACCTATTAATTATGCAGTGATTAACGGCGAAGAAACTACAGGACTCACTACTTTTTTTATCAATGAAAAGATTGATGAAGGAAATATCCTCCTTCAGGAAAAAGTTTCTGTTTTTCCTGATGAAAATGCCGGTTCTCTTCACGATAGAATGATGGAAGTAGGTGCTGCTCTGGTCGTAAAAACCCTTGACGGACTTTCCGAAGATACGCTGACGCCGAAACCACAACCTGAAGTTGAGCAGCCTAAAAACGCGTTTAAAATATTTAAGGAAGACACCAAAATCAACTGGGATCAGGAAACGGATCGGGTTTATAATTTCATCCGAGGTATGTCTCCTTATCCCTGTGCTTTTACCACTTTGAAGATTGGGGAAGAGGAAAAACAACTTAAAATTTATTCCGGAAGAAAAGAACTTTTTTCTCATTCACATGCTCCGGCAACTGTGGAAGTAGACAAATCTACTTTTAAGATTTATACCCAAGATGGCATTTATTATCCCGAAGAAGTACAGCTGGAAGGAAAGAAAAGAATGCTGGCAAAAGATTTTCTCAACGGATTTCAAAAGTATGATCACATCCGAATTCTTCCGGAACCATAACAAAAAACCCCGAATATTCCGGGGTTTTGTAGGTATTAGTAATGAAATAAATTAACCGTGAGTCGGTTTCGGTGCCCATCTGTCGTACGGACTCATATCAAAACTTTTCACTTCTTCCATCGTCATCCCGAGTGCTCTCGCCACACCTTCGCCATATTCAGCATCTGCCTTGTAGCAGTTTCTGATATGCCGGATCTGGATGAATTTTTCTGCCGCACCCACTTCCGCTGCGGTATTGCTGAAAAGAATTTCCGCTTTGCCGTCGGCTTTTATGATTCTGAAAAGATCGCCCGGCTGGGTATAATAATCTTCGTCATCATCACGGAAATTATGTGCATACGCAGTTCCTTCCAGTTCCAAGGGCGGTTCTTTTGTTTCCGGCTGTTCCTGCCATTCTCCGTAACTGTTCGGATTATAATGTAAAGTATCGCCATAATTTCCATCTACCCGCATCGCACCATCCCTGTGGAACGCATGATACGGGCATCGCGGCTTGTTTACGGGAATCTGGAAATGATTCACGCCCAAACGGTAACGCTGAGCATCACCATAGGAAAAAAGACGACCCTGAAGCATCTTATCCGGCGAGAAGCCGATGCCGGGAACAATATTGGTGGGATTAAAAGCTGCTTGTTCCACATCAGCATGGTAATTTTCAGGGTTTTTGTTCAGTTCAAATTCACCCACCGGAATCAGCGGAAAGTCTTTTTTCGACCAGACTTTGGTGAGATCAAAAGGATGAAAGCGGTACGTTTTAGCCTGCTCTTCTGTCATAATCTGAACGTACAGTTTCCACTTTGGGAAATCGCCTCTTTCAATGGCGTCGAAAAGGTCTCGCTGTGCAGATTCTCTGTCGTGCCCGATAATAGAAGCTGCCTCTTCGTTGCTCAGGTTTTCTATTCCCTGTTGTGTGCGGAAATGAAACTTCACCCAATGCCGCACGTTATCCCTGTTAATAAAACTGTAGGTATGACTTCCGAAACCGTGCATGTGCCGGTATCCGTTTGGAATTCCGCGGTCGCTCATCACAATGGTGACTTGATGTAATGCTTCGGGCAGCAAAGTCCAGAAATCCCAATTGTTGTTGGCACTTCTCATATTGGTTTTGGGATCGCGTTTTACAGCGTGATTTAAGTCTGGAAATTTCATGGGATCGCGGAAGAAGAAAACCGGAGTATTGTTTCCTACCAGATCCCAGATGCCTTCATCAGTATAAAATTTCAGAGCAAAACCTCTGATATCACGCTCAGCGTCGGCAGCCCCTCTTTCGCCGGCAACTGTAGAGAAACGGGCAAACATTTCTGTCTTTTTCCCGATTTCACTGAAGATATGGGCTTTCGTGAAAGGGGTAATGTCGTGGGTAACGGTAAACGTCCCAAAAGCACCGGAACCTTTGGCGTGCATTCTTCTTTCTGGGATAACCTCTCTGTCGAAGTTAGCCATTTTTTCCAGAAACCAAAAATCCTGCATCAACATGGGACCGCGCGGTCCGGCGGTCATTGCATTTTGATTGTCAGGTACAGGAGCACCGGTTTGCCGTGTCAGTTTTTTCTTGTCCATAGTCATATTTTGTTAAATTGATGAAGCTAAATTATTCAGATTTTTGCTAATAGGAACTAAACTGTTATAGATATTAAGAATAACAGCAGTGCTATATTACGTATAAAGTTATGAAAAATTAGTTACCGGCGTATGATTTACTCTACAGTTTTCATATTATTTCCGTCAGCGAAATGAAGCCTTTTAAATACATTACTGGACAATATCGTCAGCAATCCGATGGTGAGAAAAGTATATCGGAAGGCATTGTGGATTTCACCGGAGATCAGATTGGTCTGTGTTTCGAAGATGTTAAGAATTAATAAACCTAGCGAAATTCCGAATCCTACTGCAAGCTGCTGATTGACGGACAAAAGTGAATTTCCGCTGCTGGTATGGAAACTTCTCAGGTCTGCAATGGAAATAGTGTTCATAGACGTAAACTGAATAGAATTGAAAAATCCCATTAATGCGATAATAGGCACAAACCAATAGAGAGAATCCGCAATTCCAGGTACGGCCAGGAATATAATGAGAATGCCCAAAATAATAGTGTTGTAATACAAGGTTTTCCGATAACCAAATCTGTTCAGAATCTGGATCACATAATTCTTTCCAAACATGGCCGTTAAAGCCATCGGTGCGACAATCCACCCTGAAATAACAGCAGATCCACCGTAGGCTATCTGTATCATCAACGGTAACAGGAGTGGAACGGAACTGATGCCAAGACGGGTCACCATATTTCCCACAATGCCTACCCGGAAAGTGCGCACCTGAAAAAGATTCAGCGGAAACAAGGGGTTGGTCGCTTTTTTAGCATGACGGTAATAAAAATAAAATAGTAGGAAACCCAGAATAAAAATCATCAGAATAGGAGTGATGTTCTGCGTATTACCAAACAATTCGAGGGAAACCGAAAGCAGAAGCGATGCTGCGGCGAAAATGAGAAATCCTTTAAGATCAAAATGTGTTTCTCCCGAATGGTAGTCCGGCATGTATTTCATTCCCAAAATAATTCCGGCAATTCCAAAAGGAATATTGATGATAAAAATCCAATGCCAGGACAGGTAATCTACGAGATAACCGCCCAACAAAGGCCCGAGAACAGGCCCGATAAGAGCAGGAATAATAGCGTAGTTCAGGGCTTTTACCAATTCATTTTTTTTATAGGTTTTGATCATGGCCAGTTTGCCTACTGGTGTCATCAGCGCACCGCCAAGTCCCTGAATGACTCTGGAAACGACCAGTTGGGTAAGATCCTGTGAAAGGGAGCAGAACACGGAACCCAGACTGAAAAGTACCAGCGAAAGAATGAAAGTTTTTCTGGTTCCGAATTTGTCCGCCAAAAATCCGCTGGCCGGCATGAACAGAGCCAAGGTGAGTACATAGCTTATGATGGCGTTCTGCATGTTTAGCGGAGATTCGTTCAGGCTTTCTGCAATAGATGGTAGAGCGGTATTCAGAATCGTGGAATCCAACATCTGCATGAAAATAGATGTTGCCATGATGATCGGAAGAATTTTTTTGATTTTGTCGTTTATCTGATTTGTATCTGTACGCATTTCATGAACGGAAAATAAAGAGATATTAATAAGCAGAAAAAAACCTGCCAGAAGCAGGTTTTGAAATTAATATTTTCTTGGTCGGTGTTCCACGTCCGTCCACGGACCGCCGTCTTTTTTGTACCTCACAAAGATGAAGTTTTCGAAATCTAAGGTTTTGTATTCAATATTATCGGAACCTATCTGAAATGCTCGGATATAAATATAATCGGCATCACTCTTCACTTTTCTGTCGCCCATTCTGGCCTCTTCGGGCACATAATTCGGGAACTTGTATTCCGGCAAAATCTCGTGAAGCAGTCTGTAGAAATCAGGATTCTTTTTTTCGTCCGGAATAATGCTTACAATTTTATGGTCTCTTTCATTAATCCACAAGTAATAGATTTTCTGTTCCGCAGTTTTCACATTTTCAGATGTGAAAGAATAAAGCTTCTTTGGCAGCAGGGTGACTATTCTTTCCGGTTTGATGACGTCGAAATACTTTTCATTCTGAGGATCCACATAGGTTTCCAAGTTGAGAGCCATGATAGGATTACTCCAGTCTTTGTTTTTAAGGTACTGATCCAGTGACAATTCGGCTTCAGCTCTGAATTTTTTATTTTCCTCTGATAAGGTTTTTGTAGGAATCTGTGGCGTAATTTCTTTCACAAAAGAATACAGCACCTTCGGCTTGATGCCATCCAGATGCGGATACGCTTTCAGTTGTTCCATTTTAGTGAGCCAGTAATATTGCTGATAGAAATCTTCTTTATCCTTAGATTTTACATTTTTATAAGAAACACCCAGTTTTCTGGAATTCATTACATTTTCAAACTTATTCTTCTGTGCAAAAGAAAAATTAAAGGCGAATAGTACAGCAATAAGTAGAGATAGGTTTCTTTTCATCTTTTATGAATATTTTATCATTGTTCAAATATAGTTATTTATTGGATATTTTTAAAAGCGAAATGTTAAAATTGAAATTATTATTCATTGAGACGGGTCTCCTGAAAGAAAATATGTTTAAGCCTATAAGATTCTTCTTTTGTTTTGTAATTACAACATTAAATCAGCCACTCGCTATTCCATTCGTTGTATCAAAGCCATGTAAAACCCGTCGTAGCCTTCGCTGGGCATGATGTTTTCTTCACGGATAAGGGTGTATTCCGGATTGTTTTTCAGAAATGAGGATACCTGTCCATTATTTTCTGAAGGAAGCACGGAGCAGGTGGCATATACCATTTTGCCTCCTATTTTCAGCATTTTTGAATAATCCTGAAGAATCTGCTGTTGCTCATTCTTTATTCTGTCGATGAAATCCTGATCGATTTTCCATTTGCTGTCCGGATTTCTTTTCAGAACACCCAGTCCGGAGCAGGGAGCGTCTATTAATACACGGTCTGCTTTGCCGTGAAGTCTTTTGATGACTTTATTGTCTTCTATAACGCGGGTTTCAATATTGTGTGCTCCGGCTCTTTTGGCCCGGCGCTTCAGCTCGGCCAGTTTCCAGTTGTAGATGTCCAGCGCAATGATCTGTCCCTTATTTTTCATTAATGCAGCCAGATGAAGCGTCTTTCCTCCGGCTCCTGCACAGGCATCCACCACGCGCATTCCGTCCTGCACATCCAGCATTTCCCCGATTTTTTGGGAACTGGCATCCTGCACTTCAAAAAGCCCGTCTTTGAATGCTGAGGTCTGGAAAACATTCTTTTTCTCTTCCAGCTGTACAGCGTCAGGATATTTTTTCAGAGGGAAACTTTCCACCTGCTCTTCGCGCAGTTCATTGACCAACTCGTGAACAGAGGTTTTCAGGGTATTCGCCCGAAGTACCGTGGGAGCCTGTTCGTTCAGGGCAACCATTTCTTTCTCCCAGTCCGGACCCAGTTCCTTTTCCATGGTCTCTGCCAGCCATTCCGGTACAGAATGCTGAATGGCCTTGGAAGGGAAAGATGTTTTCTCTAATTTTTTCAGAATATCGGCCGTTTTGATCCCGTCGAATTCTTCAAATTTTTTATATTTTGTTTTGCTCCACAGCAGGTAGGCGAGGATGAGTTTATAGATATTGCCGGGTTTTACCCCTTCGCCCATGTAATATTCCAGGCGCTTTTTCCACCGGATGATGTTGTAAAATATTTCAGAAACCACAGCTCTGTCTTGGCTACCCCATTTTTTATGGGCTTTCAGCAGGCGTTCGATGACTTTATCTGCATATTTATTTTTCTCAAAAAAGGTTTCCTGCAGGGCATCGTGGATTCCTATCAGTAAATTTCGGTGAATCAATTCCATGCTGCAAAAATACAAAAAAATCCCGCGTGTGCGGGATTTTAAAAAGAGGCGGAGAAAGAGGGATTCGAACCCCCGGACCTGTTACAGTCAACAGTTTTCAAGACTGCCGCAATCGACCACTCTGCCATTTCTCCTTTATATAATTCGGTCTACCGGTTCTGTTACCGGTCAATCTCGTCTTTGATGACGAGACCGCAATCGACCACTCTGCCATTTCTCCAAAAAACAGATGTTCCGTTTTCAGTGGTGCAAATATAAAACTCTTCGGGGATAATGCAAAATATTTTAGAGGTTTTTCGTGAAGGCTGGGAGAGGAAATCTCTCGGCTGTCTGCAACCTTGCAAAAACTGAGAGAGGCACATTTGATGCTTAAGCATTTAGGATAAAAAAAAATAATGATGCACTTTAGAAAAAACATTTTATTGGGTTGCATAGCTGGAGATTTATTGGGTTCCTCCTATGCGCACCGTCCGTATGAAATAGGGGACGAAAATCTTTTAAATCCAGACGCTACATTTTCAGATGAGACTCTTTTTGCCATTGCAGTAGCAGATGCTCTGCTCACTGAAAAATGTGTTATAAAGCGTATTTGCCACTATTTTGGCACCTATGCCACTAAAAAGTTCACTTCTCCTTTTTTAGATTTTCTGATTGGAGGAGATCCTTATGCAATGAATCTATACAGCAAACCTGTGTTGTTGCGATTTATCCCCATTCCTTATATAGCTAATAGTTTTTGCAGCCTCCCGGAGATTTCCCAAACGGTGCTGGATGCCACAAAAAACGACGGAGGTTCACTTCAGGCGTCCAGTTTCATTACAACGGCTCTCTATCTTTGTATCTGTGGTTACAGAAAGAACGATATCAAGAATACTCTGGATCAATACTTTCCCGAATACCGTCATACACAGACTCTTGAAAAACTAAGAAAATGCTTCAGACATCCGCTTCATGCTCAGTTTATTGCGCCTCTGGCTTTCCAAGCATTTATGGAAAGTGATTCTTATGAACACGCCATCCGAAATGCACTTGAAATTGGGGTCAGTCCTGAAGCTTTAGCTTCGCTATCCGCAGCCTTTGCCATGGCCTATTATCAGGAGATGCCTCAGGAGATAGCGGAATTTACCCTGATGCGCTTGCCGATGTCCTTTGTTGAAATTGTGCTGCAGTTTCAGGAACGGTTTGTATTGAATTAGTAAAACGTAGAGAATTATTTTTAAAAAGCAGAGTTTATAATTTGTTGAAAATTCTAAATATTTCGTTAGTTTTGTTGTGAATCGTAATGAAAATTATTATAAATGTTTCAAATTAATCAAAGAATTTGTTTAGTAGATAATGCAAGTCAAAAAGGATTTAAATCTGATATACCGGCTCCCAATATATATATGATATTAACATGGTCATCACGACAGAATCTTGTAATTCAGTAGACAATTCCCTAAAACATTTATCTATCTTGAAAGTTCATCTTATTTACACCCCTGATGTTCATCCTCAGCTAATTGATGAAGAAGAGGAAATTCTGAAAAGTGTTTCAGGACCTATAGTGTTTGGCGTGAGGGACGTGAAATGGAAAGCCGTGCAACTCCAGCAGGTAAATCAGCAACACTATCGTTCTGATTTCAGATTTTTATTAGCATCTGAGGATAAGATTCAGCCTTATCGGGAAGCATGTGGTTATCCGTTAAGTTGGCGGGAGTTGTTTTTTCTTTGTGATCAAGCACGAATGTCTGAGGAATTCTCTCCGGAAGATTTTGTAATTCTGATTACCAACCGCAGAAATTCGATGAATTACTTCAGTATGTTCGATACTGGTGGACAAAAAAATGCTTTTGTCCAATCTTCAGACTGGGATGTTTTCCTGAAGGCTTCAGAGTGTTTTCCGGTTGCGTATGAAGTGGTGGCCAATCTCCTGAGAATCTTGATGAAATTTGATCTCTCTGAGAATATGGAAGTTAATTTTCATATGGATTCTATTGGATGCATGAACGATTTCTGTGAAAACAAAAGCCAGATCATCCTGAAATTAAGAACCGCTGATCTGTGTCTTTCCTGTCTTCATCGTTTGGATGACAATGGCGTTGCTTCCGGAATAATTATGCAGTCGCTTGCCATTTTTGAGAAAATCAGGTCGCAGTTAAAATTCTCGCAAGGTTTATCCAGAAATGCAAAGCCTAAAAAACTGACCATTACTGACAAAGGAAAAATTCAGATTGGAGAATTGGAACTTCGTTTAACACCCTTAGAGAAAACGATTTGGGTTTTCTTTCTTTCACATCCGGAAGGGATACGTCTTGCTGAATTAGATGAATATGAGATGGAAATTTTTTCCTTATATCAGTTGATGAAAATAAGAGCCGCACGGGAAAATATTCAAAAATTGGTAGATAATATTGATGGCAATTTTTCCTATAACAAATCGAGGCTCAACAAAAAAATACGAGATCAGATTGGGGAACCTCTTGCCCACTATTACTGCATTACGGGAATCCCCGGTGAGAAATTCTCTATTCCTTTGGAAAGAACATTTGTTTCAATGCCAGATGATTTTCAGGTAAATCAAGCTTAAATCAATGGTGCTTTTTTTTTGTCCAAATCAGGCGAATGTTATATCATTAAGCTGCTTCCGGAAGGCTCCTCATTGCAGGTTTTTAATAACAATTTTATTTTTTTAAGCTCGTACTTTTTTGCTATTCTGTAAAATCTCCCTACCTTTAAGCACCAATGAAATATGTGAAATGACAAAGAATACAAACGATTTCGGAATCGAAAAATCCCTTAAAAATTTAGGTATTACTTCAGAAAACTACGGCGTATCTGCCGGCGGAACTTCCTTCGGAAATGGCGCAGTTATCGAAAGCTTTTCTCCTACAGACGGAAAACTGATTGCCAAAATAAAGTCGGGAAATGAAGCCGATTATGCACAAATTATCAAAAAATCAAAAAAAGCTTTTCAGGAATTCAGAATGATGCCCGCTCCCAAAAGAGGAGAGTTGGTGCGGCAATTTGGAAATAAATTAAGAGAAAAAAAAGACGATCTCGGAAAACTCGTTTCCTATGAAATGGGAAAATCACTTCAGGAAGGCTTGGGTGAAGTTCAGGAAATGATAGACATTTGTGATTTCGCTGTCGGGCTTTCCAGGCAACTTCACGGGTTTACCATGCATTCAGAAAGGCCTTCGCACCGGATGTATGAGCAGTACCATCCACTTGGTATTGTGGGTGTTATTTCCGCTTTCAATTTTCCTGTTGCCGTATGGAGCTGGAACACCGCGCTTTCATGGATCTGTGGAAATGTGACCGTTTGGAAACCGTCTGAGAAAGTTGGTTTATGCGCCATTGCCTGTCAGAACATCATTGCCGAAGTTTTAAAAGAAAATGATATGCCTGAAGGTATTTCAGGAATGATTGTCGCAGATCACACCATTGGCCAAAAAATAGTAGACGATAAAAATATTGCGCTGGTTTCCTTTACCGGTTCCACCAAAGTGGGCAGAATGGTAGGAGCGAAAGTTGCAGAACGTTTCGGAAAATCCATTTTGGAATTGGGAGGTAATAACGCCATTATTATTTCTGAACATGCAGACTTGGATATGGCAATTATCGGCGCAGTTTTCGGAGCTGTAGGAACGGCCGGCCAAAGATGTACTTCTACCAGAAGGCTCATTATTCACGAATCCGTTTATGATGAAATGAAAAACCGACTAGTTCAGGCATACGGCCAGTTGAAAATTGGAAATCCGCTGGATGAAAATAATCACGTAGGGCCGCTGATTGATACCGATGCAGTGAAACAGTATGAAGCTTCTATTGAAAAATGTAAAAAAGAAGGAGGCAGGTTCATCGTAGAAGGTGAAGTGCTTTCCGGCGATCATTATGCTTCCGGATGTTATGTAAAACCATGTATTGCTGAAGTGGAGAATTCCTACGAAATAGTGCAGCATGAAACTTTCGCTCCTATTTTATATATCATGAAATATAACACATTGGACGAAGCTATTGCCATGCAAAATGATGTTCCGCAAGGGCTGTCTTCTGCCATTATGACTCAGAATCTGCGTGAAGCCGAACTTTTCCTTTCCCATGCTGGTTCAGACTGCGGGATTGCAAACGTGAATATCGGAACTTCAGGAGCAGAAATCGGGGGTGCTTTTGGTGGTGAAAAAGAAACCGGCGGCGGCCGCGAATCAGGCTCCGATGTATGGAAATACTATATGAGAAGACAAACCAATACCATCAATTATTCTACAACATTACCTCTTGCTCAGGGCATTAAGTTCGATTTGAGCGGTAATGAAAAAAAAGAAATTGATGCGGTGTGAAACATCACGAAGGCAAACGATGGTCATGCTGAGCTTGTCGAAGGGAACCTGTCGAAGCATTGTGATGAGAAAAAAGTATTAGCAACTGTCATGCTGAGCTTGTCGAAGCATTGTCATGCGGAACCTGTCGAAGCATTGTGATGAGAAAAAAGTATTAGCAACTGTCATGCTGAGCTTGTCGAAGCATTAAAACATGAAAACCTATTTTGTTTATATTGTTAAATGTTCTGATAATTCCTATTATATAGGGATTACAAATGAACTTGAAAGAAGAATAAATGAACATAATAGCGGAATACAACCTGACAGTTATACCTATAAAAGAAGACCTGTGGAGTTAGTATTTAACCATGAGTTTATTGATGCAATACAGGCCATCTCATTTGAAAAGCAAATAAAAGGCTGGAGCAGGAAAAAGAAAGAAGCGATCATCAATAACCAATGGGAATTATTACCTGAATTATCTAACAACAAATCAGATCAATGAGGCTTCGACGACCGAAAGCCCAGCCTGACACCGACAAACCCATTAATAAAATATCGTCATTAAAAAGAATTAAATCCAAAAATAATAGTATGAACAACACAACTGCTTCGCAACCCGAAGTAATCAACAAAGTAAAACAAACCCTTTCCCGTCATATTCTTGCCGACGGATTCGATTTCGTAATGGATCTTGAAAAATCGCAGGGATCATGGATTCATGATTCTCTCACTGGGAAAAATTATCTGGATATGTTTTCCATGTTCGGCTCCGCTTCCATCGGATACAATCATCCGTATCTCGTACAACATCAAAACTGGCTTGGGAAAATGGCCATTAACAAACCAACGCTTGCCGATGTATACTCTGAAGAATATGCAGAATTTATGGAGGTTTTTGAAAGGGTAGCCATCCCGGAACATCTTCAGTATGCGTTTTTTATTTCCGGAGGAACGCTGGCTGTAGAAAATGCGATGAAAGCATGTTTTGACTGGAAAACCCGTAAAAACTTTGAGAAAGATATCAACGTAGAAGGCGATATCTGTATTCATTTCCGCCAGGCTTTTCATGGCAGAAGCGGATATACTTTGAGCCTTACCAATACGTCCGATCCCAGAAAATATCAGTATTTCCCGAAATTCGAATGGCCAAGAATCATCAATCCGCATCTCACGTTCCCGATTACAGAAGAAAATCTGGAAGAAACCATTAAGAATGAGCAGTTAGCATTGCTGAATATTGAGGAGGCCATCCTTTCCAGCCCGAACAGAGTGGCGTGCATCATCATTGAGCCCATTCAGGCAGAAGGTGGCGATCATCATTTCCGGGATGAATTTTTCCGCGGATTGCGCGATCTCTGTGATCAGAATGAAGTATTGCTGATTTTTGACGAAGTGCAAACCGGCATCGGAATCACAGGGAAAATGTGGGCTTTTGAACATTTTACAGCAAAGCCGGACATCATTGCTTTCGGAAAGAAAACTCAGGTGTGCGGAGTCCTTGCCAACAAAGAGAAGTTTGACGAGATCCCGAATAATGTATTCCGTGAAAGCTCCAGAATTAATTCCACTTTCGGAGGAAACTTCATTGATATGATGAGGTTTAAACTGATTCTGGAAGTGATTGAAAAAGAAAATCTTTGTCAGAACGCAGAAACCGTCGGTGGTTATCTGTTGAACGGGCTTCAGCAATTGGCAAAAAAATATCCTGACGTTATTTCCAATCCGAGAGGAAGAGGCCTGATGTGCGCTTTTGATTTGCCGGACGGAGCACAACGCGACCGGATGCGCGAAATGTTGTATGAAGATCATCTCATCATTCTGCCGTGTGGCGACCAATCGCTTCGTTTCCGCCCACATCTGAATGTGTCGCAGGAAGAAATTCAGATTGCTTTGGATAAAATTGAAAAGTTGGTCAGCAATCATTAAAAATCATCAACCTGACTCTTTTCAAACTGTAGAGTCAGGTTTTTCTTTTTTGAAAATTAAGAATAAAACGGCCTGAAAATTGCAGATTTTGTAATCTGTTAAAAATATTTTGTATATTTGCCGCTGTATATCAGTGTTTTAAAAATCAACGATGACCAATCCTTTATTTTACGCAAAAATCCTGCTGTTCGGCGAGTACGGAATCATTGAAGATTCCAGAGGACTCACGCTGCCTTTCAGTTTTTATAAAGGAACGCTTAAATTTTCAGAACTTCAGTCAAATTTCGAGAAAAAATCTAACGAACATCTCAGGAATTATGCAGAATATCTGAAGGTCTTGACTTTGCCTGCCGGTTTTGAAGTGGATACTGAAAGTTTCATCAAAGACATCAATTCCGGATTATTTTTTGACAGCAATATTCCACAGGGATACGGTATCGGAAGTTCCGGTGCTTTGGTGGCCGCAGTTTTTGAGAAATATTCCTTGAAAAAATACGATGCTGAAACCATTTCCAAAGACGACCTGAAAGCACTGAAAAAAGTGTTTGGTTTGCTGGAGAGTTATTTTCACGGCACCAGTTCGGGAATTGATCCACTCATCTGTTACATGAATCTTCCGATTCTGATTGAAAATAAAGAGAATGTTGACAAAGTAGCGATTCCTCAAAGTGAAGAAGGAAAAAAAGGCGCCATCTTTCTGATCGATAGTGGTACTGCCGGAGAAACCGGACCTATGGTACAAATCTTTTTTGAAAAAATGAAAACCGAAGGTTTCCGCAAAACACTGAAGGAAGAATTTATCCGCTACAACAACGCCTGCATCGAATATTTTCTGAGTAAAGAAATGAATCCTTTTTTCAGGAATCTTAAAAATCTGTCGGTCTGGGCTTTTGAACATTTCAAACCCATGATTCCGGAAAGCCTCTATAAAGCCTGGAAAAAAGGTATTGATACCAATGCTTATTATCTGAAACTCTGCGGAAGCGGTGGCGGAGGATACATTCTTGGTTTTACCCGCGATTACGAAAAAGCTGAAAAAATGCTTGAAGGTTTTAATAAGGAAGTAATCTACCGTTTCTAAGGAAAAATGGGCACAGAAAATAGAACCTCAGCGGCTCCTGCTTCTGCTCCCAGAACGTTTTCATACCGAATTTCCCAGTTGATTGGATTTCTGGTTGGAGCCCGTTTTTTCATGGCTTTACTCCTTACTTTCGCACTTTATGTTTCCACTTTTTTTCTGTTCAATCAGGAAGAAAATCTGCGTCAATTTGTATTTGATTTCAGGGTTCACGGGATTATTTTCTGTGCTGTACTCAGTATTCTTGCAGGAGGAATTATCAATCAGTTTTATGATGTGGAAAAAGACCATCTCATCAAACCCTTTCGGACAAGGCTTCAAAGTTTCCTGAAACAAAAATATTTTCTGTACGCTTATATTATTCTGAATACCGTTTCCCTGGGCGTTGCATTTTTTATTTCCTATCGGGTTTTTCTTTTTTATCTGCTGTACCAGTTCCTGATGTGGTTTTACAGCCATAAACTCAGTAGATTGCTGATTCTCAATAATCTGACTTTCGTTGCACTTACCTTATATCCTTTTTTCGGAATGCTGGTGTATTACAGAACCTTTTCGGGTAAAGTTATGATGATGGCGGCTTTCCTTTTTCTGATGCTTCTTATGATAGATATCATAAAAGATACGCTAACTGCGAAGGCGGACAGAATCTTCGGATATACCACCATTCCCATCTTTTTCGGAAAAAAAACCGCAAGTGTGATTTCTGTTTTTCTGTTGATTTCCACACTTCTGGTATCGGCCGTTATTCTTTACGGAATCGGCTTTTACAGAATAATGGGTTGGTATTTTGTAGCCGGATTTGCTGTAATTTTAACAGCAGTTTTCCAGATGTTTCGCAACACCAGAAACGCCAGATTTATTACTTTGAACCTTCTCAGATTGTGGATTTTTATCGGAATATTGGCCATGCTTGCTGACGGCATCGTTCAGAAATATTAATTTCCTTTTTTTATCCTGCAAACTATTGTTAAATTTGACATTAATTTTTTGAATCTTTATGTCAATCTTCAACGATACTCAAATCGCTTTTCAGCATAAGTCTACAGACCAGCTCAGAAAAGCGTACTGGATGTTCAAAGCCATCGAAAATCCGGCAGTCACCAATATTGGAATTGCGGCGTTAAATTTTACCATAAAAAACAACTTTCCTTTTGTGGAAACCGTGGTTCGCAAAACTTTATTCGATCAGTTTGTAGGCGGCGAAACCCGGGAAAAAAGCATGGAAGTGGTGAAGAAACTTTTTAAAAGCCATGTTGGGAGTATTTTTGATTATGCTATTGAAGGCAAGGAAGAAGAATCCGCATTTGATCATACCTGTGAAGAAATAAAGCAAAACATCAAATTTGCCGAGGGAAATCCTGCCATTCCTTTTGTGGTATTCAAACCGTCCGGTTTTGGGCGGCTGAATCTTTATGCAGAAGTGCAAGCCGGAAAAACACTTACCAGTAGTGAGAAAGAAGAATGGGAAAAAGTAAAGAAACGGTATGAAGAAGTAGGGCAAATGGCTTATGACAGAAATGTTGTCCTCATGATTGACGCCGAAGAAACCTGGGCTCAGGATGCTGTAGATGAACTGGTGAATGGCCTGATGGAAAAATTTAATAAAGAAAAAGCAATCATCTGGAATACGGTTCAAATGTACAGAACCGGCCGCATCGAGTATCTGGAGCAGGATTTAAAACGGGCTTCTGAAAAAGGCTATTTTCTGGGATATAAATTCGTGCGGGGTGCCTATATGGAAAAAGAAAGAGAGCGTGCTGCCGAACTAAACTATCCGGATCCAATACAGCCTACAAAAGAGGCCACCGATGATAATTATAATGCCGCCATCAACTTTGTTATCTGTCATTTGGGAAAAGTTTCAGGGTATTTCGGAACTCATAATGAGAAATCCACGGAACTTGTGATGGACAGAATGAGGGAAAAAGGTTTAGCGAACGATCATCCTAATATTTATTTCGGCCAATTGTACGGAATGAGCGATAATATTACGTATTATCTTGGTGAAAAAAAATACAACGCTTCCAAATATCTTCCTTACGGTCCTGTGAAAGATGTGGTGCCGTATCTTACCAGAAGAGCACAGGAAAATACTTCTGTTGCCGGGCAAACCGGCCGTGAACTGATGTTGATTGATAAAGAAATCAAACGCCGGAAAAACGGAATCTAAAAGTTTGTGCGATAAGTTTGCAATTTGATAATTGATAGTAACGTAGCTGGGAAAAATCGCTGCTGTTACTCTTGGCACTACCATAATTCCCCGCGCAATTAAGCAGCGTAGCTGCGGCCTGTTAATAGCAGGATTATGTTCCGCATTTATTTTGCTACTTTTGTAAGTACGATTAATTGCCGCCCGATTTTGAATTTTGCCCAAATCATTTTGCCGCTCAACCTGAAAGGAACCTTTACGTATTCGGTACCGGAGGAGCTCGTTTCTGTAATCCAAATCGGGATGAGGGTATTGGTGCCATTTCGCGGTAAGAAAATCTATACCGGAATCGTAGAAGAACTTCATTCCAATATTCCCGAAGCTTTTATTCCAAAACCCATCATCAATATTCTGGATGATGCGCCTATTCTGCCGCCACAACAATTGAAATTCTGGAAGTGGCTCTCGGAATATTATCTCTGCAATAAAGGTGAAATTTACCGCTTTTCTTTTCCGGGTTCGCTAAAACTGGAAAGTGAAACGTACTTGAAATTGAAACCCGGCGCGGTCATCGATCTTCAGCATTTGGATGTGAATGAATTGTATCTTATTCAGGCTTTGGAAGTCCGGCAGCTCATCAGTCTTTCCGAAATTGAAGCTTTTATACCCAAAAAGGAAATCGTAAAAACCATTCATTCGTTAATCGATCTTCAGTATATTGAAATCGATGAAAAAGTTTCCGAAAAATACAGGGCGAAAGAAATTGCTTATCTGCGGCTGAAAAATAAGGAAACATTGGTTAGTCAACTGCCGGAAGTTTTACTCCAGCTAAAACGTTCGCCGAAACAGAAAGAACTTTTGCTTCTCATTTTAGAACATGATACCGCCAATTCTGAAAAACCGCTCCGGAAATCCGAAGTTTTTGAATCAGGAAACTTTGCGAACGCACCATTGAAGTCATTGATCGAGAAAGGTTTCGTGGAAGAATTTTATCTTCAGAAAGACCGGCTGGAAGCGTATGAAGGAGAAACGGAAGCAGTGGAACAACTCACAGAAGTTCAGCAACAGGCAAAATTGCAGATAGATTTGGCTTTTAATGAAGAGAAAAATGTGCTCCTTCATGGAGTGACTTCTTCAGGGAAAACACATCTTTATTTGGATAAAATTGAAGAAACGATTTCGGAAGGTAAAAACGCTTTGCTGTTGTTGCCGGAAATTTCTTTAACAAAACAAATGATCCAAAGATTAGAGAAAAAGTATGGAAAAAGACTTGGATTTTACCATCAGAAACTCACCGATTTTGAAAAAGTGGAAGTCTGGAGGAAAGTCCGGAATAACGACCTCAGCATTCTTATCGGAACCCGGAATGCACTTTTTCTCCCTTTTCAGAATCTTGGTCTTGTCATTGTGGACGAGGAGCATGATGCGGCGTATAAACCAAAGGAAGTCAGTCCTTATTTTAATGCAAAAGATGCGAGCCTGATTCTGGCGGAATTTTATCAGGCAAGAGTCATTCTCGGATCTGCAACACCTTCTGTGGAAAGCTATTGGCTGGCGGCGAGAGATAAATTGAAGTATATTTTTCTGGCAAAACGTTTCGGTAATGTGGCACTTCCGAAATTCAAGTTATTAAATTTTAAAGAAGACCGGGATACAAAGCACGTGAAAGGGAATTTTTCTCTGAGAAGTATTGAAGCCATTCGGGAAACTCTGGAAGAAAAAAAACAGATCATGATTCTTCACAACCGAAGAGGGTATGCAAATGTAGTGGAATGCAGCAGTTGTGGATATGCAGCGTATTGCTCCAATTGTGATGTGGTGATGACGTATCACAAGTTTTCGAACGAGCTGAAGTGCCATTATTGCGGTCATAAAGCATCAAAACCTTCCACGTGTCCAAAGTGTTTTTCGGAACATATTACAGCTCGCGGAGTGGGAGTGGAACAGATTTACGAAGAAGCAGCCCGGCTTTTTCCCGATGCCTCGGTGGAAAGAATGGATGTCGATTCGATGCGCAGAAAGTTTGCGTATGAGCAACTGTACGAAAAAATAGAAGAAGGAGAAACTGATATTATTGTAGGAACACAAATGATTTCCAAAGGATTGGATTTCGATCATATCGAACTCGTGGTCATTCCCAGAGCGGATCAGTTGCTGTATATTCAGGATTTTCGTGCTGAAGAAAAAGCATATCAGCTGATTCATCAGGTTTCCGGAAGAGCAGGCAGAGTGTCGGGTGGGGGTGAAGTGCTGATTCAGACTTATCATCCGGAACATCCTGTGTTTAAGCTTATTCAGGAAGATGATCCGGGAAATATTTACCGTTATTTTCTGGAAGAGCGCAGGAAATTTAATTATCCGCCATTCACAAAAACCATTCTCATAGAACTGAAGCACCGAAAAGAGGATAAAGCAGATCGCGCCTCGCAGTTTTTGGGCTCGGTTCTGAAAAAGTATTTACCTCAGGAATGTATTTTTGGCCCTGAAAAATCACCTGTCGGGAAAATCAACCTGCTGTATCAGTATCAGATTTTACTCAAGCTTCCCCGTGGAAAAAAATATAAAGATTTTAAAAATTTTGTAATGCGCAGTCTGGAAGAATTCGACGAAATCACTGGTTATCACAGCGTGAAAAAGAATATTTTTGTCGATTTTTAACAAACTTTAACAGTATTTTGCGTCTTTTAAGCATGTTAAAATGCTGGTTTTCAATTATAATTTTTACATTTGAACCCTGGAGCAACGTTTTGCATTTGACGATGCTCTGTTTAACATAATGCTCTCTGAATCATCCAAAAGATTCAAATGAAGAAAAAGATAATGATGAATACACTGAAAAATTATATCACAGGAGCCGCACTGATGGTTTCTGCATGGGGTATGGCACAACTGCACACAATAGCAGAGAAACAATATCCGGCCATGTATGAAAATCAGACCAGACAATTGCCTTCTCCTTCTGCTACCCCTGAAAAAATTACGCTTTCTGCAAAAGAACTGGTAGATATCAATATCAATACCATGATGAGCGATCCCGTATTGCGAAATGCCGATTGGGGATTTGTAGTTTATGATCCGAAAACAAAGAAAATAGTTTCTTCTTACAACGAAAATTCAGCTTTTATTCCCGCTTCTACCACCAAACTTTTGACTACAGAAACAGCATTGAGCATGTTGGGCGAGAAATTTCGATGGACTACCCAACTTGAGTTTTCGGGTGAAGTGGATGATGCAGGAAATCTGAACGGGAACCTTTATGTAATTGGCAGCGGCGATCCTTTTATTGGAACAGGAAAAGCTGGATCGAGCACATATAGTACTATTTCAAAAGATTTTATGTACGCTCTGCAGGAAAGAGGGATCAAAAAAATCAATGGAAATATTATTGTTCAAACAGCAATTTTTAAAGAAAATAAACTGGCGGTGCTCCCTGCCAATGTGGTTTGGATGGAACATCATAATTATTACCTTCCCGTAGGAACTACTTTGAGCATTAATCCAGCCAACGAGCGGGTTATTGCCAAGAAATTCAATCCATTTGAAGAAAAGACCAAAAGATACTTTTATATTTCTCCCTATATCAAAAAAATGGTATACGCCGAGCAGTTCGACGGCGGTTCGTTAACTACCAAAATTGCAGACGCACCCTATTCATTGGCGAACAATTTGAGAACAACATTGGTGAAAAACGGAATTCCGGTTTCTGGAAAAGTGGAATCCAGAATCACCGATAAAGAACCTGAACTCCGGCATTATATCACCGCTTACAAATCTCCTGCACTTGCAGATTTGGTGTACGATATCAATCACCGCAGCGATAATGCGCTTTCAGAAGCACTTTTAAGAACATCAGGATTCTATAAAAATGGGGATCAGACTTTGGAATCCGGTAAAAACACAGTGACTTCTCACCTTGCGGAAGTAGGTTTTGATATGAATGGACTCAGTTATTCAGATGGCAGCGGATTGTCCAGAAATAATATGGTGACTCCCATTTCTCAGGTGAAATATCTGACCTCTATTATGGATCAAAAATATTACCAAACCTATTTCGATTCTTTGCCAATTGCAGGACAAACCGGAACGCTGAAAAGATCCTTTTTAACCATCGGGAACGGACAGGTATTTGCCAAAACAGGAACGCTCAACAAAGTGAAAACGCTTGCCGGATATATAAAAACCAACACCGGCCGAACCCTTGCTTTCTCTCTGTTGATCAACAATTATGCGGGTTCTGTGGATCAGGTTAAAAACAGAATGGAAAGGATTCTGGAGCCGGCATTGGAACTTTAAGTACACGAAATTTTCTTAACTTTTAATGAGTTTTGCCCATTCTGAGAGTGAATCGGGAATTGTTACGTCTATATTCTTTGTGACATGACTCTTTTGATAATTGTTAAAAGGCATTATTCTCTTTTTCTAAAATACCGTTTCATTAAATTTTCAGGAGTTCAGGATACAAAACAAAATTCTTTACTTTTGCCTTCATGAAATTCCCATATAACATTCATATTGCGATTATTTTATCAGCCATACTGTTCAGTTCGTGTACTGCTCAGAAAACTGTTCGTGAACGAAAAATTATTGCACAACCGGCTCAGCAAACAAAAATACCTCAGGATAACACTTTGTCTAAGGTTCAGTTACCAAAGGCAGAGCGTGAATTCCGTGCAGCCTGGATTGCCACAGTTGCCAATATCAACTGGCCTTCGCGCAATAATTTGACCACGGCGCAGCAAAAACAGGAAGCAATTACTATTCTGGATATGTTGCAGGAAGCCCATTTCAATGCGGTTATTTTTCAGGCCCGGCCGTCTGCCGATGCATTCTATGAAAGCGAACTGGAACCCTGGTCGTATTTTCTGACGGGAAATATCGGAAAAGCTCCGAATCATTTTTATGATCCGTTGGAATTCTGGATTTCCGAAGCACATAAACGTGGAATGCAACTGCATGTGTGGCTAAATCCTTATCGGGCACATCACACTACAGGTGGTGCCGTAACGGGAGAAAGTATGGCCAAAAAGATGTCTGAAGCTACTTATAAACTTCGCAACGGAATGTATTGGATGGATCCTTCCGATGATAAGGTACAGGATCATGTTTCCAGCGTTATCAAGGATATTGTGAAGCGGTATGATATCGATGCCATTCATATTGACGATTATTTTTATCCGTATAAAGAGTACAACGGTGGGCGCGATTTTCCGGACCAGCGCACCTGGAATGCTTATTTAAAAGTAGGTGGGACACTTTCCAAGGCCGACTGGCGCAGAGCTAATGTGAATAAGTTCATTAAGAGAATTCATGAAGAAATAAAAGCAGAAAAACCACAGGTGAAATTTGGGATTTCTCCTTTTGGAATCTGGAAGCCCGGATTTCCTGCCGGTATAACAGGGAGTTCCCAATATGACGAACTGTACGCCGATGCAAAATTATGGCTGAATGAAGGCTGGTGCGATTATTATGCGCCGCAACTCTACTGGAAGGAAGATGGGCCGCAAAGTTTCAGTGCATTACTGAAATGGTGGGAATCTGAAAATGTAAAAAATATTCATCTCTGGCCCGGACTCAACACCGTTGGAATTAAAAATGTTCCTGACAGGCCAGCTGAAATTATAAAGCAAATAAAAATTACCCGAAATGTGCTTCCTGAAAGTAAAGGTGTCATTCATTACAGCATGGACGGCATCTCCAAAAGCCCGGCAATGCTGAAAGCCCTGAAAGAAATTTATAAGGAAAAAGCGCTGGTTCCGGCAAGTCCGTGGATCAAAACAAAACCTTTGACAAAACCCCAACTGACACTTCAGCAAGCAGGAAATGAAGTTCATCTTCGATGGAGTTCTTCGGAAACACCGGAGGTTTTTAAGTGGATTTTATATTCAAAATATGGAAACGACTGGCAGTATGAAATTCTGGAACGTTCCGAAGTTTCAAAAAACCTTGAGTTTTCACAATCAGGAAAGAAACTGAATGCGGTAGCCGTGAAAGCGGTGGACCGTTTGGGAAATGAATCGGAGTATGATGCAAAAGCTATTCGTTAAGAGCATGTTTCCAATGAAGTTTGAGGAATTAAAAACCTTTCTGGACGAAAAAGCCGATCAATACAATCATTCCGGTTTTATTGAAAAAGATCCCATCAGCATTCCACATCGTTTCGTGCTGAAACAAGATATTGAAATCAGTGGTTTTCTGACCGCTACGATTTCCTGGGGAAACCGGAAATCGATATTAAATTCTGCAGAAAAAATGCTCGGCTTTATGAATCATTCTCCTTATGATTTTGTTTTAAATGTTTCCGAAAAATATTTAAAAAGCCTTGAGGGAATGCCTGTGCACCGCACGTTCAACGGTGAGGATTTTGCAGAATTTATCAGAAACCTGAAAAGAATTTATGCAGAATATGGCAGCATGGAGCCTTTGTTCTTTCCTCAGGAAAATGAATCCAGTTATTATCATGCTTTGAACCGATTCAGGAATGTGTTTTTGGGAAATGCAGATCACCGCAGCCGAAAACATGTGAGTTCTACCTATAAAAATTCTTCCGCAAAACGGCTGATGATGTTTCTGCGATGGATGGTACGCCAGGACAACAAAAAAGTGGATTTTGGAATCTGGAAGCTGCACAGTCCGGCTCATCTTTCTGTGCCGCTGGACGTTCATACGGGAAATGTTTCCAGATCTTTGGGTTTGGTGATTCGGAAGCAAAACGATTGGAAAACCGTGGAAGAACTAGATGTAATCCTCCGAAAAATGGATGCGGCCGATCCTGCAAAGTATGATTTTGCCTTGTTTGGGCTGGGCGTTTCAGGAGCATTGTAGGTAAAAAAAGCAACTGAAAAGGTCAGCCACTTATCTTTTGTTTCTGCTGTAAGCATCCCCACTTTTAAGCAAACTCACACAAAGAATCCCGGAACATTTTATCCCCGCCCTAAAAGGAGCTGTTCCGGGATTTTTTCGTCTATTGAAGAAGCAGTTACGAAAGAACAAACCCTCTGTCAGGCTGAGCCCGTCGAAGCCGTTTGTCTTCTAGCAAATCTGCTGATTTGCAAATTTGCAAATGCGCTCCTTCTAAACAATTAACCAATTAAACCATTAACCTATTTCTTCACTACTTTCCCTGCCGTAGCAAAACCATCACCCTGCACTTTTACATAATACACTCCGGTGGCAACACCACTCATATCAATGGTATAGTTTCCTGAAAATTTACTTTGCTTCATCAACCTGCCTTCTGCGGTGATCACTTCGTAGGAAGTAAGTTTTTCTTTGGTTTTAATATGAAGAACATCATCTACCGGATTTGGGTAGAAAACCACATCCGTCTGCTTCACCGGGGTTTCTGCGGTGTTCATTTGGGAGCAGGCAGATTTAGCAAGCTTAGCAGCGAAGAATTGTGTTTCCGGGCTGTTAATGTAATGTATGGTAGGCACGCCGTCATTAGGATCGGTAAAAAGCTGGCTCTGAAAATAGCCACCCACCACATAATTGCCATCCTGATCCACAGCTATGGAAGTCAACTCATCATCGCTCCCGAAATCGCTGGAAATAGTGTGCAGTCCAACGGTGTTTCCCGTGTCCTTGTTCAAACGCACCAATACGGAGTTCCGTCCATTGTTAACAGGAATATTGACGGTAAAGTTATCCCAGCTTTCAGTGAGATAGGCCGCTTTTGCGAAGGCGATTTCGCTGCCGTTAATTGCTATTCTTGCACGATTAGAAGGAGTCCCTGAAACGTCCGTTCCCGATGGAGTTTTTATCCACTGAACTATTCCGTCAGAATTTATTTTCATGACATGGTTTATGTGCGCTAAACCATTTTGATTATGAGTTGGCAAGGTGAAGCTATAATTACTCCCATTAGTATTCGTTCCATTCAATGTTGGTGGGGAGGATGAGGAGTGCGAGTATCTTCCTGATAAATAGATGCCTCCGCTATTGTCTTTAATTAGTGAATAAATCTTTTCATGAGGTGAAGTAGAAATAGAACCACCTGATGTTGTAAATTCACGCCGCCAATTTTCTGTTATGGTGGCATTAATTATGCTGAAGGATAGTATATATCCGTCATTGGAGAGGGAATTACCATTAAATGAAAAAGGATAATAATAAGAACCGCTGCCAGTACTTCCCGCAAGATAATATCTTCCTAAAGCTTCATCATATAGAAACTGTACTTTTCCACCCCACCATGCAGGCTCAAGATCTCCAGTAATCGGCACGAGAACAGGGTTAGGCTGTGGCACCATTTGGTCTCCTACTTTGTTAAAACGAACCAGGTAATACTGGAAGCCGTTAGGATAAGTGTAATTAGACATATCAAAGTAATAGGAAGCCGGCACATTGATCAGCCCGTTCAGGTGCGATCCGGCCAAAAATCCGATAATTGCGTGGATGGTGTTGTTGCTGTCCATATACCAAATGCCGTTATTACCACGCTTGGTACTTTCAGAAACACCCAGAGGATCTTGCAATGGTTTTGCCCAGGCCAGATGGCCGTTGGCGGTATTATATTTCAGCAAAAACAGGGTGTTAAGCGCCGGGTCTGTCGTCGTGTAGTCTTGGAAAGGTACGCTGCTCTGTGGCATACTGTTATTGTCATCCCACTTGGCGGGTGGATATTGTTGCGGAGGAGCAGTAATATGACCCTGATTGAAAACATAAGCCATGAGATAGATGCCGCCATCATCATCCAGTGATAATTTCCAGGCGAATTCAGATTCGCCGTATCCTCCAATGGTTCTTGTCCATCTGATATTGCCGTTACAATCCAGAGAAAACAGGAACAAATCACTGAAGTTGGCATTAATATCGACAGGAGTGCCGTTAAGGTTTTGATTACCCGGATATATGGTGGTGAGATAATAAGAATTGTTGTATTGGTCCACCACAATATCCCGTATCATTTCATCTTTAATTTCACTAAAACCTGAGCCGCTGGCTCCCGAATCACCCCCTCCCGGCACCGCCCATTGCCAGTTATACGTTTGTGCCGGCATCAAAGCGGGCAGAAATACAAAGAAGGCAAAAAAGTAAAATATATTTTTCATAAGTAATATTTCAGTTAAAATTAATCATTTTATGGGAAACGTAAATTCAAAATAAAAAAACCACAGGCTGCCTTTGCTGAGGCCAACCTGTGGTCAATTAAATAATGGTTTATTCTTTCAGCAGTTTTCCCTGCAATGGTTTGTCAGGAGCTACTACTGTAACAATATATACCCCCTGCAGCCAGCCGGAAGTGTCAAACTGCACTTCGCCTTCTGCGCTTTTCAGATCTTTTCTGAACTTCACATTGCCCATGTATAATATTGTTTTTTTAATTTTTTTTGTCATGCTGTAAGCATCTCAATTTTTAAGCAAATTTGCAGATCAGCAAATAAGCAAATTCGCTATTACTAAACAATTAATCGATTAATCAATTAACCAGCTTCAATCCCGACTATTATGCTTACAACCTTGTCAGGCTGAGCCCGTCGAAGCCTTCCGTCTTTTAAGCAAATCCGCAAATTTGCAAATCAGCTCCTTCTAAACAATTAACCAATTAATCAATTAACCCGCTTCAATCCCGACTATTATGCTTACAGCCTTGTCAGGCTGAACCCGTCGAAGCCTTCCGTCTTTTGAGCAAATTCGCAAATCCCGCTCCTTCTAAACAATTAACCGATTAAACCATTAACCTATTTCTTCACTATTTTCCCTGCCGTAGCAAAACCATCACCCTGCACTTTCACATAATACACTCCGGTGGCAATACCACTCATATCAATGGTATAGTTTCCTGAAAATTTACCCTGCTTCATCAACCTGCCGTCTGCGGTGATGACTTCGTAGGAAGTAAGTTTTTCTTTGGTTTTAATGTTTAAAATATCATTCACAGGGTTAGGATAAAACACCACATCTGTCTGCTTCACCGGGGTTTCTGCGGTGTTCATTTGGGAGCAGGCGGATTTAGCGAGCTTGGTTACGAAAAAGTTGGTTTTATCTACAATAGGGCTGGTGATGGTAGGAATCCCATCATTGGGATCGGTAAACAACTCATGTTGGAAAAACCCTCCCAACAGATAATTCCCGTCATTATCCACTGCAATGGAAGTAAATTCATCCTGATAACCGTAGCCGGAACTTATTTTATGAAAACCTACGATATTGCCGTTATCCTTATTGAGGCGGATCAGCAGTGGGCTGTTTTGATCATTGAAGGGCATATTCATAGAATGGTTATCCCATTTTTCTAAAAAAGCCCCTTTGGCCATGGCAATTTCGTTCCCGTTTTGGGCTATTTTGGTTTTTATACTGGGGATACTGAACCATGTGAAGCCATGATCTAATGATGTGGCAGTCTTGTTCCAGATAATATCCCCGGTAGGAGAAAGTCTCATGAGGTATGGAATTACCACATCAAAAGGCAAATTCAAGTTTTGGTTTCCGAAAAGTGTGGGCACACTGTTGCCATAATTTATATACCAACCGGAAATATACAAATCATTGGTGGTACTGTCTTTTTTGATGTCGTATATTTTATGAAGAGGATCGCTGAAACCACTGGGAACAGGATAGGCGGCAGCAAATTCTTTGCTCCACATAAGTTGTCCTGTGGTATCGTTAAAGGCTATAATGTAGGCATCATTTTCAAAGGTGGTGCTGCCAAAACTTAAAGGCAGGTATCCGGAAGCACCCTCCCTGCTTCTTATACCTGTAAGATAATAGATGCCAAGAGATTCGTTGTAGAGCAGATTCACCGTGCCAAATTCCCAGCCATGACTGATCGCCGTGCCTGTTATGGGGAGCGGAAGGGGGTTGGGTTGGGGTATCATGGTGCCGTTTTGATAATCGAATTTGACGAGATAATATTTATAAGGGTTCGGATAGTTGGAGGGTACTGTAATTAAACCGTCCAGATGGGTGCCTTCCATAAATCCCAATATTGCGTGAATATTATTGTTGCTGTCCATCGTCCACACCTGATTGTCTGCAAATTTAGTATCAAAAGTAGGCATTCCCTGCAGGGGTTTTTTCCATTCCAAAGCACCGTTGGCAGTGTTGTATTTCAGTAGAAATGCCGACCGGAAGCCTTCATCCGGTGTGTTTCCGTAAGGATAGCTCAGTTGTATTTTAGGCAGCACCACATTATCGTCCAGATGGATCTGGGTAAAATGGGGGGGAGCAGTCATATCGACAACATTATCAACCCAAAACATCATGTACAACCCTCCGTTATTGTCCACGCTTATTTTCCACGCATACTCGTAATCCTGATAGCCTCCAATGGTTTTTGTCCATCTTAGGTTTCCGTTACAGTCTAAAGAGTAGAGCAGTAAATCTTTGTCGTGATAGTGGGTCACGGGCACCCCTCCCACTTGGGGATTATTAGGATAGAGCGTGGTCAGGTAATAGCTGTTGTTGTTATTGTCCACCACTATATCCCGTATCATTTCATCTTTGTTAACCTTTAGCCCACTTCCGTAAGATCCAACATAACCCCCGCCGGGCACCGCCCATTGCCAGTTATACGTTTGTGCAGGCATCAAAGCGGGCAGAAATATAAAGATTGTAAAAAAGAATACTATTTTTTTCATAAGTAATATTTTCAGTTAAAATTAATCATTTTATGGGAAACGTAAAAAGAAAATATGCTTAACAATCAAAAACATACATATAACAAATTCCGGCTTAATAACTTTGGCAAATTTGGGTTCCACTTCAAGACTTATACTTGGCGTCATCTTATAGAAAAATTACTGTAAAGATTCGCGTTTGATAATAATTGGGATAATTTTTTTAGCCATACCTATATCTCTGCATCCATTGGCATTCAACAGTATCGGCCAGTAATTCCCCGATTGCGTAGGGGTAAAACTATCGGTATTGGGCGCACCCGGCACTGGTTGGTCACCATTCATCCAGATATAACTGGACGGTGAAGGAGTTCCAGGAATTAAATTTCTGAACGTAATCACGGGTTTTACGGAGCTCGATTCATCTACACTGTAACCATTTATCGGGTTAAGTAGACCCTCGTACTTTGCTTTCTGCACAGCAACTAAATTTGTCTTTGGAGTAAATTTACATTTTAACGGAGTGGTTACTGTTAATGAAAATAAGGATGGGTAAATGCTATTTATGGTGATAGGATGACTTCCACTTGTCGCATACACACCCGTTCCGCTAAATCCAATATAGTAGGAATTCGCAGGATCATATCCCGGGATATTCACGGTGATGACACTCTCTGAACACACCGTTCCTCCTGTTGGATCCGGGGAAAGGGTAAAATTCATGTCAGGCATTGCCGGCATTGTAATGTTCTCCGTAATGCTGCAGGGCAACAATCCCGGCGAAGTGAGCGTCAGGGTTAGCTGATACGTTTGTCCCGGTGTCAGGCCGCTGAACGTCGCACTTTGCCCGCTGCCGTTCTGTGGTGGCTGTCCGCCTCCGGTCAGTTGGTAACTGTACGTCACCGCATTGGCTGAGACCCCGAAAAGCGAGGAGATGTTATGCGCGGTTAGTGTATAGGCACTTGGGTTCACGCCACCGCATCCGATCACATATTTCAGCTTAGGCTGGTAAGGCTTGATCACCTGCGCAGTACTGATCAGCACACAACTGCCGTAAGTAGCTTCCACCTGCACCACATTGATTCCCGCAAGGGTCGTGGCCATGGAATTGGTGGCTCCGGTGCCCGGTACTACATTGCCGTTCAGCTTCCAGACAATGTTGCTTGGGGCGGTAGTGAAGGTAACCTGTGCATTGATGGTATTACAGGAACCCAATGAAGCGGTTACTGATAGATTCGGACTGGGAGTTACAGTACATCCGCCGGTAGAACCACAGTCCTGTATTACCGAAACGGCATTGGACTTCACAAGGCATCCGTTCACATCAATCACTTCTACCCAGTACGTGCCAAAAGGATTAGGCCCGGTGATGGTAAAGGAAGTCATATTGGTGCCTTGTGCTACCACGTTGCCGTTCTTCATCCATTTAAAGAAACTGGAGGCGGTAAGCCCGGTGGAGAAATTAGCCTGCAGGGTGTAAGGCTGGAAGGTACTTCCGGTACAGGCATAGACATTAGCGTAGGGGGTAATATCAATCACCGTTTGTGGATACACCAAAAAGTTCTGGCTCACCATAGGATTGTAATTACATACACCCGGCCCGCTGAGGCTGGCAATCACGGTTTGGGTGATGTTATTGCCTGTAGGGTTGCTGATATAATTATTATTAGGGAAAGAAAAAGTGTAGGTTCCGCTTCCCGTAACACTACCTGCCGGATGGGTGCTGCCATTGGCAAATTCAAAAAGTACATGGGCACTTTGGCCCGCCGGAAGGTTGGAAACAGTAACGGTGAACGAAAGATCGCTGCCGGGACAGATGGGAGCGGCATTGGCAAAAGCAATCACCGGAGTCGTCCTCAGCTGCACCTGAACAGGAATATAATGGATCTTGCCACATTTTACGATTTTCAGCTGCAGAACTCCGTTAGGGTTGGTAGAGATCTCGTTAAAATTCACCGTGACGGATGAAGTTCCCTGTCCGCTGACGAAGCTTCCAAAATTGGATGGCGAAAATGCCCATTCCATGGAATCGGGAACGATGCCGTTCAGATTGGCGGTGAATGTCTGGCTGGAACTCGGGCAGTAAAGGCCTCCTGAAGGCGGCGTAACGGTGATGCTGCCCATGTTGAAAGCTTCTACAGGCAAGGTAACCGGTGGTGAAAGACACCCTATCGGATCAAGGCTGCGGTTTCGTACGGAGACACTGAAAGAGCCAGCACCGGTAAAGATCACCGTAATGCTTTGCCCGGTATTGCTTCCCTGAATCGTACCTCCTGTCACTTCCCATACCGGAATCGTGCCGCTGTCAATACTGCTGAGGCTGTACGTTTGTGGAATTAACTGGCATACCTTGTCGGGCTCTGTGATGCTGCCGGTAGGAGCATCAGGTACCTTAACGGCTTTTACAATCTTGGCATCTCCTATGCAGCCGCCTGAGTTGATATTCCCGCTCTGCGCCCCCACAAGGGCAGGCACAAGCAACATCCACAGGAAGAGCAAAACGTGCCCATTAGGAGGGATTTTTAAATGGTTTAAATTGACCATAGTTTTAGGGTTATTGATGAGCCGGATGAGCCGGCTCGTTTTTGTGATTCTCAAGTTGTGCACCGTTGTCAGGTGCATTTCTGATCTATTGATCATCCGGTTTGATCTTCATCATTTTACCATTTACCATGATGCCCATTTGCACAATAGAATGCACACTGGGGCATCTCTCCCATTAGCCTGTTCTTTACTGCATGTTTACCGGTAGGCCTTACACTCTGGATCAACTAATGATCCTGTATTATTAAATTTATCATCCTTTACAAACGTGTCATACACGGCATTCACTATTCACGCATTCACCATTCACCATTCACACCTTCACGCATGAATCTTTCTTTTTTTTTCAAACTGTACAGGGAAGGAACCTCCTCTACGGAATGCAGTGGGTTCTTTTTTCTGAAAGTCGTGGTGCTTCTCATAAAAGAGCCCACGCATTTGTGTTTTTTGGAAAAGGGCACCCGTGTAAATGCGGCTGAACCCTTTATGAAATTCTCCATAATCGTTTATCTAATCAATAAAGCATATTCGTGAAGAATTTCACTTCAAATATAAAAATTATTTTAATATAAAAGCTAAAATATCATAAAATCTTTAATTTTTATCAAAACCCGCATGAACACACGCATCCCAACGATGCAATACATAGTTTCTCTTAAGCGGGCATCACTTTTTATTGTTTCATTTTAACTTTTTAGTTTTTAGAATCTGCGAAAATCTGCGAAATCTTTGAGAACTAAAATCCGTGTTGGCTTCGAGAGCCTCAGCCACCAGAGCGCACCAAACTCTAAAACATTAACCAATTAACCCGTAACAGGCAAATTCGCTAATAAGCGAAAAAGCAAAGTTGCTTCTCTAAATCAGGTTGCTTTCTTTTGAAATTTCGACTTGCTATATTGCCCTAAGTTGGACATAGGGTAACTACGGGGTAACTACGGGGTATGTACGGGGTATGTACGGGTGAAGTATGGAGGTAGAAATTTTGAGGTGATCAAAGTGCCTGTTTTAGGGGTTTTAAGGAAGCCAAGAAACGGATTTTCACCACCATTTAACGCCAATTTTAGCCGAAACCGAGGAACCACCCCGTCATCCTCCTTCGTCGGCTGCCACCCCTCCGGAGGAGGGGAATATTTCCAACCTCTTTTGTACTGGAGGGAAAACATTTACTTTTTCTAAATAATTAACCGATTAAGCGATTAACCAGCATACTCCTTTTCTTCGGGTACGGTTCGGGTCTCCTTCGGATCGTGTTCGGTAAAATGGGTGTTTTACCGAAGGTGTACCGAACACGACCCGAACAACATCCGAACAAAACCACTTTTCTGCTTCCGCTCTTCTGTTTTGTAAGCATCCCCACTTTTAAGCAAATTCACAAAGCATCCCGAAACATTTTACCCCGACCCTAAAAGGAGCTGTTCCGGGATTTTTTCGTTTATTGAAGAAGCAGTTACGAAAGAACAAACCCTCTCTCAGGCTAAGCCCGTCGAAGCCTTTCGTCTTTTAAGCAAATCAGCAAATTCGCAAATTCGCAAATTAGCAAATCAGCTTCTTAAACAACTAACCGATTGGCTTCGAGAGCCTCAGCCACCCGAGCGCACCAAACTCTAAGCAATTAACAATTAACCGATTAATCAAATCAAAAATAATAACTACATTTGTATTCACAGGCTTCGAAATCAATTGCATTTTCACCACTTTCCCGCTACATTTTGAATCCATCAGTAGCTTTTCTCACAAAACACCCACCACCAAAAGGTTTCCAAAGGTTCAGCCATCGTTCCACCATAGTTATACCACCGTTCCACCGTAGCTCCCGGTACCCTCCCGGTACTCTCCCGGTACCCTCCAGCCTATCTAAGGCTATTACAGAGCATATAATTTTACACCGGGGAAACAGCAATTAAGAGGTAAGCAAAAAGACAAATAGGAATTTTGCGCGGTTTCAGTGTTATGTTTCAAAAAAAGCAAGAATAAATACTTAAGGGTAATAATTTTTTTTATATTTGTTGGAAACTTTACAAAATTAGTGCACGAAGTGAAACTTTTTCTAAAATTTGCATCCTATAAGTAGAAATGTGTGTTTTAAAATTAATTGTCTAATAAATTCCAACAAATATGTTTTCTTATCGATTAAAAAACTACTTTACTTTCCTGATTTTCCTGTCTGCTTTTGCTACGTTTTATTCGCAAAGAGATCCTTCAGTAAATAAAGCTACTCCGTCTGCACTTACGATGAAAGCCGGAGCTTTCATTGATGTGAATGTGCCGCCATATCCGGCGTCTTCTTATACCGCAGCTCAGCTGATAGAAAATGTTCTCATCAAAGGGAATTCGAGCTGTGTGAGCGGGAATATTTCTAATGTGATTGTTTCGCCAAATACTTCTCCTTCCGATCCCGACAGAACTTGGGGATATTTTAACAAAGGAACGACGAACTTCCCGTTCGATGATGGAGTTATAATGGTGAGCGGGCCGGCTAATAAAGCCGGAAATGCTTTTGAATCGGGTATTCTCTCAGGAGGGCCTACTACGACCCCCGATCCGGATTTGATTGCAGCGATTAATCCGTTAGCTACCTTATACAACAGTACTTTTATTCAGTTTGACTTTATTCCTTCCAGTACTCAGATTACGTTCAATTATCTGTTTGCATCCGAAGAATATACTTCCAGTTTTCCCTGCGGAAATTTTTCTGACGGTTTTGCACTGTTGATCAAGCCAGTAGGTGCACCTAATTTTACTAATATGGCGATTCTTCCAGGTGGAGGTGGGCCTGTGAGCGTTACCAACATTGTTCCTGCCAGTCCATATTCTTGTGGACCTATTAACGCCGCTTATTTTGCAGGTCATAATACAGCAAATATTGAAACCAATTTTGCCGGACGCACCATTCCTTTGACGGCCACGGCAACCGTAGTTCCGGGGCAGGCCTATACTTTTAAAATGGTGATTGCTGATGCATCAGACAGTTCTTATAATTCGGGTGTTTTTATTGAAGGAGGTTCTTTCGATATCGGTTTGACTTTAGTAGACCCGGGAGGGGCAACATTGCCTGCTGAAATCCAGATGTGTGATAATGATCCAAAGACTTTAATTTCATCGGTACAAATTCCTGGAGCGCTTTATCAGTGGTCACTGAATGGACAGGACATTGCCGGAGCAACCAATCCGACATACGTAGCGACGCAGCCGGGAGAATACTGTCTGGAAATTATGGTTCCCAACAACCAGTGTCCGGCCGTAGTGTGTATCAATATTGTAGGAGGAAATGCACCACTAGTTCAGGATGTCGAATTTGTTCAATGTTACGGCCCGGATGCGGTGAGTTATAATTTAACTCATACTCAGCCTTATATAACTTCAACGCAGGGTGTCACGTTTGCTTATTATGCAAATCTGGCTGATGCACAGGCACAAAATGGCAACACAATTCCTAATCCTACGAATTACATGAGTCCGGGTGGTGTAAGTGTGTATGCTTTGGTGAAATCCACCTTTTGTCCTGCAATTGCAAAAATAGATTTAATAAAAGCACCGGAAATGATTGCTGATATTGCCCAGCCACCAGGAATCAACTGTATCCAGCCTCAGGTCAACCTGAATGCAACAGCTTCTGTATTCCCTGCGGGTTCGGTGATTAGTTGGGAAGCTTCCAACGGTGGTTACATTTACTCTGGAGCTAATACACTGACCCCGGTAGTTACTGCAGGAGGGCGATACACGCTCACCATTACCAAAGCATATGCAATAGGTGATATCGCATGTACGGTAACTGCTTTTGTAGATGTGCATGAAGATTTCAGTCCGCCATCTGTAACGGTAACAGCGTCAGATATGCGAGTTTGCGCAGGCGATCCTGTTGTTTTATCCGGAGTAGGAGGACAAAATTTTGTCTGGTCACACAGTGCATCCACATCAGCGGATATTACAGTAAATCCAACACAAACGACTACTTACACAGTATATGCTGTAGGACTGAACGGTTGTCAGTCTACCACACCGGCTTCCATTACCATAGAAGTTATTCCGGCAATAAATACTATTCTGCAACCTATTGCCGGACAAATATGCGTTGGAGATCAGATCACTTTAGATGCAGGATTTAATGAAAATTATACTTATACATGGAGTAAGGTTGAAAATTCGATTCCATCAGTTATCGGAACCGGACAAACCATCACTGTAGATCAGATAGGTACCTACACAGTAACCATCGAAAATGGAGAATGTGAAGCCACTTTTGAAACCAAAGTAATCACAGCAGAGCTTCCACAGATTACCAATGCAGATTACCAGTCGGGTACACTGACGATTACAGCAAGCAATCCGAGTTTTACAAATCCTTTGGAATATTCTATTGATAATGGTTTCACATGGCAGGAATCAAATGTTTTCACTGGTGTTCAGGACAATACGACCCTGATGCTCATGGTTAGAATTAAAAACACTTCGTGTGTGACCATCAAAGATTTCTTTACACTGCACATTCCGAACATTATTACGCCCAACGGAGACGGAAAAAATGATGAACTGGATTTCAGTGCCATCAGCAGATTTGAAGATTTCGAAGTGTTTATTTTCGACCGTTATGGCAAGAAAATTTGGGAAGCCGCTAAAAATGCACCGGTTTGGGACGGAAGATTCCAAGGCAGGGCATTATCTACAGCTACGTATTGGTATCAGGTGAAATATAAAGATCCCGTATCAGATACCATGGTTCTGAAAAAAGGGTGGGTGCTCCTGAAAAACCGAGAGTAATTCCCACGACAGTTTATAAAATTTGCCCTCTTTTCGGAGGGCATTTTTTTATTGATATTTTTTCCAAAGTTGGGTAAATTCAATGAAATCTTCCACGGAAAGTTCCTCTGCTCTTTTATCCATAAATTCATGTGAGTTCAGCGCTTCAGGAATAACGAGTGATTTCAGTGCGTTGGAAAGCTTTTTCCTTCTCTGGTTGAAGCCTGTTTTCACAATTTGTTTGAAAAGCACTTCATGATGTTCCAGACCGGGTTTTGGGTTACGGACAAGCTGTATCACTCCGGATTTCACTTTTGGCGGAGGATTAAATACATTTTCATGAACGGTAAATAGGTAGTGTACATCGTAATAGGCCTGAACAAGAACCGATAAAATCCCGTATTCTTTGGTGCGCGGAACCGCCGCTGTTCTTTCGGCAACTTCTTTTTGAAACATTCCCACCATTTCCGGCACACGGTTGTAATAATCTATAATTTTAAATAAAATTTGAGATGAAATGTTGTAAGGAAAATTCCCGATAACAGCAATTTGTCCCAATTCTGTGAAGGAAAAATCAGTCTTGAGAAAATCTCCGATAAAATGATCATCGGTAAGTTTCGGATAATTTTGCTTCAAATATTCTATAGATTCATTGTCAATTTCCGCAAGATAAATCTCCTGCTCCGGGTTTTCCAGTAGATATTTGGTGAGAACCCCCATTCCGGGACCCACTTCCAGGATATGATGGTATTCCTGAAAGCTGAGACTGTTGACAATTTTCTTCGCAATATTTTCATCGGTTAGAAAATGCTGTCCAAGGTGTTTTTTTGCTCTGATGCTCATGATGGTTTTTTAGAAAAATTGGTTTCATAAATACCTTTTGCACAGCAGCCGAAGATATTGTTTTATGTTTTTTTTAACACCTTTTTATCCGGTGTTTCCGGCAAATTTCGGAAGTTTTTTTCTATTTTAGCCAAAAATTTTGATGCAATGGCAAAAACAGTGGAGGACTTTAACAGAAGAAGGCTCAGATCCAGCAATATTACCGTGGTGGTCAGTATCGCATTGGTTCTTTTTCTGGTTGGGCTGTCAGGATTAATCCTGATGAACGCCCAGAAGTATTCTGATTACCTCAAGGAACAGCTGGTAGTCAATGCCTATTTCGATCAGGATTATGACCCTAAAGATTCTTTGAAATTGGCACAGCGCGAGCAGGAAGCGGTGGAAAAAATCAGCAGTTTGGGAGCCGTAAAAAGAGCCACTTATATTTCCCGGGAACAGGCTACGCAGGAAGCCAAAAAAAGCCTGGGAATCGAAACTGAAGCGCTGTTCGATGTTCATATTTTCCCGTCATCTGTGGAAATTGCGCTGAAACCGGAGTTTGTAGATCCGGCCAAAGTAGATGATGCCATTAAGCAAATTGCTGCTACACCGGGAATTGTAGATGTAAAAAATAATTCCGAATCTCAGCAGATCTATGAAAATCTTAATAAAATCCTGAAGTGGATTCTTTCCTTTTCCCTTCTTTTTTTGGTATTGGCGATTGTTCTCATCAATAATTCCATCAGGCTGAAGATTTTTTCAAAAAGATTTATTATTAAAACGATGCAGCTGGTAGGAGCCAAGAGAAGATTTATCCTGAAGCCTTTTATTATAGAAGCCATCATTCTCGGCATATTAGGCTCGTTGCTAGGACTGCTTGCGTTGTTTGGTGTGTGGTATTATTTTACTTCTACCATTCAAACTCCTTTTGTCCAGGATACACAACAATATATATGGCTGTTGCTTTTGGTTTTCGGAATCGGTATTCTGATCACCGTTACAAGTACTATTTTTGCTACTTGGAGGTTCCTGAGGAGCAATATTGATGATTTATATTATAACTAAAAATGGCAAAAAAAAATACTGCGTTTTCAGCAGAAAAGTTTGGGGCTCCAAAGTCTGATAATGTTTCGCAGAACCATCCGTTCTACTTCGGAAAAGAAAATTTTAAATGGATGTTGATCGGCCTGATTCTCATCGTTGCCGGGTTTATCCTGATGATGGGTGCCGATGCTAACACCGTGGACGGAGTTTACAATCCTGAAGTCTGGAACGAAGGCATTTTCTCTTTTCGCAGAATCCGGCTTGCACCGTTGCTGGTGATTGCAGGATTTGCCGTTCAGGTATACGCTATTTTGAAACGAAACAAAAAATAAACTTTTACAATTCAAAAAACCATCAGAACTCATGCTTCTTGATGGTTCTTTAATTTACTGCCATGGATTTAATCAAAGCCATTTTTATCGCTATTATAGAAGGCCTTACGGAATATCTCCCCGTTTCTTCTACCGCTCACATGATTTTCGCAAGTTCCATTTTTGGTATTCAGGAGGATGAATTCGTGAAAATGTTTCAGGTTTCCATTCAGTTTGGAGCTATTCTCGCCGTGGTTTTCCTTTATTGGAAAAAGTTTTTCGACCTTTCCAATATCAAATTCTATCTGAAACTTGCCGTGGCTGTGATACCCGCTTTAGGATTGGGCTATATTTTTGATGACAAAATAGAGGCGGTTCTGGGCGATCCGGTTCCCATTGCTGTTGTACTGATCTTAGGTGGAATAGTCCTGCTTTTTATTGACAAACTTTTTAAAGTCCATATTATTGACGACGAAAAAGATATTACCTATAAAAGTGCCATCATCATCGGATTTTGGCAATGTCTTGCCATGATGCCGGGAACCAGCCGAAGTGCGGCTTCCATCATTGGAGGAATGCAACAGAAGCTTACCCGAAAAGCGGCTGCGGAATTTTCTTTTTTCCTTGCGGTACCTACCATGCTTGCGGTGACTGTATATTCTGTTTTTTTGAAAAACTGGAATCATAAAGGAGTGGAACAGAAAGGCTACGAAATGCTGATGCAGGGCGATAATATGCTGATGTTTCTTGTGGGAAATATCGTCGCTTTTGTGGTGGCTGTCGTTGCTATTAAATTTTTTATCGGCGTTCTTACCAAATACGGTTTCAAACCCTGGGGTTGGTACAGAATCGTGGTTGGGATTGTGTTGCTGATTTATTTTACACAGTTTAAATAATACCCATTGACGAGCGAAAAATTGCAAAACGGAATGGTATTGCTAGTGGACAAACCATTAGACTGGACTTCTTTTCAAACGGTGAATAAAATTAAATTTAAACTGAAAAGAGAATTTCCGGAACTTCCGAAGAAATTTAAAATTGGCCACGCCGGAACTTTGGATCCTCGCGCAACTGGCCTTCTGATTGTCTGCACCGGAAAAGCTACCAAGCAAATTCCTGAAATTCAGGAAGCACCAAAAGAATATTTTGCAGGCATTAAAATTGGCGTACAGACAGAATCCTACGATACCGAAAAACCCGAAATTTTGCATCAGGATTTCTCTCATATTGAAGAAGATTTTATTGTGAAAACTCTTGAAAAATTCGTGGGCGAGATTGATCAGTGCCCTCCCGTTTTTTCTGCTATCAAAATTGACGGAAAAAGGGCTTACAACCTTGCGAGAGCTGGCGAAACAGTAGAAATGAAATCCCGGAAAACCACCATACATTATCTTCAGGATGTTAAAATTGATCTGCCTTTCGTTTATTTTACCGTAGGATGTTCGAAAGGAACTTACATCCGAAGTTTGGCGCATGATATCGGTGCCGCTTTGGGCATTGGAGCGTATTTAACTGAGCTGAGGAGAACTAAAATTGGAGACTTCTCCGTAGAACAGGCATCGTCTGATTATTTAAACAACGATTTTCGTTTTTCTGATCATGAATAAAATCCGCATCAATAAATATCTTTCCGAAGTGGGCTACTGTTCCAGAAGAGCAGCAGATAAACTTTTGGAAGAGGGAAAAATAACCGTCAACGGAAAAGTTCCCGAAATGGGAACCAAAGTTTCTGCTGAAGATGAAATTCTGGTGGACGGAAAATCAATTACAAAACCGGAAGAAGAAGAGCATGTTTACATTGCCTTTAACAAACCTGTAGGAATCGTTTGCACTACCGATACTCATCGGGAAAAAGATAATATCATCGATTTTATAGGATATCCCAAAAGAATTTTTCCGATTGGCCGATTGGATAAACCCAGCGAAGGATTGATTCTCCTGACCTCAGACGGCGATATTGTAAACAAAATTCTTCGCTCCCGGAACAATCACGGAAAAGAATATCTGGTGCGGGTGGATCAACCGATTACACGCGAATTTTTACAGAAAATGCGTAACGGAATTCCGATTCTTAATACAGTGACCAAAAAATGTATCGTGGAAAAAGTGGATGCTCTGTCCTTCAGAATTGTGCTGACACAAGGGCTCAACCGACAGATTCGCAGAATGTGTGAATATCTGGATTACAAGGTTTTGAAACTGAAACGCGTCAGGGTTTTAAATATTTATCTCGATATTCCTGTCGGAAAATGGCGGGATCTCACTCCTGAAGAACTCGCAGGATTGAAAGAACTTATCAAGGATTCCAGTAAAACAAACCCTTAATCTCTAAGGTACATTCTCATTTTTCGCTCATATTCGGGTTTTGTTTTGATGAATTTCCAAATTTTCTTTTCATCAGGATTTGAGATTCGGTAATAAATGATTTTATCCGCAGAATAACGGAAATAAGGATGGGTTTTCAACCAGCTTTCCGGCGCATCGGTCAGGGTATGTTTTTCTACAAGTGAAGGGTTCAGCTGGCTTATAGAAACCAGTTTTTCCGCTAGGCTTCGATCGATATCAAACACTTCAAAAACTTGGTTTTTATCCACAAAACCACCGAGTTTCTTTCTGAAGCCGATAAAACTTCCGGCTGCTTTTCCGTCGAAACCAAATTCCAAAAGTTGCGGATAGGTGAGTTCATTAATATCGGTTTTTGAAAAATTGGTGGCCGATTCTTTTGGAGAAATTTTGGGTGTCACAACGGTAGTATTGTTCAAAGATTCGGTATTAAGAACGATAAAGGGTTTTAATTCTTCAAATTTTTCCGGGGAGATCACAAAACATTTTTGAATTTCCTCCAAGGTGCTGAATTTCCCTTTTAGATTTCTGTTTTTATAGTTGATAATCACGGCGGCTTGTTTTTCTGAAAACCCTAATGCTTTCCAGCCTTCCGCATCCAATTCGTTAGGATCGAAAATGGAGTAGCTTTTGGCGGATTCCTGTTTTATAATCCGTGTTTTCTCTGTAGCATTTTCAGGCTGATATTCAGGAAGAAGCAAATAAGGTGCGAGTGCTTTGTACTGTTCGTCGCCGATAACAAAACATTCTCTGAATTTTTCTTTGCTTATAAAACTTCCGCCCAGATAATTTTTATATTTCAGAATGGCTGCCGCCTGTTTCTCGCTGAAACCTAAGTTTTCCCATTGCTGTTGTGAGTAATGATCCGGATTAAATTTTTCACTGATATTGATTTTGCTTTTGGCAGAAACAGGACTGTAAAATGGACGGTTTTGAGAATAGTTTGGGGAAGAAGCAGTTTCGGGAAGCAGAATGTAAGATTCCAGTTCAGCATATTTTTCATCCGAAACAGCGTAACATTTTTTAAACTGTTCTTTCGAGATGAAAGTGCCTCCTACCATATTTTTATATTTGAGAATAGTAGCCGTCTGTTTTTCTGAGAAACCCAATAGCTGCCATTGTTCGGCATTCAGATCATTGGGATTGAACTTTGTGTACATTTGGGTTTTATCTGCTGAATTTTCAGGAAAATAAACCCCACTTTCCGGAATTTCCGGAGAAGGTTCCGGAGTTTTGGAAAGGAAAATAACCGCGCTTGCTGTCAAAACAGCCAGAATGATGAACCATAACTTACTTTTGAAGTCCATCATAGGCAAAGTATTTTTCATTATGCAATATTTTCAAGCAAAACTAATTGGTTCTCAAGAAAATAACATCAGGAAAAATCCCTTTTTTTATTCGGAAATATTTTATTATATTGGCGGTTCGGCTAAAGAATCTTTCAGTTTTTTCAGTTCGGCCTTCAGGAATTCAAGCCGGTCAATCATAGAAACAGTTTCCGATATCCTGCTGTTGGTGGTGAGCGCAATTCGGGCTCCATCTAAAGTATAGCCTTTTTCTTTCACCAAATGGTAAATAATTTTGAGATTTTTGATATCTTCAGGAGTGAAATACCGGTTTCCTTTTTTATTCTTCTTCGGCCGCAAAATAGGAAATTCCTGCTCCCAATAGCGGATCAGAGAAGTATTTACGTCGAAAGCTTTGGCCACTTCACCAATAGAATAATATAATTTATCCGGTAGATTAATCTTCATACTGATGATTTTCAGCAAATGTAGGAAAAAATCAGAACCGGAAAAAATGGTACAATACCGCGGCTTACCGTGGTTTTTTGAAACAGTGAAGGCATAAACTTTTGTTCACCTTTTAAAAAAGTAGTAATTTTAATGCCTAAAATAACAGTTTGCAACAGAGTATTATGCATGCATAGTATATTTGTTTACCTTTACAAAAATCTAAACATACGTTAACACATGAAAATATTAGTTTGTATCAGTAGTGTTCCGGATACTACTTCCAAGATCAATTTTACAGCAGATCAATCTGCTTTCGATAAAAACGGTATTCAGTGGGTCATTAATCCGTTGGATGAATTTGCTTTAACCAAAGCGATAAAATTACAGGCTACGGGTGCTACGGTTACCGTGCTGAATGTTGGCGGTCCTGAAACAGAACCCGTTATCAGAAAAGCGCTTGCCATTGGAGCCAATGATGCGGTTAGAATTAACACCGAACCCAAAGACAGTTATTCCGCAGCAAAAGAAATCGCGGAAGCAGCGCGCTCCGGAGGATATGATTTGATCCTTTGCGGAAAAGAAAGCATTGATTATAATGGCGGTGCAGTTCCCGGAATGGTAGCTCAGTTGTTAGACTGGCCTTTCGTGAATGCCACTGTAGGATTGGAAATTGATGGTTCCGAAGCGAAAGCAGTTCGGGAAATAGAAGGCGGAAAGGAAACCATTTCTGTCAAACTTCCTGCGGTAATTGCCGGACAGAAAGGATTGGTGGACGAAAAAGAACTGATTATCCCCAACATGAGAGGAATTATGACGGCCAGAACCAAACCGCTCAATGTGATGGAAGCTGCTTCTACAGAAGTAAAAGTAGAACCTGTAACATTTGAAAGTGTTCCGACAAGAGCTGCTGTGAAAATGGTAGCACCGGATCAACTGGACGAGTTGGTAAGATTGCTTCACGAAGAGGCAAAAGTGATCTAATTTTTCAATTTCAATCTTAAATTTACAAAAATGGCAGTATTCGTATACGCAGAAAATATTAACGGTATTTATAAAAAAGCAGCTTTTGAAGCGGTTTCTTATGCCAAAGCTATCGCCGACCAAAAAGGGGAAACGGTAACTGCGGTTTCTTTCAACCCTACAGATTCTTCAGAGCTTCTGTATAAATATGGCGCATCGCAGGTAATTCATGTAAAAGATGAAGGCCTTAAAAACTTCAGTGCGAAAGCTGTAGCAACTGCAATGGGAGAAGTGGCAGAAGGGAACATTATCATATTTCCTCATACTACAGATGCTTCTTCGGTAGCACCAATGTTGGCAGTAATGAAAGACTATTCTTTAATTACCAATGCCGTGGAAGCACCGGAAAGCACGTCGCCTTTTCAGGTGAAAAGAAGGGCTTTTTCAGGAAAAGGTTTCATGCATGCAAAAGCTAATGGAGAAAAAGTGATTGTCACGGTTTCGCAAAACGCTTTTGGAGCAAAGGAAAATCCGGTTTCTGGAACTGAAGAAATTAAAAATCTTTCGATAGCGAATGAAGATACCAAAGTGTTGTCTCATGAACAGTCTTCAGGAAAACTGGATTTGAAAGAAGCAGAAATCGTAGTCTCAGCAGGACGCGGAATGAAAGGCCCTGAAAACTGGGGAATGGTAGAAGAACTGGCAGAGGTTTTAGGCGCTGCGACAGCGTGTTCCAAACCGGTTTCAGACATTGGATGGCGTCCACACAGTGAACACGTGGGGCAAACCGGAAAAGCCATCGCTCCGAATCTGTACATTGCTATCGGGATTTCCGGAGCTATTCAGCATTTGGCCGGAGTGAATTCCTCCAAAACAATTGTAGTCATCAATAATGATGCAGAAGCACCCTTCTTTAAATCTGCTGATTATGGAGTGGTGGGAGATGCATTTCAAATTGTTCCGGAACTGACAAAAAAAATAAAAGCACTGAAGGGATAATTTTTAGTTATTCCGATTGAAAAGCCCGATTTTCGGGCTTTTTGTTTTCCTCAGAAATTATTTTCAATTTCGATTTACAAATATTAAATTTACTATATATTTGCCATTATGGATTATAAAGAACTCGTTATACGCGGAATTTCCTATAGTCAGACGCAGTCAGGAGCTTATGCCCTGCTGCTGGAACATGAAGAGACGAATGTGAAACTCCCCGTTGTTATTGGTAATTTCGAAGCGCAGTCTATTTCATTAGGATTGGAGAAAGACATTCATCCACCGCGGCCGCTTACCCATGATCTTTTTACTCAGTTTATTACGGCCACTCATTATTCTATAGTTTCAGTGATTATTTACCAAATTATAGACGGCGTTTTCTTTTCTAATATCAATTTTCTGCATCAGGAAACCGGCGAAACGATGGTGATGGATGCCCGCACATCTGATGCTGTAGCAATGGCGGTGCGTTTTGATGCTCCTATTTATACGACTTCAGATGTGCTGAATGAAGCAGGTATTTTTCTCGAAATTGAAGAAAAAACGATAGAAGACGAAAATCTGGAACAGGAGATTTCAGAAGACAGCTTACAAGCGATGTCACTGGAAGATCTTCAAAAACTTCTGGAAGATGCCGTGAAAGAAGAAGATTTCGATACCGCAATGGAAATTCAGCAAGAAATCAAGAAAAGAAATAAGAAAATAGACTGATAAGTACCTTATAACCTGAATAGCAAAACACCATGAATTTAAAATTACGACTTACCGTCCTAAGCTTCCTTCAGTTCTTTGTGTGGGGAGCGTGGCTCATTACCATAGGAGTTTATTGGTTTGGGAATAAACAGTGGAGCGGAGCCGAATTTGGAGCAGTATTCTCCACTTTAGGTATTGCTTCCATCGTCATGCCGGCCTTGACGGGTATTATTGCCGATCGATGGGTGAATGCTGAAAAACTTTACGGTATTCTCCATATTCTGTATGGTGTTGTGCTGTTTTATCTTCCCCAAGTTACGGATCCCGGACAGTTTTTTTGGGTGATGTTGCTGGCCATGATTTTCTATATGCCTACAATATCGCTTTCCAATTCCATTGCATATTATATTCTGAAAAATAATAATTATGATGTAGTAAAAGACTTTCCTCCCATTCGTGTTTGGGGGACCTTGGGATTTATTGCAGCGATGTGGGTTACCAACCTGACAGGAAATAAAGCTTCTGAAAATCAATTTTATATTGCTGCTATTTTTGCTGTATTGCTGGGATTGTATGCGTTTACTTTGCCGAAATGCCCACCGCAGAATACGATTCCAAAGAACGCTACACTTTCCGAAAAACTTGGGCTCAATGCGTTTGCGTTATTCAAGGAATACAAAATGGCCGTGTTTTTTCTTTTTTCAATGTTTCTGGGAGCGGCATTGCAACTTACCAATATGTATGGTGACACTTTTCTTTCAGATTTTGAAAAAAATCCGCAGTATGAAGACAGTTTCGTTGTCCGGTATTCTACAATTATTATGTCTATCTCTCAGATTTCGGAAACCCTGTTCATTCTGGCCATACCCTTCTTTTTGAAACGTTTTGGTATTAAAAAAGTGATGCTTATTTCGATGGCAGCTTGGGTGATGCGTTTTACCTTTTTCGCTTATGGCACTCCCGAAGGATTGGGGCTTGTTCTCATTATTCTTTCGTGTATCGTGTATGGAATGGCTTTCGATTTTTTCAATATTTCAGGATCACTGTTTGTAGAAACCACCACGGACTATAAAATCAGATCTTCAGCCCAGGGATTATTTATGATGATGACCAACGGATTCGGTGCCGTGATCGGAAGTTTAGGGAGCGGCTGGCTTATTTCAAAATATTTTGAGGATGCCGCCGGAGATAAAATGTGGCATGAGATCTGGCTGGTGTTTGCTTTGTATGCTCTCGTCGTTACTGTATTATTTGCAATCATGTTTAAACATAAACATCATCCTGAAGAAGTAGCAGAAGTGAGACACTAAATTGTCGGAATTTCATCAAATAATATAAGCTGCAATCCTATCCGGAACGCAGCTTTTTGTTTATTTTCGCTGACAAACCTCTGTTGACATCTTCATTAAAATGATTACATTTGCATAGATCCCTATAATTATTTCACGTGAAAGTATCCCGTCTTGCCGCCAATTTGATTGGTTCAGAAATCATAAAAATAGGAAATGAAGTCAACGAGTTGAAAGCAAAAGGTGCAGAAATTGCCAACCTTACCATCGGTGACCTCAATTCAGAATTATATCCCATTCCTGAGCTTTTGAAAAAAGGCATTCAGGAATCGTATCAAAACAATCTTACCAATTATCCTCCTGCCAACGGACTCCTAAGTTTGCGGAAAGCCGTTTCCGAAGACTTGAAAAACCGCTGGAATCTCGATTATTCTGAAAACGAAATTTTGGTTTCAGGAGGTTCAAGGCCTTTGATTTATGCGGTTTACCGTACGATTGTGGATGAGGGCGACAAAGTAGTTTATCCCGTTCCTTCATGGAACAATAATCATTATACCTATCTTACTTCCGGTGAAAAAATAGAAGTGGAAACTTCTGTAGATCATAATTTCCTGCCCACAGCTGCCGAACTGAAGCCTCATTTGGAAGGTGCCGTTTTGTTGGCATTATGCTCGCCGCTGAATCCGACCGGAACTATGTTTTCACAACAGCAACTTTCTGAAATCTGCGAACTCGTGTTAGAAGAAAACAGAAGACGTTCTCCGGAGGAAAAACCGCTGTACATTTTATACGATCAGATTTATGCAATGCTGACTTTTGATCAGGAACATTTCAATCCGGTTTCTCTGTTTCCGGAGCTGAGAGAATATACGGTTTTTATCGATGGAATTTCAAAATGCTTCGCCGCAACAGGGGTTCGCGTTGGATGGAGTTTTGGGCCGCCGGAAATTATAAATCATATGAAATCACTTCTGGGACACGTAGGTGCCTGGGCTCCAAAGCCAGAGCAGGAATCTGTCGCTCAGTTTTTAAATAAAAGTCAGGAAGTAGATCTTTTCGTGAACGATTTTAAACAAAAAATAAAAGAAAGCTTGCAGACACTTCACCTCGGAATTCAGGATATGAAATCCAAGGGCTATAAAACTGACAGCATACAGCCGATGGGTGCTTTATATCTCACGATCGCTTTTAATTATATCGGAGCTGTGAAACCCGACGGACAGCAAATCGGCAATTCCTCAGATCTGGTTTTTTATCTGATTCAGGAAGCCGGAGTGGCTCTGGTTCCGTTTTCCGCTTTTGGAAACTCAGAAAATATGGCCTGGTTCAGGGCTTCTGCGGGTGGTCTCAGCAAGAATGAAATACAGGATCTTTTCCCAAGATTAGAAAAAGCACTTTCACAACTCGTATAAAATCTTCATTGATGATGAAAATTATTGCCGTCATTCCGGCCCGTTACGAAGCTTCCAGATTTCCGGGAAAACTGATGCAAAATTTAGGGGAGAAAACCGTGATTTCCACAACCTACGAAAATGTAGTAAAAACGGGGCTTTTCAGTGATGTTTTTGTAGCTACAGATTCTGAAATTATTTTTAACGAAATCCAAAGCAACGGTGGAAAAGCAGTGATGACAGGCCAACATGAAACCGGCAGCGACAGAATTGCAGAAGCGGTGGAAAATATAAACTGTGATATTGTAGTAAATGTTCAAGGTGATGAACCTTTTCTTAAAACCGAACCGTTGAAACAATTGATGGAGGTTTTTCAGCACGATCTCAACAAAAAAATATCTTTGGCTTCTTTAAAAATAAAACTGCAGAATCAGGAAGATATTGAAAATCCGAATCACGTAAAAGTAATCACCGATCTCAATGGTTTTGCTCTTTATTTCAGCCGTTCCGTGATTCCGTATCATCGGGAAAAATCCATAGATGCAGAATATTTCCGTCATATCGGCGTTTATGCTTTCAGAAAGGAAGCACTTTTGAAATTTTCCCGGTTGCCGATGAGTCCTTTGGAGCAGCTGGAAAAAATAGAATGTATCCGATATCTGGAGAATGGAATGAAAATCAAAATGATAGAAACCGATTTTGTAGGTGTGGGTATTGATGTGCCGGAAGATCTGGAGAAAGCCCGGGCGATTCTGAATCAAAAATAAACTGCCCATTACTTCAAGAAAAATTAAATTCACAAAAATTTAAAAACCATTTATGAAAAAAATACTCAGCATATTCATCTTCTTCATCTCATTGGGTTTCCAAGCGCAAACCGGCAAAGAAATTATTGAAAAAAACATTGAACTTTCCGGAGGCATTACCAACTGGAAACTCCTGAATACCGTCACCATCCACGGGAAAGTGATCCTCGGAATTAATGATGAATATCCGATCAAAATTTATCAGGCAAGACCCAACCTTACCAAAACCGTGATGGTGGTTAATAAAAAAGAAACGCCAATTGCCGGATATGACGGAAAAAGAGGATACGGAATGCACTACGCCAGCAACACGCTTCAGGAATATTCCGACTATATTGCTGAAAGTTTCGATAACGATTTTATTGATTTTGAAAATAAAGGTTTTGTCGCCAATTATCTGGGAAAAGAAAAAGTCGGCAATTCACTGTGTCATAAAGTAGAACTGGTGAAGAATGTGAACAAGAATATTTATTATTTTGATACCCAGACTTTTATGTTGATCAAGGAGGAGAAAAAAGACGAAACGCTGTTGTATGCAGATTATAAAAAAGTGGGAAATCTTCTTTTTCCGTTTCGGATAGAAAGTTCAAATCCTGCAAAAGACAGCGAATTTGTGATGATGGTGAACAAAATAGAAACCAACAGAGCGCTTCCTGAAAATACATTTAAATTTAAATAAAATGAAAAAAATACTGATATTTTTCCTTTCTGCTTTCGCTTTTTTACAAAGTTGTGGCCAGAAAAGCGACCAGTCTAAAGCCAAAACAAAACAACTTATGGGAACAACAATTTATGATTACACAGTAGAAAGCCTGGACGGCGGCAAAATAAATTTCGCGGATTTCAAAGGCAAGAAAATTCTCATCGTCAATACGGCTTCCGAATGTGGTTTCACTTCACAGTACGAAGATCTCGAAAAATTACACCAGCAGTATCAAGACCAATTGGTCATTGTAGGTTTTCCGGCGAATAATTTTGGAGGACAGGAACCGGGAAGCAATGAAGAAATCGCAGCGTTCTGCCAGAAAAACTATGGCGTAACGTTTCCGATGGCAGCCAAAGTTTCCGTGAAAGGAGATGATACAGCTGATATTTTTAAATTTCTTACAGAAAAAGAACTGAATGGTGTCAAGAATACGTCTATTCTCTGGAATTTCACCAAGTTCTTATTAGATGAAAACGGAACGTTGATCGACAGTTTTGTAAGCACAACAAAACCGACGGATGAAGCGATAACGAAACATTTGGAGTAATTATAGAAAGGGTTTTAATTGTGGACCAGCGAAAGAGCGAAGCTGCAAATGTTAAAAATTCCGGATCTATTTTTAAAACTTTAATTTAATATTCAGTCTTCTGAAATTCGTAGCCAGAAACCGTGTGAAGCGCGCGGATATGCTGAATTCCGTTGCTCAGGATGATTTCCTTCGCTCCGATGACTGAATTGTAACGGGCTATCTGCTCAAACGTTTTTTCACTCAGCGCAATATGAGGTGCTTTGCATTCTATTAAAATATGCGGTACGGTTTTTTGAGTAATTAAAAGGTCAATTCTTTTGGTAAGGCCGTTCAGAGTCAGCTTTTTTTCCGAGATTAATGCCGAGGCGGAATAGCCTTCAATGTTCAGGAAATAATGAATCCAGTGCTGCCGTACCCACTCTTCAGGCGTCAGCAGAAGGTATGATTTCCGGGTGAGGTCATAGATAAATAACTTATCTTTGTCTTTTCTGAAATGAAAATTAAATTGTTCCTGGAAATTCAGTTTTGGCAGTTGCACGTACGATGAAAGATTTAGAATTATTGCTCAAAAATATTAAAAATAAGGAACTTCTCCCGATTTATTTTTTCCACGGAGAGGAACCCTATTTTATGGATGTTGCTGTAAAGTGTCTGGAAAATGAAGTGTTGGAGGAGGATGAAAAAGCATTCGGGCAAACCATTGTTTACGGAAAAGATACTACGATGGCTGAAGTGATCGCTTCTGCGCAGCAGTTTCCGATGTTTGGAAATATCAACCTGATTATCGTAAAAGAAGCGCAGGATCTGAAATGGAATGAGGAAGATGTGAAAGTACTCGAACATTACATCGAAAATCCTGTTCCTACTACAGTATTGGTTTTTGCCCACAAGCATAAAAAACTGGACAGCCGGAAGAAAGTTTCGAAAATGCTGGATAAGAAGAAATTCCTTTTTCACAGCGAACCTGTGAAAGACTGGAGTCTGGCACAATGGATCAGCGGCGAATGCAAATCAAAAAATATAAAAACTGATCCTGAAATTCCCGTGTTGCTGGCTGAATATCTTGGAAACGATCTTTCCAGAATCGCCAATGAACTCCAGAAACTGAAAATTATTCTGAAAGACGGCGAAGTGCTGAACCACCAACTGGTGGAAACCCACATCGGCATCAGTAAAGATTTCAATGTTTTTGAATTGCAGAAAGCTTTGGGACAAAGAAATGCTGCAAAAGCGATGCACATTGCGCATTACATCGGCAAAAATCCGAAAAGCAACCCTTTTGTAATGATGATCGGAAATCTGTATAACTATTTTTCAAATCTGATTATTTATCACACCATGCCGGGACAAAACCCCTCAGTTATCGCCGGAGCAATGGGAGTTAATCCTTATTTTATAAAAGATTACGCCGAAGCAGCGCGAAACTATCCGCTGAAGCGCGCCACAAGAGTGATTTCTATTCTCCGCGAGATTGATCTGAAAAGTAAAGGGCTGGGCGCAAACCAAACCGAAGACAGCGAACTGCTGAAAGAATTGGTATATAAAATCCTGAATGTAGATCAGGTGAAAGTGAAAGCGTGAGGATTGTTTTTATCAGAACTTTACTCAGCTGATTTTTCTTTTTCCTATTTCAAAAATTCTATATTTGTATAAAATTTATTTCATGCTCGTAATAGGTATTGCAGGTGGCACCGGAAGCGGAAAAACTACGGTAGTAAATAAAATTCTTCAGCAATTGAATACGGAAGGCGTCAATGTGCTTTCTCAGGACAATTATTATCATGACAATCAGCATCTTTCGTTGCAGGAAAGGGAAGTTTTGAACTACGACCATCCGAAATCCATCGATTTTGAACTCTTGATGAAGCATGTACGAATGCTAAAAAACGGAGAAAGTATCGAGCAGCCGGTGTACAGTTTTGTTACCCATTCCCGAACGGGCGATCACGTGATGGTAGAACCCCGGAACGTGCTGATGGTAGAAGGAATTCTTGTACTTACTCACGCAGAACTTTTGAAGGAATATGACCTGAAAGTTTTCGTTCATGCCGACAGCGACGAACGGCTGATCCGGAGAATCAGAAGAGATACCCAGGAGCGGGGAAGGGATTTGAGTGAAGTTTTACACCGCTACCAAACTACTTTGAAACCCATGCATCAGGAATTTATAGAACCTTCAAAAAACCATGCAGACCTGATTGTTCCCAATATGCGGCACAACAATGTGGCCATCGATTTCCTGACAACCGTCATCAATAATTCACTAAAAAAATCACCGCATGAAAAATTTAATCAAGGATATTAAACCGGTGTCGCCAACGGTGAGATGGCTCAGAAAGTATGTCATCAACAAATATGGAATAACCATCGTGGCATTTCTCGTGTGGATGACGCTCTTTGATCAGACTTCCTTTCTGGTCATCAATGGCATGAATCAGGAAATCAGCAAATATGAAGAGCAGCTGGACTATTACAAAACTGAATATCAGAAAAATGACAGTTACTATAAAAAGCTGATGAACAATAAGGATGAAAAAGAGAAATTTGCGAGGGAAAATTATTTTATGAAAAAATATGATGAAGAAATTTTTATCCTTGTGGTGGACAGCAGTCGTTTGAAACCACGAAAGTAACTGAATCTGACAGAGTAAATTGCAAAAATTATGTTAAAAGAAACTTCAGTACAGGATTGGGAAAACCTGGTGAAAAAGCAACTGAAAACAGAAGATATCAATGCAGTTCTTTCTAGGCAAAATCTGGAAGGAATTGAAGTGAAACCCTACTACGGCGAACCTTCATACGTTTTGAAAAACCTTCCCAAAGTGGAAGAAAATACCCATCTCGTGGCACTTTATCATGAAGAATATGAAGAAGAAGTACGGGCTTTTCTGCTCAATCAAAATGTGGAAGGCCTGGAAGACAAAACACTTTTCATTAACAACAAAGACCTTGCAGAGCACATTAGCCCTGAAGAAACAGACGAATATTTTTCGCTGATTGATGTTTTTGATGAAGACGGGGGATCACTGGATGAACAATTAGCAAAAGAAATGTTGGCGAAAGATTTCCGCAGAAACCTCTGTATAGATGTGGCTCTTCATCAGAACGCGGGCGCCTCTATTGTTCAGCAACTGGGAATTGCTTTAGCCAAAACAAAAGAACTGACGGAAATTTTCGGTAAAGATATTCTCAGTAAAATTCTTTTCAGAGTGGCTGTAGGCGGAAATTATTTCTTTGAAATAGCTAAAATACGGGCGTTGAAACTTGTTTTTCATGAATTTTCAAAGGAATTTGATACCCAACTCATTCCTTATATTTTTGCCGAAACTACTTTGCGGAATAAATCAAATCTGGATGAGGAAAACAACCTGATCCGCTCCACTCTGGAATTATCCGCAGCCATGATCGGTAGTGCAGATGCAGTCTTCAGCAATGATTATAAACTGGAAAATCAAACGTTGCTTTCGGAAGAAATTTCTTTTAAACAACAGATTGTGCTCGCTTATGAAAGCATTATCAATGTGTTTGACGATGCTGCCAACGGAAGTTATTTTGTAGAGGAAATCACCCGACAGTTTGCAGAAAAATCATGGAAATACTTTCTTGAAATTGAAGAAAAGGGAGGCTATCTCGCCATGCTACAATCCGGGGAAATTCAGAAACACATTTTTCAACACGCGGTTGCTGAACAAAATTGGGTGGAAGAGGGAAAAATAAAACTGACGGGAATCAATCTGTATCCGCAACGAGAAAAAACGAAAACTGTTGAAGAGATGTATTCCGGCAATACAATAAAACCCGTTCGCCTGGCAGAAATGTTTGAATGAAAAAAGAGTTTAACAAAGATATTCATGCTTTTATCAATGCAAATCTGAAAACGGATTTGCATTCTTTGTTATTGAAAAAATCACCGTTTCCGGAAGTTTCCATGCAGGAAATCGTACAGCAGATTAAGGGAAGAAAGGTTGCGGAAAAAAAGTTCCCTTTCTTTTTAAAAGAAGGCATCGTTTTTCCGCCAGGACTTAATATGGAACAGTCGTCATCGCAATCCACCGCCATCTACAAAGCGAAAAATCTCCACGGAAAAACCTTTCTCGATCTCACTTCCGGTTTTGGAATTGACGCTCTTTTCATGTCAGAAAATTTTGAGGAAGTAACGTTGGTCGAACAAAATTCTGAACTTTTAAAAATTGTGCAGCACAACTGGGAAGTATTGGGAAAATCGGCCACTTTTATTTCAAAAAACGCACTGGATTTTTTACAGGAAAATACGCAAATATATGATGTGGTTTATCTGGATCCCGCCCGCAGAGATGCACAGAGAAATAAAGTTTTTCTTCTGGAAGATCTGTCGCCAAATCTCTTGGAAATTCAGGATATTCTACGGAAATCAGCTCGGGAAATCATCATCAAACTATCTCCGTTGATTGATGTATCGTATCTCCTTTCTGTGTTGAAAGAGGTGTACCGTATTGAAATCATCGCCGTTAAAAACGAAGTGAAAGAAGTGGTGGTTTATATTCATCCGGACAGTAAACCTGAGAAGGTGAGTTGTTCCTGTATGAATCTCGAGACAGAAGAGCCGGTTTTTGAATTTGACTGGAATCAGGAAAGTGAAGCTCAGGCAGCATATTCTGTTCCGCTTTCATTTTTATATCTTCCGAATAATGCCGTTTTGAAATCCGGTGCTTTTCATCTGATCGCGGAACGGTTCGGATTGAAAAAACTGCATCCCAACACCCATCTTTATACTTCTGACAGACCAATAAATGGCTTTCCCGGAAGAGTCTTGGAAGTAGAGACTGTAGACGCGAGAGCCATTAAAAAGAAGGAACAGTTTAATATTATTTCTAAAAACCATCCGCTAAAACCGGAGGAAATCAGGAAAAAATTTCAGCTGAAAGACGGCGGTTTCCGTTATCTTATTTTTACCCGGTCGCTGCAAGGGAAACATATTTTAAAATCAAAATAAAAAGTTTTGTGCAACCCCGCAATATTTCTTATTTTTGGGGAATTTTAGAGACCAAGTCTTCTTGAAACATTAGAAATAAAGATTATGAAAAAATTAGGATTAGGAATAGCCATCGCAACTTTGGCCATCAGCTGTCAGAAAGTAACAGAAGGAGGCAATCAGGGTGTCCTGAGAATACAGGACGGAATAGACCGTTACGACAATACAGAAACCCGCGGAACAGCAACGCCGGAAGAAGTGGCAATGCCTGCAACGACGGACTCTGTAGCCGGGCCAACAGCAGTAGAAATGAGGCCGGATTCACTGAAGCAGACTCCTTAAAACTTTTTTTTTTGAGAATATTCTTGATCAAATAATATCATTTTGCCTTGCCTGTGCAGGGCATTTTTTTTATTTTTACCGGAACAGTAAATGAGTACTGATCCAATTTCTAATCAATTAAATATTTATAAAAAATGCAGGAAACTTTGAATTACATTCAGGAGAATAAACAACGATATATTGATGAGCTTTTTGAATTGCTGAAAATCGCCTCCATCAGTGCAGATCCGGCCTACAAAAACGAAGTGCTGAAGTGTGCAGAAATGTGCGCCCAACACCTGAAAAACGCAGGAGCAGATGCGGTGGAAGTTTGCCAGACCAAAGGTTATCCTATTGTGTACGGTGAGAAAATACTGGACAAAAATCTGCCCACTGTTCTCGTGTACGGACATTACGATGTGCAACCGCCGGATCCGCTGGAGCTTTGGAAAAAACCGCCTTTCGAACCGTACATTGAAAAAACGGAAATTCATCCTGACGGTGCGATATTTGCCCGCGGATCGGCCGATGACAAAGGCCAGTTCTTCATGCATATCAAAGCCTTTGAAGCCATGATGAAAACCAATACGCTGCCGTGCAACGTGAAATTTATTATTGAAGGCGAAGAGGAAGTAGGCTCGGTAAGTCTGGGCGATTTTGTGAATGAAAACAAAGAAAAACTGTCCTGCGATTGTATTCTCATTTCAGATACCGGTTTATATTCTAAGGATCAGCCAACCGTAACTACCGGTTTGCGCGGCCTCAGTTATATGGAAGTAGAAGTGGAAGGCCCGGGAAGAGATCTGCATTCCGGCCTGTACGGTGGTGCTGTCCCGAATCCAATTCATGTGCTTTCCAGAATGATTGCACAATTGATTGATGAAAACGGACGCATTACCATCGATGGTTTTTACGATAATGTTCTGGAACTTTCTGCCGAAGAAAGAGCAGAAATGGCCAAACTGAAAGATGATCAGGAAGAATTTAAAAAATCCATCAATTTGAAAGGAGTGGAAGGGGAAGAAGGATTTACCACTTTGGAAAGAACCTCCATTCGCCCGACACTCGACTGCAACGGAATCTGGGGTGGTTACACCGGCGAAGGTGCCAAAACCGTGATTCCATCCAAAGCATTTGCTAAAATATCCATGAGATTGGTGCCTTATCAAACTCCGGAGGAGATTACTGAAAAGTTCACGAAATATTTCGAGAAAATAGCACCCGATAATGTAAAAATAAAAGTAACACCGCACCATGGCGGAATGCCGTACGTATTGCCGAGCAATACCAAAGAATTCTTAGCGGCTAAAAAAGCGATGGAAACCGCCTTCGGAAAGGAAGTGCTGCCGTACAGAAGCGGTGGAAGTATCCCTATCACCGCCATGTTCGAGCAGGTTTTGGGAGCCAAATCTGTACTGATGGGCTTCGGATTGGATTCTGATGCCATCCACTCTCCGAACGAACATTACGGCCTTTTCAATTTCTACAAAGGAATAGAAAGCATCCCGTTATTTTTTGAGAATTATGCGAAGATGTAGATCTTTGTTTTGATATTAAGATGGAATCCCGATGCAAAGTCGGGTTTTTTTGTTGTTTTTTGTGTCATAAATTTTGAATTTTTCTAATTCTATTTTTCAGAAACAAATTTGCGAAGATTACCAAAATTTGGTAACTTTGAATTATTAATGTTAAAAGTTAAATAAAATGGGGCGAAATACATCTGTTTCTTTAGGCAATTATTTTGAAGATTTTGTTGATAATAAGATTTCTCAAGGCCGATTTAAAAATGCAAGCGAAGTGATTAGGGCGGGATTAAGATTGTTAGAAAAAGAAGAAAATAAAATTGAATTCCTGAAAAAAGCAGTTCAGGAAGGGATGGATAGTGGCGTTGCTAAAGATTTTAATCCGCAAAAGCATCTGGAACTTTTAAAATCAAAAATGACAAAATAATGGCTCGGTATTTATTCACCCGGAAAGCCGTTGAAGATCTTACCGGAATTTATGAATACACATTAGAATTTTGGTCTGAAAGTCAGGCCGATAAATATTATAATGAATTAATCAGCTTTTGTCAGATGTTGGCCGAAAGCCCGAGAATTGGTAAACATTATGTTGAAATTGGCTCAGATATTTTTGGCCTGTTATTCAATAAGCATCTCATTTTTTATAGAATGCTCAATGAAGAAGAAATTGAAATTATAAGAATTCTTGGAGCTGACATGGATTTGAAAAACAGAATAAAAGAATAAGAACTGCCAGGCGAAGGTTCTACAAAGGAATAGAAAGCATCCCGTTGTTTTTTGAGAATGATGCGAAGATGTAGATCTTTGTTTTGATATTAAGATGGAATCCCGATGCAAAGTCGGGATTTTGTAATTAATTCAATATAATTTATAAAATTTTCCTTGTAGGAATAGGAGGGATCTGCTATCTTTACCGCATCATTTAAAAATTTAAATATTATGAAAAAAGTTTTATTATCTGCCTTAATGTTGGCTGGATTTGCCTTAAATGGTCAAGTTCTAGTGAGTGAAGATTTCAATACACTGACACCAGGGAATTTAGGAACTGATGTTACCGGAGCTACTGCCGGACAAAACTCTTGGTTTACGCTTAACGGAGCCAATACCGATTATCAAATAACCACTATTGATGCTGCACATGGACAATCTCTTACGATTGCCGGTTATAACTCTTATGACGCTACCCCAAATTCTACATTGAATTCCAGACTGGCAGCTAAGTTCGGAACCGCAACCCCAACTGTCGGAAATAATATCGTTCACGGTAAATTTGACCTCTACACAGGCGCTCCCGGCAGTAATGGTCAAATTCAAATGAGAGTATGGGGAGCAGATGGCACAGCATCGCGTACACTTGGTGGGTTTTTATATAATACCGCAACAGGAGTATTAACTGGGTTAGCTACGGTGAATAATACAGGCACTGGTACGCCGGGACCCACTACTTATTCTTGGGGATTAGCAGCAGCACCTGGAGTGATTTTGCAACCGAATACTTGGTATACCCTATCTTTCCATTATAATAGAACAACAGGAGCAGTAACTTTCTTCTTTCCGGGAGGTTCGGGGTCTGTATCTGGTGGTACTACTTATACCCTGATCCCAGGAATGATGGCTGAAGATGTATATTTATATAATATAGCTTCTACTGGTAATATGGTAAGTAAAACTGCTGGTTTTGATAATATATTAGTGGAGTTTTCTAATGCTACAAATCTTTCAACTACAGAAGTTCCAACGAAAAACGCCGAGCTTTCACTTTACCCTAACCCTGTATCAGACATCCTGAACATCAAAACGAAAGAAAAAGTACAGAGTGCATCTATCTTTGATATGACAGGAAGAAAAATGGAGGCGAGAGTAATGGATAACACAGTGGATGTAACCAACCTTGAAAGAGGAACCTACATCATCAATATCCAAACTGAAAAAGGTACTACCTCAGAGAAATTTATCAAGAAATAAGCTTTCTTAAAAGGATACAATAGAAGCCGCCTCACACCGAGGCGGTTTTTTTATGGCCTGTTTTTAAACATTGACACTTACCAAGCAAATATACTTTTCTATAATTCCGATCATATTCACCTGAGAATGAGCCAAAAAAATCTGCCTGTTTTCAGGCAGAGGTAAAATAAATAATCCCAATCAGGAGGAATGTCTTTTTTTCAGTTCATCCCGGATTTCCATCAGCAGAATGTCCGTAGAAGAGGGTGGAGCGGGTGCGGCTGCTTCTTCCGGCGCGGTTCGGGTGAGTCTGTTGGCACCTTTAATCAGCCAGAACAACACCATCGCAATACACAGAAATGAAATCGTTGCAGACAGAAAACTCCCGTATTTCACGCCGTTCCAGCTAAGGTCTGCGATTTTGTCTGCATTCACAGCACTCAAAGCAGGGTTCAGAAGGAGAGGTGTAATCACATCTTCTACAAGCGAGGTCACGATCTGCCCGAAAGCTGCACCAATAATTACCCCCACAGCGAGGTCCATCACATTGCCCTTGAAGGCAAACTGTTTAAATTCCTGAATAATTCCCATAATAAAATATTTAATTTATGATGGAATAAAAGTAAATAAAATATCAGAGAAAATTATAAAATAATAACCCGGATTGCAGTCCGGGTTATCACATTATATAATGTCTAACATAAATCGTCGGTTATTTCTTTCCGAATAATCCGCCACCCATTCCTGGCATATTCGGCATTCCTTTGCCCATCATCTGCATGAGCTGTTTTCCTTGTGGGCCCTGCATTACTTTCATCATTTTTCCCATTTGGTCAAACTGTTTCATCAGCTGGTTTACATCTTCTATCTTTCTTCCGGCACCTCTGGCGATTCTGTTTTTGCGCTGGGTATTGATAATGGAAGGTTTACGGCGTTCCTCGGGAGTCATAGAATGGATGATGGCTTCGATATGTTTAAAAGAATCATCGCTGATTTCCACATCTTTTATCGCTTTTCCTACACCTGGAATCATGCCCATCAAATCTTTCATATTTCCCATTTTTTTGATCTGATGAATCTGCTTCAGAAAATCATCGAACCCGAATTCATTTTTGGCAATTTTCCTGTGAAGTTTTTTAGCTTCTTCTTCATCAAACTGTTCCTGAGCTCTTTCTACGAGGGAAACAACGTCACCCATTCCCAAAATTCTATCGGCCATCCTTTCGGGATAGAAAAGATCCAGTGCCTCCATTTTTTCGCCGGTAGAAATGAATTTAATCGGTTTTTCCACCACGGAACGAATCGTTAAAGCCGCTCCACCACGAGTATCTCCATCTAATTTGGTAAGGACCACACCATCAAAATTCAATGCCTCATTAAAAGCTTTTGCCGTATTCACTGCATCCTGGCCGGTCATGGAATCGACCACAAAAAGGGTTTCGTGAGGTTTGATGAAATAATGCACCGATTTGATTTCGTTCATCATTTGCTCATCAATCGCCAAACGGCCGGCGGTATCCACGATCACAACGTCGTGATGATTGTCTTTTGCAAATTTTATGGCATTTTCTGCAATCAGAGAAGGGTTTACCGAACCTTCTTCAGTATACACAGGTACATTAATCTGTCCGCCTAATACTTTTAGCTGTTCAATAGCTGCAGGACGATAAACGTCGCATGCTACTAATAAAGGTTTTTTACTTCTTTTCTGTTTTAAATAATTGGCCAGTTTTCCGGAAAAAGTTGTTTTACCCGATCCTTGAAGCCCGGCAATTAAAATAACGGTTGGTTTCCCGGAAAGGTTGATGCCTTCCTGAGTTCCGCCCATCAGCTCGGCCAGTTCATCATGAACGATCTTGGTCATCAGTTGTCCCGGCGTCAGGCTGGTGAGTACATTCTGCCCTAAAGCTTTGTCCTGAACTCTTTTCGTCAGATCTTTCGCAACTTTATAATTAACGTCGGCATCTACGAGTGCGCGGCGAATTTCTTTGACGGTTTCCGCTACGTTGATCTCCGTGATCTTTCCGCGTCCTGCGATATTCTGTAAAGCCTTGTCTAATTTATCCTGTAAACTGTTGAACATAGTGTTGTTTTAATATAAGTAAAGGTGTGCAAAAATAAGGATTTTATGTAATTATTAAAAATTGTATTTTGCAGCATGGATTTTACAGCAATTTTAGGGGTGATTTTCCTACTGATTTTGGCAAATGTTAGTGTTTTTTTCATTTTCAGAAAGGTATGGATCAACACTCCGAATGCGGGCATGAAATTTCTTTTTGTTAATATTCTGAAAGATGTTGCCTGGCTCATTATAAGTTTGCAATGGCTGGAGAAAACAACGCAACACTTTCTGTTTTTAATTTTCACTTTTTTAACGGCATCTTTTATTCTTTATTATAAGGTGATTTGTCTGTTGAATGAAAGATAATCCTGACTGATAAAAATCAATTTTGTGCTGCATATAAAATTAAATAAAAGAACTATATTTGCACACCGATAAAATTAAATCATGATTCAGAGAATTTACTCTTTATTTTTTGTGTTTTTATTTGTGGTATTCAGTTCTTCAGCCTTCGCAGCGGGCAGTACTGATGCGGCATCAGACGAAAAGGAATTCAATGCAGTTGAGATGATTATGCACCACATTGGTGATGCTAACGAATGGCATCTTTTCACATTGAATGAGGGTACTCCTGACGAAAAGCATGTTTCTATACCTTTGCCGGTGATTGTTAAAGATCCTTCAGGATGGCATTTCTTCATGTCGAGTAAGGTGGCGCACGGGGAAATTGTAAACGGGTATACCATGGATCACGGTATAATAAAAAATACCGAAGGTTTACATAAAGCTTCTTTATTCAATCTTATCGGAGGAAATCATACTTCCGACAATTCCTTTTTTGATTTTTCTATTACGAAAAATGTATTTTCGATGTTTCTGTCAGTAATTTTCATGCTGTTTATTTTTATCAGTATGGCCAAAAATTACAGAACGAATGCAGTTCCGAAAGGTGCAGGAAAACTGCTGGAGCCTTTGGTGCTTTTTATCAGAGACGAAGTGGCGATCCCGAATATCGGAGCCAAATACCAGAAATATCTTCCTTATTTGCTTACCGTATTTTTCTTTGTTTGGCTGAACAACCTTTTCGGGCTGATTCCTTTCTTTCCGGGAAGTGCGAACCTTACAGGAAACATTGCAGTAACGGCAGCGTTGGCTATTATTACTTTAATCATCACTTTGTTCAGCGCGAACAAAAGTTTCTGGAAGCATATTTTCATGCCGCCGGTTCCTGCTGCGCTGTACCCTATTATGGTGCCCATTGAAATTATCGGAATTTTCACCAAACCTTTTGCGCTGATGATGCGTCTCTTTGCCAACGTAACGGCGGGACACATTATGATTCTGGCCATTATTTCCCTGATCTTCATTTTCAAAAATGCAGCATTAGGATTGGCAGCGGTGCCTTTGGCTTTGTTTGTATTTCTTCTGGAGCTTTTGGTAGCAGCACTTCAGGCATTTATTTTCACAGTACTTTCCGCATTGTATATCGGAATGGCAGTGGAAGATCATGATCACGATCATGCACATAACGACCACGACAGTGCAGGAAAAGATACCATTGTCGCTTAATTAAAATTTAAAAAATATAACAACCTAAATATTTTTATTATGGATTTAACAACTGGAGCAGGACTAATTTATGTAGGAATCGGTTTAGCAGTATTAGGGGTAGGCCTTGGTATTGGTAAAATCGGTGGACACGCTATGGATGCTATCGCAAGACAGCCGGAACAAGCTGGTAAGATTCAGGCAGCGATGTTGATCGCAGCAGGTCTTATCGAAGGTGCTGGCCTTATCGCGATTATCTTTGGTGCCTTCATCAAGTAATCTGCACAACCAATAATCTTAGCAGCGAGCGGTTGGCTGCTGCTAAGGTTTTTATCTTCCATAATTTTTAGAACAAACAATTAATAAAGTTTATATACTATGATAATCGAACCGGGAATAGGCCTTTTGTTTTGGATGACGCTCACGTTTTTGATCCTTCTTTTCCTACTGACCAAATTTGCTTGGAAACCCATCATGAAAGCGGTTAATGACAGAGAAGTTTCTATCGTAGACGCGCTCAATCAGGCAAAACTGGCTAAGATAGAAATGGAGCAGCTGAAATCTGACAACGAAAGAATCATTCGTGAAGCGAAAGCGGAAAGAGATTCAATCCTGAAAGAAGCCAGAGAAATCAAGGACAGAATTGTAGGTGAAGCGAAAGATATTGCAAAATTGGAAGGCGACAAACTCATTGAACAGGCGAGACAATCCATTCAGGCTGAGAAATCTGCTGCAATGGCTGATATCAAGACTCAGATTGGTGCCCTTTCTGTGAATATCGCGGAAAACATCCTGAAACAAAAACTGAACAGCAACGAAGCTCAGGATACACTGGTAGAGAATTATTTGAACAACGTTAACCTGAACTAATTATCATGCTGACATCCAAAGTAGCGAAAAGATACGCACAGGGTTTGCTGGATTTCACTCAGGAAAGTGGCAACACGGCATCTGTTTTTTCAGAAATGAAAGATGTGGTGAAAATCATGAAGGAAAGTAAAGAACTGAATGCTTTCTTTGCAACTCCTTTCATCGATTCCAAAAAGAAAATGGCTGCAGCGTCGGAGATATTCAAAGGTTTCTCAAAAGTTTCCCAAAACATGATCACCCTTGTCATCAGACAGGGAAGAGAAAAGGAGATGAGAAATATTGCGCAGGAATTCATCAACAAAGTGGAAGATAAACAAGGCATTCAGAGAATCACTCTTACTTCTGCATCCGAATTGTCTCAGAACAATATTACAGAAATCCTGAAATCATCGGGTCTAGTAAAGGAAGGAAGCAATTTCGACCTGCATACCATCATCAATCCTGACATCTTAGGAGGATATATTTTAAGAGTGGGCGATCAGCAAATCGATGCATCGGTAAAGTCTAAACTCAACCGAATAAGAAAAGATTTTCAATTAAACTAAGAAAAAAGAACCAAAATGGCAGAAATAAATCCGGCAGAAGTATCAGCGATACTGAAGCAACAGTTAGCAAATTTTGATACCCATTCCAACGTAGAAGAAGTAGGAACAGTGCTTCAAATCGGTGATGGGATCGCCCGTGTTTACGGTTTGGAAAATGTACAGTACGGAGAACTCGTAAGATTCCAGGGCGGAATTGAAGGCATCGTACTGAACCTGGAAGAAGACAATGTTGGGGTTGCGCTTTTGGGAGAATCCAAGAAGGTAAAGGAAGGAGATACTGTAAACAGAACCAACACCATATCCTCTATTAAAGTAGGTGAAGGAATGCTGGGAAGAGTTGTAGATACACTCGGAAACCCGATCGATGGTAAAGGCCCTATCACGGGAGAACTTTACGAAATGCCGATTGAAAGAAAAGCACCGGGTGTAATTTTCAGACAGCCGGTTAATGAGCCGCTTCAGACAGGTATCGTAGCGATCGATTCCATGATTCCCGTAGGAAGAGGGCAAAGAGAGCTGATTATTGGTGACCGTCAAACCGGTAAAACCACCGTGGCCATTGATACCATTCTGAATCAAAAAGAATTTTATGACGCCGGAGAACCGGTATATTGTATCTATGTTGCGATAGGCCAGAAAGGTTCTACTGTTGCACAGATTGTAAAAACTTTGGAAGATAAAGGTGCGATGGCTTATACAGTTATTGTAGCTGCAAATGCTTCTGACCCGACTCCAATGCAGGTGTATGCACCCATGGCAGGAGCTTCTATCGGCGAATATTTCCGTGATACCGGAAGGCCAGCTTTGATTATTTATGATGATCTTTCTAAACAAGCGGTTGCTTATCGTGAACTTTCCTTGCTTTTAAGAAGGCCACCGGGCCGCGAAGCATATCCGGGAGACGTGTTCTATCTTCACTCCAGATTATTGGAAAGAGCAGCGAAAGTGATTGCTGATGACAATATCGCAAAGCAGATGAACGACCTTCCTGAAGCCCTGAAACCAATGGTGAAAGGAGGCGGATCGCTTACTGCACTTCCGATTATTGAAACTCAGGCAGGTGACGTATCTGCTTATATTCCTACCAACGTAATTTCTATTACTGACGGACAGATTTTCCTGGAGTCGGATCTTTTCAACTCGGGTGTTCGCCCGGCGATCAACGTGGGAATCTCTGTTTCCAGAGTAGGAGGAAATGCTCAGATCAAATCCATGAAGAAGGTTTCCGGAACATTAAAATTAGATCAGGCTCAATACAAAGAATTGGAAGCTTTTGCTAAATTCGGTTCAGACTTAGATGCTTCTACACAAGCAGTTATTTCTAAAGGAGAAAAGAACGTGGAAATTCTGAAGCAGCCTGTGAACTCTCCGCTTCCTGTTGAAAATCAAGTAGCAATGGTATATGCTGGAACAGAAAATCTTCTGAAAGATGTTCCTGTAAGAAGAGTGAAAGAATTCATGAAAGAATATGTGGATTTCCTGAAATCTAAACACCCGGAAACCATGGCTGCCATCAAAGCCGGAAAAATAGATAACAGCATTACTGAAGTATTGAAGAGTGCTGCTGCTGATATTTCAGTAAAGTACAATTAATATAAAAATCAATCAGGATACCGCTTCATGAGCTGTATCCTGAATATTAACCCTTAGACTTTGAACCTTATTCAATGGCAAATTTAAAGGAAATACGCGGACGAATTACCTCCATCAGTTCTACGATGCAGATTACCAGTGCAATGAAGATGGTAGCAGCAGCGAAACTGAAAAAAGCACAGGATGCTATCGTAATGCTGAGGCCTTATTCTGAGAAACTGACAGAGCTCATCGAAAATGTTAGCGCAAATGCAGATCCGGAACAGGTAGCTACATATACGGTGCAGAGAGAGGTGAAGAACGTTCTGTATATCGTGATTACGTCCAACAGAGGATTGGCCGGCGCATTCAATTCTTCTGTAGTGAAAGAACTCAATCTGCAGCTGAAGAAGACGACGCAGAGTTACGAAATACTCACCGTCGGAAAGAAAGTGTATGATGCAGTTTGGAAAAACAAAAAAGTGTACGATAACCAAAGTGCCATTTTTGATCACCTCAGTTTCGATAAAGTTTCCGGATTTACCGCACAGGTAATGAAGGACTATACGGAAGGAAAATTTGATCAGGTTTTTGTAATCTACAATAAATTCATCAATGCCGCAACACAACAGGTGATTACCGAACAGGTGTTGCCGATTGCGATGCCGGAAGTTACTTCAACTGCTGCTGTTGATTATATTTTTGAACCAAGTGCAAAAGAAATTCTGGAAAATCTGATTCCAAAATCCATAAAAACACAGGTTTACAAAGCGGTACTCGACAGTGTAGCTTCTGAACACGGTGCCAGAATGACAGCGATGCATAAAGCGACCGACAATGCCGGTGCACTGAAAAATGACCTGGTGATTACTTACAACAAAGCTCGTCAGGCAGCGATTACCAATGAAATTCTTGAGATTGTTTCCGGTGCAGAAGCACTGAAAGGAAATTAAAAAAAATCTCCAATCATAACTGAAGCACCTCATACGTGGGGTGCTTTTTTTATTTTTTCACCTATGCATTGGCTTCACCTTCTGCATCATGTTGCAAAAAAATAAATCTATATATTTGCATAATATTGTTATTCAATTTTTAAATGGACTCGGATATAGTCAAGCTTTTATTAGCATTATTCTTAGTATTACTTAATGGCTTTTTCGTAGCAGCCGAATTCTCAATTGTTAAGGTACGGTACTCCCAGATTCAGCTGAAAGCAGCTGAAGGAAATGCTATGGCAAAACAGACGGAATTTATTATCAAACGTCTGGACGAATATCTTTCTGCAACACAACTCGGTATTACGCTGGCTTCTCTTGCTCTTGGTTGGGTTGGGGAAAGTGCCATGCATCACATCATTGGGAATATATTTATTTATTTCAATATTGCATTAGATCCCGCTACGATCACTACTATATCGCTGATTCTCAGTTTTCTACTGATTACTATAATGCATATTGTATTGGGTGAATTGATTCCCAAGTCGATCGCCATCAGGAAATCTGAAGCTACAGCCATGGCGATTGCAGTTCCATTAAGAGTTTTCTATACAGTGTTCAAGCCTTTTATCTGGTCTATGAATCAGATGTCGAATGCATTTTTGAGACTGATGAAAATTCACCCCGCTTCCGAACATGAAATTCATTCAACAGAAGAGCTGCAATTGTTGGTAAAACAATCAGCAGATTCAGGTGAAATTCAGGAGGAAAATTATGAAATCATTAAAAATGCTTTTGATTTTACGGATCATTCTGCCAAGCAGATTATGGTGCCGAGACAAAACATTTTGTCAATCGATATTGAAGATCCGATAGAAGAAATCATCAATCAAATCATGGACAGCGGATATTCCCGAATTCCGGTTTTTGAAGATTCTATTGATAATATTATCGGGATTTTTTACACCAAAGAAATTATTCGGGAATTTGTAAAAAGAAAAGGAGATATTACCCATGATGACCTTCGGAAGCTAATGCGGGAAGCCTTTTTCGTGGTGGGGAGCAAGAAAATTTCTGATTTAATGAAAACTTTTCAGCTCAAAAAACAGCATCTTGCCATTGTGATTGATGAGTTCGGAGGAACGGAAGGAATCATTACGCTGGAAGATATTCTGGAAGAACTGGTGGGTGAAATTCAGGATGAGGAAGATGATGAAGAAAAAGTAGTGGATAAAGTAGGGGAAAATGTTTTCTGGGTTCAGGCGACACAACCTCTGGACGAGATCAATGAATTTTTGCCTCATACTTTCCCGCTTTCAGAAGAAGGAGAGTTTAATACGCTGGCCGGATACATTCTGCATGAATTGGAAGATATTCCGGAAGAAAACCAGGAATTCCACATGAACGGTTACCAGTTCAAAATCCTCAAGATGAATAATAAAAGTGTGGAAATGGTGGAACTTGTTTTTAAGGAACCTGATATTATCAGCGAACTGAGCGAGGAAATGGGAGAAGTTTAATTCTTCGAAAGAAAATTAAAATATGAAAATGAACAGGATTTTTAACTCCGATAATTACGAAAACCCAAAAAGAAAATACGACGAAGAAGTACTGGTGATGGAAGATGAAAACCAGGGCCACAAACTGGTGCTTTGGAATGATGATGTAAATACCTTCGATTTCGTCATTGCTTCACTAATAGAAATTTGCAAACATACACTGGAACAGGCAGAACAATGTACTATTCTGGTGCATTATAAAGGAAAATGCACGGTGAAAACAGGCAGTCTCGAACTTCTGGAGCCCATGCACGAAAAACTTATTTCCCGCGGACTAACCAGTGAAATAGTATCTTAAACTCCGGGAATTCCGGAGTTTCTTATTCAAAGAAAGTTTCTTTTCGATTGACAAAATTCATCGCAAAATAATTGAATAACAGAAAATAAATCCCGACTTTTGGGCATCTGAATCTGAAGCCTGATGCTTCAATCAAATTGTATCTATGGAAAATATTCACGATTGCGTTATCGTCGGATCCGGGCCTTCCGGATTTACGGCCGCTATTTATGCTGCACGTGCAGATCTGAAACCTCAATTGTACACCGGACTCGAACCCGGCGGACAGCTGACCACTACGACCGAAGTGGACAATTTTCCGGGTTATCCGAATGGTATTACAGGCCCCGAAATGATGATGGATCTTCAGAAACAGGCAGAACGTTTTGATACGAAAGTACATTATGAACTGATTACCAAAGCGATATTTTCCAACGAAAGAGGCGGTATTCACCAACTCTGGGCCGGAGAAAAAGAAATTCTCGCCAAAACTGTGATTATTTCTACAGGAGCTACTGCTAAATATTTAGGTTTGGATGATGAAAAAAAATATGCTGGTGGAGGCGTATCTGCCTGTGCTACCTGCGATGGATTTTTCTATAAAGGAAAAGAAGTAATTGTAGTCGGAGGTGGCGATACCGCTGCAGAAGAAGCAACCTACCTCGCCAAACTCTGTTCAAAAGTGACGATGCTGGTTCGGAAAAATGAATTCCGCGCTTCCAAAGCGATGATCCACCGTGTAGAAAATACGCCCAATATTGAAGTGAAATTTCATCATGAGCTCATCGGAATTGAAGGTGAAAATAATTTGGTTGAAAGAGCAGTAGTCATTAATAATCAGACGAAAGCAACGTCTAAGATTTCTGTACATGGAATTTTTATCGCCATCGGACATCAGCCGAATACGGATATTTTCAAAGATCAGATTACTACAGATCAGAACGGATATATCGTTACTGAAAAAGGTTCTACCCGTACGAATTTTCCCGGCGTTTTTGCGGCGGGTGACGTTCAGGATGCTATTTACAGACAAGCGGTTACAGCTGCGGGAAGTGGTTGTATGGCAGCCATGGATGCGGAAAAATATCTTGGAGAATTGGAATAATATTCTCTCTGAATTAAAAATAAATACGCTGTCGGTTAAATTACCGGCAGCGTTTCTTTTGTATTAGATTTTATCCGTCAAATCCCACACATTCGGGTTGTAATTATCCCAGATTTTCCAGTTCCCGTCAGCATCTTTTTTCAGAAAATAATTTTGCTGGTTCATGGTGTGATAATGATGCGGCTCGTCGTTTCCATCACTAAAATTGAGGTTCCAGAATTCACTGGTAGCAATCACAACTGAACGGCTGGTTTTGTTCTTAATTTCAAGATTAAAAACTTCATAATTGGATTCGGGCAGGGAACTGATGATGTACTCCTGCTCTTTCAATTTGTGAAGGTAACGGTCTATTCTGGTATGATAAGGAGCTCCTGAGATGACGAATTCTTTCAGTGGATCAAGATTAATTTCCGGAAGTTTCTGCAGAAATTCAAACTCGCAGCGTGCACATCCCAAAATAATATTTTCAAAATAAACACGGTCTTCATGAACCAAGGTTTCCGGGATATGAATCGGAGTTTCAGGATTTTTATTTTTTTGAATAAATTCATTGAAATCCTGATAGCCTAAAAAAATACTGAGCTTATCCAGGGTTTTAAGAAAACGAAGGTCATTGGAAGCTGTTTCGGAGTTTTGCCCTTCGAAAAACCTTTTCAGTGTCATCCCGGAAATGGTGTTTCCCAGTTCAAATTTCTTTTCGCCCTGCAGCAGCGAGCTCTTCATCAGGCTTTCACTGACAAGGGTGGCCAATGTATTATAATGGCTGCTTTTCCATTGATCCGTGTAACCCAGTATTGAGTTAGCGACCTGTGGACTGTTTTTTATTTCGGTTTTTAATTTTTCTAGGGTTATCAGCATTTTATTGTTGGGTCATTTTAAACAAAATTATCAAATATATTGCTACAAGACTAATAAAATGTAGAATTTATTGTGTCAATTCAAGGAAAACGGGACAATGATCGGAATGTTTCACTTCCGGAAGCATCAATGCTCTGCTGATGCGGGTTTTTAAAGAGGATGATACAAAATGATAGTCCAGCCGCCATCCTTTGTTGCGCGCTCTGGAATTCTGCCGGTAACTCCACCATGAAAATTGCTGGGATTCCGGATTCAAATATCGGAAACTGTCGGTAAGATCGCATTCTTCTATGAAACGGGAAAGCCATTCGCGCTCAACGGGAAGGAAACCGGAAGTGTTTTTCAGGCCGATAGGATTATGAATGTCAATAGGTTGGTGACAAATATTAAAATCTCCTGAAATAATAAGATTGGGAATTTCCATTTGAAGGTTTTTTACATAATTGAGAAAATCATGGCAAAATTCCAGCTTGAAACCAAGCCTTTCAATATTGGAAGCGGAAGGAACATAAACAGATATGACTGAGAAATCTTCAAAATCCGCACGGAGAATTCTGCCTTCGTTGTCATATTCTTCAATACCACAACCGTAGTGAATGTTTTTAGGAGGTATTTTAGACGCAATTCCAACACCGCTGTACCCTTTTCTTACCGCCGAATGCCAGAAACTGTGATAGCCTAACTGCTCAAAACTTTCAATATCAATCTGGTCGTTTCCGGCTTTGCTTTCCTGAATGCAAATGATGTCGGGCGAAGCTGCATTCAGCCAGCCCAAAAAATCTTTGGTAAAAGCCGCACGAATGCCGTTGACGTTGTAGCTTATTATTTTCATTTAGATATTTCTTCCAGCATTTTTCTCAAAGAACTAATTTCTTCTTTCAGTAAAAGAATGTGTTCTTTATCATTTCGATTCGCATTATTGTTAAAATCACTATGAGTGATATGATTATTTTTCTCCTCAAAAAAAACAGAAATTTGAACATCTAATATATGAGCTATTTTTTGTAATCTGACAACTGATAATCTGTGGTCGCTTTTTTCTAACCGGCAGTAATTGCTTTGTGTAATTCCTAATTCAATTGCCATATACTCCTGTTTAATTCCTTTCTCCTCTCTTAATTTTTTAATCTTCAATCCAATGGTATTCATTTTTTTAATATTTTTATGCTTAAAAGTACTAATTTTTATCTATATTATAGCCTAATTAATAATAAACTCTTTATATCTTTGAATTGTTTAACAATTAAAATTTATTATTATGAAAAGAATTATGTTTATTTTTTCTATGATAGCCATTTTGGCTGTAGGATGTTCTGAAAGAACAGAAGTCATTCCAGCAATGGAAAGTGACATGACAAATCACACAAATGAGGAGATTATTGCAAAGGCCAATGGTAAACCAGGTGTTGTGGCAAGTTTTATATTTACATTAGGACGTCAGTCCAGAGATTGTAAAGGGTTTGGAGTTTGCGAAGTTGTGTTCTTGGGAATTGCAATCATTGAAATGCCAGATAAACCGGAAGAAAAAGTTGCAGAAATTATTGCGTCAGAAACGGGGGATCTGATGGGAATTTATTTATTGGATGAACCTTTGGAACTTGAGGATGATAATTTCTATATTGATACTGATTTTACTGAAAGTGATGAAGAAGGCAATAGATATATGATTATGTCGGGAATATACGAATTTAATCCCGAATTGGGTAATTATGGTGGCTATCAATTTGATGTTACAAGATTATAACTCATGTTGAATAAACTTTTTTTTTCCTTGTCTTTGCTTCCTGTTCTTGTATTTTCCCAAAATGCAATTGAAAAATGCAATATACAGAAATCCTATTTTGAGGATCTGTATCGTGTGGATGCAGAGGATGTAAAATGTCTGGCCAAAAATTCAGAGAAACCCAATACTGTTTTGGTCAGTTTTGCAAGATGGTGCGCTCCGTGCTTGCACCATCTCCCGGCGCATATGGCATTAGAAAAGCATTTTGATGTAGATTTTTATATTCTATTAGTAGATAAAGAAAATGATCGCAGGACTTTTTTAGCTAAAGATTACGTATGGAAAGATTATCCCAACGCCAAAATACTGATCATTAAGGATTATGAAAAACGCGGCAGAGGAAAAAAATACAATGAATTCCTGAAGGGGATTACGCCACCCCAGTTTGAAGTTATTGATAGCATGTCGAAATTTTTTGTTTTAAATACCAAAGGAGAGGTGCAGATGGTAACATCCTACAAAGATAATCCTGAAGGAACGGATTGGAAAGATCACAGGCCACTGATGAGAAAACACATTATGCCTTTGCTGACCCCGAAAGAAAAATCGGAATAATTGAAATTACTCACGAAGCCTTCCCGAAACGGAAGGTTTTTTTATCATTAAACTGCGTCTAAACTTGCTTTTTATTCTCATTATCTTTCCACTTGATTTTAAATTAATATTTTTACACTTTTCAATAAAACAGTATGAAAATTAAACACAGTTTGTTAGCCATCACGGCTTCTTTGATGATGAATGCTCAAAACGTAATGACCCCGGAAAAATTATGGAACCTAAACCGATTAAGTGTCGCAGCGACGGCGCCTGACCAGGCTTCTCTGTTCTATAAAATCAGCAAAACCGATTTGAAAACTGAAAAATCGGACAGCAAAAATTATTTTCTTAACCTGAAAAATAATACCGCTGTAGAGGTTGATCTTGGCAAAAAATCGCTGATTCAGTGGGATAAAAATGGATTGTATGCAAAAGAAGGCGAGAAAATTTATATTTCCTCCGATTCAGGCAAAACATGGACTGAGTTTTATACGATTGGCAAAGCTGATCTTGTGAAAATTTCTCCGGACGGCAAAAAAATAGCGTTCAGCAAGGAAGTTCAGGTAGAAACTGTATACGGAAAAGATAAATATAATGATACTCCAAAATCTACTGCGCAAGTTTATACAGATCTCAATCACCGTCATTGGGACACTTGGAATGAAGGGAAATACAATCATTTGTTTGTCGTGAATACAGCTCAGCCTTCATCCGCTGCCATTGATTTATTGGAAGGAAAATCGTGGGATTCTCCACAGAAACCTTTTGGTGGAGCAGAAGATTTTACCTGGAGCCCCGATTCTGAACAACTTCTGTATGTAGTAAAACCTTTCAGCGGAAAAGAATATGTAACCACTACCAATACGGATATTTTTGCATATCATCTGGCTTCCGCTACCACGAAAAATCTTACTGAAGAAAATCTGGGTTATGACAATCACCCGATTTTCAGTCCGGACGGTAAATACCTGATGTACACTTCCATGAAAAGAGAAGGGTATGAAGCGGATAAAAATGATATTAAAATAATCGAGTGGAAAACCGGCACAAAAACCAACCTTACTGAAAATTGGGACGAAAGCGTTACCGGAAGTTTAAAGTGGGGAAACAATTCCAAAGAAATCTATTTCAGTGCTGCCTATCGGGGAACCAAACAACTTTTTTCATTAGATCCTAAAACTAAGAAAATATCGCAACTGACTCGTGGTGATTTTGATGTGAATGAATTGCTTCTTCAGAATAAATCCGAAATAATAGTCACCCGGACAGATTATAATCACAATGCTGATCTTTTTGCTGTCAACATCAAAAACGGCAAAATGAAACAGATAACAGAGGTTAATAAAGAAAATTACGCTTCCATAACACCATCCAATTCGGAACTGAAAATGGTGAAAACTACTGATGGAAAAGAAATGGGCGTATGGATTGTATATCCGCCAAATTTTGACCCAAATAAAAAATATCCAACGTTGCTGTATTGTCAGGGTGGGCCGCAATCCGCATTGACACAGTTTTTCAGCACAAGATGGAATCTTGCTTTGATGGCAGCACAAGGATACATCGTGGTAGCACCGAACAGAAGAGGAATGCCGGGTTGGGGAACGCAATGGAATGAGCAGATTTCCGGAGACTGGGGCGGACAGGCCATTCAGGATTATCTGTCGGCAGCAGATTTTGCTAAAACTTTACCTTTTGTGGACGGCGACAGAATGGGCGCTGTAGGAGCCAGCTACGGTGGATACAGTGTTTATATGTTGGCAGGAATGCACGAAAACCGTTTCAAAACTTTTATTTCCCATAACGGGCTTTTCGATATGAAATCATGGTACGGAACTACCGAAGAATTATTTTTTGCCAACTGGGATATCGGCGCACCTTGGGATCAGCCAACACCACGAGCGTATACGGACTTTAATCCGAGCAATTTCACCGACAAATGGAATACCCCCATCATGATTATTCAGGGCGGTTTGGATTTCCGGGTTCCGTATGAACAGGGAAATCAGGCGTTCCAGACTGCTAGACTGAAAGGCTTGAAATCCAAATTCCTTTATTATCCGAACGAAAACCATTGGGTTTTAAATCCTCATAACGCACTGGTTTGGCAAAGAGAATTTTTTGATTGGCTGAAGGAAACTTTGTAAGGATGAATTTTGATATGGTTGGAATGATGTTGTTGTTTCAAGAAGAGATTTTTTCGATGTTTTTGCATTCTTTAGCCAGCACTTGACTTTCCCTTTTTATAGCCGTATCTTTGCAAATTCAAATTTTAATATAAAATCCGTAAATTTTATTCAATGAAAACATCCCACTTCAATTTCGATTTGCCGGAACACCTTCTGGCTGAACATCCTGCCGAACATCGGGACGATGCAAGACTCATGGTATTACACCGCGAAACTCAAACCATAGAACATAAACTTTTTAAAGATGTAGTAGATTATTTCGACGAAAAAGACCTGTTTATTTTTAATAATACCAAAGTTTTCCCTGCCAGACTTTATGGAAATAAGGAAAAAACCGGCGCAAAAATTGAGGTTTTTTTACTAAGAGAACTGGACAAAGAAACCCGCGTTTGGGATGTATTAGTAGATCCCGCAAGAAAAATAAGAATTGGAAATAAGCTTTTCTTCACTCCGGATGAATCTCTGGTTGCAGAAGTAATAGATAATACAACTTCGCGGGGAAGAACGTTGAGATTTCTGTATGACGGGAGTTATGAAGAATTTCGCGCCAAATTGAAAGAGCTTGGAGAAACTCCGCTTCCAAAATATTTTAAAAGAGAAGTGGAACCCGAAGATGCTGAACGTTATCAAACTATCTATGCTAAACACGAAGGAGCTGTAGCAGCGCCCACCGCAGGCCTCCATTTCTCTAAACATCTGATGAAAAGGATGGAAATTAAAGGAATTGATTTTGCCGAAATTACGCTGCACGTTGGTTTAGGAACCTTCAATCCTATCGAAGTGGAAGATTTAAGCAAGCATAAAATGGAGTCTGAAGAAGCCATCATCGATCAGAAAAATGCTGACATTATCAATAAAGCAGTAGAAGAAGGTCGCAGAGTTTGCGCAGTAGGAACCACCACGATGCGGGCGATCGAAACTTCAGTTTCTTCAAACAGAAAAATCGGGCCTTATCACGGATGGACCAATAAATTTATTTTCCCGCCTCATGATTTTGGAGTTGCCAACGCAATGATTACCAATTTCCATACACCGAAATCAACACTCCTTATGATGGTAGCGGCTTTTGCCGGGAAAGATTTTTTGATGCACGCTTATGAAGAAGCCATTAAAAACGAATACAAATTTTACTCTTTCGGCGATGCAATGCTGATTCTGTAAAAAACTGAGCAAAGAATAATTTTCCGAAACGAAATTATTCTTTGCTCTTCTTGATTTTAAAATGAAAGATATCAGAACTTTATCATTGGACGAACTCAAAGCTTATTTTGAAACTTTGGGAGAGAAACCTTTTCGTGCAAAGCAGATCTACGATTGGCTATGGAGCAAGAATCTGCATTCCATTGATGAAATGACGAATATCTCAAAAGGTCTGAGAGATCAGCTTTCCAAAGATTTTACCATCAATCCAGTTTCTGTAGATCAGTTGCAGAAATCTTCAGACGGAACCATCAAAAATGGGGTGAAACTTCATGACGGTTTGCTGGTGGAATCTGTTTTGATACCGACGGAAACCCGCAGTACAGCGTGTGTTTCTTCTCAGGTTGGTTGTTCTCTGAACTGCGAATTTTGCGCAACAGCAAAACTCAAAAGAATGCGGAATCTGGAGGTTGCGGAAATTGTAGATCAGGTAGCATTAATTGACAGGCAAAGTAAATTATATTTCGATCGTCCGCTTTCAAATATCGTATTCATGGGAATGGGCGAGCCGATGATGAATTATAAAAATGTCGTAGAAGCCATCAGAAAAATCACAGAACCTGAAGGTTTGGGAATGTCGCCGCGTAGAATTACTGTTTCTACTTCCGGAATTCCCAAAATGATTAAAATGCTGGCCGATGAAGAATTGAAAGTAAAACTTGCGGTGTCTCTTCACTCCGCAATAGAGGAAACCAGAAACGATATTATGCCTTTTTCTTCAAAATTTCCTTTAACCGAGATAATGGAATCGCTGCAATATTGGTATTCCAAAACCGGATCACAAATTACTTTTGAATATTGTGTCTGGGGCGGAATTAATGATAAGGATGAAGACATTAGAGCACTTATTAAATACTGTAGAAAAGTGCCGTCAAAGGTGAACCTTATTCAATATAATCCAATCGGAGAAGGAAAATTTGATCACCGCAGTATCAAAGCAGAAGAAAAATATGTCCGCGAATTGGAAAAAGCAGGAATCAATGTATTGGTTCGGCGAAGCAGAGGCGGAGATATTGATGCAGCGTGCGGTCAATTGGCCAATAAAAATGGGGCGTAATGTTCTATCATAAGGGAAAAACCCGAACCGAACAACATAATCTTGGTATCGCTTCCCTGCTCGGATTCGTTGCCGGATTGGTGAATGTCGTAGGATTTTTATCCGTTCAGAAACTCACCACGAATGTGACAGGACATTTTGCTTTTTTCGTGGGAGCAGCTTTCGAGCAAAAATTTCAAAGCGCTTTTCATATCGCATTGTATGTATTTTTCTTTTTTCTGGGTGCTTTTTTTTCCAATCTTATGGTGGAAATCTATTCCAGAGTCAGAGAAAATCTTATTTATATTATTCCAACGATTGCCGAAGCCGTCATCTTGCTCGTCATCGCATTCAGCAGTGATTATTTAATGTCTGTAAATCCGGATATTATTGCTTTTTCACTTCTTTTTTCAATGGGAATGCAAAACGCTTTGGTCACTCGAATTTCCAATGCAGTGGTGCGCACAACACACCTTACCGGACTTTTCACCGATATGGGAATTGAATTTTCACAGCTTTTTTTCTACAAAAACCGGCGTCATAAATCCAGGCTTATCAAATCCATCCGGCTTCGGCTTACCATTATCTGGATGTTTTTTGCCGGTGGAATTGTCGGTGGACTTTTGTATGGTTCTTTCGGTATGAAATCGCTTCTCCTCGGAAGTGTACTTTTATTATTGGGATTACTCTATGATTTTATGAAAATCCGGTTTTTACTTTTAAAAAGAAAATCGTGAGAGCAAAAATTATATTGTTGTTTCTTTTCTTTCTGTCTTTTCATGTTCAGGCACAACGAATTGATTGGATGAAAATCAGAAAGTATCGGGTAGCTGTACTTTCGGACAGCTTAAAGGAAAATTCTGGTTTAAGTTTATCAAATGGAAAATTATATACCATCAACGACAGCGGAAATTCTTCAGAAATTTTTAAATTAAATCCTGAAAACGGCGAAATTATCGGGAAAATAAACACGGGACTTCAGAATAAGGATTGGGAAGCAATCACTACAGACGAAAATTACTTTTATATCGGAGATTTCGGGAATAATAACGGGAACAGACGGGATCTGAAAATTTATCGCATTCGGAAAGACAGTGTTCAGGATATCCGCGAGATTCCGTTTCAATATCCCCAACAAAAGGAATTTTTGAAAAAGCCACATCAAAACAATTGGGATGCCGAAAGTTTGATCTATAAAAATGGTTTTTTACACCTTTTTACAAAGGAATGGCAATCGTATCAAACAACACATTATCGTTTGAATCCCGAAAAGCAGGAAGAAATTCAAAATGCTGAGAAACTGGAAACTTATAACCTGGGGTATCTGGCAACTGACGCCTCTTATTTTAAAAATCACCTTTATATTACTGGATACACAAAGAAAATGGAAGTGTATCTTACCGTATTTCAGGAAGATGATGCCGGATTTTTTTTTAGTCAAAAGCCGCAAAAATATTATCTTGGCCATGCGCTTTCCTTAGGTCAGATTGAAGGAATTGAAGTGGATGAAAATAATATTTATATTTCAGGAGAGTCTTTGCAAACTCCGATAGGAAGGCAAAAGCAGCACTTTTATATTATTCCTAAATCCGAAATAAAAAACGAGTAAATAAAAACCGGTTTTTATCAAATATAGAAATTTTCTAAACGCGTCTGGAATAAAATAAATAATTGAATTATATTTGCTGGCAGCGAACAAATAATCATCGACAAATACAACAATTTGTGGCGAACATTGTAGAAGAAATCAAGAAACCCATTGCCGACGAAATGAAACTTTTTGAAGAAAAGTTTTACCAGTCAATGCAGAGTAATGTTCCGCTTTTGGATAGGGTAACACGTTTTATTGTAACCACGAAAGGAAAACAAATGCGCCCGATGTTTGTATTTCTCTGTGCGAAACTGGTGGGAAATGTAAATGAAAAAACATTTCGTGGTGCTTCCATGATCGAGCTGATTCATACCGCAACTCTGGTGCATGATGATGTTGTGGATGAAAGTTTTAAACGACGGAATTTCTTCTCCATTAATGCTTTATGGAAAAATAAAATTGCGGTTTTGGTGGGAGATTATTTGCTTTCCAAATCCGTTTTGCTTTCTACGGATAATAAAGATTTTGATTTGTTGGCGGTTATTTCCCGTACAATCCGGGAAATGTCTGAAGGAGAACTGCTTCAGCTGGAAAAAGCCCGGAAGCTGGATATTACCGAAGAGGTGTATTACGAAATTATCCGTCAGAAAACAGCAACTTTAATTGCGGCGTGCTGCGAAGTAGGCGTACTTTCCAATAATGCAGATGAAATTTTAGCCAAAAAAATGCAGGATTTCGGAACTTTCACGGGAATGGCTTTTCAGATAAAAGATGATTTGTTTGATTATCTAAGTTCCAATGTCATCGGAAAACCTGTAGGAATTGACATCAAAGAAAAAAAAATGACACTTCCGCTCATTCATGCTTTATCCATCGCTAATGAATCCGACCGAAAGTATTATTTCAATATTATTAAAAGGCATAATCACAATTCCAAAAAAGTGAAAGAACTGATCGGGTATGTGAAAGAATCGGGCGGTTTAGATTATGCTATTACTGTGATGAAAGATTTTCAGGACAAAGCTAAAAATCTTCTGAACGATTTCCCGGAATCTGAAGCTAAAAAATCATTGATGTTGATGCTCGATTACGTTATTGAAAGGAAATTCTAATCTTATGCTGTCTTGCTGCTTTCAATTTTCTCCTTCATCAACTTGATGAAATATGAAGGCTTGATCTTAAATTTGCGCTGGAAATTATCCGAAAAATTTTCTGCACTGTTGAATCCGGTGATTTGGGAAAGTTCCTTCACATCTTTTTTCAGGTAAGTCCAGTCTGTTTTCAGAAGGTGTAGGATATAATCCAATCTCAGGTCATTAATGTAAGTACTGAATTTTTTTCCTTTATACGCATTAATAATCCTCGAAAGATACGTGGAATTCGTCCCGAACATTTCACTAAGCTGTTTCTGGGAGACCTGATTGTCCAGAAAACCGAAGTCTGCTTCAAATTCTTCCAGTTGGGTCAGTACATTTTCCACGACCTGAGGATTGATACCCGGAATTTTGCTGTAATAACTAAGTGGAGAAAAATTTTCGAGCTGTTGTTCATTGATTAAATGAGGACCGCTGTTTTTTTCTTTTTGAGGAGTTGCCGTTGTATATTCAGTGGTATCTTCACTTACCGAAGAAGGAGCTTCAGGCAAAATCATTGAACTTGAAGGGCTTGGTTCGAGGTTTTTTTCAGAGATCAATTCATTAAACCTTTTTCTATACGTAATCTGAATATGATAAATCCGATATAAAGAAAGTCCAACGATGACCAATATTCCTGCAAACAGGATATAAATAATGGTATCCCGGGTTTTCAGGGAACTTTCAATTTTTTCTTTTTCTTCTATCAGTTTCTTCGTATCGTACTGTTTATGAAGTGTGGAAGAGAGATATTTATAATTTTTTTCATAAGATTTATCGAGTTGCATCAGTTTATTAATATACTCCAATTGCAAATCCCTGTTTTTTACCGAATCATTATACTTAATCAGAAGTTCATACGCTTCCCGAAATTGAGGTTCCAGATTATTTGATTTATTGTATTCTTTGTCTATGGTCTCAAAATATTTCACAGCAATATGAGGTTTTCCCAAATTCCAATACGATTTCCCCAGATAAAATATTTCTGTGATATGATCCCATTGGTCTTTGTATAATCGTAAAGCCTGTGTTAATTTTTTTATTGCAGTGTTGTAATCCTTTCTGTAAAAAGCATCGGTGCCTTGCAAGGAAATAAAATAAGGAAAAAATTGTTCCAGATTGTTTTGTTGTACATAAGCGAAAGCTTCGTTTAGTAAAGGTTTGTTTTCTTGATGACGGCCCAGTCTTGAATTGGTATCAATGAGGCTCATCATCGAATACATATAATAAGTTTGGTAATCTTTTCCTAAAGTAGAGTTGTTCAGGTTTTTTTTAAAAAAATCAATACATTCTCTCAATTCAGCGTTGGCATCTTCATATAAGCCGAGGTAAACTTTATTCTGGGAGATCAGATATTTACTTTTATAGATAATATAATCACTTTCAATCTCTTCCGCATAATTGTGAGAAATGAGAATATCCGCCAAAGCTTTTTCATACTTGACATTAGTCATAAAAACAATACCTCGGTTAAGATAAGCATTGGCGAGAAGCCTTTTATCATTGGAACTCTTTCCAATAACAAGCGCGCTGTCAGCATATTTTAAGTTTTCAGGAGATTTTGAAAAAGCAGTAGCATATCTATAAGCGAATAAAAGTGCTTCTGGATTTTTTTCCGCCTTGGCTTTTGCAATGTAAATCCGGATCATTTTCCAGATCTCAGCATCATTGTCATGGGATTGATCTATTTTTTTTTCAATTTGTTCGTAGGTCAATTCTTTAGAATAATTATTTTGACCGTATAAAAGATAACAGGGGAGTGCTAACAGCAGGGATAAGATTAATTTCCTGAAAATCATTTATTTAAGTTCTTTATTTTTATTTTTTACCGGTTTCTGAACACAGCTTTTGCGAATTTACGCCTATTTTTTCTAAAAAACCTTCCCCCAAATTGCTAATTTCCCTGTTATTTTTTATAAACCACCGGTGCGAATATTTGATTGGTATAGCCAAATGCTCCTACATTTGCCTCAGTAATAACAACAGAATTTAAACCAACTAAAAATAATTATTATGAAAAAACTTATTGTAACAGCATGTGTACTTACCTTATTAGGAACTGTATCTTGTAGAACGCATGACGATATGATTAGCCCTGAGGATACTGCAAATCTGGAAGTAATGGAAAACTCAGCAATGGCTCGGGATTCTGCACAAGGTAGAGATTTAAGTATTTTACCAGGCGATCCACTTCCTCCACCAAGAAAATAAATTAATATTATTAAATAAATTTTTTTTCATCATTTGTGTTTTTTTTCTTCCGCTGTTGTGAAACACCGGAAGATTCTTTTTTATACCAAAAGTACAATTTTCATATCTTTGCTGAATATAATCATTCAAAATGCAGACTACCTATATAGATACACAGCAGATTTCCTTCGAAGATTTTAAAAAATCCGTGCTTCAGGATTATCGATTGGGACGCATTTCCCGAGAGATGTCCCTGCTAGGAAGAAGGGAAGTGTTGACCGGAAAAGCTAAATTCGGAATTTTCGGAGACGGAAAGGAACTTCCGCAATTGGCGATGGCCAAAGTATTCCAGGATGGTGATTGGCGTTCAGGATATTACCGAGACCAGACTTTTGCATTGGCAGTAAACGTTTTAACCATAGAAAGTTTTTATGCACAACTGTATGCAGATACGGATATAACCCGTGAACCAGCTTCAGCAGGAAGACAAATGAACGGGCATTTTGCTTCCAGAACATTGAATGAAGACGGGAGTTGGAAAGATTTAACAAAACTTAAAAATATTTCTTCTGATATTTCCCCAACCGGTGGACAAATGCCAAGGTTGCTTGGCCTGGCTCAGGCTTCTAAAGTTTTCAAACAGATAAAATTTGATGGTTCCGAAAAATTTTCCAACAACGGAAACGAAGTTGCTTTTGGAACTATTGGCGATGCCTCTACTGCAGAAGGCCACTTTTGGGAAACCCTGAACGCAGCGTGCGCATTACAGGTTCCCATGATTGTCTCCATTTGGGACGATGGCTATGGAATTTCTGTTCCTACGCATAATCAGCGCGCTAAAGCTGATATTTCAGAAATGCTCTCCGGTTTTCAGAGAAAAGAAGGAGAAAATCAAGGTTGCGAAATTATCCAGGTAAAAGCCTGGGATTATCCTGCCTTATTAGATGCCTATGCAAAAGCGGAACATTTTGCAAGAACAGAAAGTATTCCGGTAGTAGTTCATGTTGTGGAAGTGACGCAGCCTCAAGGACATTCCACTTCCGGATCGCACGAACGGTATAAAAATGAAGAAAGGCTCACCTGGGAAAGTGAATACGATGGTTTGCTTAAATTCCGTGAATGGATTCTGAGTTATTCTGTAGAAATAGAAGGTCAGGAAGAAATTTTGGCAACTTCCGAGGAATTAAATGCGATAGATGCAGAAGCAAAGAAGACGGTAAAAGAGGGCCAGAAAAAAGCCTGGGAAGATTATCAAAGACCAATTGTTGCACTAAAAGATCAAATATTGCCTTTGGTAGAAAAACTTACCTATGAAAACAATGAAATTTCTGCTGAAGTAAGCAAATTTAAAGCATTGATTTCTGTTGCGAAAAGAGATGTTTTCCATCTTGCCAGAAAGGCTTTACTGTTAACCCGTGGTTCAGTTTCTGCTGAAAGAACTCAGCTTCAAAAGAAGTATGATGAACTCTTCGCTGTTGAAAAAGACAATTATTCCTCTCATTTATATTCGCAATCCCAGTGGAAAGCTACCCATGTAAAAGAAGTAAAACCAGTCTTTAGTGAAAGTTCTGAAGAGGTGGACGGCAGAGTGGTAGTGCGTAATAACTTTGATAAAATTTTTGAAAAATATCCTGAAACCCTGATCTTTGGTGAGGATACAGGAAATATTGGCGATGTGAACCAAGGCTTGGAAGGAATGCAGGAAAAATACGGAGAAATGCGGATTGCCGATACCGGAATTCGTGAAGCCACCATTCTTGGGCAAGGAATAGGAATGGCAATGCGAGGATTGAGGCCTATTGCTGAAATTCAGTATTTGGATTATATTCTTTATTGTTTACAGGGTATGAGTGATGATCTTGCTACCGTACAATATCGCACCCGTGGCGGACAAAAAGCACCGCTCATTATCCGAACCCGAGGACATCGTCTGGAAGGAATTTGGCATTCAGGGTCGCCGATGGCAGGAATTATAAATCTCTCAAAAGGAATTAATATTCTGGTTCCAAGAAATCTTACAAAAGCTGCCGGTTTTTACAATACGATGTTGCAGAGCGACGAACCAGCACTCATTGTAGAATGCCTGAACGGATATCGTTTGAAGGAAAAACAACCGGATAATTTGGGAGAATTTACCGTTCCTGTAGGGAAAATTGAAACTACGAAAGAAGGAAAGGATGTTACTTTGGTAACGTATGGTTCCACCTGGAGATTGGTGATGGAAGCAGCTTCGGAATTAGAAAAACTCGGAATTTCTGCAGAGGTTGTTGATGTTCAGTCACTTATTCCTTTTGATTTAACTCATGGAATTTCAGAAAGTGTGAAGAAGACCAATCGTCTTGTGGTTATTGATGAAGATGTGGAAGGCGGAACCTCGGCCTTTATCCTGCAGCAGATTCTGGAAAAGCAAAAAGGATTCCGATATCTGGATAGCGATCCGCTTACGCTTACGGCAGAAAATCACAGGCCGCCTTATGCAAGCGATGGCGATTATTTCAGTAAACCGTCTGTGGATGATATAGTGGAAAAAATTTACGGACTGTTCACCGAAATTAATCCGAAGAAATTTCCCGCTCTATAGAATTACTAAAACTGCTGACTTTCGGCAGTTTTTTTTTGAATCTCATTTCTTCAGGAAACTCCAGAAGTTTTGCATCCTTTTCTCTATTTTCAGGAGATTATTTTTTACGAGTGCCTCTACAAATAGGGAAGGGTTTTCGTACGGAATGTCAATATTCTCGAACGTCATTTTTCTGTGAGCGTAGCCTTTCATAAACTCTTCATTCGTATGCCAGGGTTCAATGTCATTTTTCCTCATCCAAGTTACAAATTCTGAATTGCTTTTTACGTTCACACTTTTTCTTCGCTTCAACAAAGTGTATTTCATGATAACTTAACTTTTTTATCCGAATTGCAGGGTATGCATTACAGATCTGTTTTTACATTTGTGTTATTTATGATTCCAAATGAATGAATTTACATTATGAAATCAGGAATCTCATTAATAATTAAATTTATCCTTCTAAAAGAATTATTCTTAATAATTAATATGAAATTGTATTGCAAATCTATATATTTTTTTTGAATATAAAAAAATCAACTATGTTGTTCACGTTGTATTAACATATTGTTAATGGAGTCCGGTTTTTATATTTGATGATTTGTTAATTTTCACTAAGATTTATTTTTGTAATTTTGTTTAAATTTTAGGAAAATGAACTACGATATTATTGTTGTCGGGAGTGGTCCCGGAGGATATGTTACTGCAATCAGAGCTTCACAGTTAGGATTCAAAACTGCCATTGTTGAAAAAGAAAATTTAGGAGGAATCTGTTTGAACTGGGGTTGCATCCCTACGAAAGCCTTGCTGAAATCTGCTCATGTATTTCACTATTTGAATCATGCAGAAGATTACGGACTGAACAAAGTGGAAAATCCAGGATTTGATTTTTCTAAAGTCATCCAGAGAAGCCGAGGTGTAGCATCAAAAATGAGTGGCGGAATCCAGTTTCTGATGAAGAAAAACAAGATTGATGTCATTATGGGAACTGCCAAAGTGAAGCCCGGAAAAAAGATTGAAGTTACAGATGCAGAAGGAAAAACTTCCGAATATGCAGCTCAACATATTATCATTGCAACCGGAGCCCGTTCCAGAGAATTGCCTACCCTTCCACAGGATGGAAAAAAGGTGATCGGTTATCGCCAGGCTTTAGCACTTCCGGAACAGCCAAAATCCATGATCGTAGTAGGATCCGGTGCGATAGGAATTGAATTTGCCGATTTTTATAATACGATGGGGACTAAGGTAACCGTAGTAGAATTTATGCCGAATATCGTGCCTGTAGAAGATGAAGAAATCTCAAAACATCTTGAGAAATCATTGAAGAAATCCGGAATTGAGATCATGACCAATGCGTCTGTGGAAAGTGTTGATACCTCCGGAAACGGCGTGAAAGCTACCGTAAAAACTTCAGGCGGCGAGATCACTTTAGAAGCCGATATTTTACTTTCAGCAGTGGGAATTTCTGCAAATATTGAAAATATCGGCTTGGAAGAAGTGGGCATTAAGACTGATAAAGGAAAAGTTCTGGTAAATGACTGGTACGAAACTTCAGTTCCCGGTTATTACGCCATCGGAGATATCATTCCTACTCAGGCTTTGGCACACGTTGCTTCGGCAGAAGGAATAACTTGTGTGGAAAAAATTAAAGGAATTCACATCGAAAAAATTGATTACGGAAATATCCCAGGATGTACCTACTGTCACCCGGAAGTTGCTTCAGTAGGGCTTACCGAGAAGCAGGCAAAAGATCAGGGTTTTGAAATAAAAGTTGGGAAATTTCCGCTCTCAGCATCCGGAAAAGCTACCGCAAACGGAAATACAGACGGATTTATTAAAGTGATTTTTGACGCCAAATATGGCGAATGGCTCGGTTGTCACATGATTGGTGAAGGCGTAACAGAGTTGGTTTCTGAGGCTGTTGTAGCCCGGAAACTTGAAACCACGGGTCATGAAATTATCAAATCAATTCATCCGCATCCAACGCTCTCGGAAGCCATCATGGAAGCTGTAGCCGCAGCTTATGGCGAAGTGATTCACATTTAACTTCATATAATTTGATAATTAAAGACCGTTTCATCGTAATTGAAACGGTCTTTAATTTTCAGTTAAAAAACTTCACAAATTTTTCTTCGGCAAACAAAAACTGAATTTTGATCCTTTGCCTAATTCACTGTACACTTTTATTTTGCCTTCACTTCTTTTGATAATTTGGGAAGAAATGTATAAACCAAGTCCCATTCCCTCAAAAGTATTGCTGGATTCTTCGTTCACCCGATAAAATTGTTCAAATATTTTTTCAATTTTATTTTTAGGGATTCCAATACCGAAATCTTCCACGGAAAAACACGCGTTTCCTTCCTCATCAGTATGGCTGCAAATCACTATTTTCTCTTTGTTTGGTGAATATTTGATGGCATTGGAAATGAAATTCTGCATTACTTGTTGGATGCGTTCCCGGTCGCCTTCCACGAGTCCTGTGGAACCGAGTTTTGAAATAATTTTGTGATTTCCATTGGATATTTTTGCTTCTTCAGCTACTTCTGAAACCAAATCATCAAATTCGAATACAGTTTTATTGAGAGGCAATTGTCCATTTTGAATCTTCGTAACATCCAGAAGATCAGTAATTAACTGATTTAGTCTGTTGATTTGAATTCCCATTTTGCCTGCATATTCTGCTCCTTTTTCATACCCTTCCTGTTTCAGCATTCGTTCCAATGCTTGTGCGTAGAGTTTGATGCTGGTAAGCGGCGTTTTCAGTTCGTGGCTTGTGATGGCGAGAAAATCATCTTTTTGTTTTAGAAAAGTTTTAAATTCATGAATGTCTGTAGTAGAGCCGATCCATTTTGAAATTTTACCATCATCAGATTTGATGGGAATGCCTCGATGCAGATACCAATGATAGGTTCCTGGATTATCTTTCTTTTCAAGTCGGTATTCTACTTCGTGCAACTCGCCGGTTTCCATATTTCTTTTCCAGGTTTCTTCTAAATTTTTGAGATCGTCTTTATGCACAATCTCTTTCCAGTTTTTTATATGAATTTCATCTTTTGGCAGGCCAGACAATTCATACCATCGTTCATTGAAATAATCTACCTCGCCATCAGGTTTTGCTGTCCATACAATCTGCGGGATGGTATCTGCCAAATTCTTAAAACGGAGTTCACTTTCCTGTAGTTTTCTTTTGAGTTGTATTTCCTCAGTTATGTCGTAACCTACTGAAACAATAGTGTTTTCGCTTTCCCCTAAATCTATAGGTGTGAAAATGTAATTCATATACCGAGGTTTCTCAAAATGGGGGAGTTTTACTTCAATTTCTTTGATCTGAATTTGCCTCCCGGTTTCATACGCCTGTTTCAAATAACCGATTATAAAATGATTTTCAAGTTCCGGATATGCTTCTATCAATGTTTTACCAATTCGTCGGTTATTTTTCTCCCATAATTCCGACACTCCGCGATTGCTCATTTCAATTGTAAATTCTGGTCCTTTCAAAACGCTCATTGCCAAAGGGACAGCCGCAATAAATTGTCGCAAGCGTTCTTCACTTTTTTCAATTAATTTTTTTGCATTAATTTGTTCTGTCACATCCAGACTCATATTCAGAACCCCGAAAATTTCTCCGCTGCTGTCGTATATTGGTTTGAAACTGAGATTCATATAAACAGCCTGAAATTCATCACCTTGCGGTATCATTATTTTGGCTGCATCTTCTTTATAAATTTTTCCGGTGCGGTACACTTTTTTCAGAATCTCAGCAAAAGGTTGTGAAAAAAGTTCCGGCAGCGCTTCCCGAAGTGGTAACCCGGTCAGATCGTGCTTTTCCTTCCAGTATTCTTTTGCTTTTTCGTTGATAATGTCAATAATGAGCTCTTCTCCTTTAAAGAAAATCGTGGGAATTTCTGCTTCCATAATAAGGTTTCGGAAACGCGCTTCTATTTTTTCATTTTCTTGTTTTGCCAGAACTTGTTCCGTAACATCATTTGCAATGGTAATAATTCCGGTAATTTCACCCATTGTATTTTTCAACGGAGAATAGGTGAAATCATAATACGAGGTAAGTTCTGCACCGTTTTTTATGAGGGTCATTCTCTTCTCATGACCCGTTTGGATCACGCCGTTTTCATACACGTTCAGCAAAATTTTCCTGAATTTCGGACTGTTAAAAAGAGGCTGGACTTCATAAATTGGACGACCGATGACTTCTGCATTCACGCCCATATATTTCAACATTAAGCTGTTGGAAGCCTCTACAATCATGTCTTTTCCCTTCAGTACAGCGAGTGCTACGGGAGCTTGTCCGAAAAGTTCAATAAGAGTTTCCGGTTTTAGCTGGTTATTTTCCAGAAAATTTTTCATATTTGCGAAAATAACAGAATTGGATTTACAAATTGTTATACCTTTTCCATGTTTCTGTTCTAGATTCAATAAAAAAAGGCTTTCCTTCAGAAAACCTCTTTTAATATTTTTAATTTATTGTTGATAAGCGGCTATGGCCTTGTTGATCAGTTCTACCTGCTGATGCAGTGATGTGCTTCCCGGATTGGATTTCAGGGTTTGCATTTTTCGGGAAAGCCCGTCTTTCAGCATATTCAGAATCATCATTCTGGCTTGTGGATTTTCGCCTAATTGTCGCTTGGCCTGAATCAGAATTTTGGTGACGCTTTCAGTTGCTTTGGTATTGTCTGAATCCATAATCCAGTGAAATCCTTCTTCGGCTGTTGCACCAAGTTGTGGATCCTGAAATTTAATAAAAGGATAAAAAGCGACCGTGCTTCCGATGGCGTGCATTTGTTTTTCAACTTTATTTTGAACGATGGCAGGAAGTAAAGTGGCGATCACTTCTTCCGATGCTTTCTCGAGATCAACCTGCGCTGCAAAATCCTTGATTTTTGCGGGATCCAAGGAAATAATTCCTGCTAATGAAGTAGCTTTTACGGCATTGGAAGGCGTGTTGAATTTCTTTTCATACAAAGCAAGATATTTTTGGTTCCCGGTTTTACGAAGTGCGGCAATAGCTGCGGATTGCACCAGCGTTTTGGGATCAGATTCAGCCAGTTTTTCAACTTCCGATAATGTTGCTTTGGCATGACTGGCTTTTGAAAGATCCAAAACATTCAGTGCTTTCATTCGGATCCGGAAGTTTTTATCTTTCAGTGCAGCAGCTAATGTTTTGACGGCAGCATCATGATCGGGGGTTTTCTCCGCGCCTTCTAAAGCGCGATAACGACTTAAGAAATTTTCAGAACCGTTGTATTGCAATAAATATTGCTCCGGAGTTTTATTTTCAGAAATTTCCGCCAAAAGAATTCCGTCAGCATTTAGATTAATGAGATCAGCATTTTTGGAAACGGGAAATCGAAAATCATTTTTAGAACGGGCATTAATCCAAACATTTTTTCTGACAGCTTTTCCATTTTCAAAAATATCAATAGCCAGCGGAAACTGAAAATATTCTGATTGAGTTTGATTAACAGAAACCGTAAGTTCTTTTTTGATAGGATCAAAACTTGATGAGTAGCTGAGTTTCGGATGCCCGCTCCCGAAAAACCATTGGTTGAAAAACCAATTCAGGTCTTTTCCGGTGATTTTTTCCAGCGAAAGACGGAATTGATGCGCTTCTCCGGTACCGTATTCATTCGTTTTTAAATAATGATTCATCCCTTCCCAAAAGGCTTCATCGCCCACATAATGCCGAAGCATATGAAGAATTGCGCCGCCTTTATTGTAGGAAACTGCATCGAACATATCTTCCCGGGCATGATAATTAAAACGGATCAGATCTTTTGAAATATTCGCCGGATCCATCAGATAACCCTGTATCGCGATCATCAGTCCGTAATCGGCGAAATCTCTTCCATATTTATGTTCGTTCCACAAATATTCTGAATAATTCGCAAAAGATTCGTTCATGGAAAGTTGGCTCCAGCTTTCTGTGGTAACCAAATCTCCAAACCAGTGATGAAACAGTTCATGCGTGATAACATCTTCCCATCGGTTTTCATCGATCAAATCTTCTGGTTTCTGTTGTGCTGCATCCGAATGAAGGACGGCTGTCGTATTTTCCATCGCACCGCTTACGTAATCGCGGGCTGTTATTTGAGCATATTTGTTCCAGGGATAATCGTATTTAAGTTTTTTGGAAAAGAATTCCATCATTTCCGGCGTGTTCCCGAAAATTTGTCTGGCAAAAGGTTCATATTCTTTTTCCACATAATAATCGACAGGGATATTTCTCCATTTGTCTTTTACAATTGCATAATCGCCAACGCCCATGAAGAAAAGATACGGTGCGTGTTTTTTGTCCATTACCCAATGATCAGTTCTTAGTCCACCGGATTCCTTCACTGAAGATTTCAGATAACCGTTGGAAAGCGTGACGTATTTGTCGGGTACCGTCATGTAAATTTCCTGTGTGGTTTTCATATTGGGTTTATCGATGGTAGGAAACCATACCGAACTGGATTCCGTTTCTCCCTGAGTCCAGATTTGAGTTGGTTTATCGGGATCTTTCTCCTGAGCATTAATGAAATACAGGCCTTTGGCATCTGTAATGGCGGCACTTCCTTTTTGTTTCACTTCATTCGGGCGTGCTGTATATTTGATGAATACAGTATATTCCTGATTTTTCTGATAGGTTTTATCGAGATTAATATGAAGAATATCGTTCTGATAACTGTACTTCAGCGGAGATCGTGACCCATTTTTGTCTACAGCTACTTCATGGATCAGCATTGCTTTGGCATTTAAAACCAAGGAATCTGAAGGGTAAAAATAAGGTGTAGCAGAAATCCAGGCTTCGCCACTCATTTGTTCCTTTTCGTAATCGAATTTCACCTTCAGTTTGGTGTGTTTCAGTTCAGTAGTTTGGGTATGAGTCGCTCTGTAAACAGGTTCTCTTCCTGAAGTTTCGGTTTGCGCGGAAAAGGTTCCTGAACAGAGTATGGCACCCCAGAAAAAGATGGTTAGAAAAATTTTCTTCATAAGTTACAGTTAATATTTCGGTTTTGGTATTCGATTATTATCGTTCATTATTCTTTTGTGAAAAGGAATTCCATACCTCCTTGAAGAAGTTTCATGGTTTTTTTATCTGAATCGAAATCGAGTTTTATTCCGGCAGTGTCAAAAGTGAAAGTGTTTTCAGACTTTGCTTGCAACGGAAATTCTCCCTGTCCTGTTGCCTGCGCGAAAAGTTGTCCGTTTTTCTCTCTTACTTCAATTTTGATGGGAAGCTGTGTTGAGGAATAGGTTCCCGCATATTTTTGTAAGGTCGCAGGATCCACATTTGCAGCAGTAAAATTAGGAATTTCAATATTCGTACCTGTGGCAAGGCTCATCGCAGCGATGGTAATTTGATTGTTGTCAAAAGCAGTTCCGTTGGAAAGCATGACGTAGCCGGTTTTCAGTTCAGGAAAATAATAAAGTGCTGAGGTGAAACCATCAATTCCGCCATTGTGCCCGAATCCGGAAGTATTGTAAAACGGAACCCTGAAAATCCCGAATCCATAATTATCTGTCATTGTGATCATCTGCGACAGGCTTTTTTCGGAAATAATTTTATGGTTAAATAAATCCTCGATGAATTTTAAAAGATCTGCGCTCGTCGAAATCATCGCACCTGCAGCAGCGGGAATGGAAAGATCGGTTTCTTCAGATTTCTTCATCGGAGTTTCCAAAGTGTAGGAAAAAGCTTCCATTTTCTGTGGATTAATTTTCCCTCCGTAATAGGTGTTTTTTAATCCTAAAGATTTTGTGATTTTTTGTTCCAGAAGTTCTGCGTAAGATTTTTTGTACACTTTTTCCAGAATATAGCCCAGCAAAATATAGCCTGAATTGCTGTAGCTGAATTTGGTGCCAGGTTCGAAATCGGTGCCGCTGCTCTTTATTTTAGCAACCATTTCCTGATTCGTCATCGCATTTTGGTTCCAGCTCAGATAATCGGGCAAATCCGTAATGTTGTAAATTCCGCTCCGGTGATTCAGCAACTGCTCAATGGTGATTTTTTCTGCGTTTTTTATTTCAGGATAAAATAGGGAAAGCCGATCGCTGAGGTTTAATTTATTTTCTTCAACAGCTTTCATCACCAAAGTTGCAGTGAAGGTTTTGGTAATAGAACCGATTCTGAATCGCGTATCTGTGGTGTTTTTCTTTTGATTGTCTGCATCTGCAAAACCGACGGCACGCTCATAAACCATTTTGCCGTTTTGAGTAATGGCCACACTTCCCATGAACTTCTGATGTTGCTCCAGAGCATTCATGAATTCGTTCATTTTTTCTTTATTAAAATTCTGACTGAACGCCATTGAAAAAGCTAAACAACTGAACAGGAATAACAATTTTTTCATGCAAAATATTTATTAAATGGGTAACACTAGTGAAGGATATGTTACAAGAATGGTGATTTTGACCCATTACACTGCTACCGGAGCTTTTATCCCCGGATGTGGGTCATAATTTTCCAGAGTGAAATCTTCATATTTAAAGTCAAAAATATTTTTGATTTCAGGATTCAGTTTCATTACGGGTAAGGCTTTTGGCGTTCTGGAAAGTTGTTTTTTCACTTGCTCTAGATGATTGTTATAAATATGAACATCGCCAAAACTGTGGATATAATCTCCCACTTCCAGTTCGCAAACCTGCGCTACCATCATCAGCAGAAGGGCATAACTTGCAATATTAAACGGTACTCCCAAAAAAACATCGGCACTTCTTTGGTACAGCTGAAGCGAAAGTTTTCCCTCGGCAACATAAAACTGGAACATCGCATGACAGGGCGCCAAAGCCATGTTTGGAACTTCAGCGACATTCCATGCGGAAACGATCAATCGGCGGGAATCCGGATTTTCTTTAATCTGAGCGATGACTTCCGAAATTTGATCGATTACATTTCCGTCTGCACCTTTCCAGCTTCGCCATTGCGCACCGTACACAGGACCAAGATTTCCGTTTTCATCGGCCCACTCATTCCATATTTTGACATCGTGATCTTGGAGATATTTGACATTGGTGTCTCCTTTCAAAAACCAGAGTAACTCATGAATAATGGATTTTACATGAACTTTTTTGGTTGTCACCAAAGGAAAACCTTGCGATACATCATATCGCAACTGATATCCGAAAATACTTTTGGTTCCGGTTCCGGTTCGGTCGGTTTTCTCATTGCCGTTATCGAGAATATGTTGTAAAAGCTCTAAATAATTCTGCATTTTTTAAATAATGAAAGTGGGTTAATGAAAATTAATCTCTGCAAAATACTGATTATTTACCAAATTTCCATAATTGTTTGTGGAGTTCCGTTCAAGGTGAAAGTTTGTCCTGTAACGAGGCCGTTCATGACTTTGGCAATAGGAGATTCGGGAGAGACGCACATGATTTTTCTGTTTTGAAAACTGAGTGTTCCGGCGGCAGCCGAAATATAGAAAATTCCGTTGTTGGTTTCTACCAATGCGCCCAAATCTGCGGTGATACAGGCTTTATTGTTAAGTCTTTGAAGAGAATCCTGAAGTTTCATATTTTCAGAAAGCTGATGATTTAAATGGTTAATTTCCTGCTGCAACATTTCCGCACCGGTTTCGTACTTGTCACCCATTGCACTTTTGGTTTCGCCGTTGGATTGCCGAGTTTCGGCAATCAGTTGGTGCAGCTGCTGTATTTTCTCCGAAATGATTTTTTGTGCTGACAGCAGAATTTCCTGTTTATCCATCAGAATTTTGATATTAAAAAACCCCGACTGCTCAGGGTTTTGTATGGTAATACTATTTTAATCTTCATCGTCCATTTCGAAATTGTCGTCTTCGTATCCTTCATCTTCATCATCATCGAAACCGTCATCGTCATCCGAAAAGTCTGAACTGCCAAAATTATCTTCAAAACCGAAATCATCATCATCCATTAAAGGCATTGCTGATTTCTTGTTTTTTCCGGCTCCTCCGCTTTTGCTTGGTGCTTTCATCGGCATACTTCCGAATCTGAAAACAGTAATAGGATAGTTAACTGCAGGTTTTTCTTCCGTTATTTCTATCAGTTCACAAAAGAATTCCCAAAGATCCAGAAATCCGTATTGGAATTGTGCGCGATCTCCTTTCTGTGGGAAAGCTTCGCGGATGTAAATGTCAGACATGATTTCGCCGTCTTCTTCATCACTCATATCTTCCAGCGGAACAGATTTGATGATGGAACCGTCCTGCTCCAACAGATTGAATGCAGAGAGCTCTTCTCCCATCAGGCTGAAGGCACTTTTGATTCCCAGGTGAAGATTCCACAATGTTTGTTTTTCTTTTACTTCAATATCGCGGAAAATATTGTCTTTGGCGTCTAAAATTACACGGATCTTATAAACCATTTTTTCTTTATTTGTATTGCTTTTAGTAATGTATTTTCGGGTACAAATATAGAATATTTGTATTGGGAGCTAAAAGTTTTTGATTTTTTTTTCAAGAAATATTTTATTACATTTTCGGCCACTATTCGCCTTTTTCCAACGTAAAACTGAACGTGGTGCCTTCCAGATATACGCTATGTACTTCGATGTTTTCGTGGTGTGCTTCCAGGATATGCTTTACAATGGCCAACCCCAATCCTGATCCTCCGTCTCTTCGGTTTCTGGACGATTCTACACGATAAAAACGTTCGAAAATTCTGGGAAGTGCTTCGGGTTTTATTCCCATGCCGTTGTCTTTTATTTCTATCAAAACCTTATGGTTTATGGGCTTAATGATCACCTGAATCAGTGCGTTATCCCGGTTGGCATAATAGATGGCATTAGAAATAAGATTGACAAGAACCTGGGAAATACGCTGCCGATCGGCTTTTACAAAGATTTGTTGCTGCGATGCCTGAAGCTGCATTTTAGCATTAATTTTCTGGGCTTCCAGATCCAGAAGGTCAATCATTTCACGAACGAGGATATTGAGGTCGAATTGGGTGATGTTCAGGTCGATTTCTCCGGATTCAAACTGGTTGATCATGTCAAGGTCTTTCACGATATCCAGCAGTCTTTCTACCGAGGTGTCGATTCGGGAAAGATATTTATCCCGAACAGCGAGATTTTCCACAGCACCGTCCATCAGGGTTTCTACATATCCTTGAATGGTGAAAAGCGGCGTTTTCAGTTCGTGTGAAATATTCCCGATATATTCTTTTCTGTAAGTTTCCATTTCCTTCATCGTATCCAGTTCGGTAGCTGTTTTTTGGGACATTTCAGATACTCTTTCGCCCAATTGAGTGAAGTTCATTCCTTCTTCATGTCCCATCATCTCTTGGGGAAGAATGGTGCGGATGCGGCTGATTTGTTTTTTTCCGTAAAAATTAAAAAGGAAATCGAGGACGAAATAATTGATTACAATCATCACCAGAATACTGGCAAGAAATGTGGCAACCATTCCGGTTTTCATGTTTAGAATGCTTGTTTTGGAAAATTCAAAAACAAAGGCAACCAGCATCATCACGCCAGTAAGAAACAGGGAAGCGTAAAAGGTAAGCTGATGGAATTTCAAAATGGTAACTTTTGATAAAGTTATGAAAAAATTTACACCACCAGTTTGTACCCGATTCCTTTAAGGGTTTGAATAGTATCAACGCCTAATTTTTCGCGAAGCCTGCGGATGTGGACATCAATGGTTCTTTCTCCTACCACAACGTCGTTTCCCCACACTTTTTCCAGAATTTCTTCGCGTTTAAAGACTTTATCGGTGTTAGAAGCCAAAAGATACAATAAGTCGAATTCTTTTTTCGGAAGCAGAAAAAGCTGTCCTTTTTTTGAAACTTTGAAATTATCTTTGTCGATCATCAGATCGCCGATTTCAATTTGCTTGCTTCTTTCGTTCACCTGCGAGGTGAGTTGAAGCAGGGCGTTTACTTTTGAAATGAGCACTTTTGGTTTGATTACTTTTATGATGTAATCATTAGCCCCGGCCTGATACCCTGCGAGTTGTGAAAATTCTTCGCTTCGGGCAGACAGAAACACGATGAGGGTTTTTTGCAGTTCTTTGATCTGTCGCAACTCCTGGCAGGTTTCGATTCCGTCTTTTTCAGGCATCATTACATCCAGAAGAATCATGTCGGGAATCAGTTTTTTAGCCAAGGCTATTCCGTCATTTCCATTATTTGCGGTGTGTACTTCGTATCCTTCTTTTTCTAAATTATAAGACAGGATTTCCAGAATATCCTGCTCATCATCTATCAATAGAATTTTTTTTTTTGAACTCATTTCTTCTTTTTATCCTTTCAAAACTACCACTTTTATCCCTACTGAAACTCCTTTTTGTTAAAGTTTACAATTAATTAATACTGCTGCATTTCTGTTAAAGATTTATTAAAGATTAATTAATGCCTTGTCAACACCCTTCGTGCCTATTCTTTTCACCTTTGCATCAAGAGAAATTAAAGTAAAAAAAGGAAATGAGAGTAAGTAAACTAAGTATCGGAGCACTGTTTCTCATAGGTGCAGTTCCGTTATTGTATGGCCAAACAGAGAAAGACACCCTCAGAAAGGAACAACAAATTGATGTGGTGGTGATTACACGAAGTGCTACGAAAAGGACAGATGAAGCTGTGATGGCAGAAATGCGTAATGCAAAACAAGTGGTAAGTGCCATATCTGCCGAGCAAATCACCAAGGGAGTTGACAGAAATGCTGCGCAGGCTGTACAAAGGGTTCCGGGTGTAACTATTGTTGATGGAAGGTTTATTATGATTCGGGGTCTTGCAGAACGATATAACAATACGCTCATTAATGGTGCCATTGCACCCAGCACAGAAGTGGACCGCAGAACTTTCTCTTTCGATCTGATTCCGGCAGGAATGTTGGACAGAATGATGATTTATAAAACGGCAACAGCTGATAAACCAGGAGATTTTTCAGGGGGTATTATTGATATAACGACTACAGAAGCGACGAACAACTTTGATAAATTAGATATTGGTTTTGGATTCAGAACAAACACTACTTTTAAAGATTACTATCAATCTAAAGGTTCTTCTACAGATGCTTTTGGATTTGATTACGACTACCGGACGCTCCCCGGAAATTTCCCTACCACAAATTCTATAAAAAATAATCCCAATTCTGCTCACAGAGCTTCCAGATTGCTGTACAATAATTTCGAACCGCTACAGGAAAAAGCAATGCTGGACGGAAATTTAGGATACACCATGGGCAGAAGGTTTAACTTGGGTTCTGTGCGTGTAGGAACTGTAAATATGTTGAACTGGAGCAACGGCTATGAAACCAGGCATCAGGATACCAATTCTTATTTTTCTTTGAATGAAGGTTCTGCCAGCCCGCAGGAATGGGAAAAGTATGAAGACAAAATTTATCAAAATGATACCCGCTTATCCGTGTTGTCCAACTGGAATTTTCAGTTCAACAGCAATCACAGGTTGTCTCTAAAAAACCTTTTCAACCAAATTGGTGAAAATGAAACCATCTTGAGGGAAGGAAATAATTTCCAGCAACGTGCCGACCAAACCTACCGGAATTACCTGTTAGGATACCGTGCCAGAACCATTTATATGGGTCAGTTGGGTGGCCAGCATAAATTTAATAATACAAATATTGATTGGGTAGGCGGTGTTAATATTCTTTTTGAAAATGAACCGGATCTCAGAAGATTCAGAACGCTGTCCAGTATTACGCAACCGGGGAAGTTTTACATGATAGATCCCCCATCCTCCAATCTTTTCGATACCTCAAGATATTTTGGTAAACTGAACGAATATTCAGGGAATTTTGGAGCGAATGTCACTCATAATTTTACGGACGCCGAAGGAATATCTTTTATGAAATTAAAGGCAGGGTTTTATGGAGATTATAAAAGCAGAGAGTTCAGCTCCAGATATATGTCTTATACTCTTCCCGGATCTGTTGCGCAAAATCAGCGTGAATTCCTGACTCATCTTCCTTTATCTCAGGTATTTTCCAGTGCGTATGTTAATAATACAAACGGATGGAGATTGCAGGAAGGAACTGCGCCTTCCGATTCTTATGATGCCCAGAATATTTTGGGAGCAGGATATGTGATGGCTGAATTTCCTTTTGGAAGATTCGATTTCAATGTAGGGGTAAGAGCAGAGCACAATATTCTGAAATTACAGAATACCACACACGATGTTGAAAAACCACTGACTTCTATTTTGCCCTCAGGAAATATTGGGTATAAAGTGACGGACAGATCTCAGCTAAGAGCAGGATACAGCAGAACAGTGAACAGGCCGGAATTCAGAGAAATCGCTCCTTTTCTTTTCTATGATTTTGAACTGAATGTTTCCAGAATGGGGAACCCTGAGCTGAAAACTGCGACGATTGATAATTTTGATTTGCGGTACGAGTTCTATCCAAAAAGGGGAGAAGTATTAAGTTTAGGTGCATTTGCAAAAAACTTTAAAAATCCGATTGAGAATGTAAATGTTGTGGTCACAGAAAACAGGATGTTCAATTATGGGAATGCGGATAAAGCCTTGGTGTATGGAGCAGAACTGGAAGTAAGAAAGTCTTTGGAAGATTTAATAGATGTACCGGTAATTAATCGTATGTCTGTTAACTTAAATGCATCGTATATTTTTTCTGAAGTAGATATGGGAGCTTCTGCAGTGTCACAAGACGCCGTAAGGCCATTGCAGGGACAGTCGCCCTATATTGTTAATGTTGCGTTGAATTATGAAAATCCTCAGGGATTTGGAGCCAATGTAATTTATAACCGTTTTGGAGATCGGATTTTTGCAGTAAGTGATGATAATTTCCCGAGCATTTATGAGCTTTCCCGAAACAGCCTCGACTTTACCGTATATAAAAACTTCAAAAACGTAAATGTCAAATTCGGAATCAATAACCTTCTGAATGATCCTTTCAGATTCTATGAAGATACCAACCGGGATTATAAGATTGATACCTCATTTGATAAATCCAACTACATCTATAAAAGAGGTGTTCTTTATAACCTCAGTATAAGTATTAAACTATAAAAAATTAATCATAAAATTTTTAAAAAATGAAAAAGAACTTTTTTAAAGTAAGTTTATTAGGAATGGCAGCGTTATCATTCGTCGCTTGTAGCAATGACAGAAGTATTGACGATGATAATCCAAACCCGCCTGCCGGTCAGTTTGTGGAACTCACTGGAGACCTTTCTTCCCAAACCCTTCAGAAAGGAACAAAATATCTGATCAAAGGACAGGTTTTTGTACAAAGCGGATCTACACTTACCATTCAGCCGGGAACAGTAATTATGGGTGACAAAGCCACCAAAGGAACGCTGATCATCAGTAAAGGCGGAAAAATTATGGCCGAAGGTACTTCTACTGAACCCATCGTATTTACTTCCGGACAACCTGTGGGAACAAGAGACCGTGGAGACTGGGGTGGACTGGTAATCCTTGGGAATGCGCCTGTTAATCAAAATTCACCAGTTATCGAAGGAATTACACCCGCCGTTATTTTTGGTGGAAACGATTCTAATGACAACTCCGGAGTTTTGAAATATGTAAGAGTAGAATTTGCAGGAATTGAACTTACGCCAAATAACGAAACGAACTCTATCACCATGGGAGGAGTTGGAAAAGGAACAACAATGGAATATTGCCAGGTTTCCTTCGGAGGCGACGATGGTTTTGAATGGTTTGGAGGAACGATTAATTCTAAACACCTGATCTCTTTCGCCATGTGGGATGATGATTTTGACGTAGATTATGGCTACTCCGGGCTCAATCAGTTTGGCTTGGCAGTAAGATACCCTTCTTATGCTGACCAATCTGGATCCAACGGTTTTGAAACAGACAACGGGCCAAATGACAATGATGTAGCACCTTACACAACAGGTGTATTCTCCAACTATACCATCATCGGGCCTAAACTTACTTCTGCACAATCCATTAACGCGAACTTCCAACACGCAATGGACATGAGGAGAAGAACAGCAGTTACGATTGCCAACTCCGTGTTTGCAGGTTTCCCAAGAGGTCTCAGAATGAATCAGCCTTCCGTATTGTCGAACTATCAAAACAATACAGGTGCTCTTTTCAATAACATTATGCTTGCAGATGCTCAAACATTTACTGCAGGAAGCGGAATGAACGCTAATGATGTGAAAACCTACTGGGAAGCCAACAACGAAGTGAGCACTTCTGCAGATTATGCTACCGTTATCGCAGGTTGGGGGCTGAATCCTAATATCTTCTTTGGAAACAACGTTTCTACAGCATACAGTCCAAGCCCGTCTTTTACAGTTACTTCGGGTGCATTGCTTACAGGAGCCAACTTTACCAATTCTAAAGTGAACAGTTCTTTCTTCACTCAAGTTCCTTACAGAGGTGCTTTCGGTGCTACCAACTGGACTGCAGGATGGGCAGAGTTTAATCCAATCAACAAAGCATATTAATGCTTAAATAAATTCATATTAACAAAAAAATGGCTCTGGTAAAAACAGAGTCATTTTTGTAATTTCACAACATGAAAATATACAGTATTATCGTTCTGGCCTTTTTGTTTATCATGACTTCTTGCAACAAAAAGATAGACATCGACCCGACAAAAGTTCTTAGCACAGAACAGATCAACGAAAAGAAATACCAACTGGCGAGATATTATGCTGGCTTAGCCAAAAAAAGCACTCATCAGGATAAATTTGATGCTAAATATGATGAGCATTACCAGGAAGAAGCAAAAAGATATGAATTGCTTTATTTCTATAAAGATCCGGAAACCCAATACGAGTATTTCGCACTTACCCGAATCGCTCCCAGCATGCAATTGAAAAAAGTAGCTACCGTGGGCAAAGTTTTGTTTGATGGCAACAAAATAGTGAGCTATGAAGAGAAATTTCGCACCTGGAAAATGCCCGAAGAAGAATTGAAAGAAAAAACAAAAGAAATGTTTGAACGATACATTAAAGGTGAAGATCTTTCCAAATATGAAACCATCAATACAAACCCTGAATTTTGGATTGAATTCCCGGATGAAAACACCTATTATGATACCACACTTCAAATGTGGAAACACAAGTAAGGTTTTTAAAATCTCTAAATTAAAAACCGCATTACAGGGAAAATCCACCGTAATAGTACTTAAATGTAACACTGAAGCCGCTTACTGATGAGCGGTTTTTTTTGTAGTTTTGATATATGCAATAATTCAATATTAATTATTTATTAATTTTTTGTTAACTTGAGATTAATTTACTTACTTTGTGTAGGATAAGTCACCATAGTATTAACTTAAAAAACAACAATTATGAATAATAATATTAGAAAACTTCTCAGCGCAGGTGCGTTGATGATTTTTTTCGGGATGAGCACCGGAGTTGCAGCCCAAGAAGCCAATGTCATAGAACAAGTGAACTTAAAAAATGACGGTTTTAATGATTTTAGAAAACATATTTCTGAAAACTTCGATTTTTCTAACCCGAATATGGAAGAAGGTGTAAGCCAAAGCGTTATTAAATTTCAAGTTTCCGAAAACGGGAAAATGCAGAATATTCACGCAGAAAGCAAATGTAAATTTGTAAAAGCAGAAATAGAAAATTTTCTGAAAAACAGCAACTATCGTTTTGATACCAGCCGAAATATGCCGGCAACGTATGTCATGCCTGTTCAGATTGCTATTGCAGCAAGATAAGGATCTCTTCAATAAATAAAAACCGTCTTGCCATCAACAGCAGGCGGTTTTTTTAGTTCAAGTTAACTCAGTTTTTTATGAAGTATAGCTCGCAAAAGCTTCCTCCAGGCTTTCATATTTTCCTTTAAAAGCCTCAATAGGAGAGTCTTGAAGAATGTTTCCCTGATGTATCAAAATTACTCTCGAGCAAAGCGCCTCCACTTCCTGCATAATGTGCGTGGACAAAATCACGGTTTTTTCCTGGCCGATTTCCCGGATTACGTTCCGGATTTCAAGAATTTGGTTGGGATCTAAACCATTCGTAGGTTCATCCAAAATAAGCAAATCCGGCTGATGAAGAATGGCTTGTGCCAAACCGACACGTTGTTTGTATCCTTTGGAAAGCTGTCCTATTTTCTTTGATTTTTCTGGCATAATTCCTACAAGTTCTATCACTTCATCCACTCTGGAAGCCGGAATTTTATGAATATTCGCTACAAACTGAAGGTATTCTTTCACATACATTTCCAGATACAGCGGATTGTTTTCCGGCAAAAAGCCGATATTTTTCTTGGTTTCTGTTTCGTTTTGGGTAATGTTTTTTCCGTTGAAATGAATTTCACCCTCGTCGATTTTCAGAACACCCACAATGGATTTCATCAGCGTTGATTTTCCTGCGCCGTTCGGACCTAGCAATCCGATGATTTCGTTCTTTTTTATCGAAATATTAATGTCGTTCAGCGCCGTTTGCTCGCCAAATTTTTTCGTTAAATGAATGACTTCTAAAGACATATTGTAAAATGATTTATCGCAGGTTAAAAGATAAAAACTCATTCAGGAAGAACGAGTTTTAAAGTATTTTCTCTGCAAAATTTATTTTTTCTTTGTTGCACTCTTTTCCGTTGCGGTATCGGTTTTTTCATAAGGCTGAATCGTCGTTCTCGCTTTGGAAGCAGCAACGGACGATCGGTTTTTCATACGGTTTTTGCCGAATACTTTATCTACCTGATTCTTCGTGAGAAATTGGCTTTTCCCGATATGCTTTTTACTTTTATTAATGTAATGAACAAACTGAACCGTGGTTTGGCCGTAGTTTTTCGCGAAATTTAATCCGATGATGTCATTCGGCAGTTCTAGCTGTATTTCACTTTGTGGCATATCAATAAAACCGTCAGAAATCATTTTATAGAGCTGGTCGAAGTCTTTGTTCAGATCATGAAAATAAAAAGACCGGTACGTATTCAGGTTGCTGTTATTAATATCCTGATAATTAAAAACGTATTTATTTTGTTTTTTATAAAGCGCAATCGCGTTTTCTTTCCCTACTTCCACCAGATTTTCATTTTTCAGCACTTTAATTTGCGCAAAAGAAAAAGTAAAAAGGAATAAGGCAAGCAATAAATGGATTTTTCTCATAATGGTTTTTTGCGAAAGGAGGGCGTCTCGTTTCTTTTTAATCTTCATATTCAGGTAATAACCGCAACAAAAATAAAAAATATTTTTCAGAAAGCAGGGTATTGACCATTTTATATACGGAAAAAACCATGCATTATTGTGTGCTGCGTTGTTTTGTAAAATTTAAAGGAAGAGATCTGATTTAATGTGATTCTGCTTTCTACAATATGAAATCGATGAATGATTATTTCTACTCATATATTGATCATAAACATCAACTTACTGTAAATTTATCTCAAAGAAAAAACCACCCAAATCAGGTGGTTTTCGAATTGTGAACGCGGAAGGAGTCGAACCCTCAACCTTCAGAGCCGTAATCTTCAATTTACTTTTTGATAACGTGTTCATGCGGGTTTACAAAGATTTTTGCATACCCTTTTTTTCTGTTTTATACGGTTTTGTTATATTATAACATTACCGATTGATCTATCAACAGCCGCTGCAAAAGCTTCTGTCTACATAGGTTTTATTACCGTTGCCGTTAATGTAATAACATCCTCCTCTGGGGCCTATATGCAATTGGCGGCCATTGTGGGTGCATCCTTGCTGTTTGGCTTTCGTGCTTTTCTTTTTGGTGCCTTTCTTTTTGGTTTTTTTCTTTTGTTGTTGCGTGGTTGTTTGCTGGTCTTTTGCCGTTGTAATGTTTGCCGGTACATTGGCAAACAGCAGGAAAGCCATGATTAAAAAAATGTTTTTCATAAGTATTGTTTTTGGGGGTTATTAATTATTTATTTCTCCGTTTTCAGGTGATATGGATAAAAACAAAATATTATCGATGAAATAAAGTTTATAGGCGATATTATTTTCAACATACTCTTCATCTAAGCTGCTCACATCTAAATCCTTTTTGAATAGTCCCAAGTTGGTAAGAATCCTTTTTCTATCATCTGCATTATATTTTGGATTTTGTGCGGTTATAACACCACCCATTGCAAGAAGTTGATCAGCTATTTTATCATATTTGCCATCATTCGTTGATAGTAATAAAATATCATATAAAGTATCATCTCTGTTCAACGAACCAAGTAAGGACAGATGATCAGTCAAATCAGCTTGGAATATATGAGATCCGTCACTATTCCGTTGAATTTTGGGCATCCTAAGATCTAAACCAAATTCTTCTGCATACTTGTTAAATTCAGTTCTAAACTTATCAGGGCTTGGAGAAATAGAGTAAATTTGATTCTCTACCTTTTTTATTTCCTTTTTCTCCACTGGAATTTCTGCCTTTGTGTTTTCCTCAACCTTTGCTGTTTCTGGAGTATCTGGTATTATCATTATCAAAAGGATAATAAAGGCTAAGAATGATATGGCAATCCAAGTGAATACTTTACCTAAGCTGGTTCTTTTTGGTGGTTTGTTTTCGGGGTTCATAGTATTGGTTTTTTTAAATTGTTATTACTGCATTGGAAGTGTGTTCTTTGACGATTCTTCCGATAACTAATGAAATTCTTTTTATTGTTTCTTTTTCAATCGGGAAAGGTTGATGTATTAAGGTGCCATCCGGATAGGTGTCTGTATTGCTGCTGTAGGCCATGAAAATAGTGTTGTCAGAAGACAGCTGTATTCTTTTGGTTATCCTGATCTCATCCGTTTCAATGACATAGTTTTGTCCGGGAACAATATTTCTGAAATCGTGTATTTCTTTTATGGCTAAAATACATCCGCTTGGATACTCTACCATGCTGTCACCATAATGGCGCAAACCTGCTGTTAGTTTTGTTTTGCCAAACCAACTTCCAGCATTAACAAATTCAGTAGGCTGGGATACTGGATTCAAGTCGGCTTGCCCGGTGCCGCCAAAAGTGGAAACATCGTCATACAAGGGAATCAGATTATTATTGTTCATATCCCATTTTTCTTCAAGCTCTTCAAACGGTGTTTTGCGCTTAGGAATCTCTGAATCATCGGAAATTTCATTTTCATTTAAAATCATTTCTCCATCTCCATTCTTTAGCCAATTTTCATTTATAAAGGGATATAAAGATTTTATTTTCCCATATAAAGTTTCTGAAAATGGAACCTTTCCGTTTGCTACCTGAGAAAAAGCAGATTCCGTTTCAAATCCTAATGAATAGCCCAATTCCTTCTGGGTCTTAATGTGTTTATTAGTTTTTAAATATGATATTAAAAACTTAAATCTTTCGTTGAGGTTAATTTTCTCCATTTGATAATCAGGTTTTTATAGTTTTTAATATAAATATCTTTATATATAATTTGTATTATAAATATAAAGTTCTTTATATTTGCAGTATCATATTACAATCATTAATACAAATATAAATAAAATGGAAGATAAAAAAGTAAAAATCAGGGAATTGTTTGCGGCTCTTACTTCTGAGCGCAAGAACAATGTGAGAACGATTCTCTCAAAGAAATTCGATATCACGGTAGATTCTGCTAAAATGAACTGGATTTATGCCGGTAAAATCCCGGAACAGCATATTGATAAAACTTTGGAAATCATCAAAGCAGAATTGCAAAAGCAAACTGATGAACTTCAGGAATTAATTGATGTGATATGACGCTATGAAAACTACTATCACCATAACACAGGAAACAACGGACACAACGGTAAAAACCACAGTGTATGCAGGCAGCGAATTACTGTACAGTGAAGAGATTTCTAAAAATCAACTGTTCAGAAATGAGCCTACTTCAGAATTGAGAAGATTTATGAACTGGTTAACTGGGCAAAAACAAGCCAGCAACCGTTGCGATGTTCGCCAGCACGGAACTGAGAAACTCGGTTTTTTCCGGAAAATCTTTCTTCAAAGATTCAAGTTCAAGGGATAGCTTTTCCAATGCAGCTTTTTCAATTGCTTCTTTGGCTGTGAAACCTCCCTTGTGCATGAAATCAAACGCATCAGCAGTAAGATAAACATAAACATGACCACCTAACATCTTTTCCTGATGCAGAAAATTAAGATTTTGAAACTGATCCAGAATGACAGAAAGATATTCCAAAGGAATTTGATAATCAGCAGGCGCATCATGCAAGTTTACTTCCAGATTTATTCCTGTGTTGATAAGATCATTAAGTATTCTGTCTTTTAATTCAGAAGTAATCATAAGTCAATTTTTAACAAAAGTAAAAAATAAAATGACAGTAGAAATCACTCAACCCATCACCTTCCGCAAAGCACAAGGCAAACAGCTTCAACAAGGCGGCGGTGCATTCTTGCGGTGTGATACGCCGGAACAACTGCAAAAGTGGGTAGAAATGATACAAAGATGTTACGCACCTGCCAAATTCCAATACTGCGAAAATGATAACACCGTACGGATTGTTTCCGAAAAGTTTGATAAGGCTGAGGAAACGCATCAGGCAGCAATGCGCAACTGGACAAATAGCAGCGGAAAATTAGACTAAAATCCAAATAATATGAAACTATTCACCACCACTCGCAAAACAGTGTACAGTCCATTTTATGGCAAACTGATCGTCTTTCAGTTCCGGTTTCTCGGTATAAAGTTCTGGTCAGAGATTCACGCACCGAAAGATTTGTGTCACGAAATTACACCTCAGCAGGAAGAAAAAGAACTGCATGATCTAGAAGAAATGGCCGCCTACATAGAATGGCGGAAGCAGATGAAAGCGCGGAACCTACCAGTGACGAATTTGAAATGATCATGAAAACAAGATTTTGAGCCATGAGAATATCCACTTTCAAATTATTAGACCAAATACCCATCAATCAGATTTACGCTTATCTGGAACAAAAAAACGCTACCAAAGAGAAAAACGGCAAAAGTGTGGGAGCTGATGCCGCTGAAAAAAGACGTTCCAAGCAAGCTAAAGAAATCGCAATGAGAGAATGGGCAAAGCAAAAAGCACTATGAGAGAATTTAACGAAATGGCAGCACGGGCAGAACTCGAAAGCCACCGGAAACTGAGACAGAATTATTATCAACTGAATTAAAAAAACCATTAAAGAAAATGACTGAACAACAAACATTCGACATTGAAAAACTGGAAGCCACACACCTTCCGGAACTGCAAGGGCTGAAAGAAAAACAGCTGCAAATCGTTCGGGAAAATCCCTTTGTAAAGGTAGAAGATGCCACAACGTATGAAGCCGCAAAGAAAGCCCGTACAACGCTGGTAAGTGCCAGAACCGACATTGAAAAACAAGACAAACTGATTGCTTCCAAAATCAAAAAATTCCGGGAAGCTGTAGCTAAGGCAAGTCAGGAACTCATCGCAATCACCAAACCACATGAAGATAAGCAGCAGGATGAAGTCCGCCGGTATGAAGCAATAAAAGAAGCTGAAAAGGCTGAGAAAGCAAAGCAGGAAGAGGAGCGGAAAAACAAAATCAAAAACGCTATTGATCAGATTATTTCCACTGCTCTCGGGAAGATTCACAACCTGTCTTTTGAAATGATCGATACCCTGAAAGTGGATTTTGAAGAAAACCTTTACAAAACAGATTTATCCCAATTTGAAGAGTTTGAGTTGGATTTTAATGAAAAATTGATTCAGGTTAAAAGTGTTCTTCATTTCAAAATTCAGCAGCTTCAGTTGGACGAAAACCAGAGATTGGAACAAGTGCGTTTGCAAGAAGAAGCCGATAAGATTGCTGCTGAACGTGCCGAACTTAAAAAACAACGTGACGAAATAGAAGCTGAAAAGGCCCGCCTGACAAAACTTGAAGCTGACAGAAAAGCCAAAGAAGAAACTGAAAGGCTTGAAGCCGAAAGAAAAGAACGTGAAGACCGGGAAAAGGCTGAAAAGGAAGCTAAAGCTAAAGCCGATGCAGAAAGAGAAGAAGCGTTAAGACCGGATATGGAAAAGATCATCATGTATTTGCTCAGCATCAAAGCATCCAGCCCGGAACCTGAACTGAAAGACCCGAAAATATCCACTGAGTTTGAAAACGTAAAAGAACGGATAAACGATGCAATATCCGATGCTATCTCTGTCATTAAAAATTTTAAATAATCCAAACACATTAAAAAATGGACACACAAATTCAAACAACCAACAGTGCATTACCCGCTTTTGATTTAGCCGGTGAGCTTCCAAATCTCGCAACTGCAAAAGTATTGCCCGCAGATCTTACATCAGAATACTGGACACCGGAAAAAGCAGGAGAGTACAAACTCTGTTTCTTTCAGGAAATAAAAAATTCAACGTACACGGATGAAAAAACCGGCGAAACAATTGAGCTTCCATGCGCGGTAATTCTGGAACAAAAAGAAAACGGCGTTTTGGCGACCGTTCGCAACGGTTCAAAGCGTTTGGTTGCTTCCTTGGAAGATGCCATTCACGCCGGGAAGATTGCAACAGGAACCCCGCTGAAAATTGAGTACATGGGAAAACAAAAGAATGCGACCAACGCATTTCAGTCTGACCGGTGGAGTGTAAAACCTTTAATCATTGCATAATGGAAGCAATGGTTACAAACAACTTGCCTGATTTATCTCAGGCAGTTGTTTCCGAAACAGAACTGAATAAGCAGGAAGCGTGGCTGAAATCCCGTGAAGGAAAATTCACTGCCAGCAACTGCCACCGGCTAATGACTTATGAAGATAAACTGGATGATTTCCCGAAAGGTGCTATGACTTATGTAGAAGAGGTTGTGATTGACATTCTAACCGATGGAAAGGGCAAAAAAGACTTCAAAAGCGATTCCATGGACAGAGGAAATGAAAAGGAACTGGAAGCAGTGGCCGTATTTGAGGCTAAGACTGGTTTTATCTGTTCCGCAACCGGTGAAGATCAAAAGTTTGTTGAGTTATGCAGTTATTTTGGTGGAACGCCGGACGGATTGATTGGCGGTGACAGCTTAATTGAGGTGAAATGCCCGGATTCCAAAACTCATCTTTTCTACATCAAAAACTTGAAAAGTCTGGCAGATTTAAAAAAGCACTGTTCAAATTACTATTGGCAGATTCAGGGAAATTTACTTGCAACCGGAAGGATGTTCGCTTACTTCATCAGCTATGATGATCGGTTTACGAACCCCGAACATCAATTTTTAGCACTGGGAATAAAGCGAAATGAGGATGACATTGCTAAGTTGAAGAAACGCCTTCAAATGGCTGAGAAACATAAGCAGGAACTTTTAAAATTTGGATAATGAAGAACGGAGACAAACCAATTTACCCTGCATTTTCAGTAACCGCCCAGAGTGGAAATGAAAATTTAGCAACTCCAGAAGCGGCTAATAGGGGAATGATAAACCATGCTAATATCGGTCTTTCCAAACGTGAGTATTTCGCAGGATTAGCAATGCAGGCAATCTTAAACAATGAATCGGGATATTTCCAATCAGCGCAAAGGGTAGCGGAAATGGCTGTTCATCAAGCCGACGAACTTTTAAACTACCTCGAAGAAAAGGAAGAAAAATAACACAAATGATCTACGATACTTCCAAGCCTGAAGGCAGAAAAAAAGCAATTGACAGGGTGAAATATCTACTCGATAAAAAAGCAAAAATAGAGGTTGTGGAAAAAAGGAGAAACAGAACGTACAGCCAGAACAACTATCTGCATTTGATACTTGGATGGTATGCTTTAGAGTATGGCGAAACGCTGGACTATGTGAAGCAGGTTATTTTCAAACAATGGGCAAATCCGGAAATATTCAAAACTGAATTTATTAACGAAAAAACGGGTGAAGTTCGGGAAGCCTGGAGAAGTACATCGGGCCTGAACACTGAAGAACTCTCAACAGCAATAGAGCGGTTTCGGTCTTACTCTTTAAAAACTCTGAACCTGTATTTGCCGGAACCAAAAGACCTTGCATACCTGGAAGAAATAGAAAATCAATTAGAAGAATATCACAATAAAATTTACTTATAAAATTATGAAAACACTAAAAATAGAAATTCCAAGCGGATTTGAGATCGCAGAATTTGACACAAAAACAGGTGTAGTTTCTTTTAAAGAAACGCCAAAAGACATTAAACAAAGAATCAAAACATTTGCTGATGTTCTGAATTATTTTGGAATTGATGAAGATGATTTTGAAGATGGGAATGAAACCCTTGAACCGGATGAAGTTGCTTACAGAAAAGTAAAATTAATTGTAAACGCTTTGAATGAAGAGTGGAAACCAGACTGGACAAATTCAAGCCAAACCAAATATTTCCCTTGGTTCAAAATGGGTTCCTCTTCGGGTTCGGGGTTTTCGTTCCACGATTACGATAACTGGCTTTCGAATTCGACTGTCGGCTCCCGCCTTTGCTTCAAATCCAGGGAATTGGCTGAATACGCTGGAAAGCAATTCACAGAGATTTACAAAGAATTTATGACAATCTAAAATTTACAAAAATGAATATTACAGACAAAGTAAAAAGTTTTGAAGATGCGTGTCAATTGTTGGGAATCAAAACAACACTTCCGGAAGTATCAATGCTTCCAGTAAATCACCAAAAAGCCATTATAGCACACTACAAACTTGTAATTATTGCAGAAGCAATCAATGAAGGTTGGAAGCCTAATTGGGATAATTGGGATGAAAGAAAATATTATCCATGGTTTGATCTGGAGGGTTCCTCTTCGGGTTCGGGGTTTTCGTTCGGCGATTACGATCGCTGGCTTGCGACTTCGACTGTCGGCTCCCGCCTTTGCTTCAAATCTTATGAATTAGCAAAGTATGTGGGACAAACATTCATTGACCTCTACAAAGACTATTTCTTAGTAGAATAAAAATTAAGGTGGTGTGATGTTATGGTTGTAGTTCCTCTTCAGGTTCAGGGTTTTCGTTCAACGATTACGATAACTGGAATACGAATTCGAATGTCAGCTCCCGATTTTGCAAAAAAATTACATCACAGACCTTACCACTCGGTAAAAAACAACAAATTTTTAAAGGCGTTGGTAACTATCGTGAAAACGACTTTTTAAGAAGCAAAGGATATGAAACGAATAGGAAATATTTTTCAAGAAATCGCAAGTTTAGAAAACTTAATTGCTGCAGATGGAAAGGCACAAAAAGGAAAATCTAAACAGTATGGCGTGGTGCTGCACAAACGTAATCAGGAGCAAAACATCATGAAGCTTCATGACATGCTGATTTCCAAAATTTATAAAACATCCGAATACAACGTGTTCAAAGTTTACGAACCGAAAGAGCGTGAAATTTTCCGTTTACCGTATTATCCTGATCGAATTGTTCATCATGCAATAATGAATGTTTTAGAGCCTGTTTTTGTGGCGGTTTTTACTGCTGATTCCTACAGTTGTATTAAAGGTCGAGGGATTCATAAAGCATCATTTAATTTAAGAAAGGTATTAAACAAAACTGAGCAAACAACCTATTGTCTGAAGCTTGATATAAAAAAGTTTTATCCATCTATTAATCATGACATACTGAAATCTTTACTCAGGAAGAAGTTTAAAGATAACGATCTGCTTTGGCTTCTGGATGAAATTATAGACAGCGCACCAGGGTTACCGATCGGTAATTATTTATCCCAGTACCTGGCTAATTTTTACCTGACCTATTTTGATCACTGGATCAAGGAGCAACTCGGAGTGAAATATTATTTCAGGTACGCCGATGATATTGTGATTTTACACCATGATAAAGCGTATTTACGATGGCTATTTGAGCAGATTGAAAACTACCTATACTATTGTTTAAAGCTTGAAGTGAAAGGAAACTGGCAGATTTTTCCAGTTGAAAAGCGAGGAATTGACTTTGTGGGATATGTTCATTATCACACTCACGTTCGCCTCCGGAAAAGCATCAAAAAGCGTTTTGCCAAAATGCTTAAACGAAGACCAAGACGGGAATCAATAGCTTCTTATATCGGATGGACAAAGCACTGCAACTCTAAAAATTTATTAAAAAAGTTACTACCAGATGCACAATTTTAAAGACCTCAACATTAAACCAACCTTTGCCGCTTTTGTAGGCGAAAAGGTGAGAATGAATAAAATTTTGAATAGTGAAATTATTGTTCACGATTACAAAATAAAAGATTCAGAGAAAAAGCCGGGAACGAAATATTTGACATTGCAAATAAGCAGGAAAGGTGAAAAAGAAGTTGTTTTCACGGGTTCAAAAACGTTGATGGACATGATTGAACAGGTTCCAAAAGAAAAATTTCCTTTTGCAACAATAATTACTCAAGATGACCAAATGTACCAATTCACTTAAAAATTAAAAAAATGACTGAAAAATTAAATACAAAACACGATGCTAACATTTTTAAAACTGCTGATTTAGACGAAATGCAGGGAATGTTTACGGCCAATAGAGTTATCAGATCCTGGAATGAGGATTTTCATGATGAAGATACCGGAGAGGTGATAAACATCGAAAGAAATGAAATCATTCTGGAGCGTGGTGTTTTCCTTGACCCAAATGCGTTGCAAACAATAAGTTTTCATCTATCAGCTGGTGACATAAAAGAAATAGAAGTCACCAACCAGGAGCGAAAAGGAGTTTTTAACGAGAATTACGATTATTCTATCTGGATCGTTACGGCTGTCATCGGTGGCAAAAAGAAAAACTATTTTCTGTATGCTAAATCGGTAAACATGGCCTTTGATATTGCTGTCGATTTTCTTGAACAGATTACTTCTGCAGGCTTTGGTGTCTCAGCTATTAAAGAACATGATTCTGCTTATTTACTTCCGGAAAAAGAGCACGAGGAAGAAGAGTATGAACATGAAGAGTTTTACAAAATTGATTTGAAAATAGAGCATGAAGAAAATGAATTTACTGAAACTTTCATTCTGAAAACAAGTGATGCAGAAAAGGGTAAACAGCGAATTGAAGCTGCAATAACCAAAAGGCTCATTGATCAGAATAGAACGCCTGAATTTATTGCCACAATCATTTCCGCCAAAACCATCCCATGTGAATCCATTATAGATCTTGATTTCTGCAAAAAGTATATCGAGGTTGAATAAATATCAAAGTATGAGAACAATAAAATTTAGAGGTTTACGAACCGACGGTAAAGGCTGGGAGATTGGAAACTTGATAAATTGGCATCAAGCATTAAAACCAAGAATTATTTGGTACACAGAACATGGTGAACATGCACAAGAATTAGATTTTGAAGAAACTAATTTTGAAGTTAGCCCTGAATCAGTTGGTCAATTCACCGGACTTCACGACAAAAATGGAAAAGAGATTTACGAAGGGGATTTATTGACGTTAGACAGTTATAATTTCCGATATCTAAAAGATACTATTTGGGAAGTTATTTATTCGGAATCAGACACGATGTTTAAGTTCAAAAACAATAAAAACAGCAGGGAAACTGGAAGATATGGTTTTCATTCATTTTATGTCATCGGCAACATTCACGAAAATCCGGAATTGGTGAAGTAATGGAAAAACATACCAAAATATATCTGGCTTATTTCCCATCCCATAGCGGATTCTATCACTGTGAAGTTTGCCACAATCAGGCTACGGAAATACATCATATAAAAAGAAGATCAGAATTCGGGAGCAAAACCAAAGACCAGCAGGATAAAATAGAAAACCTGATAGCCTTATGCAGAAGCTGCCACGAGAAAGCTCACGCGAACATTTACACTAAAGAATTTTTGAAAGAAGTTCACTTAAAACAGATGCAAGTTTATGAGAAATAAATTAATCCCGGTATCACATTTAGCTATTTTACTGCTGTATGTTGATCTGTTTTGTGGTGCAGGCGGCACTTCCACCGGCGTTGAAACAGCCCGGATAAATGGAGAGAAATGCGCAAAGGTAATTGCTTGTGTAAATCACGATGCCAATGCAATTGCGTCACACGCCGAAAACCATCCGGAAACCCTTCATTTTACTGAAGACATCAGAACTCTAAATGTTGCAAATGATTCTGAACTTGTGCTGCATGTTGACAAAATGAAAAGGTTGTATCCTTTTGCAAAACTTGTTCTTTGGGCTTCTCTTGAGTGTACAAATTTCAGCAAAGCAAAAGGAGGCCTTGCGCGGGATGCAGATTCCCGAACATTGGCGGAACATTTAGACCGATATATTATTGCCCTCAATCCGGATTCTGTTCAGATCGAGAACGTGGAAGAGTTTATGGGTTGGGGAGACCTTTGCGAGAACGGGAAACCCATCAGCAAAGACAAAGGAAAATCTTTTGTTAAGTGGGTAGATCACATCAAAGCTTTCGGATATGATTATGATTTTCGGATTTTAAACTCAGCTGACTTTGGCGCGCTAACTTCAAGAAAAAGATTTTTCGCACAATTCAATAATCCTGAATTTCCGATTGTATGGCCGGAACCCACTCACGCTAAAAATCCCGTTTCCGGACTATTTGAAAGCTTAGAGAAGTGGAGGCCAGTAAAAGAGGTTTTGGATTTTGAAGACGAGGGTACTTCTATTTTCGGGAGAAAAAAACCATTGGTTGAAGCAACTTTAGACAGAATTTTCCACGGTCTTGTAAAGTTTGTGGCCGGTGGAAAAGAACAGTGGCTACTGAAATACAATAGTAAATCAAAATCAGGTGTGCATGTTCCTCCAGGAGTGGACGAGCCTTGTCCCACGGTTTCATGTCAGGGTAGGTTGGGATTAATGAGCGCGAACTTTCTTTCAAAATATTTTTCAGGAAATCCAGAAAGTAAAAATGTTTCGATTGAAGATCCGGCTGGTACCATCACCACGGTTGATCATCATTCTTTGGTTCAGGCAAAATTCTTATCTGCATATTACGGAAACGGATTTACATCATCTGTAGAAGATCCTTCACCAACCGTAACAACTGGAGACCGGTTTTCATTAATAAGTTCAACCTTCATTGACCAACAATTTGGAAACAGCAAACCAGCATCGGTTGAAACCGTTTTAGGTACCATTACCACGAATCCAAAGTATGCAAAAGTAAAATGGCACTACATAATGGATGCACAGTACAGCCGTGTGGGAAATTCTATAGATCAGCCTTGTTTCACTTTGATTGCGAGAATGGACAAAACTCCGCCGTATTTGGTTGAAATTACTCAAGGCGGGGAAATGCCTTCATTCATCAAAATAGACGGCAATGTGATCATCTACGAGATATATGAAGATGATTCTGAAATGACTGTGAAGATCAAAGAGTTCATGGCTCATTATGGTCTAATTGACATCAAAATGAGAATGCTGAAGATTCAGGAGCTGAAAGAAATCATGGGTTTCCCGGAAGATTATGTTCTGATCGGAACGCAGGCGGATCAAAAGAAATTTATCGGAAACGCTGTAGAAGTGACTATTGCCCGGAAGATATGCGAAGCTACTGCTAACAGATTATTTGAGAAACGAAAAGCAGCATGACAGGGAACCCTAACCACTGGTTTGGTAGCTATTATTTAGCTGCTGATACAGGAACCGGATACATTCTTTACAATTCTAAAGAAGTAATAAAACTAAAAGCTAAAGACTACACTAACGCATTAAAAGAAGCTAAGAATTATGAATTACGAAACGTTTCTGAAAAATAAAATTAAGATCGCACCAAAGCAGGGTTTTCCGGTTGAAATATCTGAGATTAACCCACGCCTGAAGCCTCACAATAAACTGATGGTGAAATGGATGGTAGAGGGTGGCCGCCGCGCTTGTTTTGCTTCTTTTGGACTACACAAAACGGTGACACAATTGGAAGCCGTAAGGCTCACGCTTTCCAAAGTTGGAAAAGGCCGTGGATTAATAGTTTGCCCGCTTTCCGTTCGTCAAGAATTTGTGGAAGATGCAAAAAACATTCTTGGCTGGTCCGATGCTGAACTTCCAAAATTTATAAGACGAATTGAAGAAGCTGGTGAAACCGGAATATACCTGACCAATTACGAAACAATCCGGGACGGTAAAATGGATCCCCGTCTTTTTGAAGCTGCAAGTTTGGATGAAGCTTCCATTCTGAGAGGTTTGGGTGGTTCAAAAACTTTTCGGGAATTTATGAGACTTTTCACCGGTGATGCGGGACCTATGCAGCACCGCCGCGGATCCGATACCGTAAAGTACCGGTACGTGGCCACTGCAACACCATCGCCAAACGATTACATTGAATTATTGGCGTATGCAGATTTCTTGGGTGTGATGGATGTTTCATAGGCAAAAACCAGGTTCTTCAAAAGAGATTCCACAAAAGCCGATGTTTTGACGCTCCACGCACACAAAGAAGAAGAATTCTGGCTGTGGGTTTCATCTTGGGCGTTATTCGTCACAAAGCCTTCAGACATCACTCAGAATGATGATGATGACCACGGTTACATATTGCCGGAACTTGATCTTCATTGGCACGAAATCCCAACAAATCATGAAAATGCAGGGGTGGAAAAAGATGGTCAAATGAAACTTTTCAAAGATACCGCTTTAGGCTTGGAGCAATCAGCACGGGAGAAAAGAGAAAGCCTTTCTGCGCGAATAGAAAAGATGATGGAATTGCGGGTCATAAATCCCGATGCGCACAGAATCATCTGGCATGATTTGGAAGATGAAAGACTGGCTATTGAAAAAGCTATTCCTTCAGTAAAATCCATTTTCGGAAAACAAGATTTTGAAAAGCGTGAAGAAATTATAAAACAGTTCTCTTACGGGGAAATCCCTGAACTCGCAGCAAAGCCGGTAATTGCTGGATCAGGATGTAATTTTCAGAGACATTGCAGTTGGGCTATCTACTTGGGAATCGGCTATAAGTTCAATGATTTTATACAGTCTGTTCACAGGCTTCAAAGATTCTTACAAGCTAATGTTGTGCGGGTTGATTTAATCTTTACAGAAGCTGAAAGGAATGTTAAAAAATCACTGGAAACGAAATGGAAAAATCACAATAAAATGGTTAAAAAAATGACTGACATTATTAAAAAATATGGCCTTTCTCATTCAGAGATGGCACAAGTATTAACCCGAAAGATCGGAGTTGAGAAAATTGAAATAAAGGGGCAAAACTATACTGCTATAAACGATGACAATGTTATTGGCAGCAAAAGGGATTTAGAAGACAATTCTGTGGGTTTAATCCTTACATCAATCCCTTTCAGTAGTCAATACGAATACTCTCCGAATTACGCTGATTTTGGACACTCAGAAAGCAATGAGGAATTCTTTCAGCAAATGGATTTCCTTACTCCTACACTCTACGAAAAACTAATGCCTGGTAGGTTGGCCGTCATTCATGTGAAAGACAGAATAGTGCCAATGGGATTATCCGGAATGGGCTGCCAAACCGTGTATCCTTTTCATTTGGATACTATACAGCATTACATGAAGCACGGTTTCGCATATATGGGAATGAAAACCATTGTAACCGATGTAGTAAGGGAAAACAATCAAACGTACCGCCTTGGTTGGACGGAACAATGTAAAGACGGAACTAAGATGGGCGTAGGGATGCCGGAATACTTGTTAATCTTCAGAAAGCCGCCAACCGATCGAACTAATGCTTATGCGGATATTCCGGTATTTAAGGAGAAAAAGGAAAACAAGAAAGGAAAATGGATAAATCCGGAAGGCTATTCTCGCGCACGCTGGCAACTGGATGCTGCAGGATACACCAGAAGTTCCGGCGACCGTTGTCTGAAACCTGAAGAACTTGCAGCATTGGAACCAAAGCAGATCTTCAGGGCTTTTAAAGACTATTCTTTGAACAATATTTGGGATTTTGAGCACATTGTTAGCATTGCGGAAACTTTAGAATTAAAAGGAAAATTACCATCAGGATTCATGCTTTTGCAGCCACAAAGTTGGAGTGATGATGTTTGGACGGATGTTACAAGAATGCTCACTCTGAACGGCTCACAATGGAGCAAAGGAAAAGAGATGCACTTGTGTCCAATGCAATTTGATATTGCAGACCGTGTAATTGATCAAATGAGTAATCCGGGCGATTTGGTTTATGATCCTTTTTCAGGACTTTTCACCGTGCCTTACAGAGCTGTTTTGAAAAAGAGAAAAGGGATTGGCCATGAATTGAACTCGCAATATTTCTACGATGGTGTACAGTATCTGAAAGCAGCGGAACAGGAAATCAACATGCCTTCATTATTTGATCTTTTAGAAGAAGCGTTATGAAAATAAGTGAATTAAAACTAAACCAGGAAGTGATGATAGAGAATCGTGCTTACCTGTACAAAGGAGTTCAGAAGCTGAGAACCAGCGTGGGAAAAGTTCAGAAGATTGTTTTTGAAACTAATATGGGAAACAGGTATGATTACGTGTATCTGAATCTCACGGAAGGGAAAAGAGAGCTTTCGGAAATGAACGGGAAACTGATACTGAAATAAAAATATTGTGAAATGGCAAAAGATAAAAACGGATTTCTATTGTATAAAGATCTCATTCATTCGGTCAAAAAATTACCTAAAGATAAAGCGGGTGAATTATTTATGCACATTCTACAGTATGTGAATGATGAGGATCCGGAAACAGATGATCTTCTGATAGAATTAGCATTTGAACCGGTGAAACAGGCTTTAAAGAGAGACCTGAAGAAATATGAGCAAATCAAGGAAAAAAATAAAGAGAACGCTCGTAAGCGATGGCAAAAAGTAGAATCCCAAACAATACCAAGTAGTACGATCGCATCTGAGAGTATTCCAAATAATGCAACCGCATGCGACCGCATCCCAACCCATGCCAAACATGCCGATATAGATAGTGATATAGATAGTGATATGGGTAGTGATAGTGGTAATGAGATTCTTTTAGAAAAAGAACCAAAAGAAAAAAAAATAATAAAAAAAGTTCCAGACGAAATTCCAGATAAAACCAGACTTCCGGAAAAAGAAAAAAGTTCCGCGAAAAAAGAAAAAGAGTTGATAATGCCAGATGAGTTCCGGCGGCTTTGGGAGGAATGGAGCCAATACCGGAAAGACAGGAGATTTAAACCTTATGCAGGCATAAAGTGGGAGCAAAAAGCGGTTGACAACCTTCTGGAGCTTTCAAACAAAGATCCGGCAATGGCAAAGGATATACTGGAGCAAACCTATCGGAACAATTATCAGGGATTTTTTAAACTAAAACAAAACAATGGAAAACCAACTTATCAAAACAGCGGATTTAGCGGCAATACAGCAGGCCAAAACGGGAAAATATCCGCTCGCACCATACTTGCCCAAAGACTTGCTGGCAAAGCTACCGGAAATAACGAGAGCGGAAATATCACAATCGACGTTGAAGCACTCGAACGATAGCGATATTAAGATTTTCACCGCAAGAGTGCTGAATTTCATCAATCCGAAATTTAACGATCAACACGAAATTGAACTTGCAGAAGCTGAATTGTATGGATTTGCACTGAAATGCGAATTAACAGCAAATGAATTTCTTCTCGCGCTGGAATTGGCAGCAGATGGCAAATTGATCACTGAACCGGATGAGAACGGAAACACAAAGCGGGTGCAGATGTTTCGGGAAATAGACCGCCTGAAGCTTGGGGAGGTGAAATCTGCCTACATCTATCACAAAACGATAGACAGGCAGCATGAATCTGGAAAAGCGAAAATACGGGCGTTTCTGGAGCCTGTACAACCTGAGCTAACCCCAGAACAAAAAAAGGCAGAACGGGAAAAGTTTTTCCGTACGGATTATGCACGGCTTCAGAATGAGGGCAAAGTGCTGGGAACAGTGCTTTTCTACGATCTGATTAAGAAAAGTGGCATTCAGAAAGTGAATTTAAAGTTTGTGGAAAACGTTCTGGATCATTTCAAACCGGAAACAGTTGAAGCAAGCGCAATGAGGCTAAGTGAACCGCAGCTTGCACGAACGGCAAAGGTGATTAAGCATAATGCAAAAACCTTCTTCATTGATGCTTTGGTACATGCTTATTTTGAAAAGGAAAATCTAAAATCAATGACGGAAAATGAGTTTGTTGAATACTGGGAGGAGATTTAAAAGAACGCCCACGGAACTTGTTGACGGCCTCACCATCTATTGTTATCAGAAGAGAAAACAGGGTGAAAGGCTCTACAAAATAGCAAAAGAAATAGGTAAAGATCACAGTACAGTGATGTATCATCTGAAGCGATATGAAGACCTGATGAGTATAGATAAGAAGTTTCAACGTACTGAGAAGGAATTTATAGAATTAGAGTTTATTGAAAAATATAAAAAATTAGAAAGCAATGAAAGCACTATCCATTAAACAGCCGTGGGCATCGTTAATTGTCCAGGGCATTAAAGACATAGAAAATAGGACATGGAAAACGAATTTCAGAGGGAGAATCTATGTGCATGCTTCTGGAAACCCTTTGTGCACTTTCTTTTCAAAAAATACGCTTAGAAACATTGGTTTCAGTGATGAAATGATTGAAGCACTACTATTATCAGATTGCCTGATAAATACAGAAGTAAAAAAACTATCTGCCATCATCGGAGAAGTTGACATAATCGATTGTGTAATTAATCACGAAAGCATTTGGGCGGAGAAATCGCATTATCCGATAAATCCTGCTGAACATCCAATTAAACCAATTTACAACTGGATTTTAGCAAATCCCACTCGGTATGAAAGGCCAATCCCGGCAAAGGGTAAACTTTCTTTCTGGGAGCCGGATATTGACCTGCATGAGTGCATCTGGTGTTCCGGAAAATCAGATTACGAAAAGATGATTCAGGATGACGGTGGTGAATATTATTGCCCCGAATGTTGGGAAGAGGCTAAGCCGATCCTTCAGGCTGAAAGAAAAGAATATTGTCCAGAATGTAGCATTGGGCTTAATAGTAGAGAATCTGAAATGTGTTTTTGTCAAAATTGTAAAGCGAGTTGGAATAATGAAACTTGAATATCTTAAAGAGTATTGGTGTTCTGTCATCGTGTATGATCATAGAGGTCGTGCATACGGACATATAGATCAACTACACTGGAACGGAATGAGCTTACATCACCTAACACGCTGGCACTGGTATTTTGATTATAGAGCTGCATTGCTGAAGGTGCAGAATCCCAAATGTGATGTTATACTCTCCAAGGGTCAAAGCGAACCAACCACCAAGACACTGCAACAATTCTATAAGGATAAGATGGCCGGAAAGAAAAAGATGATAACAAAACTATCAAATGCATTACGTGAATATGAAGACGAACTTACAAAGACAAGTCTTTTCGGTGCAGATGAAGTTGATGTTCGGTACACTAATACAAAAGAGAAGTTAGCAAAATACCAAAGAGAGCTGAAAGATTTGGAAGCAGAGTTTAATGGCATCCAGTGACAAATATTTATCAATAATGTAAAACATCGCTATAATATTGTGAATAACCCAATAAAAAACACCAATAAAGCGCAAAATCATTAACAAACTGTTAATAAAATGTTAAAATTTCAATCAAAAAGGTACTTCCGGAGCGGTTTGCTCTACGGCGCTACGAGGCGCAAAAAAACGTTAGTTACAGAATTTTTTAAAGGTACGCAGTAAGGTACGCAAGACTATGGAAAAAACATCAATTCGAGGATATGCCAGATTACGGGGAATCACTGAAGGAGCGGTAAGAAAAGCTATTAAAACAGGCGTAATTGTAAAAGGTTTTGACACCGCCGAAAAAAAGATAATCATCAAAGAAGCTGACAAAGAATATGGCAATGTTGTCTCCATTAAAAAAATAAATGAGCGGATAAAAGAATCTATTTCTCAAGAAGATTTGGAAATGTACAGCGGCGTGAAGGTCATGGATATTCAACTGATGCCAAACGACACTGAACCAGAAGCCAAACGAAAGTCCACAATCATCGACGGACAGTTGAAGCTTTTAAAACTCAAAACCCAAAGCGGTGAATTAGTAAACAAAGAAGATGTTTATAAAGAACTGTTTGCTTTCGGTAAAGAAATCCGAATGAATCTTCAGGCAATTCCATCCCGAATTATAGACCGTATTATCACCCTCGACCGGAAAGAAGCACACAAACTACTCATAGAAAGCATTAATGAAGCTCTTTCAAAACTAACAACCAACGAAAACGATAAAGAATGAACATCGCCGGATTCCTGCATGGCTTAAAACCAGAACCGTTACTTTCCGTAAGCCAGTGGGCTGATCGTTACCGCCTTTTAGATTCTAAAAGTTCCGCAATGCCTGGACCTTTCAGAACATCTGTCACTCCATTTCTAAGGGAAATAATGGATAATCTTGGAGAATATGCAGAAGCGGAAGAGGTTATTGTTATGAAGGGAGCACAATTGGGTGTGACAGAAGCAGGCCTGAACTGGATCGGCTACACTATCGACATTTCGCCTTGTCCTATGCTTTTTGTAGAACCCACAAAAGACGTGGTAGAACTTGTTTCCAAGACCAGAATACAACCCATGCTGGAAAGTACGCCATCATTAGCCGAAAAAGTAAAACCTGCCAAAAGCCGTGACAGTGGTAACACACTCACAAAAAAAGAATTTCCCGGCGGTGTGCTCAGGTTGGCCGGTGCCAATTCAGCTGCAGGCCTCAGAAACATGCCCGTGAAAAGACTGATGCTTGATGAGGTAGATGCTTACCCGATCGATCTTGACGGTGAAGGAAACGCAATTGATCTGGCAAAAAAGAGAACTTCAACGTTTGCGAACAGGAAAATATTTATACTCTCAACTCCTACTACAAAATTAAGCAGCGTAATAGAACCGCTTTTTGAAAGTACAGATCAACGGTATTATCACGTTCCTTGTCCACATTGTGGAGGCTTGCAACACCTGAAATGGGAAAATCTGAAATACACCTATAACAAAAATGCCAAAATAGCCAACGATGTGTATTACCAATGTGAACATTGTTTAGAACCTATTCAGGAAAGGTATAAAACTAAAATGTTGGAAGCCGGATCATGGATACCAGCAGCAATAGAGAATCAAAACAAAAAAAGAGTTGGCTATCATGTCAATTCCATGTATTCTCCATTGGGTTGGAAATCTTGGGAAGATCTTGCAATAGAATATGAGGAGGCAAAAGGTGACACTCCCAAAATGAAAACTTTCTACAACACCTCTTTAGGATTGACATTTGAAGAAAGCGGCGAAAAGCCAGAATGGGAAGCATTATACAGCCGTCGTGAAGATTATCCGGTCAACAAAATACCAACAGATGAGGTGGCATTTCTCACCGCCGGTGTGGATATTCAAAAGGATAGGATAGAACTTGAGATTGTAGGATGGTGCGAGGGGAAAGTTTCCTATTCAATAGATTTCAGAGTGCTCACCGGATTTGTGGCCGGAGATGGTAACGCGGCCGTGTGGCAAAAACTCGCATCCGTTCTGGAAGAAAGTTGGGAAAAACCAAACGGCACCGTTCTTCCAATCCGGATGATGTGCGTGGATAGTGGAAACTGGTCAAGTGAGGTGTATGCGTTTTGTGGCCGTTATCCGCAATCCAGAGTAGTACCTATCAAGGGACGGGATAATCAGATCACCGTGGTTGCAACTCCAAAAGCCGTCAATGTCTCCCGAAAAAACAAATCTATAGACGGGGTCAAAGTTTGGCACGTAGGCGTGTCAATGCTCAAATCAGAATTGTACGGATGGTTGCGGGTAGGTGAAGATGATCCGGGATACTGCCATTTCCCACAATACGATGAAAACTATTTCAAAGGACTTACAGCTGAAGAGTTAATTCTAACAAAAAACAAAAATGGTCAACTGGTAGAACGGTGGGTTAAAAAGTTTAACCGAAACGAACCCTTAGACACCAGAATATACGCCCGTGCAGCCGCTCACATGGTAGGGATGGATAGTTTCACACCCGCCGTTTGGGAAGCTTACCGGAAAAACGGAATTACAAAAAAAGAACCTAAAAAAAGAAAATCAAACTACTGGAATAAATAAATAATAAAGCATGAAAACAAAAACAGCCATCATCTATGTAGAAAACTGGAAACTCGTACCTCAGTACCAGCTTGCCATATCAGCAGCATGCGATTATTACAACAAAACCCGGGAGGAGCTTTTTGAGCCGTCAAAAACAGCTGAACATTCCCGGCAAAAATATATCACATTTTATATCCTGAAACACGATTGCCAGCTAACCGATAATGATATTGCCAATATCACCGGAACCACACGCCAAAACGTAGCACGGGGCGTAAATACGGTAGATGTAAGGAAAAGAATCTATTTGCAAAGTGCTTGCGACTATGAGAATATCAAACTAAAATTAGCACATTTGTTAAAACAACAGCAGGAATGGATACAGCAGCTTTCACTTTAGAACAATATAACGCCCTCAATAACTCCATCGCACAGGGTACACTCACTGTAACTTATGGAGATAAAACAGTCACTTACAGAACGTTGGATGAGATGCTGCGAATCAGAAGTATCATGATGGCAAACCTCGGATTGTTACCTAATAACGGCAGTAGAAAATTAGCCACCTTCAGTAAAAATTGGAAAAAATGAGCAAACTAAATTTTTTAGACAAAACAATATCATTCTTTAGCCCGGAAGCCGGATTCAAAAGAGTTCAAAAAAGAACCGCTATAGAAATCATACAGCGAAGTTACGAGGGTGCCAGAAAAGACCGCCGTACACGTGGCTGGAACGTAAATGAATATGCCGAAAATGCACAATTAGCCGAAATCAAAACCCTCAAAAGCAGAAGCCGGGATTTGTACAGAAATAATCCATTTTCATTTCGGGCGCACAATTCTATCGCAAACAATAGCACCGGAAAAGGGATCGTTCCGGCCGTTCAGGATGATAAGCTGAAAAAAGTCTGGAAAGAATGGGCGCATAGTACCGATGTTGATTTTGATGGAAATCAAACATTCTACGGAATCCAGAATCTCATAATGAGAACATTGTCAATGCACGGTGAAGTGCTGGTTTTGAGAATAAAAACAAACTCAAAAAGAGCAGTTCCGCTCGAGCTGAAAACGCTTTCTTCCAAATATCTGGACACCTCCAAAGATACCACCAAAACCAAAACAGGCGGTTACATCACCGGTGGAATAGAATTTTCAGAAAAAGGAAAAAGATTAGGGTACCACATCTATGATAAAGATCCTGAAATTGATTACTCTCCATCCACTTTCTGGAAAGATGAAGATGTTATCCATTTGTTTTTTCAGGACGAACCTGGGCAAATGCACGGCGTACCTTTCGGAACGCCTTCTATGATGTCGCTAAGGGATTTTGATGATTATGCAGATGCGCAGCTGATGCGCCAGAAAATAGCAGCATGCTTTGCTATTTTCATAACAAAGAATGATGCTGATATGAGTGGAATGAACGTGGTTACAGAATCATCCGAAAGCGATTTAGATTACATAGAGCCTGGAATCATTGAACATCTTGATCCCGGTAAATCAGTCACCTTTGCATCTCCACCTCCGGCAGAAGGGTATGGTGAATATTCGCGAAATGTTTTGACGGGCGTTGCATCAGGATACGGTATGAGCTATGAAGCTATGACCGGCGATTTGTCTAATGTCAATTATTCCAGTGGTCGTATGGGTTGGTTGGAATATCAACGGATGATTGAAACATGGCAGAACTTTACTCTCATCCCAAAACTTTGTGCAAAAGTTTGGAAATGGTTCAGAGAAGCCGGAATTCTTATAGGATATTTATCTGACAAAACACCTATATCAATAGAATGGACAGCACCAGGCAGAATGATGATCGATCCTGCAAAAGAAGTGAAGGGTTACTTAGCACAAGTACGTGCAGGATTCATGTCATGGCAGGAAGCTGTCAGGTTGTTAGGATATGCGCCGGAAGAGGTTTTGGCCGAACTCAAGCTGGCAAAAGATCTGTTTGATGAAAAAGAACTAAAACCGGAATGCGACCCTCGTTTTGATTCCGCTAAAATGGAAAAAACACAGACAGATGATACAGATACGGATTGAGGACGAAACTAAAGCATTACAGCACCTTAAAAAACAACTCAGCGAAAAGCAGTTAAAAAAGGTAACCGCATGGAGCATCAATAGAGGTATTGCTTCTGCAAACACTATTTATAGAAGAGCAGTTTCCGCACATTACAATATCAAACAGATGGATGTTGGAAAGGCCATAACAGCAAAAAGAGCTACTCAAAGCAAACCGGTGGGCACTATATCTGCTCGCCGAAATCCGCTCAGTCTTTCACGTTTTAATCCATCTTTTACTGATGGAGATACTGTCATTACCATCAAATCTATCAAAAGTAAAGAAACTGGAAAAAGAGCATTAGAGCGAAAGTCGAAAAAAGCGAACCGCAATACAAGAGGACTTAAAGGCGTGAGCTTTCAAATTCGGAAGGGACATACTGAAAGATTACCATACGCTTTTATGACCAGATCAGCGAATGATGTTAATGTCGGTGTAGAAAAACAAATATTTGGAAGAGGGACATATATTGGAGGTAAATTTGAACTAAAGAAACCAAGATTTCCTATTCAAGCGTTAAAAACAGCCTCTCCTTTTGGTTTCATGACAAAGCACGAGGTTTCCGAAGCGGTCTCGAAAGGCGCATCAGCAAGTATGCACAGAGAATTTAAGCGTCTAATTCAAGAAATGATTAAAAAGTAAGTTTAGTAGCTTTTATATTGAATACGGTCCGCAAATTTTGCGGGCTGTTTTGTTTTAAAATTTGAAACAAAAAAAGCACAACGTATGTTGCGCTTTAGGTGTTATTTGTAAGTTCTTTTTTTTTTAGAATTGTTAAGCGAAATTGTATTGCTGTAATTCTGCGGCTAATTTATGCAATCCGTTCTTAATCTGCAAGGCTTTTTTTTCGGATAATTCTACAGAAGTTGACGAGAGTCTTCTGAGATGACTTGGATTAATTCCCAAGTATTTTGCCAATTCACTCTTGTTAAATAAAGAATAATAATCGAAGAATGTTTCTAAATCCAAGAAGTAGCTGACGGTAGCATTTCTAATTTCTTCTGCTTCTTTATTTTTACCTGTCTCTTCTAAGTAATCTGCCTGCATTTCCAAAACCTCTTTGAAGTTTTCTTTAACTTCTTCCATGGTTTCTCCGGCAGTTACCAGTCCGGGTAAATCGTTAGAATATGCGCTGTAACCAGTTCCGCTTTTTTCTAACACTAATTTTACATTCATAAATGTAACGATTTTTGAGGGTTTGTCTTTGACTTTTTTACACTTTTTTTAAAGTTTAAATTTAAAATTTTTCTTTTTTGCCATGGTTTTTCATAGATGTTAAATTTAATTTTTTGCTTTCAAAATTATTATTGAAGTTCTTAAAAAGCAGGGTTTATTTCAACCCTGCAGATTTTAGAATAGAAAGTTCGGTACCTTTTCTGAGTTCCGTTGCCGGATGTCTCGGAAGAATTACTGTCCCTTCTTTGGTGGGATGCACGTAAATGTCGTGCTTCTTACCATGCCTTAGCAATTGCCACCCGTCCTTTGTGAGTAATCTCACCGCTTCGTTCGCTTTCATGGTTTCTAAAAATTAAAAGAACTTCTATTAATAACACTGCAAAAATATGAAACATTTTTGTTTCTTGCAATTTTTTTGAAACATTTTTGTTACTTATTTTTTTTATCCTCCTGCAAGCAGAACGCAAGCAGAATATCGTAAACTTTGGGCAAGTTTGCGTTATGAAAACGGCAAAAATAACCCCACAATACCTACGGGCTGCTATTCAGCAAAATTCCTACAACGAAGAGGATAACACCGTAGAGGTTGCATTTGCAACTGAAACACCCGTTAAACGTTACGACTGGAACGAAGGAAGGTATTTCTTTGAAGTTCTGGAAATCTCAAAAAAGGCGGTGGATCTTACACGGCTTCTCAGCGGTGCACCGGTTTTAAATTCTCACAATTCATACTCTCTGGATTCCATCATTGGCGTTGTAGAAAACGCATGGATAGATGAAGCCAAATCAGAAGGGCGTGCAACTTTACGCCTTTCAGAAGAAAAAGACGATGAGGAAATTGTATCCAAAGTGAAAAAGGGCATCATCCGGAATCTCTCTGTAGGATATAAAGTGGCAGAATATACCGTAACAGAAAACGAAAAGGAATTTCCAGAATACAGGGCCACAAAGTGGACACCAATGGAAATTTCTTTTGTGGCCATACCAGCAGATCATAATGCAGGTGTCAGAAACGAAAACGACAATAATTTTAATTTAGTTAATATCAAAATGGACGAAAACACAAACACGGCACCGGACACAGGGGTACCACCAGCGGCACCACAACCTCCACAGCCACAGGTAAACGAAGCCGAAATCCGTCAGCAGGCCGTAGAACAAGAACGCCAGAGAGTAGCCGACATTACTTCCACCTGCACATTAGCAGGTCTGGATGCTGCATTTTCGGAAAGACTGATCTCTGAAGGAACTACAATTGATGAAGCACGTGCGCAAATCATTGATGAAGTAGCCAAAAGAGCAAATAAGGCACCTACTGTACAGGTAACGGGTGATGATGAAAAAACGAAAGAAAGAAATGCCATGATCGATGGTATTCTGCATCGTGCCAATCCCGGATCAATCGACATTATGGGTAACGAAAAAGCCCAAAAATACGGAAACATGAGATTGCTGGATCTGGCAAAAGACAGATTGAGAACAGCAGGAGAAAATTTCTCACTCATGAGCGAGCAGGAAATTGTAAAAAGAGCATGGGCTACTACTGATTACCCTACGCTTCTTACAGCTACGTTCGACAGAACGCTCAGAAGATTCTATGAAGGTACTGTAGATGAATGGAAATTCATTGCAAGACAAGAAAACGCTACCGATTTCAGAACCAAAACAGGAATCAAAGTGGACGGAACTGTAACCTTTGATGAAATTCCTGAAGGGGGCGAATACAAGGAATCACCAATTCTTCAAGACGAAAGCGCAACCATCAAGCTGAAGAAATTCGGAAGAAAATACAGCATCACTGATATTGCTATTATCAATGATGATCTGAGTGTATTCTCCAGACTTCCTCAAATCATGGCTATCGGAGCGCAACAATTCCAAAGCGATTTAGTGTGGGATAATATTATCAGCAATAAAAAAGCACCGGACGGAAAAGCTTTATTCCATGCCGATCACAAAAACCTCGGAACAGCAGCTGCCATTAGTGAAGCTTCACTTACAGCGGCCAGAGTAGCCATGAGAAGACAGACAAGTCCGGCGGGTCACAAGTTAGGTCTTAGGCCTCACATTCTTTTGGTACCACCAGAATTGCAAACAGCCGCTGAGAAAATGGTGACATCCATTTTGGCATCTGCCACCAGCGATGTAAACATTTTCGCTAACACACTTAAAGTAGTAGTGTCCGACCAACTGGAAGACCCTAAAGCATGGTATATTCTTGCAGATCCTGCCAACATCTCTGTTGACGGTATTGTGTATGCGTATCTGAATGGACAACCAGGACTAAGAACTGAAAGCCGTGTAAACTGGGATACGGATGCGTTAGAAGTGAAAGGATCCATGGCGTTTGCAACCGCAGTTTGGGGATGGCAAGGTATGTACAAGAATCCGGGTCAGTAATTTAAAATAAAATCAAATTCAGAATGAAAAATTTTGTACAAAATGGCGACATGCTGCATACAGTATTAGCCGATACAGTAAAAGGCGGAGACTTGGTAATCCTGCAAGACACGGTAGGAATTGCCGTAACAGATGGTGATGGTGTGAACCTGAACGCTGTACAAACCGTAGGTGTATTTACGCTTCCTAAGGCTACCGGAGCCATTGCGCAAGGTAAAAAAGCCTACTGGAACGTAACTGATGGTAACGTAACTGCAACGGCTTCCGGCAATACCTTAATTGGGGTTGCATGGGATTCGGCAGCATCCGCAGATACTACTGTAAATGTGAAATTAGGCTAACAGTGGATAATGTTTTTGATGCCTTCAAAGCACAGACATTTGACCAAATAGCAACGACTATGGGCTACACCGCTACATGTAGGGGGACGGTAGCCCGTGTCTTGCTCAATACGCCAAATGTTTCTGAAAAAGTTTCTGAACATTCTTATGATTATGACAGGCCTACCTTAGAATTTAAAATTAAAGACTGGCCAGGTATAAAAGAAGCTATAGAAGCTAAAGAAGATGTAGTCATCACCGTGCGCGGTACAGACTATTACGCTTTGAAAATCATCGGAGACGGTAACATTGCACAAGACGGCGAGGTATATAAGGTAACACTGCACCAGTCATGAATTACGCAATTGTAGAAACAGAAATTGTAAACCGTTTAAAGAACAATCCGGCACTTTCCGAAATGGCGGAAATCATCGTATTGCCTGACAGTATAGACGAGTACAAAACACCGGTTGTCAAAGGTCTTATTACAGTTGTTTTCATGAGTGAAAAGTATGACAAAAATCAAAGTACAGGACAAGTTTCTCAACATAGTACTGCAACTTTCAATGTGGCGGTACAATCAAGAACCCTGCGAGGCTCCAAAGGAGTGTATGCAATTTCGGAACTGGCAAAAAAAGTACTTGTAGGCTTTCGCCCTTCCGATTGTGGTATGCTATCACTGGCAGAGCATAGTTTTGAACTTTACCAGAACGACATCTGGGAACATTCGATTGTCTATTCCTGTAGATCACTTAGAACACAAGAGGATGCCGTTTACTTTCACAATGAGATTACCACTGAAGAAGTGTTTTATCAACCAAAAAACAGCCAATAATGCAAACATATATTTACAAAGGAACCATCAAGACAAGCGTAAACGGCGTAATCCTAACACCCGGATCACTGGTGAATCTACCAGAAGACCATGCCAGAGTAAAATCGCTGGTAGCAATGAAACTTTTAGAACTTAAAATAACCAAAAAAGAAAAAAAATAAATGGCGGCAAACTTTTTACATGGTGTCGAGACCATAGAACTAAACACAGGAACCCGAGCCATACAGGTAGTGAAAACCGCCGTTATCGGCTTGATAGGTATTGCACCAATGGGAGCAATTAATACTCCTATTTTGGTGAATTCTGATAAAGATGCAGCGCAATTTGGCGGCAAAATACCGGGCTTTTCCATTCCACAATCTTTAGATGCTATCTTTAAACAAGGTGCAGGTACCGTGATTGTAGTCAATGTGTTTGATGAAGCAAAACACACCAGTACCATCACAGATGAGGTGCAGATCGTGAAAGACGGAATGTTGAAACTTGCAAAAGCTCCCATAGGTGTAGTGACCATTAAGGATGAAGCCGGCGCAACGGTAGCATTCGCTAAAGGTGTTGATTACCTTCTGGATGCTTTCGGAAACTTTACCGTAATCAGCAGCGCAATTGCAAATGATACGCCGCTTAAATTCACCTACAAGCATCTGGATGAATCCAAAGTCTTGGCAGGGGATATTATCGGGCAAATACAGCCAATTACCGAAAACCGGAGCGGTCTCAAATGCTTGGATTTATCATTTAACCTGTTTGGTTTTAATCCGAAGATCCTTATAGCTCCTACTTTTTCAGATGACAATGCAGTAGCGGTAGAGCTCATTGCAGCAGCGGAAAAATACAGAGCAATAACTTATCTGGATGCACCGTATGCAACCACTGTACAGGGTGCTATTGAAGGTCGGGGCGTGAATGGTGGAATCAATTTCAACACCTCCAGCAAAAGAGCTGAATTGCTTTTTCCAATGCTGAAAACTTACAATGAGCAAACGAACGAAACTATTCTGTTTCCTTATTCTGCATTTCTTGCAGGGGTGCGTGCTTTTGTGGATAATACAGAAGGGTATTGGGTTTCATCTTCCAATCACGAAATCAAAGGAATTACGGGGGTTGAAAGAGATATTGATGCCGGGCTTTCTGATGTTTCAAGCGAAGCAAATTTACTGAATGAAAAAGGAATTACAACAGTCTTCAACACTTTCGGAACCGGTATCAGAACGTGGGGAAACAGAAGCTCATCATGGCCCACCAATACAGCACCGGACAATTTCTTATCCGTACGCCGAACTGCTGATGTGATTAATGAAAGTGTTGAACTGGCTTGTCTCCAATTTATCGACCAACCCATCACACAAGGATGGATAGACAGCGTACGGGAAACCGTGAACGCATTTTTGAGAACGCTGCAAGGCAGGGGAGCAATATTAGACGGCGTATGCAAATACAATCCGGATGACAACCAACCTGCAGATCTTGCGAACGGTCACATCAATTTTTACATTGATTTCATGCCGCCTACACCAGCTGAACGGATCACCTTCAACAGCTTTATTAACATTGAATATTTGGCAAACCTTAAATAAATAAAACATGGCACAAAAAATAAAAATAGGCCGTTTAACCAATGCCAATATCTATGTAGATGGCAGCAGCCTTTTGGGGCGTGTAGAAGAGTTCAATTGTCCAACATTGACCTACAAGCAGGCAGAACACAAAGCACTTGGTTTGAACGGAACCGTAGAATATTATGCGGGAATTGATAAAATGGAAGGTTCCATGAAGTGGACTTCCTACTATCCGGAATTCCTTAGAAAACTGGCAAATCCTTTCAAGGCAGTTCGCGTGCAGGTTCGCGGTAATCTGGAAGAGTATCAAGGAGGTGAGCGTGTAGGGCAAACTCCGGCGGTAGTTTTTCTTACCATTCAGCCGAAAGATTTTCCATTAGGGAATTTCGTACAACATGACAACGTAGAACTCACTACCAATTATGGCTGTACGTACGTCCGTATGGAAATCAATGGTGAGGTAATTACGGAGGTAGATGTAGAATCCAACATCTTCAAAGTAGATGGAGAAGATCTGCTGGCCACTTACCGTAGAAATTTAGGAATTTAATTCATCAGTCACTTTTTTTAATTTTTTTAATGTTAGGATTGGGAGGCTCCCACCTCCCTTTCTTTTAAACCAAACAAACCCATTATCATGAACACAGAAGAAAAAAACACAGTTGAAATTGCTGAAACGGCAACTTTAGAAACTACTGAAATACCAATTCAATATCCTACTGCACCGGATGCAGAAGGATTTTATATTGAAGATGCAGAACAACAAGAAGTTGGAGTATTGACTAAAGAATATGAAAATGGTTCCAAGGTGAAAAAGGTCACGCTATCGAACGGCAATACAGCCATAATCAGAATGCTGAAAGGACGTGATTTCGTTGAAGCAAAAAAAAGAATGCAGGCTGATAATACCTTGGATATGGAAACCGTAGGAATGGCCTTAGCTACCAAAATAAACGACAAAAAACAACCGCCTGAATATTATCTGGATGATCTTTATCAGAATGATTATGTGTTACTATTCATGGCGTACGGATACCTAAATTTACAGTAGGGCTACAGGAAATCGCCTTTGTAGCCCATTTTTACAGCGTGTCGCCATTAGAGGTGGAAGAATGGAGTTCTAAAAGTATCATGCAATACTACATCGAAGGGGTTAATCTTCACAACAAAATGAACAGTGTAGATTAATCGAACAGAAAGTAAATGAATACAAAAAAGAATCCCAAAGTGGCGATGGCAAAAAGACCCAAAGGAATATGCAGTATAAGGTGCACCCATAAATTCCAATCTTCAGCCAATATAGTTAGATAATAAAAGACTATTGCGAGGATGAGAGAAATTAAAGAAGACTTTAAAAAATGCAATTTTTCTGTGATATTGAACTTTACATCACCACCATCAGCAGCAGGCTTTTTCTTACCCTGCAGACTATAGTAAATCGCAAATAATAACGTGTCACTCATATAGCAAATATACAAAAAAAAATAAATGGCAATATCTTCTACTATGGCAATGGCATTAGTCCTTTCTGCACGAACAGAAAAGGCCAGTGCTGCTATAGATAAGTTTACCAATAAAACGCTTCAGGGATTCAAAAAACTGAACAGTGAAGATTTTCTAAGAAAAGGATTTATCAATCTGGAAATAGGAAAACAAGTTTTAGCACCGGTAACTTCATTGGTGGATAAAGCCGTAAAGTTTGAAAATGCCATGGCAGGCGTGGCGAAATACGCCGATGGTGCTGCTTTGGGTACTGATAAATTCAACCAACTTTCCGAAAGAGCTTTGGCAATTTCTTCCAAGATGGGAGAAAAAGCAGAAGATGTTGCAGAAAACATGGCAGCATTGGCAGCAGCAGGAACACCCGTTAAGGATTTGGATAGAATGGCGGAAAAAACCGTCATCTTAGCTAAAGCATTTGATGTATTACCTGGTGTAGCGGGCGAAGCTTACAAAATGATTCAGGCCGTTACCGGATTATCTGAAAATGGAATGGATTCTTTGATGGATGCGCAAAACGAGTTGACCAATAAATTTGGTTCAACTCGTGATGCTGCCGCTCAGTTGTTAGAGTTTATGAAAGGTAGTGGTGGTTCAGTTGCACGGGGTTTGAAAATGGATGCCAATAATATGGCAGCAGTTGGAAACACCATGAGGGTTTTAGGTATCGAAACAAGCGAGGCTGAAACCACAATGCGCCGTTTTGAAAAAACTTTACTGAAAGGAGAGAAAGCAGGACAATTGTTTGCAAAAGCAGGTGGAGGAACCAAAGGCTTTTTGGCAATCATGGAAGCTGCCAATAAACATAAAGGCGGTGCAACAGCATGGTTCATGGAAAATGATTTCGGTGAATACTCTTCCAACCTTGGTAAGTTAGCAATGGGAATGAAGGGCGACGGAGTTGGAAATTTGAAAAACCAACTCGCAGGAATTTCGGACAAAGGAGCGATAAAAGGCAGTGCTAATCAAGAAGCTGCTGACGCAATGAATACCAGAGCCGAAGCAATAAATAGATTTAAATCAAGCGCAAACGCTTTGGGAATCACTTTGGGAAATGCTTTATTGCCGTCGCTCAGTCGTTTATTAGATAAAGCAGATCCTTTACTAAAACTAACCATTCAATGGGCTAAAGAGAACAAACCGCTTGTTTCTACAATTTTAAAATTAGTTGTGGGTTTTGCCGGTCTTAAAATTGCAACTGGTGCCGCTCAATTGGCTTTTGGCGGAATATTAAAACCCGTTCAGTTTGCTGTCAAAGGTTTTGGTAGTTTGTCCAAGGGAATTATCACGATAAACAAACATGCCAAAGCTTTGCGAGTAGGCATGTACATGGCCAGAGAATCTAAGAAAATGCTGGGTATTGCTACCACTGCTCAAAAGATGGGTAAAGCCTTTTCTTTCATGGGGAAAATGGGAGGTCGTGGATTTCTTGCAATAGGAAAGGCAATGGGTGTGGTTTTCAAAATGCTGATGGCTAATCCGTGGATGCTGGCAATTGCCGGGATTATCATTGTTGTCGCTCTCATTATTAGGCATTGGGATAAAATCAAAGTATTCTTCAAAAAACTTTGGGACTGGGTCAAAAAAACGACCGCTAAAGCTTGGGAATGGATTAAGAAAATGTTTTTGAACTACACCCCTCATGGCCTGATTATAAAACATTGGAGTGTAATCTCAGAATTCTTCTCCAACCTTTGGGAAAATGTAAAGACAAAATTTTCAGATTTCATTACTTATGTTACCAAATGGGCAAATACGTTTAAAGATATTGGTCTGGCAATCGTAAAAGCCATTTGGGAGGGTATCAAAAACAAATGGACATGGCTTAAAGATAAGGCGGTTTCTCTATGGAAAGGATTTAAGAACGTATTCAAGTTTGGAGGTTCTGATGATCCTGATAATAATCCAGCAAACCCTACAAACCCGTATGGAGGCGGCCCCAATATTCCGCAACCTATTCCTGTAGCTGCTCGCACCAATAATAATATGCAGTTTGCACCGGTGTTTAATGTTAGTGGTGGCATGGATGAAGCTACACAAAGTAAAATGACATCTCAGCTAAGACGGGACTTTGAAAAGCAAATGAATGATTTTACATATAACCAGAACCGCAAAAACATAGGACGATAATGCTGTTTCAGTTAGGAAATAAAATATTTGAAGGTCAATTTGCACCGGAAAGCTGGAGCTATTCAGGCAATGAAGCAAACCTTTCGCAGTACGATCTCATCAACACAAAGCCCCGCCTTCAACTGACGGGAGAAATGCTTGCTGAGCTTTCATTTCATTTCAACCTGAGAGTGGATTTTTGCGACCTGAAACAGGAAATAAAGGATCTGGAGCGGTGGAAATCCAACGGCGAAATTTTACCGTTACTTTTGGGAAATGGTGAATATATAAATGATTTTGTAATCAAGTCTGTTTCCAAAACCATTCTGCAAACCTTTGATGATGGCACGCCAATAGAAATAAATGTAAGCCTTTCCCTCCTGGAATGTGTAACCAACAAAGCATCTCAACAACGAGACACCGACAAAAAAAACGCTAAAGCCGTAGGTGATAAATCCCAAATTGACCGCAGGCCTAAACAGCTAAAAACACCAGAAGCCGAAGCACATGCTGCATTGATGGAAGCGCAAATAAAAGCGTGGGAAGCATCCGAACTGGCACAACAAACCAAGGAAGCTTCTAATCCTGAAACCATGTTTGGCAAAGTGAAAAACAGCGTACAGGAAGCGCAAAAACAAATGGACAAAGCTAAAGAGTATATCAGTGAAGCTCAGCAGCAAATTAATAACGCTACCGGAATCATTTCTTCAATTGCACAGGCTAAAGATAAACTGACAGAAATAGGCTCTTTGATGCAGCCTCCTTTCAATCTTAATAATGTGAATAATTCCATCCTGAATTTACAATCAGCCATCCGCGGGGTTGACACTAATTCTACAATTTTTACTCAGGATATTATTTTAAGAAAAATATAATGGAAACGATACAGTACGAAACCACTGAAGGCGAAAGATGGGATACCGTGTCATTCAAAATGTATGGTACCGTAAACGAGGTGCAAAGAATAACAGAGGAAAACCCGCAAATACCAATTACCGACAGATTGCCGGGCGGTATCATTCTGGAAATTCCCGTATTGGAAGAAAATAATATAGAACCTGACAAAGACCAGCTTCCGCCTTGGAAACAATAACATGGCACAACTGAATAAAACATATCTAAAAGTACTTTACAACGGTAAAAACATTACTGCAGACCTCAGTAAAAGCCTTTTGGCCTTCACCTATACGGATCATCTTTCCGAAGCGGATACTTTAGACATTGAAGTGGAAGATGCTGAGTGTATTTGGCAATCTGCCTGGTATCCTGAAAAAGGCGCAACGATAGAAGCTACCATCGGAATAGAAGGCGGCGAAACCGTTAATTGTGGTGTGTTTGAAATTGATGAAATAGAATTGCATGGCCCACCTGATGCTGTGAATATCCGGTGTATTGCAGCCGGATTCAAACAAGGGCAAAAACGCACTGCGAAAAGCCACGTTCATGAAAACAAAACGCTATCAGAAATTGTAAGAACTATTGCCAGTGCTGCAGGTCTTGAAGTTGTAGGCAAAGTGGGCGATATCCGGATTGGAAGATTGGTTCAGCAAAAAAAGAACAATCTTAGGCAATTGAAGAAACTGGCCACTCAATATGGTTACACTTTTAATGTAAGGGGTAAAAAAGCAATCTTTATAAAATCTTCTGTTTTGGAATCTAAAGCACCTGTGGAAATTTTTGACAAAGAAGATTTAATGAATTTTGCTTTCCGGGACAAAAATACAGACACCTATCGTCACGCTTCTATTACTTATTACAACGCTGAAACTGCTGAAACCATAACGCACACGGAAAGCGATGGAGGTCTGGAAAATTCTGATGATACGCTGGAACTTACTTACACCGCCGAAACCAAAGCTCAAGCCATGGAAATGACCAAAGCAGCTTTGCGGGATGCAAACAAATTACAGCAGACCGGAAATATCACTTTACCAGGATCATCACTTTTAGTCAGTGGAAATGTGATCAGTTTGAGCAGAATGGGAAGGTTGTCCGGCGATTATATTATCAAAACTGCATCGCATACCATTGGCAATAGTGAAGGCTGGCTGGTAGATGCAGAAGTATATAAAGTTGGTTATCGGGAAGACGTGGAAAAAGAAACCACGAAAAATACCAAAAAGAAAAAGAAGAAAAAAGAAAGTATTAACCTCACTTTTAAAGGCGATTTTGAATAATGCTGAAATTTGGATTCATAACAGAATTAAACGTGAAAGAAGGCACGGTGCGTGTACATTTTACCGATGATGGCATTGTGTCAAACCCTCTACCTGTATCAGTCCCGGCCACTAAAGATGATAAATACCACTTTCCGTTTTCTATTAACGAAAACGTATGGTGTATAATGGATCCCAATGGGGAGTTTGGTGTGGTAGGCGGCTCTGTTTACTCAAAGAAAAACAGTCCGCCTGCCATTTTTTCGGAGCATAAAATCGACATTCTTATCGGAGGTAGCAAATTGAAAATTTCCGTGGATAAGGAAAACGGAAACCTTTCTGTTAAATCTGATGATGAAATAAATGTTGAAGCCAAAACAATAAATATACAAGCTGCTACCGCTGTTAATTTAATCTCACCAGTTGAAGTTAAAATTCAAGCTCCGCTGATTTCGGCAATGGGAAATTTAGCTGTTTCCGGTTCTATGACTGCAAGTGGTTTCACCGGAACAGACGGCGGCCCAATGGTCGTAAATTCTAATATCGAAAGCAGCCATGATGTTATCCTATCTGGTTTAAGTGTTAAATCTCACAAACACATCAGCGCATCTTCCGGTAATCCTACCGGTACACCAATCCCGTAACGCAAGCAGAACGCAAACAGAATTAGGGTTAATTTCATTTAGTTTGCCCTATCATGCAGGTAAGCGAAATCCAATCCAAGAACTGGCAAATAGACATTACTAAACCTCAGAGCGTTGTTGTAGGAAGTGACGATATACAGCAGAGTATATCCGTCATTCTGCGTACCAGAAAGGGTGAAGATCCTTTGCGCCCTCATTTTGGTTCAGACATTTGGAGGTGGATTGATAAGCCTGTGAATACCGCCGTACCCAATATGAAAAAAGAAATATTGGATGCTATCGAAATGTTTGAACCTCGTGTGAAAATCACCTCATTAAAAGCCGAAATACTGATGGATCATGAGTAAAGTAAGATTTCATATAGGCTATGAATCAGATACCGGCGAAGCTGGTACTCTGGTGTATGATGTGAAAACAGGCACCGACACAGGTGCTATTGATCCATCAATACCGCGGCCATTGATGGTTTCTGCACAATACACTAATGAATTTGCAAGACACAATGTGCAGCTTACTCTTAATGGGCAAATCATAACACCTTCACTTCAGCATATTGGTTTTTATAACATCAAATCAATGTTTATGTGGATGGTGAGCCAATGGTCTGCTTTCGGAGTGTGGCATTGGGTAAGAAACAATAACAGCATTGTAGGCTACATTAATCAAAATATTGCTCAAACCGGAAGCTTGAAAATAACAGAACTGCATCATATTTCAGCTGATTTTCCTATAGGTCAAGCAACGGAATCAGGATACATTTTGGTTTTCAAGAAAAACGGAAAAAGAATCCGGCCATGGGATGATGCAAATCTGTACGAACAAAGTGAAGTTTTGGACTATGCAAAACGGCATTATTCAGATTATGGAAACTGGGGAATTGAAGGAAGTTCTTTAATTCTGGTAAATGACGAATCTCTGGATGAGTACAGTGTGGAAATCAGCATAAGATCGAATAATGCAGCCTTCAGCGATGCCTTTAGTGATGGTTTTGAAATATAAAAATTAAGAATGGACAAGCCAGTATTTATAGATATTAATCCTGAAATCATCATTGCTCAAATCAAGGATGATTATGAACAACTTACCGGGAAAACACTTTATCCCGGACAAGTAGAGCAGTTGCTCATTAACGCATTTGCTTACAGAGAGTATATGCTCCGGGTGAAAATTCAGGATGCTGCAATGCAGAATCTTGTGGAGTTCAGCCGTGCGCCGTTTCTTGATTATTTAGGCCAATTGGTTGGAGTGCGAAGATTGCCGGCTTCTAAAGCGGTTTGCCCTGTGAAGTTAACTCTAATTGCAGGACACGGAAATATTATCATTCCTAAAGATCTGAGAATACAATCTATTGATGGTGAAGCTGTTTTTTTACTGGATGATGAAGTAAGTGTGGATGCCAGCACGAATGAGGTTATTGCAAACTTTACCTGTATTTCAGAAGGCGAAAAAGGAAACGGTTATGAACCTGGAAAAATTTCAATCATTCTCGATCCTCAGCCTTATCTTTTTTCGGTTGAAAATATTGAAACCACTACTGGCGGGTCTGATCAGGAAACAGATTCAGGATTGAGAAACAGGATAATGATCGCACCACAATCATTTAGCAATGCAGGAAGCAGGGGAGCGTATGAGTATTTTGCCCGTTCTGCAAATCCGGGCATAGCTGCTGTGGGTATCACTTCACCCATTCCTGGTCAAGTAAATATTTATCCCTTGATGAAAAACGGTGAAATGCCTAATCAATCTATTTTGGATGAAGTTTACAACGCTTGTAATAGCGAAAAAGTACGTCCGCTCACAGATACTGTAATTGTTCAGGAGCCAGGACAAAAGACTTATAATATCACTGTAAATCTCACTTTGATAACTGGAACCGTGGAAAGTGAAGCGATTGATCAGGTGAAAGCCGGATTGCAGAATTACGCAAACAGCCGCCGGAATAATTTGGGATTGGATGTGGTAAGGGAAAGAATCATTTCAGAATGTATGAAAGTTTCCAACGTGTACAATGTTACCGTTTTGGAGCCTGCTCTTACCGTGGTGATAAATCCTGATGAAGTGGCAAAGTGCGAAAACATAACCGTAAATGTAACAGGATACAGTGATGAATAACCTTCTGCCACAATCTATCCAGCAGCCTCATATTATTGCTTTTGATCTTCTGATGAAGCAAAGACTTGAGGAAATAGGCATGAATGCGCTTCTGGTGTACATGATAGATACTGTGGATGAGTCGGCTTTGTATTTTCTGGCAAAACAGTTTGACGTTTTAGGATATAACGGTTGGAAATTAGCTCATACCGATGATAAAAAACGGGCACTGATAAAACAAGCCATAGAACTACACCGGTTTAAAGGAACAGTTTGGAGTATTAAAGAAGCTTTGAAAACGGTGGGTTTTCCCGATGCTACCATCACAGAACATGTGAGCCATTGGGCGGGTTTCACAGTGCAATTGAACATTGGAAACACCCCGATAAACGCTGACGCTATCAATTCAGCTTTAGAGATGGTAAAAGCTTATAAAAACGCACGATCTCATTTGATGGGATTTGAATTTAAGATTGAATTTGAAAGTGAATTAACCATTACCGATGATAGCTATGAAGCTCCGGGAGATGATTATGGAGACAGTCTTTTCATGGGTGGAGATTTCACCTACAACGGAGCGCATCAGCACGATGGCAGTAAGAATTACAGTAGCGATACAGATATTTTGGAACTTACAATTATATAAAAAATGGACAATATAAAAGCAAGCGGCGGCGTACAACTGAAAGTTATTGATGCCAAAACCGGAAACATCCTTCAGGAATTTGAAGAAAAAAATAAAGTCGTGAACGGTGGTATTCAAAATGTGGCCAGACTTTTAGGCGGTGCCAGTACAGGCAAACCCATTACTAAGGTGGGTTTTGGCGAAAGCAGTAACCAGGTAGATATTGCCGATTCTACACTATTGAATCCGTACATGAAAAATATTGATTCCGTAGTGTATCCGGCTTTAAATAAAGTGCAGTTCAATTTCTCTTTGGCTGCAAATGAAGCGAATGGGATGAACATCACAGAATTGGCATTGTTCAACACCGACAATGTAATGTTCAGCAGAAAAACAAGAAGCGCAATTGCAAAAACCAATGCAGTAATTATCACAGGAATCTGGACCATAACAATCAATTAAAATGGCAAACGTAACTGAGACTTCCTTATGGGAAAACGGCATATATCAGATTGAAGAGACTGATGTTGTACGGGGTGGAGATCCTCAAGCTGGAGGTATTTCCAACATACAGGCACAACAACTGGCCAATCGTACAGTTTGGCTAAAAAACAACCTGCAGATCAACAGGCAGCCGGTCATTAAAAACGTGACGGGCAATTTTACGTTAGGGGAAGCCGAACTACTAAATACGCATGTGTTATTCAACATCACACAAGCCGCAAAAGTGTGCACCTTGAATTTAACAAACATTCCTGATAATTCGGTATTGTCATTTAGTACCATTACAGATAACGGCTTGGCAAAAGTGTTGAAAATTGCTGCACCGGTGCCAATTTTAGGAACTCAAAAAAACGAGTTCAGCAATAATTTCCACCTCTATTCTGGCGAAATGGTTACCCTTCTTTATTCAGGTGACAATCTCTACATCATAGATGGAAATGTAAACAATGATACGGTGGGTGAAGTGATTTACAAATACACCCCGCCTTATCTCTCTGTTCCAGCAGATGGCACATTGTTAAACCGTGCGGAATATCCACGACTGTGGCAGTACGTCAACAATTATTGTTCGCCAGTTTCAGATGCTTTATGGATTATGGCACCACCAACCAATATGATTAAAAACCGTGGTCTTTTCTCCACCGGAAACGGGACAACAACTTTTCGGGTTCCTGATTTGCGGGGTCTTTTCATACGTGCTTTAGACAGAGGCAGAGGCATGGATCCTGACAGGGTTCCGAATGGTGAACAGAGTGGTAGTTTTCAGGATCAATCCGTAATGCACCACACCCATCCATACATGGATATTTATTATAGTGAAAAATGGGGATCAGTTCCGGTGCCGAATAACTTTGGTAGCAATAAATCTGACAATGATAACAGTGGACATCAAATGGAAAGACAAACCCAAACTAACAATTACCAGGCAAACGAAACCCGACCCCGAAATATAGCTATATCCGCCTTCATAAAAATTTAAAATCATGGCACTACCTACTCAATATGATGAAATTATTCAGCAGATAAAAAACAATATACAGCTGCTGATAAAAGACAACAATGCAAAGGAAATACAACCATTGCATGTCAGACGGGCTTTTGATGAATTTATTCAGGGTTGGACGGAAATTGAGAACGATCTCTATGAAAGATTAGAAACTATTGATGAAATTCTGCAATCCAACGATGTTGATTTGGACGAAATGCAGGAAATCGTCAACTACATAAAAGCCAACAAGGCGGCTATTCAAGCTATTCAGGAAGCGGGATTAGGAACGGTAGACGATACGAATGTGAATCTTACGAACTCTTACCCGGACTTTAGCAGCCCGACTACTCAGAAGCGGCTGAACATAAAATTTGCGGAAAAGATTGTGGAACTGGAGGGACGAACTTTTACCGAAACGCAAACCACGATCGGGCAGCCTGTTTTGGAAAACGGAGTTTTGAAAATCTACTACACCGGCGAAAACGGAAACCTTCAGGAGCAATCCGTCGATCTTAATGATCTTGCGCAAACGTTCACCTATCTGAACCACGTGGAAGAGGAAATAAGCGTAACGCAATCTATGATTTCCGGCAGCACGGTAACGCTGGTTTTGGGTCAGATCATTGATCCTGCAAAGGAACTCAGCATTTACTATAATGGGGTTTTCATTCCACGCTCTATGCGCAATATTATCGCTGCAAATAACTCTGTAGAAGTGGATTTGGCAGCGTTAAATATGGACATGACACCCGGCGATTTCATTGTGGTAAAGTATCATAAAAAATAAATTAATACATAAAAACAAAATGGCAAAGAAAATTAGACAGTTGCAGGTCGAGCAGTTAGTAGAAGATCTGGCAGCATTAAACAACAAGAAAGTAGCCTCTATTGCTTTCTCTGGAACTACTACGAAAACGCTCACGATTACCTTCACGGATGGTACCACCGTCAGCAGCACCTTTACGGATTTGAACACCACGTATCCGGCTCTCACAGAAGCTCTTTTGAATGCAGGTACTTCCACCACAGACAGTGTTATTTCCGCAAAGGTTTTAGCGGACTATATCAACTCACGTTTGAGTGCCGTGTACACATGGAAAGCTTCTGTAGCGTTTGCCGGGCTTCCTACAACAGGGCAGAAAGTTGGGGACGTCTACAACATTACCAATGCGTTCACTTTAGGTGGTGAAAACTATCCTGCCGGAACCAACGTTGCCTGGAACGGAACAGGTTGGGATCCTTTAGCCGGATTCCTGGATACTTCCATTTTCCTGACAGCAGAAACCGACCCAAAAGGGGTTAAGAGTATTGCCATCACCGGTGGTGCTACAAAAACCGTAGCCATCACTTTGCGGGATGATACCGTAATTTCAGGCACTTTTGCGGACATTGACACAACGTACACCAAAGGAACGTTGGCGCAGCTGAATGCCGGAACCGACACCACGGGACAAGTATGGGCCGCAAAAGATATTTCTGATTTTGTGAAGGCGTTGCAAATCGTAGTAAAGCATGAAGTAACAGCCGTAACAGCAGGGATGATTGTGAGCGGAAAAGTGACCATAACTCCATCCACTACCATTACGGATAAAACCCGTGTAATGGTGTTTCTAAACGGCGTAAAACAACCCTTGTCAGCGTACGCAATAGTAGCCGCAAAAATAGAACTCACTCAAGCATCCTTAGCAACGCCGGTTATCGCAACCGACGAAATCGAAATTTTCTACATCTAAAAAATGGCAAAAAAAATAAGATATAACCAAGTTGAAGGTCTTTCCGATCCGATTAATTACGCACTTGATTCAAATGTTGTTCATCAAACAGGTGATGAAAATATGCATGGTGCAAAGAGGATGAACAGCCCTTTAATAAAAATTGGTGATGGTGTAAGAATTATTCAGCACCCGAAATCTTATTATTATAATTCAACTCCTTTGATCGGGGCAATTGTTGTTAAATTGCCAAATCCTAACACCGCATTAGTAGATGTTGAGTTGAGTTATCAGACGTCTACATCTAATAATTCACAAGCAAAAATACGAGTTACGGGATATTTTGCATCAGGTAATTTTAATACTTCTATTAATAATACGGCAACTGTTGTAGGGTCATCTTCATTGCTGCCTTTTATTAATATAATTAAATTAGGTAAACACACCGATGGAAGTCCTGTAATTATTTTAGGTGATGGAACCACCAATATGGGTTCTTACCTTTCAGTTGTGATAGAAAAAGTAACATACAGATACGCGAGTTCATCTTCAAATGCGACGTTGGATAGTGGGTATGAAATAATCGGAGGAGTTACCGATTTTAGTTCTTATAGTGGATTGGTTTCATGTAGCGTGGAGATTAATACAAGTCACGCAAACAAAGCGTTTTTAGATGTAATAAATCAGAATTTAGGTACAACCCACACACCTAATTTTAATGGTATTATTATAGGTCAAGGCAGTACTTCTAAGGGATTCAACGCTTCATTACCTTTTGCATTTTTGAATGCAGGTGCAGCCCAATTAATTTATACAGGAGGAGTTTTAGCTTCTAATGCTTACGCAGATGCTGCCAAAATCCCAACTAATGGTATTTATTCAAAAGGTAATGTTTTAACAAGTGGAGGTTTTATTAAAGAAGGAGGTGCTGCATCTCAGTTTCTGAAAGCAGATGGGACCGTAGATTCAAATTCCTATGCATTAGCATCACACAATCACAATGGTGTCTACGACAATTATCAATCTTGGAATTTAAAAACAAACGGAATTCAGCGTACTACGGTACAATCTGGCGGTATTTTAGACTTAGTAAACGGAAGCAATGTAAACATATCCTACAGTGCGGGCGGTGTAGTAACTATTAATGCAGTTGATACTACCTATTCTAATGGTAATGGATTAGCATTATCTTCTACAACATTTAGTATAGACCCCACTATTTTACTTGACATTGCATCAGGTAAGGAAGCACACGGCTGGGGAAATCATGCTTCTGCCGGGTACGCCCTTTCATCACAATTGGCAAATTACCTTCTACTTGCAGGCGGACAATTAACCGGAAATCTTAGCATAAGGCATAACCTTTCATTACCTCTACCTACACACGAATTTAAAACCAACCAGGCAAACGGTCGGAATGATTTCTATTTAAGAAGTGACAGCGGAAATCATATTTTCCGATTTACAGCAGATAACAATCATTTCCTGTTTGATATTGGGGGCGGTATGAGTGCATCCAACCAAACAGGTTTCCCGTTCCTGCAAATTCCTGCTTATAACTCTCAATTTCGTGTAGGCTATTATGCAACACAATTACCTGCGTATATGTCTGCTGTAGCTGGCCACTCTTGGACTGGCGGCAACATGGATGCCGGAGGAGATGTAAACGCTGGTAATGGTGTTAATGCTGTTAATGATGTTAATGCTGGTAATGATGTTAATGTTGTTAATAATGTAGTTGCAGGAGGAAAAGCATTCACTGAAGGTGGTTTTGTACATAATCAATATGATAGTCCAGATGTAGTGCTGGTATCTAATGGTGAAGGCATTCATAAAAAAGATTTGATATTTACTAAAGTCCTTCAAACAGTACAGGATTTTGAATACATAGACATAGCAGCCAATGTGGAATTTAGAGAATATCAAGTTATTGTCTGGAATGATGCAGCAACCATTAATATTCCGGCGGCTTCATCAGATATAATGGGTATGAAAATCGTGATTAAATTAGAACAAAGTACACCTATTTATAATTTCTACCCGATGCTGGAAGTTGATGGCAGACCTTGGGGAACGCTAATCACCAACAATGATGAAGGTGTTGAATTGGTATGTAGAGGCGATTCTTGGGTAAGTACATTAATAGGCAGAACAATGGAGATTGTGCTTTAAGAAAATAAAAACTAAATGAAGACAATAACATATATATTAAAACTTGCAGGCTTCCAAGATACGCATGATTTCTGGGGCACATATTACCCCTTGTTTGCATCTGTAGCCACAATATCTATCAGCATTGGAAGCGTGGTCGGCTTCTTTGAACTTTACTCAGGACTAAGCATCATGATGTGGGTTTTTATGGTATTAGGTGTAATTGTCGATTTAGCATTTGGCATCATTGCCAATCTTTATTACTTAAATCAAAAATTTGATACTACGAGATTCATTAGGGGAATTTTTAAAGCTTCAGTTTTATTTGTAGTAATATTCCTTACAAACATATTCAAACTTGGAATTGAAGGCAGCAATATAAAGCCAGAAATTTTAAAAGACCCATTCATATATATCACTGCTACAATCCATTATTCTTTTGTGCTTCTTTTGGGAATATACGTGCTTCTTAGCATCGCTGAAAATATGGCCAAAATGGAAATAGCAGTGGCCGTTTCCCTTACCAAAATGTTAAAAGTAAAAATAAAAAAAATAGAAAACATTACCAATGATGAAAACGATATTAGTCCTATTTAGTTTCTTCCTTATTTCATGTGGTTCCAGAAGTGTGAATCTGCAAAAGGAAAAAACAGAGCAAAAAGAAAACACTCAAATTTCTGAAACAACAAAATCAGAAATAACCGATCAGCGCACGGCGGAAACTTCCTACAAGCTTTCCGAAACCGCTTTCGGATTTTCTATAGAACCGATAAATGGAAATGCATCTTTCAATCTCAATTTTGGCGGTCAAGAAATTTCCGGCGAAACATCCGGTAAAATGAATTTTACAACATCCGATAAGCAGGAAGAAAAAGCCACAAAAGAAACCCACAATATTCGCACAACCTACCAAACTCATACCAGCTATCAAACTCATACGAGCTACAAATCCGTCCTGAAAAACAAACAGACAGAACGGAAAGCCTATCCGGTTTGGATATGGATTTTAACGGGTGTATTTCTTGCGGTTCTGGCACAGCTGCTGTGGAGCATGGTAAAACCAAAGTTTAATTTTTTTAAATAATTCACGATGACAAATAAATTCAATCAAATAGCAAATCAGCACAAAACAGAATTTGAATACTTCCTGAAGAATATTTTTCCAGTGGCCATGCTCTGGGAGGGCGGCGGTAAATATCACAATGTTGCTGGGGATTCCGGCGGCCCTACAATCTGGGGAATCGCTTACAATAAAAATAAACAGCACTTTGACAGCTTAGAGGATCATAAAAATACAACTAAAGAAGAAGCTGCTGCATTCGCTTTTGTAGAGTATTATTTACCTTTAAAACCTGCTATTCTGCCGTGTAATACAAAACTTTACGCTTTCGATATTGCTTACAATATGGGTGTTGGTCGTGCGAAAATGTTCATTCAGAAAGCAATCGGAGTTACAGCAGATGGGATTTTCGGGCCGCAAACGGAAAAGGCAATAAGTAAGTTAACGGTTGATTCGCTGCATAAAATGAGGGTTGATTTTTACCATTCAATCGCAAAAGGAACTCAGGCGAAATTTCTAAAAGGTTGGCTGAATCGTGCAAATGACATTTACAAAAGAAGCTTGTAATTTATTCAAAATCCCGCTGAAGAGTGGGATTTTCTTTTTTCCGTCCGTACACTATGCAATACATATAGAAAGAAAATAAAACTCTTTCTTTTGCTTTTAATAGTTTGTGTAATTAAAACTATTATTGTACATTTGTAGTAACAAAAGCAAAGGGGTTCATAAAATTTAACGACAACAAAACAAGTTACTAAAATGAAACAATTAACTGACAGAGTTTGGGAATACTCACAAAACAATCCCGAAGGATTTACCCTTAATTTAGAAACTTTCAGACCTGTAAAATTCGGAATATCGGTCGCATATCTGGAAACTCAGGATTCCCACAATAAGGAAAGTTTAGAGCATGTTATTAACCACTCTTTGAAACATCAGAAAATAATAGGAGGCTGGTTAAATGATGAAAACGAAAAGTACTACTTTGATTCAGTAAGAATTTTCAGAAACTCAGAACTCGACAAAGCAATTGAATTTGCCAAACAACAAAAACAAATTGCAATCTTTGATCTGACCAACTTAAAAGAAATCAAAATCTAACAAAGGGGTGCAAACCCCGCCCCTTTGTTTTTATCTAAAAAAAGAAATTATGTTACAAATAAATACCATAACTGAAGATCAGCAAAGATCAATTCAGAACTACAAAAAAGTAGGGATTGAATTTGAATTTGATAATGACATCGTAAAAGTTTACCAAAAAAGACTGGTGAACGGATATATTCTAAATCAAAAGGAACTGCACGAAAGGGCAAAGGAAATTTTTCCGGATGCGAAAATACAGCCTAATGTTTTTTCGCTTGACGTTTCTCAAATCACAGTAGAGTGGATTAATGAGAAAATGAATGAATTTGGTATTAAAAGAAACGATCTGGTGAAGCAACTGGCATTAGACAAAAGTTATATCAGCCGTTTGTTTTCAGACGAAAACAACCAGTTTAAAATCAATCTGACAAACCAGGTGAAAAGCATGTTTTATTACTACTTTCTAACCTATGAACTTAACCGGGATTTTCGGGAATATTTAGATCAATAAAGAGCCGCCCTATTTCGGGGCGGTCTTCTTTTATATCGTTTCAAGCTCTATCATTTTTTGAGCTTGTAACCTACGTTTTTCCCGTCCAATGGTGTAAATTGCGGTAGTAGTATCCCGGCGATGACCGGCTGCAATTTGCGCGCTATAATTAGCCTCTTCAACTTTGTCGAGAAAGGTGTGCTTCAGGGTGTAAATTGTCTTGTTGATTCCGGTGGGTTTCATAATATGTTTTGTCCAGAATTTATAAACCAAATCCCGGTGCATCTCTTTTCTTTCAGGTTGGTAGAAATAGGAGAAAATATAATCATCATCAAAAAGAGCTGTTTCCAGCTGTGATTCCCAATAAGGAATTGCGTTTTTTATAATCGCTCTTTTTTCACGGATGTAATAACCGCCTTTTTTCAAAGTGATGTTAAATTCCAAACGATCCATATCAATATCTTTTCTTTGTAAACCCAATATTTCGGGAACTCTACAACCGGAATAGAAAAAGCAATAAAAGAAATTTTCAAAATGTGGTACTTCAGATTTTATATGTTCTGCGATAATGGCCAGTTCATCATCAGAAAATAATTCCTTTTCCTTTTTAATATGTTTTTTTGATTTTATTCCGGTACATGGATTCACCTTCAGGCATCCTTCATCTACAAGATCCGTGAAGAGAGATGACAGGTGTATTTTTGCTTTATTAAATCCATAGTTGGTGAGGTTCAGATGTTCAAGGGCTTTTTTGACGTGCAGCAATTCAACATCTTTTATTTTCAAGTAATCCAGACCCAATTTAGGGAGTATCTCAAAAAATCGTTTCAGATGAGTTTCCACATTTTTCCGGTGTTCTGGTGTTACCTCTTTTCTTTCCAATGTTTTTCGCAAAGCATCTTTGATAGAAAGATACGGATTCAGTTCACCTTCCGAAAACATAAATTGTTTTGTTCGAGGGTTGTAATCCTTTTCATCCAGAAGCGTTTGCATTTCCTTTTGAAGGATTTTCATCATTATTTTCCGGTCACTTTCGAGTGTGAAAGCACCAGCGTATCTGCGATAAGTGTATGGTTTTTCTCTGCCTTCTTCATAGAAGCGGCATTGCACAAAAATATTTCCTCTTACATTTCCAGTAGAGAAATCGGATCTTTTGCATCCGAAATTGAGTAATTTCATAGCGTGATAATTGTTACAAATTTGTTATAAATTATACGCTACCAAAGAGTAGAAAAAACGGGGAAACCCATTGTGGGAGGGGTTTCCCCTTGGTGAACGCGGAAGGAGTCGAACCCTCAACCTTCAGAGCCGTAATCTGACGCTCTATCCAATTGAGCTACGCGTCCATTCATTTTACGGTTTGCAAATATAACACTTTTTTGGTTTCTTTGAAACATGAAAACTACTTTCTTCACGCTTCTTGCCATTTTATTTTTAATTTCATGTAAAAAAGAATCACAGCAGCTTACCATCGCCGGGCAAACGATCTCAGGAAGAGTTCAGTACCAGGAAGATGGAGAAATCTTAAAACTAAAATCAGGAAAATTTAATTATGAGATTCCCCATTCAAAACTTCCTTATAAAAAAGTGGTACTCCTGAATGCGAGTTTGATAGGATATTTCACAGAATTGGGTTTGGAAGACAACATTATTGGCGTTTCGAGTCCGGAGTATATTTATTCTGAAAAAATTAAAAATGGAATTAAAAACGGAAATATCGCCGATGTGGGAAATGAACAGAAATACGATGTGGAAAAAATATTGGCACTGAAGCCGGATGCTGTGTTCACCAATTATATTTCGACGTTCGGAAATACTTATGAACTCCTGAAAAAAAACGGAATAGAAATCATCTTCCTCGATGAATATCTGGAGAACGATCCTTTGGGAAAATCGAAATATCTTCTGGTTTTCGGCAGGCTTTTCGGAAAAGAGGAAAAGTCGGAATCTAAATTTCAGGAAATAAAAAAATCTTATGATTCGCTGAAAAGCCTTGTGAAAAATGAAACAAAACCTGTGGTAATTTCCAATGAAATGTACGGCGGACAATGGTTTATGCCCGGTGGAAAAACTGCATTCGCAAAGTTGCTTGAAGATGCAGGAGCAGCATATATTCTGAAAGGAAATCTGGAAGAAAAAGCCATTCCCATGAGTTTTGAAGAGGTGTTTGTAAAAGCTGAAAATGCCCGCTTTTGGATGAACGCAGGAAATCACCGCAACAAAAATTCGCTATTGTCCATCAATCCGAATTATGCCAAAATGAAGGTCTTTCAAGATGGGAAAATTTATGCGGTAACAGCCCGGGAGCAGGGAAAATCAAACGATTATTTTGAAAGTGGCGTAGTGCGGGCAGATCTGGTGCTGAAGGATTATATCAGGATTTTTCATCCGCATCTTCTTCCGAATTATTCCTTAACCTATTTGAAAGAACTGAAATAAAAGATACTTTTGCAACTCAAACTTGTAATCGTCGGTATGTTTAAAAAAATCAGGAAAATTATTTTCATCCTCATCCTCGCCAATATCGCTTTTATTCTGTGGGGGAAATTTTTCAATCCTCCTATTACCATTACCCAAATCTCAGGAATTTTGAATTATGGCAAGCTCGAGCGGGATTATGTGGATTATGATGAAATGAATTCTCATGTGAAAAAAGCAGTAATCGCTGCCGAAGATCAAAAGTTTTTTACGCATAATGGTTTTGATTATCAGGCGATTGAAAAAGCCTACCGCGACAACGAAAAAGGAAAAAAAATAAAAGGTGGGAGCACTATTTCCCAGCAAACTGCTAAAAATGTCTTTTTGAGGCAAGGCCGAAGCTGGTTCCGGAAAGGACTGGAAACCGTTTATACTTTTATTATCGAACTGATTTGGGGCAAAGAAGTCATCCTGGAAAGGTATCTGAATTCTATTGAAATGGGACAGGGCGTATTCGGTGTGGAAGCGGCATCACACTATTATTTCGGGAAAAATGCTAAGAATCTCACCAAAAGTGAAGCAGCGTGGATTGCCGCCATTCTTCCGAACCCAAAAAAATATGATCCCAATAATCCGTCTTCCTATCTTAGAAAAAGACACACCTGGATCATGAGACAGATGAACAATGTTCGTTTGCCCTAAAATTTTTATAAAATCTGAAGATCAGCAATGTGGTTTTCACCAAATTCCTGCTGAAATTTATTCAGGAAAAATGTTTTGCGCAGCCTGAAATCGTTTTTTAACAAAGGAGAAGCAATCTTTATTTCAAGAACTTTCCGGTGAATATTGACGCTGATGATTTCCTCAAAAAGACTGCTGTCGAGATACGTTTCCAAATAATCTTTCACTTCAAAAGCCAGCAGTTTATCCTCAAAACCATGGATTTTGGCAAATGCTTTCACAAGTTCAGAAGACTGAAATTCCCGCTTTTTTTTCATTTATATTTTTCTTTTTTTTGAATTCGAAAATCTTTCCTCGAAATACAAAGTTGAGAATTTTATATCAGAAAATGATAACAATCGGAAGATCTCTCAAACTTTGTTAAATTTGTATTATGATGGAAATTTCTTCAAAAGCAAAAACGATTCTGAATCAGGTTCAAACGCCACAAACAAGGCTGGGCGATCTGAGAAAAATTGCCAAAGAAATCAAAAAAGATCATGCTTTAGCCTTGGAACTCTGGTTTTCAGGAAAGGTAGCGGAAGTTGACAAATAAATAGATGAGAAATGAACGAACAGGTAACAGAATATATCAATAACGCTCCGCAAAATCAAAAAGAAATCATGGAGATTCTTCGGAAATTAGTTCATAAAAATGGAGAAAATGTCACCGAAGAATTCAAATGGAGCCGGCCGATTTTTAAATCAGACAAAGATTTTGCTTATTTTCAGGTGAATAAAAACCATCTGAATTTCGGGTTTTACAATGGTGTGGAACTGCTGAACGATCCGGACGAAATTTTGCAGGGAACGGGGAAAACAATGCGTCATATTAAATTAAAAAGCACTTCGGACATCAACCCCGAATTGTTAGCCGAATGGATTAAAATACTGACAAAAAAACCATAAAATGAAAGCAAACGGAACTACTGTAAAAGAAATTTTGGCCAATGTGCCGGAAGAACGGGCAGAAGCCTTCAATAAATTGCACGAAACCATTATCGAAAATCTTCCCGAAGGTTTTGAAGCAGGTATTAGTTATGGCGGTTTGGGCTATGTAGTACCGCATTCACTGTATCCTTCCGGATACCGCTGCAAGCCTGAAGAACCATTGCCTTTCGCAGGGATTGCATCACAAAAAAACTCTGTAAATCTTTATCACATGGGAATTTATTCTGATCCCGAACTCATGAAATGGTTCACCGAAGAGTATCCGAAACACAGCAAACGAAAACTCGACATGGGAAAAAGCTGCATCCGGTTTAAAAAGACGGAAGATATTCCCTTCGAATTAATAGGAGAACTTATGAAAAAAATGACGGTGCAAGATTGGGTCAACATTTATGAATCGAATTTGAAGAAGTAAGCTAAAACCCTTATTTCAGGTTTTATATTTCGAAAATTTTGCTTTTTTCGTTAATTCTTTTGACCACATTTTCCGTACGTTCCCGATGCGTGTCAGTAATGAACATTTGTCCGAAATTCTCCTGATTCATCAGCTGAATCAGCTGCGAAACTCGGTCGTCATCCAGTTTATCAAAAATATCATCGAGCAGGAGAATAGGGTTTTTACCTGTAAGTTCTTTTATTCTCTTAATCTGCGCCAGTTTCAGGGAAATTAAAAATGATTTTTGCTGTCCTTGTGAACCGGTTTTTTTTATCAGCCTGCCATTCATCGTAAACAGAAGATCATCCTTGTGAATTCCTGCTGAAGTATAAGAAAGTTGCCGGTCTTTGCTCAGGTTGTTTTTCAGAAGTTCCGGCATTGGAGTTTCCCGCAAATCGGAATCATACTCCACGGCAACGGTTTCTTGCGCTCCTGAAATAATCCGGTAAAACTCCTGAACAACAGGTGTGAGATGAGTAACAAAAGTTTTTCTTTTCTCAAAAATAATGTCGGCGAAACGCACCATCGGTTCATCATAAATCTCCAGAGAATCGGCATCGAAGGTTCTGTTTTTCTGAAAATATTTCAACAGCGCATTTCTCTGTTTCAGCACTTTTTGATATTGAATAATACTGAAAAGATACTCCGCATCCGTCTGCGAAATCATAGAATCCAGAAATTTCCGGCGGCTTTCCCCGGAATCGGAAATCAGGTTCGAATCATAAGGCGAAATGATCACGCTGGGCAAAAATCCGACATGATCCGCAATTCGCTCATACGTTTTGTTGTTTTTTTTAATGGTCTTTTTATGATCTTTCGGCTGTTGAATCCGGATGATGTTTTCTTTTTCTCCGTCATGAATTTTTGATTCGATAGAAAAAAAATCTTCCCCGAAAAGAATATTACTGACATCCGTGTTTCCCAAAAAACTTTTTCCAACCGAGAGATAATGGATCGCATCCAGAACATTGGTTTTCCCTGCGCCGTTGTTGCCCACGAAACAGTTGATCTGAGGAGAAAATTCAAATGATTTTTCCGAATGATTTTTAAAATGAATAAGGGATATTTTGTTGACAATCATGCTTCTGTATTGAGGATTATCAGGTTTTAATTAAAATTCCAGAGCTGCAATAATGCATGAAATAATGAAGTTTTTCTCCTGATTTTTCTCTTCAAAATTTTTGGTAAAGATAAAGCTTTCCATCCGGAAAATTTCAGTTCCCGAAATTGACAAAATGTGGAACATCCGTAGCGAAAGACTGCATCGGAAAATTGTCGTTCCGGTATCCGTTAAATTCAAAAACGGAATCATTTCCCATCGGAACTTTCGGATAATACATCAGGGAAACCTGAATTCTGTTGAAGACCAGATACGGATTATTGATCAGAACACCAATTCCGAATTTGCTGTGGGTACCGCTGTTGAAAAGGGAATTTCCGTTTTGGGAAAGCCATCCGAACGCCGCAGTAGCGTAAGGACTGAAATGAAAATTTTTCCAGGTTTTGTTGATGAACATTTGCAGCTGATAGCGGAAAACCAGTTTTTCGGTTCCGATGTAATCGCCGCTGTATGCGGGAAACTCCAAAGGTGAAGAAAGATTGATGCGGTCATGATAAGAATAATGATATCTTGGAGTCCCAATTGCCCATGTTGGCGAAAAAAAGTGGCGAACCTGTGCAAATTTCCAGTTTTGAAGCGGCGTAAAATAAGTCCCTTCCAACCGGAATGCATCCCGTTGGGTTTCGCCGTTGAAAAATCTTCCAAATTCTGTTTTCACATTGAAATATCCCCAGTTGATGAAGCTGCCGACTGATGCTGAAAGTCCTGCATACGGAATGGGTTTGTTGCCTCTGTTAAGCGCACCCACTGTAAATCCGAACGATTTTCCGTAAGGAATATCCTCAGGCAGATCGTATTGGAAAATGTTTTTCTGAACCGAAAATTTCCTTTCATTATACATCGCTGATGCTAAAAAACTGTTCGACGCACGGAAGAAGCCCAGCTGATCCTGTTCCGGCCGGTCTTTGTACTGATAATTCTGAATCCGGCCTAATAGGGCAATGTTTCTTGAAATTTTTCCGTCACTGATGAACACCGGAAACTGATATCCTCCCCATAAATCCTGCCGGTACACTTTGATCTGAACTTCCGAAAAAACTTCTGTAAAGTTGGGAAGCAACACTCTTCTTTTGAAATATTCAAACTGAAAACCGCCGGCCCATCTTGTGAGCGGCGAAAAGAAATCCCGCGTAGCACTCAGGCTGATGCGTTCGTTGTCAAAAAAATCTTTTTCACCTGAAATATTGGCGTTGATGAAGGTTCGGTAAAGATTGTAAGCGGTATACCTTCCGTACAAATGATTTTGTTTATCTCTGGAATTATAAGTGTAACCGAGGTCTATTTCATGGCCCAATCCCAGAAGATTCTGTTCTGTGAGGCCGAAGCCGGTTTCACCGTTGGAGTAACTCATGCTGGGTTTCAAGCTCCACGAATCCAGTACTTTTATGAGAATGTCAACAGACTTAGCATCTTCATTTTCCTCAATACTTATATTTACCCGGTTGATAAAAGGCATACTTCGCAGAATACGCTCCGATTCATAAATCTTTTGGGCATTATAAGGTTCTCCTTTTCGGAAAAGCAAATAATTTTTGATGGTGGAAGGTTTGGAATCAATATGAATGCGGTCGGCAACCCGGTCGTACCATTTCGCATCTATTCTTTCTTCGTTTTTACTGTACCCAAAAGGATCCACGGTTTGAACAGTAATATTGCGGATGGTTTTTCCGTCATAAACTTCCTGTTCGGGAATTTTTTCCCAAGATTCTACCGAGACAGAATCCGCTTCGCGACGGAAAATAAAACGATGGACGAATTTCGTGAACTTTCTTTTGTCTGAAAACTCTTCAATTTTATAATACAAAGAATCCTTTTTCTCCTGCGCCCGGAGAAGTAAACTGCTGCTGAATAACAGGGTAACGATAAAAAAGATTGTAGTTTTCAATGTATTGTTTCGCCGATTTTATTATCAATTTATAAGCCAAGCTATGATGAAAAAAAACAAAGGAAGTGCGCTGCATAGTTCTACCCAAAAGGAAAAATAAAGATCGTCATTCGTGTTCTTGGAAAAATAAATAAGAGGAAAACTGATCAGTTGTGTAAGAAAAAAAGCTACAGCAAATGATGTTTTCAGATAGAATATCGCTGTTGTCGCAGCTGCGAATATTAAAAAATAGGCAAGATATTTGGTGTTCTGAATGCCGATGATTTTCGGGAAAGTAATGATCTTGTCATCGTGCATATCCCTGATGTCGAAAGGTAAAATAAGAGCGGTGACAAACACCCACGAAATGAAGAAAATACCGGAGTTAAATTCCGGTAAAATGAGCCAGGAATTGATTAAAGCCCAGGTGAAACCAACATAAAAAACCTTCAGCAAAGGAATTTTACGGATAAATTTTTCCAAAAATGCAGAATTGTACAGCAAACCGAGTATCACGATGGTGAGCCATTTCAGAAGCCGGATTTCGTTGTGATTCAGGAAAATTAATAGGGCTGAAATGATTCCGCAAAAGATATTGAAAAGTAAAATCTTTTTGAAGTTGCGGGAATATTGATATTTCGTGTAAAGGTATCCGCTCCAATACGTGATGAAAATGAGAAATATCGTAGGAAACCGAACAAGATTTTGTTCCAGCATGAAAAATATCGCCAGTGAAGTGCCGCAAAAAGCAACAAAAATCTGGCTGCTTACAATGTATTTTTTCAGTAAATTTAGGAGCTGCATTTTAACGGTATCCTGATTTAGGTATCCAACGGACAGACAAAAGTAATGATTCGAAATTTGGCTGAGTAAAAACAGATCTATGAAAAAAATCCTTTTTATGTTCCTTCTAATAGGAATTTCTATCACCATGAGCGCACAAAACTACTACGAAACTCAGTGGAAAAAAATTGAGAAAAACTACGAACGGGGTTTGTACAAAAGCAATCTGCCCCTAATCCAGGAAATCCAGAATCAGGCGTTGAAAGATAAAAATACGGTACAGCTTATTCGCTCGCTGAAAGCAGAATTCAGCATTGTAAATCAAACTGAAGACGACACTCTGAATGATTCGGCTTCGCGGTTTTTTGCGAAACTGCAGACCATAGAAAAGGAATTAAAGATTAATGAAAAACTATTGTATAAAGTTCTTTTGGGAGAATTTTTCGATGAATACTACAATAACAATTCCTGGCAGATTAACCAACGCGCCAATCTTAACAATCAGGATTTCACGCAAATAGAATCCTGGAGTAAACTGGATTTTAAAAACTTTCTTTCAAAAAATTATGCTGAACTGAACCAGGAAAAAGCGGCTCTGAAACAAATTAAAATGCAGAAATACAAAGAGATTTTTAAAAATACTGAAAATCTGGAGTATTTTCCTACGCTGTTCGATTGGAGTTCCAGTCAGCAAATACAGTTTCTGCGCAACCAGCAGTTGTTCACTCCCAATGAACTTCAGGTGAATGATGAGAAAATCACTACTCTTTTTGATGAACTCATTGCCCATAATTCCGGGAATTCTCAACTGTATTTTCAGCATCAGAAAATCAATTATCATTGCGAATTTACCAATTGCAAAAATCGTTTGGATCAACTGCAAAACCTGTTCAGATCTTCTGAGGACGGTGATTATAAAATAATGATTGCCGATGATATTGCGGAAGAACTCCTTCAGAAAAACAAACACAACGAAGCACTTTCACTCATAGAAACAGTGAAGAAAACCTACCCCAAATCTAAATTTCTAAACAATATTATCAATCGTGAAAATAGTATTGTTAATCCTTCATTGATATTTCATTACGAAAAAGAAACCCAAAGCCAAAAACCCATTCATATCGTCGCAGAACATAAAAATGTAGACCGGTTTTCACTGAATATATATCAAACCGAAGATGTGCAAGGATTCATGAATTACGTTTATGATTCTTACAGGCATAAATTTGAGTCGGTTAGAAAAACGTTGGTACGAAAAGAAAATTTTGAAATTCAGAACAAAAAAGACTATCGCAGTTACAGAACTTCCTACGAAATCAAACCGCTTCCTTCCGGAATTTATCTGGTAGAATACGTAGTAGGGGACAAAATTCAGGACAGTTTTTATTTCATCGCATCCGAAAACAGAATCATAGATTTTCAGAAAAATGATTTCAATAAAAACGATGACATTGAAAAACTGGTGAAGCGTGAAAATGGTGCGGAAATTCCCAGCGCCAATATTGATTTTTATGAACATGTTCAGGGAAAACCATTAGTAAAGACTTCAGTAAAAACCGATTCGCAAGGAAATTTTGTGTTTCCAAAATCTGTAAATAAAAATTATTACCGGCGTTATTTGCTGAAATCTTCCGGCAACAATTATCAGTTGGTGAATCATTACGGCAACAGAAACGGATCGGCGAATGATATAAAAGATCGTGCGACGGCTCAGATTTTTCTCGACAGGGCGATTTATCGTCCCGGACAAACCGTTTATTTTAAAGCGATTGCCACTGCTTTCAATGGAAAGGAAATGAAAGAAAAAGTGGCCGAAAAAGTACAGCTGAATGTTATTTTAAAAGATGCCAACGGTGAAGAAATTTCAAAACAAACCTTAACTACCAATGATTTTGGGTCTGTAAACGGAAATTTTGTGCTTCCCAAAGGCAAGCTGAACGGAAATTTTCATATCGAAATAAAAGGAACTGTAGCAGCGATTAATATTAGCGGACACAAGAACTTCAGTGTGGAAGAATACAAACGCCCAAAGTTTGAAGTGACTTTCGAACCCATAAAAGACGAATACAAATACGGCGAAACCATCGAATTGAAAGGAAAAGCGATGATGTTTTCGGGAGTTCCGCTGAGCAATGCTGTGGTGAATTATGAAATCAAAAAACGCAATATTCGCTGGAGATATTTCTGGTGGTATCCCCAAGGTCAGGACAATGAAAATTCAATTTTAGGTTCAGTGCAAACCGACGAAAAAGGAGAATTTGCCATCAGGATTGAGCTGAAAAAAGACGAAACTTTGGATGGAATTCAGATTGATAATTATGAAATTGAAGCCAGTATTACGGACATCAACGGAGAAACACAGAGTGCGACGGAAAACGTGAAAGTGGCTTCTGTCTCCCATTACATACAGGCGGAAAATCTCGGAAATATTTTCACCGATGATAATGCGAAGGTAAAAGTGGAAACCAAAAACTACAATGAACAGAATCTGAATAAGCCGTATCATGTAAAACTGTCAAAACTTCAGGAACCTGGCCGTATTTTTAGAGATAATTTTAAATCAAAGATTCAGGATCTTCCTCAGCTTTCCAAAGCCGAATTTATTCAGAAATTTCCATTCGACCGTTTTGATAAAAATGACGAAATAACCCACTGGAAAGTAGAGAAAATAATAATAAATCGTGTGGAAAATTCCCCTTCTTCCAGAAGGGGTGGCTTCGAGGTACGAGAAGACGGGGTAGTTGAAAAACTTGATTTGGGGAAACTCGATGCCGGAACGTATCAGCTTGAATTATTCAACATTGAAGGAAAAGATACCATCAAATCGGTTCAGCATTTTCAGGTGTGGGACAAAAGATTTTTAAAAGATTTTCAGAAACCCTTCCTTGAAGTCATCGCGCCGAAAGAAGAAGTAAAACGCGGAACTAAAGCCCGTATTTATGTGTATTCGGCAGTTCCAGATGCTGGGGTAACTGTGTTTTTCCAAACCGGCAACGGCGAAACCAAAACCGAACAGCACCGGCTGAAAAACGGTGTTCTCGTGTACGAAATTCCGGTTCCTAATGATGAAAGTATTAACAACCTGAATCTTCAGTTTCAGATGGTGGCACTTAATGACGTACAGACTAAAAGCGTAGATCTGAAAATTAAAAATGAGAAAAAAGATTTGCGCATCGAAACCGTCACATTCCGGGATAAACTGCAGCCGAATTCCAAAGAGAAATGGACGGTGAAAATCCTAGGAAACGATAACGAAAAAATCAATGCTGAGGTTTTGGCGAATATGTATGACATGTCCCTAGATCAGTTCGCGAAGAACCAGTACTCCTGGCAAACACTTTGGAACAGGCCATACCGCTTTGTTGGATATAATGTCCGTACGGCATTGGCTCAGGAATATTTCTCAAAAAGAATCCCGTATCTAACTTACAATAATGTGAATGTCCCTGAATTCAATTGGTTTGATGGTGGGATTTATGAAGACAGCATTATAATAGAGAATAATATAGTAGCTTCTGCTGGTTACGAAAAGGTATATGCTGTCACACCTGAGGCTAAACGAGCTCCGAAAATTGAAGTTCAGGCTTCCTTAGTAGATGTTGATTCAACTTCGGATAATATAAATACAAACGAAGAAAATGATTTTGAAAAAATCTCTATTCGCCAAAACCTGAACGAAACCGCTTTTTTCTATCCGAATCTTTTAACGGATAAAGAGGGAAATATCACCTTTGAGTTTACCTCGCCGGAAGCTTTAACGAAATGGAAAATGATGTTCCTTGCCCACACCAAAGATGCCCGTGCAGCCACTTTGGAAAAAGAAGTCATCACCCAGAAAGAATTTTCTGTAACACCGAATTATCCCAGATTCCTGCGCGAAGGTGATGAACTGAATCTGCAGTCGAAACTGTCGAGTTTGATTAATGAAAAACTTTCCGGAACAGCGCAGCTGCAAATACTCGATGCGTTCACCAATGAAGATATTTCCGAAAAATTCGGGCTCATTCGCAATAATTCGCGTGAATTTAGATTAGAAGAAAGTGGAAATTCTGTGCTCAGTTGGAAATTAAAAGTACCGAACGATGTGTCTTCAATTATTCTGAAAATCGTAGCCAAAGCCGGTAATTACAGCGATGGCGAACAGAAAGCAATTGCTGTTCTGCCCAACAGAATGCTGGTCACCGACGCGGTTCCGGTTTTTGTGAAAGAAGGCCAGACCAAAACTTTTATATTGGAAAATCTGGCTAAAAATACTTCCAAAACTGCTACCAACGTCGCCAATACACTGGAACTGACCACCAATCCGATTTGGGAAATTATGTTTGCACTGCCCACACTCAAAAACGATGCGAACAATTCTGCAGATGTGGTTTTCAATAAGTGGTTTGCCGATGTTCTGGCTTCGGAAATCTTTAAGGCGAATCCGAAACTGAAAACAGTGTTTGAGGAATATCAGAATAAGGGATTATTAACTTCTAATCTGGAGAAAAATCAAGAGCTGAAACAATTGCTGTTGGAAGAAACGCCTTGGGTTTTGGAAAGTAAAAATGAAACGGAACAGATGGAAAAACTGGCGCGTCTTTTTGATGCGAATAGCATGCGAAATTCCATTCAAAATGATTGGGCAGAATTGAAGAAACTCCAGAATCCTGATGGTGGGTTTTCATGGCATCCCGGCTATCCGAGTTCCTACTATACTTCATTGTATATTTTGAAAAATCTAGGACGAATCAATGATTGGCTGAAAGGAAATATAACTGATTACCAGAACACTGATCAGAAAGAACTGATTTCAAAACTGATTTCTTATGTAGACAATGAGGTGAATAAATATTGGGATATGAAACGCGAAAATGTATGGAACAATTTCGTTCTGGATTATCTGGATACGCGCCATTATTGGGAAAATCAATATCCGCTGAAAAATAAAGGGGCAACTTTGAAAAACCTCGTGATTCAGAAAGCACCGAAAGCCGAAATAAAAGATTTCACTTTCTTCGGGCTTCATCGTGCAGCTAAATTATTCCATGAGTATAAGCTCACCAACCTTTCCAATAAATTACTGACGTATTTGAAGGAAACTTCTACGCAAACTGAAACGCAAGGCGTTTATTGGAAACAAAACCTGAACGACTGGGGTTGGTATGCTTCCAAAACTGTGAATCATGCGGGTGCGCTGGAAACGTTTCAAAAACTCCGGCCCAATGATGAGTATTTTATTGAAGAAATGAAAATCTGGCTCATTACCCAAAAGGAAGTCAACTCTTGGGGAAGTTCGCGCAGTACGGCAGAAGTGATTTTTACGATTCTTAATTCCGGGAAATCATGGACTACGGCGGAATCGGATAAAACCACCATTGTTTGGGGCGGAAAACCATTAGCAAATGCGGATGCTCAGGCAACGGGATATGTGAAGAAAAGTATAAAGGAAAATAGAATTGATCCTTCTTTAGCCACGGTTACAGTCACCAAACCCGGACCGGGTATTGTTCAGGGTGGTGTATTCTGGCAGTATTATGAAGATCTGGATAAAATAAAATCTTCCGAATCTTACATTTCGATCACCAAAGAACTGTATAAAAAAGTAAAAACAGAAAACGGTGAGGAATTAATCAAAATAACACCAAATTCCCCTTTGAAAGTGGGCGATAAAGTGACGGTGAGAATGATTTTGAATACCGACAGAAATATGGAATTCATTCATTTGAAAGATATGCGCGCCGCAGGTTTTGAGCCGCTGAACGTGATATCCGGATATCAGTGGAATAGCGGTTTGGGGTATTATCAGTCCACCAAGGATGCCTCCACCAATTTTTATATCGAATACATGCCGAAAGGAAGATACGTTTTCGAATACGATTACATCTGCAACGTTTCTGGAACCTTCAGCAACGGAATCACAACGTTGCAAAATTACTACGCACCGCAAATGAATGCACACACGATGGGAACGAGAGTAACCATTAGCGAATAACAAAAAAATAATTTTCCATCTCATATTAGAGGTGGAAATTTATTTTAATTCCCTATTTTTGCCACCGCAAGACGGGCCCATAGTTTAATGGATAGAATTAAAGATTCCGGTTCTTTAGGTTGAGGTTCGATTCCTCATGGGCCTACAAAAGGAGAAGCGATTATTGGTATCACTTCTCCTTTTCTTTTTTAAAATTATTAATATTTTCCCTTTCAAAAATAAACTAATTTTAATTTATCTTAAAGAAAACACACCCAAAACAATGAAGACAATCTCGCATTTATCTTCATACTTCCAATTTTTAATCTGTATTTTTGCGCATTATTTTTTTTAACCAACCGGACTTTTATGGAATTTATTCAAACCGTTCTCGACTTTTTTCTTAACCTGGATCAACATCTGCACACCATGATTCTGGATTACGGTGTGTGGATTTATCTTATTTTATTCCTCATTGTCTTTGTGGAAACCGGTCTGGTGATCATGCCTTTTCTTCCCGGAGATTCCCTACTTTTTGCTGCGGGAGCCTTTTGCGCGGGAGTGATCAGTGCAGATGGCGAATCGGCCAGCCTCAATCTCTGGCTCGTCCTGTTTTTATTGTCGATTGCCGCTATTCTCGGGGATACGCTCAATTATTATCTGGGGAAAAATGTCGGTTTGAAAATCCTGAACCTCAAAATCAGCGAAAAACCTTTGGTGAACAGAAAATATATTGAACAAACTCAGGATTTCTATGAAAAAAACGGTCCTAAAACCATTATTATAGCACGTTTTGTCCCTATTGTAAGAACGTTTGCGCCGTTCGTAGCCGGAATTGGCTCCATGAATTATTCAGTTTTTATCCGCTACAACATAATCGGAGCGTTGATCTGGGTGTTCAGCCTTACATTGTTAGGGTATTTCTTCGGGAATCTTCCTATTGTAAAAGATAATTTTGAAACGGTTATTTTCGGAATTATCGGAATTTCTCTTTTGCCCATGGTATGGGAATTTATTAATGCGAAACGAACCGCAAAGAACAAAAAATAACAGAAAAGTGTGTAATCTTCTTCTGTTTTGGGAGAAGAATCCTGTTTTGATTTCCGTAAAATTTCACTTATTTTTGACAAATGGAAAACTTCATCGTTTCAGCCCGAAAATACCGCCCGCAGGAGTTCGAAACTGTTGTAGGACAGCAGCATATTACGGATACACTGGAACATGCTATTGAAGAAAACCAGTTGGCGCAGGCATTATTGTTTTGCGGACCAAGAGGAGTGGGAAAGACAACCTGTGCCCGGATTCTTGCCCGGAAAATCAATGAAAAAGACGGATCCACTTCCGAAGACGGTTTTGCCTACAATATTTATGAACTGGATGCCGCTTCCAACAACTCCGTAGATGATATCCGGTCACTCATTGATCAGGTTCGTTTTGCACCGCAGACAGGACAATACAAAGTGTATATCATCGATGAAGTGCACATGCTTTCCTCCGCTGCGTTCAACGCTTTTTTGAAAACTCTGGAAGAACCTCCTGCTCATGCCATTTTTATTCTGGCCACAACAGAGAAGCACAAAATAATTCCTACCATTCTTTCCCGTTGCCAGATTTATGATTTTAAAAGAATCACCATCGAAGATATTCAGGAGCATCTGAAGAAAATTGCAGAACGGGAAAAGGTGCAGTATGAAGACGATGCGCTCTATCTCATTGCTCAGAAAGCGGATGGTGCCCTTCGGGATGCCCTTTCAATTTTTGACAGACTGGCGACTTTTACCCAGAAAAATATTACCCTTCAGAAAGCGGCTGAAGTGCTGAATGTGCTGGATTATGATCAGTATCTCAACATTGCCGATCTTGCTCATGAAAATAAAATTCCTGAAATTCTTTCAGCTTTCAATGAAATTGTAAAAAAAGGATTCGATCCGCATATTTTCATCGCCGGAATGGGAAGCCATTTCCGGGATTTGATGATGGCGCAGAATCCTGCTACCCTCAACCTGATAGAAGTAGGGGAGAAAACCCGGTTGCGTTTTGGTGAGCAAAGCAAAAAGTGGGTTCCTCAGCAACTGATCGATGCTATTGAAATTTGCAATCATGCGGACATCAACTATAAAAATTCTAAAAACCCAAGACTTACTGTCGAAATTGCCCTCATGCAGTTGGCTAGTCTCACTGCCATCGGTAACGGAGATAAAAAAAAAAGTTCCTGATTCTCGCACCGCTTCTTAAAGCAGCCGCAGAAACCCTGATTCCGCCTAAGAAAGAGGAGAAAATACCGCTACCAGAAGTGGTGATAAAGAAGTCGGAGCAGCCTTTGGCGAAAAATAAAGAGATAAAACCTTCCCGGTACAGCATTCAGCAAAAGCTTCAGGAAACTACCAAAGTCGCCGAAGAAGTTCAGCTTCCTCAGGATGAAGAACAGCTCCCGAATCAACATTTTACGGAAACGGATTTACAGACAGCATGGGCTGTTTTTCTTCAGGAAATTCAACAGAAAGATGTGGTGATTTACAATGCCATTTCCGGATTCCGGTTGAGAAAAGTGGATGAAACAATTGTCCGGATTGCCTATCCTTCCGATACCGCCAAATCTGAATTTGACAAGGTAAGCCACGATTTCTTCACCCACTTCAGGCATAAAGTCAATAATTACCGTTTTGGTATTGAATATGTTATGGACAGTGTCAATCTTAAAAAAGAAGTGATGACCAAACGCACGCTTTTTGAAAAATATGTTCAGATCAATCCTCTGCTGAAGGATCTGGATGATTTGTTTAAATTTGATCTTAATTAAGCGAAATAAATGGAGCTTGCCGAGTTAAAAAACGAATGGTTCAAAACCTATCCCACACCCATGATTATTGCCGGACCGTGTAGTGCTGAAAGTGAACTTCAGATGCTGGAAACCGCCGGACGAATGAAAGAAACGGGAGTTGAAATACCGGTATTTCGTGCCGGAATCTGGAAACCCCGAACGAAGCCCAACGGTTTTGAAGGAGTCGGTATTATCGGACTGAAATGGCTGCAGAAAGTAAAAGAGGAATTCGGATTTCAAACCGCTACCGAAGTGGCGAATGCGCACCACGTGAAAGCGGTATTGGATGCAGATATTGATATACTCTGGATTGGTGCCCGGACAACCGTAAATCCTTTCGCAGTACAGGAAATTGCCGATGCCCTGAAAGGAACTGATAAAATTGTTCTGGTGAAAAACCCCGTTAATCCGGATCTTGCCTTGTGGATTGGTGCGCTGGAAAGATTGTCAGGTGCGGGAATTAGAAATCTGGGCGTTATTCACCGTGGTTTTTCTACCTATCAGAAAACAAAATATCGGAATGTTCCGAACTGGCAGATTGCCCTCGATTTTAAAAACTGGTTTCCTGAAATTCCGATGCTCGTGGATCCTTCCCATATTTGTGGAAACCGAACCGGGTTGTTTTCAGTAGCGCAGGAAGCGTTAAATATTGGCTATCAGGGCGTAATGGTAGAGACGCACTACAATCCTGATGCGGCGTGGAGTGATGCGAAACAACAGGTGACGCCCGAAGTATTGGCCGGAATGATCGAAAAGCTGAAAGTGAGAGATACAGAAATTTCTGCTTTTGATGAAGATATGGATCGGTTCAGAACCCTGATTTCCGACATTGATTTTCAGCTGATTGAACTTCTTTCGCAAAGGATGAAGGTGTCTGAGCACATTGGCAGTCTGAAGAAAGCACATAATGCGGCGGTTTTTCAACCGGATCGCTGGAAGGTGATCACCGAATATGCCGCCAGAAAAGCTGAAGAAACGCAAATGTCGAAAGAGTTTATCGAAAAACTTTTCAAATCCATTCATGAACAGTCGGTGGAAATTCAGAATAAAATTATGAATGATAAAAAATAATGGAACTCATGGGCACATTGCACGGACTGGTTATTAAATCGACAGGAAGCTGGTATCAGGTTCTGGAGCAGGAAACGAAAATGGTCTTCGAAGCGCGCATCCGCGGAAAGTTCAAGCTTCTGAAAACAAGGCTTACCAATCCGCTTGCCGTGGGCGACCGCGTGAGTTTTCAACTTGAACAGGATGATATCGCATGGATTACTAAGATTGAACCCCGAAAGAATTATTTGATCAGAAAATCCGTTAATCTTTCCAAAGAAGCACACATTATCGCTTCTAATATTGATGTTGCCTGTTTTATTTTCACGCTGAAACATCCCGAAACTTCTTTTGGTTTTCTGGATCGTTTCCTTGCTTGCTGTGAAGCCTATAATATTGAAACGCTCATTCTTTTCAGCAAAATGGATTTACTGGTTTCTGAAGAAATAGCGGTCATTGAGGAAATACAGGAAATTTATGAAAATATAGGATATAAAACCCTGCAGGTTTCTGCCTATTCCCAACAGAATCTGGAACTGCTTCAGGACGCAGTGAAAGATAAGGTATCAGTTTTCTTCGGACATTCTGGAGCAGGAAAATCCACTTTGGTGAATGCTTTTCAACCTGAACTGAATCTTAAAACTTCGGAGATTTCAGAAACCCATTTGAAAGGAAAACATACCACCACTTTCGCACAAATGCACTTCTGGAATTTTGGAGGTAGTGTGATCGATACACCGGGAGTTCGAGAATTTGCCATGATTGATATCAAAAAAGAAGAAGTGCAGCATTTCTTCCCGGAAATATTCAAAGCCCGCGAACAGTGTAGGTTTTACAATTGCCTACATATCAATGAGCCTCAATGTGCCGTCATGGCTCAATTGGAGACCGGCGAAATTCAAGAATCGAGATACCACACGTATCTGAAACTCATGGAAGAAGCTGAAGAGGAAAATCAAAATTAAATGCGCGTTAAAATTTTATATTTTATTCATCTAAAAGCGCATCGATTTCTTTATAGAATGAAGCTTTGCTGTAGTCTGCCATTCCGGCGTGCTGCAAACGAATTCCACCGTTCTTGTCAAGTACGACGGTTGTAGGCAAAGATCCGCTGAAATATACTGAGGGAATAGCGCCGGCAGGAACTAAAAACGGAACCGTAAACTGTTCTTTTTTAAGATAAGCTTCGCCCACACCCGGATCTTCATCTAGATTCACTGTGAGAAATATCACGCCAGGATTATCTTTGTAACGTTCATAGAACTTCTGGATAGAAGGGAATTCTGCCCGACAAGGCGGACACCATGATGCCCAGAAGTTCATAAATACCACTTTACCTTTCAGGTCAGAAGTATTGATGGTATTTCCGGAATTGTCCATCACCATGAAATTTTCTGCGGGGGTTTTTGAGCTTGAAATCGTTTCTTTCTTCTCCACTTTGGCGTTCATAATGCCGGTGGAAATAATTTGTCGCATCACCCAAGCCTTGAAATCGGGGCTTACGAACAACATGATGAAAAAAAACAGCATCAAAGCCGTTCCCCAGTTTTTCCTGAGCCATATTTTTATTTTCTCCATGTATAAAAATTAATTGGAATGATTGTTATTAAAGGTTTTGTCTAATTAAGTGTTCCAGTTCATTGGCGCTGAAAACTCCCGACCGTTTCCATTTCACAGTACCATTTTTAAAGATCATGAGTGTCGGAACGCTCCGGATTCCAAATTGGGCAGCCACAGCCGGATTTTTATCGACATCAATTTTTATGATCGTAGCCTGATCTTTCACCCGTTTTTTAAGATCTTCCAAAATTGGAGCCTGCATTTTGCACGGCCCGCACCATTCCGCAAAAAAATCGACCAAAATGGGTTGATCTTTATTGATAAGTTCTTTGAATTCAGACATATAATTATTTCATTTTGGATATTTCTTCATATTCCACATCTTGTGTTGTAATATCATTAGTTTTTCGCAACGGAACCGAACATTGTCCGCCTGCACAGCAACCGATATTCAAAAGTGGCAGAATGATCAGAAGCGTTGCCAGCATTATCATAAACCACGAGCCCGTTCTGACGGCTTCTACCATTATTAAGATGCCAAAAGCGAGGCGAATCATGCGAAATATACTCCAATTTGTGATGATGTTTTTGATCATATTATTCAGGATAAGAAAGAAGTTTTTTTAAACTATCGCAAAATTAATCAAACCAAAATATTCCGACTGTAACTTTGGTTACCTAAGGCTGCCGAATATTTTTTTTAAAAATCCAGTAGGGCAAATCTGTATTTCCTTTCCTTGAACATATATTTCCCTAAAAACTTGGAAACTTTATTGGTTTATAAGTTTCCTTTCGTATATTTGCAGCCTTAAATTTTGATACATGGACAAGAATTTTTTAGAAAAAGTAGTGATGCTTTTTATTGAAAATGGAGCTAAAACCCTCACAATGGATGATATTGCGAAAGAGTTTGGTATGTCCAAAAAAACGCTTTATCAACATTATAAAAATAAGGAAGCATTGTTGGAGGATGTGTTGGCTTTTAAACTGAATGATGTCATCGAACAACTCAATATGCTGGATGATACCGTAGAAAATGCGGTGGAAAGGATGTTCTGCCGTGATCAGCAAATTGAAGAAGCAGTAAAGTCCAATAAATCTTTATTTATCCGACAGTTGGTGCGGTATTATCCTGCTATTTTTAACAAACACATCAGTGAATTTTCTGACCGGTTTACAGACGTACTCCTCCGCAATATAAAAAAAGGAAGAGAGCAGGGGTATTACCGTATGGATTTCAATGAAACGGCGTATGCACAGTTATTCTTTTCACTCATCATGTCATATGACAGTTCTCCTTTTATCGATAATGAGATCTTCGACCGGAATCATTTTCATGAAGAAGTGGTCTTATTCTATATGAATGCCATTACAACAGACGAAGGAAAAAAGTTTATAAAACAGTATAACAAACTAAATAAATGAAAAAATTAATTTTTGGTTTCGTATTGTGCGGAGCCTTGTTTTACGGACAGCAGGTAAAGCGGCTCACCCTTTCTGAAGCGATTTCTCATGCTTTAGAACACAAGGCTGAAGCAGAAAAAGCGAGGCTCGACATCCGCAAAGGAGATGCTCAGATTGCAGAAGTTCGATCAAATGCTCTTCCTAATCTCAGTTTCAACAGCAATACGTCCTACAATCCGCTGTTGCAGGAAACCGTACTTCCGGGCGAAATGTTTGGTGCACCGGGTCAGCAGGTGAAAGTAGCTTTTGGACAGAAATGGACCTCCAGCAATATGGTGCAACTCACGCAGGTGCTTTTCAATCAGTCGGTATTTACAGGGCTGAAAGCCGCGCGTTCTACCAAGGAATTTTATATTCTGAATGCTGCGCTCACCGAAGAACAGATTATTGAAAAAGTTGCGAATGCTTATTTTCAGGTGTATCAGGCAGAACAAATGTTGGACAATGCGAAAAATAATCTTGCCATCACCACACAGACAATCAAAATTATCGAAGGTTTATATGATGCAGGTCTGGCCCGGAAAATAGATCTGGACCGTACTGTGGTGGCTCGAAATAATGTGAATTCCGGCGTTCATCAATTGGAAAACACACTTGATCTGGCTGAAAATACATTAAAGTTTATGATCGGAATGCCCATGAATCAGGAGATTGAATTACCGGAACAGACTTTTGATCCTACCGTACTTCCAGACCGTACAGTGAATTTTGATGACCGGACGGAAATAAAACTCATGGACAAACAACTGGAACTTTTACAATGGCAGAAAAAAGCGACGATTGCGGAATATTATCCTACCGCCGCGCTTTCCGCTAACTATGGTTTCCTGGGACAGGGAGAAAATATGCCCTGGTGGAATGGAAAAGAGAATGGCGTTTTCTGGTCGGATTTAGCTTCCATCGGTTTGAATATCAGAATTCCTATTTTTAATGGTTTTGCCACAAAATCAAGAGTGGAACTCAATCAGATTGAAATTGAAAAAGCAGAAGCTGATCTTCGCGAAACCTATCTCGGATTGGATTTATCCCACAAAAATGCCCTCGTACAATTGGACAATAACATGACCATGATTACCACCCAAGAAGGGAATGTAGATCTCGCAGAACAGGTATTGGCCAATACTCGAAGCAATTATCAGCACGGATTGGCAACATTGAACGACATTCTGGATGCTGAACGTGACCTTACCGAAGCAAAAAACAATCTTACCAAAGCCAAACTGGATTATAAGTTGGCAGAAATCAATCTGCTGAAATCTCAGGGAAAACTCAGAACATTAAACGAAAACAATTAAAAAAATGAAAAAGAACACCATCATTACCATTCTGGCAGTTTTAGGAATTGGCGCCGCCTTTTTCCTAATCCTTCAAAATAATAAAAAAAGCAACGAAGAAAAAGTAGCCATTGTAGCGGAAAAAAATATTGATGTAGCCGTTCGTGCAGCCACCGTAGTTGCTGAAGATATCAGCGGGGAATTTTCCGTAAACGGAACTTTTCTGCCGAAACTTCAGGCGCAAATTTCTGCTGAAATGGGAGGTCAGCTCATCGCTCTTTATGTGAAGGAAGGAAGTTATGTAAGGGCAGGACAAAGTATTGGAAGACTTTCCGGAGATAAAGTGAATGTGAATGTAGGAAGTGCACAGGCTAATTTGGACAATGCTCAAATGACGCTGAACCGATATGAACAAGCGTATAAAACCGGAGGAGTTACAGCACTTCAGTTGGATCAGGCAAGGCTGCAGGTGAAAAATGCAAGAGCGCAAATGCAATCTGCACAACTGACTTCCGGCGATACCAATGTCGTTTCAAAAGTAAGCGGTATTGTCAATCAGAAATTCGTAGAAGTGGGAACTGTTTTGAGCCCAGGAATGCCCATCGTTGAAATCGTGGATATTTCTTCAGTAAAACTGAAAGTGGATGTAGATCAGACTCTGATTGGTCAACTGGCTCTCGGAGATCTGGTAAAAGTAAAGCCGGATGTCGTTGAAGGAACCTTAGATGGAAGAATTACTTTCATCGCACCGTCTGCTTCAGGAGCTTTAAAATTCCCTGTTGAAATTACGGTTCAGAATAATTTTAACAAACTGAAAGCGGGAATGTACGGTACTGCGCTTTTCACGAGAAGCGGATCGCACAGAACCCTAACTATTCCTAGAGATGCTTTCGTAGGAAGTGTGAGTGATAATCAGGTGTTTGTTGTAAAAGACAATACGGCTTATCTCACCAAAATACAGACCGGAACCAATTTCGGAGACAAAGTGGAAGTTGTTGGCGGACTGAAAGAAGGTGATCAGGTCGTCATCAGCGGACAGATCAACCTGACCGACAAAACAAAAGTGAAGGTACTTCAATAATAAAAGATAAAAGAAAAAAATGAAATTAGCAGAAGTATCCATAAAAAGGCCCAGTCTGGTGATCGTAATGCTCGCATTGCTCATCATCGGAGGCTTGTTCAGCTACACACAACTGAGTTATGAATTGATTCCCAAATTTGAAGTGAAAGTGGTAACTGTCGCCACGGTATATCCCGGAGCTTCACCTGCGGAAGTAGAAAATACCGTTTCCCGGAAAATGGAAGATGCCGTATCGTCATTGGAAGGCGTTAAAAAAATCCAGTCGAAATCTTACGAAAGTTTGTCCGTCGTCATTATTGAATTCCGGGCAGATGCCGATGTAGATTATGCGCTGAATGAAGCCCAAAGGAAAATCAACGCCATTCGTTCAGATCTGCCGGAAGACATAGATGAACCCTCGCTGTCACAGTTTTCCCTTTCTGATATGCCTATTATGAGCATGGGACTTACAGCCAACCTTACCGAAAACGAACTGTATGACCTCATTGACCAGAGAATTCAGCCGGAACTTTCCAGAATTCCCGGTGTTGCACAAGTCAATATTATTGGCGGACAGGAGCGGGAAATTCGGGTCAATTTAAATCAGGAAAAACTGGAAGGATATGGACTTACCATTCCTCAGGTGCAACAGGTGATTTCTCTTTCCAATCTTGATTTCCCGACAGGAAATCTTAAAACCAGAGAAAACAGTACCTTGATTCGTCTCGCAGGAAAAATTAATTCTGTAGATGAGCTGAGAAACCTGACCATTTCTTCTAAAAACGGACAGAACATCAGGCTTTCGGATATTGCCGAAGTTCAGGATACGCAGAAACAGGCAGATAAAATCGCCCGAATTGATCAACAGAATACCATCATGCTCCAGGTTCAGAAGCAGACAGAAGCGAATGCCGTGGAAGTGAGCGAACTAGTACAGGCAAAAATTGCAGATATAGAAAACCAATATAAAGCCCAAAATATCAAAGTGGATTTGGCGAGCGATACGTCCGTATTTACCCTGGAAGCAGCCAACTCCGTTATTAAAGACCTTTTGATTGCTATCGGTTTGGTAGCTTTTGTGATGCTTTTTTTCCTGCATAGTTTCAGAAATGCACTTATCGTAATGGTGGCGATTCCAACCTCTCTTATTGCGACATTTATCGGACTCTATCTTTTGGATTATAGCCTGAACCTGATGAGTTTATTGGGGCTTTCCCTCGTGGTGGGAATTCTGGTGGATGATGCCATTGTGGTCATTGAAAATATTCACAGGCACATGGAAATGGGCAAAAATAAAGTACGGGCTGCGTATGACGGTTCCAAAGAAATTGGGTTTACCGTGACGGCCATCACGCTGGTAATTGTCGTGGTATTCCTTCCTATTGCGTTGAGTACTGGTTTGGTATCGAATATTATTAAACAGTTTTGTGTCACGGTCGTCATCGCCACCTTGCTTTCACTTTTAATATCGTTTACCGTGGTACCGTGGCTGTTTTCAAGATACGGGAAACTGGAACTCATCAGCAATAAATCTCTTTTCGGAAAAATTATCGAAAAATTTGAAGAAGGACTTAACAGGTTTACCCATAAAATCGAAAATATTCTGAAATGGAGTCTTCATCATAAACTGAAAACTTTCGGAATCACCTTATTGTTATTTGTGAGTTCTATTACGCTGTTGGTTTTCGGCTATATCGGTACCGATTTTTTCCCGGGAACGGACAAAGGAGAATTCCTCGTACAAATTGAATTGCCAAAAGATACGTCATTGGAAGAAACCAATTTCATGACGCAAAGAGCAGAAAAATTTCTGTCTCAGAAACCCGAAGTGGTCAGCATGATTACGTCGGTAGGACAGGTGAGTGGTGGTATGGGCGCAATGCAGTCTACCAATTATAAATCTGAAATCAACATCGAACTCGTAGATAAAAGCGAGAGAAAAGACGATACCAAAGTGTATGCAGCCCGATTGAAACGTGAGTTGGAAAAAGAGTTGGTCGGTGCTAAGGTGACTACCGTTCCTGTAGGATTTATGGGAGCTGAAATGGCGCCTCTGCAAATGACCGTAACGGGTTCAACATTGGAAGACGCCATGGCTTACGCTCAGGAAGCTGAGAAACAATTGAGAACGATCGACGGTGCTTCCGAAATTAAACTGAGTGTGGAAGAAGGAAATCCCGAAATTTCTGTAAGTGTAGACCGCGATAAAATGACATCTTTGGGACTGAATGTTGCAACAGTAGGGCAAACCCTGAGAACCGCTTTCAGTGGAAATACCGACAATAAATTCCGGACTGGCAGCACGGAATATGATATAAATATTATTCTGGATGAAGCCAACCGTACAAGTATTAATGATGTAAGAAATATTGCTTTCATTAATGCCGACGGACAGAAAGTACAGTTGTCACAGTTTGCCGACATCAGTTTCGGATCCGGTCCTGCTCTTTTGGAAAGATACGACCGGTCGCCTTCCGTTACGGTACAGGCGCAGGTTGTCGGTAAAACTACCGGAGCCATCGCCTCGGAATGGGAAGCCAAAATGCAGAATGTGAAAAAGCCTGCCGGTGTCAACTGGATTTGGGGAGGTAATATGGAAAACCAGAGCGAAGGATTCGGAACGCTGGGAGTAGCTTTGATGGCAGCGATTATGTTGGTATATATGATTATGGTAGTTCTTTACAATGATTTTGTAAAACCCTTTATCGTACTCTTTTCCATTCCGTTGTCGTTTATTGGCGCATTATGGGCATTGGCGTTGACCAATCAGAGTTTGAATATTTTTACCATTTTAGGAATCATTATGTTGATCGGGCTTGTTGCTAAGAATGCCATCCTTCTTGTAGATTTTGCCAATCACAGGATGGATCACGGAGAACCGGTAGAAAGAGCTTTGGTTCAGGCAAATAAAGCAAGGCTCCGCCCGATTCTGATGACCACCATTGCGATGGTTTTCGGGATGTTGCCGATTGCCTTGGCGAGCGGAGCTGCCGCTGAAATGAACAACGGTCTTGCCATCGTGATCATTGGTGGATTGCTGTCTTCATTATTTCTGACGCTAATTATTGTTCCTGTAGTGTATTATATCGTGGTAAGGCTGGAAAACCGGTTTTCAAAACATGATAAAATCAATTACGAAGAACAAATGGTGGCAGATTACAAGCACATCCATCCGGAGAAGGAAGTTGAATTTTAAATTAACGGGCTGCAATGTATTGCAGCCTTTTTTGTTAACCGGATTCCGATGAAGTCAAGAGGATAAGACGGTTATTGAATGATAAATCAAATTAATCAACAGAAAAACTGAATGTGAAAGTCAACTTTTAACTTCATGTCGCATATAATGATTTTTTTTCAATTAAAAAAGAGGATTTTTCCTGTTTTTTATCCCAAAAAGTTGTTCTACTTTTACAAGTGAAAACTAATAACCTTTTCATTTGTAAATCAATGAATTAGGAACCTAAGAAAAACAAGTCATGAAAACACAAATGCTGAGAAACGCATTATGCCGTATTGTATAAGCAATGCGGTTTTTTTATGCTGATAAAGATGGTTAGGGAATAAGATTGATGGTTTCACCGCAGGTTTTGCAGAAGCGGGCATCGTCGTCATTTTCACTGTTTCCGCAGCGTTTGCAAACCCTTGTTTTTGTCATGCCGCGTTTCATTTGCGAGGTAACAATTCCTGTCGGAACAGCGATAATGCTGTAACCGCAAAGCATGAGAATCATTGAAATAAATTTTCCCAACCCCGTTACCGGAGAAATATCTCCATATCCTACTGTGGTAATAGTAACTACCGCCCAATAAATACAGGTAGGAATATCAACAAAACCATTTTCTCCGCCTTCCACAACGTACATCACTGACCCCAAAATGGTGACCAGGATCATAATAAACAACAGGAAAATATAAATTTTCCGGGAACTGTTGCGCAAAGCCTGAACAATGTAATGCCCGTCATTCATATAATCCATCAGGTTCAGAATGCGGAAAACCCTCAGAATTCTCAGTAGCCGGATGATACTCAGGAATTTCGTGAACGGGAAGAAAAGGCTGATGAAAAAAGGAAGAATGGACATGAAATCAATAATGCCCATAAAACTGAAAATATAATCCTTTTTGTTTTTAACAATGATAATCCGGATGAAATACTCGATCGTGAAAAGAATGGTGATGATCCATTCAATATATACTAAAAAGAAATGATAGCGAAGATCAACCCTTGGCATGCTTTCCATCATGACCAGCACGGTACTCAATATAATCAGCACCAAAAGTGAAAGGTCGAAGATTCTTCCTGCGGGAGTATCTGCAAAATAAATAATCCTGAAAAGTTTCCGTTTCCAGGCCCTATTTTCGGGAATTAGATTGTGTTCTCTTCTCGCCATCAGTTTAGATAAGGCGGCTAAATTAATCAAAAATTAGTAATTTGCTCAAAATTTGAAAATGAAACTCAGCCATATTATTTCTGTGATAGAAGAACGTTTTCCGCGCGGACAGGCGGAAGATTTTGACAATGTGGGACTGTTGTGTGGCAATCCCGAACGTGATATTACCGGAATTTTGGTTTGTCATGATGCGTTGGAATCCGTCGTGGACGAAGCCATTGAGAAAGGCCTGAATCTTCTTGTCGCTTTTCATCCTATTATTTTTTCCGGCCTCAAATCCATTACCGGCAACAATTATGTGGAACGGGCGGTAATGAAAGCTATTGAAAATAGAATCGCTTTGTATGCCATTCATACAGTTTGGGATAATGATTATTTTGGAGTGAATTATCGCATTGCCGAAGAACTTGGCCTTCAAAACAGAAAAATATTAATGCCGAAGAAAAATATACTCAAGCAACTCGCGGTGTATGTTCCGCCGGAATATTCGGAACAGGTTCGGCAGGCGGTTTTCAAAGCAGGAGCTGGAAATATTGGATTTTATGACGAGTGCAGTTTCTCCGTTCCCGGAAGCGGTACTTTTCGGCCACTTCCCGGTTCCGATCCTTTTGAAGGAAAAGAATTCGTCCGGGAAAATACAGACGAACAAATGCTCTATTTTATTTTCGAAGATTTTAAAAAACCTGCAGTTCTGCGCGCAATGATGGAGGCGCATCCTTACGAGGAAGTGGCGTATCAGGTGTTTACTCTGGAAAATGAACATTCTTATATGGGTTTAGGATGTTATGGCGATCTTGAAAGACCGATGTCTGAAAAAGAATTTCTGCAAATGGTGAAAGAGCGTTTTGGACTGAAGGTCATTCGGTATTCTTCATCAGGAAAAGGCGGCATTCAAAGGGTGGGAGTGCTCGGAGGAAGCGGCGCAAGCGGAATAAAAGCTGCAAAAGCCAGCAGATGTGATGCTTACCTGACGGGAGATGTGAAATACCACGATTTTTTTCAGTCAGAAGGCAAAATGATGATCTGTGATATCGGGCATTTTGAATCGGAACAGTTTGTTACTCAACAATTATTTGAGTTATTGTCGGAAAAATTCCCTAAATTTGCAATCTCTAAATCTCAGGAAAATACGAATCCTGTAAATTATTTTTTATAAAATATGGCTAAGAAAACAACCGAAATCTCAGTGGAGGAAAAACTGAGAGCACTTTATGACCTTCAGATTATCGATTCCAGGCTGGATGAGATCCGGAATACTCGTGGCGAACTGCCGATAGAAGTGGAGGATCTGGAGATCGAAATTGAAGGATTGGAAAAGAGAGCGGAAAAATTTGATGCAGAAATCAAAGAGCAGAATAATGAAATCAATACTAAAAATGAAGTCATTAATCATGCAAAATCCCTGATTGAAAAATATAAAGGCCAGCAGGATAACGTTAGAAACAATAAGGAATTTGAAGCGTTAGGAAAAGAAATTGAATATCAGGATCTTGAAATTCAGCTTGCAGAAAAAAGAATCAAGGAATATAGTGCTAAAATTGAACATAAAACCGAAATGTACAATGAGCTTGTTGCTAAGATTGAAGAGCTGAAGCAGCACCTTGTTTTCAAAAAAGAAGAGCTGGAAGGACTGGTTGCAGAAACTCAGAAAGAAGAAGAATATCTGCTGGAAAAATCCAAGGAATTTGCATCTAAAATTGATGAAAGATTATTAAAATCTTATCAGAGAATCCGCGACAACTCAGCAAACGGGTTGGCAGTAGTAGGCCTGGAAAGAGGTGCGCCTAAAGGTTCATTCTTCATGGTGCCACCCCAGAAGCAGATGGAAATCGCACAGCGGAAAAAGATTATTATCGACGAGCACAGCGGGAAAATCCTGGTAGACGATGATTTGGTGAATGAAGAAATGGAAAGAATGAAAGAAATCATCAAGTTCTAAATCCTGTCTTATTAAATATAAATTCCCGGACTTTTCGAAGTTTGGGAATTTTTTTACTTTTTTGAGATTAATCAGAGTTAAAAAATGAAATAAATTAGGATGGAATTAAATCATAAATCGCATCAGGCGTGCCTTTTTGCGACTCAATCCAGCACCATGCTCAGCTGAATTCTTTTTCGGGCTTCATCTATTTCTACTACACGAACTTGTACATGTTGGTGCAGTTTCACCACTTCATTCACATCGGAAACAAATCCTTTTTTGAGCTGCGAAACATGAACAAGTCCGCTTTCTTTGATGCCGATATCCACAAAACAGCCGAATGCAGTGATGTTGTTTACAATTCCGGGAAGAACCATTCCGGGTTTCAGGTCTTTCAGGCTTTTTACCGATGGGTCAAATTCAAAAATCTTCGCTGTTTTTCGCGGATCTAATCCTGGCTTTTCAAGTTCTTTCAGAAGGTCGCGAATGGTGAGTATTCCGATGGTCTCGGTAACATATTTTTCCGGCTGAATTTTGCTGATCGCTTCCTTGTTCCCGATGAGATCGGTGATATGGAGTCCGAGATCGTTGGCGATTTTCCGCGCTACAGGATACGCTTCCGGGTGTACCGCCGAATTGTCGAGTGGATTGTTCCCCTGAATAATTCTCACAAAAGCAGCCGCTTGCTGAAAGGCTTTTTCGCCTAAACGCGGAACTTTTTTCAAGTCCTGTCGGTTTTCGAATGCACCGTTTTCTGTACGGTAATTCACAATGTTCTCGGCCATTTTTTCTCCAATGCCTGAAACGTAACTAAGCAAAGATTTGCTCGCAGTATTGAGATTAATTCCGACTAAATTTACACATTTCATCACGGTGGAATCCAGTTCGTTTTTCAATAATGTTTGATCCACATCGTGTTGATATTGTCCGACACCGATGGATTTCGGATCTATTTTCACGAGTTCTGCCAACGGATCGGCAAGACGGCGACCTATAGAAATCGCGCCACGAACGGTTACGTCATATTCCGGAAATTCTTCCCGTGCTGTTTTGCTTGCGGAATACACAGAAGCTCCAGCCTCGGAAACCACAAAAACCTGAGGCGGCGTATCAAAAGCAATTTTCCTGATAAAAAATTCAGTCTCACGGCTTGCTGTACCGTTTCCAATGGAAATTGCCTGAATTTTATAAGCGCTCACCATCGAACGGATTTTTTTCATGGCCATGCCGGTTTCATGCTGAGGTGCATGCGGATAAATCGTTTCATTGTGCAGCAAATTTCCATTTTCATCCAGACAAACCACTTTACAACCGCTGCGGTAACCGGGATCGATGGCGAGAATACGTTTTTCGCCCAAAGGTGGTGCCAACAGGAGTTGCCGGAGGTTTTCAGAAAAAATAGAGATGGCTTTTTCGTCGGCTTTTGTTTTGGCTTCCTGAAGCGTTTCATTGGCTATCGCAGGTTCCAGAAGCCTTTTGTAACTGTCTTTAATTGCTATTGAAATCTGGGCAGAACATTCATTTTGAGATTTAATTACCGACTTTTCAATAAAATTGATGGCTTCTTCTTTGTCAATGTTGATATTGGTTTTAACATAGCCCTCGCTTTCAGCTCGAAGCATTGCGAGCAACCGGTGAGAAGGAATGCGGCTCAGGTTTTCTTCCCAATCAAAATACTGGGAGAATTTCCGGGCAGCTTCATCTTCCTTTTTTGCTTTAACCACTTTTGAGCTGATGTTGGCAGTTCGGTTAAATAGCCTTCTCAGGCCTTTTCGTACATATAAATTTTCATTAATCCATTCGGCGATAATATCTCTTGCACCCTGAAGTGTTTCTTCTTCAGTAGTCACCTTATCGTTAATATACCGTGAAACCAATGTGGAGAGCTCCTGCGTTTTCTGGCTCATGATGATTTTGGCAAGCGGCTCCAGTCCCTTTTCCCGGGCAGCGTCAGCGCGGGTTTTTCTTCTTTTCTTAAAAGGCAGATACAGATCTTCCAATTCCTGCAGGAGAAAACTTGCTTCAATTTTTTCGGTCAGTTCAGGCGTGATTGCATCCTGCTCGGCGATGGATTTTAAGATGCTTTCTTTTCGTTTTATTATTTCTGCGAATTGCTGATTCAGCCTGGCGATCTGTTCAATCTGAATTTCGTCCATGTTTCCAGTAACATCTTTCCGGTAGCGCGCAATAAAAGGCACCGTGTTATCTTCCTCAAGCAGCTGTAGGGTCGCCTGTATATTCTTTTCAGAAATGGGCAACACATTTTGAATATAGGTGATCTGGGTCATGAAAGCTTTTTAAAACCGCTAAAATACGCACTTTATTAAAATTTTATGGCGAATATTTTTTTTGTCTTTGCATATTCCTTAATCGATTTTCGATTTTATACTAGTTGGTGGTTTAATGAGAAACAATTCTTTTTACATAAAATGGTTAGTCCTTAAGTGGTATTAACAAGTCGTTCAACAGCATTTCGATTTAATATATTGGGGAGGGGATTAATAAAAAAGTTAAAATCATTTTATATTAAACGTTTGTTTAATGATTAAACATAATACAATTTTATGCCTAATAAATATGTTAATCCATAATTTTGCGCTCGTTTTTATGTTAAAAATTATTTTTCCTATATTTGGGGCTCATCAACAATTAACACTTTTATTATGAAGAAAATTTATGAAAAAGGGTTGTCGTACAATGTTCGACGAACCTATCTGAAAGGTATTCTTCTGGCTTTTTTCCTTTTGGGATTAGGTTCAGCAAAAATGAATGCACAGGTATGGACGATAGATTATTGTTCCGGATTACCTTCTGTTACACAGAGCAGCACATACGGCCCGATGTATTCCACGGCCAGTGCGAATGCCACCAACAGGCTAGCGACAATTTATCCCGCAAACCAACTGACAGGTATTGCCAATCAAGTTCTTACTGGGGTTTATTTTCACACTGGAGCCGGAAATGCAGGCGGCATGCTGGGAACTCCAAGCTTTAAAGTCTGGCTGAAAGAAGTGTCTCAGGCAGACTGGGGAAGCGGAGCCTTAGACTGGGCTACAGCGTCCGCAGGAGCCACATTGGTATTTGACGGCAACCCTGCGCCGATTATAGGAACCACCGGAGGTTGGAAAGAGTTTCCTTTCACGGGAACCTTTACTTATTCAGGAGCGCAGAATCTGGCGTTATTTGTAGAATATACCAATCCTGTTGCCAGCAATGCCATCACCTGGTCTTATGAATATAATTCTACCTGCACCGTTGCTGCGACCAATGGTACTAAATACAGCAACAATACCTCAGGAACTTTGCCAACATCTCTGGGTAATTCAAATTTGAGAAGACCGTACATTGGGTTTGATATGGTGGTTTCCTGCCCTGCACCGGCGACTGTAGATGTAAGCGGCGTTACCCAAACCGGTGCTACGATAAGTTGGACTCCGGGGGGAACAGAAACTTCCTGGGATTATGCGATACAACCTGCCGGAACCGGACTGCCCGCTACCTGGACTTCTACGACGACGACTACCGTGTCGCCCACGTTAACTTCCGGCACCCAGTATGAATTTTATGTAAGAGCCAACTGTGGCGGTGCCGATGGAGAGAGTGTATGGAAAGGGCCGTACCAGTTCAATACTTTATGTGCTCCTTTTGCAATTCCGTATTCACAGGATTTTGATACCACTTCGGTGGGGACTTCTTCAAATAATAATGCTCCTCACTGTTGGACCTATTATGAAACACCGGGTTCTGCCGGATACGGATATGTTTCATCAAGTGCTGCGAATGTGGTGTCAGCTCCACATGCCTATTACCTGTACCGAACTTCTACTACAACAGGACATGTGATGTTGATTTCTCCTGAAACTCCAACTTTAAGTAGCGGAACAAATCGGGTGAGATTCTCTGCAAAAGCCACTGCGGCAAACAAGGAACTGCAAGTAGGTACAATGACCGACCCTACAGATCCGGCGACTTTCACGGTATTGCAAACTATTATCCTTACCACTACCCATACTGTGTATGATGTGAACTTCCCGGCAGGTACTGCAACCTATCTGGCATTCAACAACGCCACTGACGGGTCAGCAAGTGCGATCTATATTGACGATGTCTTTGTGGAACCAATGCCATCATGCTACCCGCCGGAATCACCTGCTTTTGGCACAATAACTTCTGATACTGTTGCAATGAACTGGAGCGCACCTGCTTTCGGAAATCCGGCCACCTCTTATGTTTTATATTACAGCACTTCCAATACCGCACCTGATGCGACAACTGTGCTAGATGCAACCAACTCAATCACTGCAACAGGAACTTCCGGTACCATTACAGGACTTACGCCTAATACGGAATATTTTGTCTGGGTGAGAAGCAGTTGTACAGCGCCGGATGTCAGCCACTGGTTTTCTGTAGGAAGTGTTACTACTGCGTGTGCGCCGATGGCCACTCTGTTTGAGGATTTTGAATCCTATTCCACTGGATCCATAGTGCCCAATTGCTGGGAGCGAATCCTTCCACCAACGGGAATGACCGCCGGTACGCAGACCATATCCAGCACAGGTGCGATAGGTTCTCGGAATCTGTATCAATATACTACTACAGCTAATGCCTCAGTCATTGTAGTTTTACCGGAGTTCAGTAACGTAAATGCCGGAACCCACTGGTTGAAATTTAAAGCGAGAACCACTTCAGCACCGGGCGCACTGGAAGTAGGTTATGTTACAGATGTAACCGACTGGAATTCTTTTGTGAATTTACAGACCCTTGATATTGTAAATGACAGTTACAGTAATGGCGATTATTCGGTAGTCATTCCATCGTGGATTCCTGCTACTGCAAGGATAGCCATTAAAAGCCCGTCAGATGGAAAAGCCTATTATTGGGATGATGTATATTGGGAACCTATTCCAACATGTCTGCCACCTGCGACGCTGATGGTAGGTGCAACTACTGCACATTCAGTATCGTTATCGTGGTTGGCATCTTCATCATCTCCGGCTAATGGTTATGATGTTTATTACAGCACTAGCAATATGACACCTGATGCGACTACTGTACCGCAGATAACAGGTTTGATGACTCCAAACACAACGATTTCTACCGGAATACAGCCTGCTACTACATATTATGTTTGGGTTCGCTCTGTATGTTCATCGAGTGACATGAGCGACTGGATTGGAGGAATAGAATTTACAACTGCTTGTGCAACGCTGACGGCACCGTTTTATCAGTCATTTAACAGTGGAGATTTGCCACCTTGTTGGACCAATCAGAATCCTACCACTACGTCAACGAGTACCAATGCCTTCTGGAAGTTCAGCGGTGCTCCCGGTTATGGTGCCACACCTGCCAATAATGGTAAGGCAGCCGGAGAGTTTGCCTGGGTAGATGCCAGCAGTCCTTATAACGGCGAACATCAGGTACAGTTGCTTTCACCTCTTATCGACTTAACAGGAGTTGCCAATCCATTTGTTCGTTTTGAATGGTTTAAAAATCATTCAAGCACTACTTCAGGAGGAGCGCCAACCTATGACGACAACAGGCTTACTGTGGATGTTTTCAACGGAACAACATGGGCTACGATTTTCACCAGTATGTCTAACGATCCTTCATGGAGAGAGGTTGGAATTTCTTTAGGTGCAGCTTATTCGGGTACTACGATACAGCTGAGGTTTACGGTGGATAAAAATACAGGGACCAATCCTTATTTCCATGATGATTTGTTATTAGACGAAGTATATGTGATGGAAACACCGACTTGTCTGAAGCCTACCAATCTCATGGTGACAGGAGCAACGATAACTCCGGTAGTCTCCCTGGATTTGGCATGGACGGCTCCAGTGGGATCTCCGACTCCGGTTCAGAGTTATGAATATTACATTTCTACCAACAATACACCGCCAACTGCAGCAACACCTGCTACAGGAACCAGTACCACAACATCCGTAACGATTAACACCGGACTTATTGCGGAAACGCAATATTATGTTTGGGTAAGATCGGTATGTTCAGCAACAGACAAAAGTGAGTGGAGTGCCGTAGCAGAAGGTATTACAGGATATTGTATCCCTACTCAAACAGGTACCTCTACTACCTATTATTTAGCTGAAGCTACTACTACGGGTGCTATTACGGAACTCAATTACACCGCAACATCACACCAATCGTATGTGAACAGTGCCACGGTATTTTCCGGATATTCTACACAGACATTTGATATCTTCCTGGATGGTTCGGGAACGCTGACATATCATTATTACATTTGGGTAGACTGGAACAATGATCTTGATTTTAATGATCCGAACGAAGTAATGCTGGCAACTACTACAAAAGTAGCGAGCTACAACGGTACTTTTACAATTCCGAGCGGAGTACCTCTGGGAATGTACAAAATGAGAATTGGTGCAGCGTACTCGGGAATTCCGGCTGACGCCTGCGGATCTCTCACCAGCGGTAATTTTGTGGATGTGACGTTGAATGTAGTGCCGCCACCAAGCTGTGTAGCACCTTCAAATATTCAGATTTCTAATATTGGTTATAATACTGCGACAGTTGGCTGGGATGCTTCAGTAACGCCTCCGGCGATGGGATATGATGTGTATTACAGCACATCCAATACTCCGCCAACAGCCGCTACTGTACCACTGGCAACCAATGTGGCAGCGCTTAGCACTCCGATTTCGGGATTGCAGCCTCAGACCAAATATTATGTTTGGGTAAGGTCACACTGTGCTGCTTCGGATCAGAGTGCATGGTCAGCAATAGCGGTAGATTTTACAACGGAATGTCAGCCACCGTCTATTACCGGAACTACATCCAGTACGTCATCTACACCAATGTGTATGTATGATACCGCTACGTTGACGGCGACGGCCGATGCTGGCGCTACGATCAACTGGTACGACGTACCAACAGGCGGAACCGCAGTAGGCACAGGTGCTACATTTACAACGCCTGCACTCGCAGCTTCTACTCAATATTATGTGAGTGCTTCTTCAGGAGCCAATTATGCAGTGGGCCCAGTAAATCCAAACTCACTGAGTGCAGGTGCCACAACAACGGCAAGCACAAGTTATTATATTGAATTTGAAGTTTCAAACATTCCGCTTACTTTAATTTCTACTGATGTCTTCCCTGCAGCGGCAGGACAGTCTACTACATTAGAAATCCTCGAAGGGCCTGGTACATTTACGCCGATTCATACGATAAACTTCACTTCTACTATTGCAAGTGACGGAACGGTTGCGCAAACAGTTCCTATTAATGTCGTATTGGATCCGGGAATTTACAGAATGAGAATGTCAGGCGGAAGCTACTATAGAAACTATCAAAGTAATGCCACATTCCCTTATACTGCACCAAATTTTAGTATTTATAACGGTTCTAATATCGCCAGCAATTCGTATTATTTTATGTACAATCTCATGATTGGAAACCAATGCGAAAGTGCAAGAACACCTGTAGCAGTAGATGTCAATACAGGATGTACCTTAAGTACTTCAGAGATTTCAAAAGATGACCAATCTGTCAGAGTTTATCCAAATCCATTCACGGAGGTGATCAATATTTCTGATGCCAAGAATCTGAAATCCGTTACCGTAATGGATGCTTCCGGAAGATTGGTGAAAACAATTGCCAATCCTGATGCACAGATCAACTTAGCTGAATTGAAATCAGGATTGTATCTCTTGAATCTGAGATATGCAGACGGAAACACCAAAACGGTGAAAGTGATCAAAAAGTAATTTTTGATTAACAGATAGAGGTGTATTGATTATCTCTATAAAACAATTTTTTAATTCATTAAATGCCGCCCCGATGACCGTCGGGGTGGTTTTTTTATTTGGTTCAGAAATAATTTTGTAAGTAAATAAATGTTATTTTTGATAGCCGATGGCATTTCACTACTCATGAAAATAAAGAAACGCCAGAAGACGGCACCTGCAGTGATGCGTGTTATTACTCGCTATGCCGATCTGTTACGGTGATGTGTAATTTTAAAAACGAAAACAATGATTCAATTTAAACCGGTTCAGCGCAATAATCCCCGGGACAAGGATGCGCCCATGAAATATTATCCACAGCTGAAAAAAACAGGGGAAATCGATTTCAAAACCATCGCTGAAGAACTCAGTAACTCCTCAACACTGAACAGTGTGGATATGCGTGCAGTGCTGTACGGTCTTCAAAATATGCTCATCAAGTATCTCAAAAACGGATACACCGTGAAGTTTGGAGATCTGGGAAACTTCCGGCCTTCTTTGGGCGGAAGCGGAGAAGATACTCCGGAACTCCTCACCGCCAATCATGTCAGTAAAGTGAAAATTATTTTTTCACCTTCTCCGAATCTTAAAGAAGTGATGAAAACGGTAACTTTAAAGAAGGTCAACAAATAAATGCTGACTCTTTTTTACAAACATTCCTGTAGTTTTTTCAAAAGATGGTGAGGCTATTTCTATATCGTATTGAAGGAATTGAAAAAGCTGGTCAGCTATTTCAAAAGGCTGGTCAGGTTTACCATAAAACGTACTACGAAAGGGCGAAAGGCTGGTCAGGTTTTTCAAAAGGCTGGTCAGGTTTTCAGGAAAGCTGGTCAGGTTTTTAATGAAACGCAGTATGAAAATTTAAAGAGCTAGGCAGTATTGCAAAAGTGGCTAAGGAAATAGCAAAAGATCTAAAAAGAAAAACCTAATGTCATAGGGTAAATCTCGGCACTAGCTATGTTCTACGATAAAAATCACAGAAATATTTTATTTATCAGGAGATGGTGCTGAGTGTTAAATCGGCGAAAACAGAACCAGATCTTTTCTAAAAAAATGTAAATTGTTCGGAATTCAATAGACTTTAAACTGATTTCAAAAAAAAACCATGATCTATTCGCTGCTATCTACGGCAAAATCCTTGTTGAACTTTCTGAAAAAGCCCGCCGATCAGCAGGATACTGATCAATCTGCGAAACAGCAAAGTCGCGCCTTGTTTTCTGTTTTGATGATTGATATTCCTGTCATGCTGCTCCTGTCCGGGATTATTGCTCTTTTAAATGATTTGGGATGGGTAAAGACCAACAATCATCGGGTTGGGCAATTTCTACAGTTCGCCCCGGTATGGATGGTATATTTGTTAGCCGTCATCGTGATTCTTTTCTTTGAGGAACTTATTTTCCGGCTGTTTCTGCGTTGGAGAAGAAATTATATTCTTCAGCTTTTTGTAGCGGTTTTTCCAAAAACAAAGTCATCAGTATATCATTTTTGGAATCGAAGATATGGCGTCATATTTTATCTTTCTGCAGCTGCTTTCGCTTTGGCACATATTTTAAATTATGAAGATGAAAACAGTGCATTATATTTTTTACCTTTATTGATTCTGCCACAGTTTATTGCCGGGCTTTTTTCCGGATACCTGAGAGTCAGGTACAATTTTATGCTGGGTTATTTTAATCATGCGCTGCATAATGCCATATTTGTTTCCATCGCGATATGGTCCACGGAAATGGTTATGCAGCAAAAACTCGGCATCGACAATGATCGGTTTTCTTTAAAAATAGAAGGTGTTTCACGTGCTGGTGAAACCATCATTCACGATTACCAACAGGATTCTCTCCATATTTCGGGTGTAGATCTTCAAAATGTCATATCGACCTTGACGTACAAAGATGTGGATCTGATATCAACAAATAATGAATCGCAACTGATGCAACAAATAAATGTAAGCTATATCCGACGTTCAGCTGAGAATATCAACAGGGATTCTCTCATTATGAGTCATTTGGCGCAACTATACTCTTTTGGAAAGACCATAAAACACAGGCGTCAGAAGGTGCAGATGTTTTCCATAAAATCCAAACCGATTCTGATGAAACACGCTGTGCAGGATCATAGAGAAATGCCCAGTTCATCCACCGTTACTTCGGATAAAATAACTTTCAAAAATGTAAGCCTGAAAGAGGTAGCATCTCTATTGAGCAACAGTTACAAAATACGTTTTGAAAGTGATCCATCCATAGAAGAGCGGTTTAATCTCGAGCTTCCCAATAGAAATCTTTCCCAGCTTCGCGCGGTATTGCAGTTTGATTATGGAATATTTTTGAAGGAAACAGAAAAGCAGATCGACTATGTGTATATTGAATTTAAGTAATTGATGTTTCATCTCTGGACAGTAGTGTAGTTACCTGAAGTTGTCGAAGGGGTTCGTTGGCTTTCGTTTCTGGTATTAGTTCAATAGTTCTGACGGAATAAATCTCTCCAGTAGTGCCTTCATTTTTGGGTTGTCAACGGTTACAAATTTCCAATCCAAAAGCTCATTGTCGCTACTCGTAATAATTATTTTTTCTGCGTTGACCTTGTAAAATCCACTTTTTTTGTCAAACTCAACATTCCCAACTCCAAACTTCGCTTCAAAATTTTTAGTCATTAGCAAAACTTTCTCTTCAGTATTTTCAATGTCAGTAAACTTCATTTCAATAGGAGATTTTATGTAGAATTTCACATAATTTACATTTTCAATCTTTTTTAGTTCTTCAAACTTTAAAAATGTTGCGGTTCCAGTTCTATATTCAATGTTCGGCATGTTGTAAACAGCTTCCATTAAATTTTTCATTTGCTCTCTCGGCACTATTTCAAACAATTTAGGATTTGAATAATTTAGTGCGTCATCTATTTTTCTCTCGGCGATCAGACTAGAATAAGCATTAAAATCTTTTCTGATTTCATTAATTATGTTTGCTTCTTGTCCGGATGAAATTAAAGTCTGGAAAAAAGCTAAAATTATAATAAGTTGTTTCATTTCTGTTTTTCTGTTTTTGTTTTAAGGTGGTTTTTAGTAGCAAAGTTACTCTAACGGTTTGGGCATTTCTGTGACGAGGATTATGATGAGTGGTTTTATTGTTCAACAAAAAAGTCCTCATCCAAATGTTTAACTTCATAAACCTGCTTAATTTGCACACCAACATTAAACTCGTGCATTAAATCTACCAGCTTATTTCCATTAATAAGTATTATTTTATGATGGGCATTTTTTGCTTTTTCTTCGGCACCTTTGTCGAACAGAGAAGTTGTGACAAAAACCCCTTTGTTTGTATCACCACTCATAGCTCCGATAAAGTTTCTTATGTCCTTTTCACGAACTTTATTTTCAGTAAATCTTTTTGCTTGAATATAAATTTTATCTAAACCAAGCTTGTCTTCGTTTATAATTCCGTCAATTCCACCATCTCCAGATTTTGAAGTTTCGATAAAATCTCCGTAACCCATTTTTTTCAGAAGTTTAAGCACAACCTTTTCAAAATAATAGGGATCAATCGTTTTAAGTTTTTCTAACAGTTCGTTTTTAATTTCTCGTTCTATTTGATCAAAACCTTCATCAATTAAATCTTGAGGTGAAGCATTGGAAATTTGCTTAATCTCTGTTGTGAAAGAATGTTTTTCATTCTCAGTTTGGTAAAAATCCAGTAACGAAGTTTCCTCTTCTAAATCTTTCAAATTTAAAGTGGACTTTTGATTTATACCTTTTTCGGTTATTTGAACATTACCTCTTGAAGGGTAATGGATATAACCACCTTTCTTCAAATATGATTTTCCCCAAGCAATGCGATTATTGATGAGTATTTCTCCAGACTTGGTTTTCTCTTCTAAAAACTCTTTTGGTAAATGCGAATAATATTTTTCTATTACTTTTCTTTGCATTTCCCTTGTATGAATAACCTTTTGATTAGAAAGTATATCTAAAATGGGATTAAATGTTTCGTGGAATTTAGGTATTTCTTGTGTCATTTTATATTAATGATAAAAGTTTGAATGCAATTTCGCGTTGACAGTCACCATTCTAAATTGTGACGGATTTAGAACTTTGCGGATTGTGAAGATTTTGCAAATCCGTCAATTTAACTGCTAAGCACATCAAGAATTCTATTGTTTCTTTTTTTAATTTGATTGATTGTTTCATTTTTGTACGATATATACTCTTCAATATTTTGAGGTAAAGGAGAACGCTCAAAATTATCAAATGGCAAACTAAATTTCACATCATAGTTTTCGGTTACAAAATCTTGAAGTAAAAAGAAATTTACGTAATTTTCAAAATTTCCGAATAGTTGGAAAAAATCTTCGTAACGAATAATTGCATCCAAAAGTGGACTTCGTTCGTTTGAATAAAATAGTCTAATACATTCGAGAGTTAAATCGAATCTATCGCTGATTTTCCGATTAACCCCTCTAGCTTGATTAATTGTGAAGCCATTTTTTTTATGAGCTGGAAAAACTATATGCCCACCAACTGTCCTAACAATATGTTTGAATTCTTTTTTTTCTTCCTCGGTTAACCAATCATCGAATTTCCCTTTGTATTTTCCGACAAAATGCGGGCACATTCTATCACTCGATAAATTATCATATTTATTGCATTTTAGTAGAATTCTTCCAAATTTACCGCCAATAGAAAGTATGTCCAATTTAAAAACATTTTCATCCGAAAGAATTTTAGACCATAAAACTTTGTGATTTTCATAAAGTCTTATACTATCTGTATCAGGGTCTCCACAAATACTATCTTCTCTGAAGTCAAAATTTATGTCAAGATCAATCATTTTGGGAATCTTTTTGCCAATTAGATGCATTGCAGCGAAGATTGTGTATTTCAATTTCTGCAACTAAACGAACCAGAACGTTTTTATTTAAGATTTCAAAAAACATAAGTAACGATTTCTGTTTGTTCACCGGTTTTCATGCGTATTCTTCAGATGAGATGAAAACTGGGTCCTAATAGGAGTATTCCTACTAACTCCCAAATGTACAGCTCTTTTTGCAGACTGCATTAACGAAATTATAAAATCGATTAGTTTATTTTGTAGTAAATATTTACAACTGAGATAGAGTGAAGTTGACAGGAAAAAAAACTATCTGTAAATTAAGAAATCTTGTCCCTGCAAAATCTTTTTGTAGAAAATTATCCTCTTTTTGATTATTTTTCTTACTGGATGAGAAATGCCTTGCTACGCTTCTCTCAATTTCTTTTTATTTATTTTCCATATCTTTGTATGTATACTCATAGTGATATTTCAAAAAAATTCAATGGATCTTGTCGCTATTTTTGATCTGGGAATATTTCCCATACTCGTTCAGTAAAAGTTACTGTTCTTTAATCAGAAAAAAATTAAACTAACCTGATCGCCTCTTGGAGCGTGGTTTTAATTTTATTTTTATGATACACTATACCTGTTACAAAAATCCCAACAACGTTTCTGCCGATACCGAACGGCAGATTGCAGATTTCCTTTTCCAGCATCTCGATCAGTACGGTGATGCCCGAACCGATATTCAGAAATGCCTAGATTATGCACTGTACCGTGAAGGAAAAAGTGGCGGAATTCTGCTGACGGCCAAAGATGAAGAGAAGATGGTGGGCGCAGTCATCATTAATTTTACAGGCATGAAAGGATATATTCCGGAAAATATTCTGGTGTATATTGCTGCACATCAGGACTATCGCGGCAAAGGAATTGGAAAAAAACTCATGGAAATGGCTTTGGAAAATACCGAAGGCAATATCGCACTGCACGTAGAACCGGATAATCCGGCAAAGAAACTCTACGAAAAAATGGGCTTCACCAATAAATATCTCGAGATGAGATGGAACAGATAATATGGCACATATAGTTCTCAACAGAAAAAAACTGCAGGAAAACTATCGGTTTCTTGATGAGCTTTTTAAGGAAAACAACATCGAATGGGGGGTGGTTTCCAAAGTATTTTGTGGTTCTAAAGTGTACCTGAAAGAAATCATGGCTTTGGGCGTCAAACAGATGTGCGACAGCAGAATTACCAACCTGAAAATCATTAAATCTCTGGATCCGAATATCGAAACAGTATTTATTAAACCGCCAGCCAAACGCTATATTTCCAGTATTGTAAAGTACGCCGATTCCAGTTTTAATACAGAATATGAAACCATTAAAATGCTTTCCGATGAAGCTGTGAGACAGAACAAAACCCACAAAATTATCATTATGATAGAGCTGGGCGAACTTCGCGAAGGCGTGATGCGGGAAGACGTGATTGATTTTTATGAAAAAGTATTTCACCTTCCCAATATTGAAGTCGCAGGTTTGGGAACCAATCTTACCTGTATGTACGGCGTATTGCCAAATCAGGACAAGCTGTTGCAGTTGTGTCTTTACGCACAGTTGATAGAAGCGAGGTTTAACAGAAGAATTCCCTACATCAGCGGCGGAACTTCGGTGACGATTCCTTTAATTTCTCGCGGCTTGCTGCCGAAAGATGTGAATCATTTCAGAGTAGGGGAAACCTTATTTTTGGGTACCGATGTGTACAGCAGCAAACCCAATCCGGAGATGCATCAGGATGTTTTCAAGCTGTATGCGGAAATTATTGAATTGCGGGAAAAACCCAGCCTTCCGGATGGCGATATGGGACAAAATCTTACCGGCGATACGCTAGAATTTGACGAGGAAGAAAACAGCAGCTCGCACAGAGCCATTATTGATATTGGCTTGTTGGATGTGGAAGACAGCCATATTGAGCCTGCCGATGATTCCCTGAAAATTGTGGGTTCGAGTTCGGATATGATGGTGGTAGATTTGGGAGAAAATGTATCCGGTTATAATGTCGGCAATCTCATCGAATTTAATTTGAATTATATGGGAATCCTTCGCCTGATGAACTGTGACTATGTGAATAAACAAGTGGTTGCAGAATAATTTCGTTTTCTATATTCCAGAATAGTATTAAAAATTCTCCCAGTGAATCGTGAGGTATTTTCATTGATTCAATGGGAGAATTAGCTTGAGATTTTCTATAAATCTGGAATTAATATCGTGTTACGGCACCGAAACCGTTAAAGTCTTTCAATTCTCCTTTGGGCAGGAATACCGTATCACCGCCTTGTCGCAAGTTGGCTTCTATCAGTTCATCATAAACATCATCCACCACCCCTTTTCCGTTTCTCATTTCGGGTGAAACGTACGTGATGTGTCCGTCAATCCATTTCGCAGGTTGGAAATTTCCCTCTTCTATGAAGATGGTTTGTACAGATCCCTGCTGAATTCCCTGCCATATTTCGTTGGTATCGCTCAGAAATTTGCCGGAACTGATCGCTTTTTGCAACTCAGCTTTTCTCGCATTATTTTTCTCAATAACATATTTTTTTACAATTTCCCACGCTTCCGTCACAATGTGATGCGCTTTTGCAGTGTCGTGGTTTCCATTCAGGCATTGGTCATAAATACTGTTTTTCTCATCGGCTACTTTCAGGTATTCATGGTATTGTGAAGTTTCACTGCAAATCAGGACAGGCAGCTGATTTTCCTTTCGCAAATGATTCACTTCCTTATCAACTTGGTTATAAAATTCAGAGATCAGATTGGTTAGTCGGCTCGCATTGGAAAGTTCAGCTCTGTTGACCATTTGAGTATTTTCAATCGGAAACGGATCGCCAAATTCCTGTATTACTTTGTCATTCGAAGCTTTAATAAGTCTTGCTTTCTGCTGGCTGAGAACCAGAACCAGATAACTGGCTTCCATGTGCATCGAGCGAATGAGGTCGCGAGTTGCAAAAGTCTTGTCGATAATTACACGATCTTCCACAGCAATGGGCAAACGGACATATTCAGCGGTATTTTCATTCACAAAAAGAATAAGGCTTTCCAGATTCTGTCGATGGTCAATAGTTTCTTCCAGATCACGCAACCGTTGGATCAATGATTCAGCTTCCCGTTTATCCATATCAGCCAACAGTCTGGTTTCTGCTTCTTTGATCAGATTCTTAAGCAGTAATGAATCCTTTTGATTGTCAGGCAGGGTTCGATGCGTGTTGAGAATAATGGTAATGGCATTTTCTGAAATAATGTTTTTCAGCCTTCTTAGCATCATGTTCATAATAAAAATATTTTAATTTGTGATTTAATAGATTGAATGACAGAATTTTAATTGGTAAAATAGGCAGCAAAGTCCATGCCCTAGTGGTTTGTAAGCTTTTCTTGATCGAAGTATCGATATGAATCGTATTATCTCAAAATGTTATGACTATAAACTAAGAGAATGCGTATCTTAGCGAGAGGTAAACAAATATGATAAACACAAAATTTTCAACAGCTGTTGTTGTTGCAGCAATGATTTTAGGTACTGTTTCCTGTGGTACTGTAAAAACTCCTGAAATGCAAAAGTATGAGGCACGCCAAGGAATTCTAGAGCAAAATCTAAAGTTAAACAAACTGCAGATAGAGTATGAGGAAGAGCGAACAGCGAACAATAAACTTCGAGAGGAAGCCAGATCTTTAAGCGAAACAGCAGAAAATAAAAGTGATAATTTCGCTGTGTCAAATAATCCACAGAAAGTAGCCGATAAGGCTACAGACACCAGCAAATATCTGAACCGGGCTGCGAAAGCAAACCGCGAACTCGTGAAAAGTGACCGCAAACTGGAACGGATTCAAAAGAAAATAGACAGAGAAAAGACCAAAGCAGAAGGTATGGTTCGGCAGATCGAGTATGTGAAGCCTGAATAACAGGAGCTTTTTTATTCAAAATTTACTTCACAAGTTCTTCAAATAACCGCTCAAAAGTAGCGTCCAGATTTTTTGTTTTGCCGGGATGCGGCCTCGACGTCTGTAAAACCGCACTCCGCACTGCGGTAAGCCAGCGGAAACGTTCGGGAACGCCTAATTGTGCGATCGGGCCGCCATCTGATGCGCCTGTTGCGATGTTTCGAAAACGATCAAGATGTTCCTGAATTTCACGGTATTCCAGGGTATGATACATCAGCTGGAATTTATCTGGACAAACATGAAAAGCAATTCGCAGATAATTTTCTTTCTTAGAAAACATCAGCAGCCCAATATTGAAAAATTCTTCCCTTTCCACTTTGGGAACCAGTCGTATGACAGCGTATTCGTAGAGCTTATCTTCTTGCATCTTGGGCTTCTTTTACAAAAAGTTCGGTATGTTTCAGTCTGGTATTCAGGAAATTGAAATAAACTTCCCGTATTTCTTCCGGGCTTTCGTCGGTATCTTCCCAGTTCAGCCAGTCTTCCGGAATCAGGTTGACGGCTTTCCGGAAAAGATCCTCGTTCAAAACAGCTTGGGCAAAAGCGTCCGCTTCCTGCAACTGAGTAGCTTGACCGAGCAAAACATGATCTTTCACGTATTTAAAAGGCGTTTTGGCAGCAGCATCAAAATTTTGCCAAGAATGATGAAAATAAAAAGACGCACCATGATCGATGAGCCAAAGTTCACGGTTCCAAAGAAGCAGATTGGTGTTTTTAAAAGTACGGTCGATATTCGTAATAAAAGCATCCAGCCACACGATTTTGGAAGCCAACAGCGGATCTGTTTTCATTCCTGGTTCATAAGCTAAAGCTCCGGAAAGATAATGCAACCCAAGATTCAGCCCTTCGGAAAATTTCAGCAAATCCTGAATTTCTTCGTCAGCTTCCGTTCTCCCGAAATCAACATCAAGATGAATAAAAACAAGTTCGGGAATCTGTAGTCCTAAAGCTTTCGCGATAACGCCGCCCAGAAGTTCCGAAATCAACATTTTTACGCCGTGTCCTGCGCCGCGGAATTTAACAACATATTTGAAATCATCGTCCGCTTCTGCCAACGCAGGCAAACTTCCGCCTTCGCGCAACGGCAGAATATAACGCATTACAGTTACAGTACGGAGTGATAGGGATTGGTCTTGCATACAGGACAAAGATACATATTTATGAAAGTAAACCGGTGCTGAGCCTAGAGGTTACTTTCTCTTTTTCAGATCTTCATCTTTGAAAAGAATATTATAAATAAGATACAATCCAAGGCCGATGGCAATCATAAAAAAAAGAAAAGACAAAATTCCATATCCCATAATGGTGTATGAAGACGGAATGCGCATGAGTAGGGCAGCGCCGATGATCATTGCTGCGATGATGAGTCCGGAGGTAATCCGGTTGGCTACTTTCTGAAAGCCGTCCGTCACCCTTTTTTCATCCAGTGCATTGATGCGGAGTTCAAATTCATTGTTGGCGAGGTTTTCGGAGATTTTATTCAATCGGTAAGGAAGATTTTCTGCCAGCTTCTTGTTGTCCAGGAGAAAACTGTAAATATTTCCCGAGTTCAGATCCTGCTTTATTTTTTGGTTGACGATATTATCCATAAACTTCTGGATCGCCTGCTGAAGATCATATTTCGGAGTGAGCACTGCGATAATCTGATCCAGATTCAGCATAATTTTACCAAGAATATTCAGTTCAGTAGCGATGTGGATGTAATGATTCGCCGCAACCCGGTTCATGTGAATCAGCGCTCGCCCGGTTTGCATATCTTCTGCGTGACTTGCAGTGCTGTTCATCACCAGCCGGTTAATTTCTTTTCTGAAACTTTTTACATCGGCTTCATGGCTGTCATATTCACTCATTTCCAGCAGCGCATCGGTAATTTCATCGCCGTTTTTCCGGCTCATTCCGATCAGCAGTTTCATTATTTTCTCTTGAATCGTAGTTGAAAACCGCGCGACCATTCCCAGATCCATCAGTGCCATTTTTCCATCCGCTGTGACATGAATATTGCCCGGATGAGGGTCTGCATGTACCAATCCGTCCACAATAATCTGCTGCATATAGGATTCGGTGAGTTCGTTGATAAGCGGTGTGAAATCAGTCTCTGTTTTGGTGAGCGGACTGATCTCAGTGATTTTTTTTCCCTGAATATAATCCATGGTCAAAACCCGGGAAGTGGAATAATCCTGCACTGGTTCGGGAATAATCAGTCTTTGGAAATGTTTCAGATTGCACCTTAAATTCTGCAGGTTTTGAAACTCTTTGGTATAATCAAGTTCGTTTAGCAAAATAATCCGTAATTCCTCGATAATCGTGTTGAGATCGTATTTCTTTGCTTCTTTGGAATGTTTTACCGCCAACGCAGCCATTTCTCTCAGCGTATCGAGATCGTCAATAAATTTCTTTCGGATATCCGGTCGCTGAATTTTAACAACAACAATCTTTCCCGAGGGCAGGACCGCTTTGTGAACCTGTCCAATGGAAGCACTTGCCAGTGGTTCCGGATCAAAAGCCTGAAATGCTTTTGTCAGTCGTACGCCTGTTTCCTCTTCAAATATTTTTCTTATTTCTTCAAAGGAGATGGTTTCCACATCATCCTGAAGTTCAGAAAGAGCCAGAAGATAATCGTCAGGCAAAAGATCAGGGCGCGTGGAAAGCAACTGTCCGAGTTTAACGTAAGCGGGTCCCATTTGTTTCAAATCTTCTACCAGTTCCTGAGGTTTGCGGTCGTAATTATCCTGAACATCAGTAACTGTATCGTTCACAATCGTATCAGATGCTGATTTTAAGACAGAACTGTTATAATATTTCAGAATAAAAGAGAAGAATTTTACATAATTGCCCAACTGACTCATGGTTCAAGAATTTTCTAAGAACTACACAAAAATATACCAACAAAAGCTGAAGTGTAAATTATAGAACGCCACGAAGTAATTCTGAAATTACAAAATTGCGGGAAAGGAAATTCTGTTTCAGGTGGATGTCTTTTCTTATCTTTGCTTTCATGTCAAAAGATCAAGATAAAAGATTATACCTCATCGATGCGTATGCGATGATTTTCCGCGGATATTACGCGTTGATTCGGAATCCCAGACTGACTTCAAAAGGACTGGACACGTCTGCCATTTTCGGATTTTCAAATTCTCTTATTGAGCTCATCAGGAGAGAAAAACCCAGTCATTTGGCTGTGGTTTTTGATATCGGGAAAGAAAATGTCCGCACTGCAGATTATACAGAATACAAAGCCAACCGCAGCGAAACTCCGGAAGCCATCCAGATTGCGATTCCTTACATCCACAGGATTTTGGAGGCGATGCATATTCCCGTGTTGGGTGTGGAGGGTTATGAAGCGGATGATGTCATCGGAACCATTGCCTGTAAAGCTGAGAAAGCCGGCTATAACGTCTTTATGGTAACTCCGGATAAGGATTTTGCCCAGCTGGTTACCGAAAATATTAAAATCTATAAACCCGGAAATAAAGGAAGCGATGTGGAAATTCTGGGGGTTGAAGAAGTAAAACAAAAATACGGCATCGAAGACCCGAAACAGGTGATCGACTTTCTGGCCATGATGGGCGATGCGGTGGATAATATTCCAGGCCTAGACGGTGTAGGCGAGAAAACAGCCATGAAGTTTCTGAAAGAATTCGGATCCATCGAAAACCTCTTGGAAAACACCCATCAGTTAAAAGGAAAATTAAAGGAAAAAGTAGAAGCGAGTGCGGAGCGCGGAATTTTGTCCAAAAAACTGGCCACCATCATCTGCGATGCGCCTATTGATTTTGATGAAGATAAATACGATCTGGAAGATCCGGATTTTGAGAAAGTAAGAGAGGTTTTTGATGAAATCGAATTCCGAAGATTGTATGAAAATCTGTACCGGGCTTTCAAATCTGAATCTACAGAAACTGCCATAGCGGATCCTGGCAAGATTTCCAGATATGAAAAAGTGAATATTCCAAAGGACGCTTCCGGAACGGTACAGTTGGATTTGTTTGCCAATTTTGAAGACCTGGAACAGGCGACTTCCACCAAATCCACCATTGCGGAAAACGATCATCTGTATCAGTTTGTGGATCAGCCAAAAGCACAAAAAATGCTCGTGAATAATTTGCTGCAACAACAAACGGTGTGTTTCGATACCGAAACCACTTCCCTGAACGAAATGGAAGCCGAACTTGTGGGAATGAGTTTCTCCTATAAAAAAGGGCTGGCGTACTATGTTCCGTTGTCGGAAAACCGGGAGGAAGCATTGCAGACTCTGGAAATTTTTAAGCCTTTTTTTGAAAAAGAAAGCATCCTGAAAGTCGCCCATAACCTCAAGTTCGATTATAAAATTCTCAGTCTTTATGGTGTTGAAATTAAAGGTAATCTCTTCGATACCATGATTGCCCATTATTTGCTGAATCCTGAAGGCCGTCACGGAATGGATTATCTCTCAGAAATCTATCTCAATTATCAGCCGGTCTCCATCGAAACCATTATTGGGAAAAAAGGAAAAAATCAGCTGTCGTTCCGTGAGGCAGATTTGCAGACTCAAACCAGTTATGCTGCCGAAGATGCGGATGTTACCTTTCAACTGTATCAGATTTTTGCGCCGCAATTAAAAAAAGAAAACCTCGAAGATTTATTTTATAAAGTTGAAATGCCATTGATGGAAGTGCTTGCCAAAATGGAACTGGAGGGCGTTTCTCTCGATGAAGCCTGGCTGAAACAGGAAAGTATCGACCTTGAAAATGATCTTAAACAGCTGGAAACAAAAATATTTGAACTTTGTGGTGAGGAGTTTAATATGAATTCGCCGCGCCAGTTGGGAGAAATTCTGTTTGAAAAAATGCAACTCGATCCGAAAGCGAAGAAAACCAAAACCGGACAATACGCAACCTCGGAAGATATTCTTCAGAAGCTGGTTTCAAAACACGAAATCATTCCGCATATCCTAGAATACAGAACGTATCAGAAACTGAAATCAACCTATGTGGATGCATTGCCTGCACAGATTGATAAAGATGACCACCGCGTTCACACCAATTTTTCACAGACCACCGCAGCAACGGGCAGGTTGGCTTCCGTGAATCCGAATTTGCAGAATATTCCGATACGAACCTTGCGCGGACAACAGATTCGGGGGGCTTTTGTGGCAGCCGAAGGAAAAAAAATCATTTCTGCGGATTACTCTCAGATAGAACTCAGGCTGATAGCTGAAATATCCGATGAAACCAATATGATCCAGGCCTTTCAGAATGGTGAAGATATTCATACTTCTACTGCTTCCAAACTGTTCGGAATTCCCTTGGAAGAAGTCACGAAAACCCAGCGTTCACAGGCGAAAACGGTCAATTTCGGTATCGTGTATGGCCAGAGTCCATTTGCGTTAGCAGAACAGACCGGACTTTCTCGTTCCGAAGCGAAACAAATGATTGACGCTTACTACGAAACATATCCTAAACTGAAAGAATGGATGACGGAACAGGTTCACAAAGCCAGAGAGATCGGTTATGTAGAAACGGTATTGGGCCGTAAACGCCATCTAAAAGACATTAATTCCAATAATTTTGTAGTGAGAGGCCACGCGGAAAGAAACGCTGTAAATGCGCCCATTCAGGGTTCTGCAGCCGACATTATCAAAATCGCCATGATTAATATCGACCGGAAACTCGACGAAGAAAATCTAGAAACCAAAATGCTGCTGCAGGTTCATGACGAACTCCTGTTCGAATCTCCGGTAGAGGAAGTGCAAACTGCCACCGAACTGATCAGAACCCAAATGGAAAGTGCTTTCGAGAGCAAGGTTCCGTTGGTAGTGGAAGTAGGGGTGGGCAAAAACTGGTTGGAAGCGCATTAGGAGTTTACAATACATGAGAAAGACTTTGCTTGTCATTCCGTAGGAATCTCAACGGTTAATTAGATGTTTACTGCATGACAAACATCCTGTTTTTTCAGAGTATTTTGTCATTCCGCAGGAATCTCAACGATAAAAAAAAATGCTCTTTGAAACATGGTTATTTAGATACTTACAGCATGACAAAAAACTGCATTGGTCATTCGGAAGAATCTCAACAAAGACGTTATGATATTGAATATTTAGAATTAAACAGACATAGCTGATTTTCCTTCTTAATTTTAAATTAAAGATGAGCTTCCTTCATAAAATGAATACTGAGCACTTAATAGACTAAGAATATTATTTAGAATGACTTAAATGTGGTTTATAAGTAATGATTATAACAATCATGGAATGATAGGGGTTACGTTTATAAAATTATAAATTACTTAAAGACAGAGTTTTTTAAAAATAAAACACACATTAAATTTATCTGCCATCAGAAGAAATTTGAAATTCACATAAAAAAATTAAACAGTTTGAAAAAATATATAACAGAACAACATCAGGATGCTAACGGTTACTCGTATGAAACCGTAGCTCACGATGAAAATAATGTCCGTATCTATACACTGAAGAACGGACTGAAAGTTTATCTCGCCCAGAACTTCGATGCACCCAGAATCCAGACCTATATTCCGGTAAGAACCGGGAGCAATAATGACCCAAAAGACAACACTGGTTTGGCTCATTATCTGGAGCACATGATGTTCAAAGGCACATCAAAAATCGGTACAATAAATTGGGAAAAAGAAAGCAAACTTTTAGACCATATCGCTGAACTTTTTGAGAAACACAAAGCTGAAAACGATCCCGAAAAAAAGAAAGAAATCTATAGAAAAATAGATGAATTTTCGCAGGAAGCTGCTAAATACGCCATCGCAAATGAGTATGATAAATGCATTTCATCGCTTGGTGCAACCGGAACGAATGCGCATACATGGTTCGATGAAACAGTTTATAAAAATAATATCCCAAAAAATGAACTGGCAAAATGGCTTAAAATTGAAAAAGAACGGTTTTCAGAAATGGTTTTGCGGCTCTTTCATACTGAACTGGAAAGCGTGTATGAGGAATTTAACAGGGCTCAGGACAACGATGCCCGTTTGGTGAATTATGCACTGATGGAACTTCTTTTCCCGACGCATCCCAACGGACAGCAAACCACGCTTGGAAAAGCGGAACATCTCAAAAACCCTTCCATGAAAGCAATTCACAGATATTTTGAGGAATATTATGTGCCTAATAATTATGCGATGATTCTGGTTGGAGATCTTGATTTTGATGAAACCATCCGGTTAGTTGATGATTATTTTGGCTCTCTGAAATACAGAGAATTGCCTCCAAAAGTAAAAATCGTGGAAAATCCGATCACTTCCATCCAAAAACGTACGGTGAAAAGTCCGACCGTTCCCAGAATTCAGATTGCTTGGAGAACGGACAGTTACGGAACACAGGAGTGGCTTCTTGCGGACATTACGGCAAATATCTTAAGCAATTCCGGCGAAACAGGACTTCTCGATTTACATATCAATAATGCTCAGAAAGCGCTGTACGCCACGGCTTTTTCAGTAGGTTTAAACGAATACGGTTATTTTTCAGCGGTCATTGTTCCAAAAGAAAATCAAACACTGGATGAAGCCAAAGAATTGTTGCTTGCAGAAATCGAAAATATCAAGAAAGGTGATTTTCCCGATTGGTTGTTAACTGCCATTATCAACGATTTTAAACTGCAGCGTATCAAAGGCCTGGAAACAGCCAACGGTTTGGCTACAAATTTATACCAGACCTACATCAGAAAACAGACTTGGGCAGAAGAACTTCAGGAAATGGAGCGTTATCAGCAGATTACAAAACACGATGTGGTGAAATTTGCCACGGAATTTTTTAAAGAAAATTATGTCGCTGTGTACAAGGAAAAGGGCGAGAATCAAGACTTGATCCGCGTTGACAATCCTGGAATTACACCTGTAAAAATAAACCGTGAAGATAAATCTGAATTTTTAAAGGAAATCTTGGCGGAGAAATCAGTGGACATTGAACCTGTTTTTATTGATTATCAGAAAGCAATAACGGTGTCAGAAATCAAGGGAAGAAAAGTCAGTTTTGTAAGGAATCAATACAACGAACTGGCTGAAACGCATTTTATTTTCCCGTTAGGAAGCGATCATGACCGGGAACTTTCTCTTGCAACCCACGTGATGCAATATTTGGGAACAGACCGGTTTTCCACTGAAGAACTGAAGCAGGAATTCTATAAGATCGGAATCAGTCATGATTTTAAAACTTCGCCGTATCAGCTTACGATCACCCTTGCCGGTTTAGAAGAAAATATGTCAAAAGGCCTGGAGCTTCTCCATCATTGGCTTACTCATGCGATTCCGGATCAACAGGTTTACTCGGAATATGTGCAGACGATTCTGGAAAGCCGTGAAGCCGCCAAAAAAGATAAGAATAAGATCATGCACGCTTTGCAGCAGTATGCGAAATTTGGGAAGGATTCGCGGTCAAGGGATGTTGTTTCGAAAGAGAGATTGGAAGAAATTCAATGCAGTGAAATGACGGATAAAATGAAGGCGTTGTTCAGTTTTCCTTTTGAAATCTTCTTTTATGGAAAAGGTTTTGAGGAATTTAAAAACAACATAGAACCGTTTATTCAACCTGAATCTTCGCCAATACCGCCGAGAAAAGAATATCCTGAACCCGAAACGACGGACAAAGTGTATTTTGTAGACTATGATATGGTGCAAATGGAAATGGCAAAAGTAGGGAAGGGTGCCGCAGTGGATACAAAGGATTTCGGCAGGATCAATGTCTTCAACGAATATTTTGGAAGCGGACTTTCGTCGATCGTTTTTCAAGAAATCCGCGAAAGCAAGAGTCTGGCGTATTCTGCGTATGTCGCTTATCAAGCGAATAACGAACTTCAGCACCCGGATTATATTACGGCGTACATCGGAACGCAGCCTGATAAATTACAGACGGCTGTGGAAACCTTGCAGGAACTCATGAATGAACTTCCTCAGGTGGAAATCCAGTTCCGTAATGCGAAGAATACTGCACTGAAACAGCTGGTGTCCACAAGAATTACCAGAACCAATGTTTTCTTTAACCATCTAAAGTTGAAAAGATTGGGAATAGATTATGATTTACGAAAAGATATGTACGATGAAATTCAGAATTTGTCTCTGGAAAAGCTGACGCAGTTTTACAATTCGAAAGTAAAACCACTCCGGTTTAATGTTGCTTTGCTTGGAAAACGTGAAAATCTGGATATGAAAGCGGTTCAGAAAATGGGAGATTTGGAGGAACTGAGCTTGGAAGAAGTGTTCGGGTTTTAAATAAAACAGCCTTCAGGTCATCTGAAGGCTGTAATGTTTTATTTAACAATTTTCATTTCATTGATGAGCCATTTGGCATCGGCATATTTATCAATGATAAACAAAATGTATTTGGAATCTACCATTATATTTCTGCTGAAACGCGGATCGAAATTAATATCACTCATGGTTCCTTCCCACTGCCGGTCGAAGTTCAAACCGATTAAATTTCCGTTCGCATCCAGTGCCGGACTTCCCGAATTTCCGCCGGTCGTGTGATTGGTTGCAGTGAAGTTTACAGGCACTTCGCCGTTTTTATTGGCATACATTCCGTAATCTTTTTTGTTGTACAAATCGATGAGTTTTTTCGGAACATCAAATTCATAATCTCCCGGAATGTATTTTTCCATCACCCCGGATAGTGTAGTCTGATATCCGTAATACAACGCATCTTTCGGATTGGATCCTGCCACTTTTCCGTACGTTACGCGCAGGGTGGAATTGGCATCGGGGAAGAACGTTTTGTCTTTATCCGTCGACATTTGCTGTCCCATATAGGTTTTCTGAAGCTCGTCAATCTGTGTTTGATATGTGTTGTACTGATCATTGGTGTTCTTCATATATGCTTCGCGCAGAGAAGCGAATAACTTGATAAGCGGATCGTTTTTCAGATTCTGAACCAAAGCATTCCGGTCAGCAAATACTTTATTGATGTCATTGTACACAGTCGCTCCGTTCATTGTTCCTCTTCCGGAAATCACTGAGTTTTTAGACCAGTTTTCAATGGTAAATAAATTCTTGTTTTCATCGGAATATTCATTTTTAAAGCCTGGAGGAAGAAAATTTTCCGGTGTTTTTTTGGCGTATAATGCAAGAACTTTTGCTGTCACTTTCGCATCCAGTTCTCCATCGTAATCTTTATAAAACCCTGAAAGCCTGTCTCTGAAATTTTCGGCTGTTTGAGAATCCATTTTCCCGCTTTCTACTGCCGTCATGAAGCTAAGATAATTGCTTGCAAGAGTAAGCGTTTCTGCGTTTCTCACCACTTCACCATAGTAGGCTCGGTTGAGTGCGTATGGTGCCTGTGCGGTATAAAGCCTGTTGAATTCATCAATCGTGGTTTTCACTGCCGGATTTTGCGATGCCAGTTTCTGTTCGTAAGCTTTCTTTTTAGAAACGGCATCGGATTTTTCAAGGCCTTCTATTTCGCCCTGCCATTTTTTCCAGGCGTTGGCAATTCTCGCAAATTTGGATGCATATTTTATTCTTGTGGCATTATCCTCGCGCATTTTTTGGTCGAGTTCTTTCAGTGTCACCTCCCTAACTGCAATCATTGCCGGATCTATTTCAGTCACTATTTTTTCTACGGCTATTGACGGAAGGTACTGTTGCGTTCTTCCCGGAAACCCGAATACAAAAGTGAAATCGCCTTCTTTTTTATCTTTAATGGAAATTGGAAGGAAGTGTTTTGGCTTGTAAGGAACATTATTCGGAGAAAATTCGGCAGGGCGGTTGTTACGGTCCGCATACACTCGGTACATCATGAAATCTCCTGTATGTCTGGGAAAAACCCAGTTGTCGGTGTCGGAACCGAATTTTCCGATAGCACTCGGCGGCGCGCCTACCATTCGGATATCTTTAAAAGTATCAATGATATAGGCGTAATATTTATGGCCGTAATACACAGGCCGAATCACTACTTTCTGTCCGGGTAAAGTGGTAAAAGATTTGGAAACGACTTCGATATTATTTTTGATGACATCTTCCGCTTGCTGTGGCGTAAGTCCGGCAGTATTTCCAAGAATTTGGGTGGTTACTTCTTTAATGTCCACAATAAAATCTACTGTTACTCCTGGATTGGGAAGTTCTTCGCTCATGTTTTTTGCCCAGAAACCATTGGTAAGCAAATCATTGTCCAACGTTGAATGTTTCTGAATATCATCGTAACCACAGTGATGGTTGGTGAGTAACAACCCTTTCGGGGAAATAATTTCTGCAGTACAGCCGCCGTCAAACTGTACAACGGCGTCTTTAATAGAGGGTTTGGTGGCATCGAAAATCTGCTTGGCAGAAATCTTCATACCCATTTCTTTCATTTCTTTTTCATTCAGTTCTGTCGGGATCCACATTCCGCCGTGTTGCTGGGAAAAAGCCATTACTGATGGCAGAAGCACCGTGGAAAGCAAGATATGTTTTATTTTCATTCGTAAAAAATTTGCCTAAAAATACGGAATTTATGTTAAACCGCTCTCCTATAAAATTTGAGCATCAAAGGGAAAGAAAATGGAGATATGTAATGCAAAGAGATTTAAGTTTTTAATTCGTAACAAGATATCGAAAAGCTGCGTAGCTGCGAAATGTCAAAAATTTGAAAAATGAAAGCCGCAAAATGTCGGTAAAATGCTGTCAAATTCACTTAATCTAAGAATTATATACGATTAGCGTGCAATTTTATAATGCTGTAATAGGTACTCAAAATTAAATTTGTATGCAAATGGAGCTCACACATCAGGTCATTACTTTATTTCTTCTTGCACTGCCTGTCGCGTGCATTGCATGGACGGTAACACATGAGGAAATATTTCGTGAAACACGGGAGTTCTGTAAGAGAAAATCCGAAGAATGCAGCAAACTGTACCAGCGAAAATTCTTCTATCTTTTCACGTGCGAATATTGTTTTAGCCATTATGTGACCCTTTTTCTCTTATTGCTGACTGGTTTTAAAATGGTGTATGACGATGGAAGAGGATATATTATTTCATTTTTCGCATTGGTTTGGATCGCTAATATTTACATGACAGCTTTCGGAATATTGCGACAAATGCTGAAAGTAGAAAAACTGGAGGGCAACCTGAAAGACAATGAATGGCACGAAGTAAAAGAAGAAATTAATTTAGATGATAAAAAATAAATTATGGAAAATAAAGAAAGACTACAAGAATACCATTACGACGATTATAAAGTAGTCACTAATTTTGAAACGTATGAAGATGCGGTACAGTATGCTACAGAAACCGGTGGAGAGATGGTGGAAATCGGATTTGTAGATGGCTCTGATAACCCACTTGCCGACGACACCGCTCAGTTGATGAAAATTAAAAAACCCTTTAGAGTTGGCTTGGATCCGGAATATACAGTCTATTATTCAGAAGATGAAGGTTTTCAGGAAATGGCTCAGAATATCCTGGAGGAAATGAAAGAATTGGAAGATGATACATTACCCGAAGACTGGATCGATGATCAGAATATCGCTACCGGCGACCGTATTATTATTGTAAAGGACGGCGAGATCAATACCGTTACTACAAGAGAGAGAATCAAATACCTGATGCGTGGAAATCTCTACGAAATCGCAGTAAAGTTACCAAATTAACCCTTTCTATATAAGAGCGGCCTGCCTTTTTAAAATTCCTGATTTTTCAAATAATTGATGGCCGCTCTGCTTTATTTCATAACTGTTCCGGCATTTATTTTTTTGTCATTTTTCTGGTGATGGTGCTGTTTTTCAAATAAATTCTAATGAAATAATTCCCGGATTTCAGATCGGATACATTCAGGGAATTATGCTGCACACCTTCCGAACGAAGCAGTCTCCCGGAAATATCCAGAACTTCAACTTTCACTACTTTTTCTTTGGTTTTAAAAGTCAAGACATCAATCACTGGATTTGGGTAAATCTGCAGTTCATCCGCTGTTTCTACCTCGCTTGTAGAAAGCGTAAGAATATTGGTAACGTACGTATTGGTAATAATAGGCGCGTTGTAATCAAAATAAATTCCTGCGGTATTGCTGAAACTGTCTCCGTTATTCAAAGTAGATTTCGTTTTAATTTTAAACGCGACATACCCGTCATTCGTTGCATCATCAAAAGGCAGTTGTATATTTTCAAAAATAAATTCTACCGTGTTCGGAGCGGTAATTCTGGTTACAAAACTGTGGCTTGCATTCAGTGCAATCAGGGTGTTGATGTCGAATTTATTGGTATCAATAACATCTTTCACTACAACATTCTGAGCATTAGCCGTTCCTGTATTTTCAAAACGGATCAGATAATGAACATAATCCCCAACCTGACTTTGAGAAATGGACGCTCCCTGCAAACAGGTTTTATCGTTGGGATCAAAGGAATTTACCACGGTTTGATTCAACGTAAATGTATTGTCTGCTGGAGTTTCATCGGTAAGTCCTGTAACAAGCGAAGTGAAATGTAATACATCACCACCGTTCAGCGGAGGAGTGGCAGTGGGAGTATTGAGAACAAAAGTTACCGTTATTTCCCTGCTTTCAAACGGATTCAAATTGCTGAAATTCCAGCTTAATAAACCTGTACTCTGCGAATCCGGAACTATGGTAGAAGTAGAAAAATTCATCACATTATCGTTGTAATTGAAGGTGACGCTTCCGGACTGGACTCCGGTTCCTCTATTTTTATAAACGATTTTATATTGTGCATTAAAACCGGGTGCAGCAGGAGTTGCGGGAATGATCAAAACTTCCAGGTCGTTATGAGATCCATTCGCCGTAAGGCAGAAATTTTGAGTTAGCGGACTGGTTTGTGTCGGGAAATCAACGATCAGAGAACTCGGTGTCACATTAAAATAAGTGGGATTTTCCAAAACAGGAGTAATAGTGTGAGTTCCCGCCTGCACAGGGATGGAATAATTACCGGATGCATTGGCGATTAAACTTCCTGTAAGTGCTCCATTGGTAATGTTGAATTTTTGAAAAGGTTGTGCGGGGTCGCTAATGTCGCAACCATTATTGTTTATATCATATTTTACATTTCCATGTATTGTGTAAAAAATTCCGCCCGGAGTGAAGGAACAGTATGAACTTGCTTGGGTATTATTTTGTCCGTTGGACAATAACAAATTTTTAACAACATCTACCTCAATATCATCAGCACAAATGAATTGCAGATTTGGATTGTCCGAGAAATTGACAAAGTTTTGAGGTGCAAAATTATCAATACCGTTTTTTATGAACAGTAATTCCAGAAAAGGATTATGAGTACACGTGAGATAATGCAAATTGTGATTTTGAAGAAAATCCAGATTCGTAAATAAATTATTATTGCAATATACACTTGCCAATAAAGGCATATCTGCAAAATTTAAATTTGAGAATTGATTATTATTGATCCGTAGGGAAATCAGGTTTGGAATTTGATTTGTTGAGAGATTAGTTAATTGATTATCGGTTACGTTCAGGAATAAAAGAGCGTTATTGTTTTGCAAATTTACTTGTGTCAATAAATTATTAGAAAGAGTTACGTTTTGCACCATAGTAAGATTACTTAGATCCAAAAAAGTAAGTAAATTATTTTCAAAATTAATGGTGGCAAGGGAAGTACACCCAGAAATAGTAGCACTTTGCAGTTGATTGTTAGAGCAGACAAGGAAGGTAAGAAGCGGAGAATTGGCTACATTTATACTGGTTAGAGCATTGTTGGTGATGCTTACCGTTTTTAGTCCATTTGAACCTTGTAAATTAATATTGGATAAGAACAAATTCATTGCAATATCAATCTCTTCCAAAAAAATCATATTACTCAGATTAAGACTTGAAATCTTCGATGCATGTAATTTTATCTTTTTCAATAATGGACAGTTATTCACGTCAATATTTTCTATTGTCATAAGACTCCCAACAATCTCTATATCATTTACCATCGGGCCCTGAATGGAAATAGAATTTGCCAGAACAGACTGTAGTTTCACTGTTTTTAAAGCAATATTATTTTGGATGTTCCATGAAATAACGAGGCCGTTGTCGATCTTTAAATACTCCAGGCTTGGAAAATTGCTGAGATTGGAAACAGCACTGGTAAAGTTTGGGTTATACAAAGCCAGACTTTTCAGCATGGGAAATTCATTCAATCCGTCAAGATTGGTGATGTTGGTGTTATTCAACTGAAGCATTAATGCATTTACTTGCTGCGCTTCAGATACCTGAATTTCACCATCATTATTCGTATCAATCTTTATAGAATTATTATTAATGTCTAAGGCGCCTCCATTGGTAGGGCTGAAAGAAAGCAATAATGCCTTGAGATTCGCATCCGGAATATTCACAATTTGTGAAAACGAAAAATGAAATGCCAGAAATGTTAAGAAAATATAGAGTTTTTTCATACGGAAATTTTTCCTCAAGTTAAACATTTTTTCCTATTCACTGAATCACTCTTTCTTTATCAAATCCAGAAACTGCTGTTCATCAAGAATTTCTATCGTTCCGATGGTTTGGGCTTTCTTCAGTTTGCTTCCTGCTTTTTCGCCAACCACAAGGTAATTCAGGTTTTTTGAAACCGCCGAAATATTTTTTCCGCCGTTTTTTTCCACCATCTCTTCTGCCTGTTCGCGGGTAAATAGTGATAGTTTTCCGGTGAAAAGAAAGGTTTTACCTTCCAGAACGGAACTTAAAATTTCATGTTGCGATTCGCCTTTTTCCAGTTGTACGCCGTAGGATTTCAGCCTTTCAATCATCAATAAATTTTCCTGATTGCTGAAAAACTCAGTGATGGAGAACGCAATTTTTTCACCAATATCCTCTACCTGACACAACTCTTCGATGGTCGCATTTTTAAGTGCCTCAATCGAGGGGAAATTCTTCACCAGTTTTTTGGCCACCGTTTCTCCCACATGCTTGATTCCGATTCCGAACAGGACTTTTTCAAAAGGAATTTCTTTGGATTTTTCAATACCCGAAATAATATTTTGTGCCGATTTTTCAGCCATTCGTTCCAAAGGAAGCAGTTGTTCTTTCGTTAAAACATAAAAATCTGCGGGATTTTCAACCAGTTTTTCCCGGTACAGTTGCGCGATGGTTTCTTGGCCCAGACTTTCAATGTTCAGCGCTTTTCGCGAGACATAATGAATCATTTTTCCCACAACCTGAGGCGGACAATGCATTTCATTCGGACAGAAATGAATAGCCTGATCTTCAATTTTTACCAGTTCGGTACCACATTCCGGGCAATTGCTAATATACTGGATTTCCTCACTGTCAGATGCTCTTTTTTCAAAATTTACGCCGACAATTTTAGGAATAATTTCACCTCCTTTTTCCACAAAAACAAAATCATTTTCATGCAGATCCAGTTTTTTGATGATGTCTTCATTGTGCAGCGATGCTCTTTTCACCACCGTTCCGGCTAATAAAACAGGTTTCAGATTGGCTACCGGAGTGATGGCGCCGGTTCTGCCTACCTGATACGAAACGCTTTGAAGTTCGGTTTCCACTTTTTCGGCCTTAAATTTATAAGCCATCGCCCAGCGTGGTGATTTTGCCGTGTAACCTAATTGTCTTTGTTGCTGTAAAGAATTCACTTTCAATACAATGCCGTCGATCTCAAAAGGCAACAGATGGCGTTGTTCGTCCCAGAAATTGATAAAAGTTTTTATTTCCTGCAGGTTTTTGCACAATTGCGCCTGATCCGAGATTTTAAAACCCCACTCTTTGGCGTTTTGTAAAAGTTCCCAATGGGTTTCCACAGGTGAATTTTCAGCAACAAACTGATAGAGTACGGCCGAAAGCCCGCGTTTTCTGACTTCGCCGGAGTCCTGTATTTTCAGGCTTCCGGACGCTGTATTTCGCGGATTCATAAACGGGTCCAGGCCTTCTTCTTCTCGCGCAGCATTTATTTTGTCGAAGTTTTTTCTGGTCAGATAAATTTCTCCCCGCATATAAAATTTCGGAGGAAAATTACATCTCAAAGTAAGCGGAATGTCGGAAATAGTTCTCACATTGGCCGTTATTTCATCTCCCTGAAAACCATCGCCGCGCGTTACCGCCTGAGACAATTTCCCGTTTTCATACAGAATCGAAATAGAAGCGCCGTCGTATTTCAGTTCCGCTACAAATTCCACGGGTTCATCAATGGTTTTGATGATGCGCTTTTCCCAGTCTTCAAGATCATCAAAATCGTAGGAATTGTCCAGAGAATACATTCTGAACTGATGCTGCACCGTGGGAAAATGCTTGGTAATTCCGCCGCCAACACGCAGGGTAGGGGAATTGGGATCGTGAAATTCGGGATGTTTCAGTTCCAGTTCCTGAAGTTCTTTCAGTTTTAAATCAAATTCAAAATCTGAGATAACCGGCTCATCCAAAACATAATAACTGTAATTATGCTGATGCAGTTCTTCGCGGAGTTTTTCTATTTTCTGTTGAATATTTTCGGGCATAATGGTGCGCATGATTTGTACAAATTTAAAGTTTTGAAATGAAAAATAACAGTAAGCTTTGGAATCGTTATTTTTGCAAAAATTTTGTGATGCAATCGTACCTTGAATTTGATTTTAAAATAAATCCTCTCACTCCATGGAATGAAATTCTGATGGCGGAACTGATCGAGATTGGTTTTGACAGTTTTACCGAAGAAAATGACGGTATTCTGGCTTATATTCAGAAAGATATTTTCAGTGAAGAACAGTTGCAAAACGTCGGAATCATGCATCGTGAAGATGTTCAAATTTCATTTACTTATCAGGAAATGCCGAATATCAACTGGAACGAGGAATGGGAAAAGAATTTTTCGCCGATCAACGTAGAAGATAAAGTGTTGATACGTGCGGAGTTTCATGATCCTGATCCCACGATGCATGAAATCGTTATCCAGCCTAAAATGTCCTTCGGAACAGGGCATCATCCCACAACGCATTTGATGATTCAGCAGATGCTGGAAATGGATTTTGAAGGGAAAAAAGTCCTGGATATGGGCTGCGGAACCTCGGTTCTGGCGATTTTTGCAAAACAAAAAGGTGCTGCTGAGGTTACCGCCATCGATATTGATGAATGGTCAGTAGAAAATTCTATCGAAAATGCGCAGCGAAACGGAGTGGATTTAAAAATTTCACAGGGAACTGCCGAAAACCTTGGAAACGAAATGTTCGATATTATTCTCGCCAATATCAACAGAAATATTCTGATTTCGGATATTCCTGCCTATGTTTCCGTGTTGAATAATGGCGGAAAACTGCTGCTTTCCGGACTTTGTTTTTTCGATGTTAATGACATTCTCGAAGTCTGCACTTCCCAGGGATTGATTCTGGAAAACAAGCAACAGCGCGAAGAATGGATCAGTTTGTTATTGAAAAAATAAATTCCGAGATACTTTTCCTGAAATATTATCGCTGTTAATCTGTAGAATTTGTGCGATTTACTCTGTGGTTTTTTTCTTCAATCCATCGGCTCATGTATTTAGTGGATTGGAGTTGATGATGTTGCAGAATCTGGCCTAAGAAATTTTTGTTTCTGTGTTCATCGATGTTTGCCGCTACTTCTTTTAATTTCGAAATAAATGAATCTTCAAAATGTACTTTTGAAAACCGCTCCGTCAATATTCGGTAACCGTTTTCCTGAGCTTTTTTCCATGAACTTTCATCCTGATAAAGCTGAATCGATTTTTCAATAAAATCTTCTTCAGAATCTGCAATAAATCCGCTCCATTTCAGGTTTCCGTTCATTCCTTCAGCGCCGATGGATGAGGTAACGGAAGGCAAACCAAATTGCATCGCGTCCAGCAATTTTCCTTTTATTCCGGCACCGAAAGGAATTGGAGCCAGCATTATACGGTATTTTTTCAGAGTTTCAGCAAGGTTTTCTGCACGTCCTTTAATGTGAAATCCTTCCTTTGGATGATGAAGTTGAAATGCTTTGTCGGAAGGATAAGCACCATAAAGATGAATCTCCGCTTCCGGAATGTGTTTCCTGATCAGCGGCCATATTTTCTTTAATTGTAATACCGTTTGCCAATTCGGTTCATGCAGAAAATTTCCGATGCTGATAAAGTTTTTTCTTTCCGAAAAAGTGTTTGAAGAGTAGTTCGGTTCAACAAAAATAGGCAGATAATGAAGGATGGATTCGTCAATTTTAAATTTTTCCTTGAGCAGATTCATTTCATATTCCGAAATAATCAGGGATAAATCACAACGCAGAATGGAAGCGATTTCCCTTTTGAAAACATCAGAAATCAGGTCGGCATTTTCCGTTTTTCTGTTTTGTTTAAATGCTTTTTCACGCGCTTTTCTCAAAAAGTGTAGGTCTTCTGTATCCAGAATCTTTATCGCACCCAAACACATTTCTGAGATCCTCCACCCGAACTGTTCCTCTGTCATGAACCGGTCGAACAAGACGAAATCCGGCTGTAATTTCTTTACTAAATGATCAAAACTGCTGTCATTCAATTTGATAATATGAGTTTCGATATTTTTAGAAGAAAGATCAAAACTGTGTTGAGAACTGGTGGCAGCCGAAAGAAAAGTAATACGGAACTCATGACGTATAAAAAAATCAATCAGTTGCATCATTCGTTTTCCGGCTGCTGTAGAATCGGGTTCCGGAAAAATCTGACCGATGATGACAAGATGCTTCATGGTGTCAAAAATAGGGAAAAAGAAATATGCAAATTTTATGCACCTAATAAAAAAAGACACTTACAAATTAATGTAAATGCCTGATTATCAAGTGAGCGCGCCAGGATTCGAACCTGGGACCGTCTGCTTAGAAGGCAGATGCTCTATCCAGCTGAGCTACGCACCCTTGTGTGTGAAATTTTCCAATTTTCGTTGGAAAATGTTTACTGTGATTTTTAAAAAAACCGTCATATTTCAGACGGTTTTTTTGTCGGGGTGGCAGGATTCGAACCTGCGACCTCCTGGTCCCAAACCAGGCGCGATGACCGGACTACGCTACACCCCGAAGTTAACCGGTTGCGGAGGGTGTGGGATTCGAACCCACGCGACACTTGCGCGTCGACAGTTTAGCAAACTGCTCCGTTAACCACTCCGGCAACCCTCCTTGCAATTTTTTGTAAGAACTGCTTTTCTCTAATTGCGAGTGCAAATATAAGCACGATTTAGATAGATACCAAACGTTTTTGCTTAATTTTTTTTGTATTTTTGGGTAATTATTGCTCCGCTCATTATGAAAATAGATAAGATTTTGTGTATCATAGGCTTATGCTGCCTCATGATTTCATGTTCCGCCCAAAGAATTGAACCGCAACCGACCGCTGGTCCTCCCAAAACCAATGCAGAACCTTCCCGAACTGCTCCAAAACCTGCCATTACCCAAAGTCACGGCGTGGAATTTTACCGACAGAATATCGGAGATATCACTAAAAATGACAATACCATCAGCCATGGCTCTATCGTTTCTGCTAAACCGCAAGGATATGTTATATCAAAATCTTTTTTTCCTGCGGTAGCACAAAACTTCAGACAGCGGTATTTGATTCTCCATTATACTGCGTTGGACGAAGAGAAATCGGTGAGGGTGCTGACGCAACAAGCTGTAAGTTCCCATTACCTGGTGAACAATCTTGGCGACAGGGAAATTTATCAACTCGTGGATGAAAACAAAAGAGCATATCACGCCGGAGTCAGTGCGTGGCGGAATGATAAAAACTTGAATGACACCTCCATTGGGATTGAAATCGTCAATACAGGATATATATTAGATTCTGTTGGCAAAAAAGTTTTTTCGCCGTATGATGAATCACAAATCAAAAAAGTAGCGGCTTTGGTGAAGGATATTGTGGAAAGATACCAGATTCCTCCGGTGAATATTTTGGCGCATTCAGATATTGCTCCTACCAGAAAACAGGATCCGGGCCCGATGTTCCCCTGGAAGAAGTTGTATGATGAATATAATATCGGCATGTGGTACGATGAAGAAATGAAACAGAAATTCATGAATGAAACCACAAATGAATCTTTCGCATTTGAACAGAACAGCATTCCTTTCATCACGAAAGTGCAAAATGGTCTCAAGAAATTCGGTTACGATATTGTTCCCACCGGAGTTTGGAACAGAGAAAATATAAAAGTGCTGGAAGCCTTTCAGTATCGCTTCCGGCCTGAAATATATGATGGAGTAGTGGACAGGGAAACCTGGGCTATTTTGCAGGCACTGAATCAGAAATATCCATAAAAACAATTTGATTTTCTATCAATTCATTTTTACGGAAAAGCTTGTTTTTGCAGCAAAAAGCCTTAACTTTTCAGGCAAAAATTATCATGGAGAATTTCAGAAGAGAAAGTGATCTGTTGGGCGAACTTCTCGTTCCGGCTGATGCCTATTACGGAGTACAAACACAGAGAGCTATAGAAAATTTTCGGATTTCCGGACAGTATCTGTTTTCTTATCCTGAATTGATCAGAGGACTTGCTTTTGTGAAAAAAGCGGCTGCGTTGACCAACTATGAACTCGGGCTACTGAACGAAGAGCTTTTTTTGAAAATTACTGAAACCTGTGACGAATTGATTAATGGAAAACTGCATGATCAGTTTCCGATTGACATGATTCAGGGTGGTGCCGGAACATCGGTGAATATGAATGCCAATGAAGTAATAGCCAACCGTGTTCTGGAAAAAATGGGGAAGAACAGAGGCGATTATCAGTTCTGTTCACCAAACGACCACATCAATCTTTCTCAATCGACGAATGATGCCTATCCGACCGCAATAAAACTGGCGTTACTGCAGATGAATGAAACTTTGGTGGAAAAAGTGAAAAATATTGTTCTTGCATTTCGGGAAAAAGGAGAAGAGTTTCAGGATGTCATCAAAATGGGAAGAACTCAGCTACAGGACGCAGTTCCCATGACTTTGGGACAGGAATTTGAAGCGTTTGCCGCGACATTGGAAGAAGATATTGAAAAACTGAACAACAATGCCAACCTTTTGTGGAAGTAAATATGGGTGCAACAGCCATCGGAACAGGCCTTAATGCACCTTTAGGTTATGCAGAACGCTGTGCCGGAAATCTCGCTGAAATCACAGGTTATCCCATAGTTTCAGCACCGAATCTGGTGGAAGCTACTCCGGATACAGGATCGTATGTGATCTATTCTTCCGCCATGAAAAGACTCGCGGTGAAGCTTTCTAAAATATGTAATGATCTTCGGCTTCTTTCTTCCGGCCCGAGAAGCGGATTTTACGAAATAAATCTTCCTCCTATGCAGCCCGGATCTTCTATTATGCCGGGAAAAGTGAATCCTGTGATTCCGGAAGTGGTGAATCAGGTGTGTTATAAAGTGATCGGAAATGACCTTACGGTTACTTTTGCTGCCGAAGCTGGACAATTGCAACTGAATGTGATGGAACCTGTTCTTTCCCACGCGATTATGGAAAATAATCAATTTTTGTGTAACGCACTGGATACGCTCCGCGAAAAATGCATTACCGGAATAACGGCCAACAGGGAAGTGTGCCTGAATATGGTGAGAAACAGCATCGGAATTGTTACCGCACTCAATCCTTATATCGGTTATAAAAATGCTACCCATATTGCCAAAGAAGCTCTGGAAACCGGAAATAGTGTCTATAATCTGGTTCTTGAACATCAGTTATTAACCAGAGAACAACTGGATGATATATTAGATCCGAGAAAAATGTTGCAGCCTCATAAATTATAAATCGTTTGAAATTTTTAATCATTATTCCTGCTCACAACGAAGAGCAGAATATCAGTTTTTGTCTGTCCTCGCTGGAAAACCAGACATACAAAGATTTTCATCTGGTGGTGGTCGATGACGGATCTTCAGATAGTACTTTGGAAATCGTTCAGGATTTTAAAGAAAACTCGAAAATCGGAAGTAAAATGTCTGTTGTCAGCCTACTGAAATCCCGGCACGAACCCGGTGCTAAAGTAGTTCGTACTTTTAATAAAGGCTTGGAAACGCAGGATTTGAAGGAGTTTGATATAATCTGTAAATTTGATGCAGACATTATTTTCCCTGAAAATTATCTGGAAGAAATCAATAGAATTTACCAAAATAATCCCAAAGCGGGAATGGTTTCCGGAATTGTTAAAATTGCTAACGCAGGATTTGATGAAACAAAAGTTTATGATTTTGAAGATGCAGAACAGCAATGGAAATTTGAAAATATTTCTTCTAAAAATCATGTTCGTGGGCCAATAAAATCTTATAGAATAGAATGTTTTCAGGCGATGAACGGGTTGCGGCCGGTGTTGGGATGGGATAATATCGATGTGATGCTGTCGGCAATGCACGGTTGGGAAGTATTGACCTTGAAAGATCTTTGGGTGAAACATCTTCGGCCAACTGCTTTTCAATATCAAAAACAGAAGGCGGAAAAATTAGGCGAATATTTTTATAATATTGGACTCAACTGCCCTTTGGCGATAATTTCTTCTGCAAAATCTTCATTTAAAAATCGCTCGTTTTCAGAATTTATAACCACGATGAAAACTTTCATGAACCAAAATCATCCTCGTGATCTCAGTTCAGATGAAATAAAGTTCATCCGAAGTCACCGCTGGAATCAAATGTTGAAAAAGAAAAAATCATGAGAAAAACAATTTTATTTTTTATTTTTCTAATAGTCAGCCAGTTGTCTGCACAGATTAAATTTAATGTGGATCTTATTATCCATCAAGCAGATATTTATACGGCAAACGATTCTATAAAAACAGCCGAAGCGATGGCGATTTATCGCGGAAAAATATTTGCTGTCGGAAATAATGCTGAGATTTTGGCCAAATTTAAAGCTCCTAAAGTTTTAAATTTTAATGGACACACCGTTGTGCCGGGTTATGTAGATGTTTACGCTCCGGTTTTGGGTTTCGGAACTCCCGTCATTACTCGTTTTGAAGCGATAAAAAACAAAAGTGCGCTCGGAAATACCTCACAATGGGTATCTCGTGCGACAATAAATTCCAATGAAAATGGCAGAGAAACAGAAAGCATTGAGGTTGGGAAATTTGCAGATTTTATCGTTTTAGACCGCAATATTGACAAAATTTCTGTGAAGGAACTTTCGGAAATCCGGGTTTTGGAAACCTATCTGAACGGTGAAAAAATGTATTAAAAACTAACGTTGGTTTGAAACGTATTGCCTATATCGAGCTGGATACCCACGCTGAAATTGCCGGTAATTTTCGGGAATTGATGGAAGATTCAGCAGAATTTGCGGTTGAATATTTCTTTGCTGAAAAAATAATGCGGCAACTGAATTATCGTGAAGATAAAATTGTTCAGATTTCCAGCCCGAAAATGATATTTAGTCAGCTAAAAAAAGGGCATTTCGATTTGGTTATTATCGGAACGGTTCATCGGTATTTCAATGTTTTTCATCAGATTACAAAGCATTTCAATACTGCGGTTATTGTTCATAATCTCAATTTTACAAAACTTACAAATGGGAAATTATTACAGAAAATTTTCGTTGACCAAACAATTTACCGGCTGAAATTAGTGTTGAAAGAAGGTTTGCTGAAAATGCCTGAGGTTTTTCAAAAGGCTTCACACCGGTTCGTGTTGGAAAATTCGCTCGCTGTTGATTCTCATTTTCAGTATTTGCCTGTTTTTTATAACAAGTTTTCTAATGAAAAAAAAATGTCTGATTCGCTGATTATTGTAATTCCGGGAACTGTTTCCCAATCCCGGCGAGATTATAAAAAGATAGTTGGATTTTTAGAAAAAGAAGAACAATTAAATGCGGAACATTCAAAAAAAACTTTTGTTTTCCTGGGAAAAGCAGCAGGTGAAGAATTGCAGATTTTGAAAGAATTAAAGCGTAAAGTTAAAAGAAATATCCTGATTTTCTTTGACGAAAAAGTACCTAAAAGTGAATTCGATTTTTGGATGAAAAAAGCGGATGTTCTTTGGTGTCCGGTGCAACTGGAAACCTCGTTTTTCAGCAATAGAGAACAATATGGAATGACAAAAATGTCCGGAAATATAGGCGATGCCATCAACTTTGGAAGATTTGTGATTTTTCCTGAAGGCTTCATGTCGGAGGTGCCTTTTGTAGTTTCGGAGACCGAAAATGTTATGGAAGAATTTGAAGAAATTTCATTTTTACAGTACGATTTTCAGGCTCATTATTCTCGAAAAAAAGTGAGTGAATCGCTGCATCAGGTTCTCAGAAAGTGTTTAAGCGATTAACCGCCCAACTTAAATATACTCCGGATAAATTTCTTGTTAATATATTCTTCCACAGGAAAAAGTTTCAGAAAATAATTTCCAATTCCAATCATCACTAGAACTACGGCTGGTTTGTACACGAGGTTCAGCAGGTTGCTTTCAAAATTTGGCAATACTATAGCAACGGTGATGGCAAGCGTGGAAATAATGGAAACGAAAATCATTTCAATCGTCAAAGGATGCACTTTGAATTTGATGTAATTGAAAAGAACTTTTATGATATTATAAATCGTAAGCGAAATCGCTGTAGCCATCGCTACGCCTACAATTCCAAAGTTTGTTTTTTCCAGAAAATAGAAATTGAGTGTAACCGTGAGAGCGGCCAGAAAAAGCATAATCACAATATTGAAACGGTAATATTTGGACATCGAAATGATGTTTCCGTTGAACCCCGTTGCCAGATCGATTAATATCGCCGAACCTAAAATCCAAACGACAGGTTCAGATTCCCGAAGCATTGTTCCGTTTTTGATGAAACTCGCCAGAAAAGGAAACCCCGCCAGAATACATGAAAATAAAACTGCGCCAAGGAAAAATAAACTCAGCGAGGTTTTTTTGTGAAAACGGTCGAGTTCTTCCATGTTTTTTTCAGCAATCGCTTTGTTGATGATGGGTGCCGAAATATTAAACAGTCCCAGCTGCGGAATCGAGATGAGCGAAATAATGGCATAAAGTGTGGCATAAACACCCAGTTCCTCCATTCCCAAACTTACCCCAATCATGACATTGTCGATTTTTATGGCGATATAATTTCCAATATTTCCCAAAAATCCAAAGAAACTGTAATTCAGAATGGATTTCCATAAGTTCTTTTCGCGAACGTAACCCGTGCTGAAATCAGGTTGAATTTTTTCCAGTTTATTTGCATAAGAAGCATAGCCAATCAATGAGAGTACGAACATCCCGAAGAAAAATCCGAACGCTGTTGCCTCCGTCATTCCAAGAAAAATAAAGAAACAAAACGCGATCAGATTGGCCAGTTTCGGGAAAATATTTTCAAAAATATTAGGGACTACAATTCTTTTGTAATTGGAAACATATCTGTTGAAAACATGTGACAGCGAGAGAACCAAAACCAACGGCAAAATCAGGTTCTTTAAACTCCACCATTCTTCTTTCTTAAATTCAGGAAAGAAGTAATGAAAAAGAAAAAATAAACCTACAAAAACAATGAAATTTAAAACCACCGCCAATAGCGAAAGCGAAAGAAGATTCTGATGTTTGCCGTCCTTTTGAGCCTGATGAAAGAAACGTACATTGGCGTAAGACAACCCGAAAACCACGATAGGAACCAGGATCTCAGAAGTGGTAAGTACAAACCGGAGTTTTCCGTAAAACGCAAAATTAAATGGAAATACAAAATAAGTGGATAGTGCCCCAAGAATAAATCCAAGATAACCGATAATGGTATATTTAAAACCCTGTCTTGCTACTACGCTCATTTTTTTGCTATAAATTTATGGGCAGAAAAAGTACTTTGTATCGTTCATAAATGATAATATTTATAGCTTATTCAATAAAAAAACTGCTGCCCATTTCGTCAAGTGAAAATCGAAAGTTTTCCCAATTTTACAACCGTGGTGGACAAAGATAAAAAAATATGTTAAATAATGTTAAACCAGAGTTTCCGGAATTGCGAAGGAGAGCCTAAGGATGTTTCTATTCTCTTCGGTTTCCGCCTTTAAAATTGTTATCTTTGCACGAACAAACAGAAAACGATGTCCGATATAAAATTGAATACGATTCCCGAAGCTATTGAAGAGCTACAAAAAGGGAAAGTAATTATTGTTGTAGATGATGAAGACAGAGAAAACGAAGGTGATTTTCTTTCCGCAGCGGAACTGACAACGCCTGAAATCATCAACTTTATGACCATTCACGGCCGAGGTTTGATCTGTACACCGCTTCCCGAAAAAAGATGTGATGAGCTGGGATTGGATATTATGGTCACCAGAAGCAGCGACCCGAAGGAAACAGCATTTACCGTTTCCGTAGATCTTTTAGGTGATGGCGTATCCACCGGAATTTCTGCCAGCGACCGTTCCAAAACGATTCTGGCTTTAATGGACGAAAAAACAAAACCTACCGATTTTATGCGTCCCGGTCATATTTTTCCGCTGCGTGCAAAAAAAGGTGGAGTTTTGAAACGCGCCGGACATACTGAGGCTGCTATTGATTTAACAAAACTTGCCGGATTGAAAGAAGGCGGAGTGATCTGTGAAATCATGAATGAAGACGGAAGTATGGCAAGGCTTCCGCAACTCATGGAACTGGCAAAAAAACTGGATCTGAAAATTGTTTCGATTGAGGATCTGATCCAATATTTACTAAAAAAAGGCGATTTGGTTCACAAGATCGAAGAACGTCCTATCAAAACCCGTTACGGCGATTTTAACTTCCATGTTTTTCAGGAAAAACCGACTGATCAAATTCATTTTGCGATTACCAAAGGAACTTGGGAATTGAATGAACCTGTGTTGGTAAGAGTACAAAGTTCTACAGCTTATTTTGATGTGCTTTCCAGATTGGTAAACGGTGAAAATCCTTTATTGGAAAAGGTGACAGAGATGATCAATAAAGAAGGAAAAGGTGCTTTTATTTTTATTAATAATGTTTCCAATACCGAACAAACCATGAGGAAACTTCAGCAGTTTCTGAATTTTCAGGACGGACAGGAAAAACGACCTACCATCACTGCTAATTATATGGAATACGGAATCGGAACACAGATTCTGAAAAAACTGGGAATAAATAAATTTCGTGTGATTACTCAAAACCCCGATCAGAAACCTATCGTAAGCGGTTATGATGTGGAAATTGCTGAAATGGTACAATTGAAGTAATCCCATGAAAAACACTTTAACTTTGCTGAATTTCAGCAAAGTTTTTTGTTTAATAAATCTAAAGAAATGAACAGCAAACAGGAGAAATTAGAAGCTTTCGGCCGACTGTTAGACATCATGGATGACCTGCGCGAACAATGTCCCTGGGATCGTAAACAGACTTTGCAAACCCTGAGACATTTAACACTGGAGGAAGTGTACGAACTTTCAGATGCCTTGCTGGAGGAGGATTTGCAGGAAATTAAAAAAGAACTGGGCGATGTGTTGCTGCATTTGGTTTTTTATGCCAAAATCGGATCAGAGAAAAAGGCTTTTGATATGGCTGATGTCATCAATTCATTAAACGAAAAATTGATTTTCCGCCATCCGCATATTTATGGCGATGTGAAAGTTCAGGATGAAGAAGAGGTAAAGCAGAATTGGGAAAAACTGAAGTTGAAAGAAGGTAATTCTTCAGTATTATCGGGCGTTTCAAAAGGAACTCCAAGTATGGTGAAAGCGTTCAGAATTCAGGAAAAGGTGAAAGGAGTCGGCTTTGAGTTCCACGATGCGGAAGATGCCTGGAAAAAAGTGGACGAAGAACTTGCAGAATTTCATGCGGAAACTGATTTGGAAAAGAAAGAGCAGGAACTGGGCGATGTTTTTTTCTCATTGATCAATTACGCCAGAATTTCAGGAATTAATCCGGATTCTGCTTTGGAGAAAACCAACAATAAATTTATTTCGCGTTTTCAGAAAATGGAAAAACTGGCACAAAATAAAAATCTGAGTCTTTCCGAAATGAATCTGGAGGAAATGGATTTGCTTTGGGAAGAAGCAAAAAAAATATAATCGTCTATCAATTCACACTTTACATCACGAATTATAATTTAAAAAACTAATTCTTTGTTTTAAAAAAACCTCCAGTAAAATACTGAAGGTCTGGTAATTAAAATATGGAATTGAAAAGTTTAATCAAAATACTGATGATACGTTTCCATAGAATGTTCCAATGCATCTGTCACTTTATCGGCTTTTTCCTTGGTCGTTGCTTTCGCCAAAAGATCGATATTTCTCATGTGATCCGTCAGCCAAACGTGCAGTACATCGTGTGATTTACCTGTCATGGTACAGCTTTTAATCAGTTTTTCGTTCGCTGAATTCAGATTGGCAGCCAACACTTTGTAATCATCTTTATTGTCGTCGTAAGCATCCAAAAGTCTTTCTTGTTCCTGAATAAAAGGCAACATTTCGGTATTGGTTTTCCATTTATTTCCGTTGTCCAGAACCAGGCCAACGCTGGTGTCCGCGTGATCTGCATGATCGTCATGGTTTTCTGTGGCAGCATTTTCAGTTTGCACTGTATGTTCAGAATGGTCTACCGCGTCAGTTTGTTTTTTGTCGCAGGAAGTGAGCATGGCAATACCAATGATTGCCGGAATCATGAATTTTTTCATTTTAAAGATTTTTTTATGGGTTAATAGAAATATTAAAGTCAGTACTGTTCGGAAGATCATAGCTTTGACGGTTTTATGTTCATAAACACCTTCGTTTTGTATATGAATAATTAATCCGCTAAAGGCAATCATAAGAACTGTGAAAGCGATCATTAATGGTATTTTTTGCCAGGACTTTTTGTTGAGAATGGCGTAGACAGCCAAAAGATAAAGGAAGCCGCAAATGAAGTTTGCCCAAACGATGAACGGGACATAATTGCCTTCCATTTCGCGGATGCCAAAAAGATCAAAAATCACTGAACCGCCCATGAATACAGAAGCGATGCCTAAAAGTGAAAGTATGCTGATGTAAAGTGCTTTAATCATATTTTGATAGTTTGTAAGTTATTAAATATCTCATGTTTTTCAAAATAAAATGATATGATATTGGTTTGTTATCTTTTGATTGGATAAAAAATGTTGTTAGTAATCTCTTTTTAATTTATTTTTCTGTACCGCAAAACCGCCCAGGTAATCATGATAAAACCCATGAAAGAAATAACTGAGAAATGAAGTGCGACATCTCTGAAGCCACTATTTTTAAGCATAATCAGGCGAACAGCATCTACTCCGTAAGTTACCGGATTGGCATAAGCGATGATTTTGGCCCATTCGTTCATACTTTCAATCGGGGTGAAAAGGCCGCTCATAAGAATGAAAATCATCATGAAGAAAAACACTACAAACATCGATTGTTGTTGCGTTTCGCTATACACGGAAACCAGCAGTCCCATTCCTAAAAGCGTGATGAGATACACTCCAATAAAGGTGTAGAGCAGGAGGATGCTGCCCTGCATTTCGATATTGTAAATAAAAACGGTTACCGCTAATCCGAGGGTGAAAGCAAGCATGGCTAAAATCCAGAACGGAATAAGTTTTCCCAAGATGAAATCCCTTTTTTTGATGGGTGAAACGTTGATTTGCTCGATGGTGCCGATTTCCTTTTCTTCCACAATATTCAATGCTGTGAGATAGCCACCAATGAGGGTAACAAGAAAGGCTAAAATTCCCGGAACCAGCGACAAACGGTAGTTATATTGCTCGTTAAACCATAATTTAGGAACGATTTCGAGTCCGGAGGTTTTCTTTGCTGTTTCGGTTTGCGGCATCATTTTCACCTGAATTTGCTGATTGAAATCCTGTAAAATCTGTGCAAGATAGCTTCCTGAAAGGCCGGCTTTTGTGCCGTTGATCGCATTAATAGCCACCAGGACTTTTTCTTTATTTTCTAGCACCAGATTTTTCTCAAAATTGTTTGGAATTTCAAGGATGAGATCGGCTTTTTCACTTTCGATGGCGCTGTAAGCTGTCTTATAATTTCCGCCATATTCTACAATTTTAAAATACCCTGAAGCGGTTACTTTACGAATCAGTTCTCTCGAATAAGTGGATTTATCATGATCGACCACAGCAATTTTTACATCCTTGATTTCATAACTCGCAGCCAGCGGAAGTACGAGCAGCTGCATCACGGGCATCACGAAAATAATTGCCAAGATCGCCCGGTTCCTGAAAATTTGCAGGAATTCTTTACGGATTAATATAGAAAGTGTTCTGAACATTTTTTTGATTTGATACCAAGTGAGAAGCATTTTCATTCTTCCAGTTTCCAGTTTATTCGAGTCTTATCTTAAATTTCTTTACAGCCAATACGAAAAGAATGATCATGGATACTGTGAGGACTAAAATATGTTTCCAAATGACTTCGATTCCTGTTCCTTTAATCATGATGTTTTTTACAATTTCATAATACCATTTTGCCGGAATAATGTTGGCCACGGCTTGCAGCAGAACTGGCATATTTTCGATAGGGAACATAAATCCACTCAGCATCACCGTTGGCAACATGGTTCCAACCAGGGAAATAAGCATCGCATTTTGCTGCGTATTGGTCATTATGGAGATTAATACCCCGATGAGCAGATTGGTAATAATAAAAATAATGCTTACGAAAAAGAGTAGTAACAAACTTCCTTTTATTGGCAAATCGAGCAGCGTAACACTCAGCAGGATGATGGAAATCAAAATTATCATTGAAAGAATGAAATACGGAATCGTTTTGGCTAAAATGATTATTGAAGGCTTCATGGGCGAAACCAGCAATACTTCCATGGTTCCGGTTTCCTTTTCGCGTACAATGGCAATGGCAGTCATCAAAACACAGATGATGAGCAGAATCAAAGCCATAACGCCGGGAACAAAATTGGGTGCACCTTTCAGTTGCGGATTATAAAGCATTCGGATTTCAGGAATTGCACCGGAAAGCTGTTGTACATGGTTTTCTACATAAAAATCGGTTACAATATTGTTCATAAAATTAATGATCTGGTTGGCCATATTGATGTCGGTACCATCTGTAATCAGTTGCAGCTGGGCTTTTTCCCCATGAATAAAATTCTCAGAAAAATTGTGGGGAATCACCACAATCATATTGATTTGCCCGGCTTTGAAAGCGTCTTCTGCTTCGTGGATAGCGTTCAGGTTTTTATCCACTTCAAAATATTGATTGGAATTTATTTTTGAAACCAGTTCCAATGAATTCTGAGATTTTTCGTAATCCAGAATTCCGATTTTTGTATTCTTGACTTCGGTGCTGAGGGCAAAACCGAACAGAAGCACTTGCACGATTGGCATTCCGAAGAGAATGAGCAGCGTTCGCCTGTCGCGCAAAACGTGATAAAATTCTTTCCGAACGAAGGTGAATAACTGTTTCATTTTATTTCTATAGATTTCAAATGTGTTTCCTATTCACTTCTTTTTGCACCTCGTGCCAACTGATAAAATACATCATCCATGGTATCGGTTTCAAACTTTTTTTTCAAATTCGCAGGCGTGTCGAGAGTGGCAATTTTTCCATCAACCATAATGGAAACACGGTCGCAGTATTCCGCTTCGTCCATATAATGCGTAGTGACGAAAATGGTAATTCCACGGTCTGCGGCTTCATAAATCATGTTCCAAAACTGTCGTCTGGTGATAGGGTCAACGCCGCCAGTCGGTTCATCCAGAAAAACAATTTCCGGATGGTGAAAAATGGCTACGGAGAAGGCTAACTTTTGTTTCCAGCCCAAAGGAAGTTCCGAAACGAGTTTGTTTTTTTCGTTTTCCAGACCGAGTTTTTGGATGAGTTCCACACCTTTTACTTTCAGTTCTTTTCTTTTAATTCCGTAAATTCCACCGAAGAATTCCAGGTTTTCTTTCACGGTAAGGTTTCCGTAAAGTGAAAATTTCTGACTCATGTATCCGATGCTTTTTTTGATATTTTCAGTTTCCTTATATACATCAAAACCCGCTACAGTTGCACTTCCCGAAGTGGGTACAGAAAGCCCGCAAAATATTCGCATGGCAGTTGTTTTTCCCGCTCCGTTAGCTCCCAGAAATCCGAATATTTCACCCTTTTTTACTTCGAAACTGAGGTGGTCAACAGCGGTGAAATCCCCAAAAACTTTGGTGATATTTTCGGCTTTTATGGCGATATGTTCTTCCCCGAAATTCATTTTATTTTAAACGTAAAGTTTATTTGGTGTTTTCACTTTTCAGCTTTTTAATTATCAAAAAGCAAACGTATAAAACTGTCTTCAATACTTGCTTTCACTGGTTTTATTTCAATGTGTTCAAATCCTTTTTTCAGTAAAAAAAGTTCCAGATTTTTTATGTCAAAATCCTGATCTGCTGTCAGGTGAACACATTCTCCGAAAGCATACATATTTTTCTTTTTCTCAAAACTTTCCAAAGAGCGCAACACCTCAGAAGTACGTCCGGCTTTTATCTCAAAAAGCAAGTCAGGGAAGGAGTTGCTGATATTTTCCGGCGTTTCGATCTGCAGAATTTTTCCATTCTGAATCAATGCAATCCGGTCACACAGCGAAGCTTCATCCATATAAGGCGTGGCAACCACCGTGGTAATCCCTTGTTTTTTCAGGCGTTTCAGCATTTCCCAGAATTCTTTTCTGGAAACGGGATCCACACCCGTAGTTGGTTCGTCCAGAAAAAGAACTTTCGGTTTGTGAATCAATGCGCAACTAAGAGCCAGTTTTTGCTTCATTCCGCCCGAAAGTTGGCTGGCTTTCCGGTTTTTGAAAGGTTCAATCTGTATGTAAATGTCCTTGATCAGATCGTAGTTTTCCTCAATAGTGGTATTGAAAATACTCGCAAAAAATTGCAGATTTTCTTCTACAGTAAGGTCTGGATACAGAGAAAATTTCCCTGGCATATATCCCAATATTTTTCTTATTTCCTTAAAGTCTTTCCGCATATCCCAACTTTCGATGATAGCAGAACCGCTGTCTGGAAGGATTACCGTGGTCAGACTTCTGAAAATGGAGGTTTTTCCGGCACCATCGGGACCAATGAGCCCGAAAATTTCTCCGGAATTCACTTCAAAACTCACATCATCTACTGCAATAATTTTTTCTTTTTTCTTGCCGTAGGTTTTAGTGAGATGATGGACTTTGATGCTTTTCATTTTTATGTTTCGGTATTCAGACTTTTATTTTCAATTAAAATTTAACATCTCCGTACATTCCTATTTTCAAATACCCATCATTTTTTACTTGCATTTTTGTGGCGTAAACGAGGTTTGCTCTTTCATTTTTAGTCTGAATGGTTTTCGGGGTGAATTCAGCTTTAGAACTGATCCAGTATACAGTTCCCGGAAGTCCTTTGGTTTTTCCGTCTCCTGAGTCAATCAAAACCGTTACTTTCTGTCCAATTTTTACTCTAGACAGTTGATCGCCTGTGATAAAAGTTTTTAATATCATTTCTTCCATATTGGCCATTTTGAAAATGGGTTTTCCGACGGTAGCAAATTCGCCGGCATTGGAATATTTTGTTAAAACCGTACCTGAAATCGGGCTTTCTATGCTGTTGTTTTGTAATTGCTCGTCGATTTGCTCCACTCTTTTTTCGGTTGGTTTTATCTCACTTAAAACTGCCTGGTTCTGAATGGAAACATTTTCCTTTGCCGCATTTATTTGTTGGCTCAAGGTAGCAAGTTGCGTTTGCGCGGCGGTAATTTGTTTTTGAATAACTTCAACCTGTCCGTTGGCATCATCCAGCTGTTTTCGGGTTGCAGCATCGGCCTTTACAAGTTTAGCCGTTCTGTTTCTTTCGCGAACTGTATTTTCTAATTGCTCCTGCAAAACTGAAATATTGGCTCGCTGCGAATTAATTTGTGCCTGCAACACCTGAATCTGTGGCGTTGCGGAATTGGTTTTCTGTTCAATGGCGCGGAGACTTGCCTGGATTTGTTCTTTCTGAAGTTCTACATTTTTAGGATCGATGATGCCAACTTTCTGATCTTTTGTAAGTTCCATTCCTTCCTCCACATTCAGTTGCAGAATGGTTCCGTTGGCTTTGGCGGTTACCATCACCTCGTTGGCTTCAAAAGTCCCTGATGCATCATACTCTGTTTCTGAAGTTGTACAAGCGACTATTGTCATCATAAGCAGCGGAAAAATATATTTTTTCATAATGGTCATTTTCGGTTTTAAATTTTTTTGTGATTTCCAGTTCTCAATTATTCAATTGTGCTTTCAGATTGTGCTGTGTAAGCAGATATTGGATTTCGTGGAGGATTTTCTGGGTTCTCGCGCGGTCGAGTTCGTTCACCTCCCGAAGGTAATCGCTGGTAGTAATGACACCGTTTTCAAGCTGTGCCAAGGATGCTTTTTTGATACTTTCGCGGAGGACAATCAGTTCGTTGTCTTTGTCGATTAATTGCTGGATTTTTTCCAGTTCGTTGTTGCTTTGTAAGGTTTGAAACTGTTGGTTGAAAAGAAAATTTTCTTTTTGAATGCCTACTTCATTTTGCTGAAGCTGAATCAAAGCGAGATCATTTTTCTTAGTGTAAAATCCTGAAACCGGAATATTGAGACGAACGCCGCCGATGTAAAACATATCAAATTCATTTTTTAACATATTGAAACCTGGTTTCCCGTATCCGCCCTGAACAAATGCGCCCAACTTCGGCATATTTCTGGAATTGATAACAGACTTTTGCGTTTCTAATGCTTGTTTTTGGAGATCAAAAAGTTTCAATTCCGGACGATTGTTCACATTTTCAACTAAAATCCTTTCCGGTTTCTGAAGTTTGGTCTGCTCATCCAGATTTCTGTTGATAAACACCGACAACATTTCCAGAAAACTTTTTTTGATATTTTGAAGTTCGATCTGCTTCTGTTCCAGTTGGATGAGCTGGGCTTTCAGAACATCAACATTACTTCGCAGAATGACCCCGTTTTTCAGCTGGTTTTCTGCTTTTTCTAACGCATTCTGAATATCGGATATGGTGAGTTCATTTTGTCCGATCTGTTCATCCGTTTGTAAGGCTCCGAAAAAAATCTGATTGATGCGTTCCTCCAGTTTATGGGTTTCCACCTCGGTTTTCTGCATTTCAATTTCAGAATTAATTTGAGCGATTTTCTTCTGGTTTGAAATCATTCCACCATCGTAAATGGTTTGTTGAACGTCAGCAAAAACCTTGTATTGATCCTTGGTTAAAGGTTCTATGGCCATATTGGGAAGCGAAAAAGGAAGTTGCGTTACCTCATTTTGATAGGTTGCCTGTCCTACGATATTGATTTGCGGAAGCCAGCCTTTAGACGCGTTTTCAAGATTATATTGTTTGGTTTTAGCAATTAAATCGTGACGTTTAATAAGAGGATAATTCTGTTTAGCCAATGAATATACTTCATCTATAGTCAGCGTTTGGGAACTTGCTGAGAAAAATGTGAGAAGCAACAAATAGTTTAAATTTCTCATTTTAGAAGTTGATTTAGCGTTATCTTGAACGAAAAAAGTGCAATTAATTGTCGAGCATAGCTTTGATCCAAACCGGAACCAGTGTTCTGCGTTCGTTGATGAAGATTTTGAATTCATCTTCGTTCATGACGTTAAATCCGTTCAACACAGGCCTTGCGACAAAAGGAAAAACTGTCATACTCAGATAATTCAAAAAGAAGTGAAACGGATTGATACTCGGATTTCTCTCCTGAATCTGACGGATGATAAGAGTATCTTTCACGACTTTGTCAATCGGCAAATAGGAAGTGATGTCCGAATTTTTCTTTTGGATCTCGCTGATGATAAATAAGGGAAGATTTGGGTTTTTGGAAAGAATGTCAAAATATTTTTCGGTTGCCAATGCTATTTTTTCATCCAGCGAAGTTTTCTGATTGGTAACAATAGGAATGATTTGCCCGAAAAGTAAAACCACTTTTACCTTCATCACCTGTTCAAACAGTTTTTCTTTGCTTCGGAAATAATAGTTGAGAAGTGCAAGGTTGATTCCCGCTTCATCGGCGATATCCCTGGTTCGGGTTCCGGCAAATCCTTTTTCTGTAAAGACTTTTGATGCTGCAATCAGGATTTTGTCTTCGGTTGAAATTTCTTGATTCTCCATTTCATTTCTAATTTAATAAAACAAAAGTAATATTAATTTTTTGATTTAAACAAAACAATTAATCATTTGATTAATATGGAATGAATCTAAAGAAATGGTTTGTCATTTACTCAAAAAAATTAAAAACGAAACCCTTCCAGAGAACTGAAAGGGTTGTTTATTTTTATTAAATTCGTTTTAGGTTGCAAATTGCATCGCGAACAAATCCGGGTAAACTCCCAATACTATAATCGCAACAATGATGAATACTGCCAGAATATTGTAGGTGAGGGTTACTTTTTCTGAAGTTTTGAAACTGCTTTCTTTGTGAAAAAACATAGCAATGATGAGTCTCAAATAATACGCAATGGAAATAGCAGAACCCAAAATAGCCACTAATACAAGGAACAAAGCACCGTTCATCGCTTGTGCAAAGAGCGCGAACTTCCCGATAAAGCCTGCCGTCAAAGGAATACCTGCCATCGACAACATTGAAATTGCACCTACAACAGCCAACAACGGCTCTGAATATGCCAAACCTTTGAAAGCACTGAAAGAAGTTTCTCTTTTGAGTTTTTCTACCCAAATCAGGGTCATCATTACTCCCACAGTTGCCAATGCATAGGCAAAAAGATAATAAGCCAGATGATAGGTAGAAAGATTATTAAGCCCATAAAAAATAAGTCCGACGTAGCCGGCGTGTGAAACTGAAGAATAAGCCAGCATTCTTTTGGCATTTCCTTGGGCAAGACCCATCGTATTTGCGATGAAAAGTGTTATGATGATCAATACGCCTAAAATATTGAACCATTCATCATAGACTCCGATAAATCCGATCGTCATTAATCTGAAGAAGGCGTAAAACCCTGAAATTTTTACTACACTCATCATAAAAGCAGTGATAAGCGACGGCGAGCCCTGATACACATCGGGAGCCCACATGTGAAACGGTGCTAAAGCCACTTTGAAAGCCATGGCTCCAATCATCATGATCATTCCCATGATCAACATGAAATTATCAGGAAATTCCACCGCAAAAGAATGAATTTCGTAAAGATCAAAGCTTCCGGTGCTTCCGTAGATTAACGTAATCCCGAAAAGAAGGAAACCTGTAGCGAAACATCCAATCAGAAAATACTTAAGAGAGGCTTCATTGGAGCGGAGATCGGTTTTCTGCGCACCCGCCATTACATATAAAGGTATGGACAGAATTTCAATCCCCAAAAATAAGGTTACAAGATTTTGATACCCGAACAAAACGATTCCACCACACAAAGCAAACAGCATCAGTGCGTACAATTCGGATTGATGGCTTCTGTGATTACTGAAAGCAAATCCTCCCAAGAAAAAGAGAAGCAGTGTCGTAACAATAGATATTTTTGTGAACAATGCCGCATTAGAGCCGAATTCAAACATTTCGCGATACTGGCTGAAAAATCCGGCTTCCGGAAGATAACTTACATACAAAGCAGCCAGCAAACCAGCGATCCCAATATACCGGGCATATTTTCCCTGATTAAATACACCGGAAAATAACGCAGCCACCGCAGTGAGGAATACAATAATTAAAACACTCATTTCTTTTTATATTAACTTACCATTGATTGGTAGATAAACTTTAACGAACCACTGACCAGATCTATAACTGGTTGCGGGAAAATCCCAAAAAAGATCACCACGAATGCGATACTCACCATTACAGTAAATTCCGGAACACTCAGATCTTTTGCCGAAGCGAGGATTTCCTCGTCTCCTGTGGTGAACATGGAATATCCGTATGCTCTGAGAAGATATGCTGCAGCAAGAATAATGGTCATTCCGGCGATGATAGCCGCCAGTATATTGAAATCAAAAATTGATTTTAAAAGGATAAATTCTCCGATAAATCCATTAGTTAATGGCAATCCCACAGAACCCAAAAGTACGATCATGAAGAGCACAGCGAATTTCGGGGCAACACGCGCCAAACCTCCCATTTGACGGATATCTCTTGTTTTGAATCTTTTATAAAGAATATCGGCACAATAGAAAAGCCCTACAATATTAAACCCGTGCGCAAAAGCCTGAACCAAAGCACCTTCGCCACCTTCAATGGTGAAAGTTCCGTTCATCACCAGCATTGCCGTGGCGAAGATTCCGGCTACCATCAAACCTACGTGTGAAAACGAAGAATAGGTAAAAATTCTTTTAATATCATTCTGAATCAAAGCGATTAAAGCACCATGAAGAATTCCAATAATGGCCAACATGATAACAATAGAACCGGAAATTCCTGCAATCGCATCCGGAGCTACAGGCAGCAGATACCGGAAAATTCCATATATCGCCATCTTTAGCATAATACCGGAAAGGATCATCGTAGCCTGCGTTGGAGAATAGGTATACGTGTCCGGTTGCCAAGTATGAAACGGAAATACAGGCAACTTCACTGCAAATGCAAAGAAAATAAACCAGAAAACTACCGTCTGTTGATTAATGTTCAGTTCGGCATTATACATATCGGTAACCCCGAAAGAAGGTGCGTACAGATACACATAAATGAAAGCACCCAACATGAACAGAGATCCTACGAAAGTATAAACAAAAAACTTGGTCGTGAACTGGATGCGTTTGTTTTCCTGCCCCCAAAGTCCGGCAATCAGCCAGATTGGAATCAATGTAACTTCCCAGAAAACGTAAAAAAGTAGTCCGTCTAATGCGGTGAATACCCCAACAAGCCCAAACTGCATCAGCAAAATAAGTGCGTAGAAGGAATTTCTGTAATTTACATTTTCATTAAAAGAAGAATAAATAATGAGCGGCATCAGGATATTGGTAAGCAGCAGCAACAACATGCTCATACCGTCAACACCGAAATGGAGTGTACTTTTTATAAACTGTGACCACGGATAATTGATCTCATGCTGCAGAACACTGTCCACAGTCAGTTTACTGTCAAATCCATTGAGAATTAAAAAAGTAACCAGCATTTGCAAAAGTGCGATGACCAGAGCAACATATTTACCGGTTTTGCCCTTCCAGGCAAACAGCAATCCCGAACCTACAAGAGGTATAAGTAATAATGCTAATAAATGATACGACATTATTATTGTAATATAAAGTTAACAATCAATATGAATCCGATCGCTAAAGTCATGATCAGAACATAATTTTCCACATTTCCGTTTTGAATTTTCTTCATGGATTTCCCACTTTCTTCAGCTCCGTCCCCAATAAAATGCACCACACGGTCCAGCACATTATTATCAAACATTTTACCTGCCCGGCCAAAACCTTCCACAGTTCGTACAATGATGGCGTGATAGAGTTCATCAATATAAAGTTTCTTTGCAGAAAGCCTTTCCCAACCGGTATAAGCATTCTCGTCCACAGGAAGTTTTCCTTTGTTAACATATCTGTTTTTAATAAACATCCAGACCGCAAAGAACATCAAAACAGTAATTCCTATCAGAAAATATTCGGTGGTGATGGAAATTCCTTTCATATTGGCTTCCATCTGGCTTTTCGCACTTTCTGTAAGAATGGGCGACAGCCAATGTTGCAAACGGGAATAATCTCCGTGAGCAATAATATGAGGAAGATTAATTAGTCCTCCAACGACAGACAGAACTGCGAGTATTGCCAAAGGAACGGTCATGTTCAAAGGGCTTTCGTGCACATGTTTTGCCTGCGCTTCAGATCCCCGGAAAGATCCGTGAAAAGTGAGGTAATACATCCTGAACATATACGCCGCCGTCAATGCAGCTATTAAGAATAAAATCACCCAAAATATCGGATTTTTCGCCCATGCAGCCACAAGAATTTCATCTTTGGAAATCATTCCCGAGAATAAAGGCATTCCGGCAATGGCAAAGGTTCCGATGAGAAAAGTGATATGAGTTATTTTTATTTTGTCTTTCAGTCCGCCCATGAAACGCATATCCTGCTCGCCGCCCATCGCATGAATTACAGAACCTGATCCTAGGAACAATAACGCTTTGAAAAAAGCATGCGTCATCAGATGAAACATGGCTGCGGTATAAGCACCTGCGCCCAGAGCTACTACCATAAAACCAAGCTGGGAAACGGTAGAATAAGCTAATACTTTTTTAATATCATTTTGCCTTAATGCAAAAAACGCGGCTATCAGTGCGGTCAGAAGTCCGGTAAACAGGATTCCGTCCATCACGGTAGGTGCCAGAACATAAAGGAAGTTGGATCGAACAACCAAATAAATTCCGGCCGTTACCATCGTTGCAGCGTGTATCAATGCGGATACAGGAGTAGGGCCGGCCATTGCATCAGGAAGCCAGGTAAACAGGGGAATCTGCGCAGATTTCCCTACTGCGCCAATAAATAAAGAAGCACAAATAAAAATAATGATGGTACCGTTCAGTTCAAATTTTGAAGCATTTTGCGCCACAGAAAGAAAATCCAAGGCATTGGTATGAAAGGCGATCATGAAAATTCCCATCAGAAGCCCTAAATCTCCAATACGGTTCATGATAAATGCTTTTCTCGCCGCTTTTCCGTATTCTGCATTTTTATACCAAAATCCTATCAGAAGGTAAGAACACAGCCCGACACCTTCCCAACCGATGAAAAGGATCACATAGTTGCTTCCCATCACCAGCAGCAGCATCATGAAAATAAAAAGATTCAGGTAGGCAAAAAAACGGTGGAAACCACTGTCATTGTGCATATATCCTATAGAATAAAGGTGAATCAGAGAGCCAATCCCGGTAATGATCATCACCATCATCAATGAAAGCTGATCGATCTGAAAACTGAAATTCACCTGAACACCGTTGATCCGGAACCATTCAAAAGCACGGACAATAACAGGTTGAGAGTCTTTATCAAAATTCAGGAAAATATAACCGGCAATACAGAACGAAATAAAAACCACCAACGTAGCGATACCACCAACCACATTTTTGGGAAGTTGTTTTCCGAAAAGCCCGTTAATTATAAACCCGGCTAACGGCAACAATAGAATAGCAAAAATTAAATTCTCCATCATCTTATCCTCTTAATTTGTTAAAAATTCCAACATCCACTGATCGCGTATTCCGGTAGAGCATCGCAATGATGGCCAGCCCAACAGCTACTTCGGCCGCCGCTACTACCATGATGAAAAACACCAGAATTTGTCCGTGTCCATCGCCATTGTAGCTTGAAAATGCTGCCAAAAGAAGGTTTACAGAATTTAGCATCAGTTCTACACAACCCAGAATAATGATGGCATTTTTCCTTAAAAGAACGCCCAAAACACCCAGACAGAATAATACTGTCGACAGAATTATAAAATAATTCAGCGGGACACTTTGTATAAATGTATTTACTTCTCCCATAATTTTATAAATCTCTTTTACCAATTAATACCGCTCCCACAATACCTGCAAGAATAAGAATAGAAGCCAGTTCGAAAGGCAGTATATATTCGTTAAACAGAAGCCGGCCTAAATTTTTTGTTAATCCGACAGAATGATCAATACCTTCTTCTGCAAAAATATCCTGTTGCAAACCACGATAGGCACCGAGAATTCCAATAAATAAAATACCTGCGGTGAAAACTCCGATGAATTTCAGAGTGTTTTGTTTCTTACTTTCGTCCGCTTTATTCAGATTCAACATCATCAATAAATAAAGGAAAAGAACCATAATAGCTCCCGCATACACGATGATCTGTACAATTCCCAGGAATTGCGCATTCAAAAGAATATACATGGCCGCGATGGAAAACATGGTAACAATCAGGGCGAGAATAGAGTAAATCGGGCTTCGGGCAAATACGAAATAAGTAGCACTTGCGATGGCTATAAATGCGATCAGGAAAAATAAAATCTGTTCCATTATTTAACTGCCTTTTTTTGTAATTCACTTTGGCGATCGGTGATATCAATACGATTGTTGACATCTTCTACAAGCTTGTCTTTTCCGTAAATGAAAGAACCGCGGTTGGTTTCCACATCTACCAATCTGTCTGTCAGATAGATGGCGGATTTCGGGCAGGCTTCTTCACACATTCCGCAGAAAATGCAGCGAAGCATATTAATTTCGTAAACCGAAGCGTATTTTTCTTCTCTGTAAAGATGTTTTTCGTCCTTAGTTCTTTCAGCAGAAGTCATGGTTATAGCTTCTGCAGGGCATGCAACCGCACACAATCCGCATGAGGTACAGCGTTCTCTGCCTTCCTCGTCTCTTTTCAGAACGTGGAGTCCGCGCCATACTTTAGCCCGGGGTTTTTCAACTTCCGGATACGAAAACACTTTTCCTTTTGGTCCTTCAAGCGCATGTCTTAAAGTGATGGCCATACCTTTCAGAATTTCCGGAAGGTAAAGCTTTTCCATAAAGGTCATTTCTTTATTAGAGACAACTTTTGACCTGTTTGTAAGTTTCATTGACTATATTTTTTGCTTTGTGCCATAGCACGCTGCTTTCAACAATTAAATTTTTAGGCTTCGAATAATAAAATCACGGCACCGGTAACCACAAGGTTCAGTAACGCCAATGGAATTAAGGTTTTCCAACCCAAATGCATCAGTTGGTCATATCGGAATCTCGGGATCGTCCATCTGATCCACATGAAAATTAAAATACCAATGATCGTTTTTCCTAACATGGCAAAAATACTGAGTACACTGGCAATATTTTCTCCCCAATTATCTGTTACCCAGCCAATTCCCGGATAATTAAAACCACCGAAGAATAAGACCACAATCAAAGCATTGGAAATGAACATATTCACATATTCCCCGAACATATACATTCCGAAATTCATGGAAGAATATTCTGTCATATAACCGTTGACGAGTTCCGATTCACATTCCGGCAAATCGAAAGGGTGACGGTTGGTTTCTGCCATCGCAGCAACGAAAAAGATGATGAATGCCAAGGGTTGATAAAGAATGTTCCAATTGAAACCATCCACTTCAAAAAGTCCCCAAAGTTTTCCGCTTCCCTGATCAGCAACAATAGTGTTCAGGTTCAGGCTGTTGCTCATCATAATGATGGAGAGCAGGGAAAGTCCCATCGCCAATTCGTAGGAAATCATTTGCGAAGACGCACGAATAGCACCAATTAATGAATATTTATTATTGGAAGCCCAGCCTCCGATCATCATTCCGTAAACTCCTATCGAAACCATTCCGATCAGGAAAAGCACGCCAACATCAATATTAGCCACTTGCAAACTGAAAGAATCGCCACCAATGTTTATTGATTGTCCCCATGGAATAACAGCACCTGTAATAAGTGCGATAAACATAGTGATGGAAGGTCCCAGTATAAACAGAAATCGATCTGCACCTGTAGGGATAAATCCTTCTTTGAAAAATAATTTTCCCCCGTCGGCTAAAGGTTGCAAAAGACCAAAAGGGCCGGCTCTGTTGGGCCCGATTCTGTCCTGTAAAGCCGCTGCAACTTTTCTTTCACCCCAAGTAGAGTAGGCTGCAATACCCAGCGACACCGCAAAAAGCGTAACAACCAATATGATTTTAAAAGTAATTAAATCCATAAAATTTTTATTTGAAATTCGAAAATTGATGATGGAGATGTACTCTTATTCAAATTTTCAAATTGTCACATTTTCCAAATTATTTTTGTTCTTCCGCTTGATGTTCGTCTTTATTGCTGAGTTGTTTCGCGAATGGATTGTCCAATAGAACAGGCTCATCCACTGGTTTTTGATAGTGGTTCAGTGAAATTACCGAATGCCTGTCGATATGTCTTGGCCCTTCGATATTCCAGAACTTGGTATCTTTTTTATCCCAACGGCAAGAGTTGCAGATCCATTCTTCAGATTCTGCGTATTGGTCTTGCCTTGTGGTTACGCGAATAACCTCATCTCCTTTCATCCAAAGAACCACTTTTCCTGAACATTTATCGCATTCGCAGCTGGCGTTCATTGGTTTTGTAAACCAAACGCGGCTGGCAAATCTTGAAGTTCTATCGGTTAATGCGCCTACAGGGCAAACATCGATCACGTTTCCGATGAAATCATTGTCCAGGGCTTTATTTAGATACGTTGAAATCTCTGCCTGTTCACCTCTGAAAAGAATTCCGTGTTCCCGTTCTTCAGTCAGTTGATTCGCCAGAAGAACGCATCTTGCACACAGGATACATCTGTTCATGTGAAGTTTGATGTAAGGACCAATATCTTCCGGTTCGAAAGTTCTCCTTTCAAATTCGGTTCTTGTACGTTCAAGGCCGTGTTCATACCCTAAATCTTGAAGATGGCATTCTCCTGCCTGGTCGCAGACAGGACAATCCAAAGGGTGGTTGATGAGAAGGAATTCCGTCACGGCGTGTCTTGCTTCCTGGGTTTTTTCGGAATTCAGGTTTTTCACTTCCATTCCGTCCATTACTCCGGTTCTGCAACTGGCGACCAGTTTTGGCATTGGTCTTGGATCCGCTTCCGAACCTTTGGATACTTCTACCAGACAGGTTCTGCATCGTCCGCCACTGGTTTCCAGCGGCTTATAATAGCACATCGCAGGCGGTACAGATTTTCCTCCGATTTGTCTTGCAGCTTCCAGAATGGTAGTTCCTGGTGCAACTTCGGTTTCCTGACCGTCGATGGTGATTTTAAATTTTTTAACTTCTTCGCTCATATTCAATCAAGCAAATGCTTTCTGTATTTAATTAATTGGCTGCCGGAGCAGGAATTGGATCAGCGTAATTGGCCAAACCGTAATTTTGTGTTTGGGAGAGTTCCGGATTTTTCACGTGCCATTCAAATTCATCTCTGAAATGTCTGATAGCTGCTGCTACGGGCCAGGCTGCGGCATCACCTAGAGGACAGATGGTGTTTCCTTCAATTTTTCTTTGGATGTCCCAAAGCAAATCAATATCTTCCAAGGTTCCTTCCCCTTTTTCTATTTTTTTCAGAATTCTATACATCCATGGTGTTCCTTCGCGGCACGGTGTACACTGTCCGCAACTTTCGTGGGCATAAAATCTTGCTAAAGTCATGGTGTGTTCCACGATGCACTGGTCTTCATCCAGCACTTCAAAACCGCCGGATCCCATCATGGTTCCTGTAGCAAAACCGCCGTCTGCCAAGGATTCGTAGTTCATGTATCTGGGTTCGCCGTTGATGGTTTTCAGCAATAAATTGGCGGGAAGTATAGGAACGGAAGAACCTCCCGGAATGCAGGCTTTCAGTCTTTTACCATTAGGAATTCCACCGCAATATTCGTCTGAATAAATGAATTCTTCTACAGTAATGGTCATGTCTATCTCATAAACGCCGGGTTTATTGATATTTCCACAAGCCGAAATAAGTTTGGTTCCTGTAGATTTTCCTACTCCGATTTTAGCATACTCTTCGCCGGTAATATTGATAATAGGAACTACTGCCGCAATTGATTCGACATTGTTCACTACGGTAGGCCTTTCCCAAAGTCCTTTTACTGCGGGGAAAGGTGGTTTCAGCCTTGGGTTTCCTCTTTTTCCTTCCAAAGATTCCAGAAGGGCAGTTTCCTCGCCACAAATGTAGGCTCCAGCACCGCGCTGCACATAAATCTCACAGTCAAAGCCGGTTCCAAGGATGTTTTTACCTAAGAAACCTTCTTTTCTGGCTTCTTCTATTGCTTCTTCCAGAATGTCGGTAATCCATGTATATTCACCGCGGATATAGATATAGGAAGTGTTAGAACCCAAGCAAAAGGATGAAATCAACATCCCTTCAATCAAAAGATGGGGGATAAATTCCATTAAATAACGATCCTTGAAAGTTCCAGGTTCTGATTCATCGGCATTCACAACAAGGTGTCTTGGCACGCCTTCGGGTTTTGCAAGGAAACTCCATTTCAAACCGGTGGGGAAACCTGCTCCGCCACGACCGCGAAGCCCGGAAGTTTTTACCTCTTCCAGAATTTCTTCGGGAGTCATTTTCAACGCTTTTTCCAGAGCTTCGTAACCGCCTCGCTTTCTGTACACCTCGAAATGACGGATTCCCTCTACGTTAGCGTCTTTAAGTAAAAGTTTTTTACTCATCTTATTATTCAGTTAATCCAAAGCAAAAGTGCCCTGTCTGCAAAGATTCAGGATTTCATCTACTTTTTCAATCGTTAAATTTTCTTGATAAAACTTGCCCAGCTGCATCATTGGTGCATAACCGCAGGCTCCGAGACATTCCGCAGGTTTCAGCGTAAAAAGGCCGTCGGCGGTAGTTTCTCCGTCTTTGATGTTAAGTTGAGTACGGATATGATTCAGGATTTTTTCGCTCCCTCTTGTAAGGCAAGGGCCGGTTCGGCATACTTGCAGAACATATTTTCCGACTGGCTTCATATTGAACATCGTGTAGAAAGTAGCTACTTCATACACTTCAATGGGCTTAATATTCAAAATATAGGCAACATAATCCATGACAGGAACATCCAGCCAGCCTCCAAATTCATCTTGTGCTATATGCAGAATTGGAATAAGGGCAGATTTTTGTTTTCCTTCCGGATATCTTGCGATAATTTTATTGACCTGTTCTAAAGTTTCAGGTTTGAAAGCAATCGTTTCGCTCATCTTTATTTAGATTAAAGAACAAAGAACAAAAGAGAATACACTCTACATTTTTTGTCCAATTTTTTCTTTTTAAAAAAATATTTTCCTTTTTCTCTGACTTTCGGTTTATGCATCCAATTCTCCGGCAATCACGTTCATGGAACACATGGTTACAATAGCGTCCGAGATCATGGATCCTTTGATCATTTCCGGATACGCCTGATAGTAAATAAAACACGGCCTTCTGAAGTGCAGCCTGTATGGAGATCTGCCGCCGTCGCTCACCAGATAGAATCCAAGTTCGCCATTTCCTCCTTCTACAGCGTGATAAACTTCGCCTTTCGGTACATCTGTTTCACCCATCACTATTTTGAAATGGTAAATCAGCGCTTCCATATTGTTGTAAACATCAGCTTTTTCGGGCAAATAAAATTCGGGAACATCTGCATGGAAATCTCCATCGGGTAAATTTTTATAAGCTTGCTCAATGATCTTTAAGCTTTCCCAAACTTCCTGCTGGCGCACCATAAAACGGTCGTAAGTATCTCCAGAAGTTCCAACGGGAATAATAAAATCAAAATCCTGATAAGAAGAATAAGGATCGGCTACCCGTACATCATAATCTACGCCGGCTGCCCGAAGGTTAGGCCCTGTAAAACCGTAGCTCAAAGCTCTTTCTGCCGATATTCCTCCTACATTGATACAACGATCCATAAAAATCCGGTTTCTTTCATTCAATGCACAGAACTCGCCCCATATTTTTGGGAATTTTTTGAGCCAGGCTTGTAAAAGTTCATGAAATTTTGGAGAAAAATCTCTTTCAAAACCGCCGATTCTTCCCATATTGGTGGTCATTCTTGCTCCGCAGATCTGCTCATACAACTCATAAATAGCTTCTCTTTCGCGGAAAAGATACGTGAGTCCGGTGATAGCTCCCGCATCCATGGCTGTTACGCCATTGCACACTAAATGATCTGCAATACGGGCGATTTCCATCATGATAACCCGCATATAATCTACCCGTTTTGGAACTTCGCAACCGATGAGTTTTTCTACCGTCATGTGCCATCCTAAGTTATTGATGGGCGCTGAACAGTAGTTCATACGGTCTGTTAACGTGGTGATTTGAGCAAAATTTCTTCTTTCACAGATTTTTTCATAAGCCCTGTGTATATAACCTATAGTTTGCTCCGAATGCAGGATTTTTTCGCCGTCCATAGTAAGGACGTTTTCAAAAATACCGTGCGTTGCCGGATGCGTAGGTCCTAAATTCAAGGTGTACAGCTGTCCGTCAACATGCTCTTCGGAAGAATATTGGCTGATGATATTTGATAATTTGTTGTCTTTCATAATTTTGGCTTTGGGTGCAGCATTTATCTTCCGAACATTTTATCATCCTTATCAGTCCTGGTGCCGTCTTCAAGGCGGTATTCTTTCAACATCGGATGATACCCAAGATCTTCCATATTCAGAATAACTCTCAGATCCGGGTGTCCCTTGAAGATGATTCCGAAGAAATCATACGTTTCACGCTCCATCCAGTTGGCACCTGCAAACAGATCGGTAAGGGTTTCAAACTCCGCTTCCTCTCTTTTTGCAAAAGCTTTCAGGCGGATTCTGAAATTTTCTTTCATATTGTGAAGATGATAAATAACACCTAATTCCTTTTCCGGCTGTTCAGGATAATGAATACCCGTGACATCTGTCAAAAAATTAAATTCCAGAGAAGAATCGCGAAGGTGATGAATCACTTTTTTGATGTCTTCTTTTTTTATTTCCAAGGTCAGCATGCCATAAGGTTCTGAACTGTGCAGAATGCTTTCGGGAAATTCTCTGCTGAGGGCTTCTAAAACAAATTCGTTGGTCATATTATTCATTCAAAATTCAAGATTGTTGAATCTGAAATTATTGTATTCCGTAAGATTCTAAAAGTTCTTTGTATTGTGGCATATCTCTTCTTCTGATGCTCTCGCTCTGAGCGAGTGCCTGAACTTGCATTACACCTTCTATGATTTGCTCTGGCCTTGGCGGACATCCCGGTACATATACATCTACAGGAATTATTTTGTCAATACCCTGTAATACAGAATAAGTGTCAAAAATTCCTCCGCTGCTGGCGCACGCTCCTACGGCAACTACCCATCTAGGTTCTGCCATCTGAGTGTAAACCTGTTTCAAAACGGGACCTAATTTTTTGGAAATAGTTCCGCATACCATCAACATATCGGCGTGGCGCGGTGAAAAAGAGTTTCTTTCCATTCCGAATCTTGCACCATCAAAAGTTGGATTCAGGAAAGCCATATATTCGATACCGCAACATGAAGTGGCAAAGGGTAGTGGCCAAAGTGAATGGCTTCTTGCCAAACCAATAACACTGCTTAATTTAGTAGCAAAGAAACCTTCTCCTTCCAAGCCATCGGGTGGAGTGGCATCCATTCTTACGGTTGGTTTATTATCTGACATAATGTTTTTTCTTTTTAAAAATTAAAATTTCATCGATCCCAATCCAATGCGCCGCGTTTCCACACATAAAGAAATGCGAGGAAAAAAACAGAAACAAAGGTAAGAACCGCTAAAAATCCTTCCATTCCAAATTCCCGGAAATTGACCGCATAAGGATAGAAGAATACAATTTCCACATCGAATAATACAAAGAGCACAGCGGTGAGGAAATATTTAACCGAGAAAGGAGTTCTTGCATTGCCTTCTACTTCCACCCCGCATTCAAACGTGTCATTCTTAGCATTCTTGGCCTTACTTTGTTTGGGGCCCAGAAAATGAGTGCCGGCAAGAGAGAGTAATACAAAACCTAATCCTACAGCTGCCTGTATAATAATGGGAATGTAATTTTCAGGTAAATTCATAATCTTTTTTTTACTTTCCGGGATGGCTGATTTTATCCATCAGTATAAGTTTAGAACGGAATGATGAATCTTTTATTTCTATCATTTCCGCACTCCATAGTCTGCAAATTTAATGATTATTACCTTAAAAACAGAATCTAAACCCTAAAAATCAAAGGTGATAAAAATAAGCTTTAGGTAATTTAGAATAGTTCAAAATAATTATTTTCGGGAAGTTTTTTTAATCTTCCGAAGCGCCAGAAAAGCAAGGTATCCAATGTAAAGAAACAGGAAACTGGCAAACAAAATATTGATAATTGTGTTTGTTTTTTCGTCCTCTACCTGAAAAAATTGGTTGTAAAGGATAAAAATTGCGATCAACACGGCATAAATATAGAGTTGCTTTTTCATAGTATGAGGGAATACGTTCGTCTTCTTTTATGATTTATCGGCTCATAATCTTGCCAAAGAAGTTGGATGGCTTTATTTTCTTCCAACTCAGGATTCGTTTCGAGATATTTCACTCCTTTTTGTTTAAAAACCTCATAGATTTCTTTAAAAATAACCGAAGTAATCCCTCTTTTCTGATAATCGGGATGAATGCCAATAAGATAAAAATTTGCTCTGTCGTTTCTTTTTCCAGCTTGCAACAGATGCCACCAACCGAAAGGAAACAGCCTGCCGTTCGCTTTTTGAAGTGCTTTGGAATAGGAAGGCATGGTGATGGCGAACGAAATTAATTTTCCCTGAGAATCCGTGATGGCTACGATGTAATCCTTGTCAATAAATTTAAAATATTTATCACGGTAGGTGTGAATTTGTTCATCTGTAATCGGGGTGTAGCTTGAGAGATGTCTATAAGTTTCGTCCAGCAGCTTGAACATGGGTTCTACATACGGCAGTATTTCTTTCTTTGAATTAAATTTAAGGACTTTAAGTTGGTATTTTTGGAGAATGAGATCATTAAACCTGATGATTTTTTCCGGCAGTTGCTCTGGAAATACCAGCTCATATTCTACCCATTCCTTCTCTTTTTCTAATCCTGCTTTTTCAAAATGTTCAGCATAATAGGGCGCATTGTAAATACCGATCATGGTGGCCAAACGATCGAAACCTTTGGTCAGCACACCTGATTTGTCCAGATTGGTAAATCCCATCGGGCCTTCTATTTTCGGAATGTTTTTTTTCCTGGCAAAATCTTTTATTTTTTCGATCAGCACTTGCGAAACCTCGGGGTCATCAATAAAATCGATCCATCCGAATCGGACTTTATCGATGCCAAGTTCTTCTTTTTCTTTAAAATTGATGATTGCGGCAGTTCTTCCAACGATTTTCTGATCTCTGTAAGCGAGAAACAGTCGCGCTTCCGAATATTGTAAAGCGGGATTATGACGGGGATTCCAAATTTGTTTTTCTTCAGCAATGAGTGGCGGAACAAAATTTTTGTTATTTTTGTAAAGTTCCATCGGAAATGTAATGAAAGCCATCATTTCTTTGGCGGATTTTACTTCAATAACTGAGATCTCGGACATGATGTTTCAGGCTTTTGGATTTCAATACACAAATATAACTGAAACTTGTCATAATGGGCTTTATTTGGCATAGTTTTTACATAAAATGTTAAGAAAAAATTAATCAAAATTTTATACAAACACAATGAGTTATTACTTAATTATCGGAGCTGTTTTTATCATAAGTATGATCGTACAGAACAGGCTCCGGTCAAAATTCGCCCATTACTCGAAGGTTCATTTGCAGAATGGAATGTCCGGAAAAGAAATTGCTGAAAAAATGCTGCGAGACAACGGGATTCAGGATGTACAGGTCATCTCTGTTCCAGGACAGCTTACAGACCATTATAATCCACAAAATAAAACCATTAATTTATCCGAAGGCGTTTATATGCAGAGAAATGCAGCTGCGGCCGCAGTGGCAGCCCACGAAACGGGACACGCCGTACAACATGCAGTAGGATATTCCATGCTGCAACTTCGTTCTAAAATGGTTCCTGCGGTCAATATTTCTTCCAGGCTTCTTCAGTTCGTACTGATGGCTGGTATTCTGGTGATGGCCACCAGCGGAAATAAAACCTTACTTCTGGCAGGGGTTATCCTATTTGCGGTAACCACTCTTTTTGCATTCGTTACTTTACCTGTGGAATATGATGCGAGCAACCGGGCATTGGCTTGGCTAAGAAGTTCGGGGACACTGGCCAATAATGCTGAATATGAAGGCGCTCAGGACAGTTTGAAATGGGCTGCCAGAACCTACGTTGTTGCGGCATTAGGTTCTCTTGCACAGCTCATTTATTTTGCTTCACTGCTTACAGGAAGAAGCAGCGATTAAGTTGCAAAACTAAAAGAAACATGAAGCATTTCGGACAATTGTTCTGAAATGCTTTTTTTTTGCGACAATTTTACCATGGCACGGATACGGCAGTTATGTTCACTTTCAAACTCGAGAATCTGCGCTCCGGCTTTGTTGAGAAGGGTAAAAATCAGATGTTGCTGGCTGAAACTGAAACTTGCGGAAAGTTCTGTCTCAAGTTCCCGGGTAATAATTTTTGAAGATTCCAGCGTCAGTTTTGCGGTTTCTTTATACGCTTTTACCAATCCTGAAACACCGAGTTTGGTGCCACCATAATACCGGACAACGATCAGAAGAATATTGGTAACACCATGCGCTAACAGCTGATTGTAAATAGGAAGTCCAGCACTTCCTGCGGGTTCTCCGTCATCGTTGGCTCTGTGCAATTCACCTTCAAGTCCGATCCGAAAAGCATAACAATGGTGTGTAGCCTTTGGATGTTCTGTTTTTACAGCTTCCAGACAGGTTTTCATGCTGTTTTCATCATGAACCGGAAACGCATAACCGATAAATTTACTTCCTTTTTCTTTTAAAAGAACGGAATCAACAGAAGTTTCAATTGTGGTGAGTTCATACATTACTGATACACTTCAGTTTTAATTAATGATTTTTATAGTGATATATCGTGTTTTCAGAAATTACGCTTTTCCCTTCAGGAGCAACGGGCAGAACCGGAGCTACTGTTCCTTTTTTGAAATGTAGGTGTTCATTATGAATCACCACAGCTTCATCCCAAAGAGAACTGTCAATAAAGTGTTGAAGGGTGTTTCTGCCACCTTCTATCATGACCGATTGTATCTGTTCCTCAAAGAGAGTGGCCATCAGATGTTTCAGAAAATGTTGTCTTTCTGTTTTAATGAAAGTAAGATGACCTTCTTGCATTTCTTTCACAGAGTTGAAAATAAACGTTTTCGCTTCAGCATTAAAAATATTAAAATCAGAAGGAACTTTCAAATCAAAATCGATAAGAATCCTGATTGGGTTTTTCCCCGAGACCTGACGCACCGTAAGTCTGGGATTATCGTTCAGAGCAGTGTTGGTTCCCACTAAAATAGAATGTTCCTCGGCGCGCATCTGATGCATATATTGATGAGTAATTTGGGCGGAGATTGCTGCCGTCTGGAAATTATTATCCATAAAACCGTCCGCAGACTGCGCCCATTTCAGAAGGATGTAGGGTCTTTTTTTCTCATGATAAGTGAAAAATCTTTTGTTTAACTCCAGACATTCTTTTTCAAGAACTCCCGTCGTTACGTCAATTCCGGCTTGTTTCAGTAATTTTATACCTTGTCCGCAAACTTTTTCATTACAGTCTGTACTTCCGATTACCACTCTTTTGAAACCAATTTCCACGAGTTTCGCAGCGCAGGGTGGTGTTTTTCCGTAATGGGAACAGGGTTCAAGGGAAACATACAGCGTAGATTCCCGCAAAAGTTCTGGATTTTTAACTGACGCGATAGCATGAATTTCGGCGTGAGGGCTTCCCGCCCGTTGATGATACCCTTCTCCGATAATGACGCCGTTATGCACAATAACACATCCAACCAAAGGATTCGGAAAAGTGTTTCCTGCTGCTTTTTCAGCGAGTTCTATGCACCGCTGAAGGTAGATTTCATCATGATTCATAGGATTAAAAAAGGCGAAGTCTTGATGCTCCGCCACTTTTTTTAATAGGATGTAACTTTATTCGCCTGCAATAATTTGATGAAGGCTTTGTTTCATAGATTCCAACTGAGCCTTCTTTTGATCAATTGTGTTGTAAGTATCTCTCAAAAGCGGATTTTCACGGGAAGGATTGGTAAAAAATCCAATGTTGTTTTCCAGTTTTACAATCTCAGCTTCCAGATCTCCAATCTGATTCTTAATTTTTCGGGCTTTATCGGTAATTTGACCTTCGCTCAATCCATCTTCTTTCAGTTCATAATCATGAATTTTGTTCAGCTTCATCTTTTCTCTCATGGTTTTGTTAAACTCAGAGTTGATGCTGATTTTTTCTCTTGGTACTTTCCCGATATTGTTCCATGAAGTTTTGATTTGTTCTATTTTTTCTACGCTTCCTTCTTCATCGGTCACAGTTTTCAATTCCTCCAGAAGTGCTTTTTTCTGCTGAAAATTCTCTTTCCAGTTATCATTTTGCGCATTGTTTTTTGCTCTGTATTGGTTGAAGAAAACATTGCAAGCTTCGCGAAACTCGTCCCACACTTTATTGGCCATACTTCTGGGAACATGCCCGATCGTTTTCCAGTCATCCTGAAGTTTTTTGAACAGTGGAACAGCAGTATCCCAATCTTCAGAATGCATATTATCTTTGGCAGTTTGGATGAGTTTCATTTTTTCATCCAGATTGTGTTGCTGATTGTGTTTCAGATTTTTGTAGAATTCATTTTTAGCGGAATTAAAGTTCCGGATGGTTTCTTTAAAATCATTCCAGTTCTGATTGGATATTTTTCTGGGAACATTTCCGGTTTTCAGGAAGTTGGCCCGTAATTCTTCCATAGTTTTTATGGCGGTTTGCCAATAATGATGATTGGGTTCCTTCTCCGGTGAAGCCAGTTTCTTAATTTCCTCGATAATGCTGTTCTTTTTCTCCAGATTCTCTTGTTGCTCCGCTTCTATTTGAGCGTTCAACTCACTCTTTCTTTCGTGTATCCTGTTAGAAATTTCTTTAAAAACCTCCCATGTTTTTTCTCTGAATTCTTCTGCAACAGGTTCAGCTTCCTCTTTCCACAATTTGTGCAGAAACTGCAGTTCGTTCAATGCTTTCTGTACGGAAGATTCTTTTTCCAACTCTTGAGCTCTTTCAATAATATGTTGTCTTTTCTCAAGATTGTGGCTGTATTCCTGTTCCAGATATTCCTTGTTCATATCCAGCATCTGATAAAACTGGTTCAGATGATGAAAGTAATTGTTATTCAGTATTTTAAATTCTGATTTAGCTACTTGTCCGGCATTTCCCCATTCTTGTTTTATTTCCCGGATTTCTTTAAAAAGATTCACTCCCGGTTCCGAATTGGTATATAGATTTTTCAACCTCTCAATGATACTTTGACGTTGTTCCAGATTTTTTGCCTGTTCTGCATCTTGCTGTTGGTGAAAAGCATCATGTTTTTCCCTGAAAATGGAAATTAATCCGGAAAGTTTGGCCTGAGAAGGGTGTTCATAATGAACTTGCTCTTCCGGAAGCTCTGTTTCAGCAGCCTGATTTTTATGCTCTTCAGATTCATCATGAATGAGTTTGAAAGCATGTTCTTTCAGTTGTTGAAATTTTTTATGGTAAGCTCCGGCATTATTTAGATTAATCAACTGTTCCATTCGCTCCATGATCTGTGGCAGAGTAAGTCCGGAAAGTTCGTCTTCTTTATGTTCGTCTTCCAAAGCTTCGTGAATTTCTTCAGATTCTTCAGCTACTACAGGTTTTTCTTCAGAAATAACTTCAGATTTCGATTCCCGCTTGTTCTCTTCAGCAGAAGTTTGCTTCAGCTCTTCAGGCGCCATTTCAGGCTTCGGATCTTCCTGAACCGGAATCTCTTCTTCTGCCTTTTCAGAAGAAGGTTGAATTTGATCTTCAGAGATTGGTTGAACAGCTTCGTTTTCAGCGTTGTTTTCTTGATTTTCTGATGCTGGCTGAACCTGTTCTTTTTCAGAACTGTCCTGAATTTCTTCAGGTTGTTTAGTGTCAGGTTCTTCTTCAGAAGAAACTTCAGACTTCGGTTCATTGGAAGTTTCTTTTACTTCTTCATAAACAGCTTCTATTTGAGAATCTTCATGAGCTGGAATCTCTTTTTCAGAATCGTGTTGAATCTTATTTTCAGACGTTGACGGTTGAACAGCTTCGTTTTCAGCATTCATGTCTTGGTTTTCGGAGTTGGGCTGGTCCGTAATCATAGCAAATCTTTTTGAGATAAAGGTCAATATATACAGAGTATGGCGATGGTGCCACAATCAGGCAATAAATATAATAATTTTTTTTTGAAACCTCATTTAGGATTTGCTTTTTTTAGGATGCATCAGCGGTTCCAGAGTTCCCAAGCCTTTTCTGCCTGTTGTTCCAGCATATAGAGGCCGTTCAGCGTAGTGGCACCGCGAATTCCTGCATTTTTTAAAAACTGCGAAACCGGGGGATTGTAGATGAGATCGATCACCAAATGTTGTGGACTGAGGCTCTCAAAAGGGAAAGGTACACAATCTTCCGTAGCCGGAAACGTGCCGACAGGCGTACACTGCACAATAATCCGGCGTTGTTGAACAAACTCCGGACTGAGATTTTCGAAATTTAGATTTCCTTTCCGGCTCACTGTTTCATAAGGAATGCCCATTTGTCTGAAAACATACTGTACTGCTTTTGCCGCACCGCCGTTTCCTAAGATTAATGCGCTGTCGTGAAAATCTTTCTTTAGAAGGAGCAGGCTTTTCTCAAATCCTGCAGCATCGGTATTGTGTCCGGTTTTCCTCCCGTTTCGGATCACGATCGTATTCACAGCTCCAATTTGTTGTGCTTCTTCACTCAACTCATCCAGATAAGGAAGAATCTGTTCTTTATAGGGAATGGTGACATTCAGTCCGGAAAGTCCTTCCATTCTGAAAATTTCGTCTGTATCCTGAATGTCTTTGAGATCAAAAACCTGATAGGTGTCTTCCAGCATCAGACGGTAAAATTTATCGGTGAAATACTTTTTGGAAAAAGAGTAGGAGATATTACGGCCGATTAGACCGAAAATTCTTGGTGGCTTCATCTTTCAAAAATACAAAAAAGACTCAGTAATACTGAGCCCTTGATGCTGATTTTTGCGATGTTTAAAGTTATCGAACAATAATTTTATGAGATTTTCCGTCCAATACCAGCAAGTAAGTTCCTCTTGCAAGCTGATTAAGATGGATTTCAGAGGAAGTTTTGAACGGATGCGCAATGCGTTGCATCAAACGTCCTTCCAAGCTGTAAATCTCAGCACTCATTATTTTCTTGAGATCTTTTCCTTTTACGTATAATACGCCGTTCACTACAGGATTAGGATACACTTTTATAGTTTCCTGTACATTGTTTTCAGCGGTATTTAAGGTGTAGCAGGACCATGTAAGATCATCTATTGCCACGCGTTCTCCAGAGTTAGGTTGAATAACTTTAATCACCACATCTCCTGTAATATTCAGATTATTCAAAGTAGTTGTAGTAACTGTTGAGCTGTATGGAATGGTTCCCACATTGGTTCCGTTGATTTCTACATTTAAATTTCCGCCACTTCCGGAGAATTTCAATTGCGTTGTCACGGTGATGGAACTGATTCCTCCCGAAATTGAGGAAGAGGTAAGGCTTCCGTTGCGAATGGTAATTGCTTTGTTGTTGATAGTTTCGTCGGTTCTGGCATCGGTCGCCGTCCAAGTAATTCCGTTGTTGGTCCAGGTTCTGCTGCTGTAACTTCCGGAATTTGTTGTAGGAATATTTTCAAAATCTTCTGTACCGCAACTTCCTCCCGGAGTTCCGGCAAGGGTGGTAGCGGAAATGGTATTGCTGGCGGCGGAGGAGTTTCCTGAACTATCCTTGGCAATAACATAAAAAGAATATGTAGTGGAAGCTGTCAGTCCGGAAATGTTAGCGGAAGTTCCTGTTACGGTCGAGTGGTAGGTTCCGTTCATGTAAATATCATAAGCCGCAACAGCGATGTTGTCTGTAGAAGCAGTCCAGCTCAGCGAAACAGAATTTGTAGTAGTTCCGGTCGCGGTTAGTGCTGTTGGTGCTGTTGGTGGCGTACTGTCCGGTGTTCCCCAAATGTCATTTACCCATTGCGGATTGTCAATAAAAGGATTCCGGTTTCCCTGAAAAGTATAGGAAGCATTATTCCGCGAAATTTCTGCATTGGATACAGGATCCTGAATGTGCCACAGCATCAGCTGCTGAAGTTGCCAGTTTTGAAGTCCCGGATAAGCACTTCCTCCCAGCATGTTTCCGGAATTGAAACTGCTTAATTGTGTTTCATAACGCGTTACAAAATAAAAAATCATTCTCGCTACGTCACCTTTGAAAGCATCGATAGGCTCAAAAACAGTTCCTGAATATCCCGGGGAAACTGAACTGCCCACTTTGGATCCGTTGAGAGAAGTGAAAGATGCGCTGCCCACTTTCCCAAAAGGATAATTGCTTCGCATTCCGTTCACTTTTCCGTCGGTAGCACGTACAGTATGAATGTCATTTTTCATCGGGCTGCCTTCGTTAAAAAGACTTTGTGGAACAATATGTTCGCGGTTGTAACAATCGCCTTCATTGGAATAATTTCCACATTGTTTTTGTCCCGGAGTAAAGTTATAAGGGTCCGGACCATTCGGGTTTTCTGAATAAATATCGAGAACAGTTCCGTCGTTTTCATAAAAATAATCACGGTCGGTAGTCATATAACCAGTCCAGAGTCCGTTATATCCCTGATCGGAATGTCCGTTGGTGATAATTTGTTTCAGTTTCGTTTTCAAAGCTGCACCGGTTAGGGTAGCAGTCCCATTATAATATCCCGCTGGAGGTTGCGCATCGGCATAGTGCCCAGCCAGAATAAACAAAAGTACTATGAGTATTTTTTTCATTATAAGTGACATAAAAAATAAACGGCAAAATTACGAAAAAATAAATAGGCAACAGATCAGGAACGGATGATATATCTCCTGTTAATTTTTGAAAATAACCACGAAACGGCAAATCCAAAACCTCCCGCTGTAAGGGTAACCAAGACATAATTAATCGGTTCTATTTTCACAGGAAAAGGAAGGGTCGGGTTGGCCATGAAAATGCCCGTCTGCAGTTGTAGCAGGCAGATGAGTGTTCCGATAATCAACCCGGAGACAATTCCTGCAAACACAATCAGAAGGCCGGTAAAGAAATAGGTGCGCCGGAGATGATGAAGCGGAAAACCAAGAGAAATCAACGATAGCGACTGGTTCTTTTTGTCTAGCTGAAGGATAATAATTGCGCCCGCCAGATTGAAAGTTGTGATGAGAATGACCAATCCGAAAATAAGATAAATAAAAAGTTTTTCGATGTTAATCATCTTCCAGAAAGCAGCGTTTTCTTCATTTTTCGTGGTGATGGTGTACGGACTTCCCAGTTTCTGCTGAAGTTCTTTTTTTATTTTATCTGTAGCAGCGGGATCTTTCAGCTGAATGACGATTTGATAAGCCGCATTCTTAGGAAGTTCCAAAAGTTGCTGTGTGATTTCGATAGGGCCGATAATATAATTGTTCAGCTGATCGTTTCCGGAGAAAACACCGCTCACATACACTTCTTTTTTATTGAAAATATCTTCCTCTTTCTGAATCAGACCGGTTCCTGCTTTTGGCATAAAGACCGTGGCAAAATCTAGTCCGTCGCCTACAGGAACAGCGAGCCGGTTGTTCAGGCCGTGCTCCATCAGCACTTCATTGGAATATTTAAAACTGGGATAAGTGCCGTAAAAAACATTTTTATGAATAGGATTTACTCTGGTATAAGCAGAATCCACTCCCCGAAGAACCGCAATATCCCCTTTGCCGGAATAATCTATATAAACTTTTTCCTCAATTACTTTGGAATACGCTGCAACAGACGGCTCTTTCTTCAGGACAGATTCCAGTGCAGGAATATCTTTCAGGGTTTTTCCTGATTTGCTTTTTATGGTAAGGTCAGCATGAAGGTCGGATATGAGTTCCCGGTTCAGTTCTTCCAGTCCGGAAAATACAGAAACAATGATGAACATCGCAGCCACAGCCACCGTCATGGCAATTGCGGCAAGCCAGGTAATAAAAGTAACCGCTGTACTGCCTTTTCGGGCAATCAGATAACGTTTTGCAATGTACAGAGGTGTGTTTTTCAAACCGGCAAATTTATGCTATAAAACAGGATTATCTCCTTCGCCACGCAGTTCGCGTTCTATTTTTTCCACATCGTCCAGAGAAGTGTCCAGATAAAACTGAAGATCAGGAATTATACGAACCTGTTTTGCCATTTTCTGTCCCAAATAGTTGCGGTATTGCGCTTTATTGGTTTCTATTTCTTTCATCACAGGACCTCTAAACTCCTGCGGAAAAATGCTGAGGTAAATTCTTGCGATACCCAGATCCGGAGTTACTTTCGCATCAGAAACCGATACCAAAAAATTCTGTTTGCTTTCTGAAGCCTGCTTTCTGAAGAGCTCTGCGAAATCTTCCTGAATAATCTGAGCTATTTTTCTCTGTCTGTTGCTTTCGTTCATAATGCAAATTTAGTACTTTTGTCTGAAATCTACAGGCTCGGTGATGAACCAAAACAGTTAGATTATTTTTTTAACAACATATGAAAATAGAACATTTAGGAATTGCCGTGAAATCGCTGGAAAATGCAGATTTGCTTTTTTCGAAACTTCTGGGAGCTGAACCATATAAGCACGAAACCGTCGAAAGGGAAGGCGTTACGACTTCATTTTACAAAACCGGGGAAAGTAAAATCGAACTTCTGGAAGCATCCAATGCCGAAAGTCCTATCGCAAAATTCATCGAAAAAAGAGGCGAAGGTATTCATCATATCGCTTTGGGGGTAGAAAATATCGCAAAAGAAATTGAACGGTTGAAAAAAGAAGGATTTATTTTCATTTCCGAAGAGCCCAAAGAAGGTGCTGATAACAAGCTCGTTGTCTTTCTTCATCCCAAATCTACCAATGGAGTGTTGGTGGAATTATGCCAAGAAAAGCCTTAATTAGTTTTGAAATTCTGTAAAAAAGATTATTTTTGCAACCCAACAAAAGAACAAATGTTCTTCGGGTCCTATAGCTCAGTTGGTTAGAGCACCTGACTCATAATCAGGTGGTCCCTGGTTCGAGCCCAGGTGGGACCACAATCCGTCTCATGATAAAAATTGAGACGGATTTTTTTATTTTCACGATTTTTATTCTGAATCTTTCTTTTTCTGACAGCTTTTACATTTATTAAATGGGTTGTTAAAAAAGTCTTAATTATTTTCATGGAAACTGTATTTACATTATTTTTGCCCAAATCTGATAATTAATGGAGCATTTTGATAGCTGGAAAGATCTTTTAAATCCTGAATTTTATATTAAGCTTGGTGGATACTGGCTGATACTGTTCATTATTTTTGCAGAAACAGGTTTATTTGTAGGTTTTTTCCTTCCGGGAGACAGTCTTTTGTTTATTTCCGGAATTTATTCTGTCGAAATGATCAGTTCTGCGTATGGTTCCACAGGCAGCGACTTTCTCGATACAACCTTGTTGGCACTTTCTATCGCCGCCGCAGCAACCATTGGTAATGAAGTAGGTTATTGGTTCGGAAGAAAAGCCGGACCTGCTCTTTACAAAAAAAACGACAACTTTTTTTATAAGAAAAAATACCTGTATCAAGCGCATAATTTTTTCGCTAAGCATGGGAGTTTGGCCATTATTCTTGCTCGTTTTCTTCCGATTGTAAGAACTTTCGTTCCGATTGTGGCAGGAATTGTAGGCATGAATAAAGGACGCTTTTTTCTTGACAATGTTCTGGGAGCACTTCTTTGGTCTTTTTCTCTGGTGTTTGCCGGACATTATCTGGATAAGCTTTTTATAGACCAATTTGGAATCGATCTGAAAGCACATTTAGAGCTTATCATCCTCATCCTCATTGTTTTTACCACATTGCCGGTGATTTTCAAAATCGTTTTCGGAAAACATGAAGAACCGGATATGCCGAATCAACCTTAGACTTGTTTAATTTTCTCAGTAAAACGTAAACAGATGGTTAGTTTTGAATCCAATCTAATATAGCGGGAAGTATAATACTATCCCGCTTTTTTTTGCTGTACAGCCGCGGTGTATGCCCTGTTTTTTTCATGAAAATAAACCGGTGCGGTATTTCCATTGCAGTCAGCACACTGTCCAAAGCAATACCTTGACTTTTATGAACCAGAAAATCCCGATCTCCCTGAAAAATAAGCGTAGGAACGGCTGCAACCTGCGAAATGGGGCTCGCTTCTTTGAATTTTTCTGAGAGTTTTTTTCTGTCGAATTTTTCTCCTATCACATCCTCAATCGTAGGGGAAGTATATCTGGAATAGACCGAGTTCAGAAAGCCTGAGGTATAAAAATCGGAAGGTCCGCTCAGGGAAATAATTTTCTTTACCTGATTCGGGTTTCGGTAACCGTATAATAAGGCCAGATGCGCACCGGAACTTTCCCCTAGAAGGATATAATGATTACTCATCAGGCCTGCATTCCCGGACAAAGAATTAAACTTTTCGATGGATAGCGTAATATCTTCCAACTGTTCCTGATAGGTTATTTTCTGTTTTTTGCTTACCAAACGGTAATTAATATTGACAGTCGGAATACGGTGGCGGTGAAGAAAATTCTGAATCTGTATCATTTTCTGTTTACGCCCGAATTTCCAGAAACCACCATGAATGAGCAATACCACAGGAGTATCCGGAGTGTAATACGGCGGCAGAAAGATATCCATATTCTGCTTCCGGTGTTCGCCGTATTTCAGATTGAAAATTTTCTGTTCCATTCCTTTTCCTACCCAAATTCGGTGTTTGGTGTTGCAGGAAAGCAACAGAAGTGGAAATGTTAGCATCAACAAAAAGTGAAAAAAGCTCTTTTTTATCATACTTAAGTACAAAGTTACTAAAATCAGCACATTAACAAAAGTCTGTGATATGGCGGGTTAAGAGCTATTACGTAGGATATAGAATGACAATAAACTGTTAATTTGTAAATTTTTAGCTGACTTTGTTAAACTAATGTTTTTTTTATTTAAATTTACTTCAATATATGTCTAACTTAATTAAAATTTGTGTAATATGAAACGTAAACTATTTTTTCTGGCCATTTGGTTAATGGCTTTCGGTCTGGCAGGAGCTCAGGATCTTCAATATCAGACTGCATTGATGGATAACGGAAGTACCTCCGCAAATTCAAGAGCACCACAGGGATCTCAAAGATACCAACGTTCTGTTTACTTGATTACAGCTACGGAAATGGCAGCTTCTGGCCTGGTGAATGGCGATGTACTTCGGGGAATTGGTTTTGAATATACGATACCGTTGACTGCCCCAATAAGTGGTAATATCAAAATCTACCTGCAGAATACAACAGATATTGCCAATAACAAAAGCACCGCTTGGGCTACTGCGGTAACCGGAATGACTGAAGCCAGTAACGGATCTATTACAATTCCCGCTGCTGCCACGCTTTTTCAAGCGTTTTCAGGCGGTAGTAATTTCACTTATACTGGTGGAGGCCTTTATGTAGCTTTTGAATACCAGAATCCTTCGGGTGCTCTTGCTACAACAGGGAATACTGCATTATGTTCCACTACATTGACTGGTGGACTAAAAGGGGCTCAGAGCAACTCTGCGCTACCAACTACTTTAACGGCGTCTAACTGGAGGCCTAAAACATTTTTGGCAAAAGCAGTGGCTTGTGCTACATTGCTTAGCCCAACGATGACCGCATATACGGATAATTCAGCCACTATAAGCTGGATTGGAGTTTTGAACGCTCAGATAGAATATGGAATATCTCCCTATACACAGGGCAGCGGCGGATCTACAGCAACGGCCACTTCTTCCTCCTCTCAAACTATATCTGGTTTGATGCCGGGTAAAGCGTATGATGTTTACCTAAGAAAAGACTGCGGCGGTGGCGTGTACAGTGCTTGGACAAAAGTAACGGTAGGAACATCCAATTCAGCTCCTATTACATCTTTTCCCTATTCAATGAATTTTGAGACTGCTCCAGATCAAGCTTTTATATTTAATTTGGGCTGGGATAATAATCCTGTTGGTAATGTGGGTGGTTGGTCTTGGTACAAAGATGATACTACGGATGGCGATCCTACAAACGATTTTGCGCATTCTCCTGTTTCATTCATAGGAAGCTCTATTGCTACAACAGCACAGAATGCATGGAGTTTCTCACCGCCATTGCAACTTGAAGCAGGAAATACTTATAGCATCAGTTATTATTACCGTACTTTCAGTACAGCAGCTACCACCGCAGCAGTGAGTTTTTCTGTGGGAATTAATTCTTCAAAAACAGGAACAGGAGCCACTATTTTAGCAAATCATCCGGATTATAATAACTTGACTTATGTTCAGGGTAACGTGCAATTTACTCCAAGTACGTCCGGCAATTATTACCTTGGTTTCCATAATAATACACCGGCAAGAACAGGAATTACGACCACGAATTATGTCTTTATTGATACAGTGAGCATTTCAAAACAACTGGGTACCCACGAAACAGAACTGGAATCACCAAGCCTGAGCATTTATCCAAATCCAGTTGCTGATATTTTGACCGTGGAAGTAAAAGACAAGCTGAGAAACATCAGTATTTACGATCTTTCAGGAAGAAAAATGAACGTTCCGGTGTCTGGAAATACGGTTGAAGTCCGGCATCTGAAACCGGGAAGCTATTTGATCGCAATTGAAACTGACCAAGGTTCTGCGTCAGCAAAATTCATTAAGAAATAATTTTTTTGTAACACTTCAAGAAAGAATCCGCCTCAATTGAAGCGGATTCTTTTCTTATTTATTGATTGAACTCACTGATAAAATGCAGTTTCACATTCGGGAATTTCTCCTGAGTCATATGAATTGTGAACGAAGAATCGGCTAGAAAAACCAGCTGTCCGTATTTGTCACGAGCCATAAATCGTTGTTTCAGCCTTGCAAATTCCTTAAATTCTTCTGATTTTTCATCCGCTTCTATCCAGCAGGCTTTATGGATGGAGAGCGGTTCATAGGTGCATTTTGCACCGTATTCGTGCTCTAGGCGATATTGGATGACCTCGTATTGGAGTGCTCCTACTGTTCCTATGATTTTTCTTCCATTCATTTCCAGCGTGAAAAGTTGTGCCACACCTTCATCCATCAATTGATCAATACCTTTCGCTAATTGCTTGGCTTTCAGAGGATCGTTATTGTTGATATAACGGAAGTGTTCCGGTGAGAAGTTTGGAATTCCTTTGAAAGAAAGTTTTTCTCCCGCCGTCAGCGTGTCACCAATCCGGAAATTTCCTGTATCGTGAAGCCCTACAATATCACCAGGAAAACTTTCTTCTACCACTTCTTTCTTATCAGCAAAAAAAGCATTGGGCGCCGAAAATTTCATTTTTTTTCCTTCTCGAACCAGCAGATAATTTTCATTTCTTTTAAAAGTTCCCGATACAATTTTTACAAAAGCAAGACGGTCCCGATGTTTGGGATCCATATTGGCGTGAATTTTAAAAACAAATCCTGTGAAATCTTTCTCTTCCGGGCGCACCAGTCGGATATCCGATTCCCTGGGCTGCGGCATCGGAGCAATCTCGATAAAAGCATCCAGCAGTTCCCGGACTCCAAAATTATTGAGGGCTGAGCCGAAGAAAACCGGTTGCAGATTTCCCGCCATATAATCCTCCCGGTTGAATTCCGGATAAACAGATTCCACAAGTTCCAACTCTTCACGAAGCGTGGCAGCAGCTTTTGAGCCTATCATTTCATCAACTTCAGCGTCCTGAATATCAGTAATTTTTACTGAAGTTCCTACCTTCTGCTTCTTTTCTTCCAGAAAAAATTCAATATTCTTTTCCCAGATATTATAAATGCCCTGAAAATCTGAACCCATTCCGATAGGCAAAGATAAAGGGGTGACAGTAAGCCCGAGTTTTTGTTCCACTTCATCCAGCAGGTCGAAAGCGTCTCTTCCCTCGCGGTCTAATTTATTGATAAACACCAGCATCGGAATATTTCTCATCCGGCAAACTTTTACAAGTTTCTCGGTTTGCTCTTCCACACCTTTGGCTACATCAATCACAACGATCACAGAATCTACTGCAGTTAAAGTACGATAGGTGTCTTCAGCAAAATCCTTGTGTCCGGGCGTGTCCAGAATGTTGATTTTAAATCCTTTATATTCAAATGCTAAAACCGAGGTCGCCACAGAAATTCCTCTCTGTCTTTCAATTTCCATAAAATCGGAGGTAGCGCCTTTTTTTATTTTATTGGATTTTACCGCTCCCGCTTCCTGAATAGCACCTCCGAAAAGAAGGAGTTTTTCAGTAAGGGTGGTTTTTCCGGCATCGGGATGCGATATAATACCGAAGGTTTTACGTTTTTGTATTTCTTTGATAAGGTCTGACATATTGAAATTTATGGTTGCAAAAATCGGTATTTTACATGAGAACAGAAAACTTCAATATCCAAAGTTTGTTATCTTTGCCCGGAAACAATTCAAAAAATGGCTCCGAAAAAAAATATGCCTGTTTTTACCTTCGATTGGAAGGGCTTTTTCGTCTTAATCGCAGGTGCTGTTATTCCGACCTTTGCAGTGGCGATGCTGAATGTCATGTTCATGTTGCTGCAGAACGAGAATCTTCAGTATAACTTCTTCTTTCTTTTACTTTCCAATGCTGTTTTATGGTTGGGAGCGATCCTCGCGTTTGATTTCTTTATTTGCAGACCCGAAACGGGAAGAAAACTTAATTTCCCCATGCATTCTCCGGATCTGAAAGCGTATCTGATTATATTTCCATTGATGTTTGGAATGATGCTGACAGCGGAATTTATCACTTCGCAAATTCCTGTTACCGGACCCGTATTTGGCCCGATGTACGAATGGTTTTCGCTGCAAATGGAAATGCTTTCGGACGATATTTCGGTTATGATTGTTCTCGCAGTAGTGATGGCACCCGTTTTTGAAGAAATTGTATTTCGCGGAATTATACAAAAAGGATTGATTAACAAAGGAATGAAGCCTGCAACCGCAATTTTAATCAGTGCTTTTCTTTTTGGTTTGGTACATTTCAATCCATGGCAATTTGCCGGCGCATTGCTGCTGGGGATCGTTCTGGGATGGGTGTATGAAAAAACACGGTCGCTGTTGATGCCTATTTTATTGCACGCTTTCAATAACCTCGGCTCTACATTAATCATCGTATATACAGGAACAGAAAGTTTTGCCGACGCATTTTCTGTTTCAGAATACATCCTGTTGGCCATCGGATTGTTGATGGTGGCAGGATTTGGATTTTTGTTGAAGAAATACCCTTCACAGGAAGCAGCACCCTAATAAAGATTAATAAAATGAAAGAAATTTTATTCGCCACTCATAATCTTCATAAGAAAGAAGAAATTCAGCAGATTCTCGGCTCCCGGTTCTTGGTCAAAAGCCTGACGGATTATCACCTGCATGAAGAAATTGAAGAAAACGGAACCACTTTTCATGAAAATGCACTCATCAAAGCACAGTATTGTTTTGAACAGACCGGAATTCCGAGTGTGGGCGATGATTCCGGATTGGTGGTAAATGAATTGGGCGGAAGACCGGGAATTTATTCCGCACGATACGCTTCAGATCATGATTTTCAGAAAAATATTGCGAAAGTTCTGGACGAAATGAAAGGGAAAACCGACCGTTCAGCTTATTTTGTCACCGTGCTTTGTTATTATACAGAACAGGGCCCGGTTTATTTTGAAGGGAAAGTATTTGGAAATTTATTGGATGAAAATAAAGGAGTTCAGGGTTTTGGCTACGATCCGATTTTCGTTCCGGATGGCTTTCAGATGACGTTTGCCGAAATGCAGCCGGATGAAAAAAATAAAATCAGCCACCGGAAAAAAGCACTGGATCAATTTCTCCATGCTTTCGATCTGTAATTCCTGCCGTAGTCTTTTTTTTCCTATTTTTACGGAATTGTTAATAGAGAAAACACTATTTTTTGAGTACCCATCTTACCATTCTCGGATTCAATTCCGCTATACCCACGGTAAATTCTGCACCTACAGCACAGCTGCTGGAAATGGAGGAACGACATTTTCTGATCGATTGTGGCGAGGGAACACAAGTGCAGCTTAGAAAAGCGAAAAGCAGATTTTCGAAAATAAATCATATTTTTATTTCTCATCTTCATGGCGATCACTGTTTCGGATTGCCCGGGCTTATCGCTTCTTTCCGGCTGTTGGGGCGCGAAACGCCGATGCATATTTATGGCCCGAAAGGAATTGCAGAAATGCTGGAAACCATTTTCAGATTGACGGAAACCCATCGAGGTTTTGAAATAATCTATCATGAACTGAGCAGTAAGCAATCAGAAAAAATTTATGAAGACCAGAGGGTAGAAGTATTCACTATTCCGCTGAAACACAGAATTTATTGTAATGGTTATCTTTTTCGGGAAAAACAGAAACCACGCCATCTTAATATAAAGGAAATTATAAAATATCCTGAAATTGAAACCTGCGATTATCACAATCTGAAACTGGGAAAAGATTTTATATTGAAAGATGGTTATGTGTTGAAAAACGAAGTGTTGACCACCGAACCTACAACATCTGTTTCCTATGCTTTTTGTAGTGATACCCGTTATTCAGAAGAGATCATTCCCATTATTCAGAATGTAGATGTCCTGTATCACGAAGCTACTTTCCTGCACGATCTTAGCGAAATGGCGCAACACACCGGTCACAGTACTGCGTTGGAAGCCGCCAGAATTGCTCGGAAAGCACAGGTTGGGAAATTAATTCTCGGACATTTCTCCAACCGTTATCAGGATCTGTCGGTTTTCACGGATGAAGCTAGGAAAATATTTGCCGAAACGTATCTTCCTCAACAACTGATTCCAGTTCAAATAGGTTGAGAACCAGGGTCTTGAATATTTATTATTGCCGTAACATAAAAATTCTGCGGATTTAAAATATAATTGTATCTTGCACCCAGTTATTTAATGAGAAATTCAATCAATGTTCATATGTCCGTTCAATTGATTTCCACTATTTAATCAAATTTTTTTTAATTTTTTATTATGAACATTTTTATTTCAAATCTTAACTACAATACAGTTGAGAGCGAGTTACAAGCACTTTTCGAAAACTACGGAGAAGTGGAATCAGCAAAAATCATTACCGACCGTGAAACCGGAAGAAGCCGTGGATTCGGTTTCGTTGAAATGCCGGAAAACGAAGATGCACTGAAAGCAATTGAAGAACTGAATCAGAAGGAATTCAAGCAAAAAGTGCTGAATGTATCTGAAGCACGTCCGAAAGAGCAGAAGCCAAGAAGCTTCGGCGGAAACGGAGGTGGCGGTGGCTACAACAGAGGCGGTGGCAACGACCGGAGAAGAGACTGGTAATATTCAATATCTTACCAAAAAAGAAAGTTCAGGATTTCCTGGACTTTTTTTGTGGGTAATGGTGAGGTGTATAAAGAACGAAAATTAATTGTTAACTTTAAGACGTTCCAATTCCAAAAATTCTTCTATTAAGTTATTAAAACAAAGTAAAGCTATCTATGAACCTTTCGGAATTGCCGGAAAACTTCGTGTATGATATCGGAATGCCAACTCAGGATAATGTTCTTTTAATTCTTTGTCTAAATCATAACCTAACACTGAAGTAAGATAAAAATCTTTTCCTTCGATGGTTGAGAATTTAACATAATAAAAATAATCGTTGTAGGGTAGCGACGTTGCTCCTTTATGCCCGCTAAAATGCTGATAGGTTGCAGTGATAATTATTTCGGTAATACTATCTAATCTAATCCTATCTCCATTGATGATAAGTATTTTGTCTTCCAAGGTTACACGAGTCTTCTTATTGTGTTTCATGTAATTACAGTATAATATTAGAGCCGGCATTAATACTGTTCCTAGATAAATGGGAATTATTAGGGAGGTAGGAACAGAAATAGATTTTGATCCTCATCAAAAATATAATAATATAATACACACTCCAGGGCAATTACTATGATGCTATAGATGATAACATCTTGCATAAGATAAAGAGTGTTTTTAATTTTAACGGAAAAGGTTTTCATTATATGTTGAAAGGGTGAAGTATTTTCTTCTATAGATCTTTGGCTTCTCAGTATGATACTCTAAACCTGAGTAAGTTTTCACTGTCTAATGTACAAAATCGTTTTCATAAAATCGTTGGTTTTTTTTGATAGAATTTAAATCTTATTTCTCATCCTTCAAATCTTTATTTTCCAATCACGATCCATATCACTATCTTTGCGCTCACTAAAACAAAAGGGCATAGGAACATCGTTTTTCTTAGCCCGGAATATTCTAATTCGTCATCTATGAAATGTGGTATTGTAGGGCTTCCGAATGTAGGCAAGTCAACTCTTTTTAATTGTTTAAGCAACGCCAAAGCACAGTCGGCAAACTACCCTTTCTGCACGATTGAACCCAACATCGGAACGGTTTCTGTGCCGGATCCGCGGCTTTTTGAACTGGAAAAACTGGTCAATCCGGAACGCGTTCTGCCCGCAGTGGTTGAAATTGTGGACATTGCCGGCTTGGTGAAAGGAGCTTCAAAAGGCGAAGGTTTGGGAAATCAGTTTCTTGCCAACATCCGCGAATGTGAGGCGATTATTCACGTGCTGAGATGTTTTGAAAACGGAAATATCATTCATGTGGAAGGGTCTGTAGATCCGTTGCGGGATAAGGAAATTATCGATATCGAACTTCAGTTGAAAGATTTGGAAACGATAGGAAAAGCCGTAGATAAAGCAAAAAAGTTCATCAAGTCCGGAAAAAAAGATGATATTCTGGCTTACGAAACATTGCTTTCGCTTCAGAAATTTCTGGAAGACGGAAGAAACGCAAGAGAGTTTCAAACGAATGATCTCACTCATGCGATGATCGACGAAGTTCAGCTTTTAACCAAAAAACCGATTCTCTACGTGTGCAATGTTGATGAAAATTCCATTAAAAACGGTAATGAATGGATTTCTAAAATTGAAGAAATGGCAGCGAAAGAAAATGCAGAAGTAGTAGTACTCGCTGCACAGATAGAAGCAGACATCAACGAACTGGAAACCTTCGAAGAAAGACAGATGTTTCTGGAAGAACTCGGCTTAGAAGAACCGGGCGTTAACAGATTAATCAGAAAAGCGTACGATTTACTTCATCTTCAAACCTATTTCACGGCAGGAGTAAAAGAAGTTCGCGCCTGGACTATTGGTCAGGGTTGGACGGCACCGCAGGCTGCGGGCGTTATTCATACCGATTTTGAAAAAGGATTTATCCGTGCCGAGGTAATAAAATATAACGATTTTATCCAGTACGGATCCGAAGCGAAAGTGAAAGAAGCTGGGAAAATGGGCGTGGAAGGCAAAGAATATATTGTGCAGGATGGCGATATCATGCATTTCAGATTTAATGTATAAAAGAAAATAAATAAGATAAAACAAGAGCCGGAGAATATGATCTTCGGCTTTTTTGTTTCCATACATTAAAAGAAAAGCTAAATTATGGAAGAATAATTGGTTTGGTTTTATGTAATTTTACTTTTCCTTAATCCAATAATCATTGAAAAACATAAAACAATAGAAACAAAGTGGCAATAATTAAATTCATTGCTGTGCTTTTTCCCCAAAAACAGAAAAGTCAGTTAGTGATATTGATGAGAAAAAGGTAACAGGCATCATACAAAACTAAAACACTTAGAAGAAGAAGTTCATGTGAACAGATTCTTTAAGCAACATCTTTAAACAAAATATTTTTATGTCAGATTTTACAAACAAAACGGTAATTATTACGGGAGCAGCAATGGGCTTAGGCCTTGCAGCTGCGGAGGAACTTGCATCAAGAGGTGCCAACTTAGCTTTGGTAGATTATAATCAGGATGCATTAAACAAAGCTAAAGATGAACTGTCAGGGAAATATCCCGATGCAAAATTTTTAACAGTAATGGCTGATGTTTCCAATGAAGAAGCAGTGAAAGGGTATGTGAATGCTACGGTAAAGGAATTCGGAAAAATTGATGGTTTTTATAACAATGCCGGTATCGAAGGCAAACAGGCTCCATTAACGGAATATGACGTTAATGTATTCAAAAAGGTGGTGGACATCAATTTGATGGGAGTTTATTACGGACTGCGTTATGTAATTCCGGTGATGCAGAAAAACGGCGGCGGAAGAATTGTAAATGTAGCCTCGGTGGGCGGTATTCGGGGTGTGATGAATCAAACCCCTTACGTAGCCACGAAACATGCGGTGGCCGGAATGAGCAAAAATGCAGCTTTGGAATACGGAAGATATGGAATTCTGACCAACGCCATTGCTCCGGGTGCCATCAAAACGCCTATGGTGGCGGAAGCTTTTAGAGAGGTAAATCCCGATAATCCACAGGCTGCTGAGGATGAATACGCCTCCCGAAACCCAACCAAAAAACTTGGCAAATCTTCTGATGTTGCCTCATTGGTGGCATTTCTCCTAAGTGATCAGAACGGATATATTTCCGGTCAGGTCATCGCTATCGATGGCGGTGAAAGCAATATCTATGGTTATTCGTGATTAACTTTTTGGTAAAAATCAAAGTGATAATTTAACATTTTAAAATAAAAATTATGGCAAAAAAAATCGCAGTGTTAGTAGGGAGCTTAAGAAAAGAGAGCTTTAACAGAAAAATAGCAAATGAATTGATCCGGCTTTCGTCAGATGGGTTCGATCTGGATATAATAGAAATAGGGAACTTACCATTGTACAGTGAAGATTTGGATCAGAATCCGCCACAGGAATGGATAGATTTCCGTCAGAAAATTAAAAATTCGGATGGTATACTGGTGGTTTCACCGGAGTACAACAGAACGATTCCGGGTGCGCTGAAAAACGCCATTGACGTTGGTTCCAGGCCTTACGGAAGTTCGGTGTGGCCAGGGAAACCCGGAGCTGTAGTTACTTCCTCTATCAGTTCGCTGGGAGGTTTGGCGGCCAATCATCACATTCGCCAGGCTTTTGTATTCATTGATGTTCCGCTGATGCAGCAGCCTGAAGCATACATCGGAAATTCTTCACAAATCTGGAACGATGACGGAACGGCTGTGGAAGAAACCCAGAAATTCCTGAAAGACTGGATGGGAGCTTATGAAAAATGGGTGAACGGATTCTCGAAATCCTGATCAAACAGAATAATGACTAAAATAAAATAGCCGGATGAGATTAGCAATCACCCGGCTGTTTTATGTCTAAAATAAGTTCAGTAACTGAATTAAATCCAGCCTTGTTCCTTCATCCATTCGTCGTTGTAAATTTTTCCAACATACCGCGAACCGTGGTCATGAAGTAACACGACGATGATATCATCCTTTGTAAACTGATGCTGAAGCTGTTTGATAGCGGCAATGGCACTTCCGGCAGAATAACCACAGAAAATGCCTTCTTCTTTGGCTAATTTCCGGGCATATAACGCACCGTCTTTATCGGTTACTTTTTCAAAATGATCGATGACGGACATATCATAGTTTTCCGGGATAATATCTTCGCCAATACCTTCGGTAATATACGTATAAGCATTTTCGGGATGCAGTTCGCCGGTTTCATGATATTCCTTCAGGATAGATCCGTAAGTGTCTACCCCAATGATTTTTATATTTGGATTTTTTTCTTTAAAAAACATTCCACAACCAGTGACGGTGCCTCCTGTTCCTGCGCCTACAATGAAATGAGTAAGTCGTCCGTCCGTTTGTTCCCAGATTTCCGGAGCGGTTTCTTCATAATGAGCCTGTCTGTTCGAAAGGTTGTCATATTGGTTCACGTACCACGCGTTTTCAGTTTCTTCTGCCAATCTGCGGGAAACGGAATAATAAGATCTCGGATCATCCGGAGCCACATCGGTCGGGCAAATAACTACTTCTGCTCCCAGAGCTTTCAGGACATCAGCTTTCTCTTTAGACTGCTTGGTATTGGTAACAAAGATACAACGATAGCCTTTTACAATCGCAGCCAGTGCGAGTCCCATTCCGGTATTTCCGGAGGTTCCTTCAATGATGGTTCCTCCCGGTTTCAGGCGGCCGTCTTTTTCGGCATCTTCGATCATTTTCACCGCCATTCTGTCTTTGACGGAATTTCCGGGATTAAAGGTTTCCACTTTGGCCAAAACCAAAGCAGGAAAATCTTCTCCTAATACTTTATTAAGTTTTACCAATGGCGTATTTCCAATGGTTTCCAGAATATTGTTTGCGAATTTCATACAGTAATTATAGAACTGCAAATATACTACTTAAAAATAAGTTGCTCCGGAAATCTAATTGTATTTGATGGACTTCACCGGTGAAATTTTACTGATCAGATAGCTTGGGAAAATCAATGAAAACCCTGAAATAATGAGAATTCCTGCTGAAATAACGAGCGGAATCAGCGGATTCATATCCACGGGAACTACACTGATGTAGTAATTCTCAGGATTCAGACGGATAACGCCCCAGAAATGCTGAATCGCCAACAGTCCGATGCCGATTAAATTCCCGAAAACAAGCCCCGGAATCATAATCATCAGCGTATAATTGATGAAAATAGTCCGGATTTGCGCATTAGGAGCACCCAGCGTTTTTAAAAGCCCGATAGAATTGGTTCTTTCGATAATGAGAATCAGCAATACCATAATAATGTTGATCACAACTACAACAAGCATAATCACGATAATTACAGCGATATTATTGTCAAAAATATTGATCCAGTCTACAATCTGAGGATATTTATCTGTAGCTTTCTCAGTGTAGTTTTTCACACCTGTCAATTTCTCAATATCAGGAAGATCCTTGTCAATATCATTCACGTTTTTCAAAAAAACATCGATACCTCCAACATCCGTTTTTTCCATATCCAAAATACGGCGCGCATGGTTGATATCACCGATGATGAATTGGTCATCAATCATTTTAATATCCGTTTTATAGATCCCTGTAACCTCGAATTTACGGTATAAAGGCTGTTCCTGTCCGTTTTTGGAAAAGATGGCCACAATGCTGTCTTTCACTTTCAGGTGTAGGTCGCCGGCGATTTTCTCTGAAATGGCAACGCCGGAATTAAATCCTTTTTCGGTAATCTCAGGGGTTTTTCCCGCAATCAGAAATTTTTCAAAACGCTGATGGTCAAAATCTTTGCCGACTCCTTTATAAACAATTCCTGCAAAGTTGTGCTCATTTCTAAGAATCCCATAAACAGTGGCGTATTCTTGCATTCCGGCAACGTCGGGGTGTGCTTTTATTTTATTGAGTTGTAATCCTTTTTGATCCAATACCGAAGAATCGTAAGACGAATTGGAACGTTTGGATTTAATATTGATATGTCCGCTGAAATCGGCCATACGCAGTTTGATCGCTTCCTTGGAACCCAGACCTACCGATACCGTGATCAGGGAAACAATGATGCCTAATGCCACGGAAAGCCGTCCAATAAAGATAATGACCCGGGAAAGGTTATTTTTATTATCTTTGGAAAGCGCGATTTTTTTGGAAAAGTATAATGGAAAATTCAAACTGATGGGTTTAAGCCTCAAAATTAAAAATTTACTTCTTATCTCCCTAATTTTTTTAGGAATCAATAGTTTAAAATCCCAGGAAAAGAAAACCGGATTTAAGACCGGAGCGGATCGTCATGAACTGTATCTTCCATTGATCAAAGGAAAAACAGTTGGTATTGTTACGAATCAGACTGGATTGTTGAGTGACAGAACGCATCTTGTGGATTTCCTGGTGCAGAATAAAATGAACATCAAAACCATTTTCGCGCCGGAACACGGTTTTCGTGGGGATGCCGATGCCGGTGAACATATCAAAAACGGAACAGACGCGAAAACAGGAATTCCGATTGTTTCCCTTTACGGGGCCAACAAGAAACCAAGGCAGGAACAGCTCAAAGGAATTGAAGTTATTTTATTTGATCTTCAGGATGTTGGTGTGCGTTTTTACACTTATATTTCTACATTAACCTACGTTATGGAAGCTGCCGCAGAACAAGGAATTGAAGTGATGGTGCTCGATCGCCCGAATCCTCATGATGGTTATACCGACGGTCCTGTCTTAAAACCGGGGTTTTCCAGTTTTGTGGGGCTTCATCCCGTGCCTGTGGTGTACGGGCTCACTATTGGAGAATATGGAAAAATGGTGAATGGAGAAAAATGGCTGAAGAAGGGAAAGGAAGCTAAATACACGCTGATTCCTATGGCGAATTATCACAAAAAACAACGCTACGGAATGCTGGAAAGGCCTTCTCCCAACCTTCCGAATGACCAATCAATCAATCTGTATCCAAGTTTATGTTTTTTTGAAGGAACTCAGGTGTCTGTAGGTCGCGGTACAGATCTGCCGTTTCAGATTTATGGCTCTCCCTGGACAAAAAGTTTGCCATATCAGTTTGTTCCAAAACCCAACTATGGCGCCAAAAATCCTTTCCTCAACGGTCAAAACTGCTTTGGCGAAAACCTTTCGGGTTTTTCAGAAGACCTTCGGGAGTTAAATTTGGAATGGTTGCTGAAGTCGTACAAGAACTATAAAAATTCTGCACATGATTTCTTTCTGAAAAACCTGTTTTTCGATAAACTGGCTGGAACGGATGTGCTGCGCAAACAGATCATCGCCGGAAAAACTGAGAAAGAAATTAAAGCTTCCTGGAAAAAGGATCTGGAAAATTTTGAAAAAATCAGAACCAAATACGTTGTTTATCCGGATTAATCGAAATCGTGGTGCGTATCATCATTTCGGTTGCGGTACACCAGCCACATTCCGGCGGTCAGGCCCACTACTCCGGCTGCGGCTGTCATCAGCGCACGTTCCAACTTATCATCAGCAGAATTTCCAATGTAATTCATCAGAAAAAGAACGATGAAAGTAATACAGGCGATGATTAAATATCGGGTACTCTTTATATTCATTATTTTAATTTGTAAGAAAACATAACTCCGCCACGGTACGGAATCCATTCGCTGCTTTTATTCCATCCTGTTATTTCATCATACCGCACATCCAGTGTCTTGTGAAAGCCTTTATAGTAACTGTTGAAAAATCCTCCGCCGGCAAAAATATCCATATTCCATCGCTCGCTAATAGGGAACTGGTAGCCCACCGTTGCTCCCAATGCAAAAGCGAAGCCGTCCTGATAGAGATCCGAAGTTACATAAATAGGAGAGTTCTCGGTTAACTGATAAGGGCCATCGCTCCAATAGTTCCATTTCTGCATAATAAACTTGGCTCCGCTAATATTGGCTCCCACATACCATTTGTTAAAAGCACCTTCAAAATAATACCGCGCATCAAATCCCAGCATATACATTTGGGCATATTTACCTAAAACAGATTTCCATGGCGAGATGAAAACATCGCCCTGAATGGTCATTTTTTCGCTTAACTGATATTCTGCGCCTGCATTGATGATACCGACGGGCAGAAATACAGCATTGGCTTTAAGATATAGTTTTTTAGATTCTGGAACTTCCACGTTTTCCTGTGCGGCAACAGTGGTGCAGAGCAGCAAAAAAACTATAAGAGTTATTGTTTTCATCATTATTGGTTTTTCTTTAGTTCTTCTATGAGCTGTTCTGCGGCAGTCGCATCAGTTTCTCTTTGTTTGGCCAGTCGTGCTGAGGTTTCAGCGTACATTAGCGCTTCTGCATTTTTGCCGGTTTTTTGATAAAGGCGTGCTAAAATATATGTATTTTCAGGATTTTCTGAACGCATGACGGTTTTTTCGGCCCACATCAGCGCAGTTGCGAATGAAGTTGGAGTGCTGGCTTTATCTAGAAATACCCACGCTGCTTTCAGTAATTCAGTGCTTTCGTGGGCATCAGGATTTTGATAGTGCGCCAGTGCGGTTCGTTCGTATTCCGCAAACTGGCCGGTTTGTTCGTAATGATTAAGTTTCAGTCGGTTCAGGATTTGTTGTGCGTTTTCTTTTCCGACTAAAATACTGGCTTTTTCCAGAAACTGATTTTCGTTCACCGATTTAGTTGTAGTATTAACGGCATTTTCCCAGAGTTTCTGAATCTGAAGCTGGTTGTCAAAATCGATAAAAGTCTGAGGAGTAAAATGCTGATTCAGCGCTTCACGGTTGGCCTGAAAAATTTTGTAATTGGCATCGTCCACAGATTTTACGAAAAACAGAAGATAACCGACTTCATCCTTGGTGAATTCCTTGGATTTCTTATTTTTAAAATACCGCTCCGAAGCTTTTCTTGCAAACTCATAATCGGTGCTGGAATGAAGTTTAATAATGTTGATTAAAAATTCAGGATCGGTTTCGCCTTTCTCAAAACGTTCTTTCATCGAGCCGAATTTACTGTTAACAGCCGCAGCTTCACGTCCCAGTTCCAGAAAAGTACTTTCCGGAAGATAACCCATATTCTGTGAAATCAGTTGGCCGTCTCCGTTGATGAACAGAAAAGTGGGATAAGATTGAACGCCGTATCGCGCAGCAATTTCACGGCCTTCGCCTTTTTCCATGTCAAATTTCCCGTTAATGAAATGGGTGTTGTAAAAATCGCCGACTGATTTTTGTGGAAACACATTCTTGTCCATCATCTTACACGGGCCGCACCATACCGCCATGGCGTCGATGAAAACCAGTTTGTTTTCCTTCTTAGCCTGCGCCAGAAGCTGGCTGAAAGATTCTTTCCGGAATTGGATGCCATCTTGTGCAAACCCAGAAAAACTGAAGGTGACGATAAGGAGGAGGAGTATTCTCTTCATGTTATTTTGTATTTTTGCAGTAGCGAAGATAAAAAATATTTGGCAATTACCCCTCCAACCTTATCGGGATAAGAACCCTATACCGAAATCATCAAACTGAATTTTAATAAAGCGACAAGACTTCGTTTTTATCTGTAATAAAGAGCCTAGGTTCAAAGCGCCGTAGCTGCGAAATGCCTGTAGAAAATCTGTTTCTTTTCAATATCGAGCAGCGTAGCTGCGACCTATTAATAAATTGTGCCCTTTTAATTAAATGAACCTCTCAGGTTAGTCTTTATAAATAATTCCCGACACATCAATTTTATATCAAAACAAAAAATTCCGACAGCCAAAAGCTTCTTTTTTCGTAATTTTAGAGCCTGTTTAATTTTTTAATGATTGAAAGACCAAAGATTTCAATGAAACTAAAACAGGTTTTTAACCCTCAAAATGGATGTAATATGACTTCAAAACAAAAAGTAGCATTGCTGAGAGAGGCAATGGTAAAAGAAAATATAGACGCTTTTATTGTTTTTTCTGCTGACCCGCACATGAGCGAATATTTGCCGGAAGAGTGGCTGGAACGTACTTGGATCTCAGGGTTCACCGGATCCGCAGGTTTTGTTGTTATTACCCGTGAGAAAGCAGCTTTGTGGACAGATGGAAGATATTTCGTACAGGCAGTTCAGGAATTGGAAGGATCAGATTTTGAACTGATGAAAGAAGGCGTGGAAGGAACGCCGAACTATATCGACTGGCTGAAAAAGGAACTTCCTGACCACAGCACCATCGCACTGAATGCACTGGCCACTTCCCATCTGCATTGGAATGATCTGGAACAACAACTTGCTGAAAAGAACATCAAAATAATCAATAAGCCTTTACTGAAAAACCTGTGGGTCAACCGGGTTCAGGAAAAGGAAACAGCGAAGGTTTTTGTTCATCCGGTAGAAAGAGCAGGTCTTTCTGTTGGCAATAAACTGGATATGATCAGAAAGAAAATGAAAGACCAAAATGCCGATGTACACATCATCACCGCTTTGGATGATGTCGCGTGGACCACGAATTTAAGGGGAAGCGATGTGCAGTACAATCCTGTTTTTTTAGCATACCTGATCCTGTCTTCTGAAGAAGCACAATTGTTTATCGGCAATGACAAACTGAATGAAGAAGCGAAAGTACAACTGAAAGAAGCCAACGTTACGGTTCATGATTATAATTCCTTTTATGATGAATTAAATAAAATTAAAAACAAAAAAATTCTTATTTCTCCCAATACCAATCAGGCCATTTTCAATGCACTGCAGGAAAATAACACGTTCATTCTGGCTGCAGCTCCCGGAAATCTGATGAAAGCCAGAAAAACGGAAGTGGAACTTCAGGGATTCCGCACGGTAATGCGTCGGGATGGCGTAGCGATGGTAAAATTTATCCATTGGCTGAAAACCCACGTTGGAAAAGAACCTATGAACGAGGTATCCATCGGGAAAAAATTAAAGGAATTCAGGCAGCAAGGAAAGAATTTCGTGGGAGAAAGTTTTGGTAGCATTATCGGATATAAAGGCAACGGCGCTATTGTTCATTATTCCGCAAAAGAAGAAGATTGCAAAGAGGTGACGAATGAGGGGACGATCCTTATTGATTCCGGTGGACAGTATCTTGAAGGAACCACCGATATAACACGAACGCTGTCTCTCGGTCAACCTTCAGAACAGTTCCAGGAAGATTCTACACGGGTGCTTCAGGGGATGATCCGCCTTTCTATGGTGAGATTTCCAAAAGGAACCCGCGGAGTTCAGTTGGATGCAGTCGCCAGAATGCCTTTGTGGAACGAAGGAAAAGACTATGCTCACGGTACAGGACACGGTGTAGGGAGCTTTATGAATGTTCATGAGGGGCCGCAGAACATCCGGAAAGATATGAATTTTCAGGAACTGCTTCCCGGAATGGTATGCTCCAATGAACCAGGATTTTATGTGGAAAATGAATACGGAATCCGCCACGAAAATCTGATCGCCGTCAGAGAATGGGAAAATACACGATACGGCACTTTCTACGCTTTCGAAACCCTGACCATTTGCCCGTTCGACAGATCGGTGATTAAAAAAGAATTGCTTCGCGAGGATGAAATCAACTGGCTCAACGGATACCACGCTTGGTGCAAGGAAATGCTGGAAGAAGACCTGAGTGGAGACGTAAAAAACTGGTTTCTGGATCAGGTAAAACCATTATAATAAATAAAGGCCGGCTCTGCATGAACCGGCCTTTTTCTTAGTTGAAATTAATCTTTTCAAGAATGAAATTTTGGCAGTCGTCTTTTCGGATAATGCGCAGCTTGATTTCATCTCCAAACTGGTTTTGAAGCCGCTTGGCAAACCTTAAAAGAATATTTTTCTGATAACGGTCTTTGCGCAATTGTTTAAAAGCTCTTTTATTGGTAAACATTTTTTCTTCTTTTATAATAATCACTTCCAGATTCACTTTATTATTCAGTGAGGTGAGGAGTTCCCGATCTTCCGGATTCAGGATATGGTCAGCTTTTATTTGATGAAGAGCGTTCATTTTATTTCAATTTTCCGGCAAATATATACACGAATTTTATCGCATAGAACAACTACTGCAAAAGTTATAAACCTTCCTCAGAATCCTGAAAATGCAAGCAGCTGAGCACGTTTATAACATGACAATCATCATCTGGGTTAATCTTTGAAATCTGAATGGAAATCTACATTTTTTCGTGAAAAACTAAGCGCAATTCTGCGAGGATATTCCCTAATCAATTAAACGATTAATCAACAATCCATATAAAACTCTATTTTTGCATTATGAATCACGACACCATCTGTGCGCTGGCTACACCCAACGGAGTGGGAGCTTTAGGAATTATCAGAGTTTCCGGAAATGAAGCTTTAGGGATTGTTAACCGTTGTTTTGAAGGAAAAAATATTACAGAAGTTGCTTCTCATACAGTCCATTATGGGTTTATAAAGGACGGTGACGAGCAGATTGATGAGGTGATGGTTTCGGTTTTCAGAGCGCCTAAGACCTTTACTACGGAAAATTCGGTGGAGATTTCCTTTCACGGTTCTCCGCATATAGCCCGGAAAATTCTTGAGGTTTTGATGAAAAACGGAGCCAGAATGGCCAAGGCTGGAGAATTTACGATGCGGGCTTTTATGAATGGAAGAATCGACCTTTCGCAGGCAGAAGCCATTGCCGATGTGATTGCCAGTGAAAATGAAGCGTCCAGAAAAGTGGCGTTGAACCAGCTAAAAGGAGGTATTTCCAACGAAATTTCTGTGTTGCGGGGAGACCTGCTCAATTTCACTTCTCTCATAGAACTGGAGCTGGATTTTGCTGAAGAAGACGTGGAATTTGCCGACCGTACCGCCATGAATATGCTCCTGAACCGGCTGGAGGAAAAATTAAATGCACTTATGGAAAGTTTTCAGTACGGAAACGCCATTAAAAATGGAGTAGATGTGGCCATTATCGGAAAGCCAAACGCCGGCAAATCCACCCTCCTGAATGCCTTGCTGAAAGAGGAACGCGCCATCGTTTCAGACATTGCCGGAACAACCCGCGATACCATCGAAGAGATTTTGCACATCAAAGGAACGGCATTTCGCTTTATTGATACCGCCGGAATCCGGGAAACCACCGATGCCATTGAAGCCATAGGAGTTCAGAGAGCAAAAGAGAAGATTGCAACGGCGAAAATCTTACTGTACCTCTATGACGAATGGGATGCGACGCCTGAAGAAGTCATTGGTTTTGTAAAAGAATTCTGGCGCGAGGATTTAAAAGTCATCTTACTTCATAACAAAATAGACCTCAGTAAAAGTAATGAAAATGAGTTCGATCAAGTATTGTCGAATGCTTTAATCCCGGAGTTCACCACCACCATTATTCCCATTTCGGCAAAGGTCCAGACCGGGATTGAGACATTAAAAAAAGAACTTTCCTCTTATGTCGAAAATCTGAAAACGGACGAAAGTACGGTGATTACCAATCAGCGTCATTTCGAAGCACTACAGAAATCCCTGCGGGCAGTCCGCAATGTGAAAACAGCCCTCACCCAGAGCTTCCACACAGAACTCTTGGCCTACGAACTTCGCTACGCTTTAGAACACCTGGGCGAAATTTCCGGCGAATTCACCAATGACGAAGTTTTGGGGAATATTTTCAGCAAGTTTTGTATCGGAAAGTAATCCACAAATGTACACCACTCCAAATTACTTGAAAGTGCGATACGAAGAATAAATTTATTTACTTCTCTATATACCCTTTCGGGTATAATTAATTTATAAAATCATTAATTATACCCTATAAGGTATAAATAATGTAGCAGGAATCATTACTGAAAATGATGAAGGATATATTTTTCAATATGATGAAAAGTATTTGAAGACTGAAAATTCAAAACCTGTCAGCTTGACTTTCCCAATTTTTGTGCATCATGCTTCTCAAATCCAAAAAACTGTACCTTTGCACCGCAAATAGGAAGACACAACGTCTTCCACAACTGAAAAGGGATGATGGATACCGAAAAACAAATCTCAGGGCTGATAAAAGCCTTTCAAGAAATACAAAATCTGTTGCATAAAGCGGCTTCAGAACCTGCATTGCAGGAAGAGTTTCAAACCGTGCTCACGAGAGCACAGCAGGAAAATCCCTGGTTCACTCAGGAAAACCTGAAATTCGCTTTGGAACAGTGGGCACAACTTCTTACCAGGGAAAACATCAAAGCGTGGCTCAGCAACTACAGAATTGCGAAAATACCCAAAAAAGTAGGCCTTATTCTGGCAGGAAATATTCCCATCGTCGGTTTTCATGATGTGCTTTCTGTTATTCTCAGCGGAAATATTCCGATGATCAAAATGTCTTCCAAAGACAGACTGCTGTTGCCTTTTATTCTGAAACAATGGAGCCTCTATTCTGAAGGAAATATAAAATATGAACTGGTGGAAAAACTGCAGGACTATGATGCCGTGATTGCGACAGGCAGCAATAATACCGCCCGTTATCTCGAGTATTATTTTAAAGATACTCAGCATATTATTCGGAAGAACAGAACCTCTGTCGCGGTGCTCACCGGTGATGAAACGGACGAGGAACTGAAATCGTTGGGAGAAGATGTGTTCCGCTATTTCGGAATGGGCTGCCGCAATGTGACTCAGTTGCTGATTCCTGAGGATTTTTCTCTGGACAGGATTTTTGAGAATTTTACTGCTTTCGGCGACATCATCCACCATAACAGTTATGCCAATAATTACGATTATCACAAGGCGATTTACCTGCTGAATCAGGAGAAATTCTGGGACAATAATGTGGTAATGATGAAGGAAGAAACACAGTTGTTCAGTCCGCTTTCCGTATTGTTCTTCTCAAGGTACAACAACCAGCAGGAAGTACACGATTTTCTGGAACAAAATACCGAGAACATCCAGTGCGTGGTGGCAAAGCCGGAATTAGGGATGGAATCGGTCTATTTTGGAGAAACCCAGAAACCCTCTCTTACCGATTATGCGGATAACATTGACACCATGCGGTTTCTGGAACTGATTTAAGTTCATTAAGTTTCAATGAAAAAGCGCTGTTCTTCATCAGGACAGCGCTTTATTTTTATAGATTTCAGCGTCAGGCTTTGTCGATACTGCCCATTACTTTTTGGGCAAAACCGTTGAGAGCGTCTTTCTCACTCATGCCGGTTTGTACATTGGCGTGGACTTCCACCGCGCCCAGCATATTGGTGATCAGTTCGCCAACCACGTTCAGGTCGTCCTCAGTAGCCCCTCTGAATTCGCAGAAACTTTCTAATACTTCCACTGCTTTCTCCAGATTCTCTGCACTCTGTTGCTGATAAAATTGTCTGATAACAGGTAATTTCATACTGATATATTTTTTTAAAAAGGCCCTCCGTTTCGGGAAGGCCTTGGGTGATTATTTCAATTCGCTGAATAATGTGTTGAGACTTTCCGCCTGGTTGGTTTGCACCTGATTCACCAGCTGTCCGTTTTTAAAAACAGCAAAGGTGGGCAGGTTGTCCACTTTGGCCAATTTCCGGCTTTCAGGAAGCTTTTCAGCATCCACATAATAGAAAGCCACATCTTCATTTTCAGAAGCCAGCTTCTTGAACTTGGGCTTCATGATTCTGCAGTTTCCGCACCAGGTGGCGCCGTACTGTACTGCAACTTTTTCATGCTGTGCCACCAATTCCTGTAAGGTGTCTTCTGTTAATTCCAAATACATGATAATCTTAATTTAAATGTTTTGATAAATAAGCTGCGGTAGAATTTCTGTCCGCATTCATCGCTTCTTTTCCTTCTTCCCAGTTGGCAGGGCAAACTTCGCCGTGCTTCTGAACGTGGGTGTACGCGTCTATAAGTCGCAGGAATTCTTTTACATTTCTGCCTAGTGGCATATCGTTCACCGCTTCGTGGAAAATTTTTCCGGATTCATCAATCAGGTATGTAGCTCTGTACGTAACGTTGGATCCTGTGAAGTGTTCATTTCCTTCTTCATCGTAATCGAAATCCTGATCTACAATACCCAGCGCATTCGCAAGCTGTCTGTGGGTATCTGCTAAAATTGGATACGTTACACCTTCGATTCCTCCGTTGTCTTTTGGAGTATTTAGCCACGCAAAATGGACTTCGTTGGTATCGCACGATGCGCCGATCACTTTGGTGTTTCTCTTTTCAAACTCGCCTAAAGCTTCCTGAAAAGCGTGCAGTTCAGTCGGGCATACAAAGGTGAAATCTTTTGGATACCAGAACAACAGCACTTTTTGTTGGTTTTTTACAGCTTCGTCCAGAATGTTGATTCTCAAATCGTCTCCCATTTCGGACATTGCATCTACGGTAATGTTTGGAAATTTTCTTCCTACTAATGACATACTTTTATATTTTTATGGTTGATACTTGAATTTTGTAGTGCAAATATACTAAAGGTTCATCTATTATAAAATGAATATCAATTAATAAAATCTATTGGAATGATGATTCTATTTGATGGAATGAATCAGCTGTAATATACCATATTTCCCTTTTAAAAACAAATTTCAGGGGTTATAGAAAGAAAGTTAAATGCTGAGGAAATATTACACCATATTAAAAACTGCTCCCATCAAACCGACAAATAAACTGAAAGCGTACACACAAAGCATCACCAGAATAAGGATGCCGATGTACTGATAGTGCGCTTTTAATTTTAGAAATGCCTCATTCATCAACATTTGGTCTGATTCTAACAATGCCTTCTTGATCTTTCTGGAAAAATCGTACAGATATTTGATTGGGAAATAATAGAGTGCCGCCATCAGAAGATAAAAGAACGTAAGAATGCTGCCGGAAATTCCCAACGGTAGCGATTGCATTCCCATTACCCCCATGCTGGTAAAAATAGTTCCCATGACCACTCCCGCCACTACCATGAGTCCGATGCTGACAAATCCGAAAATTGCAATCAGACGGCTCCAGCGCGCTGCTTCCAGTAAAATCGTATACGTGTTCTGATTGATAATTAAAGAATTCTCAGTGGATAAATTGGTTTTCATAGATTTTGTTTAATGGGTTTCGGACATAAAAATGTTATGATTCAGATATATTAATTTATACGAAAAAGCGGAACATAAAGGTGAATTTTCCTTCCAATTTTGTTCTGAGATCCGGTGGAATCCGTACAGGAGTATATTTCATTTTAGTATCTTTATGCCCTCAAATTAATTTAGAATATGACATTCCAGGAACAGATAAAACAGGGTATTCCCAACGAATTGCCACAGCCCAAACCGTATGAAACGCAAATCAACCACGCTCCGAAACGCAAGGAAATTCTTAATGATGAAGAGAAAAAACTGGCCGTCAGAAATGCTTTGCGTTATTTTGAACCAAAATTTCATGCAGAACTGATAGCGGAATTCCAAAAAGAGCTGGAAGATTACGGAAGGATTTATATGTATCGTTTCCGACCTGAGTATGAGATGAAAGCAAGAGCGATTTCCGAATATCCGGGAAAATCAGAACAAGCAAAAGCCATTATGCTGATGATTCAGAACAATCTGGATTACGCCGTCGCACAGCATCCCCACGAATTGATTACGTATGGAGGAAACGGCGCCGTATTTCAGAATTGGGCACAATACCTCCTTACGATGAAGTATCTGTCGGAAATGACCGATGAACAGACCCTCGTTATGTATTCCGGCCATCCGATGGGATTATTCCCTTCGCATAAAGACGCACCCAGAGTAGTCGTAACCAACGGAATGGTTATCCCGAATTACTCAAAACCCGACGACTGGGAGAAATTCAATGCACTGGGCGTTTCACAGTACGGACAAATGACCGCCGGATCTTATATGTACATCGGCCCACAGGGAATCGTGCACGGGACAACGATTACCGTGCTGAATGCCTTCAGAAAAATCAGTAAAGAACCAAAAGGCGGCTTATTTGTGACTTCAGGATTGGGCGGAATGTCCGGGGCACAACCAAAAGCAGGAAATATCGCAGGTTGTATTACCGTGTGCGCCGAAGTGAATCCCAAAATCACCCGCATTCGCCACGAACAGAAATGGATCGATGAAATTCATGAAGATATAGAGGTATTGGTAGAAAGAGTGCGAATCGCACAGAAAAATAAAGAAACGGTTTCCTTGGCCTATCTCGGAAATGTGGTGGAAGTTTGGGAGAAATTTGCAGAGGCCGGATTGAAAATCGACATCGGATCGGATCAGACTTCACTTCACAATCCATGGGCAGGCGGTTATTACCCTGCGGGAATTTCTTTTGAAGATTCCAATAAAATGATGGCCGAGAATCCGGATTTGTTTAAGGAAAAAGTGCAGGAAAGTCTGCGCAGGCATGCCGCCGCCATTAATCTTCACACCGAAAAAGGAACCTATTTCTTCGATTACGGAAACGCTTTTTTATTGGAAGCAAGCCGTGCCGGAGCAGATGTGATGGCAGAAAATCCCACTCTGGGACGTGAATTCAGGTATCCGAGTTACGTTCAGGATATTATGGGTCCGATGTGTTTTGATTATGGTTTCGGGCCGTTCCGTTGGGTTTGTGCCAGTGGAAAGCGGGAAGATTTAAGAAAAACCGATGCTATGGCGTGTGAGATTTTAGAAGAAATGATGAAAAATTCACCGGAACAGATTCAGCAGCAAATGGCAGATAATATTCAGTGGATCAAAGGCGCTCAGGAAAATAATCTGGTCGTCGGAAGTCAGGCCAGAATTCTCTATGCGGATGCCGAAGGACGGATGAAAATTGCTGAAGCATTCAACAAAGCCATTAGAAACGGAGAAATTGGTCCCGTGGTTTTAGGCCGAGATCATCATGATGTTTCCGGAACCGATTCACCTTACCGTGAAACATCCAATATTTACGACGGTTCGCGCTTCACGGCAGATATGGCGATTCACAATGTGATTGGCGACAGTTTCCGTGGGGCGACCTGGGTTTCTATTCACAACGGTGGCGGCGTTGGTTGGGGCGAAGTGATCAACGGTGGTTTCGGGATGTTGCTCGATGGAAGCGATGATGCTGACAGAAGATTAAGATCTATGCTATTCTGGGACGTGAACAACGGAATTTCCCGACGAAGCTGGGCAAGAAATGAAGGTGCTGTTTTCGCCATAAAAAGAGCAATGGAAGCGGAACCGAATCTGAAAGTGACGCTACCGAATTTTGTGGATGAGAGTTTGTTATAAAACAATTACTAATGAAAAAAATATATTTTTTAAGTACATTTTTTGTTTTCAATGTTTTTTTCTCTCAAACAAATTATGTTTTGAAAATGAAATTCAATGAAAAACATTTTCTTTCCAGCTTTATCCGGAATAATACAAAAAATGAATTTGTTCTAAATGCTTTCAGGAAAGCTGACTCTGTTATACAAAAATCACCTAATAGTGATTATTTAAATGTTTTGGATACAGTTTTAAAGGATGAATTTAAAATTAGTATAAAAGAAAAGAACAATTTTTCAGATTTAGAGAAAAAACAATATGATTCATTATCATTGGAAATGCAAAATGGTAATTTACTTAACCTATTCAAAAAAGCAATCCAAGTAAATTATAATTCTGAATTTTTAGAAACTATATTACTGGATTCTGCAATCAATGATTTTAAAATTATTACAAAAGATTATAATCAATTTTCAATTAGTTTTGCTAACAAAGTAGAGTTAAAAAAAGCAAAGATTATTTTTCATAAAAACCGATTGTCTTTTCACGACGCAATTGAGGAAAATGAATTAGAAGTTATTCAAAATTGTTTTATTAAAGAAAATTATAAAATGTTCGAAAACAATTATTTGAAAAAAGAGAAAAACTATCTTTTAGTATACAAAGATTTTACGCAGCTTTTTGAGAAATCATACCAACAATCAAAATGTCTTGATACAAAAAAAACAATCTTTTTGTTAGATAATGGCAAAGATTTCGATGTTTATTCAAAATTGTTTTTTGTTAGTGAAAGCAGTAACTCGGAAAAAAACTTGGTCAATTCTATTACTGGCTTTAATATTAGTTTTAAACAAAACAAAGAAATCTATAAAGATAATTACTTTTATTTAAGTATTTTCACAGATGACCAAGGAAAAGAAATTTTCAGTAATATTTCTGAACAAAATATTGGAAAAAAAATATTTATTGCAGATAATTCTGAATTTATATCTAATCTGAATATATCGTCAAAAATCAGAAATGGTATTTTCATTAGTGGAAATTTATTTGAGGAAAACTGGCAAAAATTATTTGAACTGGTAAAGTTTGAAACTTTTAGAAACTCTTTAACGATTGACTAATCTTCTAATCCTAATGGTTTTCTATTAGTTACTAACTTACAATTAAAAGAAACGAAAAAAAATCAATGCTGTTCTGGGACGTGAACAACGGAATTTCCCGCAGAAGCTGGGCGAGAAATGAAGGAGCCATTTTCGCCATCAAAAGGGCGATGGAAGCCGAACCGAACTTAAAAGTGACGCTGCCCAACTTTGTCGACGAAAGTCTTTTTTAACGAGATGCAGTAATAAGCTTAAAGTGTTGAAAGAGATGCTGTAATTTTAATCAATTGAGCTTATCAAGGTAAAAATAAATGTTTCAGGTATCAATAAATAGCTATATTTGTATCATAAACTGACTTTAAAAGTAAATGAAATGATAGCGGATATTAAAAAATTCATATTTATACAGAATAATATCGACCGGATTCTGAAAGAGTCACCGTTCAAAATGAACTATATCATTGAAAAATCGGGCATTAAAAAACCGACTTTCTTCAGAAAACTGAGAGAGAAAAAATTCACTCCGGAGGAACTTCTGGAAATCGCCAAAGCCGTGGAAGTAAAAGAATGGCGCAACGAAACCAAAGAAGAAATCTTGGAATCACTGAAAAAAGCGGAAGAAGATTTTAAAAACGGAAGAGTGTATTCCCATGAGCAGGTAATGGAAAGGATGAGGAAAAGAATTGAGGCATACAGAAATGCAAATTAAGTACAGCGAAACCGCATTCCGGGATTTGGAGGCGATTGAAAATTTTCTGTTATATAAATGGAATGAAACGGTGCTTATGAATTTTGGGGTGGCCTTGGAAAACTGCATAAGAACCATTATAGAAGGAGTTGTTGTTTTTCAGAAATATGAAGATACTCCATATCATAAAATACTTATTACAAGACACAACACGCTTATTTACAGGATTGAAAACGACACACTTCATATCGTCCGCATCCTCCAAAACTTTCAAAATCCTGACGATAATTACGAATCCCTAACCGACGAATAAGTTCCTGTGTGCTTTATATTTATTATTTCATCAGGATCACCTAATTTTGCCTACATTTAAATAAAAGCACCTATGGCTGCACTTTTTACCCGGACGGTATTCATCCTGTCGCTGTTTTTGGCAGCGCTTTTTTCTGCCCAAACAGGAAGCCTGAACATCAATGTTTTTGATGATTTCTCGAAAAAACCTTTAACAGCGACGGTTACAGTCACTTCCTCCAAACAGGAATTTTCGGGTGAAGGAAATGTGATACTCCCGGATTTGCCCGCAGGAAATTATAGTTTTCAGATCTCCGCCGAAGGATATCAGAATGGCTCCCTGAACGATATTTCCGTGGTTCCCAACCAAAACCTTACTTTTTCCATCGGGCTTCAGAAAACCACCACGAGTGAACAGGAAATTGAAACGGTGGTCATCACGGCCAGAGTGTACAAAACAACAGCGGAAAGCCCGGTGTCCCTTCGAAACATTACCAGCGAAGAAGTGCAGAAAAATGCAGGTTCCAACCGTGATATTTCAAAAGCCATTCTTTCCCTCCCCGGAGTAGGATCCACGGCAACCTTCCGAAACGACCTTTTTATTCGCGGCGGAAGTTCAGCAGAAAATAAATTTTATATCGACGGCATCGAGGTTCCGGTCATCAATCATTTTCAGACTCAGGGAGCGAGCGGCGGTCCGCGGGGTTTGATTACCATTGATTTTATTAAAGATGTGGACTTCTACAGCGGTGCTTTTCCCGCCAAACGGAACGGAACCCTTTCTTCGCTTTTTGAATTTAATTTAAAACAGGCGCGTAAGGATAAAATTGGTTACAAAGCGGTGATAGGCCTGGATGATATGCAGCTGATGGCCGATGGCCCGCTTTCTAAAGACCAGAGCTGGACAGGGCTTTTCAGCGTGAGGAAATCGAATCTCCAGTTGCTTTTCAAAGCGATCGGATTGCCGTTTCTGCCCAGTTATTATGATTCCACTTTCAAGGTTTCAAAGAAATTTAAAAACGGAAATGAATTGTATTTCATTGGATTAGGTGCTCTGGATGAGTTTAAATTTAATGAAAATGCAAAAGCTACGCTGAACAATCAGACTCTGATTGAAAGACTTCCCGTATCGCCGCAGTGGAATTATACCATTGGCGCCGGATACCGTCACCTGGCAGAAAACGGAAATTGGCTCTTCACCTGGAGCAGAAATATGCTGGACAATAAGGCGACGAAATACTACCGGAATATCGAAACACCGGCGAATCTCCTCACGCGTTACCACTCCCAGGAAAGTGAAAATAAAATCCGGATCGACCGCAACTTCCGCCTTGGCGATTTTCAGCTGAGTGCCGGAACGAACGTGAACTTTGCCCGTTATTTCAATGATTCTGATTTGCGGATCATTACCCAGGGCGGCCCGGTGATCGATAACTATCTTTCCGATCTCAACCTGACACAATATGGGTTCTATCTGCAGGGTTCACGGAAACTGCTAGACAGTAAACTGGAACTTTCCGGAGGACTCAGAATCGATGGAAGCGATTACTCGAAAATGACGTCCAATCCTTTGGAACAGTTTTCACCCAGAATTTCCGCCAGATATCGTTTTGCAGAACGTTTTGCCCTGAACCTGAACGGGGGAATCTACCACATGTTGCCTTCCTATACGGCGTTAGGATTTATTCAGAATGGAAATCTCATCAATCAGAATACGTTGAAATACATCCGAAACGAGCAGATCGTCGGAGGAATTGAATTTAATGGAAAAAATAACCTGCGCATCACGGCAGAAACCTATTACAAGAAATACAAAAACTATCCTTTCTCTCTTCGCAACGGGATTTCCCTTGCCAATGTGGGCGGTGATTTCGGAGTAGTAGGCGCCGAACCTTTGGACAGCAGAGGAGTGGGGGAAACCTATGGTGTTGAAATTCTCGCACAGAAAAGAACCCTGAACGATTTCTACGGAATCGCATCTTATACTTTCGGACACTCCAGATTCAGTGATATCAACGGCAGCTTGAAGCCTTCCAGTTGGGATAGTCGCCATATTGTTTCACTTACAGGTGGAAAATACTTCAGCCGCAACTGGAATATTGGCGCAAGGTTCAGAATGCAGACCGGCCTTCCGGAAACACCGTACGACATCGCCAGAAGCCAGCTGGTGAACGTCTGGAATATTGCCAACGCGCCGGTGTCCAATTACGCGCTGTTGAATTCCCAACGCGGAAATGTGGTGCATCAGCTCGACATCAGAGCTGAAAAGAAATGGATTTTCAGCAAATGGCAGATGACTTTCTATGTTGATGTGGTGAATGCCTACGGTTCCAAAAGCCCGAGCAGGCTGCCCGTTATTGCGCTCGAAAGAGGTGCTGATGGAAACGGAATTATTGCCAATCCTGGAGCGCCGCAGAATGAACAGGTGTATCAGCTGAATTATGGCGAAAACGACGGCTCAACACCGCTGCCGTATTTCGGATTTATTTTTGAATTCTAACAGGCTCTAAAAAAATACTAAAAAAGATATTCCCTCATCCGCTGTTTCTGAGAAACGAAGGGTGCGGGATCTTTTTTACAAAAGAAGTAAGATACCCTTAACCGGAAGGCATTGCTTTATAAATCCACATTCTTTCTTTCTGTTCCAAAAAAATTCTTTATTTTCGGTTTTTCTAAAACTAAAAGTATGCAAAATCAGCAGGGTTCTGTTTTCGATTCTCAGGTGTTGGGCCATCCTTCGGCATTATTTGTATTGTTTTTCACCGAAATGTGGGAACGTTTTTCCTTCTACGGAATGCGGGTGCTCCTGGTATTATTCCTTACCGCAGGCTTGCTCTCCGATAATCCGGGATGGGAATGGCCGCGAGAAAATGCGCTGGCACTCATCGGAACTTACGGATCACTTCTTTATTTAACGCCACTCGTCGGAGGATATATTGCCGACAAGTTTACGGGATATCGTATGGCGGTGGTCATTGGCAGTGTCATCATGACGCTGGGACACGCTGCCATGGCGGTGGAAACCAAAGGTTTTTTCTATCTCGGATTGGCATTACTGGTGATTGGGACCGGTTTCTTTAAACCGAATATTACGTCTATGATTTCCACCATGTACAAAGGAAAAAACGAGAAAAAAGACGGTGCTTACACCATTTTCTATATGGGCGTGAATGCCGGAGCGTTTTTCGGAATGATGCTGTGTGGGTATCTGGGCGAAAACTTCGGCTGGTCCTGGGGATTTGGTCTGGCAGGAATTTTCATGATGTTGGGATGCCTTCAGTTCTGGTTGGCGAAACCCATTTTTGGAAATATCGGTGCGCCGCCGTCAGAACTCAGGATGCTGCAGGCAGAAGATGTGGCCGACGAAATTCCGGATATTGCAGGAGGCCCGGTAGTAGTGAACGAAGCTACGGACAAAAGAAATCCTTTCAAACTGCTGGATTATGTTCTTATCGTTGTTTCAGCCGTTGGTGGATTGCTCTATCTTTTTAATGATCCGCTGGAAAAAATTGAAAAAATCAACCTGTTGCCTTTCACCGTAGGAAACCTGAGCGGAACCAGTTTTGTGGTGCTGCTCGCATTGGTATCGTTCCTTATATTGCTCATTTCCCGGATCGCAAGGTATTCCGCCATTACCCGTGACAGAATTATCGCGGTGTGCTTTTGTGGATTGTTTACCGTGTTCTTTTTCATGGCTTTCGAACAATCATTGGGATCCATGACCATTTTTGCAGACAGCTATACCAACCGCGAACTCGAAGGTTCTGCGGCCATGATTTTTAAAATTATCGATGCATTGCTCACCACAGTTCCGCTCATCATCGTTTCATGGGTACTGCTGAAACTTTTCGGGCAGACCTTCAAAAGAATCAGCGTTTCCAATATTATTTTGGGAATCACGTTTATCGGTATTTGGGCATTGGTGTTGTTCAGGTTATTCAATAAATTTTCTGAACCGGGCAATACCATTGATGCGTCGTGGTTTGCCATCCTCAATTCCTTCTTTATTATTTCTTTGGCACCTTTATTCTCCAAATGGTGGGAAAGCAAATACAATCCAAGTGCAGGAATGAAGTACGGTTTCGGGCTCATCCTTTTGGGTATCGGCTTTGGTATTCTGGCATACGGCGCTTGGGAAATTCCGCAGGGAGCCATGACGGCAAAAGTGAGCATGATCTTCCTTATTCTGGCGTATTTGTTTCATACCATGGGTGAACTGTGCCTGTCGCCGTTGGGGCTGTCTTATGTCAGCAAACTCGTGCCGCCGCGCATGATCGGGTTTATGTTCGGGGTGTGGTATCTTGCCATAGCAGTAGGGCAGAAATCGGCAGGAGCCATGGGCGGAATGATCGATAAAATTTCAAATGAATATTCCATCGGAACCTTCTTTCTCATATTTACGGTCGTACCGATGGGAATGGGATTAATCGCTATCCTGCTGAGTCCGGTCATGAAGAAATTGATGCACGGTATTCGTTAAAATAGCGGGATTTTTAGGAGCAACACGGAACCGCCTCTTTCGGAGTGTAGTCCCGCTGTGCGCTATATCTTTTTTGTTCCTTCGCATCAATCCCTACCAAAAAAAGGATGTCGCTTCCATCGGGGCTAAGAGAACGCTCGGGGAAATTCCGAACCGGAAAGTCCATCTAAATAACATTGTCAAAGTTTCAAACTTTGGCAATGTTGAATATTGGGTTTGTTAAATTCTCCCGCAGCTCGCATCCCCTTAAACGATTAAATGATTAATCAATTAATCAGCGATCCGCAAATCAGCAATCAGCAATTAAACGATTAACCATTTAATCGAATAATCAATTAACGCGCAATCAGCGATCAACAATCAACAATCAGCGATCCGCTCTTTCTAAACAATTAAACGATTAACCAATTAACCCATTAACCATTTCTCTGTTTTTTCCCTTCCTTCCTGAACACCAACAGCGGCACATCCAGCCGGAAAGAAAGTTGTTCCGTTTTGCTGGGTGAAAAAATCTTTTCCCAGAATTTTTTTTCCTGATGGGTAAACATGACCACTACCGAAGGTTTTTTTTCGCGGATTTCATCATGAAGATTGGTCATCAGCCTTTGCGTCACATCATGCGCTGGAAAACTCAGTTTAAACCCGTATTCATAGTCTCTTCGCAATGGAGAATCGTCGGAATAATCCTCATAAGGCCAGGAAAAATGCAGAATCTCAATCTCCGCTTTCAAGGGCTTGGCAAAGCCCATTACTTTCTCTATTTCCTGAGGGTAATCCATCAGATCGGAAGCATATAAAACCCTGTTCAAATCATTTTCCTGATTATTAAAAGGTACGGCCATGACCGGAATTTCCGAAGTGGTAATGAGGTTGCCGGTGTTCGTTCCCAGCATTTTTTTTATTCCGCTGGCACCGCGGGTGCTGATGCAGATATAACTGATTTCGGGATGCTCATCACAATAGGCCAGCAGGGAAGTGTCGGCACTGAAACCTTCCACAACTTCCACGGCGTAGTGCTTTGGCTGTATGTTAAACTCTGCAAAAACAGTCTGGATAAAAGTTTCCAATACCTGTTTTTCGTGTCTTATTTTTCCGGCAATAAAATGATGGAATTCCTGTTCAGACATTCCGCTTTCCCTGTTCACCTGCAGGACATGCATAAACAGAAGCTTCACTTCCTCCCTGGAAGCCCATTGAAGAGCAAACTTCAATCCGGCTTTTGAGTTATCAGAATAATCGGTAGGAACTAAAATAGTTTTCATAATATCGGTCTTTTATCACCTGAAATTTACGAACAATCCTGCGATAAAACAAGGAATATTTTTCATCAGCTGAGATTAATCGATTAACCGATTAATCAGCAATCAGCCATCAGCAATCAGCCATCAGCAAATTAGCAAATTAGAAAATCCGCAAATTCGCTCCTCTAAGGATTAACCAATTAATCAGCAATCAGCCATCAGCAATCAGCCATCAGCAAATTAGCAAATTCGCAAATCAGCAAATTCACTCTGGCTAAACAATTAAACAATTAACCGATTAATAAATAAATCAGCAAATTTGTCATGCCTGTCTTTGCCGTCATCTCCTCATCTTTTCTCTTTATTTTATGAAGAGTTCATGATAAATTCTAATTAATTTTGAATATCCATTTGAGTTTTAATATATTTTATATAATTTAGCCATTATCTAAAAAAGTTAGTATTATGAGAAGAATTTATTTTTTAACCGCATTGCTCATGTTCATAGGGCAGGTCAATGCACAGTATTGCACCCCGGCTTTTGCCAGCGGATGTGGAGGTGGAGATGAAATTAACAGTTTCTCCATTCCTTCGGCCGGCTTCAGCCACATGAATACCGGATGCTCCACGGGAGCGTATGGCGATTATACATCCCAAACCATTACGCTGGAAATTGGGACACCCTATACCTTTTCGGTAACCCATAACTTCGGCAGCCAGCAGGTAAGGATCTGGGCAGATTTTGATAATGACCAGACTTTCACGGATGCTGCGCCTGAATTGATTGCTATGGGATCTTCTGCCTCGGTAGGCGGAGTCAATACGACTACTGGATCCATTACTATTCCGGGAACTGTAGCACCGGGAACCTACCGCATGAGGGTAGGAAACCGCTGGTCCTCGCAACCTGTTCCTTGTAATACGGATGGATATGGGGAAGCACACGATTATACCCTGATGGTAACAGCACCTGCTTGTTGGGTGCCTTCTTCGCCAGTAGCCGGTACTCCAGGGCTTACTACGGTATCCCTTTCCTGGACCGCAGCTTCTACAGCGCCAGCCGAAGGATACGAAGTGTATTACAGCACTTCCAATACGCCGCCTACTCCAACTACTGTACTGGATGCGACCAACTCCACAACTTCTATGACTCCTTCAGCCGATCTTACAGGGTTGTCTCCTTCCTCCGTTTATTTTGCGTGGGTAAGATCATCGTGTTCCGCTACGGTTAAAAGTGCCTGGGTAGGACCTGTTAGCTTTACCACCGAGTGTGCACCTTTGGCTACCTTGTCAGAAAATTTTGATACTTATCCTACGGGTTCTATTGTCCCTATTTGTTGGGCGAGAATAGTACCTGCAACGGATGCCGGAAGCCAGACCATCAGCAGCAGCACCCCTGCGTCAGGCCTCAGAAATATTTATCAGTATGCGTCTACCGCACAGAATCCTGTCATTGTGGTTCTTCCTGAATTCAGCAACGTGGCGGCGGGAACACACTGGCTTAGATTTAAAGCAAAAGTGAGCACAGGGCCGGGAGCTTTGGAAGTCGGATTCGTAACGGATCCCACAGATGCCAATACTTTCGTCAACCTCCAGACACTGGATATTACCAATACATCATACAACAGCAGTTATTATTCTGTCGTAATCCCGAACTGGATTCCTGCAAACTCGAGACTGGCAGTGAAAAATCCTTCAGACGGTAAATCCTATTATTGGGATGATGTAATATGGGAGGCGACACCAACCTGTTTCCCTCCAACCGGAGTTACTTTTACAGGCCACACCACCAGCAGTGTAACTGTAAACTGGGTGGCACCTGCTACCGCCCCTGCCAACGGCTATGAAGTGTATTACAGCACGTCCAATACCGCACCAACAGCCACTACGGTACTGGATGCGACCAATTCCGTGACTTCAACTTCGTTATCTGCAGCCCTCAACGGCCTTTCATCCGGTACTCAATATTATGTTTGGGTACGTTCCGTATGTTCGGCATCGGATAAAAGCCCATGGTCAATACCGTATATGGTAACGACACCTTGTACCACATTTTCGCTGCCTTATGCCATCGATTTTGAGAATGCCACCATACCGGAGATGCCGGTGTGTACCGTGCGGGAAAATGTAGGCAGCGGAAACAACTGGACCACTTCTTCCCCTAATGCTTATGGATTTACAACCAAAGTGCTGACCTATATATACAATAGCTCAAATCCTGCCAATGCGTGGTTCCACACCGGTGGTGTGAACCTGACTGCCGGATCCAGCTACCGTGTCTCCTTCAAGTATGCAAAAAACACGACCGGCTATACCGAAAAGCTGAAAATAACCTATGGTACCGCTCAGGATGCTGCTACACAAACCAATGTCATTCATGATTATACTGCCGTTCCCGATATAGCTTCGGCGGTTCAGGCGTATCATGATTTTACACCTTCCGTTTCCGGAGTGTATTATATTGGATTCAATATTTATTCGGCTGCCAATCAGTATAATTTATACATTGATGATATTCTTATCACGGAATCACCGACCTGTATAGAACCTACAGGAGTATCGGTATCCGGAATCAATGCAAACGGAGCTTCAGTTTCCTTTACACCGCCGACGGTAGTTCCAGGCAGTGGATATCAGGTGTATTACAGCACCACGAATACGGCGCCTACGGCAAGTACCGTTCTGGATGCTACCAATTCTGTAACGGTTCCGGCTTCTCCGGCTACCCTGACAGGTTTAAATCCTGCGACCACCTATTACGTTTGGGTAAGATCAGATTGTGGGGCAGGAAACCTCAGCATGTGGTCAGTATCATCATCCTTTACTACTTCGTGTGTTCTGGTAACAGAGTTTTCGGAGAATTTTAACGCAACTGCTGTTAACGCTCTTCCATCGTGCTGGGCCAAATTGACTACAGGAGCGTCTGCTAATGCGTATGTACAAGCAAGTACTGCCATGAGCAGCCCGAATGCCCTGTATGTGTACGGCGACAGCAGTTCCAGCAATGTGTATGTGACCATGCCTCAGGTGAGCACCCTGAGTTCCGGAAATTACAGGTTGAGATTCAAGGCAAGAGCTAATTTTACAGCTGGGGGAATCTTGGAAATAGGATATATGTCCAATCCGACAGATCATACGACCTTCACTGCACTGGGAACCTATACTACTACCAGTACAACCGCTATCGATGATTATGTTCTGAATATTACAGGAGTCCCTGCAGGAATTAACACGCTGGCGTTACGCCATACCGGCGATCCGGCTTATAGTCTCCTGGTGGATGATGTCATTTATGAACTGATTCCGGGTTGTGGTGATGTGACCGGTCTTACCGCATCTAACCCAACACTGGACGGAACGGATCTGATGTGGACGGCTCCTTCAACCGCACCTGCAGGCGGATATGAAATCTACTACAGTACTTCAGCTACGCCTCCTACGGCCTCTACGGTACTGGATGCAACCAATTCATTTACCTCAGCTACCGTAGGAATGACAACAAATGGAATGGCTTCTTCTACTACCTATTATGTGTGGGTAAGATCGGTGTGTTCTGCAACCGAAAAAGGAGCGTGGTCCAATGTGGCTACCTTCTCTACGTTGTGTAATGCAACCAATGTTCCGTATGAACTGAACTTTAACAATGCGATAGTTCCCGCCATGCCGGCCTGTGGTATCGTAGCCAATGGAGGTACCGGAAACAACTGGACTACCGCAGCGACGCCTACCGATAGTCCCGGATTCAATTCTCAAGTATTGAGGTATGCCTACCACAGTACGCAGGCAGCTGATGCATGGTTCTTTACCCAAGGGATCAACATGACGGCAGGAACTACTTACTATATTTCTTATAAATACGGAAACAATTCCACCACCTATCAAGAAAAAATGAAAGTAGCCATAGGAAACGCTGCATCGCCGGCCGCTATGCTGGCTGCCAACGGAGGAACACAGATTGCGGATTATCCAAACATCCTTACCGCTCAGGCCGTTGCTGTGAACAACCTTACCTTTACGCCGACCACTTCAGGGGTGTATTATCTTGGCTTCCATGCATATTCTGATGCGAATGAATACTATCTGTATCTGGACGATATTCAGGTCACTGCTTCGGCTCTGAGCACCAGCGAAATTAAAGCAGATGCGAAGGACGTAAAAGTGTATCCGAATCCGTTCACCGATGTGATCAATATTTCTGATGCAAAAGATCTGAAATCTGTTTCCGTGATTGATGCTTCCGGAAGAATGGTGAAAACCATCGCTTCCCCTCAGGCACAGATCAGACTCGGCGACCTGAAATCAGGCTTATACATCCTGAAACTAGATTACAAAGACGGAACTGTGAAAACAGTAAAAGTCATTAAGAAATAAAATGTAAAATTTTATGACACCATGAGCGGCCTCCGGGCCGCTTTTTTTATTTCCTTTCTTTACCGCTGTGGCTATCGGAGCAAATTAGCTCCACTAAGGATTAACCGATTAATCGATTAATAGATTAACCATCAAAAAACCACCCCGTCATCCTCCTGTCGTCGGATGCCACCCCTCCGGAGGAGGGGAATATTTCAGCCTCTTTTGTACTGGAGAGAAAAATTCACTTTGTAAGCCATCAGCCATCAGCCATTAGCCATCAGCCATCAGCAAATTCGCAAATCAGCAAATCAGCAAATCAGCAAATCAGCAAATCAGCAAATCAGCAAATCAGCAAATCAGCAAATCAGCAAATCAGCAAATCAGCAAATCAGCAAATTTGCTCCTTAAACAACTAACCAGTTTCCCTTTTAAACTTTTACCTTTTGCCTTTTACCTTTTACCTTTAAATTCATCTGTGAAAATCTGTGAAATCTGTGAGAACTATAACCTGCAGTGGCTTCGAGAGCCTCAGCCACCTGAACCGATCAACCTCTAAACAATTAACCAGTTTTCTTTTACCTTTTGCCTTTTACCTTTTTCCTTTTACCTTTTTCCTTTAAACTACCTCTGCGAAAATCTGCGAAATAAATCTGCGAAAATCTGCGTGAAATAAGCAAATTCGCAAATTAGCAAATTCGCTCCTCTAAAGATTAACCAATTAACTCATTAACTTCCCGTAACATTGCATCCCAAAAAATTATTTTTCTATATTTGCACAAATTAACTATGAAAAACCACATCTCACTCTTTGTTATAGCCTTTTCATCGGCTTTACTCCTGTTTTCATGTAAGCCTAAGGAAAACATGGTGTATCTTGAGCACCAGCGCCAGCAGTACGAACAGCAGGTACAGCAGGCAGTGTATCAGGGTTCCCGCCTTCAGGAAGGCGACCTGCTTGATATCAAAGTCACCGCCTACGACGAATATGCCGTACGGCCCTTCAACTTACACTCCATGAACATGGCCACCAGCTCGGGCAACGCCATCAATAACCAGGCAGCGCAAACTGCCCCGCAGGGGTATTTGGTGGACAGAGACGGAAATATTGTGTTTCCCGTGATCGGAACCATTTTCGTGAAGGGCATGACCAAGGAACAGCTTCGGGCCGACCTCGAAAAGCGGTTGCTGCAATACCTTACCGACCCCCTCGTCACCATCCGCCAGCTGAATTTTAACGTGACCGTATTGGGTGAGGTGAAGCAGCCGGGACAATATACCAGCCCCACCGAAAAAGTAACCCTCTTTCAGGCCATTGGCCTGGCAGGCGACATGACCGATTTCGCAGAAAGAACCAAAGTTACTCTCATCCGTAATGAAGACGGGGTAGAGCAGACCCATGTTCTTGATTTTACCGATAAAAATCTGGTTTCTTCTCCGTATTATTACCTGAAACAGAACGATGTTCTCTATGTGCAGCCCGATGAGATTAAAAAACGGTCTGCCAATGTAGATCCCAACCGGAACCTGTATTTCCAGCTCGGAGGCATCGCCATCAGTGTCGCTACTTTAATCATCACTCTGACCCGATAAAAACTCCATGGAATATTTAGATGCAACCCCGGCACAGGAAAAAAACGCAGGTGATCTTAAAAGGCAGATTCAGCGCTACCTGCGCTACTGGCCCTGGTTTCTGGGCACCGTCCTCCTCGCACTGACCATTGCCTACCTGTACCTGAGATACACCACTCCTCAGTTTATGTCAAAATCTTCCCTCTATGTTCAGACGACCACAGGAGGAAAAAAGGGAGATTTCACCGGAATAGCCGATATGCAGGCCATGGCGCTGCCTTCAGGTTTCGGGACCAATGAGGTGGACAATGAGATCTCCATTATCCAGAGCAAGCCGCTCATGCTGAATGTGGTGAAAAAACTAAACCTCGACGTCAAACTGGTGAGAGAAGGCAAGATCCGCGAGGCCGACTGGTATGTTGGAGCACCGGTCAAAGGTTCGGTATTGGAATTGAATAATCCGAGAAACTTCGGTTCTAAAGAATACACCCTCACGCCGTTGAAGGGTAATGCTTTTAAATTGAGCGGGGGTAAAAAAGAAATCTCCGGCTATTATGGTACACCGGTAAAAGACGAGTTCGGTTCTTTTGTGCTGCACCGCATTTCGGGTACTGCATTCAACGAACCGGTGAAAATGGTCGTCACCAATCCTCGGATTGTCGCCGACCGCTTAGAGGCTTCCATCACCGTAGTGATTCCGCAAAAGAAATCTTCCATCCTCGAACTTTCACGGGTAGGGGTTGATCCTGTGCGTTCAGAAGATATTCTCAATGAAATCATGGCTCAGTACAATGCGGAAGGCATCCGCGACCGGAATGCCGAAGCCGTCGCCACAGCGAAATTTGTAGATGAAAGACTGGATTTGATCACCCAGGAACTGGGCGGCATCGAATCCCAGAAAGAGAATTTTAAAGAAGCCAACCGTATTGCCGACCTTCAGGCACAGGCGCAACTCAGCCTGCAGAATGCGAGCGAGAATACCAAAAAATTGATGGACCTCAGTACCCAGCTGGAAATGGTGGATGCCGTCCTTCAGGCAGCAAGCTCTTCGTCCAATGAACAGCTGCTGCCTACCAACGTAGGCATGCCGTCCGGCTTGGATCCCATCATCAGCGAGTACAATCAATTGGTCATCACCCGCAACCGAACGGCTAAACAGGCTACCGGTGCCAACCCTTCCATCGTACAATTCAACAAGGACATCGCTTCTATGAGAGATCTCATCCGCGACAACCTCAGAAAATCCAAAGCCGGCCTGCAGCAGGCCATTGGCCAGATCCAGGGGCAGATCAACAAGTCCTCCGGCGACCTTAGCCGCTTTCCCCAGCAGGAAAGAATGTTCAGAAACATCGAAAGACAGCAGAACCTGAAGGAAGCCCTCTTCCTCTACCTCCTTCAGAAAAGAGAGGAAACCTCCCTGGCGATGGCAGTGACTGCCCCCAAAGCCAAAGTGGTGAATCCGGCCTATACTCAGGGTGCGCCTGTAGCTCCGAAAAAGAATATCGTCTATCTTGCGGCGTTATTGCTGGGGTTATTGATACCCGGAGCGATACTCTACACCCGTTTTGCACTGGATACCTATGTGCATAACCGGAAACAGATTCGCCAGGCGATTCCTGATGCGGTTATTCTGGGGGAAATTCCCAATGCAGGAAAGGACAGCGATGCCCTCATCAAATACAACGATTTCTCTTCTTTTGCCGAAGCTTTCCGGATCATGTTCACCAACATGAAGTTCATGCTGAAAAAAGTGCCTCAGGGCCAGGCGCCCGTCATCCTCGTCACCTCGTCGGTGAAAGGGGAGGGAAAAACCACCATCAGTGTCAATACCGCGCTCACGCTGGCACAGAACCGCAAAGTACTCCTCATTGGGGCCGATATCCGGAACCCGCAGCTGAAGCGTTTCATGGAAGTGACCCGCATCGGGTTGTCGGATTTCCTGGCAGATGCGTCCATGGCGGTGCAGCAGGTGATCGCCGTGTCGCCATTCTCTGAAAAACTGGACATCCTCCACAGTGGCACCATTCCGCCGAACCCGACCGAACTGTTAGACAGCCCGAAATTCGGCACCATGCTTGAGGAACTGAAAACCCAGTACGATTATATCGTCATCGATACCGCACCGGTGATGATGGTGAGCGACAGCTACAGCCTCATGGAGCATGCCGACCTCCTCCTCTTCGTGATGCGTGCCGAACATACCGACAAAGAAATGCTGGAGTTTGCAGACCAGCTGATGCACGACAAAGCCAAAGGCAAAATGGGCATCGTCCTCAACGATGTGCAGGACATGCACCTCAGCTATGGCAACAAATACGGTTACGGCTATTACACCGAATCCCGTACCAACAAGAAATCGTGGCTTTCCCGGATGAAAATATGATGAGCGTTTAATCGATGAAGCGTTTAATCGTTTAACCAATTAACCAATAAAAACAATGACCCATCAAATTGCAATAATCGGCTTAGGCTACGTGGGGCTTCCATTAGCAAGGCTCATGGCTACCAAATTTCCGGTGGTCGGCTTCGATATCCATCAAGGGAGGATTGCCGAACTGAACTCCGGTACCGATTCCACTTTGGAAGTGGAAGACGACATCCTGAAAGCCGTTCTTGTCAGTGAAAACCCTTTTACAGAACAATCCCCATCTCAACAGGTAAGCGATTTATCAGTTAACCCTTCAAAAGGATTGTATTGTTCCGCAGATACCAACGATATCCGAAATGCCAATATTTACATTGTTACTGTGCCTACTCCCGTAGACAAGAACAACCGGCCCGATTTAACGCCGCTCTACAAAGCCAGCGAAACCGTAGGCAAGGTGCTGAAAAAAGGAGACATCGTGATTTATGAATCAACAGTCTATCCCGGCGTTACTGAAGAAGAGTGCGTGCCGGTATTGGAAAAAATTTCCGGATTAACATTCAATGAGGATTTCTACTGTGGCTACTCACCTGAGCGGATTAACCCCGGTGATAAGGAAAAGACCGTAGAAAAAATTCTAAAGGTAACTTCCGGTTCCACACCTGAAATCGGAAGAATTGTGGATGATTTATACAAATCCGTCATCACAGCCGGAACTCATTTAGCGCCCACCATTAAAATAGCTGAAGCGTCCAAGGTCATTGAAAATGCCCAGCGGGACATCAACATTGCATTTGTGAATGAGCTGGCAAAGATTTTCTCCCTCATGGATATTGATACCCACGAGGTGCTGAAAGCAGCGGGTACCAAGTGGAATTTCCTGCCGTTCAAACCAGGTTTGGTGGGCGGCCATTGTATTGGGGTAGATCCTTTTTATCTGGCACAAAAAGCGCAGGAAATCGGATACTATTCTGAACTCATCCTGGCTGCCAGAAGGCTGAACGATTCTATGGGTCCCTTTGTGGCATCACAGGTGATCAAACTGATGATTAAAAAAGGCATTCAAATCAACGGGGCAGAAGTGCTCATGTTAGGGATCACGTTTAAGGAGAACTGCCCTGATATCCGCAACACCAAAATCATTGATGTGATTCACAGCCTGGAAGACTACGGGGTTAAAGTCACCATTTTTGACCCGTGGGCTCATCCGGAGGAAGTACAGCATGAGTATGGTCTCGAGTCGATTCGGAATATGGAAGAACTCAATGCCAGTGAATATAAATTTGATGCCATTGTACTGGGCGTTGCTCATGATGAATTTCTGGAAATGGATATGGAAGCGTTGAAGAAGGAAAAAGCCGTGGTGTATGATGTGAAGGGTGTTTTGAAAGAAACGGATACTCGGCTGTAATACAGAAAATTATGACTCAACCGACACTTATTCAACTTCCCAAAATTGTAGATCCGCGCGGAAATTTGTCATTCTTCGAACATCCCAATCAGTTGCCTTTTGAAATAGCACGGACATATTGGATCTATGATGTTCCAGGGGGCGAAATCCGCGGCAGTCATGCATTCAAAGAGCAGCAGGAGTTTATCATAGCGCTTTCAGGAAGTTTTGATATAGTGCTTCATGATGGAACCCAGGAAATTAAATTCTCATTAAACCGTTCGTATTACGGCTTATATATTCCAAAAATGTATTGGAGAAAGCTTGAGAATTTTTCTACCAATTCGTTGGCTTTAATCGTTTCAGATCAAAGCTATAACGAGCAGGATTATATAAGGGATTTTGATGAATTTAAAGCACTTCGCAATGTTTAACGTAGAAGATTGTGAGATCGTAGATCTCCCAATTGTACACCGAGAATCGGGGAACATTACCGTTCTTGAAAATAATGCTAATATTCCGTTTGCGATTAAACGAGTGTATTATCTCTACGATGTCCCGATGGGCGCTGAGCGCGGCGGGCACGGTCACTATGCACTTCAGCAGTATGTGGTAGCCGCAAGTGGATCTTTTACCTTTATTTTAGACGACGGTAAAAACAGAAGGGAAGTTTTTCTGAACCATCCAAACAAAGCACTGTTTATAAAACCCGGAATCTGGCGTGAAATGAAGGATTTTTCAAGTGGCAGTATCTGTTTGGTTTTGGCCAATATGGAATACGATGAGGCAGATTATATGAGAGATTATAATGAATTTTTAGAATATCGACATTATGAAATTTAATAATAGAAATGTACATGTAAGTTCTAAAGCGAAGATTGGACACAACGTGAAGATTGGAGATAATTGCGTGATATATGATAATGCTGTAATCGGCGATAATTGTATTATTGCAAATGACTGCGTAATTGGAGAGCCAGTGAATGATTATTATTTTAAAGAAGATTATCAAAATCCCGAAACGGTGATTGGTACGGGGTCGTTTTTGAGAAGCCATAATATCATTTACGCAGGTTCCGTTTTTGGTCAAAATTTTTCAACAGGTCACCGTGTTACAGTGCGCGAACAGTCCGTGTTTGGCAACAACTGTCGTTTAGGAACCGTAACAGATATCCAAGGTTATGTTGAATTTGGAGATAACTGTTGGTTACATAGCAACGTTCATATTGGCCAGCAATCTAAAATTGGAAATTTTGTATTTATTTATCCTTATGTAGTGCTAACGAACGATCCAACACCACCCTCAAATATCTGTGTAGGAGCGGCGATTGGAGATTTCTCTCAGATTGCGGTAGGTACCGTTTTGCTACCAAAAACCAAAATTGGTAAGCATTCTCTTGTTGGGGCACAGTCATTAGTGGGCGGGTCATATGAAGATTACTCTTTAATCGCTGGTAATCCTGGTAAATTTATTAAAGATGTTCGTGAATTGAAGTCTAAGGAAACCGGTAAGAGCCACTATCCTTGGCCATATAATTTCGAAAGAGGTATGCCATGGGAAAAGTTAGGCTTTGATAAATGGAAATTAGAAAACGGATACGAAAATGATTAAATTCTTAGATTTACAGAAAATCAATCTTGCCCATCAGCAGGAAATTGAAAAAAAACTCTTACAGATTTTCCGCAGCGGCTGGTATCTTTTGGGTAACGAAGTAAAAACCTTTGAAGAAAATCTAGCAAAGTATACCGGTGCTGCCCATGCAATTGGAGTAGCGAACGGCCTGGATGCCCTGCGGCTTATATTACGTGCATATATGGAAATGGGTATAATGCAGAAAGGCGATGAAATCATTGTTCCGGCAAACACCTATATCGCTTCTGTGCTTGCTATTTCTGATAATGGCCTTGTTCCTGTTCTGGTGGAGCCGGATATCAACACATACAATATTGATATCTCAAAAATTGAGGAAAAAATAACTTCGCGTACCAGAGCAATAATGATTGTTCATCTGTATGGAAGAGTGGTCTTTTCAGAAGACCTGAAGGCACTGGTTCAAAAACATCAGCTGAAAATTATAGAAGACAACGCGCAGGCGATTGGTGCGGAATGGAATGGAGTGAAAACCGGAAATTTGGGTGATGCTGCCGGTTTCAGCTTCTATCCCGGAAAAAATCTAGGGGCAGTGGGCGATGCCGGAGCTGTGACCACAAGCGATGATGAACTGGCACAGACCATCCGTGCATTAGCAAATTATGGTTCAAACGAAAAATATGTCAATGTCTATCAGGGTCTTAACTCCAGGCTTGATGAAATTCAGGCGGCGGTTCTTGGTGTCAAACTGAAGTATATTGATAAAGAAAACCAAAGACGACAGAAGATAGCCCGCAGATACATCAATGAAATAAGAAACGATTCTTTGATTTTGCCCGAAAACCCTTCGTCTATAAATGAACATGTTTGGCATTTGTTCGTAATCAGAACCAAAGAACGTTCAAATTTGCAAGAGTTTTTAACCAATTATGGGGTGCAAACCTTAATACATTATCCTATTCCGCCACATAAGCAGGGTGCTTACAAAGAAATAAATAATATAAGTTTCCCTATTACAGAGCGGATACATGAAGAGGTTGTGAGCTTGCCCATTTCACCTGTATTGACTGATGACGAAGTTGGTATTGTTATAGATGCTGTAAATGGATGTTCAATTTTATAACTCTGAATTAACTCCTGAAGATAAGGAATGTTGTCAATATGAAAAGAGGTGTTCATTATGTGAGAAACTATTTAAAGTCGGGTTCGGTCCGAAACCAAACGATTAAGAAAAATATATTAGGGTCTTTTGCGGTGAAGGGGTTAAGCTTGATTATTTCTCTTGCGCTGGTACCGCTCACTGTCAATTTGCTTGATCAGGAAAAATACGGGGTCTGGATTACGATATTTACCATTGTTTCCTGGTTTAATTTAATGGATATCGGGGTGGGGAATGGGTTCAGAAACAAATTTGCAGAGTCTGTTGCGGTGGGAAATACAAATTTGGCCAAAAATTATGTACAGACACTGTATTCATCTATATTATTGATCTGCTTAGTCTTATTTCTTCTATTTACATTCTTTAATCCTTTTCTTAATTGGTTTAAAATTCTGAACCTCCCTCAGTATTTTGATGAAAATATTGGACTGATTATCTGGATGGTTTTCAGTTTGTTTTGTCTGCAGCTTTTATTGAAAAATATATCGATTATATATTTAGCCCTGCAAAAAACAACATACACTAATTGGTTAATCTTTCTGGGAAATTTATTAGCATTGCTGATGATTGTCATTATACACCAGTTAGATTCTGTTTCTTTGTTTTCTATTGCATTTGCATTTATGGTCTCACCTGTTTTGGTGTATACCTTTGCAACTTTGTTGGCATTTAGGAAAAATTTGCAGATTTATAAACCGAAATGGAAGATTATACCACAGAAAAAATATTTCAATGCTATTGCAGGTTTAAGTATAAAATTTTTCTTTATCCAACTTGCAGCAATCGTGATGTATGGCACGGGTAACCTTATTATTACTCAGTTACAAGGTCCGAGTGAAGTAACACCCTATAATGTTGCTTTTAGGTTATATTCCTCTGCACAGGTTATTTTTTCTATACTGATTATGCCTTTCTGGTCAGCCTTTACAGAAGCTAATGCCAAAGGTGACCATGTTTGGATTAAGAAATCAATTTCCCGTTTGATTTTGATCTGGTTTCTTTTTTCAGTAGGCATCTTTATATTGTTGTTTTTTTCATCCTTTATTTTCTCTGTATGGATAGGGGATGAGATAACCATTCCCTTTAGTCTTTCCGTGCAATTTTGTATCTTTACTATTGTAAATTCAGCACTGTCCATTTTTATTTCTTTTCTTTCGGGAATAGGTAAAATAACAATTTTATTTTATTGCACTATTTTACAAATGATATTCTACTTTCCACTGACAATTTTCTTAGCTGATAAAATGGCTTTGGGGTCAGTAGGGGTAGTACTATCTATTAATATTATATTTGTCTTAACATTAATAATCCTCATCGTACAATCTAAAAACATAATTTTTAAAAAAGCTCAGGGAATATGGAACAAGTAAACGGTTGCAACAAAAAACTGACAAATAAAGATTTATCATATCGAAAATATTAAATGATTAAGAATGGAAATTAAACACTCTGTATTAGTGGTAACTTACAATCAAGAAGCTTTTATTGAGGAATCAATAAGTTCTTTGTTGAATCAAACGGAATTGCCTTATGAAATCGTTATTTTAGATGATTGTTCAAGAGACAATAACTGGGATATAATTACTCGATTTCAGAGTGAAAATCCTTCAATAGTAAAAGCTTTTCGAAATGAAGTCAATTTAGGAATCTTTGAGAATATTAAAAAGATTAAAACTTTGTTTAGTGGGAATGTTATTTCTTATTGTTCAGGAGATGATCTACTTGATGTAAACGCTATAAAGAGTGTGAACGATAAAATCAGAATGGAAAAACTCAACCCTGAGGTCGAAAAATTTATCATTATTACCAATTCGGCACATTTACATCCGGACGGAACGTTATCAAATTGGGACAACTTTAGAGAACGTCACATTCCTGCGATGAAAACACGGTTGAGATATGGATTGAGTTATAGAGCAGTGGGTTTTAGTAAACCATTATTATTAGCGGTGCCCTCGGAGCAGGAGTTTTTGGACGGAAATCCGGAAGTAGGTTACAATGCAGATTTTTTTAAAGGGTTTGAAGAAATTCGCCTTGCGGATAAACTTTTTTATGTTAATGAAACAGGTGGTATTTACAGATTAGATGTAGGAGTAACCTCAGTTAAAAAAAATAAAGAAAAATGGACAAAACATCAGTCTGCATACCGGCTTGTCAAAAAAATATATTTTGAAAAATTTGACAGAAAAGATTTACTTTTTATAGATTTCATTATTGCAGGTGATCAATACAAAATACACCCCAATTTTGCCAATTGGATAAAAGCAGGGTGGTTATACCTGCGCAATTATGGTAATTTCAGTTATAATAACCCGATGATAAGGAATTTACATTACTTAATTCCTCATCATATGGTTGAATGGTTAAAATATAAGATCTATCCCGTTTATTTACGGATTAGAGATAAAAATAATAAGTGACTATGAAAATTGCATTTATATATACCAGTCCATTTCCAGCAAAAAGAGGTTTTAGTGCAGCGGACAGAAGGGTTCGTGATTTAGTGAGAGGAATGCAATTTGCAGGAGCTGCGGTTACCTTGTGTATCCCGAAATATCATCAGGAACTTTCTGTGAGGACTCATAATGAGGATTTTGAAATCAATTATTCAGGTCGCAAGACCGTGAGAGGCATCAAATTCATCGACAGATTATTCTTTTGGGTAGACTTGTATTCATATATTTCAAAAAATGATTTTACAACAGTTTTCCTGTATAATACACAGGCTGATTGCATACCTTTTGTGAAGTTAATTAAAAGGAAAGGTATTAAAGTAATTTTTGAAATTTGTGATTTTCATAGCTTTGATGAGAGAAAATCGTTAAAAACTTATTTAGCTACGATGACCGAATCGGTTTTGCCAAAAGAAGCAGATTTGGTTATTACTATTTCAGATTTTCTAATAGAAATGCTCGCAAAAAAATCCTCACCTACAAACATTTTAAAAATACCTATTTTAGTGGATAGTGATTATTTTCAGGATACTACTAATGTCAATGTTTCTACCTACAAAAGTGATGATTTCTTAATAAGTTATGTGGGAGGCGTGTGGCATCATCAGGGCGTAGGTTTTCTGATGGAAGCATTCAAGAAAGTGAATAAATTGAGACCTGACACTAAACTGTTGCTTGCGGGCAATTATGATACCCTGAGCCCAAACAAAACGGATGTTTTGAGCCTCGCAAAAGAGTTGGATATTTTAGACAATGTTATATTGCCAGGATGGGTTGGTACTGAAGAAGTCCGAAGTATTCTCTATGCGTCAGATTTACTTGTTATCGCCCAGACCAATGATGTTTTTGCACAGGCAGGTCTACCTACAAAGTTGGCAGAATATGCAGCATGCCGCAAACCGATTTTGGCAACAAAGGTTGGAGATGTCCCTGCTTATTTCAAAGATAAGTATAATGGTTTGTTGTGTGAACCATCCGATGTAAATAGTATGGCAGATGCAATCTTATATGCAGTAGACAATCCGAAAGAGATGAAGTCCATTTCATATAAAGCTTTTGAAACAGCAAATACTTATTTTGATTATAAAACTAACGGAATCATCATTTATAATAAACTGAAAAGCTTGTAGTGGGTATTGTAATATTGATTATTGTAATGTGTACGATTGCTTGGGCTTTTCTCAGGCAGAAGCATCATGTACTTGTTTTTTTATGTATCCTCTCTATTTTTGCTGATAATTTTAGAGTAAATTTCGGCCCCAGCCTACTCGTTGCCAATGTTATTGGGTTCCTCGTTATTTTCATTATTATTAAGGAATTATATTTGTTTTCGCCTATTAAACATTTGTATAAACCAATTTGGACTGAGTTTTTTTATCTTATAATCCTTGGATATGTATTCGGGTTTATGTTTCCTTGGGATTCAGTTTACTCGGATTACCGGCTGTGGACTCAAAGAGCTGAAGGACGAGCTATCATTACGCTATTCAGGTTATTAAATGAAATCTTGCTGTCCTACTATATTATATGGTGTTTTATTAAGAAAAAAATTAATCTGAGATTGGTTATTTATATGATAGCGTATATTTCGCTGCTTAGTTTTGGAGTTGGATTAATAGATTATTTCTTTGGCTATTGGTTCAAGAGTAATTTTCTATATGTCGTGCCCGAGTTGAGCAGCCGATTTTTAGGGCTCAACGGAGAGCCGAAAATGTTTGGAAGAAATTCAGCCTTGGCATATGCTTTAATTCTTTTATATTATCTTACTCAGCGAAAAGATAAAAAATTGGTATTTTTTCTTATAATCAATGCAGTTGGTGTAATTATTAGTCTGTCTGCATCAGCATTAATTTTATTTATGGTGTTGAATTTAATAATTTTATTAAAAAAAATAAAACCGGCTGCTTTTATTTTTTTCTCTGTAGTTTTTATGGTTGCTGCAGTATTGCTACAGAATAATCCTTTCTTTGAAGAAGTCACAAAAGGAAAAATAGAAAAAGCTTTTTTTGGGATAGAGAATAAGGTGATTCCCGATGAACCACAGTTGTTTTCTCGCTTTGATATTTTTGATCGGTTAGGATTAGTTTTTCTTTATGAAAATCCGCAGTATATTTTAATGGGAACCGGGCCGAATCTGATTAGTATTCCTGCAAGTAAATATGTTGATACTCTTCCTGAATATGCAACGTTTGCTGAACGAGGGGGTATAGATAGTGTGCCTAATGTGATGGTGAATAATATTTTAGCCCGAAGTGGTATTATTGGGGTAATCCTTTTTTCTGTTTTCTTTGTTCGGTTGTACCGTTTCTCTCATTTAGATAAATCAGGATTTGCAAAAACAACAGTACTGATTTGTCTTTTTTTCAACATGGTTTACTTTAGTGTAATATTAATGTTTTTAACAGGTATTATTGTGGGGTTCATCTATTCCCAAAGGAGTGTTGCGGCTAGAAGTAAAATTATAAAAACTCACACTTGAAAATTTTCTTCCCCATAGGTGCTTTTTACCCCTCTCAAATCGGCGGACCCTGCAATACGCTGTATTGGCACACCTGTGCATTAAAATCCAGAGGTATCGAGGTGAATGTTGTGACAACATCTCTGGGATTAGACGATGAGAAAATAGTATTCGATACACCTGTGAACAGGGACTGTGGCAGAGTTTTTTATGGTTCAACACCCACGGTTTCCCTGGCCGTCATCAAACAGATTATTAAAGGAATACATACTTCGGATGTGATTCATTTGAACAGCTTATTCAACATCCTTTCCATTTTCAGTTTTTTCTATGCCGGAATATTCTTCCCTAAAAAGAAATTGATCTGGTCTGTAAGAGGCGAATTAAGTCCGGAGGCATTAACATTTAGCCAGCGAAAGAAAAAGCCCCTTTTATTTTTATACAAAAGATGGACAAAGAATGTTCTTTTTCACAGCACCTCCGAAAAGGAAACAAATGAAATTAAATCTTTTTTGCCTCAGGCCGTTGTGGTGGAAATTCCTAACTTTATCGCGCCTGCTGTAAGGCGGAAGGAAGGGGTAGAAGATGTGTTTTTATATCTGGGAAGAATACACCGGATCAAAGCACTTCACAAAATGATTCAGGGATTTGCCCTAAGCCAAAAGTTCAGGGATTCAAATTTTAAACTCTTCATTGCAGGAAAACATGAAGAGAGACACTTTGATTATTATAATGAAATTAGTCAGCTGATTATCTCTCTGGGGCTGGAAGATAAAGTGGAAATGAAAGGCCACATCACTGGGGAGGAAAAAGAAAAAATGTATGCCCGGTCTTATGCGTTTATTTTACCCTCTGAAACCGAAAATTTCGGCAATGTGGTGTTGGAAGCCCTCAATCAGGGGACACCAGTTGTAGCCTCTAAAGGTACGCCTTGGAGCATGCTGGAATTGCACAACTGTGGTTATCATATCAGCAATGACCCAAATGATATAGCCCTTGCAGTTGATAAAATGATCGGACTGCCTGAAGAAGACTATCATAAAATGCGCGCTGACGCCGTTTTATTAGTAGATAAGAAGTTCAATGTTACTACTCAAATCGATAAATGGATAAAAATTTACAATCATGAATATACACCGTAAAACCCTTCTCATCACCGGCGGTACCGGCTCTTTTGGCACTGCCGTGCTAAACAGATTCCTGCATACTGACCATTTTAAGGAAATCCGCATTTTTTCGCGCGACGAGAAGAAGCAGGACGATATGCGGGTCCTCTATAAAAATGATAAAATCAAATACTACATCGGCGATGTGCGCGATTATTCGAGCGTGGAACCCGCCACCCGCGGAGTGGATTATATATTCCATGCCGCTGCCCTGAAGCAGGTGCCATCATGCGAGTTTTTTCCCATGCAGGCCGTCAAAACCAATGTAGAAGGAACCCAGAATGTTATCCGCGCTGCGGCTTTCAATAAAGTAAAAAAAGTCATTTGTCTAAGTACCGACAAGGCGGCGTATCCGATCAATGCGATGGGCATCTCCAAAGCCATGATGGAAAAAGTGGCTGTAGCTGAGTCTCGAAGCCTTACGGACACGGTGGTATGTCTCACCCGGTACGGGAATGTAATGGCTTCCAGAGGTTCCGTCATCCCTCTGTTTCTGAACCAGATTAAAAAAGGGGAGAAGATCACCATCACCGATCCCAACATGTCCCGGTTTTTCATGTCGCTGGAAGATGCGGTAGATTTGGTTTTATTTGCGTTTGAAAATGCCAATCCGGGAGACCTGTTCGTCAATAAAGCACCAGCAGGAAAAATCGGGGATCTGGCGCAGGCCCTCATAGAACTTACCGGCAAGGAAGTTCCGGTAAAGATTATTGGAACCCGCCACGGAGAAAAGCTCTACGAAACCCTCTGCACCCGCGAAGAAATGCTTTATGCCGAAGACATGGGTGATTTCTACCGAATTCCTGCAGACAACCGCGATCTTAATTATGCTAAATATTTCTCTGAAGGAGAACGCGATATTTCCAAAATTGAAGACTACCATTCCCATAACACCGAACAGCAGGATGTGGAAGGCCTGAAGAGACTCATTTCCACCTTGCCGCTTATTCGTAAGGAAGTCTTTGGTGAGGACGTGCAGCAGTATGCGGAGTAAAGTTAAAGGAAAAAGGAAAAAGGAAAAAGGAAAAAGGAAAAAGGGAAAAGGAAAAAGGATCTAATTAAATCACAATCTGTGAAAATCTGCGGGATCAGTGAGAAATAAACTCCCATAATCAGCGAGAAACCATAACTACTCATGCTCTTAGAAGGAAAAAAACATAAAGACCACCGCGGCATCATCACGTACAACAATGATTTCGATGCTTCACAGATAAAGCGGATTTACACCATTGAGAATCATTCTGTGGATTTTATTCGTGGCTGGCAGGGACATCAAATAGAACAACGATGGTTCGCTGCCATGAGCGGAAGTTTCGAAGTCCGTGTAATTGACGTGGATAATTTCGAAAATCCATCCAAAGATTTATCTCAGGATAAATATATACTGACCGCGGAACGATTGGATTTCCTACATATTCCGGGCGGATGCATTACAGCAATCCGTGCTCTGGAGGAAAACAGCAAATTATTGGTACTGGCAGATTACGGGGTGGGCGAGGTGCACGATGAATACCGCTTCCCATTGGATTATTTTCAGTAAGAAGGGCTTCGACAGGCTCAGCCTGACAGGAAAAAGAAAAAGGTATAAGTTAGAAGTTAAAAGTAAAAAGGAAAAGGAAAAAGGAAAAAGGAAAAAGAATCTTATATCTCTTTGCGATCTGCTAGAAACACATGAAGAAAAAAATAAACTTAACGATGCGAACCCTTTTACCTTTTTACTTTTGCCCATTGCCCATTGCCCATTGCCCTTTGCCTTTGTCAATAAATCTGCGAAAATCTGCATGAATGAAAAATAAGCTTAACTATGCGAACCCTTTTTACCTTTTACCTTTTGCCCTTTGCCTTTCACAATAATCTGCGAAAATCTGCGTGAAACAAGCAAATAAGCAATAAAGCAAATCAGCCCCTTAAACCATTAAACAATTAACCAATTAACTCATTTTTACTTATGCCTTTTGCCATTCACAATAATCTGCGAAAATCAAACTCAACATCATTTTTAAAATAATCAGCGAAAATCTGCGTGAATGAAAAATAAACTTAACTACACCAACCTTTTATCTTTTTACTTTTACCTTTTACCTTTGTCAATAAATCTGCGAAAATCTGCGTGAAACAAGCAAATAAGCTTCATAAACCATTAACCAATTAAACAATTAAGCCTTTTATTGCCTTTTGCCCTTCAATCTGCGTGAAATAAAAAATAAACTTAACGATGCGAACCCTTTTACCGTTTTACTTTTTACTTTTGCCTTTTAGTAAAAACCACAACCCATGAAAAAAATAGGAATTACCGGCCAGGAAGGATTTGTCGGAAAACATTTATATAATACCTTAGGATTATACACGGAAGAATTTGAACAAATTCCGTTTGAACGCAGCTTCTTTGAATCCCAAGAAAAACTCGACGCCTTTGTTTCCCAATGTGATGTGATTGTTCACCTGGCAGCGATGAACCGTCACGATTCTGAACAAGTGATTTATGATACCAACGTTGCGTTGGCGAATCAATTAGTAGATTCACTGAAACGAACAGCATCAAAAGCCCATGTGCTCATTTCATCCTCAACCCAGGAAGAGAGGGATAATTTATATGGGAAATCAAAACGTGAGGGTAGAGAAGCTTTAGTGAATTGGGCAAAACAAAGCGAAGGGAAAATCTCAGGCCTCATCATTCCCAATGTTTTCGGTGCTTTCGGAAAACCTTTTTACAATTCATTTATTGCCACATTTTGTTATCAGCTGACCCATGGGGAAATCCCCTCCATTGCCAATGACGGAGAAGTAAAACTCATTTATGTACAAGAGTTGGTGAATCGAATCATTGAGGAAATCAGAAATGGAAATTCAAGTCCGGAATTATATATAGAACCGACAGCCACCAAAAAGGTATCGGAAGTATTATCTTTATTAACGGAATACAAAACTAAATATTTTGACGGAGGCGAAATTCCCGTCATCAATAATACGTTCGAACACAACCTGTTCAATACGTTTCGTTCGTATATGGATTATGCAACTCATTTTCCGGTTAAATTTACACAACATACCGATCCCAGAGGCGCATTTGTGGAAGTCATTCGATTAGGAATAGGAGGTCAATGTTCGTTCTCTACGACAGTGCCGGGAATAACGAGAGGAAATCATTATCATACCCGAAAAATAGAAAGATTCGCAGTAATCAAAGGAAAAGCCCTCATCCAACTCCGTAAAATAGACACCGATGAAGTTCTGGATTTCCACCTCGACGGCAACGAACCCGCTTATGTGGATATGCCCATCTGGTACACCCACAACATTAAAAATATCGGTGATGAAGAATTATACACCATCTTCTGGATCAACGAACCCTATGATCCCACCGATGCGGATACGTACTTCTTGGAAGTGTAGAGGAGCAAAGGAAAAAGGTAAAAGGTAAAAGGCAAAAGGGGAAAGGCAAAGGGCGAAGGGCAAAAGGAGAAGGGATGCATAACAAGACTAAATTAATAGAATAAAAAACTAAAAATAAAACACTACTATGAAAGAGAATGATTTGTTAGAACGTACTTTTAACTTTAGTGTTAATATTGCCTTGTTTCTCAGGATGCTGCCTTATAATGAAGAACTGAAAGCAATGCGGTATCAGTTAATAAGATCTGCTGGTTCGGTCGGTGCGAATTATGAAGAAGCCCAGGGAGCATCTTCTAAAAAAGATTTTCGTAATAAAATCAGAATTGTACTGAGAGAAGCCCGCGAATCCAACTATTGGTTGAGAGTCATCAATGCCCTCGGCTATCAATCTGAAGAAATAAATGTATTATTACAGGAAAGTAAAGAACTAAAAAATATATTTGCTGCCATACTGTTAAAAGGAACCCAGAACAATGACGGAAAAAAGGATAAATAGAAATAATGGAGCTGCCTCTACTTTTATTTTTTACCTTCTTAAACTTAACTAGATAAAACTTTTACCTTTTACCTTTTTACTTTTGCCTTATAAAACTTAACCAGATAAAACTTTTACCTTTTACCCTTTGCCTTATAACCTTTACTTTTACCTTAATTTTTAGAACCTAATTATGAACTTAACCAGATAAAACTTTTACCTTTTACCTTTTTACTTTTGCCTTATTAAACTTAACTTTTACCTTAATTTTTAGAACCTAATTACAAACTTAACCAGATAAAACTTTTACCTTTTACCTTTTTACTTTTGCCTTATTAAACTTAACCAGATAAAACTTTTACCTTTTACCTTTTTACTTTTGCCTTATTAAACTTAACTAGATAAAACTTTTACCTTTTACCTTTTTACTTTTGCCTTATTAAACTTAACTTTTTACTTTTGCCTTATAAAAAAACTATGAAAAAACTTAAAGTCATGACCGTCGTCGGCACCCGCCCCGAGATCATCCGTTTATCAAGAGTCCTTATGGCGCTCGACCAATCCGAAGCCATCGAACACACCATCGTGCATACCGGCCAGAACTACGATTACGAACTGAACCAGATCTTCTTTGAAGATTTAGGCCTACGCAAACCCGATCATTTTTTGAATGCCGCAGGGAAAACTGCCACAGAAACCGTCGGGAACATCCTGATTAAAATCGACCCACTGTTGGAAGAACTACAACCCGATGCTTTTCTGGTTTTGGGCGATACCAATTCGTGTCTGTGTGCGATTCCCGCCAAGAAACGCCATATCCCCATTTTCCACATGGAAGCAGGGAATAGATGTTTCGATCAGCGGGTACCGGAGGAAACCAACCGCAAAATTGTGGATCACGTTTCTGACATTAACCTGACCTATTCCGATATAGCGCGAGAATATCTATTGAGAGAAGGCCTTCCTGCCGACCGCATCATCAAGACCGGTTCGCCCATGTTTGAAGTATTGAATCATTACTTGCCTCAAATCAAGGCCTCGGAAGTGTTAAAGAAACTGAACCTGGAAAAAGGAAAATATTTTGTGATTTCTTCGCACAGAGAAGAAAACATCAATTCGGAGAAAAACTTCCGTGGGTTGATGGGCTCCCTGAATGCGATCGCTGAAAAGTACGGTTATCCGGTGATTGTCTCCACCCATCCACGAACTCAGAACATGATCAATAAAATGCAGATCGAAATGCGGCACGAAATCCAGTTGCTGAAACCCCTCGGTTTCCATGATTACAATGCGCTGCAGATGCATTCCTATGCCGTGTTATCCGACTCCGGCACCATTTCCGAAGAATCCTCGATTCTGAATTTCAGAGCCTTGAACATCCGTCAGGCACACGAAAGGCCGGAAGCAATGGAAGAAGCCAGTGTGATGATGGTAGGTCTGTCCCCCGAAAGAATTCTTCAGGGTCTCGTGCAGGTGCTGCGCCAGGAAGTCGGTGAAACCCGCAACTTCAGGCCGGTAGCCGACTATTCAATGCCGAATGTATCGGAAAAAGTGGTGCGAATTATCCTATCGTATACGGATTATGTGAAAAGAACTGTTTGGTCTGAAGAAATATAAGATGAATGTCCTTTTTCTGACATTGGTAGAAATTAATTCTGTAGAAGAACGTGGAATTTATCAGGACTTACTGCGAAAGTTCAGGGATGAAGGCCACAGCGTCACCATTGTTACTCCTGTGGAACGGCGAAGAAGCATCAAAACAAACCTGACTGTAAAAGAGGGGATTACCCTGCTTCAGGTGCAGACATTGAATATACAGAAGACCAATATTGTAGAAAAAGGAATCGGTACGCTGGCTTTGGAGTATCAGTATCTCAGAGCTGTGAAGAAGTATCTGATAAAAGAAAAGTTTGATTTGGTCCTGTACTCCACGCCTCCGATTACTTTAGTAAAGGTGGTAGAATATATTAAGAAAAGAGACGGTGCCTTCGCCTACCTGTTGTTGAAGGATATCTTTCCTCAGAATGCGGTAGATATGAAAATGATAGCCGAAAATGGTTTGATCCACCGTCAGTTTCAGAAGAAAGAGAGAAAGTTATACGAGGTTTCAGATGCCATCGGCACCATGTCTCCCGCAAACGCCGGATTCGTAGCACGGCATCATCCGTATTTAGATGCTTCGAAAATTGAAGTGAATCCTAATTCTATTGTACCGTTGTACCTGGGTTATACAGAAGACGAAAAAAAGCGGATTCGGGAAAAGTATGAACTGCCAACGGAGAAACGGATATTGGTTTACGGGGGAAATTTAGGCAGGCCACAGGGACTGGATTTTTTACTGGAAACCATTACCGCAGTTTCTTTTGAACAGGCCTTCTTTTTAATCGTCGGTGAAGGGACGGAGTACAACCGCATCCAGCAATGGATGGAGAATAATAAACCTGTCAATGCGAAACTGTTAAGAAAACTGCCCAAAGAAGATTATGATATGCTGCTTTCTTCCTGCGATATTGGGTTGATTTTTTTAGACAGGAATTTTACGATCCCGAATTTTCCGTCCCGTTTACTCTCTTATCTGGAAATGCAGATGCCCGTGATCGCTGCTACAGACCCGAACACTGATATAGGCGATATCATTGAACAACACGGATGTGGATACAAAGTACCTTCCGGTGACAGAGACCGCATGGTGACAGTAGTGGACTTGTTGATGGATGTGGATCTTGCTCAGTACAGACAGCCCTGTAAAAACCTGTTGGAGAGCGAATACCATACCCGCCGGTCTTATGAGATCATTATGAAATGGTTTCATAAGAAATAATTCCACTCCATAATTGGTGGTTATGATCGGGACCCTCTGTCAGGCTGAGTCTGACGAAGCCTTCTCACTCTTTAAATCCCGGCACATTTTACCCCGGCTCTAAAGGGAGCTGTGCCGTGATTTTTTATCTCACCAACAGGTAAGGGAACAGATTTATCTCACCTTTTAGAGTTGGGGAAAAAGAAAAATGGGTTCCAGTACAATCAAATCCAAGCCATTAACCGATTAATCAATTAACCGATTAATGTTTAACCATTTTTCCTTATTTTAGCCCTCTAAACCATGAAATCCCCTCCATGTACAAAAATGGATTAAAACGCCTCATCGATTTTCTGGCCGCTTTCACCGGCCTTCTCATACTAAGTCCCGTCTTTATCGGGGTGACGGTTGGTTTGTACTTTGCCAACAGCGGCAAACCGTTCTTTTTTCAGACGCGTCCGGGTAAACACGGAAAGCTGTTTCGCATCATCAAGTTCAAAACCATGAACGACAAAAAAGATGCACAGGGTCAGTTGTTGCCGGACGCAGATAGACTAACTAAAATCGGTAGCTTTGTACGTAAAACATCTTTGGACGAAATTCCTCAGTTGATCAATGTCCTGAAAGGGGAGATGTCATTGATAGGGCCAAGGCCGATGTTACCAGAGTATGTGCCGCTGTATTCTGACCATCACCAAAAGCGACACCTTGTGCGTCCCGGCATCACCGGTTTAGCCCAGGTTAAAGGGAGAAATACGATGAAGTTTTCTGAAAGGTTTAACCATGACGTGTATTATGTGGAAAACCTCTCTTTTGGTTTGGATCTAAAAATTTTATGGTTAACTTTCAAGTCGGTGTTTTTCAAATCGGAAACCATCGTATTGGGACAGACTGTAGATGAAGTAGATGATCTGGGAATCAGCAGAAACTTATCCGCCAATCACTTTAAAAATAAAAACGATGAACATTAAAGGTAAAAAAGTCACGTTAAGGGCTATCGAAAGAGAAGATCTTGCGCTGCTCCATCAATGGTCCAATGATCCTGAAATTAATTACATGTTAGGAGGATGGCATTTTCCGTCCAGCAGCCAGGATCAGGAAAAATGGTTTCAGAGCCTGTCTGTGAATAGCACACAACAGCGATTCGCCATTGATACTCCTGATTTAGGACTGATCGGCATGGCCAATTTGGTAGATATCAACTGGAAGGACAGAAATGCGTTCCACGGAATGCTGTTGGGTGATAAAGACGTGAGGGGGAAAGGATACGGTATTGATACCGTCATGGCAGTTAACCGTTTTGCTTTTGAAGAGTTAGGCCTAATGCGAATGGATACTACGATTATCTCAAATAACGAACCATCAGTTGGCGTTTATACCAAAAAATGCGGATGGGTGGTAGAAGGCGTAAAGAAAAATCATTACTTCAGAAAAAATCAGTGGTGGGATCAGATTATTGTGGGCATTACCCGCGATGATTACTTTAAATTAATCGAAGAACATAATTACTGGGAAGACAATGACCGTTAAGGAGTGGGGATCAGATTTTCATTACGTAACGGATGACAGCATCAGGAATCCTACTGATGCAGATCCCTTTTTTCAGGATGCCGCCCTTTTCTTTTCGGGACGCTCCGCTTTACTTGCATTATTGGACTGGGGTATCGCGGAAAAGAAGTGGAAGAAAGTGTATGTTCCTTCGTATTACTGTCAGGAAGTTTACTGTTTTCTGGAAAATAATGGGATTGTTCTGGAAAAATATTCCTGTAATCCGGTAACGAAAAGTGCTTTTTCTACAGTTGAGGATCTGTCTGAACACGCCATCATACTGGTAAGTTATTTTGGTTTCGAATTACCCTCGGATTCACTTACGCATATTACAAAAATAGCTGATGTTACGCATGATCTTACCGTAGCCAATACTAACAAGGCTGACTATATATTTGGTTCTTTGCGAAAAGAACTGCCGGTGCCTGTGGGTGGTTTTGTGAAACCCGCCGGAGATTTGAACGTTCCGGATTATACCGCCGAGGCGGAAGAAGTGGCTCTTGAAAAATTAAGCGGTATGATGTTGAAGAAAAAGTATCTGGAAGGAACTTTTGAACATAAGTCTGTTTTCAGAGCGCTTTTGTCTGAAGCTGAGGCTTCTTTTGAGCATAGCGGAACTCATGGTGCTCTGCCCGTATTGACAGAATCTTATATAAAGGGAATGAAGGTTTCGGAAATTAAAAAAGCTAAGAAAAATAATCTTGCTTTCATAAAGACTAAAATAAAAGCCTCCCAATATTTCGATATAAGTGGAACCGCCAACCATGATGAATTTGGCCTTGTTTTACTTTTCAGGAAGCCGGAAATACGGAATGCTTTTCGGCAGCATCTTATTAAACATGCAGTATATCCGGTAGTGCTCTGGCCGGGACAGCATTCGGAGGAGGACAGCCGGTTCGAGAATACTTTTCTGATGATTCACTGTGATTTCCGTTACAGTGAGGAAGATATGGAGTATATTGCAAAAATTATTAACCGATTTACAGACTGATGTATCATTTTGAAATAATAGAAGAAACTTCACCAGAATGGGATGAAATTATCCTGAAAACAGAACACGATTTTCACCACACTGCTTATTTCCATTCTATCGATAATGATTTTCCTTGTTATTTATTGTATTTCGGCATAGCAGATAGTTTTATAGCTTTGCCTGTCGTTTTACGTCCGGTAGAGGACACCGTCTTTTTTGATATTACTTCAGTGTATGGCTATGCCGGGCCTGTCGTTCGTCTCGAAAATGAATCGGTAAAAGATGAGCTTTTTTCATTTTTCCGGACACGTTTTAGGGAATACTGTAAGGAGAACAATATCGTTTCTGTATTCAGTAGATTGCATCCCTTATTGAATCAGCGGGAAGTATTGAAGGGAATGGGAGAAATAGCAGATCTCAATAAAACAGTTTCTATTGATTTAACAATGCCTCCCGAACATCAGCGGACGGCATACCGAAAATCATTAAAATCAGAACTCAATCAGCTGCGGAGAAAATCCTATACGGTATCGGAAGCGAAATCTGAACAAGAAATAGAAGAGTTTATAAAGATTTATCACCAAACCATGGATCGTGTACATGCGGATCCCATGTATTATTTCTCTACAGCCTATTTTTACAGTTTCCTGAACAACAGTACTTTTGATACCAGTTTGCTCGTTGCCAAAGATGGCGATAAAGTAATTGCCGGAGCAATCTTTACCAATACAGGGACCATCATGCAGTATCATCTCGCAGGAACCGCTGAAGAGTACATCCGCGAAACACCGATGAAACTGATTCTTGACGAAGCCAGACTCCGCGGCAATGATTCTACTGCCATCAGCCTGCACTTGGGAGGCGGAGTCGGAGGCAGCGACGACGATTCGCTCTTCCGATTCAAGTCTGCTTTTTCAAAAGATTTTAAACAGTTTTCTGTCTGGAAATACATCGTTAATGAAGATGCGTACCGCAATCTATCCAAAGGAAAACCGGAGAGTAATTTCTTTCCCCTATACCGGATCCCCGAAAAAACAGAATAACTGTAAGCCACAAAAGCAAGCTACCGTGTCGGAAACCCGAAGACTCGTGAAGTCATATTTGAGATGATACCTACGCTCTTGTCTCTCCGCCAGAAACAAAAAAGCGAAGAAGCGTGCGCTCCTCCGCTATTCTTAAACGGTTACCCTTCTAAACGATTAAACAATTAACCGATTAAACAATTAACCGATTAACCAGCAAAAAACCACCCCGTCATCCTCCTGTCGTCGGATGCCACCCCTTTGGAGGAGGGGAATATTTCGGTCACTTTTGTGCTGGAGGGAAAACATTTCCTTTTTCTAAACCTAACCCTTAAACGATTAACCGGCGATTGAGCAAATTCGTAAATAAGCGAATAAGCTAATTAGCAAATTCGCTCTTCTAAGCAATTTACCGATTCAACCAATAAACGATTAAACAATTTACCGATCACTCAATCACCACCCCTTGCAGGGTTTTGTTGCTTGCGATGAACAGCAGCTGGACATGGTTTTTCTTCCGGCGGAAGCTTTGAGGAATGAGGAATGGGTCGTAGAGGTGTGAATCGGGCAGAGGGTGAATCTTTCTTTGGAAATCCCCGGTGTGCAGGTTGATCCGAAGGTGGATCAGGTGAAGCCCCTTTTTATCGTAAGGAGTGGTCAGTACTTCAATATGCCGGTTCCTGGCCACCGCCTCGTACACACAGGTGGCAGACGTTCGTTTCCACCGGAAAACATGGTTTGCAAAAATGGCCTTTCCGTTTTCCGTTTGCAGTCCTGAGGCCACCGTTCTGGAACCGGGTGCTGCGGGATCGCAGTTTTTAACCCGGATGAGCAAACCTACCATTTGGGCGTGCGTCACCTGATGGATTTCGATGCCGGGCTCGCCGGCAAGGGCGGTCCGAAGGTGCCGCGCTACTTTGCTCACTTCAGAAAATTCAGTGATATTGGGTTTTCCGGCGGTGCGGTCAGAAGGGCTGGTGTGGTCGTGGGAAGGCCGGCAGCGTTTGAACTGTTTGCCGTTTCGGACGAAATAAATGAAGTTGCCCAGTTTGCCATGCATTAGGCCGTGTTTGTCTATTGTTGCCATAAGGTTTTTTTTAATTGGGGGATGTTAATAAGTTGATAAGTGGATAAGCTGATAAGCAAAAAAGCGAATAAGCAAATAAGCTGAAAAGCTGATAAGTAAAAAAGCTAAAGAGCGAATAAGCTAAAAAGCAAATAAGCTGAAAAGCTGAAAAGAGCCTCCCTTTCGGGAGGCTATGCCGCAGTGGGTTATTGCTTTTTTTTCCTGATGCGGCTCAGGAGCACCCGGACAGCCAGGGTGCAGAGGTAACTGGAAGCTCCGCCGATACCGGCCAGCGCTATCGTTTTCAGGACCTCGCTGCTGTCGATCTGCATCAGCAGGATGAGTGCCATACCACTCAGGGTGCCGATGCGCTGTGAGGGATCAAAGACCGTCACAACAACCGGTTGTCCTCCACCGCCGTCTGGCTGATGGCCGAGGCGATGGCTCCTGCCACCATCACATAGCCTGCAATCGTGGTGAGCATGACCGGCAGTGCGACGGGAGCAGTGGCGATGGCACCTCCCACAGCGGTGAGCAGCAAACCGAGGTTCCGGATTTTCTGGAAGAACCGGGGGGTAGGTTCCTTCACTCTTTTAATGATTTCTTTCATTTCGAATTGTTTTTAATGGTTAAGAAAATTTCTTGTCCCTGATCCAACAGAGGATAGAGGACTTTTTTCATTTTGTCAAGGGCCATTTTTGACTGTACGCCCTTGCCTTCTCCGGTAAGCCGGAGTACGGGTGCAATGCACCCTCTAAGTTCTTTCTCCGCATCATTGGCCGGGTGAAAGAGAATGGAGTTCCTTCCGGAAACCGCTTCAATCTCAAAATGCCAGCCGAAGCGTGGACTGTGCCGCTTTGCAATCCTGTATTTTCCTTCGGGAATGCAGGATATCTGAGGGAGGTTATCCCTCCAGGGCAATTCAATGGTGCTGCACAGGATCTGACCCTGAAACTGCAGGAGGCCATTGACGCCCCTCGGGGAATACCTCCTCATGAGTAAAAGCTCCATGATGCGTTACGGCGTACCGGACACTTTTACAATTTGCAGTGCATTGTAGGCACCGTTTTTCAGCGGACTATATGCACCGTTGGTTTCCTGAAAGAAGGTAATGCCCAACAACAGGAAAAGCGGATTTGGCGAGGCCGCGGGCAACGCATTTTCCAGCAGAACCGCTTCACTCAGTTCTTCATCCAAAGGGAAGAATGGTGTCTCGGACATGGTGGATTGAAACTCCCCGGTTTCAAAATTGATATCCGTAGCTCCGGAGATGATTTTGAAGTGGGTGGTTCCGGAGGGGGGCGTAATGCTTTCTCCGGGATGGAATACCGGAATCTGGATGGTTCCTTCTCCTGCCACCCTGTCGATGGTTCCCGTAAAGGGAACCTGCAGGATGGTTTCCAGAGCAGCTCCGGTATTAAATTCAAAGCCCAGCAGCAGTTCTGCCTCGCCGTCAATCACGTTGCGCAGGCCGCGGGGATTCACTTTGTCCAGTTGAATCACTTTCACCATTTCTCTGGTGAGCCTTCCCACCATTCTTTTGTCGGACACGTTACGGAGCATTTTCTGAAAAGAGCGCCGCAGGTACTTTCCTGCCTGACCGGCTCTTCCGAATTCCGCCATATTTTCCCTCGTTCTCTGAAAGGCCGGATCGTTTCGGAGCCTGTCGCCTGTCATTGAGGTTTTCTCTCTGGCCATGTAGCCATCTTTGGTACGGTAGAAGGTAATATCCCCCATGGTACCTTTCAATTTGATAAGACCTTTTTGTCTTGCCATGATGTTTAAAATTTAAAATTGAACATTCGGATGTTACGGTACACCCGGTTAAACCTGTTGTGATCACGCTGCAAATCTTCGCAATAAAACATTGAAAACCAAATGGTTGTGCCGTTATGGGCGGTTTTTGCCGAAAAAGCAAACTATTGCCGGATTTGGGGTGCGGGGTTTGGGGAAGTGGGGAGAGGGGGAGAAGGAGAGAGGGGGAGATGGAGAGGTGGGGAGAGCGGAAGCTCTTAGGACGTTGCTTACTTTTGTCAGTTTCCGATAGCGGGTCGCCGGTGGCTGAGGCTCTCGAAGCCACTGAAGGCAGATTTGTTACGGAACCCATAATAAAAAATCACGCTGTTGGAGGTCATCTTACCTCGGACTCCCTCGTTTTACAAAGGGCTTTGTGATGGCTGAGCGGAGCCGAAGCCAAGCTATCGGCGATCAGGAAGCAGTTCTGAAATTTTATATGTTACTTTTTGCCTTGACGCAAAAAGTAACCAAAAAAGTCAAGACTGGACCTTTTTGCTAAAAAACTTCAATTTCTTTTAAGTAAAAATCCGAACTCGCGCGATAAGATGCTGGCGGCTTTGGGTCATATCTGGTGTCGCGCTTCAAACACCGGATTTTTAGATTCAGTCGATATACATTGTTTCTCGAACAAGAAATTGAAGTTTTTCTTAACGCCAAAAGCTCCTAGGCCAATTTGCCTTCTTCAGAGCATTGGGTCGTTAAATAGTAGTTCAAATCCGTTTCTTAACTCCCCTAAAATCCCTAAAACAGGCACTTTGGATCTCCAAAATTCTTTACCTCCATACTTCACCCGTACATACCCCGTAGTTACCCCGTATATACCCCGTAGTTACCTTATGGTAGATCGTAGGGTAGAAAATTGACTGAATGTTGATGATATTTTTTTATTGTTCTTTTGCCTTGACGCAAATCGCAGATTCATCGATTCCATTAAAACAGTAAATAAACTCTGAGATAAAAAGGTACAAAAAAGGGCCTCTCTGTTTTAATAATTTTTAATGGAATCGGCGATCCTCCTTCGGAGGATTTAAATTCCTTTTTGAAAATTTTCCTCGCTGATTTTTATGTTTTTAAAGGAATCGGCGATGCCTAAACGTTGAGATAAAAAGTTAAAAAGCCCATAAATCTTACGGTAGTACCGAAAAGGTACCGAAAAGGTACCGTGGGTTTGCTGCATTTTTATCGTGAATTTTGAAGCAGTGCTATGAAACCCCAACTGACAAGACTGTGCATTTATCCGAAAGACATCCAAATCATCACGGGAAAAAGTGAACGCTACAGCCGTGACCTGATTCAGAAAATAAAGAAGCACTTCAATAAAGAGGAGCATCAGCTGGTGACCTTTCAGGAGTTCTGTGAGTATATGGGGATTCCGCTGACCGAGGTGCAGGCGGTGATCAGGGGCTGATAGGGAGTGCCGTGGTGATGTGGAGTGAGGGAGTGAGGGGATGAGGAGAGGACAGGGGGTGCGGGATGTGAGGTGCGAGTCCTGTCAGGCTCGCTTGTCGAGGTCTTATTCCGTTTAAGCATATAAGCAAATAAGCGAATCTGCAAATGAGCAAATGAGCAAATGAGTTCCTTCTAAACCATTAACCGATTAACCGATTAACCCTAATACGCAAATTCGCAAATCAGCAAATCAGCAAATGAGCAAAAAGCGATCAGCAATCAGCGATCCGCAAATCTGCAAATGCGCTCCCTCTAAACCATTAACCGATTAACCGATTAACCCTAATACGCAAATTCGCAAATCAGCAAATCAGCAAATGAGCAAAAAGCGATCAGCAATCAGCGATCCGCAAATCTGTAAATGCGCTCCCTCTAAACCATTAACCGATTAATCGATTAACCCTAATAGGCAAATTCGCAAATTCGCAAATCAGCAAATTCGCTTTTTAACCCATTAACCATTCCTCCCTACGCATCAAGATCCGTAAAATGCTTGTTCAGGCTTTCCACGAGCATATTTAAAAATTTCGTCCTGTCATTTTTTCGAGCTCTGAGTTCTCCAATCGTCTTGTGGTAGTTTCCCAGATCAATATTCAGTGATGCTTCTGCCCACCGTACCACTTCAGAGAATTCCGTATGGCCCCCATTAAAGCACTGAGCATAATGGAGTGCCGCCAGAAGTTCTGTTAATGCGGATTTGGTACCCGTCCAATGGAGTGTCTTCATCTTACCCATACTAAAGGAAGGATCTGTATCCAGTCCTTTAATCTTATTTTTCAACAGCTGTTCGAGTTGATCATAAGCCAGAATACTGGCCACTACCATATCATGGGAAGTGGAGAAACGATGGTCATAATTGTGAAAATCCGGTGAGATATGCACTTTCAGGTCATATTGATAGCGCAGGAAATATTTACGGTCCAAATAGGTGGCGTTTCTGCGGTAATAGCTGATAAACTCCTGATGCGCTGTAAAGTAGTAGTGGAGTGCTGTCAGCTCTTTTTCGTAATAGAGTTTTAAAGCTGCATCATCAGCATAAGGCCGCGCAGCCTCTATGGACAGCAGTTTAGAGTGATAAATAAAGGGGGCTGTGAATTTGGGCTTAATGGTTTTAAAGAACCGTATCTCCGTTTCCCAGTTTTCAAAATCGTGGTCCTGAATCCAGGATTTGAGTTGGCGGAGTGCTTCATCGGCTTCCATTAATAGGGATTCGGTAGTTTCCAAAAAAGGGCGCTGCTCTCGGTGCAACAATTCCGTGCGCTCCTGTAGCGTGTTCCACAGGGAATCACACTTTTTAAATAAAATGGCAGTAGTCATAAAAAAGGATATTCCTGCAAAAATAAAGATTATGGCTCGTTATAAAACCCGTAACGCCATTGGAAACGCCCGAAAACCGTTTAACGACTCACCAGTAAATTTGCAAATTTGCAAATGAGTAAATGAGCAATAATCCACCCCGTCATCCTTCTTCGTCGGACGCCACCCCTCCGGAGGAGGGGAATATTTCAGCCTTTTTTGTACGGGAGGGAGAACATTTACTTTTTCTAAACGAGTAAACGATTAATCAAAAAAGCTAATAAGCAAATTTGCAAATCAGCCATCAGCAGTCTGCATTCAGCAATCCCTGTCAGACTGAGCCTTTCGAAGCCTTACTTTTGCCTTTAATCAATTCATCTGCGAAAATCTTCGTGAAAAAAGCAAATTCGCAAATCACCAACACTCAAAAACTTAAACACACAACTTCGCAGAAAGAATCCTGCTGTGAGGCAGGGCATTCGAAGTCGAAGTGATTTCGCCTCCGCTCAATCACCATTTGGCAAATCAGCAAATTCGCAAATCAGCAAATTTGCTCTTCTACCGATTAACCAATTAACCAGCCATCAGCAAATTCGCAAATCAGCTTTCACTCAACAATTAAACAGTAACCGATTAACCGCTTAACCCTTAACAGGCTGCTCAGCATTCAGTTGCTTAATATAATCCATAGGTGAAATATCATTAACCTCCTGAAACTGTTTTGAAAAAGTCTGCCTTGAAGCAATACCGCATTCTTCAGCAAGGCTTGAAATCGTGTAACGCCGGTACTTTGCGTCTTTGTAAAGAAGATGGGTGATGTATCGGATGCGAAGATGTTTCACATAATGGGTAAAACTCATTCCTTTGTGTTTATTCACTACATAAGACAGGTGCGAACTGTTGGTGCCTAGCTTCTGTGCAGTCCAGGCTAACGTCACTTTGTTGGAGGTAAACATTTCCTTATTCTCAAATGCTTTCAGTTTTTCAAGAAGCTGTGCCACAGTTTTTTCTGATACCTCCTGTTTCTTTTCCGGAATGGCCGTTTCTCCTGGAGAAAACTGATACAGGTCATCACTGGTTTTAAGATTTTCCATAAGTTTCCGGTATTGTTTCACTGTGCGGCGGGATCGGCTCCGTTGGATCACTAAGAATAATATCAGTGCGATACTTCCTGCCGCCAGAAAAATAATCACGCGCAAACTGTGGTTTTGTTGTTGAATTAGCCGCGCCTGATCTTCCAGCAGCCTTTGGTTGTCATAGGACTTGTGAAGGTGTGTGGTCAGATGCTTAAAATCTCCGGCTAAATACTGGTCTGCCTTGAGCAATTGTTGGGTATAGTACAGTTCCTTTTCCGGTTGGCCTTCTTTTTTGTAATAATCGATCAGATATTCGTATTGAGGCCGGATTTCAGGATGAATAAAATGATGGACATTAAAGGTAGAATCATTTTTTATAAAATACGGAAGTGCGAGGTCCGGCTTTCCGGTCTGAAGGTAACAACGCCCCGCATAGAAATTATTGACCGCAATCCAGGCAAAGCCTTCGGGTGCTCTCAGCAGAATATTGGACCGGGTAAAATCCCTTAGGGCAGCATCATATTGGCCTGCCCTGAAATAAGAAATACCTCTTGATTTCAATAAATAGCCTTGCTCTTCCAAAAAAGCTTTCTCACTGCCTATATTTTGGAGACCGGCCGAAATCATTTCATCGGCTTTTGTTCCTTGTCCTAAATGCTCATAGCATACCGCCAGTTGATGAAGAGTATTGAGAAGCCCTTTACGATGATTAAAACGCGCAGTAGGATGCTGTTCATCTTCAGTTAGTTTACTTTCAAAAAACAGCAGGCAAATGTTGAAATGATCTAAAGCTTCCTCATAAAATCCCAAATAACTTTTGACCACTCCTAGATGGTAGAGAACTTTATTCTGTAAATATTGGTTTCGGGACGATTTGGAATAATGGTGTGCCTGAAGATAGGCGTCGAGTGCCGGTTTAAATTGCTTGTAATTATAGTAATACACAATTCCTTTGCCCAGATAGGCGCGGGTGATATGGTCAGGATTACCTGAGCGCAAAGCCTCGTGAAGAGCCATGTCGGCATATCGGAGTTTGTCCTCTCTTCGTGGAGAATAGTACAGTCCGTTTTCCAAAGCATACAATAATTCACGGATATTGTTTTCCTTTTTTGCTTTCTTCATATGTTGTGCCACAGCAGGCAACGCAGTGGAATCGTTTTCGGAATAATGATCGTACAGGTGTTCGAAATCCTCGTAGGACATCTCAATTTTTTTCTGTGCGACGGCACCGCAACTCGCAAAGAGCAAGAGCAAAAGTATCGTGATACGAAACATGTTGGCAGTTTTTCGAAGGGTTCCTTCCAAATGTAGCAAAAAATGATCAGCAACAAAACAGATCGCCTCTGGCCGGTCTGCAAAATGATCCCCGTTTTAGATATAGCCTTTGTTGACTGGGTTTTTATAGATGGTGCCATTTATAAATCATACCGTTTGCATTGAAGTATGACCCCCTCTGTTCCTTGTTTCACAGCCATTGCACTATTACCTTCGGGTCAGAATTCTAATAAAAAACCGGCCGGAAATCTTAACCACTTAAAAATTTTAAAAATGAAAAAGTATTGGATATACATGGCTGCTGCCGTGTTATTGGTTACGGTGTCTTGCCGTCAGGATTTGATTTCCGAAAACCCTATAGAGGAGAGCGTCGCAGACGATGTTTCGATTTTTAACAGAGACTCGGTCAATACCGCTTCTTCGCCCGTTAACGGAGGCTTTGATGACGGGGGAGATGATGAGGAAGAGCCTAAAAAAGACAAACAGCATTGGCGGTTTCCTTAAATACTAACTAATAGCAGCGGTCTGTCCGGGTAGGGAAGATAAACACACAAAGATAAAAAGCCGACAAACCCGATACGGCCGCTGTTCAATGCACCATGATCATGAATAAAAAACAATCAGGAGTAGAAGAGCAGGATTTGATAACGCGTCAAAGCGGCAAGCCATGTCCTGTTTCAGGAGAATGGGAAACGGTAGGGGTTCATGCGTCCACCGTTATCTTATCCAAAAATCAGCTCATGCCATTGTATTGTGGAAAAATAGTAACATGGAAGCTGATACGGCGCGGATAAAACCGGCATCTGTCCGGACAGAATAAATTACCTTCCTCGTAAGGATAACACAGGAACCCACAACAACCAAAGAAAATGAAAACACTGATTTCCTTCCTCCCTAAAGCAGCGGCGTACTTCTTTATTCTGCTGTTTTGTTATGCGGCCGTGAGTAAGCTTTTTGATTATGAGAACTTTCAGGTAAAAATGAAAAGCAGAGCAAATAAAAGTGAAAGCATTTCAAATTATAAGAAATCACTTTTTGTTTTTTAATTTCTCATATAAAGTTCTAGTGTATCTACCTTCAACCTAACCTCTAACCATTTTCTAAGTTTTTGTTTTTCGGCTTCCGGGAGTTCTTTTTCAGATTCGTATATCGCTACAGGAATTACAGCGGCAGAATCAGCATCAGAAAGTATTTCCTGCTTTGCAGCAGAAAGTGACTTCAAGTCGGGGAATATTGCTTTGGCTTCGGAATAAAGATTTTCTGTATTGAAGGTATAGCGGTCTATTTTGGCGTTCAATTCGGCAGCGATTTTTGCAGCGTCATTGCCGACTTCATTATTCTGAATTTTATTGGCTTTGGCGAGGAAAGCACTGTCCTGACGAATAATCAGTTTGGTATTTTCTAAACCGAAATCTGCCATCTTTTTGTTTTCTTCGGCAATCTGATCTGCAGTAAAACGCCTTGTCAGAAATGCCAGTTCTACTCGACGCGGATCAGTGGAATAAAATGTTTTCCGGTAAACTATGGTATTTCCTTTATCTTCAAATTCTTTGGTGATAAACTGTGAAACTTTGTCATAAAATCTTTGTTGCTGAATAAAGCGATAAGCAAAATACACACTCGGAATAATCATCAGCAAGGTGATTGCAGTAATCCAGTTTCTTACTGAACTTGCTTTTTTGTTATCCACCAACCCTGCTGCTGGATAATTGAGGTATTTTACAATAATGAAAGTAGCAATACAGATAAAAACGCAATTGATGGTATACAGAAACATCGCCCCGGCGAAGTAGCCGAAGTTTCCTGTAGCCAAGCCATAGCCTGCTGTGCAGAGCGGTGGCATCAAGGCGGTTGCAATGGCCACGCCCGGAATTGGATTTCCTTTTTCAACTCTCGTGACTGCAATTACGCCTACCAAACCACCGAAAAAGGCTATTAACACATCGTAAATATTAGGTGCTGTTCTTGCTAAAATCTCAGACTGCGCTTCCTTGAAAGGCGAAAGTAAAAAGTATAAAAATGATACTATTAAACCCACTAAAGTAGAGATCAACAGATTTTTAAGCGATTTTCTTAAAAGCGTGAAATCGTAAATCCCTAAAGCGAAACCTGCGCCCACAATTGGTCCCATTAACGGCGAGATTAACATCGCTCCTATAACTACCGCCGTTGAATTGACATTCAGACCCACCGAAGCGACCATAATGGCACAGGCCAAAATCCAGAAATTGGAACCCGAAAAAGAAATGCTGTTTTTTACGTTTTCAAGGACTTTCTCTTTGTTCTCTTCGCCGTTGTGAAGGTTGAAAAGTTTGTTCATTTACAGGATAATTTAGGCACTAAAATTACAATTTTATTCCTTATACCATTTCAGTTCCTGAATGTTGGCCGGCATAGAAATGCCGTTCGTAAGCAAATTGATTTTCACCTGATCAATCATTTCGCTGCGGATCATCAGTGCATCGCGACGGTAATCTTCGGCTGCTACCCAGAAAAAGACCTTGATATTGACGGAATTAACACCCAATTCGTCCGTCATTACGAAAGGTTCACGGTCTTCATCTTTTAAGGAAAGCGGATGACTGTTCATCGTGTTCAAAATGATTTTTTTGGCTTGGTCGATATCGTTTTCATAAGCAATTCCGACCATAAACTCCATTCTGAAATAACCGTCTTCTGTAAAATTGAACACCGGTTTTTTGATCACGTCGCTGTTCGGAATATAGACATCTTTGCCGTCAAAAGTCTTCAGTTTGGTGTAGCGAAACTCCATGGATTTTACCCTGCCGAATATATCGCCGATACTCACCGTATCATTAATATTGAAAGGCCTGTTGAACGACAGAATAATTCCTGAAATAAAATTTTCTCCAATATCCTTAAAGGCAAATCCCAAAATCACGGCAGAAGCACCTGCGGCTGTTAAAACTCCTGTAGCAATTCCGTCCAAACCGGCAACTTTCAGCCCGAACATAATAACGATAATGACAAATACCGTTTTAATGGCTTTGATCAAAAAATTGGTCATCAATGGGTCTGTCGATTTGCCTGCTATAAACTTCCGTGAAAGGTCCGTGAGTTTATTGGCTATAAAAATGCCCAGTGCAATTACCAAAATAGCGGCAAGGAGACTGGGAATCTGTTCTACAAAATTGTTCCAACTGTCCTGAAATGACTGTATTAATTTTCCGGTTTCCATTTATATTTCATATTAATTAATATACCCTCATCAATTTGCCTGGTGAACAACTCTCTGAGGAATTCCTATTTAATTCGGTTATAAACATATTTTTTTTGAGTAGTTTTCCAGTCCAGAAACCCAATCAGTAAAACTGCACCACTTCGGCTTTCAACAGTATTAATAATAAGATTATTATCTGCATCTATGGACAGATAGAGTTTTTTTGTGTCTAATGATCCGAAAATATAAGGAATTAAGAGTGGCTTGGTGTTTTTGTTTTTTAATAAATATGAATTGTTTTCTACGGTGTATTTATAGGTTCTTTCAATCTTTGTGGAATCAATATCATGAATTAAACTGATGGTGAGATACTTTTTATCATTAACTTTAATTTCAAATTTCGAATAATGTTGAATATCGCTGCTGAGAGTGTCTTTGGTCAATTGCCGGTTCAATAAAATAACAATATTCTTCGAACTGTTTTCAAATATTCCATCAATCCTTCTTTCTTGTGAAAAGCAGAGTAATGACTGTAATAAAAATAGAAAAAATAATTCTGTTTTCATAAAGCAATGGACTGGAACTGTTAGTCAACTCCAAATGTAATGATTTGTTTGGAATTCTTATGGCTTACAATTTTACCAATATTTCATTTTTTTATTGAATTGTGGGAGATTGATTAACCCCCTGAATACAATGACAAAAAAACCTCCGGAGAATCCGAAGGTTGTAGTAATGCTGATCACTTCTTTTTAGATCTCTGTATTCAGATCCCAGTTTTCAAGATAATCGTGAACGTGCTTCAGAAACATTCCGCCTAATGAACCGTCTACAACACGGTGATCGTAAGAATGCGACATGAACATCAACTGGCGGATGGCGATCATATCGCCGTCCGGAGTTTCCAGAACTGCCGGTTTTTTTACGATGGCTCCGATGGCCATAATGGCAACCTGAGGCTGCGGAATAATCGGTGTTCCCATCAGGTTTCCGAAACCTCCAACGTTGGAAATAGTGTAAGTCGCACCCTGGGTATCTTCCGGTTTCAGTTTTTTATTTCTTGCACGGTCGGCAAGGTCATTAATCGCTTTTGCCAATCCGGAAAGTGAAAGCTGGTCGGCATTTTTGATGACCGGAACAATCAGGTTGCCGTCCGGAAGTGCCGTAGCCATTCCGATATTGATATTTTTCTTTTTAATAATTTTATCGCCATCCACCGAAATATTGATCATCGGATAATCCTGAATGGCTTTAACGATTGCTTTCACAAAAATAGGCATGAACGTCAGCCTTTCGCCTTCGCGTTTTTCAAAAATCGCTTTGTTTTTGGCCCTCCATTTCACCACGTTGGTGACGTCGGTTTCGATGAATGAAGTAACGTGCGGTGAAGTGCGTTTGGAATTCACCATGGCATCAGCGATAATTTTACGCACCCTATCCATCTGAATGATTTCATCTCCTTCTCCCACTTTTATAGGAGCAGCCGGTGTTGCTGCAACCGGTGTCGGAATTGGTGTCGGGGTTGATGGTTGAGGTGTTGCTTTGTCAGTACTTCTGCCGGCAATAAATGCGAGAATATCTTCTTTGGTAATTCGGCCTTCCATCCCGCTCCCCTGAATGGTATTGAGTTCCGCTTCGGAAATATTTTCCTGCTGAACTATGGATTTCACCAGTGGCGACAGGTACAGATCTCCTGAATATACAGCCGCAGGTTGTGTTTTTTCCAAGGGTTTTTCCAGTTCTGCAATATCCTGGGCTGCCGGAATTTCTGTTTTTACTTCTTCGTGAGATTTAGGCTCCTGCGGTTGTTCGGCAACGGTTTCGCCTTCGCCGGCAATTTCCAGGATGGCGATGGCTTCGCCAATTTTGGCTACTTCATCTTTTTGTTTCAGGATCTTTACAATTTTCCCGGAAACAGGGGTCGGAACATCAGAATCCACCTTGTCTGTCGCAATTTCAACAACGGAATCGTCCTCGTTTACGGTATCACCTTCATTGTACATCCAGCTGATGATGGTAGCTTCCATCACTCCTTCTCCCATAGATGGAAGTAATAATTTGTATTCTGCCATGTGGTTTTTTGATTTTTACAAAGATAAAAAAATCTTCAATATTTTTGGGAATCCTGCAATTTTAGTCTTTATGGAACTCTACGTAGATTCTTTCTCCGATATTTAATCCAAAAAGAGTATGGGCTCCGTTCTTAATATTTCCTTTGTAGATGGTGAGTTCCAGCAGTCCGGCTTCGTTGAATATGGCTGCAGGTTTGCCGTGAAATTCGGTTTCGTTTTCCCATTCGGTAACCAGTCCTGTGTAGCCGGAATATATTTTTGAAAGGGCCAGATTCCTGAATTTAATAGTGAATCCATCAAAAATCACGTAATGTTCCTCAAAATACGCTTTGCTGATATTGGAAATAATATTGCCAAAATTATCAATATACAATACCTCTCCGAAAATCATGTGATCCGTAAATCCTGCATTGGGAAAGGAAAGTTGTTTGGGCGTTGTATACTTCCTTCCGATCACTTCCGGCAAACCGCCATTGTGCAAATGAACGGCCGCAGGAACCAAAACATCTGCAGCAGCAAACCTAACGATATCGTCGAAACGGGTATTGTAAGTAATTTCATAAACCGTTTCCGGTTTGATATCAAAAAAAATAAGACTCAGCACGCCATTGTCTGCCGCGATGAAATAATGTCCGTCGGCCTTATAAATAATACATTTTCTGTCTTTATGGTAAAAACTGTCCACCGCAATAATATGAATGCTGCCTTTTGGGAAATGATGATAGGCATTCTTTACGATATAAGCCGTTTGTTTCAGATTGTAAGCTTGTATTTCATGGCTGATGTCCAGAATGGTGATGTCCGGATTCAGAGAGATTATCCTGCCTTTCATCGCAGCTATGCGGTGGTCGGTATTTCCGAAATCGGAAGTCAGGGTAATCACAGGCATGGGAATTGTTTTAAAGAAATGCAAATTTAATCCAAAAAAAATAGAATTAAAAATGGATTATGAGAAGATTTTTTTCTCGTTTCCAAAATTAATTTTAAATTTAAGAATTATTACAATTATTAAAAATACTGAATGTTTGAACTGAACTATGAACTTGCAGGAATTGATCCCAAAACTTTTTATGGTGTTAATAATCAATTTTTTAATCTTATAAAATCAAGTTTTCCAACGCTGAAAATCACCGGCCGTAACAATCTGATTTTTGCCATGGGAAATCAGGAAGTTTTGGATGTGTTTGAAAACAAGATGGATGATGTGGTGAGTTTCATCTCCCGACACAACACCATTTCGCTGAAAGACGTGGAAAATATTCTTAATATTAAAGATGAAACCGAAAAAGAGTTGGTTTTTGATCATGATATTATTGTAAAAGGCGTCAACGGGAAAATCATAAAAGCCAAAACCACCAATCTGAAGAAACTGGTAAAAGAATCCGAGAAAAAAGATATGGTATTTGCTATCGGTCCTGCCGGAACGGGAAAAACCTATACTTCGGTTGCCTTGGCTGCAAGAGCATTGCGGGATAAACAGGTGAAACGAATTATCCTGACACGCCCAGCTGTAGAAGCCGGTGAAAGCCTGGGATTTCTTCCCGGCGACCTGAAAGAGAAAATGGATCCTTATCTGCAGCCTTTGTACGATGCACTCCGCGATATGATTCCTCATGAAAAACTTGAGAATTTTATAGAAAAGAAAGTTATTGAAGTAGCTCCGCTAGCTTTTATGAGAGGAAGAACGTTGGATGAAGCCTTCGTTATTTTGGATGAAGCCCAGAACACCACCCATTCTCAGATGAAAATGTTCCTCACCAGAATGGGAATGAATGCGAAATTCATCATCACTGGCGATCCGAGTCAGGTAGATCTTCCATTACGCCAGAAATCCGGTTTACGGGAAGCCATGAGGATTCTAAAAGAGGTGCAGGAAATTGGTTTCGTACACCTGACCGAAGAAGATGTTGTTCGGCATCCGGTGGTGAGAAAAATCATCAATGCGTATAACGCGGAAGACAAAAAGAAACAGGAAGATTAAATAAAAATACCCGTTCTTTTGAAAGCATAAAACTCTTAAATCATTTAGGAGTTTTTTTTGTGCAGAAGTTACAGAATCAACCTTTTTCACGGTTTGTGAAGTCCTGAGCAGATTTTCTGAGAATTCCCGTTTCAACGCCCCGAAATGTTAAAAATTTATTAAAATGTTTCAGGAAAATTATTATATTTGCCGACTATAATTAAATGCTGTATTACAATGCAAGGAAAAGGATTTATTACGCTTATTGCGGTTATTCTCGGTTTGATCTGTATTAATGAACTGCTGCCTACCTGGTATTCAGGGAAGATAGAAAGACAGGCGACAGAACTTTCAGCAGGGGATCCTGTTAAATATCAGAAAGAAATCGAAAGGCTTTCTAAAGACACTTTAGATTTGGGTTTTAATAAACTTTATTACACCAAAGCCAAAGAAAAGGAGATGAAACTGGGTCTGGATTTGAAAGGAGGAATTAATGTGCTTTTGGAAATTAACCAGAGAGACCTCATTAACAACCTGACCAACTATTCCGAAAACCCGGTGCTTATCGAAGCGCTGAACAGAACGGATGAAGTTCAGAAGAAATCTACCGGTTCTTATATCGACAATTTCTTTGTTCAGTTTGATGAAGTAAACAAAGAGAAAAATACCAACCTGAAACTTGCAGATCCTGAAATCTTCGGAAATCCTAATCTTTCCGAAATCCGTTTCAATACCACCGACGAGGATGTAAAAAGAATTGTAAAAAACAGAATAGAACTATCCACAGGTACGGCGTATGAAGTAATCAGAACCCGTATCGATAAAATGGGAGTTACCCAGCCTAATGTACAGCGGGTTCCCGGAACCGGAAGGATTTCCGTGGAAATGCCGGGTGTAAAAGATATCGACAGGGTGAAGAAAATGTTGCAGACCTCTGCAAAACTTCAGTTCTGGGAAGTGCAGCAGGCTCCGGAAATTTTCCCTTATTTTGAACAACTCTCTACTGTAATTTCCCTGAAAGGAGATTCAATTGGTGTAGCTAAAAATACAGATTTTCTCAAGCTTCTTCAGATCAATACGCTGGCTACAACAGGTGTAGCGAATGTGAAACTTTCAGATACAGCTACCGTTAATAAAATTCTGAATCATCCAATTGCAAAAAGTGCCCGCCCTGCGAATATCAAACATACCCAATTCATGTGGGGATATAAGCCTGATGCCGGAAACGAGGGTAATCTTGTATTGTACGCCATCAGAGGAAATGCTTCCCAAAAAGCGCCTGTAGATGGTGCTGTTGAATCAGCAAACATCAGTTATGACCAGCTGGGAAGGGTAGTGGTGGATATGCAAATGGATTCCAAAGGAGCGAAAGACTGGAAAACGATGACTGAAAAGAATGTCGGAAAACCGGTAGCCGTTTCATTGGATAATGTAATTTATACCGCGCCGAATGTGAACGAAGCCATCCCAAGCGGAAGAACACAAATCTCCGGGAATTTCTCTCAGGAAGAAGCACAGGATCTGGTAAATGTTCTGGGAGCAGGAAAATTGCCTGCAGGTGCAAAAATCGTTCAGGCAGAAGTAGTAGGACCATCTTTGGGAGCTGAATCGATCGAGTCTGGAATGTGGTCGTTCGTCATCGCCTTCCTGATCATTGTTGTTTATTTGATTTTCTACTACGGTGGAGCCGGTATTTATGCGGTGATAGCGATGCTCATCAACCTGTTTTTCCTGATTGGAATTATGGATTCTGTTGATGCCACGCTTACGCTTCCTGGTATTGCCGGGGTTGTACTGTCCATGGCGATGGCCATTGACGCCAATGTTATTGTATATGAACGTACCAAAGAAGAATTGTTCCTTGGTAAAAATATAAAAGAAGCCTACAAAGAAGGTTTCAATTTCTCGCTTTCGGCGATTATTGACGGAAATATTACGTCCTTACTAACCGCAATTGTACTTTATGTGTTCGGGACAGGGCCTATCAAAGGATTTGCCGTAACCTTGGGAATCGGTATCGTGATGTCCATGTTTACTTGTGTGCTTTTGACGAGAGTGATGATCTTCAGCCGTTTGGAAAAAGGAAAAGGACTGTCTGTCTGGACGCCTTTAACCAAGAATTTATTCAGAAATACATGGATTAATTTTATCGGAAAAAGAAAATATGCTTATATCATTTCTGCCGTAATTATCCTAGTCAGCCTTGGATCTATTTTTACACAAGGATTTAAATTTGGGGTTGATTTTAACGGAGGAAGAAGTTATGTAGTGCGTTTTGATCAGTCCGTTCAGTCTGCAAAGGCAGATGAGAGCCTGCAGAAAATGTTCGTGAATAAAGACGGCGACCAGAGTGCTGTGGATGTGAAAACCTTCGGATCTGACAATCAACTGAAAGTAACCACAGATTATAAGATTGACGAAGAAAGTGTGGAAGCAGATATGGATGTGGAACAAAAGCTTTTTGAAGGCCTGAAACCATTCTTGCCAAAAGATGCCACCATTGATTCTTTCAAAAGCTCCGGCGATGAAGCGTATGGAATTATCAGTTCTGTGAAAGTTGGGCCTACCGTCGCAGACGATATTAAAACAGGTGGAGCTTTTGCCCTTATCATTTCGCTTGTCGGGATTTTCCTGTATATTTTATTGAGGTTTAAGAGATGGCAGTTTTCCACGGGTGCTGTGGCCTCACTGTTGCATGATGCCATCGTGATTTTGGGAGCATATTCTATCCTGAGAAATGTGATGCCTTTCAGTATGGAAATCAATCAGGATTTTATTGCAGCGATATTGACAGTTTTAGGATATTCCATTAATGATACCGTAATTATCTTCGACAGAATCCGGGAGTATCTGAGAGAGAAAAAATCGCTTACTCTGGAAAGTCTCTTCAATGATTCTATTTCCAGCACATTGGGAAGAACCTTCAATACGGCATTTGCAACCTTCTTAGTAATCCTTGCCATCTTCATTGTAGGAGGCGAGAACCTGAGAGGATTTATGTTTGCACTTCTCATCGGAGTCGGATTTGGTACGTATTCCACTTGGTTTATTGCTTCAGCAGTCACTTATGATTTGCTCAAGAAAAAAGGCGGTGAAGAAGCGACAAAGAAACTTGCCGAAAAGTTTGAAAAAACAGAAGAAGAACAGTAATACACTGTTGATATGAATACAAGAAATGTCCTCTAATTTGAGGGCATTTTTTAATTTTAAATCAGATTCAGTTGTGCAATTATTTATTTTTGCATCATGAAAAAAAAGCAAAAGCCGGCAGCAATAGGATTTATATTCATTACGCTGCTTATTGATATCACCGGATGGGGAATCGTAATTCCAGTAGCTCCGAAGCTTATTCAGGAGCTCATCGGTAATGCCGATCTTTCTGTTGCGGCACAATACGGCGGCTGGCTTGGGTTTTTATATGCTTTCATGCAATTTCTGTTTGCGCCGGTTTTGGGAAACCTCAGCGATCGGTTTGGGAGAAGGCCTGTTATTTTATTTTCTTTATTTGGATTCTCGCTTAACTTTTTCCTGCAAGCCTGGGCGCCCACTATTATGTGGCTTTTCATAGGCCGTATTTTCTCCGGGATTACCGGTGCGAGCATCACTGCAGCCAGTGCTTATATTGCGGATATTTCTGATGACAGCAATCGTTCTAAGAACTTCGGAATGATCGGTGCCGCGTTTGGCCTCGGTTTTATTCTTGGCCCCGTTATCGGTGGGATTTTGGGACAGTACGGAGCCAGAGTTCCCTTTATTGCAGCCGGAATTTTATGTCTTGTCAATTTTATTTACGGAGCTTTCGTTCTTCCTGAAAGTCTGGATACGGAACATCGCCGCAAGTTCAGTTTTAAAAGAGCCAATCCCATTGGAACTTTGTTGAATATCAGGAAATATCCGTCCATTATTTATTTGATGGTTGCCTGGTTTCTCGTGTATATTGCGGCGCATGCAGTCCAGACCAACTGGCCGTATTTCACCATGTATGTTTTCAATTGGGATGAAAAAATGGTTGGAATTTCTCTGGGCGTGATGGGTGCTGCCACCGCGTTGGTTCAGGGATATTTGATAAGAAAAGTACACCCTAGATTTGGCGCCGAACGCAGTATTTTGTACGGAATTATAATGTATGGAATCGGGATGCTGCTTTTTGCTTTTGCAGATCAGGGATGGATGATGTTTGCCATCTTACTGATTTATTGTCTTGGAGGTATCGCCGGGCCAGCCTTACAATCGGTGATTACAGCCAAAGTTCCGGCCAATGAACAGGGCGATCTTCAGGGTGCGCTCACTTCGGTGGTGAGCATTACTTCCATCATCGGGCCACCGTTGATGACCAACAGTTTTTATTATTTTACCCACGGCTCCGCACCTTTTCGTTTTCCAGGAGCGCCGTTTTTTCTCGGATTTCTGATGATGGCAGCGAGTGCTTTCTTTGTATATATGGTATTTAGGAGAAATTCCCGAAGAAAGATTTAAGATTATTTTTTATATAATTCAGACTATAAATGAACATTTGCTAAAAAGCATTATTAAGTTTACTTTTTTAATATCTTTTTTATTAAGAATTGCCGGTCATTTTTAACGGTCATAAAATAAGTTCCTTTAGGCAAATGGGAAACATCAATAGAATATTCCCCACTGTTTTTAAGGTTTTTTTCCATAATTTTTTTCCCTGAAGAATCTGTGATGAATAAAGAAAGTTTATCGTTGTAATTTTTCGTTTTTATGATGAAGTAATCTGAAATAGGATTGGGTACGATTTGAAGATCTGAAAGTGAAAAATCTGCTGTCGAAAGATTGCTGCTCCAGAAATAGGCTTTGTCACCGTTGGGATTGGTAAGTGTCAATCTTAAAATAGTGTTGATGTTTTCGATAAGATAAGAATACGTTGGGTAGAACCCTGATATGGTATCAGTGCCAAAAAATATTCCAAAATATTTACTTTCGAAAGTATTATAATCATCATAAGGTGGAGTATTCGGACAATTTCCTAAGGTAGTTCCGGCATTTGAAAAAGTAATAATACTGTTGTCAAAAGAAATAGTCGCATTGAGATAATTACACAAACTGGTCACCAAAGTACTGGAAGAAAATTGCGCTGTGGTATTGGCACCGGCAATGGTGTTTGGATGTGGATAGTCCACATTATTAAGGGTTTATTTTTCTAAATACCAAGTGTTGTTCACTAAATCGGATTGTTGCGCCTGAATGAAAATCCCCCAAAACAATACTAAAAATAAAGTTTTCATATTTTAATTCTTTATGAGGTTTTAATGTTTATCATTTTTCATTCAAACTAAAAAACATAGTGAGTTCAAAATGAGTGAGTTTACGAATCAAAGCTACTAAATCGTGATATATTAAAATTACTTTTCCGCGCAATATTTCGAAAACCTTTTAGGTTTATTTTAAAATTATCTCTTTCAAAGATTACATTTGAAGTGTGATCATGAGAAGGTTCTGAAATAGTTTTATTTTTCTGATCAAAAAGAGTAATTTTGTGCCATGGAATTAGGATTTAGTGAGATTTTAGTCGTCATGCTGGTGATCGTGGTGCTCTTCGGGCCGGATAAAATTCCGCAGATTGCGAGAGATTTAGGTTCAGGAGTCCGAAAAATGAAAGGAGCCGTGGAAGATATCAAAACAGAAATTCTGAAAGAAACGGATAATCCTGTTTCCGAAATTAAAAGAGAAATCGAAAAAGTAAAAGAAGCTGCTCAGGAATATGACCTTTCACAGACGATAAAGAATTCCGAAGCCGAAGTTAAAATACAGAAAGAGGCGCAGGAAGAGCAATTGAAAGATTCTCACACCGGTCCGGTAAGCCGATAATCATGCAGGAATTTATTGAAAAAGACAGAGAAATTTTCCTTTACCTTAATACCTTGGGAAGTCCTGAATTTGACCCGTTTTGGTCGTTGATTTCAGGGAAATGGATCTGGATTCCGCTGTATACTATTTTTCTTTATTTGCTTTTCAAAAATTATAACTGGAAAGGCCTGTTGTATATTGTGATTTTCATTGCATTGGGAGTGACGGTTTCAGACCAGCTTTCGGGAATTTTCAAATACGGTATCGCCAGGCTTCGTCCTTGTCACGATGCGGATTTAACTCCGGCCATGCGAATTGTAGAATGTGGCGGACAATTCGGTTTTTATTCCGCACACGCATCCAATACGTTTTTTATCGCTTCTTTTATGACGATGATGCTGAAAAGCCGATACGGATGGTTTCCGTTTTTCCTTTTTTTTTGGGCGGCAATTGTTTCCTATAGTCGCATTTATCTAGGTGTTCACTTTCCTGCAGATGTGTTGATGGGAGCTGCGGTAGGCTTTCTTTTGGGTGGATTTTTTGCGACACTCAGCCTGAAAGTCATTCGAAAACAATCGGTTTTAAACTAAAAAAGTTTCCTGAATTCTCCAAAAGCCTTTCTGTTTATATTCGGTTTTCAAGTTGTTCCATGCCTTCCGGTGTCACCATATCGTAATTCCACGCGGGATCGAAAGTAAGTTCAATTCGGGTTTCCAGTTCAGGGAATTCCTTTTCCAGCGCATTTTTCACACCCGTTTGTATGGCTTCTCCCATGGGACAAAACCGCGTTGTGAGCGTCATCAGAACTTCGGTTTTATTTTCCTCATCATTGAATTCCACTTCATAAATTAATCCCAAATCCACCACATTCACCATCAGTTCAGGATCCAATACTTCGTACAGTGCGTTTTGGGCTCTTTTTTTTCTTTCATAATCTCGGTCGTTAGGATCTATTGTCATTTTATTTTGTTTTATGTAATAATAATTTGAATACATTCACACAATACAGCACTGAAACAGCCAGCCACAACAGCAAACCGATTCGGATGACCGGCAAATATTGCGCAATAATTCCAGTGACCAAAACCAAAAGTGCTGCAATGAAAATACGGAATTGCCAAATGGTTAGTTTTTCACTGTAAAGGTGTTTCGGGAGCGGTACCTTCACTTTTCCGGAAAGATGTTTGTAATGTCCGTTCCAAATGATGAAAGGCAAAGTTTTAAAAGTTTTTCCTAAAATAATACTGGTGATCCATCCCATAAAAAGCAGCGTTCCATACAGCATCGTCCATTGATATCCTTGTGAATAATAAACCATCGGAATCATTAGCAGGGAAATGATGAGACATAAGAAAGACAGAAAAGAATGCTTCATCAGCAACTCTATTTTCTTTCTCAACCGGTTTTTAAAAGCATCGTAGAGATACAAAAGCCAACTCAGAATTCCCGTGAAAACCAATGCCGCATACAGCAAACTTCTGTAGGAAATTCCGAAAAAATAGCCGTCCAGAAGGAAAAGGATTAATCCCAAATTTTGAAAAATAAATGCAAATTTCAGTAGTTTTTCTTTCGTCGATTTTCCCAGAAGAAACATCGGAACCAGTTTGGTGCTAACGCCTGTTATCAACTGTAGAAACCATCCTCCCAATCCGGCGTGAGCATGAAGTTTCAAAATCTGCAAATGTTCTTTTTCAAAAAAAGGAAAGCTGAGATTGATGGCGAGTAATAAACCGATAACCACCGTGATCAGAAGCCATATTGCGGAGCTGGAAATAAATAATTTTTGGATTGAATATTTGCTGCAAATATTGCTTGTTTTTAGAACATTAATAATAAAAAGAAGTACAGAAAAAACAATCAAAATACCTCCCGAAATCATTATCCAACCGGTATTGAGATTCCAGAAAGTGGTAGTGAGCAATGCAACTCCGACAGTGAGTGTGTACCAACTGAAACTTGCCCATCTTTCACTGTACAGATCTTGTTCGCAAATGACCGGCAAAAGCTGATATGCTGCGCCGAAAATAATCATCGTTCCCCATCCCAGGGCAGCCAAATGTACGATTGTGAGCAAATGCGGACTGAAATAATGCCCGGTGAAAACCTCAGGATTCAGTACCATCACCATGCAGAGAATCACGAAAACCAACGCTCCTGTTGCGTAAAACGGGAGTATGGCACTGTTGGCCGGAGCTTTTCCGATACTGATGTCTGCCATTTATTTTTTGAAAATCAGCATTTTGACATTTCCTTCGTCCACAGAATAAATATGAACCTCAAATTCCTTGTCGGCCAGTTCTTCCAAAAGATAAACAGGTACTCTTTTGTGATGAATGTACAACGCATAATCCTCCGGAAGATGTTCCAGTTCCGACAAGATGGCTTCCATCGGGCCGGGCATTTCTAAAGCTCTTACATCAATTTCGCACAGCTGTTCCGGAGAAAATCGGGAATAAATTTCGCCAAAACTTTCTTCATTGTGCATCAGTAGTTTTTCTTCTGATGATGTTGGCACAACTTTCTCCTGTTTTTCTTTCTTCAAAAAATAAGTGTAAAACAGTTTCTCACTTTTATTTTCTGTGAAAGTATCTTCGGCTTTTTCTTGCTTCAAAAGATGAATTAAAGGGGTGGGAATAAAACTATTGATAATACAAAGGATTTTTCCCGATGGTGTTTCTTTGAAACGGTGCAGAATTTCTTTCAAAGGATCCGCTCCGTTATCGATGATAGGGCGAACATCATAAAAATCAATTTCCGATTCTGTCGTTTTTTGTAACCATTCCGGTTTGTTTTCAACTGAAGCAATTTCCTTTTCAGAAATCGTTTCTTCAAAATGAAAACCGAGCGGCAACAATACCCTTATAAAATCTTCCACGGTTGCGCCTCCCATTTTTGCAGCTTCCCCTATCGTTACCCTTGACGCCATGATTTTCCTGAGAATAGGGTTTTTCAGCTTTTCCAGTGGTTTGGCAATCGAAGCAATCGCATTGATGCTTTCAGGATTTTCTTTGATAAGCTCTGAAATTTTTGTTTTTTCAGTAATGGTTTTCATTATGGTGTATTTTCTTTTGCCCAAAATTCATCATGATAATTTTCCTCAGCATTATGTTCCTCTCCGTGAAGCTGTCGTCCGATTTCTGCTAAATTTTCTTCAGATAAATGCTCCTCAAGATATGGAAAAAGTTCACGTTCCTCATAACGCGTATGTTGATTTACCAGATCTGAAAGCTGAAGAAAAGCCTCATTCACTTTTTCCTCATTCCGAAGACTGATTTCATTTATTTTTGAAAGAATACGCTGATGTTCAGTCAGGGCTCTTGCCACCATTGGATCCGATGTTTCCACAAAAAGCAGTTCTTCTTCAGTTTTAAAATGGGGCAGCATGTGATTTTTCCAAAACCAGTGAATATAATTTTTCATTCTGTCCGCAGAAACTTCTTTTTTTACTCCTTGTTTCAGTTTCCAGCAGAACAATAATGTTGCGTGATGCTCGCGGGAAACAGGCATCAGGTTTTCATTTCGTTTGATGGGTTTGTTCATTTCTTTTGTTTTTTAAATTCGACTCCAACCAACTTTTACAGATTGGCGAGTTCGGCATCCAGTTTCACCGCTTTGGGGAAAAGGATGTTGTTTTCCAGATGTAAATGAGTCAAAAGATCATTTTCAAATTCCTGCATTTTGGTAAAAAGATACTGATAAGAATTGCAGGCATTTTCAGGAATAGCGTAGTTGTTGGTTATTCTTCTGAAAAAACTCAGATCTTCTCCTGCAATTTCGTGTTCTTTTTTCAAAATCAAAATAGGATCATTCAAAGTCCCGATTTTATAATTCGTTTCAAAGGAAGCATCATTTTTCTTGGCAATCGCTTGTCTGATCGCCGGAAACAGTGCATCTTCTTCTTTCACGATATGATCCAGCAAATCCTGAAGAAAATGATGGGTGCTGGTACTCAGTCGGTGTAGTTCCGGGTTGCTGTCTCCGTGATGTTCCGCTACTTTTTGCACGAGATCATTCAGCATTTCAGCGTTGTCTTTGATGTACTGATGATGGGTATTCAGGATATAATCCAGAAGAAAATTCAGTTCCCATTTTTCAGGATCCAAAGCAGGCGCAGTTATTTTTTTGCTTTCCTCCAATGCAGTTTTATGTGTTTCCCCGGTTTCAGAACTGGCTTCTTTTGCATCTCCACAACTGAAAATAATGCCTTTTTCTTTCAAAAGTTCCGCTTTTTTAATATCCTGAACTGCAATGCCGGATTTTTGCTGGCTTTCAGAAATAAGGTTTTTTTCAATTTTCACAACAAACCAGTCCGGTCCTTTTTCCAGATATTCCCAAGTGAAAATATTGCCTCTTTCGGCGATCATTTCATAGTATAAAGGTTTAGGATCGTGGTCGTTTTCGATGATAAAACTATCGCCCGGATTCAGTTCGTCAAAATGTTTAAAAACCGTTGGATGTTTCAGTCTGGGTTCTATTTTTGTTACATCTACTTTTTTAATTTCTGAAACATTTTCCGCTGGATTTTTCGCAATCTGAACAAGATATAATTCCGGTCCTTTTTCCAAATATTCCCAGGTGAAAATCGGCCCTCTTTCTGCAATCAGTTCATAATACAGTGGTTTTGGATCGTGATCATTTTCGATGATAAAACTCTCGCCAGGTTCCAGTTCATCGAAGTGTTTAAAAATTGTAGGATGTTTGTGACGTGGTTCAATTTGGGTGACATCAAGGGTTTGTACAGTTACCATTTTATTAAATTTTAGATATGAATGTTTATAATAGGATGAATTTGTCTTAATTTAAAATAAAAAAAATTATTCCCTTTTCAGGAGTAATTTTTCATTCTGAGGAGATTTGAACTGGTCTAAAGTCGTTTTTCCGTAAATCTCATACAATTTATTTCTGGCCTCTTTGTATTCATTGTGAATAGGGCAGGGATTATCCTCGGAGCAGGAAGCCAATCCAAGTCCACAACCTTCGAACATTTTATTGCCGTCAATAGCACGAACGATATCGGCAAGCGAGATTTTCGCCTTTTCATTATTAATGTAAAACCCCCCGTATCTCCCCTTGGATGATTGCAAAAACCCTTGTCTGCTGAGATTTTGTAAAATCTTGGCAACGAAAAGCTCTGGCGATTGGATGTTCTCAGAAATTTGTTTGATGTTCACCATATTTCCGTCCTTCGATTGCTGGGAAATGTAGATCATGGCTCTGAGTGCGTATTCGCAGGTTTTAGACAACATATTTATAATTATAAAGCAAAGATAAATATTTTAATTAAGATAAAATAGTCTTAATTGTAAATATTGAATATGAAATAAATCAGTCGATGAGATTAGCAGTACTAAATATAAATGTTAGTATAGTCTAACTTTTTAATATATTTGCAGATCGTATTCTTATCCTATGAAGAAAATTAAGAGGAAAGTGGCTTTTCTATTTTTATTCAAAAGCACAGTATTTATATATTCACAAGTTGTTGTAACAGACAGTTTGCAGATCCCTGTTCAGGATACTTTAAAGATTCAACAGCAGCAAAAACGTATTTCCGAAGTGGAGGAAGTCGTTATTTCCGGAACCATGAAACCGGTGAAACGGCTGGACAGTCCCGTTCCCGTGGAAGTGTACAGCCAAAATTATTTCAAAAAAAATCCAACGCCTTCTGTTTTTGATGCGCTTCAGACGGTTAACGGTGTTCGGCCTCAGTTGAACTGTAATATTTGCAATACGGGAGATATTCACATTAACGGATTGGAAGGGCCTTATACCATGATTCTCATCGACGGAATGCCGATTGTAAGCTCGTTGGGAACTGTTTATGGATTGTCTGGAATTCCAAATTCAATGATCGAAAGAATTGAAATTGTAAAAGGGCCGGCTTCTTCTCTTTATGGAAGCGAAGCCGTTGGCGGACTCATCAATGTCATCACCAGAAAACCTCAAAATTCTCCGTTATTTTCTGTTGATTTCATGTCTACTTCGTGGGGTGAATATAATTTGGATATTGGTTTTAAAAATAAACTGGGTAAGAAAACCGATGTCTTGACCGGAATAAATTACTTTAACTTTCAGAATAAAATAGATGAAAATAAAGATGGTTTTACAGATGTGACGCTTCAGGACAGAATTTCGGTTTTTCAGAAGTGGAATTTTGAAAGGGCAGAACAGCGTGCTTTTAGTTTTGCGACAAGGTATTTATACGAAGACCGTTGGGGCGGAGATGTGAACTGGAATAGATCAGAACGGGGCGGAAACCGTATTTATGCCGAAAGCATTTACACGAACAGAGCGGAACTTTTCGGAAATTATCAGCTTCCGCTTCAGGAGAAAATTCATTTTGGGTTTTCAGCTGTTTATCATGCGCAGGACAGTCGATATGGAACTACATCTTATATTGCAAAGCAGCAAATTGGTTTCGGGCAATTGCTTTGGGACAAAAAATCAGGAAATCACGACCTGCTCGCGGGCGCTTCTCTGCGATACACTTTTTATGATGATAATACTCCGGCCACTGCGAATATGCAGGCAGGAAATCAGCCGGAAAAGGTTTGGCTTCCCGGGTTTTTTGTTCAGGATGAAATTAAGATATTCGATCGGCATCAGTTACTTCTTGGATTTCGGTATGATCATCATAACATTCACGGAAATATATTTACTCCAAGATTTGCGTATAAATTGCCATTGAGTGAAACTTCACTTTTCCGGCTGAATGCAGGAACCGGATTTCGGGTAGTGAACTTATTTACTGAAGATCACGCTGCGCTTACCGGAGCCAGAGATGTGAAAATTATTAATGATTTGAAACCTGAAAAATCTTATAATATTAATCTGAATTTTGTTAAAAAATTCTATATGGATTCCGGAAGTTATCTCGGATTGGAAGCAACAGGTTTTTACACGTATTTTAAGAACAGAATAGTTCCGGATTATACTTCCGTTCCCAATAGTATTGTGTATGATAATATTCACGGAAATGCCATCAGCAAAGGAATCAGCCTGAATGCGGACCTGGATTTCAGGAGCGGACTGAAACTGATTTTAGGAGCTACTTTCATGGAAAATACGATTACTGAAAACGGAATCACTGAACAGCAAATGCTGACTGAAAAAGTAGCGGCAACTTGGGTGGTTTCGTATTCCATAAAACCGTGGAATCTCAATATCGATTATACCGGAAATCTTTATGGGCCAATGCGTTTGCCTTTGGCAGGAGATTTAGACCCGAGGCCGCCGCTTTCACCATGGTGGAGCATTCAGAACATTCAGTTCACTTTCACAGGGTTCAGAAGTTTTGAACTGTATGGCGGTGTGAAAAACATCCTGAACTGGACGCCGACAAAACGAATTCCTTTCCTGATTGCCAGAACCCATGATCCTTTTAATGAAAATGTAATTTTCGATCCCACAGGAAATGCAGTTTCTACGCCGGAAAATCCTTATGCGCTAACCTTTGATCCTTCTTATTTGTATGCACCCAATCAGGGAATTAGGGCTTTTTTGGGATTTCGGTTTAAATTAAATTAAAATGAGAAAATTGGTTTTCAGATTTATAATTTCCTCGATATTGTTTTTGCCTGTCTTTTTCTTCGGTCAATTACAACTTTATGATTTTACTGAACGCCATGTTTTACAACTTGAAAAACCAAAAAATACCGTGATTTTCATTTATACAGATTGGTGCCGATATTGCGAAAACATGAAACAAACTACCTTTAAACAAAAGGAAATTATCAAAGTATTGAATCAGAATTACTATACCATATTTCTGAATGCGGAAGAAAAGAAAAACATCTTTTTTTCTGGAAAATCATATCGGTTTCTACCTTCCGGATTCCAGACCGGAGTTCATGAACTGGTGCTGTCATTAGGAACTGCCGATAACCCACTTTTTTATCCCGCGATTGTTATCATTAACGGAGATGATCAGGTGATTTTTAGGCAAAGTGGATTTCTTACTGCAGTGGAGTTTCGTGCGATTCTTTCTCATTTCGCAAAATAATCCTGTTGGTTTCTTTTCTGATTGTTTTTCTTTCGGTAAAATCATTATTTTTGCGGAATGCGTTGGTTCAGGTTCGGATTGTTTTTCGTGATTTTATTGTTGGGAATTTATGCCGTTTTCATGTATTATGTTGTGGATGAAAGCAAATCCTTCACGATTGAAAAGGAGATTAATTATCCAATAGATAAAATATATCCTCAGTTTAATAATCTTCAGGATTTCACCAAGTGGAATCATTATTTTTCGTCCAAAACCCTTTCCTTGGTGTATTACAGGCCTTACGAAGGAAAAGGTGCAGCCGTGAGTTTTAGTGATGAAAAAACAGAGAAAAAAGGTGAATTGACGATTCGTTATCACCACTCAAACCATTCTATTCGCTATCAATTGTTCGAAGGAAATAACAATCATCCGACACTTATTGATGTTAAATTCAAAGCCATTTCGCCGGATAGAACCAAAATTCAGTGGAAAATTCACACGCCCAAACAAAGCGTTATGAATCGGGTTTCTCATTTATGGTCCGAAGATAAATTTGCAGAAGATATTGACAAAAGCATGGCAAGCCTTAAAAATCTGATGAGCAATAAAGTGGAAAGAGACCAGTTTCTTACAGGGATTAAATATGACAGCATTGTGGTGGAGCAGCATGAAACCCAACTGTTAGTAGGAATTAATGTTTCAGCGTCCAACAGAAAAGATGCGCTTTATAAAAACATTGTCCTGAACCATAATAAAGTGTATAATTTCATCACAACAGATCTGGACAGAAATGAAGATGAATTTGGTTTTCCGGTTTTAATTACAGATCCGGATAACTTTCGCGATAAAGAAGTTTCCTATTTTATCGGAATGCCACTTTCCCGAAAAATCACCATCTCAGACAATAACTTCAGTTACAGGCAGATTCCCCCTTCACAGGTTTATTCATTATATTATAAAGGAAGTTACGACAATCGGAAAAAATCGATAGACCAACTTCTTCAAAAAGCCAGAAAAGACACCCTCATCGGAGGTGATATTTACCAAGTATTTCTGGAAGCTCCACAAGAAGGAAAAGATGTTTTAATGAAACTCACTTTGCCTGTCCGAAGATGATATTTGTCATGTTATGAAGCGTGACGGTATTTTTATGTGAAAGCGGTGTCGCTGTCGCTTTTTTTTATTAAATTTGACATTTAATTTTTAGCAAATACACTAACACAGAATTTACTGTAATAATGGACAGATTTTCGTTTCTGAATGCCGCGCATTCCCAACTTATTGAGGACTTATACCAACAATACAAAAAATATCCGGATTCTTTAGAACCATCGTGGAAGGCTTTTTTTCAGGGATTTGAATTTGCTCAGGAAGATTATGGTGACCAGGATTCTTCTTCAGCATCTGTAGTTCAGTATGCAGCGCAGACTGAAAACAGCAAAGAGATATCTGAAAATGTTAAAAAAGAATTTAAAGTTCTGAATCTTATCGATGCCTATCGCTCGAGAGGACATATGTTTACCAATACGAATCCTATTCGCGAAAGAAGACATTATGAGCCAACGCTGGATATTGAAAACTTCGGACTTACCAAAGAAGATCTGAACCAGACGTTCAACAGTGCTACAGAAATAGGAATTGAAACTGCTGCGACTCTGAAGCAGATCATTGCCCGTCTCGAAAAAGTTTATTGTGGATCCATTGGTGTAGAATACATGCACATTCATGATGTTTCTGAGAAAATATGGATCAGAAAATGGCTTCAAAGCAGCGAAAACCAAGCGGTGCTGACAGAGGAAGAAAAAATAGAAATCCTTCATAAACTCAATCAGGCCGTTGCTTTTGAAAATTACCTTCATACGAAATTTGTAGGGCAGAAGCGGTTTTCACTGGAAGGGGGCGAATCCCTGATTCCGGCGTTAGATCAGCTCATTACACGTTCCTCTCAATTGGGCGTGGACGAGGTAGTTCTTGGAATGGCGCACAGAGGAAGGCTGAACGTATTGACCAATATTTTTGGGAAATCCTATAAAGCCATTTTTTCAGAGTTTGAAGGAAAAGAATTTGAAGAAGATGTTTTCTCAGGTGATGTGAAATATCACTTAGGTTCTTCTAAAAAAATAAAAACCGCTTCCGGAGAAGAGGTAGCCATCAATCTTACCCCAAATCCTTCACATCTGGAAACCGTAGCAGCCTTGGTGGAAGGAATTTGCCGGGCTAAAGTGGATGATAAATATAAAGATTTCAAAAAAGTTCTTCCGATTATCATTCATGGCGATGGTGCTATCGCAGGACAGGGAATTGTGTATGAAGTAGCGCAGATGATGAATCTGGAAGGCTACAGAACCGGAGGAAGTGTTCATATCGTGATCAATAATCAGGTTTCATTTACCACCAATTTCCATGATGCCCGTTCATCCGTATATTGTACAGATGTCGCTAAAGTTACCGGTTCGCCGGTTATGCACGTGAATGCCGATGATGTGGAATCTGTGGTTCACGCCATCCGTTTTGCTGCAGAATTTCGTGCAGAATTTGGCAAAGATGTTTATATCGATCTTTTAGGATATAGAAAATACGGGCATAATGAGGGTGACGAACCTCGTTTTACCCAACCGAATTTATATAAAATAATTTCGAAACACCCCAATCCAAGAGAAATCTACAAAGATCTCCTGAAGAAAGAAAATGTTGTTTCCGATGATAAACTCAAAGCAATGGAAGCTGAGTTTAAAGCATTGTTGGACAAGGATTTTGATGCTTCTAAGGAGATTCAGAAAAACACGATGGATGTTTTCATGGGAGATGATTGGAAAGATTTCCCGCTGTGCAGCAAAGGAGCACTTCAGGAAAATATGGACACCAGTTTCGATATTAATAAATTGAAAGAACTGGCCGTGAAAATGTCAACTCTTCCGGCTGATAAGAAATTTATCAATAAAGTTTCCCGCCTTTTTGAGCAGCGTCTGAAAATGATCGATGCCAATACAATAGATTGGGCTTTGGGAGAATGGCTGGCTTATGCGTCTTTGCTGAGTGAAGGAAAAAATATAAGAATTTCCGGCGAAGATGTGGAAAGAGGAACTTTTTCTCACCGTCATGCGATTGTTAAAACAGAAGATACCGAAGAAGAATATATTCCGTTGCGCCACATTTCTGAAAGCCGATTTGATATTTACAATTCCCACCTGTCCGAATACGGGGTTTTAGGATTTGATTACGGTTATGCTATGGCATCGCCTAATACGCTTACCATTTGGGAAGCACAATTTGGGGATTTTGTGAACGGTGCACAGATTATTGTAGATCAATATCTGGCAGCAGCCGAAGAAAAATGGAAAATTCAAAACGGCCTCGTTATGCTGCTTCCGCATGGTTCGGAAGGGCAGGGTGCTGAACACTCTTCGGCGCGCCTTGAGAGATTCCTCGGACTGTGTGCGAATGAAAATATGATTGTGGCCAATTGTACCACACCTGCCAATTTCTTCCATATTTTGAGAAGACAGTTGGCTTTTGGTTTCAGAAAACCGCTCATAGTAATGTCGCCAAAATCATTGCTGAGGCATCCTAAAGTGATTTCCACTTTCGAAGATTTGGCGGAAAGTAGTTTTCAACCTATTATTGATGATGCAACTGCAGATGCGTCCAAAGTGAGCAAACTGGTTTTATGTTCAGGAAAAATATATTATGAACTATTGGCTAAAAAAGAAAAACTGGGTGCAGAGGATGTCGCTGTGGTGCGGATAGAACAGCTTTATCCGTTGCATGCTGAAAGTTTAGAAGGAATTTTAACCAAATATTCCGGACGAAAAGAAATCATTTGGGCTCAGGAAGAACCGGAAAATATGGGAGCATGGAGTTATATCCTCCGAAACTTCCGCGACACAGGAATTCAGGTTGTAGCACCAGTTCCAAGTGGTGCTCCGGCGCCGGGAAGCCATAAGATGTTTGAAAGAATCCAGAGTGGTGTCATCAACAGAGTTTTTGACTGTGAGGATGAACCGGAAAGCAGACCAGTAACAGCGTAACTGCTTATAAAAATAGTAGATTATAGAAAAACACGGTTTAATTTGCCGTGTTTTTTTGTAAAAATTTGGTTTTTATATTGAGCTTTATTATCGTTCTTTTGTTGGTATCATTTTTTCCACAAGCATTGGTGCCTTTGCTTGTTCAGCAGGGGGACTTTTGGGAGCTTGGTTTTGCGGAAGTCGTGGTTTTAGCGTAGCAGGATATGAAGCACTTAGCTGCTTGGAAGATTGTGAAAAATAATTGTCATGAAGAAAGTATTTCAAATATTAGCACCTTTATTTTTTATAATTATTATAACAGGGGCATTTTCTAAAAATACGAATTATCCTGTAACTCAATTCCTAATTACAACAATTGGATTTGCGGTGATTTATAATATATTAGTCTTAATAAAAAAAGAGAATTTATTTATCTATTTTTTGTACTTAGCAATGATTGTTTTTCTGACATATAGTTATATAAATTCAGTCTTTTTCATTGCAATATTTTCAGGAATTGTTATTGTTATCTTGTGGAATTTAACAAAAAAATATCTTAATAATTTTAAGAGTTTGTCAAGATAACAATTCAGAACAACTAATATCTATTGGAAACACTTAATTTTTAAGGTGTTTCCTTTCGTTAGATAGAACTAGTAACAGAGTACAAAATCGTTAACATCGATCTTTAATTTCCGCTTCACAAGAACTTTTGTCTATTTGCAGATTATTTATCTTCGGCACATAATTTCTTTAATTTAATCCAAAGCTGAACAATCTATATAAAAGCCAATAAAATATTAAATTTCACGAAGCACATTTACAGATATTATTTTTAAAACATGATTAAAGCAATTTCATTAAATCCGAATGGCTGTTGGTGATAAATGTAACCAAAAACCTGTTGTCGGATCTTTCGAAGAAAATATACCAGGTGGTGTTTTGATTGGCTTTATAGAAGATATATTCGGAACCAAGGCTCGAAAGCTTTTCAGGAGTTTGTTTTGCAGGGAAAATAGAGAGATTGTATTCGATGAAATCATAGATCTTTTGAACATAATCTTTTGCAGATTCTTTAAATCCAAAATACTCGTCTTCGTAAAGAACAAAAATGAGTTCATCTAAATAGTCGCTCACATTGCGACGAAATATGACTTTTACTTCTTCCAATGAAGCGATTCTATAAATTGCATACTTTTTTTGCGTGCTTCGGCAATGGTAATTCCTTCTTTCCATTCTTTTTCAAAATCAAAATCTTTCCTTTTCCGAATCTTGTTGATTTCCTCAATAATGGCAGGATTTTCCAAAGAATTAATCCATTTAATAATTTCGTTTTTTTCTGCGGCTAAATTCATTACAGACTATTATTTAGTAACAAATATACCGATTTTCCTAAAAAAACAAATCATCATCGTATGAAGCAAAAGGTTTTGATCATGTTACCTCCATTTCATCATCTTTCAAATTTTCTTCTTTCACGGAACAGGAAAAATGTTTAAATTAGCACTTTCAATTTTTCACAAAAGTAATACGAGAAACTGTATTGTAAAAGCAAAATTCCAGATATGTCAATATTAGAAATGAAAGTCCCTTCGCCGGGAGAATCGATTACAGAAGTCGAAATTGCCACCTGGCTTGTAAAAGACGGAGATTATGTAGAAAAAGATCAGCCGATTGCCGAAGTGGATTCAGATAAAGCAACGCTTGAACTTCCAGCAGAAGAAAGTGGAATCATCACCCTGAAGGCGGAAGAAGGCGAACTGGTACAGGTAGGCCAGGTAGTTTGCCTCATCGACAGAGAAGGTAAAAAACCAGAAGGTGCGGCAGAGGAGAATCCAACATCGAAAGCTGATGAAAAACCAGCCGAAACTCCAAAACCTGAGGTCAAAAAAGAGGAGCCAAAAACACAGGCAACTTATGCTACAGGAACACCGTCTCCGGCTGCGAAAAAAATTCTTGACGAAAAAGGAGTGGACACTTCCCAGGTTTCCGGTACCGGAAGAGACGGAAGAATCACCAAAGCAGACGCTGAAACGGCTTCAGTTCCTGCAATGGGAACTCCCGGAACAAGCGGATCCAGAGCACAAACGACCACTAAGCTTTCGATGCTTCGAAGAAAATTGTCAACCCGTTTGGTATCGGTGAAAAACGATACTGCGATGCTGACCACCTTCAACGAGGTAGATATGTCTGAAATTTTCAGAATCAGAAAACAATACAAAGATGAATTTGCTGCTAAACATGGTGTTGGATTAGGATTTATGTCATTTTTCACCAAAGCTGTTACGAGAGCATTGCAAATGTATCCCGACGTAAATGCTTCTATAGACGGAGATTTCAAAATAAATTATGATTTTTGTGATATTTCTATCGCAGTTTCCGGACCGAAAGGATTGATGGTTCCTGTGATGAGAAATGCCGAAAATATGTCTTTCAGAGGAGTAGAAGCCAATATCAAAATGCTGGCCGATAAAGTAAGAGAAGGAACCATTACCGTTGACGAAATGACCGGCGGAACCTTTACCATTACAAACGGGGGCGTTTTCGGTTCCATGCTTTCTACACCGATTATTAATCCACCGCAATCTGCAATCCTTGGAATGCACAATATCATCCAGAGGCCCATTGCTGTGAATGGAGAAGTGGTAATTCATCCGATGATGTATGTTGCCATGTCTTACGATCACAGAATTATTGACGGAAGAGAAAGTGTAGGATTTCTGGTAGCAGTTAAGGAAGGAATCGACAATCCAGTGGAAATTCTGATGGATGGCGATGAAAGAAAAGCTCTGGAGCTTTAATCTCAATTAACTCTCAATATGTATCCCGTCTCAAAAAGGCGGGATTTTTGTATACAGAGTAAAAAAAATACTATGTTCTCGAAGACTACTTTCCAGATTAAGGTTTCAGTGATTCCGGAATACGACATCAAGAATAGTTTTCCGTCTGATAATCGGTTTGTTTTTAAATATCATATTACCATTGAGAATCTGAGCCAGGAATCTATCGTCGTACTGAGAAGAAAATGGCTCATTTACGATGTTGGGTTTGGGTTTACCGAAGTCAGTGGAAATGGTATTATTGGACTTACCCCTGAAATAGAGCCTGGACAGCAATTTACCTATTTTTCTAATGTCATGTTGCGCTCTGGTGTAGGGAGTATGAGCGGTAAATATTTTGTAAAAACAAGTGGGGATGATGTGGGTTTTGAAATTGATATACCGCGATTTAATCTGTTGGCTCCCGTTTTATCCAACTAATTTTAAAGTTCTTTTAAATTCTTTTTCAGAACGTCATTAATTTCGTCGTTTCGGGTGAGCATCAATTGATTGAAAGCCAGAATGGATAACTTTGCACACGCTTCTGCATCATCCCCGGCCCGGTGGTGATTGAAATTGATCTGATGAATTGTAGCCAGATTTTTCAGTCCATAACTGGGAAGTCCTTTCCACGATTTTCGAGCTAACTGAACAGAGCATAAGTATTTTAATTTAGGCTTGAAAAGTCCGTAATAATCTAAACAACCCCGAAGAACACCGGCATCAAAACCCGCATTATGAGCAATCATCAGATTACCATAGAGTAAACTTTCGGCTTCATACCAGATTTCATCGAAAGTGGGAGCATCCTGCACGTCTTCCGGGTAAATGCCATGTACAGCGACGTGATGCCTGTTGAAATAAGGGAATTGTGGCGGTTTTATCAACCAGGTTTTGGTTTCAACAATTTCTCCATTTTCTACTACACAAATGCCCATTTCACAAGCCGAACTGCGGTCATGATTTGCCGTTTCAAAATCAACAGCACAAAAATCCATCATTAAAGTATTCTTTGTATTTCGTGGTTAAATTCTTTAAATTTCATCAGATCATCATGGCTGCCGCCTTTTATTTCGATAAATTTTTTCTCTAAATCTGGTTTTTCTTCTTGTAATACCTCAAATAATTTCTTCCCGGATTTTAATGGAACTACTAAATCCTTATTGCCATGAAATTGATAAACAGGGCAGTTGACGGCTGTAATATTCTCGTTGGAAAGGAAATGATACGCCATTTTGGGCGATATTTTTTCCGTCGTGGAGTAGGGAAGCCAACGATTGGCGATATCCTGCAGATTGTAAAATGTAGATTCCAGAATCAGCTGTTGTGGTTCATTATCTGCGGCCATTTTCACAGCAAAACTTCCGCCCAAACTTCTACCATAAACAATGATATTTTCTTCGCCGTATATTTCTTTCAGGAAATTATAGCAAAACTGTGCATCTGAAAAAAGAAAGTTTTCCTGTCGCGGGCCTGTACTTTTTCCATATTGTCGGTAATCCATCACGAAAACATCATATCCAAACCGTGTGAATTCAGAAGCTATTTTTCCCCATCGTACCAAATTGTCCGCATTGCCATGATAATAGAGAATTACACCTTTGGGATTTTCGACTTTGAAATGTAGTGCGTTTATTTTTCCATTGTGCGGAGTCCGGAATACATGTTCCCTGAAATCTAAAGGAAAATCAAAAACATAATCATCCGGTAATTTCACGGGCAAAAAGACGATTTTTTCCTGAAGATAATGTAAGATTTTGGCCATTTATTTCGGTAAACTTTTTAATTTCTGTGGTTGATATTTAAACTCGTGTGCTGATAATTAATTTCACGTTCAGGTTCTTCAATATCTTCAAATATTTCATCTAAAACTTTATGATATTCTTTAAACTTATGAACATCAATATGTCCGGCCTTTAAAATAATATAAAGCCTTGTATTTTCCGGCTGAATTTCCGAAAGTTCTATAGCCGTTTTTACGGGAACCAGCCTGTCATCGCTTCCATGGATGATTTTTATCGGACAGTGAACCTTTCTCAAATACTTGTAAGTGGGCAAATTAAAACGAATAAAATACTTCGCGGGAAGCCAAGGTAAATATCGGTTTACTGCACGTTCAAGGCTGTAAATAGGAGAGTTGAGAATCAAAAGTCTCGGATTGTTATTGGCAGCCAACATGGAAGCAAAACCTGTACCGATACTCCTGCCGTAAACAATAATTCTTTCCTCCGGAACTTGCTGTTTTACAAGATTATAAACAAACTGAATATCATATTTCAATCCGTCCGAAGTTCGTTTGCCGGTGCTTTTTCCAAAACCTCTGTAATCCAACATGATGACATCATAGTTCAACCTTGTAAAATCAATGGCGAATTTTCCCCAACCTTTGATACTTTTCGTATTTCCTTTGAGGTAAAAAACAATGCCTTTTGTGTTCTCAGATTTGAAATGAAGGTAACTGATTTTGACGCCAGGTTCCGTCTCAGCGTCCAATTCTTCAACGGTGAGTTGGTCGTAGGCAAATTTAAAATCAGGAGGAAGTTTTTCAGGATGAAAGAAAAATTTTTGTTGAAAAAAATAAATAATCAATCCTAAAAATAAGGTGACCAGAATAATGATGATAGCGATATTGTAAAGATCAATTTTCATTTTTTTATACCTGAAGATATAAAAATACTAAAACCGTTTTACAAAGAATAAGGTTTCAAAGAAAATGTTTGAAAACCAGCCATTTTTCCTGATAATATTTTCTTATCTGATGTTTTTGTCTGCGCCGCCAGGTTTCGGGAAGCTGTGCATAAAACCCCACGTGTGAGCGTACTACGGCCCAGAGATGCGAAAAGCCATGCCTGAATGCAAACTGAATTCCTGCGATACCATCCAAACTGAGCCTGAAAAACAGGAGCCAAAGCAAATTTGGAAAAGGGAGATTCTTCAGCATCATCGAGAGATTATTTCTAAAATTCAAAAAAGTTTTCTCAGGATTCTGATTGCTGAGCGTCCCTCCGCCAACGTGATACACAGCAGATTTTCCCGTGTACATGATTTTCTTTCCCGAATTTTTCAATCGCCAGCACAAATCTATTTCTTCCTGATGGGCAAAAAAACGTTCATCGAAACCGCCCTGTTCCCGGAAATCTTTACTCCGGATAAAGAGTGAACAGCCGGAAGCCCAGAAAATTTCCGTTTCATCATCATATTGTCCTTTATCTTCTTCGATAGAATTAAAAATTCTGCCACGACAGTAGGGAAATCCTAAATTATCGATAAAACCTCCTCCAGCACCTGCGTATTCAAAGAAATTTCTATTATGATAGGAGAGGATTTTAGGTTGTGCAGCGGCAATAGATTGGGCTGAATCAAACAGAGCGATCATTGGTGGAATCCAATTCTGGGTAACTTCTACATCAGAATTAAGAAGACAATAAATTTCTGCATCTATATTTTTTAATCCTGAATTGTAACCCGCAGCAAAACCTTCATTTTTGGAATTCTGAATAACCCTTACTGAAGGGAAATTATTCTCAACAAAAGTGACAGAATCATCTTCGGAAGCGTTGTCAATAATATATATATCTGCTTCCGGGGAATGTTGAACCACGGAGGGAAGAAATTTCTCCAACCATTTTTTTCCGTTCCAATTCAGTATTGCAATAGCCAGTCGGTTCATTATTCTTCGTATTTTTTAATTGCGTGCGCATATTTCCATTTTCTGTGGCTCCAGAGATAATTGTCGGGTCTTCTGCGGATAGAATTTTCCAGAAGCTGATGAAATTTTTTCACAATTTCATTTTTTTCAAACTTTTCATTTTCCGGTTCTACACGATAATAATTGACTTGATAGTATCCTCTTTTCACTTTCTTCACATCGCAATACACGAAAACCAGATCCATTCTGGCTGCCAGTTTATCATATCCCACAAATACCGGTGTTTTCTGGTTCAGGAATTTCAAGCCATAGCTTACTTCAGAAACATGCGGCGTCTGGTCTGCCACAAACATATAGATAGAATTCCCGTCGTTCGGATTGCGCAGCATGTGTTTCACCACTTCTCCTGCTTCCAGAGCATTATTTCCATGAGAATTCCGGATCATTTTCAGCTTTTTTTCCCAAAATTTGCTTTGCATTTTACGATAAACAGGATGGCTGTTGTCCTGAGGAACATTCGTAGCCAAAGCGGTGAACCATTCCCAATTGAAAACGTGCCCGGTGAGCATGATGACATTTCTGCCCTCTTTTTTAGCATTTCGAAAAACATCCTGGTTCAGGTGTTGAACTCTTACTTTAAGTTCCGTACTGGAAACGGTGAAGGATTTGAGCGTCTCCACCAGATAATCGGAGAAATTAATATAAAATTTTTTCTTGATTTTTTTTAATTCTGAAGTCGTCTTTTCAGGAAAAGAATTTCTTAAATTGTTCATTACCACAGTTTTACGATAGCCGATAATGTAGAATAAGAAAAAGAAAATAATATCAGAAAATAAATAGAGTACCCTCAGCGAAAGTCTCGAAAACAACAGTATAATCCTAAAAAAGAGTTCCATAAACTGTTGCAAATGTAGCGATATTAAAAAGATTGGAAAACTTTTTGCAGGCATAAAATCTTATTGTAACTTGCATTATTATGAAAAAAATTCACCTTGCGTTTTCGCTAATGATCTCCAGTCTTTTAATTTACTGTTCACAAAAAACAGAAAACAGTGCAGATCAGTATGTTTCCAAAGATTCTGTGATGTCTGAATCGGATAGTGCAGCGGTAAAAGCGGAGCGAAGAAAGGTTCAGGAACAGGAAAAAGCCAAATTGGACAAACCTTACCGGGAAGATGAAAATGCTGAGGAAAAAATAGAATCACTCATCAAACAGGCGCAGGCAGAGAATAAAAACATCATTTTACAAGCTGGAGGAAATTGGTGTATCTGGTGTCTTCGATTTAATGATTTTGTTCAAAAGACTCCGGAACTGAAAAAACTGACAGATGATCATTATCTGTATTATCATCTGAATTATTCGCCGAAAAATAAAAACGAAAAGGTATTCAACAGATATGGAAATCCGGGCGAAAAATATGGTTATCCTGTATTTATTGTTTTGGATAAAAACGGAAAATTAATCCACACTCAGGACAGTGCTGTTTTGGAAGACGGAAATGGTTACGATCTGGAAAAAGTGAAGACTTTCTTCACCCAATGGATTCCGAATTAACATACCATTAAACAGAATAAGAAAACCGTTTCTGCTAATCAGAAACGGTTTCGTTTTTTTAAATAAGTTGTTCCATACTGGAAACACTTTTATTTTTCTGATATTCTTCAAGTTTTTTTCTGATAAAACGGAGCGCAAATGGCGCAATATAAATCAGCGCAATGCCGATGAGCTTTTTCTTCCAGCTGGAACTTTTGATATTATTCTTGGCGAAATTCCCTACAAATGCGACTGCCCCCAGTTTTAAAGCGTTGTCTACAACGCCTCCTTTTATCGCGGTATCCGCAATACTCATGAAAGTGCTTTTGCTTATAATTTGATTCTTGACTTCTCCGGTGATGCGGCGAACAATTTCATTCTTTTTCAGAGTGATCTTTTTTTCACCTTGCTCATCCAGTTCTTCTTTTAGGAATTGGTCGGTATAACCGTTGGTGAAGGCGCTTAAACTTCTTTTTGCGTTATCAAAAGTGAGCAGAGCTTCTTTATCGGCAATTTCTTTTTTCAGAAGTTCCTTTTTTCTGCGAAGTTCATCGAGGCTGTTATATTTATAAGACATATCAGTCGTTTAGAGATTGTATTATTTTATTGGCTACTAAAGTTTTGATCGTTTTTTTACTCAGGTAAATGATCAGCATCAAAAGCAGGTAAAAACCCGCCATGATCAGAATTCCGTAAGCATAATTTCCGAGGTAATATCCTATCAGTAATCCTAAACCTATATTCAACAATATGAGAAAAAACAACATACAGACTGACAGAAGTACAATAATGGAAATGCTTCCGGCTGTAACAGAAGTCTTTTCTGTTGCTTCCATTTTCAGAAGGTCTATTCTCTGGGAAGCATAATCTTTTAATATGTCCAACATGGTTTTTTGTTTTAAGTTATAAAAAAAGGAACTTTTCGTTCCTTTTTATTTGATCTGTGAGGATACTTTTATCTCTTTAGTCCGCTCAGTTCTGATTCTACATCTTTTACAACATCCGTTGCCTGTGCTACAGCCTGATCTTTATATTTTCCGTAACCTTCCTTTACAGTGCTCGCTACATTGTTGACGGTTTCTTTAAAAGTAGATGAAATATTTCCGTACTGGTCTTTTACTTTTCCAGAAACATCGTGGTAGGTTTCTTTCGCTTTTTCAGAAAGTTTTCCGTACTGGTCGGTTGCCTGATCTTTTAGATCATTTGCTTTATTCTTAATTTTTTTTCTTGTTTCTTTTCCTTCTTCTGGCGCATACAGCATTCCAAGAATTACACCCGCAGCAGCTCCTGCTAATAATCCTGCTAATACAGCAGATGTGTTGTTGCTTCTTTTTGACATTTTATTTTTATTTTTAAGTTATTGTAATTGAGTATCTGCTGAGTAAAATTACAATTAATATACCAAAAGAACGGCTTCTGTCTTAAATATTGTTAAAAGTTTTAATGTGTGACAGTATCAGCTGTATGGTTTCTTTTTTAGTAAGTTGAGAATTGTCAATCAGAATGGCGTCTTTCGCCTGTATAAGTGGTGCTATCGTACGTTCGCTATCGGTTTTATCTCTCAGGAGCAGATTCTCTTTTACTGAAGCAGCATCTGTTTTGATTCCTAATGACAAAAGTTCCAGATGTCTTCTTTTGGTGCGTTCATCAATACTGGCAGTGAGAAAAAATTTATAGTCTGCATTCGGCAATACTATAGATCCGATATCCCTGCCATCCATGATGATGCCGCCTTTCTCGGCGATAGACCGCTGGGTGTGCAGCAGGAAATCCCGAACTTCCGGAAGTGTGGCAATTAAGCTTACATTTTCAGAAATTTCCGGAGTTCTAATTTCGGACGAAATGTCTGTATTATTCAGGAAAAGAACCAACATTCCATTGTCTTCTCTAAATTCCAGATTGATTTTATTTAGATTGCTAATCAGTTTCTGTAAGTCGAGATTAGCCTTTTCATTTTTGCAACATTGCAGTGCAAAATAGGTAATTCCCCGATATAAAGCTCCGGTATCCATGTGAATAAGGCCCAGTTTTTCCGCAATAACTTTAGAAATAGAGCTTTTCCCTGTAGAAGAGAATCCGTCAATGGCAATTACTGGCTTTCTCATTCCACAAAGTTCGTATTTTAAATTGAAAAACCTAAGAAAATGGAAATTAATCGAATCGGTTTCCACTGAGATCTATAGAAATTCCCAACATATTCACATTGGAAGCACTGTGATATCTGATATGAGAATAATCGATCACAAATGCATTGAACCTGATCCCGAAACCTGCTGAAAGTCCGGCAAAACTCCGTTGGTCCAACACGGCAAGTTCACTGCCTCTTTTCACATTATAACCCAATCTTATTCTGAAAGAACTCTCGGGAAACAGTTCAGCACCGAAAGAGAAATGATCCATAATTTTTCTGGTAAAGCCTACTTCCTGTCCATTGAGATCCAATTCCGAAGAAATATTAAATTGTTGAAGATCGTGTGCTGTAATAGTGAGTGCTGCAGGAAATTTCTTTAAAATTTTTGTGTAGCCCAGGTCTATTCTGAAAGGAAGATTTTCCCTTGTTCCATCGAAAGTTTTGAACTGATAACCGAAATTTCTTGCTGCCAAAGCAAGGGTTTCGTTCGTTTTATCCAAATGATAAGTTACACCGATGGTTCCTGCGACGGCCATGGAAGTATAATTGTCAATTTTGGAATTAATGACCTGAACACCAGCTCCAATAGTCCATTCTTTTTCAAAATGATAGGCATATCCTGCACCTAGGGCGGCGTCGAAAGCTCCAAATTCTCCATTCTGAAAACCAGCTTCATCGGTTCGTGGCATTTTTCCATAATCCATATACCGGGCATTCGCAGTAATCATGTGTCCATTTTCGAATACGTGCCCATAATTTAAGGTTCCGTAAGTGGAACCGCCCAGATAACTTGCTGCATTCACAGAAACCTGTTGATGCATGTCTGGATTCAATAAAGCAGGATTAACCGCAGCAAAATTGACATCCTTGTCCATGATCGAAATTGCATCGCCTCCCAAAGCAGCTTGCCTTGCGGAAACGGGAAGATTGAGAAAAGGATATACATTTTCGCCGACTTGCGCTTGCGCAGTCCCTACGTAAAATAAAAGCAATGAAAGGTAAATTTTCTTCAACGCAGAATTATGTATTGCAAAATTAATCCTTTTTAAAACTTATCAAAATTTTTAACAAATTATTTCATCTCAAATTCAAATCTTTAAAAAATGTGCTGCTTTTCATTATATTTGCATCGCACAATTTGCAGCAATTAATCTTGTATAACATGAAGTACAAAAGAATCCTCCTGAAACTGAGCGGCGAAGCACTGATGGGAAACCTACCGTATGGTATTGATAACGACCGTTTGAAGGAATATGCGCAAGAAATAAAAAAAGTAGTGGAGGAAGGTTGCGAAGTGGCCATCGTTATTGGTGGCGGCAATATTTTCCGGGGCGTTGCCGGCGCAGCGAAAGGAATGGACAGAGTACAGGGAGATTATATGGGAATGTTGGCTACAGTAATCAACGGAATGGCATTGCAGGGCGCTTTGGAAGATGCCGGAATTTTCACGAGGTTGCAAAGTGCGATTGAAATGGACAAAGTGGCAGAGCCGTTTATCAAAAGAAAAGCAGTTCGTCATTTAGAAAAGGGAAGGGTAGTGATCTTCGGAGCCGGAACGGGTAATCCTTATTTTACCACTGATACTGCGGCAACCCTGCGTGCAATAGAAATTGGGGCGGATGTAATCCTGAAAGGAACCCGGGTAGACGGAATTTATGATTCTGACCCTGAGAAAAATGAAAATGCTGTCAAATTTAATTCCCTTACTTTTGATGAAGTTTTTGAGAAAGGGATAAAAGTAATGGATATGACCGCCTTTACCCTGAGTCATGAAAACAAGCTTCCCATCATTGTTTTTGATATGAATAAAGATGGAAATCTCCTGAAAATCGTACAAGGAGAAAGAATCGGAACTTTAGTAGATTTGTAAAATAAAAATTATCATTTATTAATTATGGAAGAATTAAATATGATTACAGATATGGTGAAGCAGGAAATGGATGCTGCATTAAAGCATTTGGATCACGCTTTCCAGAAGATCAGAGCCGGAAGAGCTTCTACTACCATGGTACAGGATGTTATGGTAGAATATTATGGGACAATGACGCCGCTCAATCAGGTGGCCAATGTTTCGGTTCCAGATGCCATGACGATTTCTATACAACCTTGGGACAGAACTGCTATCAATCCTATTGAAAAAGCGATTATAAATTCAAATCTTGGTTTCGCACCTTCAAATAATGGCGATAGTATCATTCTGAATGTGCCGCCACTAACCGAAGAACGCAGAAGAGACCTCGCAAAGCAGGCCAAAGCTGAAGCAGAACAAACGAAAGTTACGGTTCGCAATGCACGCCAGGACGGAATGAAGGAACTCAAAAAACTGGAAGGCATTTCTGAAGATTTAATTAAAAATGCTGAAAATGAAATTCAGGAACTCACCGATAGTTATGTAAAACTCTGTGATGAGAACCTGAAAATAAAGGAAGCAGACATTATGAAAGTGTAATCTTTTACCTATAAAATAATTAATAACGCCGGAGATTTCCGGCGTTCTTGGTTTGTGAAAATTGAATATAATCGGTAATTTTTAGAGATTCTAATAACGAAATAATTTGATTATACATTTTTAATATTTGCTGAAATCCCTTTATTGCCTAGAATTTGACAGTTTATAATTGTTTTAAAGAAAGAAATTCTGATTTTTATCATATTAATAAAAACTCAATATTGGGTGCTTTGTCATAAATTTGCAGCACTTAATTAAATTAATTTTTAAAAATCATGAAAAAACTGTTTTTAGTTGGTGCTCTTGCACTTTTCAGCGCTGTTAGTGCTCAGGAATTTAAACCTACTGCAGGTGATGTAACCGTAGACTTAGGTGTTGCAGGTGGATTAGGAAATACTACCATCAACCTTCCTGACCAAGGTTTTGGAACAGGTGCAATGTTCAAAGCCAGATATTTCAAAACAGAGAATATCGCTTACAGAGGAACTTTGTTTGTAGGAAATGTCAGTGAAACTGATAATTCAACTCCAAACATTAAAGAAGAAAATAATGTTTATGGTTTTGGTTTAGGTTTCGGTATGGAAAGACACTTCACGGGAACGGAAAGATTATCTCCTTATGTAGGTGGTGATGTACTTCTAGGATATGGTTCTATGAACATGAAATCAACTGAAATCTCAACAGGTGATGTAGATGAAGTGAAAGGTCCTGGTATCTTTAGATTTGGGGTAAGAGGTGTTTTCGGAGCTGATTATTATATTGCAAAAAGAGTATTCTTAGGTGTTGAAGCAGGCCTTGGATTAATGTATGAATCTGAAGGAGATACTACATTCAAATCTACAGGTAATCCTGATGTCGTAGCAGAAGGAGGTAGTTCTTTCAGAATTACACCAGAAGTGGTAACGGGTATCAGAGTAGGATTTGCATTCTAATCACTTGATAACAATAACATTACAAACCGGCAAAATTGTCGGTTTTTTTTGTTAATTATTAATAAATTAATTCTATATTTGCCGCTTAATTCTAAAATAAATTAATTATTATGAAAAAACTATTTTTTGTTGGTGCTGTAGCACTTTTCGCTTCTGTAAATGCTCAGGAAGTTAAATTTGGAGCTAAAGCTGGATACGCAATGTCTACTCTAACTGCTTCTGGTGGCGGTACCACTGAGACATCTGATCCTAAATCTACTTTTTATGTAGGTGGTTTAGTAGAGTATGCCTTAAATGACAAGTTTGCACTTCAGGGTGAAGTTCTTTATTCGCCTTTAGGAGGAGAGAGTAAAAGTGAATTTAATGAAATGGGCGTCAATGTGAAATTAACTGAAAAAGTTAATTTAGGAACATTATTAATCCCGGTTGGAGCGAAGTATTATGTTGCTGATGGTTTTGCTTTAGGAGCAGGACTTAATTTCGGAATCATTATGTCTGCGAAAGCAGATGTTACAGCCACTGCTACTATGGGTGGAGTTACTGAAACCGAATCTGAAAGCGTAGATTTGAAGGATGAAGTAAACTCTCTAAACCTTGCACCTTATCTTGGAGCAGAATATAACTTATCTAACGGATTATTCTTTGATGCAAGATATAACCTTGGAGTTTCTAATCTTGCTAAAGATTCTAGCGAAGGCACTTGGAAAAACAGCTTTTTCCAAGTAGGTCTTGGATATAAGTTCGGTAACTAACCCTCTGAATCACAAATAAATCGTCTTGCTTAAAGTAAGGCGATTTTTTTTGTTTGTATTTAAAATTAATTTTATATTTACCATCTCAACCTAAATGAATAAATTATTATGAAAAAACTTTTTTTAGTAGGTGCTTTGGCACTTTTCGCATCCGTGAACGCACAATCCGGATTTAAAATTGGTGCTCATGTTGGTTTGCCAATGGGAGATGCTGGTAATGCTTACAGCTTCAATGTTGGTGTTGATGCTGCATACCTTTTTCCAGTTGCTGAATCCTTTTCAGCTGGTGTAGCTACCGGTTATTCTGCATTCTTAGGTAAAGATGTTGGAGGATTTAAAGTTCCGACACTTGGATTGATTCCAATTGCTGCTACTGGACAATACATGCTTGCAGAACAGTTCAGTCTTGGTGCTGATCTTGGATATGGATTTTTAATGGCTGATGGAAATAACGATGGTGGATTTTATTACCAACCAAGAGTAACATATCATATTGGAGAAAATATGGGACTTTCTTTATCATATAAAGGAGTGTCTCAAAAAGGAGGGACAATCGACGCTATTAACTTAGGTTTTGGTTACGGTTTCTAATTAGTTTAAGAAAATGAAACAAGAACCGTCTTTTGGCGGTTCTTTGTTTTTACAAATATTTCTCATACATCAGCACTGCTGTTACCAACGCGCCCAAAGTTGCTACAAGCACTGCACCTGCTGAAATATCTTTAATTTTTCCAATACTCAAATGAAATTCCGGGTGGATGAAATCGCAGATTTTTTCCACACAGGTATTGAGCATTTCGGTGATCAAAACGATAACAGAAACAATGATGATGATGGCAGCGTCTGCACTGTTCAGTTGCAAAGCGATAATCAGAAAAAAATTGATCAATAGAGCAAACAAATGAATCTGAAAATTTCTTTCCGAAAGAATCATTATGCCAATACCACGGAATGCGTAGCCAAAACTCTTATCCAGCGAGGGTTTTCTCATATCTTCAAAGATATTTAAAAATTGAAAAATCTCTTAATAAAATCAATTGTTTTTATCGTTTTTGTTGATAACTCATCTCCTAAATCTTCACTTTCTTGCGTCAATTTTATATATTTGTACAAATTTAATTAACAGATGAAGTTTATCGTTTCGAGTGGAGAATTGCAGAAAGCATTGCAAACGGTGAGTGGAGTGATCGCAAGTTCACAGTCCCGGCCAATCTTAGAAAACTACCTTTTCGCATTAGATGGAAATAATCTTAACATAACTGCTTCCGACGGAGAAACTACATTGGTAACTTCCGTGGAAGTAAAAAGCGATGAAACCGGAAAGTTCGCCGTTCCTGCAAAGATTTTTCAGGATTTTGTGAAAACTTACGGGGAGCAACCACTTACACTTTCTATAAAAGACAATGAAGAAGGAACGGGAAGTGTCCTCGAAATTTTGGATGAAAAAGATAATTTCGCCGTAGCACTGGACAATGCAGAAGATTACCCGGAATTCCCGGAATTTGATGCGTCCCAAAGTGTGAGAATTCCTGCCGGAATACTTTCAGAAGCACTTACCAATACGTTGTTTGCAACCAGCAACGATTCTCTTCGCCCTGTAATGACAGGCGTTTTGTTCCAATTCGGAGAAGAAGGGACGCATTTTGTTTCTACTGATTCGCACAGGCTCGTGGTGTACAAAAGAACAGATCTTGTTTCTGAACCAATGGAATTCATTATGCCTAAAAAACCGCTCAGCATTTTTAAAAATATTTTGAGCAATTCCAGTGACGAAGTCGTGATAGAGTTCAATGAAAATATGGCCAAATTTACTTTTGGAAATAATATCTGGATTTGTAGACTTATCGACGGGAAATATCCGAATTACTCGGCTGTTATTCCAAAGGAAAATCCAAATATTCTAACCATTAACAGAAACCTTCTGCTGAATGCCATCAGAAGAGCTTCCATCATGTCGAATAAATCTACCAATCAGGTTCGTTTCAAACTTTCCGGAAATATTCTTCACCTTCATGCCGAAGATACGGAGTATGCAAACAAAGCAGATATGCAGGTTCCGTGCGATTATAACGGCGAAGATATCAATATTGGTTTCAGTTCTAAATTTCTTACGGAAATGCTGTCGGTACTTAGTTCAGAAGATATTACCCTTAAAATGTCACAGCCGAATCGTCCTGGAATTGTAGAACCTGTGGATGGATTGGAAGACAATGAACATTTGCTGATGCTTTCGATGCCTGTAATTGGAATGTAAATTTTGAATTAATAATACCTAAGACCCGGAATTTTCGGGTCTTTTCTTTTAAAAAGATTAGTAAAAAGCAAAAGTAAGCAAAACGATTAAAACCTTTGCTATACAATGTTTTATAAAATAGTAGTCGTAGTTTGGAACTCTGTGTCTGATAAGTTTTGGGCTTAAAATGACAAGGTTAGGTTACTAATTCGTTACCGATTGATAAAGGTAATGATATATATTAACTTGTTATATTTCAGTCTTTTGCACCTCTTTTTACATTTCCTTGTAACTCAATGAAAGTTAATTTTAAACATTAAACATTTGAGTTATGGAGCAGACAAAAAAATCGACGTTCAAACTGCTTTTCTATTTGAAAAAGAACGAACTGAAAAAGAATGGTAACGCACCAATTATGGCACGTATTACCATTGACGGAACACCGAAAACTTTGGGGACAAAGTTAGAAATAAACCCTAATAATTGGAATTTAAAACACGGAAGAGTTGAGGGTAAAAGTGCCGTTGCATTGAATATTAACCAGAAACTGGATAACATACGTGGTCGTATCGACAAGATATACGAAGACATGCAGAAACATGAAGGTTTTGCCACCGCACAGAAAGTAAAGCTTTCTTTTCTTGGTGTCGGTGTGATGGATGATGCAATACTAAAAGTATTCAACGATCAAAACGAAGATTTTAAAAGATTGGTCGAAAAAGAAGAACGTTCACAAAGCACTTACAACAAGTATATCACGGTTTACAACCATCTTACCAATTTTATTAAAGAACGTTATCATCGTGATGATATGGCATTCCGGGAATTGACTGCCGAGTTTATCAGGGAATTTGATTTTTATCTCCGATACGATTTACAGTCTTCTCACAATACAGTTTGGGTTTACACGATGCCGGTGTTAAGTCTCGCTGAATTGGCTATCAAAAAAGGCTTGATACGTGATAATCCCTTTCAGGATTATGAGATAAATATGCAGGAAACCGACAGAGGTTACATTTTGAAAGAAGATGTTGAGAAGCTGATGAAATGCGTACCGTCACACCCAAGATATGAGCTTGTAAAAGATCTCTTTATCTTTAGTTGTTTCACCGGACTTGCTTATGCAGACATTAAGAAATTAACTCGGAATAATATCCAATCATTCTTTGATGGTCATCAATGGATCATCAGCAGGAGAAAGAAATCGGATATTGCGTCCAATGTTAGGTTGATGGAAATCCCAAAACGTATCATTGAAAAATATCAAGGTACGACGAGGAACGAAATTATCTTCCCGGTTCCTACAAATGTAACCTGTAACAATCACGTCAGTAAATTGATTGAAACAGCGGAGATCATTACAGAACAGAAAGTAACCTTTCATACGGCAAGACACACTTTTGGTACGATGTTCTTAACCGAAGGCGTACCGCTTGAAAGCCTTAGTAAAATGATGGGACACAAAAACATTTCCACCACACAGATTTATGCTAAAATAACCAGCCAGAAAATCAGTAAGGATATGGATTTGGTGGCTCCGAAATTTCAAGAAATGGAAGAAGCATTTTTAGCAATCGTCTGATTAGATTATTACACTTCCTTTTAACAGAGCAGAACTTTATAGGTTCTGCTTTTTTTATGCCCGTACTTTTTTACAGCCAAAGCACATTTATCTCCCTGCGTTTTGTTTCCCTCTCTCATAAAAGAGCTTTTTAAGGCTGTTTTCTAAATAGAAAATTGAAAAACTAACTCCTTATCCATTCCCTTTCAGTTTCATTTTTCAAATCTCTCTTATAGGCTTTAATAGCCTGGTCAATTACAACAAAAATTTAGGACAGAATATTTCCATAATCAACCGGTAAAAAGGCAGCCAAAGTACGGCGGTCACCCCAAGCTCAATCCCAGCCAAAAGACTACGGCATAAACGGTTTCCTCCCTAAAGGTACCCTCCAATTATTCCGTTTCCTTTTGGCTTTTCCTCTTGACCGCCTTGATAGTCTGCTTTCTTTTTTCCGGTTTTTCTTTTGGAAAAAATTATGCGAAGCGAAGCGGAGCAAACCACAACAGGAAGCAGGAAACGAGAAAAGCGAACGTAACAAAATGTAAAACTTTTAAAACAGGAACGATTATGAACATCATCGGAAGACTGACAAGGGATGCGGAAGTACGCACAACGTCACAGGACAAACAAGTAGTAAACTTTTCAGTAGCGACCAACGAAAGCTACAAGAACAAACAGGGCGAACGCATTGAGCAAACAACCTACTTCGACTGTGCCTATTGGCTGTCTGCAAAGGTAGCATCACTACTGACCAAAGGCACTTTGGTAGAACTCACAGGCAGGGTAAGCACAAGAGCGTGGACAGGCAAAGACGGAGAGCCGAAAGCAGGTCTGAATTTCCATACCTCAAACATCAAGTTTCACGGAGGTATCAAAAGAACCGAAACCGCACAGGCTACTGCACAATCTGAAAACAACGGATTTACAGCACAGGGAACAGAGGACGACCTCCCATTTTAATCAAGAACATTCAATCATTTTTTAACATCAAAATTTTATCAAAATGGCACATAATATCAATTTCAACGAGCAAACAGGAAAGCACAGTTTCTTTTCAGTACAGCAAAAAGCGTGGCACGGTTTAGGGCAAATCGTGGAGCAATACCCAACGAGTGAGGAAGCTATCCGACACGCAGGGTTAGATTACGAAGTCATAAAATCCCCACTGTTTACCAAAGGTTCGGGTATTATCGAAACAGCCAACGGCATCGAGATAGGCAGTAGCGAATTGGAAGTACCTAACTATTTCGCCAACATACGCACTGATAACAATGCAGTTTTGGGCGTAGTCGGTAAGGATTACCACATTGTACAGAACCGTGAAGCCTTTAATTTCTTTGATGCCATTGTAGGTGGTGGCGAGGGTATTCTCTACGAAACCGCAGGAGCATTGGGTAACGGAGAACGCATTTTTATCACAGCCAAACTACCCGATTATATCCGAGTGGGCAATGGCGATGATGTTACGGAAAAGTACATTTTCCTAACCACTTCGCACGATGGTAGCGGAAGTATTACCGCAGCGTTTACACCTATCCGTATCGTGTGCCAAAACACCTTAAACGCTTCGTTACGCAATATGACCAATGTAGTCCGTATCAAACATACTTCGGGAGCAAAACAGCGTATTGAGAACGCTCACAAGATTATGGGACTTGCCAATACGTTGAGTAACCAATTAGAGAACATTTTCAACAATTGGACAAAGGTAAAAGTATCAGACCGAGAAGTAAGAAAGCTAATCCAATTGGCACTTTGCCCGAACAAGGAAACTTTAGAGCTAATCAACAAAGGTGCGGAAGATGAAATTTCCACCGTGTTCAAAAACGTGGTTGATAATGCTTTTACCTATGCGATGATAAGCGACACACAGCAAATGGACACGACCAAAGGTACATTGTTCGGGGCATATAATGCCGTAACAGGCTACTATCAGAACGTAAGAAATTACAAAGATGATGAAGCCAAGTTGCAGAGCATTGTATTAGGTGGAACGGCTCAACAGAAAACGCAGAAAGCATTTGAATTGTGTACCGCCTTTGCAACAGACGGTGCGGAAATCCTAAACCTTAATTAAATAACAACAGGCTACCGCCTTAATCGGTGGTAGCCTACTATAAACAACAGTTATGACAATAGAGATATATGAAGCAACGCTAAAGCACGACACAGGTACAACAATGCTAAGAGTAATATCACTAAGCGGAAAGCAGGGAGCAATACAGCAGATAACAACCGTAGAGGGTTGTCCCGAATGTGCCATTGTGGATATAGTAGAAATTTTTAACGATACAAGACAGCAGGATATGAAAGCAAAAACCATAGAGGAAGCAAAAGAATTGGCTAAAGGCAAGAGCCTTAAAAAAAAGCACAAGGACGAAACAGTACATATTATCTACTGCAATCGTACAGAGTATTTCTACATAGACACGGACGGTTTAATACGCCTTTGGGAGCAGTCATTCGGCTACTATGTGAATGGCGTTTATACCGCTGAAAAATCACATTCATAACCTTAAACAATAAACGATTATGACAAATTGGTGCAGTAATACGGTTGTTTTCGAGGGCAAACCCGAAGCAATCGAACAGATACAACAGCTATTCAAATCAATGGTTGAAAAGGAACAGAAAGAAGAATGCGGACAGTTACCCGAATTTGTTTCGGAGCATAACGGTGGTTATTTCTTTGAAATCTATCAAAACGATGATGTAACAGGCGTATTCCAATATGAAACAAAATGGTCGCCCAATATTGTAGAAGTACAAAAGATAGCAGAACACTATAACGTGAATTTCACACAGGACTATCTGGAATTGGGTAACTGTGTATGTGGCAGGGCAACATCTGCTGACAAGCTACTCACAGATGTTTTTTTGGAGTACGAAGATTTTGAACAGTTCGAGTTTGACGAAGAAACTGACACCTACCATTTTGAGGGCGAAGATTACGACAGCGAGTACGAAATTTTAGAAACCTTATTGGAACGTAAAATCGAAAATCAATTTACCAACACTAACATTCAGAACGATGAAATTATCAGATAAACCAACAGCATACGTACTGCTCAAAGCAGGAACCAACAGCGAATGGGACAATTGCAATTTTGCCATTGTCCACATTACCGAAGATTGGAAAAAGGAACAGCAAAAAAGGCTTGAAATGGTTAAGCCGTTTGAAGAAGATTACTTTTTACAATCACTGAACTATTACGATACGGCAGTAGATTTTTATACCGCTGACGAAGACGATAACCCCGATTTATACAAATGGCTTGAAAATAAGCCTATGGCATACGTGGATATTGACAAAGAAGAACTCCAAACATTATCCGTACCCGAAAATCGCTTGGACTGTTACAGGCTTGTACTATATAAGACAGGAACAGCAATGTATAAAGCCTACGGAAAGCACACGAGCGAAGAATTTTGGTCAGAGGAATTTCCATTATCACAATTAATTACAGAGGTATGTATATAACCGATTTGAACGGTTGTGAAATTGAAATAACCGACTTAAAAGAAGCTATCAAAATAGCCAAAAGAAATACAGGGTACAGCCACGAGGACAAAAGTTTCTCGGAGTTTGACAAACGACAAAAAGCCTATTGGGTGGACATACACGAGAAACTCACAGCAATCAAAAAACGAATAGTTAACAATTAAAATTTCAGAACGATGAATACCAATTTTTTCAATCAGATACAAGCTTTGGACTTTACAGGGGTACTGCAACTCAACATTTCCAAAGGAGCAGAAAACAACCTTATCGTATCGGTATTGCTCAACAACGAACAATGTGGAGATAGTGCCAAAAATCTAATTCCCCCCTTAACGTTTAACGCCACTCCGCAGGAATTTGACGAGGGATTTTTTGAGCAGATAAAAGCACCTGTTAAAACCGTTTCGGGCGTAATGGTGGATATGGAAAAATTCTTAAAACAAATGGAGGAAGTCAAAAAGCAATCGGCAATGGAAAAAGAAAAGACCGAGAAAGCCAAAAAGGAAAAAGAAGCCAAAGACAAAAAATTTAAAGACGGAATGGCAAAGGCTGACGAACTCGAAAAAGAGGGCAAATTCCGTGAAGCGTGGATGAAAGTTCCCGAGATAACCGAATTTCCCGAAAAAGCGGACGAGATACGCAAACGCAAAACATCATTGTCAGACAAATTCGCCACACCGAGCCTTTTTGGAACAATTGAGGAAACAGCACCCGAACTGCCACAAGCAGAAGAAGTTATATCCGACTATCCCATTGATGAAACGGACGAAGAAGAAACAGAGTATTAACCATTAAAAACGAGCATTATGTTATTAGCAACGCAATTGGAAAGAGTTTTTATACTCAAAGATAAAGGACAGGACATCAGACTGACCGACCCCGAACCACGTTGGAGCGTGGAAGCGGTAATGAATTTTTACGCCAATATGTACCCCATACTGACTACCGCAAAAGCATCTGCACCGCAGATAAAGGACGATGCAGTCGAGTACAGATTTGAGAGCGTAATGGGAACGAAAGGGTAAACCAAAATTTTAAAGCGATGAACTATGCACAGACATATCCTATCGGGAACGATTACAATACCCGAACAGCAACGACAAAGACAATTGCACCGCCAGTTAAACGAGTTCGCCAATTGGATGCAAAAGCCAAAGGATGCAAACGAAGTACGGAAAGACAAACGCAAATCAGTACCAACAGCGATGTTGCCAATGGTTTTCTAAAATGTTCGTTTCTGCCTAAACTGAAAGAAACGAAAACCGTACAGGCTTGCAGTAAATCAGACAAAACGGAAAGGGATTTTTTTCAGTCCCTTTCCAAATTGGCAGAACATTACAATATTGAACCTGCACAGACCAAACAATTTGACTATCCCTATAATATGGCATTGGCTATGACTGATGTAGAGGAAAAGTTAAAGAGCAAGGTTTTGGATTGGGAAGAAATCCGTTTGGTACAGGACAGTAAGAAAACCTATTTCGTAAGTGAAGAACGCTACAATACAGGAGCAACACTTTTTTACATTCCTGTTTCGCCATTGTACCGCCTTTTGCACGATAAAAAGAGAAAATCCAACGCACATTTATTATTGTCTGTTTGTGCTTATCTGTATCATATAGCCGACATTCCGTATTACAGGCAGGAAGCAAGCTATCTCTATTGGATGTACGAAATGATGAACGATTGGGTTGAACAGGACGATTATACCGAAGAAACCGAAGTTTATTTATCAGAAATCAAACAAGCCGAATTTATCGGTGATTTTATTGAACAACGGATTTATAACCGTATCAATCTGACCGTATTTGAACAGCGTATTGAAAAGTTCAAAGTAAGAAATGTTTTTGACAAGGAATGTTTAACCGTAGCAAAAGAAGCCTTTTCCCTGTATAAAACCTATCCGAATGAAAATGTACTCCGCAATGCCAAACCCAATGGAGAAGCATCTGGAGACGATATGGAAAATGTTATCGGAATGGAAAAGTACATTTCATTTTACGCAGACCATAAAGGTTGGCTGAATGAAACCTTGATAGAATCCGTAAACACCGATATACAGGAATACGGACAAATGGAAGAACCCATTATACTAAAACAGTTTGACGGCAGGGATATAACCGCCAACAATCTTTGTTTTGAAAAGAGGTTATTTCAATTATTACACAACCTAAGCGATATTTTACACCAATGTTAAACACAAGAATATGGAAACGATTAACGATATAACACAGGACTTCGGGACATTATACCACCCCAAATCGGCTTTGGTATTCTACGAAACCAAAGAACGGACAACCGATGTGTATGTAGAGCATTTTGATATGGATAAAAACGGAAATCCAATCAATGCCCACCCATTGACCGTGAGAGAAGCAAATATATTGGCAAAGTCACTTCGCACCGAAAAAGACAAGGACAAAGCCTTTTTAAAACCAAACGGAATTTTACCGACAAACATTTTGCACCTTAATCCGAGTGCAGAAAAAGCCACGGTAATCTGGTACACCAAAGCACAGCAAAGAAAGTTGTTTTTTGTGGACGGTCTGAAAATTCCCAATGGTAAAGCCTTTGTACCGCCAATGCTTTGGAAAGCAAGCAAAAACAGTCTTGCCGTTTATTCCCTTTCGAGTGACAGAAGACCGAACGATAAGACTAAACTGCATTACGCTCCGTTTTTCAATATTTACGAAGATGGTAAAGTTTGTATGGGTACAGTAAGCGTTGATATTAAAAAATCGGCTTCGGTGGAAGAATTTATACAGGCTTGGGAACACTACTTTTTCAATAGTTATTTCAGCCACTTATTGGGCAAACACAATCCCATAAAAGGCGATTGCGTAAAAGTTTGGAAAGACCTTATCAATACAGATAAACCCTTTCCGAAAGAAGTATTGAAACCGTATAACAAAACCCTTAAAAATCTATTGTAATGGAAACAGTAAAAACAGCCGTTCATTTTACGGACAACTATTTGATAAGCCCTACTAACCCGATTGAAGTCAATTTGATTGGTGCAGGTGGCACAGGTTCAAAGGTGCTGACCGCCTTAATGGAAATGAACCACAGTTTAACAGAATTGGGACACGCAGGATTGCATGTTCGTTTGTGGGATGATGATATTATCACGGAAGCCAATTTAGGCAGACAGCGATTTGCACCGAGTGAAACAGGCTTGTACAAATCGGTAGCAGTCATAAACCGTGTTAATCGGTTTATGGGAACAAATTGGAAAGCAGAAACCCAAAAGTTTGAACGCAATTCTTTAGGAGGACTGCCCGAAAATGCGAAAGCTACGATTTATATTACTTGTGTGGATAATGTAAAGACAAGGTTTGATATTGCAGAAATGCTCAAAGCAATGAGTAAACAACGCAGAGCCAACCGTGATGAACCAAAATATTGGTTGGATTTTGGAAACAGCCAACATACAGGGCAAGTGTTACTATCTACCATCGGAAGTATCAAACAACCCGACTCTGAAAAGTATGAAACGGTGGCAAGCCTGCCAATGGTTACAGATGAATTTGGAGAACTGCTAAACCAGTCCGAACAAACGGACGATACGCCAAGTTGCAGTTTGGCAGAAGCTTTAGAAAAACAGGATTTGTATATCAATGCAACATTGGCTCAAATGGGTTGTTCGCTGTTGTGGAATATGTTTCGCTACGGAATGACCGAAAACAGGGGATTTTTCATTAATCTGAAAAATTTCCACACCCAACCCCTGAAAGTCGCCTGACCCCAAAAGGTCGGGCGGCGAAAAGACGCATCCTTCCTTTGGTCGGAACCGCCTTTTCGCATTTAAAAAGGTGCAACCACTTTACTAAAATGCACCGCTATGCAGTTCCCTTTCTCTACATTTTACCAAACAGGTTGCGACATTCTTTTCATGGGATATTCATTATCCCATTTGTTGTTTTTGGAAATGACTTCTTTTCTTTTCACATCTGCGACCAAAGAAAAGAAGCAAAAGAACGTCGCTTGATTAGAAATAATACTTTGAAAGCAATTTATCATACAATACCATTTTTTTTATAAATTAGCCAAAGGCTTGAAGTATTGTTTGTTGCTCAACGAGATTGTAAAACTTATTTTCAATTTAATTGATTCTATACATACCATTATAGCTTTGTTTATTTATTTCTAACCAAGAAAAGCAAATGTATTTATCCTATATAAAAGTTGAGAATTACAAAGGAATCGAAGCAATTGAAACAGAATTTGACCCCAAATTAAATATAATTATTGGTGAAAATGGGTGTGGAAAATCAGCAATCATTGACGCTATACGTCTGTTATATAATATTGGAGAGCCTATCAGAGAGATTTCTGTTTCATCTGATGACTTTCATCAAAAAACAGTAGAGAACGGAGGAATCAAAACTATTCAAAAGTCTTCACTCATTACTATAACATATGTTTTCAAAGGGCTATCTACAGCGCAAAAAGGAGCTTTTTATGAATATATGGTAATCGATCCTAATAAAATCGAAGAAGATTATGCTAAAATATCGATTTCTTACGAAGAGAAAGATGGGAAATATCCGAACTTCTCATATAATACAGGAAATATTGATGGGCAAAAAGCCGATTATAAAACATTTGAACTTTTTCAACATTACTATTTAGGGGCATTGAGAGATAGTACTAAAGATCTACTGAGCACTCGGAATAATATTCTTGGAAAAGTTATAAGACGATTTGTAAAGAGAGAAAAGTCTGAGTCTGAAATTGAACAAATTATTAAAGATGCTAATTCTCAATTGTTGAGCCGTGATGAGGTAAAAAATACCAGAGACGGGGTGAATACAAATCTCGAAAGTATTTTTAAGAAAGTTATTGATAATAAAATTGGGGTTAGAATTGAAGAAGCAAAAACAGAATATATTGTTAATGCTATTAAACCCTATCTTCCACATGATAGATCAACCCTAACGGATGAAGGATTTCATTTATGGCAAAATAGTTTAGGGTTAAACAATCTGATATACATAGCAGTAGTTCTTGGTGATATAAAAGAGCAAATTAAAGATAATGGTCTTCCTCATTTCGCCTTATTAATTGAAGAGCCTGAATCTCATCTGCATCCCCAATTGCAACTAAGCCTTTATAACTTTCTCAACAATGCAAATGCTACCGAAAATAGTCAGCTATTTATAACTACTCATTCACCGACTTTAACTTCAAAAGTCCCCCTAAAGAATCTTATCCTTTTGGATTGTGGCAAAGCGACAAAACTTGATAAACAATTTCAAAATAGAGAGTCTGAAAAATTAATCGAAGATACCACCAAAAATAAGGAATTGTTAGATCCTGATTTGGAAAATAGAATGAAGAAGCTTCAGAGATATATAGACGTGACCAAATCTCAACTTTTATTTGCAAAATCAATTTTGTTCATTGAAGGTATTTCAGAAGAACTATTGATTTCAGCGTTTACTCTTTTGGAGGACTATAAATTGGAGGATTACAGAACCGAAATTGTTAACGTAAAAGGAACATCTTTCTATCCATTCCTCTATCTTTTTAATCATTCAAATCTATTAGAGAGAATTAACAAACCTATTTCCATCATCACAGATGATGATAGATTTACAGATTCGAAAAAAACTGAATATAGTTTTGATAGTTTGATAAATGATACCACTATTCTCGATCTGTTAGATGATTCTATTCAAAAAGGTAATGCAGTATCGAGAATAAAAAACTTGAATTCTGTAAAGAATAATGCAGATAACATTCAAATCTTTGAGTCATTCAAAACATTAGAATACGAAATTGCATTGCATAACATAAATGATGATAGGAGAAATTTTAAAAGCAACTTTTTAGTACAATATTTAGACCTTGTAGAAAGTGCTAAAATCATTAAAATTGTTGCTTATATGGCGACATTTGCTACAGATTTAATGACAGATGAGCAAAGAAGGAAAGTTGCAATTCTCCTATGGAAAACTTTTCCCGCTAAAGCTGAATTTGCACAGGACTTCTCAATTCATTTGCTGGATAATTTGGAAGATGCAAAAGCATCATTTATGGTTCCAAAGTATATATTAAATGCATTAACTCATTTAAAAAACGGATTATAATGTATTTTGAAAATGAGGAAAGATTAGCTTATCTACAAGCTAGGGGGAAAGTTATTCTAAGTGCCTGCCCAGGTAGTGGAAAAACAACCACTATTGCGAAGAAGATTTTAAATTTAGAAACTTCAAAAGAAATCGGAGGTCATTCTGGTGTAGCTTGTTTATCGTTCACTAATTCTGCTAAAGACGAAATTAATGAAGCATATAGAAAGCTAAGCGGTAAATCACTTCAGTTTCCTAACCACGTATCAACCATTGATAGTTTTATAAATAAATTTATTACACTTCCTTTTTATAATTTGCTTAATCGTGATTTCAATAGACCAAAGATACTTGATCATACAAATATCTTAGATGACATGTGGAAAACGACCTACGTAAAAAATGGAAAGACACTAGATGGTTTGTTACGACCTTTGAATAACGCAGAATATAAAGCAAAAAATAATCGCAGTATTTTTCATTTATATCCTCCGAGCGAAATAAGAATTGAGCCTGATGGTACATTTTCAATAAATGGTAATCAACCATCTCTGGATAAAGTAGATAGAGAGAATTTTAATAAGTATTGTCAGCTAATAAAAAATAGACAATTTACAAAAGGTCTTATATCAACTGGAGACTCTGCATATATTGCACTACATTTATTAAGAAATAACCCCAAAATTTGCCAATGGCTTAGTCTAAGATTCCCTTTTGTTATAATTGATGAGGCTCAGGACAATTCTTTAATACAGCACGCCATATTTGAGGAATTGGTGAACCAAGGCCTGAAAAACATTGAATTAATTGGAGACCCTTATCAAAGCCTGTATGAATGGAGAGACGCAAAACCTGATGAATTCTTAAGAAAATATGAAAGCGATCAAACTTGGCAATCTTATGACTTGACCGACAATAGACGTTCGCCTCAAAGTATCATTGATGTTTTTTCTAAAGTTAGACGTTCAGACGACTTAGCAATTAATAGTGTTGACTGTGAGGAGCAAAATAACTCTGTTATAGTGTACAAATATTCAAGCAATAATCACCAATTAATAATTAAACATTATGACGATTATTGTTCAACAAAGAAACACCTTAATAGCTGTATTGTAGTTAGGGGAAATTCGTTAAAAGATTCGTTGCTGGGAAAAAAACTAGAACAAAGACCTTGGGGTACAGAACTACCTAAAGATATCATTTATGCTAAAAATCTCTACATCAGCGGTGATATTAAAAATGCAATAAAAGAAATACGAGCAATAAGTATTCAGCTCATTTATACTGATACATCTGATTATCATATACTAAAGGAAATTGAAAAAGAAAAGAGTGTTGATGCTCATTTTAATTCTTTAATGATTACCATCTTAAATGAATTACCTGATTTTAGCAAAACTGTACAAGACTGGACAACAGAAACTCAGCTTTTTCTAAAAAACAGATTGAAACTTAATTATGACGTTGACTTTAATTTACGAAATAGAAAATCAAAATACTTCGAAAAAACTACATTATTGGAAACCGTAAGCCAGCATTTCAAGAAGTCTTTTTCTGCTTTTAATATTCCCATTACAACAATACACCAAGTCAAAGGTCAAACCTTGGATTCAATTCTTGTTTTCTTCAATGAAAGAAAGCATAAGGATAACATCTTATTTGAAAACATATCAAACAGCGGAAATATTTTTCCTGATGAAACGAGGAGATTAATATATGTAGCCCTATCCAGACCAAAATATCTATTAGCAATGGCATTTCCGGATAGTATAAAAGATATTGATCTCAAAAAGAAATTTGGTGAAGCCATAAAGATAGTAACACAAGAAGAATTGATATAACTGCTGACGTTTCGAAAAGATTGTGAAAGGGATAGTCAAAGAATATATTTACAAAAAAAGTATGCACCAAAATGGTGCTTAAAAATTAGTAAAAGCAAATGCTAACCTATAACGAACTTATAGAACTAAGAGACCAATTAGTAAATAGCGAAATTCAGTTGGAACTTGCAAAAGCACAGTATTGGAATGGGTCCAAAGAGGAACAGCGCTCCTGGCATACAAAAGACTGGAAAGAAAGGAGGTCAGAATTTATTAAAGATAAATGCGAAATTTGCAGTAGTACTGATACATTAACTATACAACATAATTCTCATCCAAGAAAATATTCCGATTATTTAAGAGAACTAATAAGAGGATATACTAAAGACTACATAGATAGCAATCAAGAAGTTAGTAAGTCTGATTTTACAGATTATGTGCTAAAAAAATATAATTATGAACCCGTTCCACTTTGTTCAAATTGCAATAACAAAAATCCAAGCGTAAGGGTAAGGAAAACTCCAAAATATCGCTGTGCAGATTGTAAGCATGAATTTGATGAAGCAATTTTCAGAACGGCAAATGAACTCATTTCTATATTTTACGAAAATGAAGATGCTTACGAGGTTCAAGATAAATGTTTTGTTTCAAAGGATAAATGGGCAAATAAGAACAATCTATCTAATATCCGATATTGGTTACAAAGAGAACGTGCTAAAAATAAGGATGCAGAGCAGATTGAGAAAGAAGCTTTTTTACTTCATGTAAATGACTGTATCAAATATCTTTCCTTTGAAGATGCAATAACTGCGTGCAGAAAATGCGCTTATAATCTTGATATCAAAAAGATGGAACTATGTCCTCAATGTAAGCAAAATTATAAAGGACTTCAGTATCCAACCTGTATCGATTGTTTGCCCGAAGAAAAGCGAAAAGCTGCACTAAAAAGTATACAATTCGGAAAAGAATGGCATGAAATGCATAAAGGGTTGGGGATTGACTATATAATAATTAATTTTCTACAACTTTTTCAATCGCTTTTTTAAAATCAGCAACATCACTGCCAACCAATAAACAACTCGAAAAACCAATATTTAAAAGAGCCTTGCCAACTTTCTCATCATCAATATCACTATGGGCAATCAATTTAATACGTGGATATTTTTCTCTTAATTCCTGAAGCTGTACCAGCACATCATTATCGTAAAAATCTAAGTCTATGATACAGACTTCTGGAAGTGCTTTTAAAGCGGATAATTGAGTTATTCCATCTTCGACATGCTCCAAGCGGAAGAGTATTTCAAATCCTGAACCAGAGAGGTCATTGCAAATACTATCTAAGATGAGGCTTTTATCATTGATAAATGCCAGAGATTGTTTGGGTCTGTTTATTGTATCCATAATGCCATTTTTTCTTTTTCATGAACCCTACACAAAAAAAGAAAGCGTAGGCAATCACACTTACCGGCATTAAGGCACTGGTACGCCATCCCCCAAATAAGCGGACGCCCACGCCTATGACGTGAGCGTTCTTACTTATCTGTTCCGGGGATTTAAAAATTACCAGTTTCTAATGCGGAACCTAAAGCAAAAACACTTTAAGTATTTTCTATCTTCTACAAAGATACAAAACTCATTTCGATATAGAAATATGCCCTAAACTAAATTTGATCATAGATTATTTGATTTTTTGGCTACAATAGTTTTGCTCCAATACACTCAATAAATCTGTTTCTTTATAAATGATTTTGCCTCCTATTTGAATATACGGCAGAATATTGTCATCACGATATTGTTGCAAAGTACGTTTACTGATGTGTAACAGCTTGCATACATCTTCGCCCGACAGGTATATTTCTCCGTTCATTACGGGGCGGTAGTTTTTTAATATTTCTTCAATACGGCTTCGCAACCGCATTATCATCTCCTGTTGTTCGATGATTTCTTCGGTTTCATTCGTCAGTAAATCCATTGTCATTGGTATTATACGAATGTTTGCCTTTTAGCAAAGCCTGCACATCCGAAAGTTTATAATAATTTTTGCGGTTAAGCTTGGAGTAAGGCAATAAGCCTTTATCCTTATAGGTCTGCAAAGTCCGTTTGGTAATGTTCATCATCAGGCACACTTCCTGGTTATCGAGCCATTTCTCTTCTTTGAAAATCGGGGTATATTTCCGAGTAGCGTTTTCGGTCAGTTCCAAAAGTGCTTTCAGCTCTTTTTTCATTCCATCCAGTAGGGATTTTTGTATTGCGATAACTTCCATATTCTGCTCAATTTTTCTGTGGAAGTCTAATTTATAATGGCTTATTACATAACTGGGAAATGTTGTAGTCATTGGCGTTGAGAGGCAGTGTTTGGCTGTTTTCTTTTGCCGTAAACAAAAAATCGGATAGCCTTTTGGGTTATCCGATTCGTTAATAAGTTTATAGGGAAATTTCTATCAACGTTTGGTAGGCTGTTCAATTTTAACTTCCTGTTGTTTTTTCTCCCTTTCTTTTTTCATCTGTGTATAAGACCAAAGAATAACAACGCCAAGAATAATTAAAGCATAGGCAATCCATTTACCAACACGTTCTATAAAACGGATAAATACAGATGCTTCAAAACTCGAAAAGCCCTCTGCACCCATCGCATTACGTCTGTAAAATTTCCTCCGGCTTATCCAGTAGATAAGACCTATACCGATAACAAGCGGAATAATTCCCATTACCAATTGAGAAGTAACTGCATCCATATTGTCAAAATTATATCAAATAAATTTAAACAAAACATCCTTGGTTGAAAATCAAAAGCAAAAAACCGACCTATAAAGTCGGTTTTGTCGTTGTCAAAGTTGTTGTTCTTAATCACTACTATTGAACTGAAAACTTAATTGCTTTTCATTCCCGAAGCTGTCCGAAATCCAAACCTCAAAAGATTGTGAAACAGCAGATGTTGAAGTGTAGTACAAGCGAAACTGCTCTGTTGGTAATGAATACAAATCGTTCGGGAGGTACGGTGGTTCATCGTAGTATTGCAATGTTCCTGTACCGTCAAACTGAAAATAGCGAAGAAAATACTGAGTGTTCGTGTAGTTTCCTGTTCGATGTATGGTAATGCGGATCTCTACCGTCTGCCCATCGGCAACATCTTTGGGTACCGGCATTACATTTACCTCAAAAGGAAAATCGTTCTGTATTTCGAGTTCATCATCTTTGCTACAAGATACCAAAGAAACCGAAGCTGCGAGAATTGCCAACATTAAGTATATCGGCAATAAGCCTATTCTGAATTTATTGAATATTGCTATCATTGTTTTTACATTTTAAAAGTTAAACCTTAATCCCACACCTGCGGAGGGGCGGAACTGTTTCATATCCGTACCCCATACGACCTTAGTACGTCCTTGCAGAACTAACACAAAACGATCTGACAGGTACGTTTCAAAAGTGAGCCTTCCACCGGCTCCGTAGATGAAGTTGTCTTCATTCAAAACCTTTGCTCCATCATACAACATTGTTTCGCCACGGTTGATTGTTTCATAACCCAGTACGCCTGTTATAGCTGCATTCAGCGTGATGTTTTTACGGGCATCGCCCAAAAGAAAGAAACTATAACCTCCCTCAGCTGTGTAGGTTTCCTGTGGTATGCGAAGATCTTTGTAGTTGTGGTATTGATGGGTATATTCCAACGCCCATAGCTGATAATTGCCGTTTTTGCCGTTTACAGTCATACCAAGGCTGATGTAATAATCGTTGCCGATTTTATCATCGGATAATACACCAACATTTACTTCCAATCCTTTTTGTTTAGGCAACATTCGTTGCGCTTGGCTGGTTGTGATGCCTATCAGTATAAGCATCACAGTATAGATATACTTTTTCATATTATTGCTTTAAAGGTTTATTAAAATTTCAGATGCATATCGTTGATCAATCGGGCTTTTATCAAATCCGAATTTTCTACCTGAAGTGTTTGATGACGACCACCGTTCTTCTCGAAAATCTCAACCAACAGTACCTTATCATCGGCAATAGTGAATTGGTCTAACAGGAAAACATTTTGTTCGGTGGTTTGTCCCGAAATTTCTGTAAGTGGTTTATAGGTACGAAGCGGTATCATCGGGCGTTCCTGTACTACGGTTCGTTTGGCAACCTTTTTATCAACTACCTTGAAATTCACAAAGTCGATATTGAACGGTACATTGCTGCGATTTCTCAATTCCGTATGGAAATAGTATTTACCATTGTGTATGTAAATTCCTTTCAGAATAAACTGAATGCCGAAACTCTTAGCCCCAATATGCTTTACAATGCGTTTGTCCTTTTTGTAAATAGTTTCCAAAAGCAAGCCCGCCAATGAGGGAGAATTGTTGCCCAATTCTTCAAAAAGCACATCGTTACCGTTGGCTTTGTCCACTGCTTTTTGCATTGTCAAAAGGTCATAGCTCAATGCTTCGGGATACCCGCTGTAATACACATTGAAACTGTAAAAACGTCCGTCATTCGTGATAACGGAAAAATTGGTTTCCGCTTCAAAATCCCTTACCGATGCTTTTACACGCAATACATTTTCGGCATCTTCCGCTTTTCCTGCAATTAGGTATTCACTTCCCAAATCCACGTAACGAATGGCAGTCGGGAAAATCAGGTGCGAAGTTTTATCGTAGGTCAATTCCATACGGTACGGTTCTATCTTGCCCAGGGCAAGCGGTGTTCTAATGCTGTCCTGTGCATAAGATTGTACGGCAAAGCCAAGTATGAGGGCAATTGCCCAAAAAGTTTTAAAATGATTTTTCATTGTTTTATTATTTGAATTCAACATTATTTTTTAGATACCAAGAAGACCTGATGTCCTGCTTTCAGTGTTACCTTTGGCGTTCTTACTTTTTTGGCGAAATAGCCCGAAATACCCTGTACTACGCCACGGCTAAGGTCTGCGGCAACTTGCTGTCCGGCATTTTGAGTAAGCATCAAGCTTGTTCCTGATTGTTGGCTCATATTGCCTGCCATTTCTGTAAGGGCATTCATTTCAGGCGAATACGGAACATACAATCCTTGCTGTCCGTCCAAATCGTAAATGGTAATATCCACAGGGATGATGTTGCCCTCCAGTTCTATCGAAGTAATCTTTAGCTGTAATCGCCCTCCCTGAAATTTGGCATTAGCTGTTACAATCGTTCCTTTGGGAATGGTTCGTTGTGGTGTTTGGGCTGGCTCCAATAAACGAAGACGTACACCTGTTTCGCCAACTATTGTTTGTGTTTCGTGTACGCTTGCTTTTATACTGTTTTTCGGTTGTACCACCTGCTCAATGGAACCTGCGGTATAAAAGCCACGATTTTTGGTCTGGCTCCAATCGGCTAAAAATGCACTATCGCTGGGTTCACGGTATAAGGCAGAAACAGTGTTTTTCCTCATAGACGTAAATGCTACAAAATGCTCTTTTTGATTAGTAGTAGCAGTTCCTGAAGCATTGCTGTTATTGACAGGTAGAGCTTCTGAAGTACTCGTACTACCTTGGGGAAGATACTTTGCTGCCATCTGATAGGATTTTTCCATCAGTGCAAGCTGGTCATCTATAGTTGCAGCTTTGGGTACATCTTTTTCAGCCAATTGCTCTTTCAGTTCGTCCAATTGCCTGCGGAGTTCTATTGTTTCCAAATTATCGTCCTGATAAAACGAACCCAATGTACTTTGTGCATTGCGGTAACTGTTTAAGATAGAATTTCCATATCTGCCGGAATTTCTTTCAGAACCATAACGATAGCTTTCCTCTTCTTCAGGTATTTCTTCTTCCATACTCTGGGAGCTGTCTGTATTCCAGTAATCTGAAAGCGTTGTCAGGGCATTTCGTTTTTCTTTATCCTTTTGTTCCAGCATTTCCTGTTCGTATGCCTTTTGCTTGTCCGACTGTAATCCTGCTTCAGTAGCCTGCGGAACTGCATCGTTCAGTCCAAGACTTTCGATTTCGTTCTTATCTTCCGATGGTTTAAATATGAGATACATACAGCCTACAAAGACAATTCCCATCAAGCCGAATATGAGTGGCTTTTTCAGTTTATCGGCTTTGCTCTGTGTACTGTCTTGCAGCACATCAGCGGTTTCTTTCGGATTACCCTCGGTTACCCGAACCACCGTCTTTTTATTTTCATTTTCTTTCATAAATCTTATTTTTAAAAATGGTTGATAATGTGTCCTGTAAGCTTGCAGGGCTTTCTCCTTTTCTGAGTACAGGGTTTTCCATATGCCTGATTTTCATATCGTTTTCAGACTTTCCCGTGTCGTACCAAACTTTGGCAATCACGCCTGCGGTAAGCATCAGATAACCCAAGAAAAAGTATAGGGTATATTTGTGCTGTTTGCGTACAGGCAGTTCACGCCAGCGATCATCCAATTGGTCAAAGTGCCTGTCCATCTTTGCTCTTAATTTTTTCATATTGTAATGATTATCGGTTATCGCATTCGGAACCGTCTGTTTTGGTTAGACAACTGTTCTCTGGGCTTTTCGGAAACTTGTGCAATCGCTTCTTTTCTTGTCGGAACCGAATTTGTAGTGAGATCCGTTAATTTCGATTGCTTCAATAATTGCCCATACTGGTCTATTCTGTCAATATTCATTTTCTGAACATCGAAAAGACCGTCTTTGTACTTTATCCACATATTGCATTCAACCTTTGGCTTATCATCGCCATTCCATTCCAGGTAGGTTTTCAGCATCAGAATGTTTGGCAACATCGGTTTGTCTGTTCCATTATTACAAGCCTCCAAAAATCTGCTGATGCTATCTTTGATTTTGTCGGCATAGGCCGCTTCTGTTTGGAAATAGCCGTCATACCCTTTGTTCGTGAGGGTTTGTGCGAATGTGTCTAAGTCAAGTAACTGTTTCATAACTTCTATTTTTAGCGTTCAATTACTTCAATGTCCCTGTTTTCCGTTACGGCAAACTTTTCGATATTAAAACCTTGTGGGTTATTATCGGAACGGACAGAGTTCACGAGATAGCAGGACGTGATCAGGTTCCGTCTGGTTACATTGCTCGAACGGATGATGAATTGTTTGGCATAGGTTCGCACGGCATACGGATAGGTATCGAAGTTGCAGACAACGCTATCCACCTCAATACGCTGCTGTACGTTTCCTGAAATGATACGGTTATAGTATCCTTTTTCCGAAAGGTCTTTGTAATAATCAAAGGCACTTTTGTCGGCAAGGTTGAACGCCCGTTTCATATTGCTTTCAATGGCATTCTTATCGGGAGCCAATGTGAAGAACAGTTCGTGAAAACGTCTTACGTGTTCCCTCGCTTCAACAGGTCGGTTAATACTTGCATCCTGCGATAAGGCAAGCATTAGCGATTTTCCGTTGTCCAATACATAAACCTTTTGGCGTTGTTCCTCCGCAAAACGGTAGGACTGCCATACGGCATATCCTACCACACTAATGCAGAGAACGGCAAATACGATGGCATAAAGCCTGATCTGTCTGAAGCTGTTTTCAATATTTCTTAGTGTTTTAAATTCCATTTTTTAGATGATTAATTATTTTACATTATTTCATTAGCTGACCACCTATATTACCTGCGGCAGAACCTGCTCCGGCACTTGCTACATTTCCGGCTTTCATTGCTGTCTGATTTACATTTCGTGTAAAGTTTCCTGCACCTCCGGCCTGGATAATCCAACCTGTTACGGTAGGTATCGTAAAGTATCCGATAATGCCGATGATCATAAATATGATGTACACGGTATTACTGGTGTCGGGGATATAACTCGGATCGGCGAGCATCTCAATATCCCGCTCCAATATGAGTGATTGTATCCTTGCAAGCATGGAACTGAACAGATCTGAAACCGGTAGCCAGAGATACACACTGACGTACCTAGTGAGCCACTGTGTGAGCGTACTCTGAAAGCCATCCCATACGGAAATCGCAAAGGCGATTGGTCCGAGTATGGAAAGGACGATCAGAAAAAACGTTCGGATGGTATCTATGACTAATGCGGCTGCCTGAAAGAGTATTTCCAACAGATTGCGAAACCAATCTTTAAGGGCTTTCTCTAGCTGATAAGCGGTTCTGTCCATATACATTCCTGCCATTGTTCCAATGTCGGAAGGCGACCAGCCCAATTCATCCAGTTTTTTATCAAACTCTTCGTCCGATACCATAAAAGCTGTTTCTGGATTTCTGACCATTGCTTCATATTCCAATTGGTCTTTCTGCTGTTGCAATTGGTTCAGGTCGAGTACCTGGTTTTCGAGTATGGCGTGGGTTCCCGTTACCACTGGACTTAGTACCGCATTGATGGTTCCCAATACAATTGTCGGGAAGAACATAATACATAGTCCTAAAGCAAACGGTCGTAGCAATGGGAACATATCTATAGGTTCGGCACGGCTCAGAGCCTGCCAAACCTTTAACGCCACATAGAATAATGCACCCAATCCCGCAAGACCTTTTGCCACTGCTGCCATATCGCCTGCAAGCGGCATCATATCATCGTAGAGCGACCGCAGGACTTCGTGAAGATTATTCCATTCCATAGCTTACCAGTATTTTTGGTTGGAAGTTCCGTAGAGATCAAGTACTCTTTTGGCATCATCTTTCTTTTTCGCTCTCAAATAGCTTACGGAAATGTTCTTGTTGGTGTAATAGCGTACAAGGCTGTGGTATTCCTTGACTTCTTTGTACACACGGTCGATAATGTCCATACGCTCTTTATCGTTCAGCGATAGGCTTGATGAGGTTATGATCTGCTTTAGTTCCTTCAGTAGCTCGGTACTTTCGCCCAGTAATGCCGAATAACCATTGCCAATTGCAGTCAACTCCTGAGCTGTGAAATTGGGATCGTTCATCATCTTGCCGAAATTCTGTACATACATTTCGGATACATCACCTACCAGCAAAACCGTTTGTTGCACTTTACGGGCGTCCTTTACTAAGTTGTTGATGGCTTTCAGTTTGTCGTAATACTCTTTGCCTTGCTTATAGACTTTTTCAACCTCCTTAAAATTCTTAACCACATTACTTACTGTGGAGGATGTTTGTACAATCTCATTGGCGGAGTTGAGAATACCGGATGCAAGATTTGCAGGATCGGTTACTACAAACTGTGCTTTTGCGGAGGGTGTAACGGCAAGCATAATTGCCGTACACACCAGTAACATTACTTTTTTCATTGTTTCTAAATTTTTAAATGATTAATAATTATTGATTTACTTGTTCACGCCTTTGCATAGCGATATGCTTGATGGCGAGTTCGACGTTGCCGTCGAGTTCCGATGCGAGCTGCATCACTTCCATTTTTTCGGTTTCTTCCGTGGTATATGCCAAATACTCTTCAAGACTAACTTCGGTGGCATAGACTGCCGAGTGCGTACCACCTAATCCAATCCACACTTCTTTATAAAGCCGTGACGGATCGTTGTTCATATTGATGGAGAGTACCTGTCCTTTTTCTTTATCGGTAAGCCCGAGCATTGCCTGTATATCATCAAACTTGTTCATATACTTGCGTTGGTCTAAAAGGATTTTACAATCACTGTTGTTAATGATACTTTCCTTAACAATGGGCGACTGGATGATATCATCCACCTCCTGCGTTACCACGATGGCTTCACCGAAAAACTTCCTAACTGTTTTAAACAAATACTTTATATATTCTGCCATACCTTCCTTCGCAATCGCTTTCCACGCTTCTTCAATCAGGATAAGCTTTCGGATACCTTTCAGCCTCCTCATCTTGTTGATAAAGACCTCCATAATGATAATCGTGACGATGGGAAAAAGAATTTTGTGATCCTTGATGGCATCAATTTCAAACACAATAAAGCGTTTGGAAAGCAAGTCTAATTGCTTGTCCGAGTTCAACAGATAATCATACTCTCCACCTTTGTAGTAAGGTTCTAACACATTGAGAAAATTAGCAATGTCAAAGTCTTTTTCACGAACCTGTTTTTCTTCGAGTACCTTGCGGTAATCACCTTGGACATATTCATAAAAACCGTTGAATGATGGGAAAATCCCTTCCGTTTTGATACGCTCAATGTATCCACTCACGGCATTGGAAAGGGCGACCTCTTCAGAACGTGTTGGCGGCTCATCATCACGTTTCCAAAGGGTCAATATCAAAGTCTTGACACTTTCACGTTTCTCGATGTCGAAAACGCCATCATCGGTATAGAAAGGATTAAAGGCAATGGGATTGTCTTCTGTGTACGTGAAATAAACCCCATCTTCGCCTTTGGTTTTTCCTTTAATCAGTTCGCATAATCCCTGATAGGAATTACCTGTATCCACGAGCAATACGTGAGCACCTTGCTCATAGTACTGCCGAACCATGTGATTTGTAAAAAAAGATTTACCACTTCCTGACGGACCAAGTATAAATTTGTTCCGATTTGTGATGATACCACGCTTCATTGGTAAATCCGATATATCCAAGTGGATAGGCTTTCCAGTAAGCCTGTCAGCCATCTTAATCCCGAATGGCGAAGGTGAATTATGATAATTCGTTTCTTCGGTAAAGAAGCATAAGGCAGGTTCAATGAACGTGTAAAAACTTTCCTCACTCGGAAAATCGCCTGCATTGCCCGGCATTCCTGCCCAGTACAAAGTAGCTACATCCGTAGTGTTGTGGCGGGGTTTACATTCCATCAATGCCAATGCACCACCACAATCGTTCTTCAACTGTTTCAGTTCCGCTGGATCTTCTGACCAGGCTATGATGTTGAAGTGTGCCCGTATAGATGAAAGACCGAAAGAATGGGCTTCGTTCAGATACCTTTCTATCCACTCCTTGTTGATCTGGTTGGCACGGCTGTACCGAGCCAGCGAGTGCATATTCCTTGCAGACTTCTCAAACTTTTGAAGATTAGCATCGCTGTTGTCTAAAAACAAGTATTGGTTGTAGATATGATTACAGCTTAACAGCAATCCTACGGGTGCGGCAAACGATAAACGACAGTCGCTTCGGTCGGTCGATAACTTTTCAAAACGTGTATCTGCCGATACCGTTCCCGGCAGATCGTCCGTATCGGACAAAGTATGCAATGATAATCTTTTGTTTCCGATACGTACTTCTTCAGACCCCAAACCGATGTCCTGCATCGGAGTTTCGGCTTCCCTCGAAAGGGTAAGGTATTGTTCCAGCAATCCTTGTTTTTCGTCCGTCCCTATGATGTCGTCTTCGGTCAGGCGTTGCAGGCTTATGAAACCGCTATCGTTTACGATACGCTCAAACTGGGCGACTGCCTCCATAAAGCGGTGTATCGTTTCCTTGTTCCTGATTTCCTTGGGTATCAGCGAACCTTTGCAAAGCGAACTGAAGTTGCTTTGCATACGCATTCTTTCCTTGGTAGTTTTGGTCAGGAACAGGTAGCAATAATGGTTCAGGAACGGTCGCTCATTAAAATGGCGCTGGTAGGATTTAGCCAAAAAGCTCTGGTCTTCCTTTGCCACATCGGGAGCGTAGTTTTCCTTGATGTACCAATCCTGTTTGTGAACGATTGTAAAATCCGGTAAAGTTTTGATAGCCTTATGCCACGCTGCGTGAATGGCTTCATATTCCGCAGAAGCTACCGTAAACAGTTCCGGCAAACGAACGGCAAAGCAAGCAGTTATGTCTGCATCTTTGGAAAGAATGCAGTTGTTTTCTACTGCCAGCAGAGGGAATTTGCTTTCCAATGTAGTGGTCTTAGATACATTTCTCATACAGCACTCTTTTTAGGTGTGAATTTTAAATAGCGCCTTACGGGCTTGCGGCAGATGATGTAGCGGGGATGTCGTTTATTTGCTCCAATTTTCATCAATCCGTGTTCGCCATATTTCCTGTTTAATGAAAAGGTCTGCCAGACAATGAGCGAAGCACCACCCGCTCCAAGGAACAAGCAGATATAAGAGTTTACGCCAGCCATATACAATATCATCACTAAAATGAGCGTGCCGAGCAGTCCGCCAGCGAAAATGAAAAGGTATTGTGCTTTCAGTCCTTTAAATTCCACCGTTCTTCCGATGCCTTTGTTTATGTTGTAACTGTTCATAAAGCAAAAGATTAAAGGAAGAATGAACGCAGAATGGTAGCGGCAACAATTAAAAAGATACACGCACCGAACCAGCTTGCTGCAGTCTTCGATGTATCAGGGTCGCCTGAACTGAATTTGTTGTACACCTTAACGCCTCCGATGAGGCCAACAACCGCACCGATGGCGTAGATTAGTTGGGTTGCGGGGTCGAAATAGGATGTGACCATTTGGGTAGCCTCGTTGATGCCTGCTTGCCCATTTCCCTGTGCGAACGCACCAATTCCTGACAGCATTGCCACGGCTGTCAGCAGAACTTTTTTTCTTTGTTTTTTCATAATTGAAACACATTAGTTTGTTATAGTTTTCCCGCACGTTGCGGGCTTTCGGAACAAAGGTGTTTCAGAATTCAGAGCGTGATAACAAAGTGGCAGTCAGAGGAATTGTTTGGCGGTGAGTGGCGTTATAAGTGTTAAAATTTAGTATATTAGCTTTTTTATATTTTTTGACTCAATTGAATAAAGCATAAAACTTGTTAACAACTTATACATAGCATAAAACATGGGCGGAAATGCAGGAATTAGAGGATACTTAATACAGACAATTATTTGTGTATTAGATACGCTTGAAAGTGATAATCTGTGGAAATCAGTAACTCTTGAGCCATTAGACGAATCGGAAAAAGTAGATATTAGATGGAAATATTCCGATGATACTGTAAAATTGTGTCAAGTAAAATCTTCACAGAATATAATTAAGCATTCTTCTGCAAAAAAATGGTGTGAAGAACTCGAAACTCATTCGCCAAATGCGTCTCAGTATGAATTAATTGTGATTGGAAATGTTGATGAAAAGCTTTCAAAAGCGGTAGATATTGGAAATGTAAAAATTGGAGAAATTAAACCTTTAAATACTCAAGTTTTAATTGACCAAGCATCAACCAAAATTGACAAGTATTATGAAGACAAAAACAAACCTAAGATTTCATCACAAGTTAGAGAACTTATTGTAAAAGCACTAACATTGGAATTTGGGACAAGTTCTATTATTGGAAAAGAGATCTCAAGAGCGGATTTTGATAAAAAACTTTTGGAATGGATCAGTGCCGTTGAGAATCAAATTGAAACAAATCCATTTGCATCTTTAGCTCCTCCAACGGAAAATCAAAACGTTCCTATCAATCATAGAATCGTTAAAAAAATATTAGAACTTATCGGCTGGCATCAGTTTGGAGAAAATCACGTAGTAGAACGTTTTAATGACAAAACAGAAGAAAATGAAATTCATTCAGTTGATTTTCTTGGAGATTTTGAAAGCAAACTAAAAGAAGACTCAGGAGATTTGGTGATGGTTTCATCTCTTCACTCGCTTAAATACCCAGACTCTTCTAAGACAGAAATATCAAAATATTTAAATGATACAGATATTGTGTGTTCAGACTTGGAGGAAAAAAATAAAATTCCGATAAAAAGATTTGATTCTACTGATGTTTACAGCCTCTTATTTTGGCTCTCCACAGACAACAGTGAAGTTTCAACTGATTTTATTCATTATACAAAAGATAACTATAAACGTAACTTACTGCATGAAAATATAAACTACTTTTTGATTGATAACAATAAAGCAAACTTTTTAATAAGCAGTATTACAACTGCAAAAAATTACAGAGAAGATGTCCCAGTTAAATTCGCGTATCCTATTACCGAAGCCAACCAAAGTCCCAAACGTATTGGAGAAAGAGGATTAAAACTTCCACCTCAATTCATTAATACCTCTGTCCTTCCAATTACTAAAGAAAGTAAATCTAAAATTAGTTTTCTTCTTTTTTGCTCTGATCCATTCTCTTCAGAAGCTTTAAAGAAACTTATTTGGTTAACAATTAGCCTCACAAGTGGTTATGGGAATGAATACCTTCTTTATTTTCCTGATTACAATGAAATAGAAGATAAAAACGAAGCTCTCGAAGTTATCCGTTCTTTTAATGAGGAATTATTAGACGAAAAGGTCAAGGTCTTAAAATATAACAGTATTGATGCACAAGCGCTGGATTCCTTGTCAAATACAAAGGTAATTACAAATAAAAATGAGATATACGAGGAAGACAACCAACCTTCTTTAGTTAATTCCCAGCACTTGAACGAAGCTTTTATCAATATTCTTCCATACGGAGATATTATAAAGCCGTTTCTCAAAACAGATGCGATTACAGCAAATGATATTAAATTCTTTCTTGCGAAAAAGGGAATTTTTACAAAAAATGCAGACATTAAGAAATTAATAGACTTAATGACTTCATTGCTTTTTAGTCCAAAAGAACTTGAAGATTTTAAATCATACATTGATGTGAAAGGGAAAACTGTAAATAGTTCAGATGCCTTTTTTAACATTAAACAAGATGAAACATTAGAATCTGTTTTTAAGAAAGTAAAAATAAATACAGATAATTTGACAGATGGTTTAAATGTCAAAATTATCAATTCTGATAGTTTGAAATTTGAAGCAAATCCCGCTAAGGATGAATTCAAAATAACCCTGATAACGGAAACAAAAGATCCGACAAGTAGCTTACTAGTTAATACTAAACCGGGAAAAGCAGAAGTTGTAATTAAGAAAAAAGATAATCAGTTGGTCGTTGTGACCGAAAACACGATTAGTAAAGCCGACAAATATATTGTAAATCGTTTAGTAAAACTTGTTGAAGAGGAATTCAAGCGAATAGATTTTATTGAAGAAGAAAAGATAAAAGTAATGTTCAATAATTTTAGCTCTAATACAGAAAGGGTAAATTTCCTGCTTAGTTTTAGTAATATAGCTTCTTCTATTATGTTTCATGAAGCCGATATTCAATCAATTAAATTCAAGTTCGATGAAAACACACAAGTTCCTGAACTTTATCGTGATAAAGTTGATAAAGACTTAGTTATAAATTTTGAAGGAAAAGGTTTGCAAACACTAACTGAATTGAGTGAACTGAACGCAAAAGAGTCAATATTTTTAGAAGAAATGAAGGTTCTTTACAAGTTCAATTTTTTAAACATAAAAAATGGATTATATAAGGTTACTTTCAACTTTTCTAATGCTTTGAAAAATAAACCAGAATATGATGGAGTATTTAAGTCGGCTCCCTACCTCATAAAAACGAATTCGGTAAAAGCCTTATCAAATATCGAAAATTTGGAAAAGGAACTCGGAAAAGAGATCGAAAATTTAAAACTAGAAAAACTAAAATTATTTAATATAATAAAATGATTGATTTCACAGCAGTTAAATTACAAAATATAGCTACTCACTTTATTGGAAACAAATTAAGAGATGAAGGAATAAAGATTTCATCGGGAGAGGTAAACATAATTGAAGAAGATACAAAAAAATACTTATTGAAGTATTTTCTTTCTTCTTTTCAGGATAATGAAAAATTTAATTTCACTAATCCTACAGAACTGTCATTAAATGCAGTATATACATTAATCAGTCGCATATTTTCTAATTCTGATTCTTTTTATGAGAATAGTGTGGAACTCTCAAAGCATTTATACGAAAGCTCTACGCATCCTAAAGTTAATGGAGGAGAGTTTACAATTTGTCTATTTCAAAATATATTTTTAGATGGAGTTGAAACAACTGCAATTGGTCTATTTAAAACAGAAGTTAAAGACGTATTTCTAAAATTTGATCCAACGAAAGATAATTATACAATTAAGTACGATAATGGTGTAAATGTAGGCAAACTTGACAAAGGGTGTATCATATTTAACCAAAGAACTGAAGATGGATTTACCGTATGTATTGTTGATTCTAATAAGTCCAATGATACACAATATTGGAAAGATGATTTTTTAAATATCCGCCCAAGTGCGGATGAATATCATTTTACGAAAAACTTCCTTTCTATCACAAAAGATTTTGTGACAAAGCAACTTTCTGATGAATTTGAAGTAAGTAAAGCGGACAAAATAGATCTGCTAAATCGCTCTGTTGAGTATTTTAAAACACATGATAGATTTGAAAAAGACAGCTTTGAAGAAGAGGTTTTTCATAATCCTGAAATGATAAAGTCATTCCGAAATTATGACGAACAGTATAGGGAAAATAAGAATGTTGACATATCTGATAATTTTCAAATATCTTCTCAAGCTGTAAAAAAACAAGCACGTGTTTTTAAAAGTGTATTAAAACTCGATAGGAATTTTGATATCTATATTCATGGAAATAAGGAACTCATCGAAAAAGGTATTGAAAAAGATGGGAGAAAATATTATAAAATCTATTACGAAGAAGAAAAGTAGTTTAATATGATTAAATCAATTGAGGAAGGTCGTAAAGAAGATGGCAACAGGTCTATTGCTGATAAAATAATTAAAAGATTACACGATTTAGAAAAAACGGTACAGAATAATCATGGTCGTTGGGCGTGGGAACTATTGCAAAATGCAAAGGACAGCGTGGCTGATGCGGACAGAAAAGTTTCCGTTCAGATTATTTACGACGTTGAAAAAATTGAATTTTCACATAATGGCAATCATTTTACAGAAAAAGATATCAGAGGGCTAATAAACCAAATATCTTCCAAAGAGGTTGAGGAAGGTGAAGTTAGCAATCGTACAGGTAGATTTGGTACGGGATTCCTTACTACACACCTGCTTTCGAAAGAAGTCTATATTAAAGGAATAGTTGAGACCATCGGAGGTGATTTTTTTCAGTTTGGCTTCCCTTTAGATAGAAACGGCAAAACTACAGTTGCACTAATACCTAAAATTGAAAATGCTTGGAAACAATTTCACACTTCTACTGAAAATAGTGAAATTGATAAATATGATGAAGATGCTTTTAACACGTCTTTTATTTATGCTTTAGATTCAGATGAACAAAAAGATACCGCACAAATTGGAGTCGATGAGTTTACTACATTGATACCATACGTTTTATCGTTTATCCCTGAAATATACTCTGTAGAAATAATTGATAATGTTAGAGATAAGAAAACTCTATTTACAAATGATTCAGACGTTGTTGATGGATTTAAAAAAATTACGAAAACTCATAATGGTAAAACGTCTATTGTAAGATTATTATACGCGACAGATGGGACAGTCTCTATTGCTGTAAAGGCAATAAAAAAGGGTGATGATTTTGAAGTTTTAAACCTAGACAATGTACCAAAATTGTTTTGTGACTTTCCTTTGATTGGCACAGAAAATTTCCATTTTCCAATTGTAGTAAATAGCTTTTACTTTAATCCTCAAACAGAAAGGGATGGAATTTGGCTAATGGGCAATAACGATCCTGAGGTAATAGAAAATAAGGATCTACTGGAACAAGCTCTTATTTTGTATAAAGAGATGATTAATGACATAGAGAGCAAATCATTTAAAAAAGTATTTAATATTGCAAAAACAAGGCTCCCTTCAACTGATGAAAAATACTTTGACGCAGAATGGTATGTTAAATATATTCAATCTCCTTTAAGAAAATTTTTACTTACTAAGTCGATTGTTGAACTCGAGGATGATGGGAAGAATGGCAAGCTAAATGAACTTTGGTTTCCTTTAAAGTCATATACAAAAGAAATTAAGGAAGAACTTTGGCAATATACATCCGATCTTTTTCCTCATTCAGTTTGCAAGAAAGAAAACTTGCATGAATGGATTAATATAATTTGGGACGATATAAATAAAATTACATTTGCCGAATTGGCTGGAGATATTGCAAAATCTAAATCGATAAGCAAACTATCAGAATCTTTTGAAAACGATGAAGCTCTAACTTTTAAATGGCTTAATAAAGTTGGAACCTTCATTAACACTGATGAAGTCAACCAGCCATTGTTTGAAAAGAATGCGCTTATTCCAAACGAAAATGGAGATTTTTTAATCAAAAGTGAACTTTTTATTGATCAGATAAAAGATCCCCATTTGATAGAAATTTTACAACTCCTCGGAGAAGATTGGAATGATATTTTAATTCATCATAAGGTAGGTTTTGGACGATTTGCCGTAAAAAAGAAAAGTGAGATCGCAACTAAAATAAATGAGAAGCTCAAGAACATCAGTACAAAAAATCAAAACTTCATAAAAGCCATTAGTCTTTTATCAGAATGGTTTGACAACAATCCGGATGAAGGTAAAGAACTGTTTACAGAGACGTACCGAAAAAGAGCAGAATTATTCATGAATACAATTGAAGATAAAGATAGTCTGTATAAAGTAATGAGAAGTAAAACAGACTTAGCGCATCTTTCTAAAGTTGCAGAGGCAATAGAAGAAAATCCACGTCTATTTGAAAATATAGAACAAGCAAAAGAAATTTATTCCCTTTTAAAACAATATAATGTAAATGACTTACAGCAATTACGGGATCTTTTAGACAATCAGAGTAACTCGTATGTCGAGCAAAATTCATTGTTGCCTGTAACAGAAGAAATATTGGCAAATATGGGGATATCTTCTTTAGAAGAATGGCAAGATGCTATAAAAGATAAGGATTTAGCTTCATTATTTTCTCATAAATCCACACCTACTACTGATATGTTTGTATATGTACAGAGTTTAATCCAAAGAGCCAAAGAAAATATTATTGAATATTTACAAAATTTGAGTGATTATAATCTTGATGATTTGGATGATACTACAGCACCTACAATTCTTGCAGGGATTATAAAAGATGGCAAACCAATCAGTATAGTTGGTAGGCCAGCTTATAATGGAGAAGTAATAATTTATTACGGGTCGGAACGTGATATTTTAGATTATGAACCATCTGAATTATGGATAGATGATGGTGTTAAACCGAGAATGATCTCGTTAGGTCATCTTTTAAAGAAAGCTCAAATAGTTAAGTTCCCGGTTTAGTTATGAGTATAGATATATCCAAAATATTAGGTAGCGAGGAAAATGAACAACTTGAATTTAAGGCTGTTTTACCTCCAGCAAGAAGTTTAGCCCAAATGATAGCTGCTTTTGCCAATTCTAACGGAGGGTTGATAATTTTAGGAGTTAATGAGGCAAATGGAGAAATAAAAATAACAGGATTAAGTGAAGATTTTCATGCTAATGGAGTAACGCACAAGGCTATTGACTTGCTATCGCCTAAGCCAAATATTAAATATGAATACCTTTCTCATGAAGGTAAAAGGCTATACGTTATAGAAGTTGAAAAATCTTCAACTGTTATTGCTATTGAAAATAAAATCTACATAAGGAGTGGTACCAAGATTGTTCTAAATAATCCTGAAATAAAGCAAAACAAGGTAAATCGGCTTCCGTTAATTGTAAAGTTAATTAATGATTTACTTGCTTTTCGCGTAACTGGAACTGGTGCAAAATCAAAGTTTCTCGACCATTATTCAGGTGTTCTAAATATCATTGATGATTTGGGGAATATATTATATCCTGTTTCAGCATCCGCACCAACTAATAACCAAGAAGGCAAAATTCTCATGCGAATATTGTTGTCATCTTGTGCCGATAACTTTGAGATTTACCTAACCGATTTATTATATGAAATATATTTAGCCAATCCGGCAACATTAAAATCCGCTCAACAGGTTACTATAAAGGAGGTTCTCGATTGTGCAGACATGCAAGAATTTGTATTATTCTGGGCAAAAAAGAAACTCAGTAAATTACAAAGAGGAAGTGTAAAAGGATTTATTGCCGACAATTCTCAAATAAAAGAATTGCATGTAATAGATGATATTGAGCAAGATAATATCGAAAAAATACTCCAAATACGACATTTGTATGCTCATAGGAATGGAATTGTAGACGAAAAATTTTTACAGTTTTATCCGGGACAATATAATCTTAATGATGAACATCAATTATCTATAGAAGATATGCTAAATAATTTTTCCTATTTAATGGAAATTGTGGATAAAATTGACACTGCTGCAGTCATTAAATATCAATTAGCTACTTTATAATTAATTTACACAACCTCCCCAATGTCAAAATCACTCAAATCACTTTTCCGCAAAGTGGAAGAACTGTCTTCCTTCGTAGTGAAAATATATTGTGGAATAGTTTAGTTGTTCTTTTATATAGCGGATTTACATTCTGCGACCGTTTCTTTTACTGATTGTATTTTCCTCTAGCTTTGGACTAATCAATTGTTTTCGTTCCACCTCTTGTCCATTGTTGCGCTTCACAGTTTCCGCGAAACGGGTCTTATGCCACGGTATTACTTTGGCTTTAAAATGCAGTTGCACTCCATGCTTTTTTAGATAGTCTGAAGTATTCAGGTCACTTGTCTTATTCTGCCCAATTGGGTCAAGGGTACGTTTGCCGGGAATTTGTACAACAATAAGGTCTTTGGGAATCTCCTTGACATTGAGGCTCACTTCCTGAAAGGTATGTGTCCCTTGATTGTACGGAATTGTATAGGTGTCGTCTTTGTACGAATAATAATGTTTGAGTTCGGAAAAGATGATGCCCCGTGACCAGATATCATCTTTAGGGTGCAATTTGTCATTGAATAAGTCAATATAGAAGGTGTACGTCTTCAAACTAAATTGGACTTTTCCTAAGAGAGTATTTAGTTAATAATTCAAAGATAAAAGATTTTTTTGATTTGTTGTTAATTTTGATTTTTGGTACTCATTTCTTCGGTTTATAATTGCCATTTTCTTTAATCGTTCACGTTCTTTTAAAATTAATTCACCTCTTCCAAAATACACGTCTGCTGGAGTTAAGTTGTTTAATGATTCATGATAGCGTTCATTGTTGTAACGATAAACAAACTTTTCTAAAGCAGCTTCTAATTCTTCCGGAGCAAAGTAATTATCGAGTTTTACTACGTTTTTCATGGTTCTGTGATAGCGTTCAATTTTTCCCTGTGTTTGCGGATGATTTGGTCTTCCGTGAATTTGATCCATTTGATAACTATCTTTTAAATAGGATTTTAATTCAGTTGCAATGTAGCACGAACCATTGTCAGACAAGAGTTTTGGCTTTTGTTTGGTAATCAATTTTGCTTTTTTAATTGCGGTATCAACGGTTCTTTTTACGTCATCGGCTTTCATATTTGAGCAAAGTTCCCAGTGCACAATGTATCGGCTGTAATCGTCCAAAACCGTACTCAAGTAATACCAACCCCAACCAAGGATTTTAAAGTACGTAAAATCGGTTTGCCACATTTGATGCACGAACCCTGTTTTGTTGGTAAATTCATCACCAGCACTCAGGAAAATATGAGCTGGAGCTGTAATTAATCCTCTTGCTTTTAAAATTCGATAAACACTTGATTCTGATAAGAATATTTGTTGTTCGTCAGTCATTTTAAAGGCTAATTCTCGTGATGATAAATCAGGATAATCCAACGCTAATTTTACAACTAAATTCTTCTGTTGTTGCGGAATGCTGTTCCATTGTCTGTTTGATGCTCTTTTGGTTGGAATCAATCCTTCAACACCATTTTGGCTGTAAGCATGATACCAATTGTAAAAAGTACTTTTGTTGATTCCAATTTCTCGAAGTGTTCGATTAACACCAATTTCAGAACGAGTAACCATGTGAATGATTTCTTGTTTTTCAGATACTGTAAGTCGCATATATTTCTTGAACTTTTCAGTTAATCCAGCATGTCCAAGCTTTTTTTTACAATATCGTAGCGTAAAACCAAATCGGCAATCATAACTTTTAATTGTTGGTTTTCTTTCTTGAGTTCTGCTACTTCATCACTGGTAGCTTCTCTTGTGGTATCGCCTGCTAAACGCTTTTTACCAGCCTCTAAAAACTCTTTGTTCCATTTGTAAAACTGAGATTCATTGATGGAATACTTTCGACATAATTCTGCCACTGACATTTCTGCTCGTAAGGCTTCCATAACAATTTGGATTTTCTGTTCAGAGCTAAAGATTCTTCGGGTGTTTCTACGAATGTCTTTGATGAAGTTTTCGGCTGTTTTTTTCTTGGGTGTTTTCATGATAGTTCAAATTTAAAGATTTTGAAAACACTCTCTTAGTTTTAACCTAAATTAGTCCACTTTTTGCTGACGATTTACAAGTCAATATAGAAGGTATGCCCCGCAATATCTATCGTTGGAATAATACCTTTGTAAGCAATTTTATCGAACGCATCCTGATCAACCATTAGTTTGAAATCGTCCATAGCATCGATTTTGTCTTCTGAAATGTTATGCTTTTTTGCCATTCCGATCGGGTCAAGTTTTACAAAGTCAGGTATCTCTGCCAATTTTGCTCCCGGTTCGGCGTACGTTGTCAAGCCCTTAGTGTTTGGGCTATACCAAAATCTGTAACCTTGTACTGCTTTTTCTTCCATATCGGATAGAGAAATTACATTTTTCGGATTGGCTTTTTCACGGAGTTCCAATTGATTTACATCCACTATAAATTCTGTTCCGAATACTTTATGTGTCGGAAGTCCCCTTTGTGTATCCGTGGGTATCTTATACAGATTGTCCTTTGGTTGGTTGACAATATATTCTTCTTTTGGTTGTAGCTGTTCAGCGACATTACGTTTTATATGCTCAATCACATTGGTATCTATCCACGGCAGGGTACGCGCTTCAAAGTGCATTTGTTTCACATCCTGATCAGTTAGGCTATTATCATGCTTTCTATTCCATCCCACTATATCCAATTCATACTGATTGGGAAACTGCACTATGATAATATCAGTAGGCAGTTCGGTCATTTTAGAAACATCGTCCTGTTGAAATTCGCGTTTTGTTGGATTATAGGGAATAACAAATGCCCGTCTGTCACGATCATAGTAGTCTTTTATTTCAGTAAAGTCTATGCCTTTGGATATAAAGTCGTCCTTTGGCCGTAGTTTGTTCATGCGTAAATCCACATAGAATGTATGACCTGCAATATCAATAGTAGGTAGTATGCCTTTATTCAAACGCAGATCAAGCAAACTGCCCGGTTCTATATTAGTATTTGGCAATCCATTTTCCATATTTTCTTATTTTAAAAGACAAAGGAAAGTCTATACAAACTCCCCAATGTCAAAATCACTCAAATCACTTTTCCGCAAAGTGGAAGAACTGTCTTCCGTTTCAGATGAAAGGGTGCTATCCAAAAGCTCGGCTATTCTTCGGGAAGCATCTTCCATAGAATTTTCCAATAGGCTGAATAATTCGGTTCCCTGTATTTTTTGAACTATGGCTATCGCTGTTTCCTTTTGGGCTGGTTCCAATTCTTCTTTTTGGAGCAACACCCCCACGGAGCTTAGTTCTTCAAAGGTAACCCCTTGGGCAAAACCGTCATCACCACCGGATATTCCGTACCTGTTCCATTCTTCTTCCTCTTCTTCCAAATCAGGTATCTTTCTGAAAACTTCGTCCAGCTCTTCCTGCGGAATTTGAATACCTACGTTTTCATTTTCGTCGTATTCAATGTCTAAATTAGCAGGGTTTATCTCCGGTTCCTGAATTTGGCGTTCAGTGGCAGTGTTTGGCACTGAAAGGCGTTCTACGGGTTTTGGTTGGCCCATAATATCGGGCAGGTTCGGATTGATTTTTTCCTGTTTTGGTTTTTGTTCCGACCTTTTTTTAATGACAATCTTGTCCTGTAAAAGCAGGGCGATGACTATCAGCAGGCATATCACAATAATTATTTCCATAACCTCTAATTTTTAAAACAGTCCTTTGTATTTTTCTTTGAACTCCTTTGTAATGGCATCCTCATACACGTTAAAATGATGTTCGAGGATTTTATTGAGATAGGCAAACAAGGGTATCTTATCGTTGCCAATGATTTGAACTATTCGTGTTAGTCGTTCGTGATATTCAGGACTTAGGTATATGCTTTTACTGCCTCTTTTCTGCTCAATATCCATTTGCAGAAATGCCTGTTCATAGCTGTTTTGCGCTTGATCTCTCATTACTTCGGGAATACCATTGTCTGTAACAACATTCCTTTTTTTATTATTTTTCTTCATTATAAAATGGGTTTAAAACGTTCATTGAAATAATCGGTAATATCATCCCCAAATTCTCTGAAGTGATGTTCAAGAATATTATCGATGTACGAGTAGAGTGTTGTTTTTTCTTCCCTCGTTAATTGCACAATGCGGAGCAATCTCTCGTGGTATTCAGGACGTATGTAAACTACCTTACCGTTACGCCCCGATGGAAACCGATTGACCAAAAATGTTTCCTCGTAGTCCGCTTTCTTTGATGAACTGTTACGGGCTTTTTCCCTGGGCTTTGTTTCCTTTGGTACATCCTGCTTTTTGTTATTGCTCGGTGGAGCAACAGGCTCATCGCCGCTTATGACGTTCATAAGGTATTCCTCATCAACATTGGGCTTTTCAAAATCGTTGTTTTTGTTATCTGAAGCCATACTTTACTATTTTTATAGATGAGTGATTTTTAAAAATTCCTCGACAAACAAATCCATTTTAGTTGCTTTCATTAACTGTGGTTCGGCAGGCAGCAAACTTGACCTGAATACATAACTGGCTGTGTCGTCTGTTTCCTTTCGGAAACGCTTGCTGTCCATTATCCTTGTTTCCATTATGGGCAGGTTGAGTTCTTTGATGACACTTTGATACGCATCATACAAACCTGTTTTTTCCCTGCCATCCACTTGGTTCCAGAACAGCCACATCTCTTGTTCGGGATTGCCCTCGTCCGTTTGGGGAAGTCCGAGAAAGGCTTTGGTAAAGCCCAATGTACTTTCCACTACCAAACGGTCGGCAGTAATGGGCGAAAAGATGAAGTCCATTTTTTTTAAGGTTGTCAGTACACCTTTGGTATTGGCTGTTCCCGGCAGGTCGAAGAAAATAACATCCGGCACAACCGCCGACTGGCTTCTGTATTCCGATGCTTTCTCCAGAGCTGTTTCAGCCTTGCATTTGATAATCGGGTACGCTTTTTTGTTGATGGCTTGAAACTGCTTCATTGCCGCCTTTTTATGGTAGTCGTTCTGCATTATGGTTCTCTTATCCCGTTCACGCATATTGGTCAGGCTGTGTTGCGGAAAGTCGCAGTCCATCACCAGCACATTAAAACCTAAACGGTAGTGAAGCACACTTGCCAGTAAAGTGGTCATTGTAGATTTTCCCACACCGCCTTTTTGGGTGGAGAAGCTGATTTTTAAAGTTTTCTTTGTTGTTTCCATTATTTAAAAATTTATTGTTACACACTTTATTTGTTTGCAGGATTGAATATTGGTTTATCTGATTATTACCTCATTCCTATATTCCTGCATTCCCTTTTGGGTACTTTCCTGCACAGGTATCTGCTTTCATTTTTGCCTTGTAAGGCACATTCTTTAGCAAGTGGCAAAACTTGCAACAGGTAAATTGCTTTACCGCTTTTATGCTTTTACACTTTTATTGTTTTATGCTTTTAAAACCCTATGCTTTTATTCCAAACCGCTTGTTTGCAAACCTGATTTTCTTCTTTGTTTAGATACATTTTTTACTACCTGCACTAAAATTATACGGCAAATAAAGCGATTGATTTGCCCGCTGATTGCGGTGTGGCAGTGTTTGGCGTTCAAAGGCAGTGTTTGGCACTGCTATACAGTACAATGCTTTCGTAAACAGGGCTTTACTTTGTACAATGATTTTTATTAATGGATTTATGCAAAATTCTTTTGACAAATCGGAGGGCAACGGGAACGGCATCGAGCCGTTTTTCCCTGTTACATTTAATCCGTCCCGCAGGGCGGATTTTTGTGTTCGACAGAACACGGCAAGTTGTGTTTTGAGGCACTCGAAACCGAGTTTAGTGCCTCAAAACAACTTGCCCTGCTGGGAGCTTAAAAAACGTCTTCCGAAGTCAGCGTTTTTGTGTGAATTTAAAATGGATTAGTGATGAACGAGAACAATAACAAAAAACAGAATAAGGGCGGACGGACACCGAAAACCGACCCAAGCATCCACCGCCACGTTTTCCGCCTTACGGACGAAGAAAACGCCAAACTTTTATCGCTTTTTGAAGCATCGGGAATGCCCAATAAAGCAAAGTTTATCATTTCACTACTGTTTAGTAAGGAAATGAAATCGGTTAAAATTGACAAGGGAACGGTTGATTTTTATATGCGACTGACTTCTTTTCACAGCCAATTCCGTTCCGTAGGTGTAAACTATAACCAGACTGTAAAGCTGCTGTACAAGAATTTTTCGGAGAAAAAAGCCGCAGCATTCCTGTACAAATTGGAAAAACAGACGGCTGAAATGGCGATGCTATGCCAAAAAATCATTCAGCTAACCGAAGAATTTGAAGCAAAGAACCTGAAAAAACAGCATTAAAAATGATAGCAAAAATAGGAAGAAGCGAAAATTTGTACGGAGCATTAGCATATAACAATCTGAAAGTGGAGAATGAAAACGGGAAAATTCTGTTTGCCAATAAGATAATCGAAACGCCAAACGGAACATATACTGTTGCACAATTAGCACAATCTTTTGCACCTTATTTGATAGCCAACCGTAATACCGAAAAACATACATTGCATATTTCGCTCAATCCCGACCCGAAAGATAAGGTTAGCGATGACAGGTTTCGGCAAATGGCGGAAGAATATATGCGGGAAATGGGCTACGGCGAACAGCCTTTTGTAGTATTCAAACACACGGACATTGACCGTTCTCATATTCATATCGTATCGGTTTGTGTGGACGAGAACGGTAAAAAAATCTCTGACAAGTTTGAAAAAATGCGGTCGATGAATGTGTGCCGTGAACTCGAAAGGAAACACGGATTGATACCCGCCACCGATAAAGAACACAAGCAAAATGACAAGGTTTTCCGTCCAGTTAATTACAAAGTAGGCGATGTAAAAAGTCAGATTGCTTCAGTAGTCCGCCACCTGCCGAATTATTATAAATTTCAGACTTTGGGCGAATACAATGCCTTGCTTTCCCTGTTCAATGTTACCACCGAAAAAGTGGAGGGCGAATTGCAGGGGCAACTACGAAAGGGTTTATTGTACATCCCTTTAAATGAGAAAGGCGAAAGAGCCGGGCATCCGTTCAAGGCTTCGTTGTTTGGTAAAAATGCAGGGCTTCCGGCTTTGGAATTGCATTTTGCAAAATGCAAAGAGGATTTAAAAGACCACCCGACAAAGCCAACCATTAAAGCTGCTGTAGCTATTGCTCTGCAAACCACAAGTGATGAGCAGGCTTTTAAAAAACAGTTAGGCGAACAGGGCATTAACGTTGTGGTTCGTAGAAATGACACAGGGCGTATTTATGGGATAACATTTATTGACCACAACTCTAAAAGCGTTTGGAATGGTTCACGATTGGCAAAAGAACTTTCTGCCAATACCTTTAATGACTATTGGAACAACAATATCAAACCGGAGATTAAAGAACCTGTCGTACAACCACCAAAAATATCCACATCAAATGATGCAGATCTTCCTGCGGAAGAACCACATCATTTGTTCGACTTCCTGAATACTAATGAAAAACACGAAGACGGTTTGATTGAGGCATTAGGCGGTTTGTTGCCTGAAGCACAGGGCGAGGATTACGAGGAACAGGATTTTGCCAACAAAATGAAGAAGAAGCGTAAACGCAAAAGAGGTCAGTAATAGTTCCAGCATAAAAAGAGCTTTTAATAAACTCTGGATGAGATTTAGGTTTGGCTTTTTATGTAAATTAGCCTCGAAGTTATAAATAGGTTAATAAATGGAAATTAAGAGAAGTGCATATCTAATTTTACTGATTACTATGGTTTGTCTGTCGTGTGGGCAGAAACAACAAAATCAGAACAGCTTTACATCAGACAATATGATGATAAGGATTGCGGAGATAGAAATTGAACCAAGTTATCTTGATGAATATATAGCGATACTTAAGGAAGAAGCAGAAGCTTCTGTGAGATTAGAGCCTGGAGTTATTTCAATTTACCCGATGCTTCATAAAGAAAACCCTAATCAAATAAGAATATTGGAAATCTATGCTGACGAAGAAGCATACAAAACACATTTGCAAACACCTCATTTCAAACATTACAAAACGGCAACCGCAAATATGGTTAAATCTTTGAAGTTGATTGAAATGAACGCTATAGATGGGCAGACGATGCCCCAAATATTTAAAAAATTGGGTCAGTAGATTTAACGTTAGGCAAACCATTACAACAACAGTTTTAGCCAATTAGCCAAGCAATTTGAGGTTGAACGATTGTTCTAACCCAGCCAAACACCGCCACGCACCGCCAATGCCTGCCACATTCTTATAGCCAAGCTATACAGCCTTTAAATTCACGCCCGAACATTAAAACTGAAAAACAATGCAGGGAGAAGACGATTTAAGAGGACTTGCCAAGATAATGGCATTTATGCGGGCAGTTAGTATCCTATTGGTACTGATGCACCTTTATTGGTTTTGCTACGGTTTCTTTTTGGAACGTGGCTGGACATTGGAAATCATCAACAAAATATTAGGGAATTTTCAGCGAACGGCAGGACTGTTTTCGCATACTTTATATATCAAAGCGTTTGCTTTGGTTTTGTTGGCATTAAGCTGTTTAGGAACAAAGGGAGTAAAGAATGAAAAAATAACGTGGACTAAAATCTACGTGGCATTGGGCTTTGGTTTTGTGCTGTTCTTTTTGAACACGCCTTTACTAAAACTACCTCCGGTAATAGGCACATTTCTATATATCTTTACTATCTCGTTAGGTTATATCGCTTTGTTGATGGCAGGTGTATGGATGAGCCGATTGCTCCGTACCAATCTGATGGACGATGTTTTCAATAATGAGAACGAGAGTTTTCAGCAGGAAACAAAGCTGATGGAAAATGAATATTCCGTTAACCTGCCCACCAAATTTTACTACAAAAGCAAATGGAACAATGGCTGGATTAACATAGTAAATCCTTTCAGGGCATCAATCGTGTTGGGTACTCCGGGTTCAGGAAAATCGTATGCAATCGTAAACAATTACATCAAGCAGCAGATTGAGAAAGGCTTTAGTATGTATATATATGATTTTAAATTTGACGACCTTTCTACCATTGCCTACAATCATTTGCTGAAGCATCGGGATAAGTACAAAGTTCAACCTAAATTCTACGTCATCAACTTTGATGACCCACGCAAGAGCCACCGTTGCAATCCACTCAATCCCGATTTTATGACGGACATTTCCGATGCTTACGAAGCCGCCTACACTATAATGCTTAACCTCAACAGGTCGTGGATACAGAAGCAAGGCGATTTTTTCGTGGAAAGCCCAATCATCCTATTGGCGGCAATTATTTGGTATCTGAAAATCTATGAGGATGGTAAGTATTGTACGTTTCCACACGCCATTGAATTGCTGAATAAAAAGTATTCAGACGTATTTACCATTCTGACCTCATATTCCGATTTGGAAAACTATCTTTCTCCGTTTATGGATGCTTGGCAAGGTGGCGCACAAGACCAATTGCAGGGGCAGATTGCATCGGCAAAAATTCCTTTGTCAAGAATGATTAGCCCGCAGTTGTATTGGGTTATGACAGGCGATGACTTTACGCTCGACATCAATAACCCCAAAGAGCCTAAAATTTTGTGCGTTGGTAATAATCCCGACCGCCAAAATATCTACTCAGCAGCATTGGGATTGTACAATTCGAGAATTGTAAAGCTCATCAACAAAAAGGGACAATTAAAGAGTTCAGTAATCATAGATGAGTTGCCTACGATATATTTTAGAGGACTGGACAATCTAATCGCAACTGCTCGTAGTAATAAGGTGGCGGTATGTTTGGGCTTTCAGGATTTTTCTCAATTAACAAGGGATTACGGCGACAAAGAAAGCAAGGTAATACAAAATACCGTCGGCAATATATTCAGTGGTCAGGTGGTTGGCGAAACGGCAAAGAGCTTATCTGAACGCTTCGGAAAAGTATTGCAGAAACGCCAAAGTATGACGATTAACCGTAACGATAAATCAACTTCTATATCCACACAGTTAGACAGTCTTATTCCTGCATCGAAAATTTCAACGCTTACGCAGGGTATGTTTGTGGGTTCTGTATCGGACAACTTTGATGAACGTATCGACCAAAAGATTTTCCACGCTGAAATTGTAGTGGACAATGAAAAAGTTGCCGCAGAAACTAAGGTATATGAGAAGATACCGGAAATCCTATCCTTTGTTAATGAATACGGAGAAGATAAAATGAAGCAGGAAATTGAAAGCAATTACCGTCAGATAAAATCGGATATTCTGCATATTGTTGAAAGCGAATTGGAACGTATCAAAAATGACCCGAACTTACAGCATTTGATACAGGAGGGGTAACTATACTAATTAAAAGTCAATTAATCAGAGTAATTCAACTTAAATCGTAAATTTGTTCATTAGGTTTGATATGAATATAAATGTGAGAATGAATACACTCTTTATTAAAAATATGGTTTGCAACCGCTGTATTATGGTGGTGCAGAATGAATTGGATAAACTTGGTTTAGCCGTAAAAAATATTAAGCTTGGTGAAGTAACATTGGATAAAGAGCCCACAGCCGAAGAAAAAGACAAATTGGATAAAGCCTTAGTTTTATTAGGGTTTGAACTCATTGATGATAAAAAAAGCCGAATTATAGAAAAAATAAAAAATATTATTATTGAGTTAGTTCATCATCAAAACAACGACGCCAAAACCAATCTTTCAGATGTGTTGAGCAGCCAATTACACCACGATTATAATTATTTATCCAACCTATTTTCTGAAGTGGAAGGCACTACCATTGAAAAGTATTTTATCGCCCAAAAAATTGAAAAGGTTAAGGAATTATTGGTGTATGATGAATTGTCTTTAAGCGAAATTTCGTTTCGTCTTAATTATTCAAGTGTAGCTTATCTAAGTAACCAGTTCAAAAAGGTAACCGGACTTACTCCAAGCTATTTCAAACAAATACGGGATGATAAAAGAAAACCTTTGGATAAGGTCTAAGTAAATCTTACAAATCCATTCCATAATTCCACAATAATTACCATCCATATTATTGCCAATTTTGTATTGTTTATTAAAGCAAGCGGAAATGGCAACAAATAAAAATAAAGAAATCATTTATCTTCCGTTGGAAGATGTAGAAAGCGAACATTGTGCATTAATCGTTGAAAAAGGATTGGCACAGGTAAAAGGTATAGAAACCCACCAAGTAGAACTGAATAACCGCAGGGCAGCCATCACAGTAGATAATACAGAAGTTGTAGGCGAAGCGGTTAAAGTAATCAAAGACTTAGGTTATGGTGTTTCCTCTGTAAAAAATACATTTCCTGTTTTGGGTATGACCTGTGCTTCTTGTGCGGGCAGTGCTGAAAGCATCGTTAAATACGAACCAGGAGTAGTCAACGCTTCTGTAAATTTTGCAACAGGAAATCTTACGGTTGAGTACCTGCCCAATATGACCGATGCTACCAAACTAAAAAAAGCAGTTCAGTCCATCGGTTACGATTTGTTGATTGAAGATGAAACCAAACAGCAGGAAACATTAGAAACCATCCACGCAGAAAAATTCAAGAAGCTAAAAACTAAAACCATTTGGGCGGTTATACTTTCTCTTCCGGTAGTAGTAATAGGTATGTTTTTTATGGATATGCCTTATGCCAACGAAATTATGTGGGCATTTTCTACCCCTGTGGTTCTGTGGTTAGGAAAAGATTTTTTCATCAATGCGTGGAAACAGGCTAAACACCGTTCAGCCAATATGGATACATTGGTAGCATTGAGTACAGGTATCGCTTATTTATTCAGTGTATTCAATATGTTGTTTGCCGACTTTTGGCATCAAAGAGGATTACACGCCCACGTATATTTTGAAGCAGCTGCTGTTATTATTGCATTCATTCTGTTAGGGAAACTGTTGGAAGAAAAAGCCAAAGGCAATACCTCTTCAGCTATTAAAAAGTTAATGGGGTTGCAGCCGAAAACTGTCACCGTGATACAAGCGGATGGAACAGAAAAACAGACCGCTATTGAAGAAGTAAATGTAGGCGATGTTATTCTTGTAAAGCCGGGCGAAAAAATTGCGGTGGACGGTATGGTAACTTCAGGCAATTCTTATGTGGATGAAAGTATGTTGAGTGGCGAGCCTGTACCTGTACTGAAAAAAGAAAAAGAAAAAGTATTTGCAGGAACGATTAACCAAAAAGGAAGTTTCCAATTCAAAGCGGTTAAAGTAGGAAAAGAAACAATGCTTGCCCATATCATCAAAATGGTGCAGGACGCACAAGGAAGCAAAGCACCTGTACAAAAATTGGTAGATAAGATTGCTGGTATCTTTGTCCCTGTTGTAATAGGTATCGCTATCCTTACATTTATACTATGGTTCATTCTGGGTGGCGATAATGGAGTTGTTCAAGGTTTATTGGCAGCAGTTACGGTATTGGTTATTGCCTGTCCTTGTGCTTTAGGTTTAGCCACCCCAACCGCTATTATGGTAGGTGTAGGTAAAGGTGCGGAAAATGGCATATTAATAAAAGATGCGGAAAGTTTGGAGTTAGCCAAAAAAGTAAATGCAATCGTATTGGACAAAACAGGAACAATTACAGAGGGAAGACCAGAGGTAACAGGTATTCAGTGGCTTACCAATGATGATGCAACTAAAGATATTTTATTGAGCATCGAAAAGCAATCGGAACACCCATTGGCAGAAGCCGTAGTAAAACATTTGGATGGAATATCTGCACCCATATTGTCTAATTTTGATAGTATAACGGGTAAAGGTGCAAAAGCTGAACTTGACAATGAAACCTATTACGTAGGTAATAGAAAGCTATTGGTAGAAAACAACATTGCGGTTGCCGAACAATTGCAAAACCAAGCCGACGAATGGGGCAAACAATCGAAAACTGTTATTTGGTTTGCCGACAGCAAACAGGCACTTTCGGTATTAGCCATATCAGACAAGATTAAAGAAACATCTGTACAGGCTATCAAAGAAATGCAGGATATGGGCATCGACCTGTATATGCTAACTGGAGATAATGAAGCTACTGCCAAAGCCATTGCAGAGCAAACAGGCATTAAGCATTTCAAAGCAGAAGTATTGCCACAGCACAAAGCCGATTTTATAAAAGAACTGCAACAACAAGGTAAAGTAGTGGCAATGGTCGGGGACGGTATCAATGACAGTACAGCTCTTGCAACTGCCGATGTAAGCATTGCAATGGGTAAAGGTTCTGATATCGCAATGGACGTGGCGAAGATGACCATTATTTCATCAGACCTGACCAAAATACCGCAGGCGATTAGATTATCTAAACAGACCGTCGCGACCATCAAGCAAAACCTGTTTTGGGCGTTCATCTATAACCTAATCGGTATTCCGATTGCAGCAGGTATCCTATATCCTATCAATGGTTTCTTATTGAACCCGATGATTGCAGGAGCAGCAATGGCATTGAGCAGCGTTAGCGTGGTAAGTAACAGCCTTCGATTGAAGTGGAAGAGATAAATCAGTAAATCTCACAAATCAAACAGTTATGCCTCATTGTAAAAAGCCGACCCGCATTCAGGCACATTTGGTTTTCCCGACACTCAATGCCGACACAGAAAAACCAAAAGAGCCTGAATTTTTGCCAACGCCTCAAAGAAGACTGAAAAAGA